>Ga0335085_10000363_pt1 | contig 132855 bp, 113 predicted proteins | sample Lox_Sample_45_FD_206712 | JGI IMG/M metagenome (GOLD analysis project Ga0335085, IMG submission 206712) | Soil microbial communities from Loxahatchee National Wildlife Refuge, Florida, United States - Lox_Sample_4.5 | ecosystem: Environmental > Terrestrial > Soil > Wetlands | place: USA...
CGAATGAGATTTCATTTGGGTGATTGATGGAATGGGACCGATTGCTTTCGGTCGAACGGTTAGGCCGTGAAAACGAGAAGCTGCAACCGCGGCCCGGTCGCTCTCAGTTCGAGTCGGATGTTGGCAGAATAACTTTTTCTAGCCCGTTTCGTCGGCTGGGCCGAAAGACTCAAGTTCATCCTTTGGCACCAAATGATCACATCCATACGCGCCTTACTCACAGTATGGAGGTTGCATATGTTGGTCGCGGGCTGGGAAAGGAACTGGCGATACGCGTGCACTCGGACTTACCTAAGGGATACACGGCAGACGATTTGGGCACGATCGTTCAAGCCGCCTGTCTAGCCCATGATCTTGGAAATCCGCCGTTTGGTCATGGCGGTGAAGAAGGAATGAGTCATTGGTTTCAAACGAACGGGCCAAACGTTTTTAAGAATTTATCGGAAGATCACAAGCGCGACTTGATCTCAGTCGAGGGCAATGCGCAGGGATTTCGAATTGTCTCGCAGATAGAAAATCATCTATTTAAGGGCGGTTTACATCTTACTTATGCGACATTGGGCGCGTTTCACAAATATCCGTGGACGATTCGAAAGGGACAAAGGAAGTTTGGGGCGTTCCTGTCGGAGGAAGGTCTACTTAATCAGGTCGCCGAAAAACTCGGGTTAGTTTCGACGGGGGCGTCTTCATGGTGTCGTCACCCTCTAGCTCACCTCGTCGAGGCAGCTGATGACATCTGCTATTCAACAATTGATCTGGAGGACGCCGTAGAGCTTAAGATTCTTTCATTTGGTGAAGTAACTGAGTTCTTTTTGGAAGCATTTGATCAGACTGAAAGGGAGAAAATCCAAAGTTCGTTTATGCCCGGTGACAATCATCGAATTAACTTTGCTCGGCTCCGGGGGCACATTTTTGACAAGGCGATCTCGACGGCGATTGATACTTATATGCAAGCGTATCCAGAGATAATGGCTGGAAAATACGATGGGAATATTTTTGACCTACTGGATCATGATCATCCAGTATTCAGAATAATTTACGGGGCGAAGGCGTTAGGACGGAAAAAAGTATATACGGATATCAAAAAAGTCGAAATGGAGATCGGTTGTTATGCAACTTTCGATACTTTACTTACTGAGTTCTGTAATGCCGCTCTTAATCAGGCCGAAGTTCTAAATAATAAAAGCGGAGAGATATCATTAACATGGAAGTCGGGGCACTTACTGCAGCTGCTCGGTGATCATGGCCCCACCATGAGCTATTCCCCGCGCGGCGGCTGGACGCCCTATCAGTGTCTGCGACGAGTCATCGATTTCATCACAGGTATGACTGACAACTATGCCGTTTACTTGGCTGGCCAACTGCAGGGCATGGCTGTTGCTGGCGTCCAGCGGCCGTAGGTTTAATTCCGTTTCAAGTATTCGCTTAATGAGCGTGCTCCCGACTCTTCCAGCAGCGTATCTAGTTTCATATCGCCGCGATGCCCTGGCGCAAAATCCTCCCCATAAGTTTTACGCAATGTATCAACCCGTGTGTTTCCATTTTTCTGGCGAATTTCGCCATCGAGATCACGGTAACGTTCGTCTAGCCCGATCCTTTTCATTTTGTCCTCCGCAGGCCTCTGCCCGAATCCCCAACATTGTACCCTGTTCGTTCTAATTCTAAAAGATGGCTTCGAAGTTTCGAACAGTCTTTAAAAAGACGCGGGTTGAAACAAAACGGGCGCAGTGTAAAGACTGCGCCCGTCGGGTCTGAATCCTGAAAAGCGTGCCGCTAGTCGCTTACTCAGCTACCCTTACGAACACCCCGTCGTCGACCCGCACGTGTCGCACTTCATGCAGGTGCCGTTGCGCACCAGCGTGAAGTTGCCGCATTCGCCGCAGGCCTCGCCCTCGTAGCCCTTGGCGCGCGCTTCGGCGCGTTTCTCGGAGGCCGCCTGCTTGGCGTGCGTGCGCGCGTCGGCGGGGTCGATGCGCTGCTCAAGCTGCTCGGTCGGCGAAAGCCGCGCCTCCGGCTCGGCCTTCAGCGCGGTCGCGGCGCCCGAGAAGGCGGTGACATTGCCGCCGACCGCCTCGGCGCCGACGCTCGAGCCGCTCACCACGGAGAGACGGTCGGTGCGCGAGCGCGTCAGCCCGCGCGAGACATAGTTCGAGGCGGGCGCGGGCTTTCCTTCCGTCTCGCCCTTGCCGAGCGCGTCGAAGCCACTCTCGCTCGGATCGACATGCGCGAGGTCGAAGCGCTCGAGATAGGAAACCGCGAGTTCGCGGAACACATAGTCGAGGATCGAGGTCGCGTATTTGATCGAGTCGTTGCCCTGCACGGGTCCCTGCGGCTCGAAGCGCGTGAAGGTGAAGGCGTCGACATATTCCTCGAGCGGCACGCCGTATTGCAGGCCGAGCGAGATGGCGATGGCGAAGTTGTTGAGCAGCGAGCGGAGCGCCGCGCCTTCCTTGTGCATGTCGACGAAGATTTCGCCGAGCCGTCCGTCGTCGTATTCGCCGGTGCGCAGGTACACCTTGTGCCCGCCGACCACGGCCTTCTGCGTGTAGCCCTTGCGCCGCGAGGGCAGCTTCTCGCGCTCGCGCAGCACGGTGATGCGCTCGACGATCTTCTCGACCACCTTCTCGGCAAGGCCGGTGGCGCGCGCCGCCGCGGGCCGCTCGATGAAGGCTTCCACCGCGTCGTCCTCGTCCTCCTCGTCGGCGATGAGCTGCGAGTTGAGCGGCTGCGACAGCTTGGAGCCGTCGCGGTAGAGCGCGTTTGCCTTCAGCGCCAGCTTCCAGGACAGGAGATAGGCCTGTTTGCAGTCGTCGACCGTGGCGTCGTTCGGCATGTTGATGGTCTTGGAGATGGCGCCCGAGATGAACGGCTGCGCCGCCGCCATCATGCGGATGTGGCTTTCCACGGAGAGATAGCGCTTGCCGGTGCGCCCGCACGGATTGGCGCAGTCGAACACCGGGTAATGCGCGGGTTTCAGATGCGGCGCGCCTTCCACCGTCATGGCGCCGCAGACATGGATGTTGGCGGCCTCGATCTCGCGCCTGGAAAAGCCGAGCGCGGCGAGCAGGTCGAAACTGGGCAGGCTCAGGTCCTCGGCCGAAATGCCGAGCTTGTCGCGGCAGAAGTCCTCGCCCAGCGTCCACTTGTTGAAGGCGAATTTGATGTCGAAGGCGGTCGGCAGCGCCTTCTCGATCCTGGCGATGGCCTCCTCGGTGAAGCCCTTGGCCTTCAGCGTCGTGTGGTTGATGCCGGGGGCCTGCGCCAGCGAGCCGTGGCCGACCGCATAGACCTCGATCTCCGCGATGTCGGCTTCGGAATAGCCGAGCGTGCGCAAGGCCTCGGGCACCGCGCGGTTGATGATCTTGAAATAGCCGCCGCCGGCAAGTTTCTTGAACTTGACCAGCGCGAAGTCGGGCTCGATGCCCGTGGTGTCGCAGTCCATGACCAGGCCGATGGTGCCGGTCGGCGCGATCACGGTTGCCTGCGCGTTGCGGTAGCCGTGCTTTTCGCCGAGCGCGAGCGCGCGGTCCCAGGCCGCTTTCGCGTGCGCGATCAGGTTCTGGTCGGGGCAGGCGAGGTGATCGAGCGGCACCGGCGGCATCGCCACCTTCTCGTAGCCGGTGCGCTCGTTATAGGCGGCGCGGCGGTGGTTGCGGATCACGCGCAGCATGTGCTCGCGGTTTTTCTTGAAGCCGGGGAAGGGTCCGAGCTTTTCCGCCATTTCGGCGGAGGTGGCGTAGGAAACGCCGGTCATGATGGCGGTGAGCGCGCCGCCGATGGCGCGGCCAGCGTCCGAATCGTAAGGGATGCCGGAGGTCATCAGCAGGCCGCCGATATTGGCGTAGCCGAGGCCGAGCGTGCGGAACTCGTAGGAGAGCTGCGCGATCTGCTTGGAAGGGAACTGCGCCATCAGCACCGAGATTTCCAGCACGACGGTCCACAGCCGCACCGCGTGCTCATAGGACTCGACGTCGAACTTGCCGGTCTTCACGTCGCGGAAGGTGAGCAGGTTCATGGACGCGAGATTGCAGGCGGTGTCGTCGAGGAACATGTATTCCGAGCACGGATTGGACGCGCGGATTTCGCCCGAGGCCGGGCAGGTGTGCCAGTCGTTGACGGTCGTGTGGTATTGCAGGCCCGGATCGGCCGAGGCCCAGGCGGCGTAGCCGATCTTTTCCCACAGCGCGCGGGCGTCGAGCGTTTTCGCGACTTTGCCGTTCTTGCGGTAGGTCAGGTCCCACTTGGCGTCGCTCTCGACCGCCTTGAGGAAGCCGTCGGTGACGCGCACCGAATTGTTGGAGTTCTGCCCGGAGACGGTGAGATAGGCTTCCGAATCCCAGTCGGTGTCGTAGATCGGGAATTCAATGTCCTTGTAGCCCTGGCGGGCGAACTGGATGACGCGCTTGATGAAATTGTCCGGCACGTAGGCTTTGCGCGCGAGCTTGATTTCGCGCTTTAAGGCCGGGTTCTTTTCCGGCGAGAAGCAGTCGTCGCCCGAGCCCTCGCAGTTCACGCAGGCCTTGAGCACGGCTTTCAGGTGCTTCTGGTTGATCCTGGAGCCGGTGACGAGCGCCGCCACCTTCTGCTCTTCCTTCACCTTCCAGTCGATATAGGTCTCGATGTCGGGGTGATCGACGTCGACGATCACCATCTTGGCCGCGCGCCGCGTGGTGCCGCCCGACTTGATGGCGCCGGCGGCGCGGTCGCCGATCTTGAGGAAGCTCATCAGGCCGGACGAGCGGCCGCCGCCGGACAGCTTTTCGCCTTCGCCGCGCAGCGCCGAGAAATTGGTGCCGGTGCCGGAGCCGTATTTGAACAGGCGCGCCTCGCGCACCCACAGATCCATGATCCCGCCTTCGTTGACGAGATCGTCATTGATGCCCTGGATGAAGCAGGCGTGCGGCTGCGGATGCTCGTAGGAGGATTTGGATTTCGTCAGCTTGCCCGTCTCGTAGTCGCAATAGTAGTGACCCTGGCTCGGCCCGTCGATGCCGTAGGCCCAGTGCAGGCCGGTGTTGAACCACTGCGGCGAGTTGGGCGCGCAGATTTGCGCGGCGAGCATGTAGCGCATTTCGTCGAAGAAGGCGCGGGCGTCGTCCTCGCTGTCGAAGTAGCCGCCCTTCCAGCCCCAATAGGTCCAGGTGCCGGCGAGCCGGTCGAAAACCTGCTTGGAAGAACATTCGCCGATGAGGCGCTCTTTTTCCGGCAGAAGAGCAAGTTGCTCGTCGTCGGCAACCGAGCGCCACAGGAATGCCGGGACGGTGTTCTCCTCGATTCTCTTCAGACGTGCCGGCACGCCGGCCTTGCGGAAATATTTTTGCGCCAGCACGTCGGAGGCGACCTGCGACCACGATTCCGGCACCTCGACATTGTCGAGCTTGAACACCACCGACCCGTCCGGGTTGCGTATCTCGCTGGTGGTGAAACGGAATTTGATGCCCGCATAGGCCGATTGGCCGTCTTTGGTGTAGCGCCGTTCGATCCGCATAGTCGTCTCTAGCCCCTTGAATGCCGGGCGGCTGGCGGCCGCCCAATTATCCCTGACGGACCTGCCCGTGTCCGCCTGTTTTGCTCGCAACGCTGTTCGACACCGTTTTCTTCAGTTAGGCCGGCTCCCTGGCGCCGGCACCGGCTGATCGCCGATTTTTGAGCCGTCGCGCGCAGAAACCCCCTGTCCCGAAACACCATTTCTGGCGCGGGGTGCTGGCGCTCGGCATCGTTTTGGAAGCTCGGCGGGAACCGAAAACGCAACCCACGCAACACACCAAAGCTAGGAGGACTCATTACGCGCGTCAACAACAGATAGTGATCAAATCTGAATCAAACACTAAGTCTTGTGGTTAAGCGGCTAACTTCGGGGATAACCCCCGCAAAACCAGCCTCAGTATTGAGCGATCCGCGGGTCACGGAAAGCATTTTTATCGGCGCGGCGGGGTAGGTTTTTATGCCTTCGCGTATGACGGAAAAATGACGCAAAAACGCGGCTTCACGAATTGCCGCGGCAAAAACCACCGCTTTGCGCGGCCGGGGATAAGGCCGGGAAAAGCCGCGGGGTCGGTCCGCGGGAGTCGCTGATTCTCAAAATAAGGTCAGTGCCTTAGTGGCAAAGCGCGGGGCTTGGTGGAGGGTGGCGGCGATACCCACCCCTGTGAATTTGATTTCGTCGCTTGGCGGGAGACGCCCATCGCAATGACGCTTTATGAAAAAGGCGGACCCGCATGGGGGCCCGCCTTTCGCACCGGCACTGTCATCGCAGCCATCAATGTCGCTGGGGCGGAACTAGGCGACTCGCGCCCCCCGCTGATGAATTCGTAGGCAGCTTAACCGCACCCCGCGGCCGAACGCAACTTGCAACCCCCCGCGCTCTTTTTTGCGCCGGTCAGTGAAAGCTCGCCGCCAGCGAAACCACCTGACCGTCCAGCCCGTTGAACCCGTGATAGGCGCGCGCCTCGCAAGGGTTGCCGGAACTCGTGCCGCCCTCGAGCCATTTGACGCTGGCCCGCCCCGCCGCCCAGCGAATGAAAGGCTGCACGCCGGCCGGCAAGGTCCAGCGGCACGAATCGTTGCGGTGTTCGATCACCAGCGTGCGCGGCAGCGCGGCGGGCGAACCGAGGATATTCGCGACGTTTTCACGGCCCCCCGATTCGTCGGTCAAGAAGCCCGAGGTTAGGATCAGCGCATCCGGCCTTGCGCCATGCGCGATACCGTAAGCGGCGCGCAGCGTTCCGCGGCTTGTCGCGATCACGGTGACCGGCCGCTTGATGGCCGCCATATATTTCACCGCGCCGGACAGATCGATGTCGGCGTCGACAACCAGGACCGCGAGGCCGCGGGCACGGTACGCGTCGCGGGTGCGCACCAGCTGATTGCCGCGCAATCTGGTGATGGAGCCGCCGGGGCCGGCGCCGATATAGCCGTCGCCTCCCGGCATCAGGATGACGCTGGCATGGGGCGCGGCGGGCCGCAGCAGCACGGCTTTCGATCCGCCGATATCCACCGTTTCCTGCGCCAATGCCGCGTTATGGACGAGCGACAGCATTGCCGTCGCCACGAGCGAAATTCCGCAACGGCGAAAATTCATGGCTGCACCTGATGGTTTTGCGTTGCCGGGAAAATATTGTGGCCGTTCCGAACGAAGGGAGCAACCCGGCCGCGGGCCGCTGTTTCAATTGCCGGCCGCCGGCTTCCCGCGTCTGGCCGCTCGGCGCCGAGGCGGTAAGTCGCCGGAGTTCGCCGCGAAGCTGACCTCGGCGCGCCGATGCGGCAGTGCTTCCGGGTGATACTGCTGCAGGAAATCGATCAATCGTTCGCGTACTTCGCAGCGCAGGTCGAAGGATTGGCCGGCCGAGCGTGCGCTCATGAGGCAGCGCAGTTCGATCGTGTTTTCCCTGGCGTCGGTGACCTGCAGGTTCACAACCTTGCCGTCCCAGTTCTTCGAGGCCTTGACGATCTCGGCGAGCTTGTCGCGGATAACGCCGACCGGCGCGCGGTAATCGACATAGATCATGGTGGTGCCGAGCAGCGCCGAGCCTTCGCGCGTCCAGTTCTGGAACGGCTTCTCGATGAAATAGGACAGTGGCACAATCATGCGCCGCCAGTCCCACAGCCGCACCACGACGTAAGTGGACGTGATTTCCTCGATGGTGCCCCATTCGTTTTCGACGACCACCGCGTCGTCGATGCGGATCGGCTGCGTCATCGCCAGTTGCACGCCGGCGAACAGATTGCTCAGTACCGGCCGCGCCGCGAGGCCGGCGACAATGCCCGCCACCCCGGCGCTGGCGAACAGGCTCACGCCATATTGCCGCACCGGCTCGAAGGTCATCAGCGCGGCGCCGAAGGTGACGATCATCACCAGCACGTCGCCTGCGCGCAACAAAACGCGCACCTGCGTGACGTGCTTGCGGGCCAGCAGGTTATCGTCGACGTCGAGCCGGAACTGCCGCAAATAGAAATCCGCGGCGATATCGAGCGCGGCGATTGCCGCCCAGCCGACCAGTCCGATCACCGCCATCAGCAGGAAACGCGCCATCCATGCGGTCGTATCGGGATCGAGCGGCGCGACGGGAAGCGCGATCACCATCGCCAGGATGAACAGACCGAGCCGGGTCACCCCGCGCATCTGGGTGAAAACGGTGAAAACGTAAGGGTAGCGTTCGGCAAACGCGGCGCGCAGCAGCTTGCGCACGGTTCTGTGCAGCGAAATGGCGATGACCACGGCGAGCAGCAGAATGATGACCGCCACCACCGGGTCGGGCAGCCAGATGAGCAGGGTCTTGATGGAGCTCAGGGCGGTTCGGATCGAATCCATGCGAGTTTAATAGCATCCCGGGTGTTGCGGCGAATATGCTGGCTCCGCCTATGTGCGCGCTGGACAGCGGCACGGCGAGGTGGCAGAACGCCGCGTATTCAATGTTTTTCAATGCGTGGCCGCGATGAAAAGTTTCTTGCTGAAGCTGTTCACCTGGTGGAATTCGCAGACCTTCGGAACCCAGTTCTGGACCTGGATGTACGGCGAAAAAGTCGGCGAGGACGAGTTCGGCAACCGCTACTACCGCACGCGCGGCGGCAAGATCGACCCGCGCATGCTCGGCTTCGAGCGCCGCTGGGTGATCTTCAACGGCTATTCGGAGGCTTCGACCATTCCGCCGTCATGGCACGGCTGGATGCATCACACCGTCGATACGCCGCCGACCAGGGAAGACTACAAGCCGCACGGCTGGGAAAAACCGCACCGGCCAAACATGACCGGCACCCCCGGCGCGTACCGGCCGTCCGGCTCGACGCTCGCGACGGGAAGGCGGCCCAAGGCGACTGGTGACTACAAGGCGTGGACGCCGGAGCGCTAACGGGGCGGGCGAGGCCGGCATGGTCGCCCTTTCGCTGCCGTATTCGCCGTGTTAACCGAGCCCTGCCCAGGGCAAGCGGCGAATCCGCGCCGGTTCCCAAGCGGGAAAATCCGGCTTCATGGCGCGATCCCGTTTCTCGATTTGCTTGCTTGCGGTTGGCGCGCTGCCGTTGGTTGCGGCGCTTGCGGGTCCATCATTTGCGCAACAGGGCACGATCGTTGACGACGAGGCGCCGCCGCGGCCGCCGGCCGACATTCCGGGCCTGCCGCCGCTAGCGCCGCCGACAAACTATCCCGGCCAATATCCCGCGCCGCCGCCGCGCGATTATCCGCGCAACAACGCGCCGCCGCGCCCGGCCGTCCGCGCCGATCAGCCGCCGACGCAGCCGCTGCCGGCGCCGATGAGTTTGCCGCCGGCGAGCCGGCCTGGCGGCGGCACGATCCAATCGCAACCGCTTGCGCCGCTGCCGGGCACCGCGCCGCAGCAGGCTAATCCGCAAGCCCAGCCTCCGGTGGCCCCCGGCGCTCCGGCCCAATCGGCGCCGGGACTTGCTCCGACGGTTCGCCCGCAGCATGGCGCGCCGGCGCAGCCGGCCGATACCTCGCCGCAACCCGGCGATGAAGTCGTGGTCGAGCCGCCGCCGCAGCGGATCAACAATCCGACCGCGGTATTTGCCGGCCTCGACAAGATCACCGGCCGGATCATTTCCTTCGACGTCGCCATCAACGAAACCGTGCAGTTTGGCGCGCTGCAAGTGACGCCGCGCGTCTGCTATTCACGGCCGCCGACCGAAACGCCGAACACCGACGCCTTCGTCGAAGTCGACGAGGTGACGCTCCAGGGCGAGATCAAGCGAATTTTTACCGGCTGGATGTTCGCGGCGAGCCCCGGCCTGCATGCGGTCGAGCATCCGATCTACGACGTGTGGCTCACCGACTGCAAAGGCGGACAAAATCCAAATCTGGCGGAAGCCCCGCCCGAGCCGCCGCCGCCCAAGCAGCCGGTGCGCACGCCGCCGAAGCGCCCGCCGCCGCAGCCGCGCGCCCAGCAACCCGGATCGCTGCCGGCGCTGCGCTAACGCAGAAACGCCAGCGCTTCCTCGCCGCCGATCGGACGGTCGAGCGCCAGCGCGCCGTAATCGGCCTCGCCGAGTAGAGCCTCCTCCAGCAGCCGGTGATAGCGCCGCTTTTGCACCTCGACCGCGCCGAAAGTCCTCAGGTGATCGGTCACATACTGGGTGTCCAGCAGGCTGTAGCCGCCGGCGATGAGACGCGCGACGAGATGCACCAGCGCGATCTTGGATGCGTCGCGCGCGCGGTGGAACATGCTTTCACCGAAGAACGCGCGGCCGAGTGAGACACCGTAGAGCCCGCCTACCAATGCCGGCCCGTCATAGACTTCAACGGTATGGCAATGCCCGCGCTCGAACAGGCTGCGGTAGATCTTGCGGATGCGCATATTGATCCAGGTGCGGGCGCGGTCGGGCTTTTCTTCCGCGCAGCCCTCGATCACCGCGTCGAAATCCCGGTTCACCCATACCGTAAATGGAGTCGCGCGCACGCTGCGCACCAGGCGTTTGGGCAAATGGAAGCCTTCGAGCGGAATGATGCCGCGCATGTCCGGCTCGATCCAGTAGAGCGCGGGGTCGTCCGCGCTTTCCGCCATCGGGAATATGCCGCAGGCGTAGGCCTTGAGCAGCACTTCCGGGGTGATTTCGATCGTCGAGTTTTCGCGGTTGGCCATGCGGACCGGTATCGGGTGGTGGACGCCTCATTCTAGGCGCCGGCGGGCCGGCTGGGGAGCACGGATTTTAACCGGACAATGACCATGACCCGTTAAAACTGGCGAAAGATTGAACACAACTCGCCGTCGGGCGTTGAGCGGTCTGATGCCGGGGCGCGGCCGGCGGAACCGGAACTTGTGGGGATCGGCGCATATGCCAGAGCGGCGGGCGAGCGTCCTCGTAGTCGAGGACGAGTTGCTGATCAGCGAGCTGATCGCCGAAGCCCTGTGTGAGAACGGATTCGCCGTTCACACCGAGGCTGAAGGCGAAGCGGCCCTGCGCTATCTCGAATCGGGGGCGCGGGTGGATGTGCTGTTCACCGACATCAATTTGCCCGGTCACATGGACGGCTCAATGCTGGCGCAGAAAGTGCGCGCGCGCCGCCCGGAGCTGCCGATCGTCTATTGTTCCGGGCGCTATTCGCCCTCCGCGCTGGCGCCGGCGGTGCCGCGCTCCGTTTTCGTGCGCAAGCCCTACGATCCCGCGGACCTGTGCCGGCTGCTGGCGCGGTTGACCTCGACCGCGTGTTGAGGCGCCGCGCACTCAAGCAAGCGCGCTTCCGTTCGCCATCGCGCGGACAGGCTAGGCCTCCATCCCGCCACGGGCGAGGAACTGTTCGAGCCAGTGGATGTGATAGTTGCCGTCGATGATGTCGCTCTCACGCACCAATGCGCGGAAAAGGGGCAGCGTCGTCTCGATGCCGTCCACCACCACCTCGTCGAGCGCGCGCCTGAGCCGCATCAGGCATTCCTGCCGCGTCTTGCCGTGCACGATCAATTTGCCGACCAGCGAGTCGTAAAACGGCGGGATCGAGTAGCCCTGATAGACGGCGGAATCGATGCGCACGCCGAGACCGCCGGGCGGATGGTAGTGCAGGATTTTTCCGGGCGAGGGCCGGAACGACACCGGGTTCTCGGCATTGATGCGGCATTCGATGGCGTGGCCGTCGAATTTGATGTCGCTCTGTTGCAGCGTGAACTGGTTGCCGGCGGCGGCGCGGATCTGCTCGAAGATGAGATCGATATCGGTGATCATCTCGGTCACCGGGTGCTCGACCTGGATGCGCGTGTTCATCTCTATGAAATAGAACTTGCCGTCCTCGTAGAGGAACTCGACGGTGCCGACGCCGAGATAGCCGATGTCGCGCATCGCCTTGGCGACGGTTTCGCCGATGGCATTGCGCGCCGCCGTATTGAGCGCCGGCGAGGGGCCTTCCTCCCACACTTTCTGGTGCCGGCGTTGCAGCGAGCAGTCGCGCTCGCCGAGATGGATGGCCTTGCCGTTGCCGTCGCCGAGAACCTGGATTTCGATGTGGCGCGGTTTCTCCAGGTATTTCTCGAGATAGACCGTGTCGTCGCCGAATGCGGCTTTGGATTCGCTGCGCGCGCTCGACAGCGCGGCGGACAGTCCGGCGGCATCGCGCACCACCTGCATGCCGCGCCCGCCGCCGCCGGAGGCGGCCTTGATCAGTACCGGATAGCCGATGTCGGCGGCGATTTTGGCGGCTTCGGCGTCGGACGATACGCCGCCCTCCGAGCCCGGCACCACGGGAATGCCAAGTTTTCTGGCGGTGCGCTTGGCCTCGATCTTGTCGCCCATCAGGCGGATGTGCTCGGCCTTGGGGCCGATGAACAAGACGCCGTGATCGGCGAGGATTTCGGCAAAGCGCGCGTTCTCCGACAGGAAACCGTAGCCCGGGTGTACGGCGTCGGCGCCGGTGATCTCGCAGGCCGACAGGATGGACGGGATATTGAGATAACTGTCCTTGGCGGCCGGCGGGCCGATGCACACGCTCTCGTCGGCAAAGCGCACGTGCATGGCGTCGGCGTCTGCGGTCGAATGCACCGCGACGGTCGGGATGCCGAGCTCCTTGCAGGCGCGCAGCACCCGCAAGGCGATCTCGCCGCGGTTGGCGATGAGAATTTTATCGAACATCGCGTCGGCCCGACCAGCACGCCGTCATTCGATGATCACCAGCGGCTCGCCGAATTCCACCGGCTGGCCGTCCTCGAACAGAATCTGGATGACGCTGCCGGCGCGCGGCGCCGGAATCTGGTTCATGGTCTTCATCGCTTCGACCACCAGCAGCGTGTCGCCGGCTTTCACCTTGCTGCCGATTTCGATAAACGGCTTGGCGCCGGGCTCGGGGGCGGCGTAAGCGGTCCCAACCATGGGCGAGACGACGACGCCCGGATGCTTGGCAAGATCTGGCGGGCTCGCCGCCGCGCCGGACGCGGGCATCGGCGCCGGCGCAGCGCGTGGCGCGGCCGGCGTCGAAGCTGCGTTGCGGGCAACGCGCACGCGCTGGCCGTCCTGTTCGATCTCGATTTCGCTCAGACCGGTTTCATTCAACAGCGCGGTCAGCTCGCGGATCAAATCGCGGTCGACAATCGGGGATTTCGGCGATTTTGCCATCGAACTCTACCGACTCTATTTCTTCGCCTTGGCGCCGATCATGCCGGCCAAAGCGGTAATGGACAGGGCATAGCCCTGGATGCCGCAGCCCGCGATCACCGCCCGCGCCGCCTTGGTGACGTAGGAGTTCTGCCGGAAACTCTCGCGCGCGTGGATATTGGTGATGTGGATTTCGATCACCGGAATTTTCAGGATCAGCAGCGCATCGAGAATGGCGATCGAGGTCGTGGTGTAGGCGGCCGGATTGATCAACAGACCGGCGGCCTTTTTGGCGTGCGCTTCCTGGATCCAGTCGACCAGTTCGCCCTCCTGGTTCGACTGGCGGAACTCGATGTCGAGACCGAATTGCCTCGCCGTTGCGCGGCAAAGCTTTTCGACGTCGGCGAGCGTGGCGCGGCCGTATTTCTCGGGCTCGCGGACGCCGAGCAGGTTCAGATTGGGACCATTGAGGACATAGAGAGTCTTGGGCATGGCTTCCCCCGGCGGCTTGCCAGCTTGGATCGGTGCGCGCGAAACGTGTCGCTTTATAGGTGGCCCGGACGGAGAGGGGAAGCCCGGACGGCGTCCGCTAGGACGAGGCAATACCGCCAAAAACCTGGGTCTGCGCCGCCGTCCAGTCGATCACGTCCTTGATCGCCGTTAATCTTCTCCGCCCCGCAGCTTTGGCTTTGGTGAACAGGTCGACCTGGCAGTCGGCGCTGGTGCCCTCGGCGAGGATGCCATCAAGGCGCTCGATCTCCGCCGCGCAGCCGAGGGCGTCCACATCCTCGGCAATGAAGGTCCGAACCTGGGCGAGCCATTGGCCGATGTCGATCGGCGCGCGGGTGAAAGCATCGACGAAGGTGGCGGTGATGCCGTAACGCTGGGCGTGCCACTTGTTTTCCCAGGTGATGGCGCGGCCGACGCGGTCGAAGCCGCTGTTGATGTCGCGGTTGCGGTCGAGCGCGCGCACCAGGCAGCGGAACAGCGCGGCGATTGCCACCGCGTCGTCGAGCCGCGTGCAGCTGTCGGCGACGCGCAATTCGACGGTCGGGTTTCGCAACGACGGCCGCATCGCCCACCAGACATAGCTCGCATCCGGTATGATTTTGGCGCCGACCAGCGCTTCGATATAATCGCGATAGTCTTCATTGGTGCGGAACAGCGGCGGCAAACCGGTGCGCGGCAACTCGTCGTAGGCGGCGAGCCGATAGCCCACGAGGCCGGTGAGATGGCCCTGCCAGAACGGCGAGGACGTCGACAGCGCGAGCAGCAACGGCAGATAGGGCGTCAGCCGCATGATGAGGTTGATGCGGGCGTCGAGGTCCGGCACCTCCACATGCACGTGCATGCCGCACAGCATGTTTCGGTAGCCGATCATCTGTAGCCCGTCCATGATCGCGCCGTAGCGCGCCTTCGGCGTAACGATCTGCTCCGGCCAGAACGCGAGCGGGAACGTGCCCATGGCGGCCAGTCCGAGCTTGTGCTCGGTGGCCGCTGCGCCGAGCACGCGGCGGTATTGGGCGAGATGGCCGCGTGCTTCCGCCATGGTTTCGCACGGCGGCGTCGCCACCTCGATCTGCGATTGCAGCATCTCGGTCATTACGCGGTCGCCGAGCTCTTTTTGCGCGCGGGCAAGAAATTTTTTGTCGATGCGCCGCACGGCCCGGCGCGTTTTAGCGTCGAACACGAAATATTCTTCTTCCATGCCGACCGTATACATGCGCGCGATAACCCGCTTCGCTGCTAGCGGTTCCCGGCCGAATGATGGCGCGAAAAAGGCCGCCGGGCGCGCCGGCGGCCTTTTGCACCAAATGAGCGATTATCGGCGAATGCTGCGATGCGGTCAGCAGGTCGGTTTGCCGCAGCGCGCGGTGTTGACCTTTTCCTGGAGAGCGGGAAGCCCGATGGCGCCGACCACCACGTCGGAGCCGATCACATAGCTTGGCGTGCCGTTCAGGCCGAGTGCTTCGGCGAGCTTGAAATCTTCCTGCAACGTCGCCTTCACCTCGGGGCTGGCCATGTCCTTTTCCAGCCGGCCCATGTCCATGCCGACGTCCTTGGCCACCGCGAGCGCGCGCGCTTTGTCGGCCGGACCGCGGCCGCCGAGCAACCTAGTATGGAATTCGAGATATTTCTTGCCGGTCTTGTCCTGCATGCGCACGGCGACCGCGACCTGGGCGGCTTCCACCGAGCCCGGCCCGAGCACGGGGAATTCCTTGAGCACGACCTTCAATTTCGGATCGTCCTTGAGCAGCGTCAGCATGTCGTCCATGGCGCGTTTGCAGTACCCGCAATTGTAGTCGAAGAACTCGACGAAAGTGACGTTGCCCTTCGGATTGCCGAGCGTCACCTGGCGCGGCGAGGAGTAAAGCGCCTGCGCGTGTTCCTTGACGGCGACCTTGTGCTTCTCGGCTTCCGCCGCGGACTGGCGCTTCTCCAGCTCGGCCATCGCCTCCTGCAACACCTCCGGGTGCGCGATCAGGTAGTCGTGCACGACGCGCTCGATCGAATCGCGCTGCGCGGGCGAGAAATCCTGCGCCTGTACGGGTTGCGGCAATGCGTTGGCCAGCAACGCGGCGCCAACGACGGCGATAATGCGCAGGCTTGATGTCATCGGACTGATCCTTGCTGTGGTCATTTGTTTGCGGGGTTTGAAACCTTGACGCTGACGATATCGTCGGCGCGCACCCAGGCCGGCGAGCCCACGGGCAGGCGGGTCTTGGCGCGCGAGGCAAGTTGACGCGCGGTCCTGACGTCGCCGCGCGTCAGCGCAGCCTGCGCGGCGGCGAGGTCGGCCTGGGCGAGATCGCCCTTGCGGCCGTAAGCCATGGCGAGCTGCGCATAGGCGTCGGTCGCCTCCGGTTCGCGCGCCAGCGCGTTGCGCAGCAGCGGGACTGCCTCTTCGGCGAATTTCTCATTGTTGGTGGCGATCAGCGCCTGGCCGAGCATGATGTCGATCAGCGGCGCCCCGTGCGACAGCTTCACCGCCTGACGCAATGGCGGCACCGCTTCATTCGGGTGACCGCCATCGAGCAGCGCCTGACCCTTGAGCTCATAGAAATACGGATTGTTTGGCTCCGTCTGGATGAGACCGTCGATCTGGACGGCCGCGTCGCGCGGGTCGCCGTAACGATAGGTCGAAATGGCGTGGGCGTAGCGCGCCGGCAGGCTGTGATCGCCGAGCGGATAGCGCCGCGCCACGGTATCCGGGCGATCGAGGAAGCCGGACAATTTGGCGCGCATCATGTCGTGACGCATTTGCAATTCCGGCGGATCCTTGCGGTCGAAATAGGGGCTGGCCTTGGCCAGCACCTCGAGCGCTGCGACGCGCTCGGGTGGCAGCGGATGCGTCTGCAGGTAAGGATCGACATAGCGCGAATTGAATAACGACTCATTGCCCAGCCGCTTGAACAGATCGAGCATGCCGCGGGCCGATTGGCCCGTGGCGGTGAGGAATTTCACGCCGGCATGGTCGGCCTGGTCTTCTTGGGTGCGCACATAGGCGAGCAGCGAGCGCTGGATCGTCATTTGCGGCGCCAGGATCGCCGCCGGGCCGATGTCGGCATTGCCGCCTGAGCGGGAGCCGGCAAACACGGCGCCGATACCGGCGAGCATCGCGACGATCGAGGCCGTCTGCGCTCTCGCCAGTTCCTCGCGCAGACGCTGCAAGTGACCGCCTGCGAGGTGCCCGGTCTCGTGCGCGAAGACGCCGATGATCTCGTTCGGAGTCTTGGCATCGAACAACGCGCCGGCATTGATGAAGATATGGCGGCCGTCCATGACGAAGGCGTTGAAGCTGCGGTCGTTGAGGATGACGACCCTGACATTCTGCTTGGCGAGGCCGGCGACGCGCAGGATCGGCTGGGCATAGTCGCGCAGCAGTTGCTCGATTTCGGTGTCGCGGATAACCGGCACGCCCCGCGTCGCCTGTTCCTGCGCGCGCGCCTTTTCGGGCGCCGGACCGCCGGCGGCGGCCGCAACCGCAAGCGCTGTGACCAGCGCAAGCGCCCGCCCTGCTGGCGCCATACGCCATGCCCTGATAGGTGTGCCGTTCTTGATCATCTGGCTGCCAATGACGGCGTGAACCTAGTGACGCGCCCTTTGGCGGTCAACGCGGGTTGCGATCACGTCTGAGTCATGAAAAACGCAGGGGAATACGGCAACAGCGGGGCGGTAAACGCCCGATAACCATGCTTGAGAAGGCAAAACACCTGCTTATGCCCTCCAAACGGAGCGATGTTCCGCCGTTCATCGTCATGGACGTCATGGCGGCGGCGGCAGCGCTTGAGGCCAAGGGCGCCCACATCGTCCATATGGAGGTGGGCCAGCCGGCAGCGCCCGCACCGACGACCGCGTTGCGCGCGGCGCAGGCGGCACTGGTGCACGGCCGCATCGGCTATACCGAGACGCTCGGCATTCCGTCCTTGCGCGCGCGAATCGCCCGGCATTATGCCGACACGCATGGGCTCGCGCTCGACCCCGCGCGCGTCGTGGTGACGACCGGTTCCTCCGGCGGCTTTATCCTGGCGTTCCTTGCGCTTTTCGAGCCGGGCGACCGCGTGGCGCTGGCCAATCCGGGCTATCCGCCCTACCGGCACATCCTGTCGGCACTCGGCTGCGAGCCGGTGCTGATCGAGACGTCGGCCGACACGCGCTGGGCGCTGTCGGCCAAGGCCCTGATCGCCGCCCACCGGCAGGCGCCGCTTGCCGGCGTGGTGGTGGCAAGCCCGGCCAATCCGACCGGCACCATGATGGATGCCGATGCGCTCGCGCGCCTGATCGCGGTCGCCGAAGCCGAGGGAGTCCGCGTGATCTCCGACGAGATCTACCACGGCCTCGACTACGCTTTTGCCGCCGAGACCGCGGCCAATCTTTCCGGGCGCGCGGTGGTGATCAATTCATTTTCGAAATATTTCTGCATGACCGGCTGGCGTGTCGGATGGATGGTGGTGCCGGAAAGTCTGGTGCGCGCGGTCGAGCGGCTGCAGGGCAATCTGGCGATCTCGGTGCCGACGCTGGCGCAGGTCGCCGCCGAAGCCGCATTCGACGGCCGCGCCGAAATGGAAACGGTCAAACACGGCTACGAGGAGAATCGGCGCATCCTCACGCAAGGGCTGCCGAAGGCCGGGCTCGACAAATTCCTTCCCGTCGACGGCGCGTTCTATCTGTATGCCGATATCTCGAAGTTTTCCGATGACAGCCTGGATTTCGCCAAACGCATGCTGAACGAAGCGGATGTGGCGGCGACCCCCGGCATCGATTTCGATCCGGTGGACGGCCGGCATTTCCTTCGCTTCTGCTACGCCGGCTCCGCCGCCGATATGCATGAGGCGGTGGCGCGGATCGGCACCTGGCTGAGGCGCTGAGCCGGTCCGGGCGGGCCGGAAACGGGCTGTCACAATCACCTATGCACATTGTCAATAATGCCACCTATCCTGTAGGGTGGCCGGGCTCCATGTATTGCCCCGTCAACATCAACAAGGAGCAAGGACCATGAAACGGTATGTGATCGAACGCGAGATACCCGGCGTCGGCGGGTTGAACCGCGAGCAGTTCAAGGACGTCGCCGTGACGTCCAACGGCGCGCTCGCCAAGCTCGCCGGCAAGGTGCAGTGGGTGGAGTCGTTCATCGCCGACGACAAGACCTTTTGCGTCTATCTCGCCGACAACGAGGGCTTGGTGCGTGAGCACGCCAAGTTGAGCGGGTTTCCTGCCACCAAGATCAACGAGACGCGCAACGTGATCGGTCCGATGACCGCAATCGCCTAACGCCGTGGCGCCGCCGCAGGAAAGCGGCGGCGCCTCGACCGGCCGTTGCCGGGCGCAGCGCCGACGAGAAAGGGGATGCCATGGCCAGAAATACCCGGGCGGACCGTCGTTTCGGCCGCAACAAGCGGCCCGCGCCATCGGCTCGCGGCGGCAACCGCGTGCTCGACGTGACCGTCGTGCTCCTGGAGGCCGGTTATGTGTCGACGGCGGTTGCGCCGATCGAAATCTTCCATTCCGCCGGCACGATCTGGAATTGGCTGCACGGCGAGGCCGAGCAACCGCGCTTCCGCGTGCGCACCGCCTCGATCGACGGAAAAAGCGTGACCGGCATCTGCTCGCTCGGGCTGACGCCGGAATGCGGCATCGCCGACATCGAGCACACCGACATTATCATCCTGCCGGCCTCCGGCTGGGACGTGATGGAGCGGATCGCCAAAAACACGGCGCTCCTGCCGTGGCTGCGTAAATGGCACGACCGCGGCGCCTATATCGCCGGCATTTGCACCGGCGTTGCGTTCCTCGCCGAATGCGGGCTGCTCGAGGGAAAGCAGGCGACCACCCACTGGGGGGTCGCCGAAATCCTGCGTGAGCGCTATCCGCGGGTGCGCTGGCGCACCGATCAATTCGTGACCGAGGACGGCCGGCTGTTCTGCAGCGGCGGCGTCTATGCCGCGATCGATATCAGCCTCTATCTGGTGGAGAGGTTCTGCGGCCACGAGGTCGCCCTGCATGTGGCGAAATCGCTGCTGCTCAGCATGCCGCGCAACCGGCAGTCCGGCTATGCGGTGGTGCCGTTGTCGCGTCCGCATTCCGACGACCGGATTAGAATGACCGAGGAATATCTTCAGGAGCATCTCGACAGCGACGTGTCGATCGAAGGTCTCGCCGGCCGCGCCGGAATGAGCCCGCGCAATTTCATCCGCCGCTTCAAAAAGGCGACCGGCCGCCTGCCGGGCGCCTATATCCAGGCGCTGCGCATGGCGGCGGCCAAGGAATTGCTGGAGCGCGGCGCCGGCTCCATTCAGGCCGTCAGCGCCAAGATCGGCTACGAGGATCTCGCGTTCTTCCGCGAAGTCTTCAAGCGCCACACGGGCATGACGCCGGCGGAATATCGCGACCGTTTCGCCAAAATGAATTTCGAGCGCGGCGAGCTCGCCTCCGGCAATCCGGCGGCCTGAAAGCCGGACTAGAACTCGACGTCGAGCTCGACCACCTCGTCGGGCTCGGCCTTGGCGCCTTCGATCCATTCCTGCATTGCCGGCAGTTCCATGATCGCCTTGCAATAGCCGGCGCAGTCGGATTCGAGCTTGACGTCGTAGGTGAGAAACCGCGTCACCACCGGCGCGAACATGGCGTCGGCCATGCCCGGCTTGTTGCCGAACAGATACATGCCGCCATGGCTGTCGAGGCATTCGCGCCAGATGAAGATGATGCGGTCGATGTCGGCCTGCGCGCCGGCCCACACTTTGAATCCGGGATGATGCGCCTTGAGGTTCATTGGCAACGCCGAGCGCAAATTGGAAAAGCCGGAATGCATCTCGCCGCAGATCGAGCGGCAATGCGCGCGCGCCGCACGGTCCGCCGGAAGCAGGCCGGCGTCCGGCAGGGTCTCGTTGAGATATTGCGCGATCGCCAGCGTGTCCCAGACCTTGATGCCGTCATGGGTCAGGCACGGCACAAGGAACGACGGCGACAGCAACAGCAGCTCGGCGCGGGTCGAGGGATCGTCGCTGCCAACCTGTTTCTCCTCGAAGTCGAGGCCGGCCATCTTGCAGAGCAGCCAGCCGCGTAGCGACCAGGAGCCGTAATTCTTGCTGGCAATGGTGAGGGTAGCCTTGGCCATGGGGCGAAATCATCCCTGTTCAGCACGGCCCGGCCCGCTTAGCTTAGACGAAAGTTCTGCCCATTCAATACCTTCCCGTGGCGCAAAAAAGCATGGCTGGGCGCTTTTCCCCAGGTGCCGCCGGACCGATTTTTATCTCGCAGTGCAGCATGAAATGATCTAGTTTCCGACTGCGGTCCGCCGGGGCCGCCGGGGAGTGGATGCTCTATCAGGCCTATCAGGCGCATTCCGACATCATGGAGCCGATCCGATCGCTGGCCAACATGGCCGCGAGGACCGTGGGCGAACGCCTCAACGGGTCGGCGCGTCCGTCACCGCTGAGCAATCTCACCGCGGCCTATGAATTGATCGCGCGGGCCGGGCTCACCCACGCCCGGCCGCCTTACGGCATCGACAGCGTCACGGTCGGCAACCGCGAAGTGGCGGTAACCGAGGAAGCCGCCGACACAACGCCGTTCGGCACGCTGCTGCATTTCAGGAAGGACGTCGACCAGGCGCAGCCGCGGGTGCTGCTGATCGCACCGCTGTCCGGCCATTTCGCCACGCTGTTGCGCGCGACCGTGCGCACCATGTTGTCCGAACACGACGTCTACATCACCGACTGGCACAATGCGCGCGACGTTTCGACCGGGCACGGGCGTTTCGGGTTCGACGACTATATCGGCCACATCATCCGCTTTCTCGAGATCATCGGGCCGGGCGGCCACTTGGTCGCGGTGTGCCAGCCTTGCGTCGCCGCGCTGGTGGCGGCGTCGGTCATGGCGCAGCACGACAATCCAGCGCAGCCGCGCTCGATGACGCTGATGGCGGGGCCGATCGACACCCGCGTCAACCCGACCAAGGTCAACGAACTCGCCAAGGGCAAGACGATCGAGTGGTTCGAAAAAAATCTGATCGCGTCGGTGCCCTATCGCTACGGCGGCGGCGGCCGCAAGGTTTATCCCGGCTTCGTGCAGCTCGCCGCCTTCATGAGCATGAATATCGATCGTCACCTGAAGGCGCATCAGGAATTGTACCAGCAGCTTGCGCGCGGCGAGGACGCCAAGGCCGCCGCCACCAAGGCGTTCTACGACGAATATTTCGCCGTGCTCGACCTCACCGCCGAATTCTATCTGGAGACCGTGCGGCTGGTGTTCCAGGAGCACGCGCTGCCGCTCGGCGAGCTCACCTATCAAAATCAAAAAGTCGAGCCGCAGGCGATCAGGCGCACCATGCTGTTTACGGTGGAAGGCGAGAAGGACGATATCTGCGCGGTCGGGCAGACGCTGGCCGCGCACGATCTGTGCACGTCGCTCAGGCCCTATCGCAAGCGCCATCACATGCAGGCCGGCGTCGGGCACTACGGCGTGTTCTCCGGCCGCACCTGGCAGAACCAGATCTACCCGATGGTGAAGAACGTCATCCTGCAAAGCGACTAGCCGCTCGCGCGACCTTCAAATTCCGAACATGTAAATAGCCGCTGCGGCGACGCCGAGTACGGCGAGCACCAGCAACATGATGGCGGGCCGGCGTGCCGCCGCCCAGCCGCCGAAGCCGACCGCGTAGGCGGCCTTGGCGACATTGTTGGAAGAAGCCGCAATCAGCACGGCAGCCGACAGGCTCGCAACCGACATGCCGCCGATGCCGCCTTGCGCGATGTTGAGCACGAACGGGTCGATGTCGGTCGCGCCGACCACCGCCGAGAGCACCAGAATGCCGCTTTCGCCGAAGGCGCCGCGCACCCAGGCCGAAACGATCGAGATCACGACGATGAGGACGGCGAAGACGAGTGCGGTCGGGATTTGCAGTGGATTTTTCGGCGCCACGGCAAGCGTAGCCTTGGCCCCGCGCGGCCGCGGCCGGCGCCATTCGTAAACCGCGAGCGCCGCACCGATGGCGCAAAGCGCGATCAGCGCCGGCGCGAGCGTGAGCGCGAAATGCAGGTCGAACACGGCGACCACGAGGCCGATGCGGATATACATGATCGCCGTCGCAATCACGATGCCGGCCGAGATATCAGGCGTGGCGTGCTTGAGCTCGCGCAGGCGCTTGGCCAGCACGACCGTGGTGGCGGTCGAGGAATAGGCGCCGCCGAGCACCGCCGGCAGCAAATCGGCATCCTTGATCGGGGCATAACGCTGCAGCAGATAGCTCAGATAGGACAGCGAACAGACCGTCACCACCGCCAGCCAAATTCCGTAGGGCGTGAGCGGCGTCGCGCCGATCACCTGGCGGTGCGGAACCAGCGGCAGCACGATCCCGACCAGAATCAGAAACATGCCGGCGGTGACCACTTCCTCGCGCGGCACGATGTGAATGAGGCGATGCAGGCTGTCGCGCATGCCGAGCAACAGCACGGCGGCGACGGTAAGCGCGACCGCTACCCATGACGGCTGTAGCAGGGCAATCGGCCCGATCACATAGGCGAGCAGATTGGAAGCGGGGATCATGAAACTGGGCGCGTCGGGCTTCGCCGGTACACCCCGTAAATACGCGTATAGCCAGGCGCCCACGGCCAAAAGCCCGGCGACAAAAGCGGCGGCGTGCGCCGGCTCGACCAGATAGAGCGTTGCCCCGCACATGGCGAACATCGGGAAGGTGCGGATGCCGCCCGGGATCGAGCGCTCTTCGGTCTTGTAGATTTCTTCGAATGCGAGCCCCATGAACACGGCAAGGCCGACCGCAAGCGCGAGCCGGCCGGCGAGCGCCAGCGGCGACAATTCGAGTGAGGGCAGGGTCAGCATGCGGCTAAACCGGTTTCATGGCGTTCAAGCGTCCACCAGTCCAGGCCGTCCGGCCTCGACCGCAAGCGATTTCCGCGTCGATACGGGCGCGCCCGCTACGCTGATGCGCTCGACAACCCGGTAATCGGCCTGCCAGTGCTTGTCCGTCACCGCGTGACGGCAATAGCCGCGCTCATTGCCGATGAATTTGACGTGCGGATTATTGCGCAGGATTTCGCCGGCATTGGCGAAAGTCACGCTGCCGTCGCCGCCGGAGGAGATCGAGGTGGCGAGGAATTCGACGCCGAGAGTGCGCGATTTGGGCTCGGTCCAGTCCTCCTTGAGGTCGAACGCGACGGCGAAATGCGCGTCACCCGTCAGCACCACCGGGTTGGCGGACCTGGCGGCGCTAAACATGGCCATCACGCGGTCGCGCCCGGCGGTCGCGCCATCCCAGCCATCCATGCGGCGCAGCGGATCGGGTGAGGGCTTGACCCACGGCATGGCACGCCAGTCGAATTGCGCGAACATCACCTGCTGCGCGAGGACCTGCCAGGTGCATGGCGTCGTGCGCAGCACCTCGGCAAGCCAGCGCTCCTCGCGCTCGCCCATCATGGTGCGGGTGGGAAGTGCCGCATCCGCGCAGTTTGCCCGCAGTCCGTCATGGCAGGGCTGGCGCGAACGGTATTGCCGCGTGTCGAGCACGGCCACATCGGCAAGCGCGCCGTAGCGCAGATTGCGGTAGGCGGCGATATCGGGTCCGTGCGGCAGGGCGCTTGCGCGCATCGGCATGTGCTCGTACCAGGCCTGGAAGGCGGCGGCGCGCCGAAACAGGAAGGCTTCCGGGGGCGTTGCCGCCGGATCGCTGTCGCTTGCCCAATTGTCGGTTACGTCGTGGTCGTCGAAGCTCGGCAGGAACGCGCAGGAAGCGTGCGCGGCTTGCAGATCCGGATCGGTTTTGTACAGCGCGTAGCGGCGGCGATAGTCGGTCAGCGTGTAGCAGGTGCGGAAGTTCTCCGGCATTTCGCGCGGCACCGGCCTGCCGTCGCGCTCTTTTGTGATGTGGCGATACTCGTAGATGTAGTCGCCGTAATGGAAGACGAAATCGAAGTTTTCCTCGGCGATCGCGCGCCAGGCGGTGTAGTAGCCGCCCTCCCAGGCCTGGCAGCCGGCGAGCGCAAAGCGCAGTTGCGTGACCGCGGCGCCCGGCGCCGGAAAGGTCCGGGCGCGGCCGACGGGGCTGTCGTAGCCGGGCACCCGGAAGCGGTAGAAATAATCGCGCGCGGGCTCGAGCCCTGCGACCTCGACATGGATCGAATGGGCCAGTTCCGGCCGCGCGATGGCTTCGCCCGACCGCACGACCTGTTTCATCGCGGCGTCGGTCGCCACGTCCCAGGCCGCGCTGACCGGCACCGCCGCCATGCCGCCATAGAGATTGAGCGGCAGCGGCGCGAGCCTCGTCCAGATCACGAAGCCGTCGCTTGCCGGCTCGCCCGAGGCAACGCCGAGCGTAAACGGATCGCTGCGGAAGTCGGCGCGGACCGGCGAGCCGCCGGCGAACGGCATTCCGGCAACGGCAAGACCGGCGCTGAGCGCGCCTTTCATCAAGGCGCGGCGATCGAGATCCGGCAAAACTGTATCTTCAACCCAGCCCACGGCGCTTAGCCATCATTGCGTAACGCAAGGATAGCGCAATGCAGCTGCCGCGCCTACGACTGCCGGGCGTCGGGGGCGCACCTTCCATTTTGGCCGCGCGACCCTACATCTTGCGCGTATCAACAAAACCCCGAGAGCGTACCGTGCTCGATTTTGCCTCGTCCCATCGCGACGACCTTGAGGCGTCCGCGCCAGCGGCGCCGGCGTCCGACACCGATATCCTCGACGCCTATTCCATGGCGGTAACCGGCGTCGCCGATGCGGTCGGCCCGGCGGTGGTGCGCGTGGAAGTAAAGGGCCGAAATGGCAGGGCGGGCGGTGTCGGCTCCGGCGTGGTGATCGCGCCGGACGGGCTGGTGCTGACCAACAGCCATGTGGTGCAGGGCGCCCGGCAGGTGCGGCTCGCCGACGCCGAAGGCCGCGTCATGGAAGCAAGCGCGCTGGGTGAGGACCCCGACACCGATCTCGCGCTGTTGCGCGCGAGTTCGGCGCGCGACCTGCCGCACGCCGCGCTCGGCGATTCCAAGGCGCTCAGGCGCGGCCAGCTGGTGGTCGCCATCGGCAACCCGCTCGGCTTCGAGTCGACCGTCACGGCCGGCGTCATCTCGGCGCTCGGCCGCTCGCTGCGCTCGCGCAATGGCCGGCTGATCGAGGACGTGATCCAGACCGACGCGGCGCTCAATCCCGGCAATTCCGGCGGCCCGCTGGTGTCCTCGCGCGGCGAGGTGATCGGCATCAATACCGCGGTCATCATGGGCGCGCAGGGCATCTGCTTTGCGGTCGCCAGCAACACCGCGCAATTCGCGCTCAGTGAATTGATCCAGCACGGCCGGGTGCGGCGTGGCTTCATCGGCGTCTCGGGACAGACCGTGCCGGTGCCGCGTCGGCACGCACGCAATGCCGACGTCGACAACGCGGCCGGCGCCATGGTCACCGCGCTCGAGCCGAACGGCCCGGCGGCGCTGGCCGGCTTGATGAGGCTCGACACCATCGTGCGCGCGGACGGGCAACCGGTCACCGGCGTCGACGATCTGATCCGGCTGCTCAATGCCGAACGCATCGGCAAGCGCATCGTCATCGACGCGCTGCGGAGGGGCAGCCTGCGGAGCTTCGAGGTGACGCCGCTGGAGCGCCCGGCGGCGCGCTCCGCTTAGGCGCGGTCCAGCCGCTTACTGCTTGGGGGCGGGCGGCGCCATATTCGCGGGCTTTTTTGCCGGCGGCTTCTTGGCCATCGGTTTTTTCGCGGATTTCTTCGTCGCCGGCCCGCGCTTGTCGTTGCGGTTGGCCATGCAATTGGCAATGAAGGCTTTGCGTTTGGCGCCGGACAGCTTCTGGTCGTTGGCGCCGAAGGTGCAGGTCTCCATCTTCTGCTCCTTGGTGAGGGCAGAGGCGGGCGTGGCCAACAGCAGCAGCGGCAGCAGGCTTATGACGCTCAGGATTCGCAGCATCGGCATCGCTCCTTTGAAGATTCGCAAAGCGGGTGAACGATAACACACTAGCGCAGCGCCGCGGCAATATTGCCGCCGTCGACGGTGGTGACGTCGGCCGTGGTCTTCAGCGCCAGCGCCTGCGCCAGAAACGCCTGCGCCACGTCCTGCGCGGTGACCTCGCGGCCCAGCAGATTGCCGCTCATATACTCCGTTTCGCCGATCCCGCGCGCCTTCGCGCGTTGCCTGATCAGATCGTCGCTCAACAGTCCGGAGCGCACGCGATCGGCGTTCACGGCATTGGCGCGGATGCCGTCGGCGCCGTAATCGAGGGCGTATTGGCGCACCAGGAACAGGGTCGCGGCCTTGGGCAGCCCGTAGGGACCGAAATTGGCGCCCGGGTTCACCGCCTGCTTGGACACGTTGAACAGCAGGCAGCCGCCGGTGCCCTGTGCCCGCATGATCGCGACCGCCGCCTGCGCGACGGTCTGGTGGGCGAAGAAGTTGATCTCGAAACTCGCGCGCAAGACCGAATCCTCGACTTCGCCGATCCTGCCCTGCCAGGCGGCGCCGGCATTGGACACGACGATATCGACGCCGCCGAACCGGCGCACGACGTCGTCGAAAGCGCGCCGCACCGACTTTAATTCGGTGACGTCGCAGTCGAGCGCGAGTGATGCCCCGCCAATGGCCGCGGCTTTCGCCTGCGCGGCCTTGGCGTCGATGTCGAGCAGCGCGACCGCAGCGCCTGCTTGCGCGAAGACCTCCGCGGTTGCAGCGCCGATGGCGCCGGCGGCCCCGGTGATGACGGCAACCTGGCCTTCCAGCGGTAGCCGCTTGCGCGAACTGAGCTTGGCCAGCTCCTGCGGCCAATATTCGCAATCGAACATGTCGCGTTCGCCGACCGGATTGAAAGCGCCGATTGCCTCCGCGCCGGTAATGGTGTCGATCGCGGATTCCGCGAGGTCGGCCGCGATCCTGGCATCCTTTGCGGTCGGCCCAAGTCCGAACAGGCCGAGGCCGGGGACGAGAACGATGCGCGGCATGGGGTCGTGCATCGTTGCCCCGGGCGTGCGCGCTTTGTTGCGCTCGAAATAGGCGGTGTAGCCGGCGGCGAAAGTTTCGACGGCGGCGCGCGCCGTCTGCTTGAAAGCCTCGAGCTTGCCCTCTTCGGGCGCCCGCAGGATCAGCGGCCAGGGTTTGGTGCGGATGACATGATCGGGCGTCACCACGCCGGCGCAAGCATAGCGGGCGACGTCCTTGCCATTGACGAAAGCGAGGATGTCGTCGCTGGCGCGAAAATCGAGCAAGGGCCTGCGGTGCGCGCCTTCGCCGTCGGCGTCGCGCAGTGTGCAGGCGCCGCGCACAATCGGCGCGATGTCGGCGAGCGCGGAAAGCCGCGGCGCCGGTGCCGCGCCGCCGAATGCCGCGCGGCCCTTGGCGAGCCGCCGCTCGGCCAACGTCACCATCTCGATCATGCGCTCATAGGCCTGCCGGGCGTCATCGCCGAAGGTGAAGATGCCATGTTTGTCAAGAATGAGGCCTTCGACCGAGCGGTCCGTGTCGAAAACGTCGGCCGTCGCTTTCGCCAGGCCGAACCCAGGCCGCTGATAGGGCACAAAGCCGAGCCGCCAGCCGAACACCTCGGCGCACAGGCTTTCGCTGTTTGCCTGATCGATCAGCGCGAGGACTGCCATTGCGTGCGTGTGGTCGATGTATTTCGCCGGCAGGAAGGCATGCAGCAGCGTTTCGACGGACGGGGAGGGTGCTTGCGGGTCGAGCAGAAATGCGCGCTGCGCCCGCGCCGCCTCGTCGTCGGAAAGCTTCGCCTGCGCGCGCAGCTTGCGCAGCGGCTCGAGCCGCACCGCCGGGAAGCCCGCGGGCTCGATCGTTCCCATGTCCCAGCCCGTGCCCTTTACGCGCAGCACGGTGGCTTCTTCGCCGGCGAGGTCGCGCTCTCTGGTTTTCAGCGAGCTGTTGCCGCCGCCATGCAGGACCAGCCTGGCGTCGCGGCCAATGAGCTGCGTCGAGTAAATCCGTAACGCGAGGTCGGCGGCGACGCCGGTCTTGCCATAGCGATCGACCGCGGCAGTCGCGTCGCGTTCGACCCAGGCGGATTTCATTTTACCCGGCGCATGCGCGCGCTAGCCCTTGTCGCCGAGAAAGCGCTTGGCCCACCAGCCGCGTTTCGGCTGCCCGGCGTCGTCGCTCGCCGTCGAGGAGACGACCGGCTGCGGCGGCGGGATGGTCGGTGAGGGGGGAGGCGAAGCGCCGGGCGCGGCAAAGGGCGCGGGCTCCCGGATGGTCGAGCGCCGGCGCGGCGGCTCGCGCTCGGCGGGTGCCGAAGCGGCGGGCTGCGGCTCGGCTGGCGAGGCAGGCGGCTCGTTATAGGGTCGGTCGATAATCGGCTGTGCGGCCGCCGGCCGCTCGTAAGCCGGCGCACTGTCGAAATTCGCCGGCGGCCGGTCGAGATCCTCGACCGCGTGCTGCAAGTCCGGTTCAGGAGCGCCGCCATTGGTCGGGAACGGCGCCTCGCCGTTGCGCCCCGGCCGGTTGCGGCGTCCACCACGGCGTCCACGGCGGCGGCGACGGCGGGTTTCGCCGCCTTCGCCTGTGCCCGGCGTGCCGCCTTGACGCGGCTGTTGCATGCCCGGCCCGGCTTCCTCGGGCGAACCGTCATCTTGATCTTCATGCGCGGGTGCGCGTTCGGGCGCTGGCTCCTGCGCGAATTGCGAAACGCCCTCGCGCGGCTCGCCGCCGCGGCCGCGACCGCGGCCCCGCCGGCGCCGCCGGCGGCCGCCTTCGTGCTCGCCGTCGCGGCGCGGGCGATCGCCGCCGGCTTCGGCGGGCGCTTCCTCCGCCACATCGGTTTCCCCGGGTTCGGCTTCGCCGTCGGCGTGCGCATCGGCCTCGGCGTCGGCCTCGGCATCGAGCACGTCTTCGTCGGCTTCGACGCCCGAAGTCGGCGGCGGCGGCGACGCCGCGGCTAAAGTCTTCGCCGCTTCGACCGTATGCACCTGCTCGCCGCGATCGACCACGAAGGATTGCTGGCCGGTCACCGTCGGGTCCGCCGAAACGGTGATGGTAATGCGGAAGCGCTCTTCCAGCGCGCGCAGGTGCGCGCGTTTGTGGTTGAGCACATAGAGCGCGACTTCCGAGCGCGTGCGCACGATGAGATTGTGCGTGGCGCCCTTGATCAGCATTTCCTCGACCGCGCGCAGCAATTGCAGCGCCACCGACGACACCGAGCGCACGTGGCCGGAGCCGCCGCACACCGGGCACTTCTCGGTCGAGCTTTCCAGCACCGAGGTGCGGATGCGCTGGCGGGACATTTCCAGCAAGCCGAAATGCGAGATGTGGCCGACCTGGATGCGGGCCCGGTCGTGCTTGAGCGCGTCCTTGAGCCGCCGCTCGACGGTGCGGTTGTTGCGGCCCTCGTCCATGTCGATGAAGTCGATGACGATAAGGCCGGCGAGATCGCGCAGGCGAAGCTGGCGCGCGATTTCCTCCGCCGCCTCGCCATTGGTCTTGAGCGCGGTGTCTTCGATGTGGTGCTCGCGCGTCGCCCGCCCCGAGTTCACGTCGATCGCGACCAGGGCTTCCGCCTGGTTGATCACGATGTAGCCGCCCGAGCGCAACTGCACCACCGGCGAGAACATGGCGTCGAGCTGGCTCTCGATGCCGTAGCGGGTGAACAGCGGCTGCGAATCCTTGTAAAGCTTCACATGCTTGGCGTGGCTCGGCATCAGCATGCGCATGAATTCGCGCGCTTCCTTGTAGCCCTCCTCGCCGGACACGATGATCTCGTCGATGTCTTTCGAGTAGAGGTCGCGGATCGAGCGCTTGGTGAGGGAGCCTTCCTCGTAGACGAGCTTCGGCGCCATCGATTTGAGCGTGAGATCGCGCACCGTCTCCCACAGGCGCAACAGATATTCGAAATCGCGTTTGACTTCCGTCTTGGTGCGGCTGGCGCCGGCGGTGCGCAGGATCACGCCCATGCCTTGCGGCACTTCCAGTTCCTGGGCGATTTCCTTGAGGCGTCCGCGGTCCTCGGCCGAGGTGATCTTGCGGGAGATGCCGCCGCCGCGCGCCGTGTTGGGCATCAGAACCGAATAGCGGCCGGCGAGCGAGAGGTAGGTCGTCAGCGCCGCGCCCTTGGTGCCGCGCTCTTCCTTGACCACCTGCACCAACATCACCTGCCGGCGCTTGATCACTTCCTGGATTTTGTATTGGCGGCGGAAGCGCGGCGCGCGTTCCTGCGCCTCCTCCAGCGCGTCGGCGCCGCCGACCGATTCGACGGCTTCCTCTTCGTGGTGGTCCTCGCCGTTGCCGTTCTCGGCTCCCGGTTCGCCCGCGGGCGCCGCCTCGGCGGTGGCAGGCTCGCCGGCAGTCATATGGTCGGCGGTCTCGCTGTGATGCTCGCCGCCTTCCGACGCCGCCACGGCATCCGGTCCGGCAGCGTCCGCTTCGCCGGGTTCCATGTGGTCGGTTTCGGCTTCCGCCGGCTGCGGCGCGGGCGCACTTTCGCTTGTCTCCTCGGCGGGCGGAATGCCGACTTCCTCGTGCAGCAGTTCTTCCGCTTCTTGTTCGGCCGCCGGCGTCGTGGTCGCCATCAGGGCGGCGGTATCGGCGAGCTGCTCGGGCGAGGGCGTTTCGGCCGCCGCCTCGCCTGGTGAAAATCCAGCGGTCCCGGATGCGGGCTCTTCGGCCGCCACCGGCTCGCTTTGCACCACGTCGCGGTCGCGCTGGCGGTCGGCGCCGCGGTGGCGGTGCCGGTTGCGCCCGCGTCCGCCGCGGGCACGGTGATCGGCATCGGCATCGGCGGCGCGTTGCGCGCGCTCCTCCTCGGCGATCAATGCCTGCCGGTCGGCGACCGGAATTTGATAGTAGTCGGGATGGATTTCCGAGAACGCCAGAAAGCCGTGGCGGTTGCCGCCGTAATCGACGAATGCCGCCTGCAACGACGGCTCGACGCGCGTGACTTTGGCGAGATAGATGTTGCCGCGTAGCTGTTTGCGGTTAGCGGACTCGAAATCGAATTCCTCGACCCGGTTGCCGCGCAGCACCACGACCCGGGTCTCCTCCGGATGGGTCGCGTCGATCAGCATTTTGTCGGCCATTGGAAAATCTCACTGAGGCGGGCCCAGCCGCGTGCTCGCGCGAAAGTGGTGGCGCAAGACGACGCATGGGGGAGCCGGCCTGATTGGTGTTGAGGGAATGGGTCGCGTTTTCACGCGTAAGGCGGCCGAGGCCCATAGCAAGCCGCGCAGTCGCGAACGATACGCGAGAGCGGGGGACCTCGAATTGCCTTTGCTGCAACAGTGGCAGCATGAAACTTGCGACCCGTAGCACTACGGCCGCGCCTTGGCGCAGCCGAGGTTTCTCGAAACTGGCGGTCTGGACGCGCACGGTCGACTTGGCCGCGCGCTGATCCGGCTGTCCTTCACAAGGGTTTCGGCTCGCTTCGCCGTCCGTTCGCCCGGCTTCCTCGAGGGGGCGATCCTGGACTGGCGGGCCGGAGGCCCGAACGCGGCACAACCGGAACTTTAACCGACAGCCAGTCCTACATACGGGCGAAATCCCGTGCTGGCAAGGGAGCTTGTGCAGTCCGGCCACACCCGCGCCGCGAACGGCGTGTTTGCTTAAGTTCCGTTAACCGAAGCACCCCCTAATGCGCTAAAACGGGGCGGAAAGGGTCCGGAATCGTGACAGTCCGCGCGATCGTCCTTGTCTTGGGAGTTGTTTTGCTGGGCGACTCGGCGGCCTTGGCCGCCGAACACGATGTCGTCGCCAGCCAACTGACGCCACCGCCGCAATCGGCGACGTTTCCGATCGCCACCGGCGTGCGCGTCGGCGGCGACGACAAGCAGACCCGTTTTGTCGTGGACCTTTCGCAGAAGGTCGATGTCGCCACGTTCACGCTGGCCGATCCCTATCGCGTGGTGATCGATCTGCCGCAAATGACCTTCAAGCTGCCGGCGGAGGCGGGCGAGCACGGCCGCGGCCTGGTCAAGGCGTTCCGCTACGGCCTCATCATGCAGGGCGGCTCCCGTATCGTGCTCGACACCAAGGGGCCGGTGCGGGTCGACAAGGCCTTCGCGCTCGGCGCTGCCGAAGGCCAGCCGGCGCGCCTGGTGCTCGAACTTTCCGTGACCGACCGCGCCAGTTTCCTGCGCAACATCGCCATGCAGGAGCGCGGCACGCGTGCCGGTCACGGCATCGCGCCGCCGGCGGAAGCTGCCGGCGATCCGCGGCCGCTGATCGTCGTCGATCCCGGCCATGGCGGCATCGACAGCGGCACCAAATCGGGCAGCGGACAGGACGAAAAGGATGTGGTGCTCGCCTTCGGCCTGACGCTGCGCGACAAGCTGCTCAAGACCGGCAAATACCGTGTGGCGATGACGCGCAGCGATGACACCTTCATCCCGCTCGACGAACGCGTACGCTTTGCGCGTGCCCGCAATGCCGCGCTGTTCATCTCCATTCATGCCGACTCTATTCCGCGCAGCGAGGGGCAGGCGGAAGGCGCCTCGATCTATACATTGTCAGCGCATGCCTCCGACGCGGAAGCCGCGCGCCTTGCCGAAGTCGAAAACAAGTCCGATGTGATTGCCGGCGTGGACCTGAGCTCCGAGCCCAATGACGTCGCTAACATCCTGATCGATCTCGCCCAACGCGAGACCAAGGCGTTCTCGCTGCAATTCGCGCACGACGCGGTCACCGAGCTCAAGCCCACCACGCGGCTGCATCAGCATCCGATCAAATCGGCGGGGTTCATCGTGCTCAAGGCGCCGGATGTGCCTTCGGTCCTGGTCGAACTCGGCTACATGTCGACCAAGGACGACCTGGTGAACCTGATGTCGCCGGCGTGGCGATCGCGCACGGCGGATTCGCTGCTGCATGCGATCGACACGTTTTTTGCGCCGCGCATGGCCGGCGCCGCCGCGGGAGCGCACTGAGATGGGGTCCCGGCCTCAGTTTCAACATAAAACCGCGGCACCAGAGGCGCGTGCCGCAGGATTGGGTCACGGCTTGGGTGACGGCTTGGGCGATGGCTCAGGCGACGGTGGCAGGCCCCTGAACAACCTGGCAGATTCGCGGGCTGGCGGGCCGGCAAGCGGGACGATTGACGCATGAAGCTGCTGTTGCGCTTTTTCGGCTTCTTGTTTGCGGCGGGCACCATCCTGTTCGTGGTGGGTGTCGCTGCGGCCGCCGGCTTGCTCTGGCACTACTCCAAGGACCTGCCGGACTATTCCCAATTGCAGGATTACGAGCCGCCGGTGATGACGCGCGTGCACGCGGCGGACGGTTCGCTGGTCGCCGAATATGCGCGCGAGCGCCGCCTGTACATCCCGATCCAGGCGGTGCCGAAGAGGGTGATCAACGCCTTCCTCGCCGCCGAGGACAAGAATTTCTACGAGCATGGCGGGCTCGATTTCACCGGCATCGCGCGCGCGGCGGTGAACTATGTCGAGAATTTCGGCTCCAGCCGCCGTCCGCAGGGCGCCTCAACCATTACACAACAAGTTGCCAAGAACTTCCTGCTGACAAACGAAGTTTCCTTCACACGCAAGATCAAGGAAGCGCTGCTGGCATTAAAGATCGAGCGCACGTATTCGAAGGACAAGATCCTCGAGCTTTACTTGAACGAGATCTATCTCGGGCTCGGCGCCTACGGCATCGCCTCCGCCTCGCTCACTTATTTCGATAAGGGCGTCAACGAGTTGACCGTGCCGGAAGCCGCCTATCTCGCGGCGCTGCCGAAAGCGCCGAATAATTATCACCCGTTCCGCCAGCGCGAGCGCGCGACCGAGCGCCGCAACTGGGTCATCGACCAGATGGCGCAGGACGGTTTCATCAATACCGATGTCGCCGAGCGGGCCAAGCGCACGCCGCTCAACGTGACGCAAAAGGCGACCAGTACGCACATCTTCGCCGCGGAATATTTCGCCGAGGAAGTGCGGCGCGAGCTTTTCGACCGTTACGGCGAGAAAAAGCTTTATGACGGCGGCCTGTCGGTACGCACGACGCTCGATACCAAGCTACAGGTGCTGGCGCGCAAGACGCTGACCGACGGACTGGTGCACTACGACGAGTTGCAGGGCTGGCGCGGGCCGGTCGCCAAAATCGACATTTCCGGCGACTGGGGCGTCAAGCTCGCCGACGTCAAGGCATTGGCCGACGTCGCGCCGTGGCGGCTCGCGACGGTTCTCGAGGTGGACGATCACTCGGCCCGCATCGGCTTGCAGCCGGGGCGCGAGCCGGGCGGCTATGTCAGCAAGGAACGCGACGTCGGGATCGTGCCGCTCGACGGGGTTAAATGGGCAAAGATCGGCGGCAAGGCGGTGAGCAAGGTTTCGCAGGTGCTCACTCCTGGCGACGTCGTCTATGTCGAGCCGGCCGCGCTCGCCGGGCAGTTCCGCCTGCATCAGGTGCCGGAGGTCTCCGGCGCGATGGTGGTCGAGGATCCTTGGACCGGCCGCGTGCTCGCGATGGTCGGCGGCTTCTCCTACGACCAGAGCCAGTTCAACCGCGCCACGCAAGCGCTGCGCCAGCCCGGTTCCGCGTTCAAGCCGATTGTCTACGCCGCCGCGCTCGACAACGGCTACACGCCATCGACCCTGGTGCTCGATGCGCCGATCGAGATCGACCAAGGGCCGGGGCTCGGCGTCTGGAAACCGGAAAACTACGAGCGCAATTTCTTCGGGCCCTCGACCTTGCGCTTCGGGATCGAGCATTCGCGCAATGTTATGACGGTGCGCTTGGCGCAGGACGTCGGCATGCCGCTGATCGCCGAATATGCAAAGCGGTTCGGCGTCTATGACGATCTGCCGCCCTATCTGTCGTTTGCGCTTGGCGCCGGCGAGACCACGCTGCTGCGCATGACAACGGCCTACGCCATGTTCGACAATGGCGGAAGGCGCGTGCGGCCGACCCTGATCGACCGCATCCAAGACCGCTACGGCCACACCGTCTATCGCCACGACGAACGCGAATGCATCGGCTGCGACGCCAAGAAATGGGAAAACCAGCCAGAGCCCTCGCTGATCGACCGGCGCGAGCAGGTGCTCGATCCGATGACCGCCTACCAGATCACCTCGATGATGGAGGGCGTGGTGCTGCGGGGCACGGCGGGCGGCGTCGGTTTCCAGAAGGAAGTCGGCAAGCCCATCGCCGGCAAGACCGGCACCACCAGCGATTACAAGGACGCCTGGTTTATCGGCTTTACCCCGGACGTCGTGGTTGGTGTCTATATCGGCTACGACAAGCCGCGAACGCTCGGACGCGGCATGACCGGCGGGCAGGTGGCCGCGCCAGTCGTGAAGAACTTCATGAAGGTCGCGCTCGCCGACAAGCCGGCGGTGCCGTTCCGCGTCCCGCCCGGCATCAAGCTGGTGCGCGTCGACCTCAAGACCGGGCAACGCGCCGGCCCCGGCAGCGAGAAGGTGATCCTGGAAGCGTTCAAGCCCGGCACCGCCCCGCCCGACAGCTATTCGGTGGTCGGCTATGGCAACAGCCAGAACGGACAGTCCTGGGGTGCCGGCCCGCCGCCTGATGCCGATCGCGCCGTACGTTCGGGGACCGGTGGGCTGTATTGAGCCCGTTTCGGCGGTGATGGTTGCGCCGCCCGGCCCGCGACGTTAAATCCCCTCTCTCGATCGAATCGAACGGCCGTTTGACGGCACCGGAATTACGATGCGCGCTGAGACCCAGGGCCTCGTCGAAGAAATCAAGCAGTCCGTGCGGCTGCTGAGGAGGCATCTTTGACGTCGACACCGCGCAACGCCGCCTCGCCGAACTGAACAAAGAGGCGGAAGACCCCAATCTGTGGAGCGACCAGACGCATGGCCAGCGCGTGATGCGCGAGCGCGATGCATTGGACGACCGGCTTTCGGCGATCGGCCGCATCGAGCAGGAACTATCCGATCAACTCACCATGATCGAACTCGGCGAGGCCGAGAAGGACGACAAGACCGTTGCCGAGGCCGAAGCCGCGCTCAGGCGGCTGAAGGTCGAGGTTGCGCGGCGCGAGCTCGAAGCATTGCTCTCCGGCGAGGCCGACGCCAATGACAGCTATCTCGAAGTGCATGCCGGCTCCGGCGGCACCGAAAGCCAGGACTGGGCGAGCATGCTCATGCGCATGTATGTGCGCTGGGCGGAGGCGCATGGCTACAAAGTGGAGTGGATCGAGGAAACCGAAGGCGAGGGCGCCGGTATCAAGTCGGCGACCATTCTGATCAAAGGGCACAATGCCTATGGCTGGCTCAAGAGCGAAAACGGCGTGCATCGCCTGGTGCGCATCTCGCCGTTCGACGCCAATGCCCGGCGGCACACCTCGTTTGCCGGCGTCACCGTCTATCCAGTGGTGGACGACCGCATCAAGATCGACATCAACGAGAACGATGTGCGCACCGACGTCATGCGCTCGGGCGGTGCCGGCGGCCAGCACGTCAACAAGACCGAGTCGGCAGTGCGGCTCACTCATATCCCGACCAACATCGTGGTGAAATGCCAGCAGGACCGGTCGCAGCACCGCAACCGCGCCATGGCCTGGGACATGCTGCGCGCCAAGCTGTTCGAGGCGGAAATCAAACGCCGCGAGGAGAAGGCGGCCTCCGATCAGGCGGCCAAGACCGATATCGGCTGGGGCCACCAGATCCGGTCCTACGTCTTGCAGCCTTATCAGATGGTCAAGGATTTGCGCACCGGCATTTCGACCTCGAACACGGCGGGCGTGCTCGACGGCGATCTCGATGAGTTCATGCAGGCGGCGCTTGCGCAAAAGGCCTTCGGCGGCGGGCCCGAACAGGTCGAAGACGTGGAGTAGGATCTAGCTCGACAACGCGCTGCCGAGGCGCACGCCGGCACGCAGGAACTTCTGCGGATCGACCGGTTCGCCGTTGATCCGCGTTTCGTAGTGCAGGTGCGGGCCGGTGGAGCGCCCGGTCGAGCCGATCTTGCCGATCACTTCGCCGATACGCACGAATTGGCCGACCTTCACGTCGATTTCCGAAAGATGGCCGTAGCGGGTGGCGAGCCCATTTCCGTGGTTGATTTCGACCATGTTACCGTAGCCGCCTTCGCGGCCTGCGATCGTGACCTTGCCCGTCGCGGTGGCGTGCACCGGTTCGCCGATTTCGCCGCGCAGGTCGATGCCGGTGTGGATAGCCGGCTTGCCGAGGAACGGGTCCATGCGCATACCGAACGGCGAACTCATATCGACTTCTCCGCTGACCGGCTTGCGCACTGGGACGGCGACCAATGTGTGGGCATATTGATTGATTTCGGCGCGCGCGACATTGATGCGATAGAGCTGTCGCTCGAAGGCGCCGGCGCCCGGGCGCGGGGCTTTAACGGCGACGAACGGTCCGCCGACACCGGAGCCTTGAGCATTTTTCGCAGGATCGACGCCGAGATCGCTGAGCACGCTGCGCATGCGGCGCGCCTTCGAGTCCATCCGTTCTTCCATGTCGGTCAGCACCGCCGTCTGCTGGCGATCGACCTTGTCGAGTGCGGTCGAAACGCGCCCGAGAACGCCGTCGAGCCCGCCGCCGCCGCCGCGGCTGGCGATGCGCGTCATGCCCGTCGGCATTTCGCGCGATTCAAGACGCGCCTCGCGGTCGGGCGGCGCCTTGAAAATCACGGTGTCGCTGATCGGGGAAGCCTTGAGCGGCATTTCGGGCGGGGCTGCCACGGGCAGCGCGTTGCGCCCGCTCCGCAGCGAGCCGGTTGCGGCCGTGTCGCCGCCGAGCGCCGCGGTGCGCTGCTCCAAAGCCGCCTGCCGCTGTAACAGCGTGCTCAGCTTTTGTTCGAATTGCTCCTGGTCGAGCAGTTGCCGGCTGGTAATGCGATCGACCTGGCCACGTAATTCGGCGATGCGATCCTCGTAGGCGAACTGCATCTGCGCTTGCCGGCCGATCAGGCGCGTGAGGACGTCCTCGCGGAAGGCGAAATAGGTTCCGGTCGCAATCGACCATACGGCCATGACGACGAGCGTGCCGACGACGATCCAGAATGCGACTGGGCCGACGCGAACCTGGCGCCCGCCATGCGCAAAGGTGTAGTCGCCGCGCTCCCGGTAAAGATGGCGCGACATGGCGGCGGCGGAATGTGCGCGGGGTTGTGCGCGGCGGCCGGGATGACCGGCGTTCGGATAATACGAATGCGAGGGATGCGACATCGACGCTCCACGCCGGTCCGGGCGCGGGCGGAGCCGTTGAACCAGCCCGTCGATATCAGTCGGTTATGGTTAAAAAAGCGGAAATTCGCGCCCTTTGCCGGTATTATTTGCCGGGGGCGGACCGGATTACAGCGCCTTCGCCGCCTCCAGAACCTCTTCGGCGTGCCCGGGTACGCGCACCTTCGGCCAGATGCGGACGATACGGCCGCTTCCGTCGATGAGAAAAGTCTTGCGGATGACGCCCATGAACTTGCGCCCATACATCGATTTCTCGCCCCAAGCGCCATAAGCTTTCAGCATCTCGCGCGCCTCGTCCGAGGCGAGTGCGATAGTGAGCTTGTGCTTGGATTTGAACTTGTCCTGCATCTTCACCGAATCGGCCGAGACGCCGAGAATATCGGTGCCGGCTTTGGCGAAGGCGGCGCGCAGGGCGGAAAATGCAATGGCTTGCTTGGTGCAGCCGGGGGTATCCGCCTTCGGGTAGAAATAGAGGACGAGGTTGCGGCCCTTGAAATCCTTCAACGATACCGCCGTTCCTCCATTGCGCTGCAAGGTGAACGCCGGCGCCTTCGCCCCTGCGGCCATTTCGCGCCCCATATGCCTTCCTTTCGTCGCTTTCGACCCGTCAATGTCGGAATTGCCAGTTGCTTCAGGGGGGCGCAAGTGGTTCCACGATCAGGTGCCGCGAGCCGTTGAGGACAAAGTCCCGGCCGACGGCGACATTCACTCGACGCGCCTGACGAGGGGCGCCCTGTAGGGCATGACACCGAGCGACCACGATCACAGGCACCGGCATCCCGCCCACCACGCAACGGGTACGGGCCATCGGCCGCATCATGAACACCATGCCGCACATCACGAGCGGCATCGCGCGCCACAAAAACACGGACGCCGGCAATGGAGCGGGCTGCGCCGTGGCGCGATCAGATTCCTGCGCCAGCGGTGGATGAAGCGGCTGTTCTGGAGCGCGACGCTCGGCTTTGCAATTGTTGCGGTGGTGCTGGCCGCGCTGTGGTGGCGCCTCAACAGCGGCCCGATCGAGCTCGACATGGCGACGCCCTGGCTGAAGGCGGCGATCGAGAAAAATTTCGGCGGCAAACAGACCGTCACGGTCGGCGGCACACAGATCGAGCGCGATGAAAACGGCCGCACGTCGCTGCGCCTGCGCGACATCGTCGTGCGCGACGCCGACGGGACCGTGGTTGCGAGCGCGCCCAAGGCGGAAGTGGGTATTTCCGGCGCCGGGCTGCTCTCCGGGAAAGTGCGCGCCGCCAGTCTCAATTTGGTCGGCGCCGAATTGGCGGTGCGGATCGAATCCGACGGCCGGGTCACGGTTTTCGCCGGAGCCGACAAGCGGCCGATCGCGACCGCCGCCCCGACGCCGCCGCCGACGCTCACACCGATCCAGCCGGGCCGCACCAGCGACGCCCTGGTGCCACAGGGCGTGCTGCGCGCCGGTTTGCAGGACGTCGCCGGCATCATGAGCTGGATCGACGGCCTGGGCGCGACCGGCCTCGACGGCCACGATCTGCGCGAGCTCGGCCTCAAGAACGGCAATCTGATTGTCGACGATCGGCGCAACGGCAAGCACTGGACGTTCAGTCGGATCAATGTGAGCCTGACGCGGCCGGCGCAAGGTGGCGTGATCTTCCGTCTGGCATCCGACAATCCCGAACGCCCGTGGGTCATCACGGCCGCGATGCGGCCGCTCAGCGAAGGCGTCCGCGCGGTCGGCATCGAAGCGCGGCAGGTCTCGATCAGCGACATATTGCTGGCCATGCGTCTCAACGAAGACGACATTGAAGCCGACTTGCCGCTGTCGGCGAGCGTGCGCGCGGAAATATCGACGGATGGCACCCTGCAACGCCTGCAAGGCCAGGTGCTCGCCGAGGAAGGCAGCATCGTCGACAAAAACGGCGTGAACGCCAGCGTGAAAATCGACCACGCCGATATCCGGTTCAATTGGGAGGCGCGGCAGCGGGCCCTGATCATTCCGTTCCAGATTCAGTCGGGCGGCAATCAATTCACCTTGCGCGCCGCATTGGAGGCGCCCGCGGAACAGAATGGCGTGTGGCTGCTCAGTGTGGCGCGCGGCGATCCGGTGATCGACCCGGTGATTTTGGCGTCGGCCGGGAAGCCCGACGAAGAGGGCATCGCGCTCAATCGCGTGGCGGTGCGCGCGCGCATCGACACCTTGCACCGCCGCATCGATCTCGACCAGGGCGATCTCGCCCGCATCGATACGCGGCCGCTGTACAACATCGCCGTGGCGGTGACCGGCAGCCTCGATTATTCCGGCGCCGAGCCGCACCTGGCCTTCGGCGTCGCCGGCACGCGCATGCCGCTGGCGATCATGAAGCGGATGTGGCCCGTGTTCACCGCGATTCCGGTGCGCGAATGGGTCGAGGCGCACATGTCCGGCGGCATTGTCGAGCGCGTGGTGGTTGCCGGCAACGCGCTGGTGTCGAACTTCAAGGCCGGCGGCCCGCCGATGCCCGACGAGGGCTTGTCCGTCGACATCGAGACCAGCGGCTCGACGATGCGTCCGCTTGCGACCCTACCGGAAATCCGCGACGCCGATCTGACGGTTCACGTCACCGGCAAAACGGCGACCGTCAATCTCGGCCGTGGCACCGTGGAAGTGACGCCGGGACGCAAGCTCAATATCGCGAGCGGCGTTTTCGAAGTGCCGGATACCCATTTGAAGCCGTCGCCGGCGCGCGTTCGCTTCCGCATCGACGGGACCATGCCGGCCGCGGCGGCGCTGCTGGCGAGCGACGCGCTGCGAGACAAATTCGGCATCGCGCTCGACCCGTCTTCGAGCCGCGGCACCATCGCCGCGCAGGTCATGGTCAATCTGGCTCTTGGGCGTGGGTTTGACGAAGACGCCGCGAGCTATTCGATCGGCGCCGATCTGGCCAATTTCGCCGCCGACAAGATGCTGCTCGGGCAAAAGGTCGAAGCCTCGGCGCTGCGGGTGACCGCCTCCGGCAACGGCTATGAGATCACCGGCGACGCCAAGATCAACGGCCTGCCGGCCACCATCGATTTGAGCAAGAAAAAAGGCGATGCGGGCGCCGAACTGCGCATGCAGTCGATGATCGACGAAGCCGCGCGCCGCCGGCTGGGCATCGATTTTGGCGGCGCGGTCACCGGCGCGATCCCCATCAAGCTGACGACGCAGATCAGCGACGACGGCAAGGACGCGCCGATGAGCGTGAGCGCCGATCTGACGCCGGTGAAGATCGATAATCTGTTCCCGGGCTGGGTGAAGCCGGCCGGCAAGCCGGCGCGCGCGACCTACACGCTGGTCAAGTCCGCGCAGTCGACGCGTTTCGACGACCTCACTATTGCCGGTTCGGGCGTGAACGTGAAGGGCTCGGTCGAGCTCAACGACGCCGGCGATCTGGTGTCGGCCAATTTTCCGGTGTTCGGCGTATCCGAAGGCGACAAGGTTTCGCTCAAGGCCGACCGCGGCAGCGACGGCGTCCTGCGCGTGGTGATGCGCGGCGACATTTTCGACGGGACGAATTTCGTCAAATCCTCGCTCTCCGGAGCGACGCCGGAGAAATCCAAGAGTAAGCAGGTCGATCTCGATCTCGACGTCAAGATCGCCACCGTCGTCGGCCACAACGGCGAAACGCTGCGCGGCCTTGACCTCAAGCTCATCCGCCGCGGCGAACGCATCCGCAGCTTTGCGATGAGCTCGAAAATCGGCCGTGATACGCCGCTCAACGGCGATCTGCGCGTTCGCGCCAGCGACAATCACCAAGTCATCTTCTTCGAGACCGACGATGCCGGCGCGCTTTTCCGGTTCACCGACATGTATCCGCGCATGTTCGGGGGACAGATGTGGGTGGCGATGGACCCGCCGACGCCGGACCGCTCGCCGCAGGTCGGCATGCTGTATATCCGCAACTTCGTCGTGCGCGGGGAGCCGGGGCTCGACCGCATCGTTGCCGGCGCACCCGGCCAGGGCAAAAGCGGCGTGGAATTTTCCGAACTGCACTGCGAATTCACGCGCGTGCCCGGCCGCATGTCGGTTCGCGACGGCGTCGTGCGCGGACCCGTGGTGGGCGCGACCATCGAGGGACAGATCGATTACGCCAAGGACGACGTCCACCTGCGCGGGACGTTCGTGCCGTTTTACGGGCTGAACAACATGTTCGGACAAATCCCGATCGTCGGCCTGTTTCTCGGCGGCGGCAGCAACGAGGGCCTGCTCGGCATCACCTATGAGGCTGTCGGCCCGCCAAGCGCGCCGCGCATAACGGTCAATCCGGTGACCGCGATCGCGCCGGGTCTGCTGCGCAAGTTTATCCCGTCGCCGAGCAACTTCGACAATAATTTCATCCCGCAGGCGCAGTGATCTGCTTCGCGCGGGGACCGGCGAGGCTCACTTCGGCCTGAGCAGCACGTGCTTCTTGCGACCAAGCGAAAGCTTGATCACGCCGCCGATGAGGTCCTTTGCCGTCAGCAGCAGCTTGTCGTCGGTCACCGTGGCGTCGTTGACCTTGAGCCCCCCGGCCTTGATTTGACGGCGGGCTTCGCTGTTGGAAGCGACCAGCGCGGTCTTTTCGGCAAACGCGGTGAGGACGCCGAGACCGTTGTCGATTTCGGCGCGGGGGATTTCGACCGTCGGCAATGTCTCGGCGAGCGCGCCTTCTTCGAAAATCTTGCGCGCAGTGCCGGCCGCTTCTTCGGCGGCCGCGCGGCCGTGCACGAGCGCCGTTGCTTCGGTGGCGAGAACCTTCTTCGCCTCGTTGATCTCGGCGTCTTTCATTGCGCCAAGTCGCGCAATCTCGGCAAGCGGCAGCACCGTGAAAAGCTTGAGGAAGTGCACGACGTCGCCGTCCTCGGTGTTGCGCCAGAACTGCCAGTAATCATAAGGCGACAACATATCGGCATTCAGCCACACGGCGCCCGCGGCGGTCTTGCCCATCTTGGCGCCGGAGGCGGTGGTCAGCAGCGGACAGGTGAGCGCGTAAAGCTGGTGCGTGCCCATGCGGCGGCCGAGATCGATGCCGTTGACGATGTTGCCCCACTGATCCGAACCGCCCATTTGCAGATTGCAGCCGTAGCGGCGCGCGAGTTCCACGAAGTCGTAGGATTGCAGGATCATGTAATTGAATTCGATGAAGGACAGTTCCTGATCGCGCTCGAGCCGCAGCTTCACCGAATCCATCGTTAACATACGATTGATCGAGAAATGCCGCCCGACGTCACGCAGCATCTCGATGTAATTGAGCCTGGTCAGCCACTCGGCATTGTCGGCCATTATCGCGTCGGACTTGCCGGAGCCGAACTTGATGAACTTGTCGAAGGTGGTGCGGATCGAGTTCTTGTTCGCGTCGATCTGCTCATAGGTCAGGAGCTTGCGGGTCTCATCCCGGCCGGACGGGTCGCCGACTCTGGTGGTCCCACCGCCCATCAAGGTGATCGGCTTGTTGCCGGTCACCTGTAGCCAATGCAGCATCATGATCGACAGCAGATGCCCAATATGCAGCGACGGGGCCGTGCAGTCATAACCGACATAGGCAACGACCCCGGACTTCGCCGCCAAGGCATCGAGCCCGGCAGCATCCGAAACCTGATGAATGAAGCCGCGCTCGGCCAAAACGTTGAGAAAATCGGACTTGTAAGTGCTCATTGACGAAACCCGGCGCGAGTAGTCGCTTCGGTTGGGCCGTTGGTGTAACAGGTCCGGCCGAGGATTCAACCGACGGGGAATGGGCCTTTGGGGGCAGTAAAGGCCATAGGCCTGATGAGCGGGACCTCGCTGGACGGCGTCGATGTGGCGCTGATCGAGACCGATGGCGAGCGGATCGCAGGCTTTGGGCCGACCGGCTATCGGCCCTATGCCGACGGCGAACAGGACCTGCTGCGGCAGGCGCTGCAAGAAGGCGCGCGCCTGACCGACCGCGCCGCGCGGCCGGGCGTGCTGGCCGAGGCCGATGCCTTCGTGACCCGCGTCCATGCCGAGACAGTCGAGGCTTTTCTTGCCGCCGAGCATATCGACAGGGCCGCCATCGCCGTTGTCGGGTTCCACGGCCAAACCGTGTTGCACCGGCCGGCGGCGCGGCTCACCGTGCAGATCGGTGACGGCGAGGCGCTCGGCCGCCAGCTGGGACTGCCGGTGGCGTATGATTTTCGCGCCGCCGATGTCGCCGCGGGCGGGCAGGGCGCGCCGCTGGTGCCGGTGTTCCATCAGGCGCTCGCACGCGATCTCAACCGGCCGCATCCGATCGCGGTGCTCAATGTCGGCGGCGTGGCAAATGTCACGTATGTCGACGGCGGCGATCCCGTCGCCTGCGATACCGGACCGGGCAACGCACTGATCGACGATTTCATGCGCGCGCGCACCGGGGCGCCGCTCGACCGCGACGGTGATCAAGCCGCCAGAGGCCGCATCGACGAAGTCTTCGTTGCGCGGGTATTGGCGGATCCCTTCTTTGCGCTGCCTTGTCCGAAATCGCTGGATCGCAATGCGTTTGCGTTTGCCAATATCGGGCTGCCGGATTTTTCCGTTACCGACGGCGCCGCGACGCTGTCGGCGCTGACGGCGGTGGCGGTTGCGCGCATCTTGCCGCATCTTCCGGCGGGGCCACGCGCCTGGATTGTGGCGGGCGGCGGCGCGCGCAATCCTACGCTCATGCGAATGCTGGCCGAACGGCTCAAGCCGGCGACTGTGGAAACCGCCGATGCGGTGGGCTGGTCGTCGCAATCGATCGAAGCGCAGGCTTTCGGTTACCTTGCGGTGCGCTGCAAGCGCGGTTTGCCGCTCACTTTTCCGGGCACGACCGGCGTGGCGCGGCCGATGCGGGGCGGCATCCTCTTTGCCCCGCGCAGTTGACCGGATGCCCGATCTAGCGCAGGTTCGGCGCCCTGTTGTAAGCTATGCCATGACCGCGCTCGCAGCTAACTATCGACAATCACACTAAAAATTCATGCGAACCAGCGACATTGCAGAGGCGCTTGCAGGCCGGCTCGACGGCGACGGCGCGCTCGAGATCGACCGTTTGGTGCACCCCGCGCAGGCCGAACGGCCGTCCGATCTTGCGCTCGCCATCAGTACGGACGCGGCTGCGGCGCTGACCCGCAGCAAGGCGCAGGCCATCGTGGTGCTCACCGAGCATCCGGTTCCATCCCGCCCGTTCCGCGCCGTCATTGCCATCGACGAGGGACGAGTGGCGCTGGCGAAACTGACCGCATTGTTCGATTGCGGTCCGGCGCGCAGCTCGGGAATTCATCCAACCGCCGTCATCGCCTCCGATGCCAAGATCGGCGAGGGCGTCAGCATCGGTCCTTTCACGGTGGTCGGTGCGCGTTGCCGCATCGGCGCTGGCACGGCGATCATGCCGCAGGTGACGATCGGCGCCGACGTCACGATCGGCGCCGCATGCATATTGCATGCGGGGGTGCGCGTCGGCGACCGCAGCAGCATCGGGGACCGGGTGATTCTGCACAACAATGTCGTCGTCGGTTCCGACGGCTTCAGTTTTGCGCCCGACCTGATGTCGACGGCGGCGTTCACGTCCGATGTCAGGCTGTCGCGCATACATTCGCTCGGCAATGTCGAACTCGGCGACGACGTGGAAATCGGCGCCTGCACCACCATCGATCGGGCCACGCTTGAATCCACACGGGTCGGGCGTGGCACGAAAATCGACAATCAGGTGCATATCGGCCACAATGTCAGCATCGGCGAAAACTGCATCGTGTGCGGCAAAGTGGGAATTTCCGGTAGCGTCACGATCGGCAATCGCGTACGGATTGGCGGTGGCGTGGGTATCGGCGATCATCTGCGTGTTGGCGATCAGGCCGTGATCGGCGCGGGTTCCGGGGTCGCCTCGAATGTGGCGGCCGGGGTGTTCGTTTCCGGCTATCCGGCAATCCCGCATCAGCGCGCGTTGGAGCAATACATCTATACGAGCCGGCAAAAACGGCTACATGAAAAGGTCGAAAGTCTGGCGTCGCGACTCGACGCTGTGGAGCGGACGAACAAGGAGTGATGGGGGCTTAATCGTTATGAGTGACGTAGCGAGCGATGTGATCGCGATCATTGCCAAAAAGAAGCGGGTGGATAAGCCGAATGTCGATCTGTCCGACCGGCTGGAGGATTTGGGCCTCGAATCGCTCGATGCCGTGGAAATGATTTTCGACCTCGAAGAGAAGTTCGATATCCAGATTCCGTACAACGCCAATACGAACAATCCGCGTACTGAATTCGATACCGTGGGCGACGTCGTCAAGGCCATCGAAGATCTGGTCGCCAAAAAGAAGAAGTCGTGACCGAGGTGAGCCGTGTCGTCGTTACCGGACTTGGGGTAGTCTCTCCACTCGGCCATAGTGCCGCCGGCTACTGGGACAACCTCAAGCAGGGTGCCAGCGGGCTTGGCCCGATCACGCTGGCTGCCGCGGCGGAAGAGCTCACCCAGAAGGTCGCGGGTGAGGTCAAGGGTTTCGACCCGCTCAAGCATTTCGAGGAGCGTCAGCTTTCCACGCTTGATCGCGTCTCGCAGTTCGCCGTGGTGGCCGCGCGCGAGGCGATCGCGCAATCCGGTGTTGCCTTCGATATGCCACTGTCGGTGCGCACCGCGAGCATTATCGGCACCGGCACGGGCGGGCAGACGACGCATGACGACAGCTTTCGTCGTGTCTATCTCGAGAAAAAGACGCGGGTGTTCCCGCTGAGCATCCCCAAATTGATGGTGAATGCACCGGCGAGCCAGGTTTCCATGTTTTGCGGGTTGCGCGGGCCGGCATTTGCCGTGGCGAGCGCCTGCGCCTCAGCGACGCACGCAATCGGCCTTGCCTTCCAGATGGTGCAGTCGGGGCAGGTCGACTGCGCCGTCACCGGCGGGGCCGAGGCCTGCATCACCTTTGGAACGGTGCGCGGCTGGGAAGCGATGCGCGTAATGGCGCCGGATGCCTGCCGTCCGTTCTCGATCGATCGCAAGGGCCTCGTTCTCGGCGAGGGCGCCGCGGTCGTGGTCCTCGAACCCCTGGAGCGCGCGCAAGCGCGCGGTGCCGCCATCCTCGGCGAAATCGCCGGCTTCGGCATGAGCGCGGACGCCGCCGATCTGACCGCGCCCGATCTGGACGGCATGACGCGGGCGATGCAAGGCGCGCTCGAGAGCGGCAAATTGGCGCCGCAGCGCATCCAGTATGTCAACGCCCACGGCACCGGCACGGCAGCCAACGACCTGACCGAAACACAGGCGCTGCACCGCACGTTCGGCGCGCATGCGCGAAAGCTTGCGGTGTCGTCGACCAAGTCCATGGTCGGGCATGCGCTCGGAGCCGCCGGCGCGCTGGAACTGGTGGCGACCTTGCTGGCGATACGCGACGGCATCGCTCCGCCGACCATCGGCTATCTCGGCCCGGACCCGGCGTGCGACCTCGATTACGTGCCGAATAAATCGCGCGCGCTGCCGATCGAAGCGGCGCTGTCGAACTCGTTCGCCTTCGGCGGCCTCAATGCCGTGCTCGCCGTGAAGAAATTCTCCTAGGCGGCTGTCGGCTTACGGTCGGATTTCAATCGCTTGTCGAGATAGGCGCAGATATTGGTGAGCAGGGGCTCGACCTTCCCGTCGAAGAAATGATTGGCGCCCTGAATTACCTTCTGCTCGATGACGATGCCCTTTTGCGTCTTCAGCTTGTCGACAAGCGTGGTGACGTCCTTGGGCGGAACCACTGCATCCTTGTCGCCGTGAATGATCAGGCCTGAGGACGGGCAAGGCGCCAGGAACGAGAAGTCGTAAAGATTGGCGGGCGGCACGATCGAAATAAAGCCTTCGATTTCCGGCCGCCGCATCAGCAGTTGCATCCCGATCCAGGCGCCGAACGAAAAGCCGGCGATCCAGCAACTCTTGGCTTCCGGGTTGATCGTCTGCGCCCAATCGAGCGCGGCGGCGGCATCCGACAGTTCGCCGGTGCCGTGATCGAACGTGCCCTGGCTGCGGCCGACGCCGCGGAAATTAAAGCGCAAAGCGGAAAAGCCGCGATGCACGAAGGCGTAATAGAGCTGGTAGATGATCGGGTGGTTCATCGTCCCGCCAAATTGCGGGTGCGGATGCAGGACTATTGCGATCGGCGCGTTCTTCTGGCGAGCCGGGTGGTACCGGCCCTCGATCCGTCCGGCGGGACCGGTGAAGATGACTTCAGGCATTGCTGTCGACCTCGATATCCAGGCGTCCCGCGGTTGCCGCGTGGCCCTGGATGTTGTGCGCAGCGCCTGAGCAAACTTGCGGAACAGGCGCTAGTTTATAATTATTCTAATTATATGAATTCCGCTGTTCACGCCCGCAACACAGGCTATAAGTTGCGAAGCGATGGCGGCTTCTAACACGATCTCCCGGGCAAAAAGCAAGCTTTTTGCGTGGTATAGCGCGATTACGGTATTTCGATACTGACAAAATCCATGAGCGAACGGGCCTATTTCGACTGGAATGCCACAGCGCCTCTGCGGGAGGAGGCGCGTGCCGCCATGGCGGCAGCCCTGAGCCTGACCGGCAACGCCTCCTCGGTGCACGCCGAGGGCCGGGCTGCACGCCAAGTGGTTGAAGTGGCTAGGGAAAAGGTAGCAAAACTGGCCGGCGCCGAAGCCAAAAACGTCACCTTCACCGCCGGCGCGACCGAAGCCAATATGCTGGCGCTCACCCCGGCGATCGCGACAGACCGCACCAAGTCATTGAGAGACCGACTTTTTTTGTCGGCGATTGAGCACCCTTCGGTGCGCAGCGGCGGCCGTTTCGCAGCGGCCCAGATCGAGCAATTGCCGGTCACCGGCGACGGTTTGCTCGATCTTCATGCTCTGAGAACCGCCCTTGCTCGGGCCGAGCGCCCGCTTGTTTCCGTGATGCTCGCCAATAACGAGACCGGCGCTGTTCAGCCGATCCGGGACATCGCCGGGATCGTCCACGCCGCCGGTGGCGTGTTGCATGTCGACGCCGTGCAGGCCCCTGGCCGCATCGACTGCCGGATCGGCGAACTGGGCGCCGACCTTCTCAGCCTCTCCGCCCACAAGCTGGGCGGACCGCAGGGTGTCGGCGCGCTGATCGGCCGCGGCGATATCCGGATTGCCGAGCCGCTGATCAAAGGCGGCGGCCAGGAGCGCGGGCAGCGCGCGGGAACCGAAAACGTTGCGGCGATCGCCGGCTTTGGCGCGGCGGCCGCGGCTACAAATCTCGCCGACGCCGCGCGCATGGCGAGCCTGCGCGAACGCATCGAAACCGGAATAAAGGCGATAGCGCCGCAGGCCGTGATTTTCTCGGCCGCGGCGCCGCGCTTGCCCAATACCACGCTGTTCGCGGTTCCCGGCATGAAGGCGGAAACCGCAATAATCGCGTTTGATCTCAATGGGATAGCGGTGTCTTCGGGGTCCGCCTGCTCGTCCGGCAAGGTGCAGGCCTCGCACGTGCTGGCGGCCATGGGTGTGGAACCCGCGCTTGCCCAGTGCGCGCTGCGCGTCAGCCTGGGCCGGACGACGAGCGAACACGATGTCGAAAATCTGCTCACCGCTTTAACAAAGGTGGTTTCGTCCATACGTAAGGGGCGGATCGATGCAGGCCTGGCCGCCTGAAACGCCACTCACAAGGAATGATCGCAACGCGACAGTCGCACCGACCATAACCGACAAATCCAACCCGCGGTCCTTGAAACCGTAGCGGAGGAAAGAATGCCGGCCGTCCAAGAAACCGTCGAGCAAGTCCGGCGCATCGACGTCGATCAATACAAATACGGGTTCGTCACCGATATCGAATCCGAGAAAGCCCCCAAGGGACTTTCGCAAGACACGGTTCGATTCATCTCGGCAAAGAAGAACGAGCCGGACTGGATGCTCGCCTGGCGGCTGGACGCCTTCAAGCGCTGGCTCACCATGCGCGAGCCGACCTGGGCGCGCGTCAGCTATCCGAAAATCGATTATCAGAATGCCTATTACTATTCCGCGCCGAAACAGTTCAAGGCGCCGAAATCGCTGGACGAGGTCGATCCGGAAATTCTCAAGACCTATGAAAAGCTCGGCATTCCGCTGAAAGAGCAGGAAATTCTCGCTGGCGTGCGCAAGCAGGGCGAGCCATCGGCGCTCGACGGCGACGCGGTGGGCGGCGATTTTCGCTCCGGCGGCGTGGCGGTCGATGCCGTGTTCGATTCGGTTTCCGTCGCCACCACGTTCAAGGCGGAGCTGAAGAAGGCCGGCGTGATCTTCATGCCGATGTCCGAAGCCATTCGCGAACACCCGGAACTCGTGAAAAAATATCTCGGTTCGGTCGTGCCGATTACCGACAATTTTTTCGCGACGCTGAATTCCGCGGTGTTTTCCGACGGCTCATTCGTCTACGTGCCGCCCGGCGTACGCTGCCCCATGGAATTGTCGACCTATTTCCGCATCAACGAGAAAAACACCGGCCAGTTCGAACGGACGCTGATCATAGCCGACAAGGGAGCTTATGTGAGCTACCTTGAAGGCTGCACCGCCCCCATGCGCGACGAAAATCAGTTGCACGCCGCGGTCGTCGAGCTGGTCGCGCTCGATGACGCGGAGATCAAATATTCCACGGTGCAGAACTGGTATCCCGGCGACGCCGAAGGCAAGGGCGGCATTTTCAACTTCGTCACCAAGCGCGGCGACTGCCGCGGCGACCGCTCGAAGATCTCCTGGACCCAGGTCGAGACCGGCTCGGCCATCACCTGGAAATATCCGAGCTGCATTCTCAAGGGCGACAATTCGCGAGGCGAGTTCTATTCGATCGCCATTTCCAACGGCCGCCAGCAGGTCGACTCGGGCACTAAGATGCTGCACCTCGGCAAGAATACGACGAGCCGCATCATCTCCAAAGGCATCGCCGCCGGAAAATCCAACAACACCTATCGCGGCCGCGTCTTTGCGCACCGCAAGGCCAGGGGCGCACGCAACTTCACCAATTGCGATTCGCTGCTGATCGGCGACCAGTGCGGGGCGCACACGGTGCCCTATATCGAGGCGAGGAACGCCTCCGCCGTATTCGAGCACGAGGCGACGACCTCAAAAATCTCCGAGGACATGCTGTTCTACTGCCGCCAGCGCGGCATGTCGGCGGAAGAGGCGACCGCACTCGTGGTCAACGGCTTCGTCAAGGACGTGTTGCAGCAATTGCCGATGGAATTCGCCGTCGAGGCGCAGAAACTCATTTCGATCTCGCTCGAGGGCAGCGTGGGATGAATGCGATGACGCAGTATTGGTTCAGGCCAAAGCGATACGGCTACGGCGCAACGCCGGTGACCTGGCAGGGCTGGCTGTTGACGCTTGTCATGGTCGCCGTCATCGCCGGGTCGGTCGTCGCGATGAACCTGTTTGTCGATCGATCCAACCTGGCCGCCTGGCTATTGTGGGCCGCGTGCATTTCGGCGGCCACGTGGTGGTTCATCCAGATCAGCCGCCAGCGCACCGACGGCGCCTGGCATTGGCGCTGGGGCAAGCGGTCGGGCGCGTCTGGCGATGGCGGACAGCGATGAACGAGAAACCGGTCGTCAACGTCGCCGACGTGCCGCTTGCCGATCGCGGCAACGGCAAATCATTTGCCGTCAAATGGGGCCGCGTCGGGCCGGCGCTGGGCCTGCATGCGCTCGGTTGCGCCGTGCATGTGGTGCCGCCCGGGAAAAAGGCGTTTCCCTTCCACCGCCATCACGTGATGGACGAACTGTTCTTTATCCTGTCGGGCGAGGGCCAATATCGCTGGGGCGAAGAACTGCTGCCGATCAAGACCGGCGATCTCGTGGCGGCGCCCGCCGGCAGCAAGGCGCATCAACTCATCAATACCGGCAGCGCCGAATTGCTCTATCTCGGCATTTCCAGCGCGGCGGGGACCGAGGTGGTCGACTACCCGGACTCAGGCAAGGTCGGCGTCATGGCCGGCGTGAAGGACGGCGACTACCGCACTGCGACCTATACCGGCATGGGCCGCATGGAAAAGGCCGGCTATTACGACGGCGAAGAGACGTAGGCGCAGCCGTAACCTGAATGAAAGAGACGAGAATTATGCCGTTGCTTGAAGTGAAAAACCTGCATGTCGAGGTCGAGGGCAAGAAGATCCTCAACGGCCTCACATTGACCATCGAGAAAGGCCAGGTCGCCGCCATCATGGGCCCGAACGGCTCCGGCAAGTCGACGCTCGCCTATGTGCTCGCCGGCAAGGACAACTATGTCGTGACCGAGGGCACGGTGAGGCTCGGCGGCGAGGACATTCTCGGCATGGCGCCGGACGAGCGCGCCGCCAAGGGCCTGTTTCTGGCGTTCCAGTATCCGGTCGAAGTGCCCGGCGTCGCCACCATGACCTTCCTGCGCACGGCGCTCAATGCGCAGCGCAAGCAGCGCGGCGAGCCGGAATTCTCCACGCCGGAATTCATGAAGCGTGTGCGCGAGACGTCCGCGCAGCTCGGCATCAGCCAGGACATGCTGCGGCGGGCGGTCAATGTCGGCTTTTCCGGCGGCGAGAAAAAGCGCAACGAGATTTTGCAGATGGCGGTGCTGGAGCCGCGGCTTGCCGTGCTCGACGAAACCGATTCAGGCCTCGACATCGACGCGCTCAAGATCGTCGCCGACGGCGTCAACCGGCTGCGTTCGCCCGAGCGCTCGATGGTCGTCATCACGCATTATCAGCGGCTGCTCAACTACATCGTCCCCGACGTGGTGCACGTGATGGCCAGGGGCCGGGTGGTGAAATCGGGCGGCAAGGAGCTCGCGCTCGAGCTCGAAGCCAAGGGCTATGCGCAATTCGCGGGCGAGGCGGCGTGATGAACGTGGAATTGCGCAACACGAAGACCGCCGCCGAGCAGGGGCTGAGCGATGCCTTTGCGGCGGCGCGGTCGACGCTGCCGGGCAAGGGCGCGCTCGCCGGCTTGCGCGAGGCTGCTTTCAACCGCTTCGCCGCCACGGGGCTGCCGCATCGCCGGATCGAGGAATGGAAATTCACCGACCTGCGCGCGCTGATGCGCGAGGCAAAGCCGCTGGCGGGGCCCGCCGGCGTCAAGCCGAAGGGCGACATCGCGCCGATCCTTTCCGGTGTCGAGGCGCAGCACGTTGCAATCGTCAATGGCCGCTACGAGCCGTCCTGGAGCGACCTCAAGGGCGGCGATGCGGGCGTCACGATCGAAGGGGTCTTCGAGTTCCTCGCGGAAAGCCCGGATTACCGGCTCGGCCAGGTTCCCGGCAGCGACGATCCCGCGCACTGGCTCAATACGGCCTTCATGAGCGGCGGCGTCGCGCTCCGCGTCAGGCGCGGCGTCGCGGCGGCAAGGCCGATCCATATCGCCCATGTTTTTTCCGGCAGCGCCGGAGCCGCGATGTATCCGCGCGTGGTGGTGATCGTGGAGCCGGGCGCGCAGGCAACGCTGATCGAATCGTTCAGCGGGCCGGAGGGCGTCGATTACCAGGTCATTTCGGCGCTCGAGCTTGTCATCGGCGATCATGCGCGCCTCGACCGCATCCAGATCGGCTGCGACGGCGGTGCCGCGCTGCGGGTGTCGAGCCTCGGCGCCACGGTCGGCGCCAAAGCCGGCTACAGGGATTTCACCTTTACGCTTGGCGGCGCGGTGGTGCGCAACCAGAGCTTCGTGCGCTTTGCCGGCGAGGGCACCGAGGCCGCGCTCGGCGGCGCGAGCCTGCTCAAAGGCCGCCAGCACGTCGACAACACGCTGGTGATCAACCACGCCGCCGGCGGCTGCGTGAGCCGCGAACGCTTCAAATCGGTACTGGACGGCGAAAGCCACGGCATCTTCCAGGGCAAGATCATCGTCGAGCCGCACGCGCAGAAGACTGACGCCAAGATGATGACGCGCGCGCTGCTATTGTCCGACGCGGCGGAAGCCGACAACAAGCCGGAACTGGAAATCTTCGCCGACGACGTGATCTGCGGCCACGGCGCCACCACGTCGGCGCCCGATGCGGCGCTCAAATTCTATCTGATGTCGCGCGGCATTCCGGCGGCGGAAGCGGAAGCGCTGCTGATCCAGGCTTTCATCGACGAAGCGATCGAGGAGGTTGCGCACGAGGGCGTGCGCAAGGCGCTGATGTTCGCCGCGCTCAAATGGCTGGGGAGCCGCTCATGAGCCACCCGGCGGTAAGCAACGGCAGCTATGACGTGACGAAGATCCGCGCGGATTTTCCGGCGCTGGCCATGCAGGTCTATGGCAAGCCGCTGGTCTATCTCGACAACGCGGCTTCGGCGCAGAAGCCGCAAGCCGTGCTCGACCGCCTGCACAAAGCCTATACCGAACAATACGCCAATGTGCATCGCGGCCTGCATTATCTCGCCAACGAAGCGACGGAGGCCTACGAGGCCGCGCGCGTGACGGTGCAGCGCTTCCTCAACGCGGCGCGGCCGGAAGAGATCGTCTTCACCCGCAACGCCACTGAGGCGATCAACCTCGTCGCCTATACCTTCGGGCGCGAGCGCATCAAAGCCGGCGACGAAATCGTGCTCTCGATCATGGAGCACCATTCCAATATCGTGCCCTGGCATTTCCTGCGCGAGCGGCAGGGCGCCGTGATCAAATGGGCGCCCATCGACGAGGAGGGCAATTTCCTCATCGACGAATTCGAGAAACTGCTTTCGCCGCGCACCAAACTGGTTGCCATCACCCAGATGTCGAACGCGCTCGGCACCGTGGTGCCGGTGAAGGACGTGGTGAAGCTTGCGCACGCGCGCGGCATTCCAGTGCTGGTCGATGGCGCACAGGGCGCGGTGCATCTGGATGTCGACGTGCGCGACATCGATTGCGACTTCTACGCTTTCACCGGCCACAAGCTCTACGGCCCGACCGGCATCGGCGCATTGTACGGCAAATACGACCTGCTTGCCGCCATGCCGCCGTTCAACGGCGGCGGCGAGATGATCCAGGACGTGTTCGAGGACCGGATAACGTACGGAGTGCCGCCGCACCGTTTCGAGGCCGGTACGCCGGCGATCGTGCAGGCGATCGGGCTCGGCGCGGCCATCGACTATGTCAATTCGGTCGGCAAGCCGCGCATCCGTGCGCACGAAAGCGCGCTGGTGAAATATGCACAGGAGCGCCTCGGCGCGATCAATTCGCTGCGCATCATCGGCACCGCGCCGGACAAGGGGCCGATCGTGTCCTTCGAGATCAAGGGGGCGCATCCGCACGACGTCGCCACCATCATCGACCGCGCGGGCGTCGCGGTCCGCGCCGGGACGCACTGCGTGATGCCGTTGCTGGCGCGCTTTGGCCTCACCGCCACTTGCCGCGCTTCGTTTGCGATGTACAACACGCGGGACGAGGTGGACACGCTCGCCGCCTCGCTCGCCAAGGCGCAGGAATTTTTCGCATGACCGACGACACACCCGGCACCGGCACCGTGGCCGAGAATACGGCCCCGGCGGCGAAGGCCCCGGAGAATGCCGCCATTTCCGGCTCCTCCGCGCTGCCGCAGGACGAACTCAGTAAGCTGACCGACGAGATCATCGCCGGGCTCAAAACGGTCTACGATCCGGAAATCCCGGCGGACATTTACGAGCTCGGCCTGATCTACAAGATCGATATCGGCGACGACCGCTCGGTCAAGATCGACATGTCGTTGACCTCGCCCAACTGCCCGTCGGCGCAGGAACTGCCGGTCATGGTGGAAAACGCGGTGCTCAGCGTGCCCGGGGTGAAGGAAGCCAAGGTGGACGTGGTGTGGGACCCGCCCTGGGACCCGAGCCGGATGTCGGACGAGGCCCGACTCGTGCTCAATATGTGGTAATTTGCGGCCTAAGGACTACATAGGATGTCATGACGATGGCGACCCCGCGACCACGACCCCAGGTGATGCGTCTGACCGACGCCGCCGCGCTGCGCATCAAGGACGTGATGGCGCGCGCCGACCGGCCGGTCATGGGGGTGCGTGTCGGCGTGAAAAACGGCGGCTGCGCGGGCATGGAATATACGATGGAATATGCCGACGCGGTGAAGCCGACCGACGAGGTGGTCGAGGACAAGGGCGTCAAGATCCTGGTCGATCCCAAGGCGGTCCTGTTCCTGCTCGGAACCGAGATGGACTACAAGGCGGATAAGCTGTCGGCGCAGTTCGTGTTCAACAATCCGAACCAGACCGGCGCCTGCGGCTGCGGCGAGAGCGTGCAGCTTGCGCCCGCCAAAAGCGCGGCGGAATAGCGCTCCGGGCGCCGCCGCGGCGCGGGACGGACGAGCAAGCGGAAACGAACGCGGCTTTCAGGCGACTTGCAGCGCGGTGCCGCCGGCGGTGACTTCCGGGTCGGTCTCGCTCATCACGCGGTTGCGGCCGTGGCGCTTGGCGGCATAGAGGCAGGCGTCGGTGCGCTCGATCAGCGACTGCGCGTTGTCGGTCTTGCGCAGGGTTGCGACGCCGACCGAAATCGTCACGCGCCCGAGATGCTCGCCGGTCGAGCGCTTCATCAGTTCCTTCGTCATGACCGCGCGGCGGATGTGATCGGCGACGGTGATCGCCGAGCGCAGCACGGTGTTCGGCAGAATAACGGCAAACTCCTCGCCGCCGTAGCGCGCCGTCGTGTCCTGGCCCTTGACGTTCTGCTTCATCGAGATCGCCACCAGACGGAGCACCTGGTCGCCGGTCAAATGACCGAAACTGTCGTTGAAATTCTTGAAATGGTCGATGTCGGTCAGCAACAGCGATAACGCCTCGTTGTTGGCGCGCGCCTCATTGATGGCGACTTCCAGTGTGGCGTCGAAGAATTTGCGGTTGGAAAGTTGCGTCAACGGGTCGGTCAGGCTTTCGCTGCGCACGGTTTCCAAATGCGCATGCAGGTCGAGGATTTCCCGTTTCGATTGGCTGAGGCGCTCTTCCAGCTTGATATTGGAGAGCTCCATCTCCTTGGCGGTCTGCACCAGGCTTTCCACGATCGAGCGCAGACCCTCTCGGTCTTTCGATTGGCCGATCTTTTCCGACATGCCGGCGAGACTTTCGGTGTAGCTGTTGGCGGAGCCGGCGGCGCTGTCGATCATCGACATCACCTGCTCGATCTCGCCCTTGACCTGGCTGCCGACCTCGTCGATCCGCTCGGTCAGCCGGGTCGGCGACAGATAGGTCGCATAGATGTTTTCCAGATTGTTCTCGGCGAGCACGCCGCTGTTCTTGAGCGTCTCGTTAATGCGCTGGTTGAGCGAGGGGTGATAACCGGTGGCGTAGGCGTACCAAATCTCGTAATTGCGCGGCGTCGCCGCCTGGCGCAACGCCTTGATCTGACCGAGTGCAATTTCCGCGAACGCCATGGTGCGTTCGTGCTCGTCGGCATGCTCGGTCATCCGCAGCCCCTGTTTGCAAGCATCCTGCCCGCAATCCCGCATGCGCGCGGCCTTGCGGCTGCGTCGTATGCGTGCGGGAACCGTAGGGGAGGGAAATGAATCGGCGGTAAACTTGCACCAATAATGACGCAGTATTTCGCTAAAAAAGCGACTTTTCCGTCAGAAAAATCGATCTTTTTCAGGCCTTGAGCGTAACCGGACGAAGCAGAAAAGCGGGCAGGTGGCTGCCGTCGGAATCTTCGGCGGGCTTGCGGGTCGGCTCGCGCGGCGGCTGCGGGCGTGCCGCCGCTTGCGGCTTGGCCTGCCGGTCGCGGCCATGGCTGCGGCCGCCGCGCGGGCCACTTTCGTGCGCGCGCGCTTCGCGCGGCTCGCGCGTTTCGGCTGCGGCCGGTTCGCCCATCCAGGGGATGGTCTGGCCGATCAGCCGTTCGATCGACGCCACCGCCTTGCCGTCGATCGGCGCAACGATGGTAATTGCGGTGCCGCTCAGGCCGGCGCGGCCGGTGCGGCCGATGCGGTGAACATAGTCGTCGGGATGATGCGGCACGTCGAAATTGAAAATGTGGCTGACCGCGGGGATATCGAGGCCGCGCGCGGCGACGTCGGAGGCGACGAGCAGGGAGACCTCGCCCTTGCGGAAGGATTCAAGCGCGGCCATGCGCGCCGGCTGGTCCATGTCGCCGTGCAGCGCCGCGGCATTGAACTTGTGCCGCAGCAGCGAGCGATGGAGCTGCGCGACTTCGCGCTTGCGGTTGCAGAACACGATGGCGTTCTTGAAGCCCTCGGCCGAGCGGATCAGGCGGCGCAGCGTCTCGCGCTTCTCGGCCGGATCGCGCCCGGTGGCGACCCTGAGTTGGGTGATGTTGGCTGCCGTGGTCGCCGGCTTCGACACTTCCACGCGCACCGGATTGTGCAGAAAGGTGTCGGCGACGCGCTGGATTTCCGCCGGCATGGTCGCGGTGAAGAACAGCGTTTGACGCGTGAACGGCACCAGCTTGCCGATACGCTCGATATCGGGGATGAAGCCCATATCGAGCATGCGGTCGGCTTCATCGATCACCAGGAGTTCGACGCCCGACAGCAAAAGCCGCCCGCGTTCGAAATGATCGAGCAGGCGGCCCGGGGTGGCGATCAGCACGTCGACGCCGCGGATCAGCTTGGCGTCCTGGTCGTCGAAGGAAACGCCGCCGATGATCAGTGCGACATTGAGCTTGTGGTTGCGCCCGTATTTCTCGAACTGCTCGGCGACCTGCGCGGCAAGCTCGCGCGTCGGCTCGAGGATGAGCGTGCGCGGCATGCGCGCGCGGGCGCGCCCTTGCTCCAGCATCGTGAGCATCGGCAGCACGAATGCGGCGGTCTTGCCGGTGCCGGTCTGCGCGATGCCGAGGACATCGCGGCGGGCAAGGACGTGCGGAATAGCCTGGTCTTGGATGGGGGTGGGGGTCTTGTAGCCGGCCGACTCAATGGCGGCGAGAACTTTGGCGGATAAGCCAAGATGAGAAAAAGACATATACCTCTAATAACCTTTAGTTGAGACCGCCCGGCGGCCGCGCCGGATTTGAAAAACGGGTTTCGATGCGCGGGAAAGGACGGTCGAATCTTTATTCGAAGCCGTTTGAGCGGAACATAGGCGCGCCGGTGCGAATGTCAATCCTTCGGCAGTGCAATAAGTGACGTTAACGCTTGGTCTTTTTGCTTTCGCCACATCATAACGGCATCATCGTAAACACGCGCCGGCGCCCGGCCGCAGGCGGGAGGCGCGCGGACGCCGGTCAGTTCCAGCTGGAGTTAAAGGTCGAGCAGGCGGTGAACGGCTGGTTGGGCGCCGGGCTCGCGGTGAACACGTCGGGCCATGTCTGCTTGGCCAGGCAGTAATAATAGCTGCCGAGAACCTTCTGCGGTGTCGGAGCCCAGTGGTTGTTGTCGGCAAACTCGGACGTATCGATATTGCTCGGCCTCGAAACCGGCGAGGTCGACGAGCAAAGAAAAGCCCAGTCCGAACCGATATGCGTCATCGACTGGTCGGGCGGCGCGCAGGCCGGAGCGCTGTTGCCGAGATACATCGGATCCAATCCGAACGTGGCCGGGTTTTGCTCCATCAACGTGCGGACGGAATTCACGTCGCCCCAGGCGTAAGTCACGCCGAGTGAATCGAGTTTGCTCTTCAGCGTCGAGTTGTAGACGCCGCGACATTTTTCCTTGTCGGTTCCGCCGAACGATTCCGGCTGATTGGCCACGATGATGTATTTCGCATTTTGTCCTTGTAGCGCATGGATCTTGTTCGCCAGTTCGTTTGCCGCCGTCTTGCTGTCGGATTGGGCCGAATCCGTGCATACCGCATTGTTCGCGTCCAGGGCCGCTTGCACATCGTTGCCTCCGGAACTGATGACATAGAGCGCTTTGCCGTTGGGCGTGTAGCTCGCGAGATAATGCTCGATCTGAATCCGTGTCGGGATGGCATTGGGGAAACGCCCGGAATTGGGATCGTTGGTTTCCTTGTTGCGTGCGCCGCTGGTGGCGTAATTGGTCCCGGGTTCATTTTGCTGATTTTTCTGATTGTGCGGATAGGCACTGACGCCGAGAATATGCGCCAGTTCCTGCACCGAAATTCGTTTGGGATTGACCGTCGGTTTGCCGATGTTCCATTTCTGCGCGCCGGTCTGGGTATCGGGCGGGATCGGGGCGAGCCATGCGTCGAAATTTGGATCGCCGCTGTAAGTTATCGGATTGCTGTTCTTCTTGGCGACTTTGTACCAGCCGGTGTCGACCGTGCTGTCGCCAAACACCCAAAGGCGAGAGAAGGGTTTGGCGCCGGCGGCGTTGGCGGCAAAAACGAACGTGACGACCAGGAAAACGATCTTTGCGATACGCATGGCGCGCGCCCCTGTTGATTGCGCTGTCGCCGATTTTCGCGTTCGGCATACAGCCGCAAGTACTAAAGTATACGATGGCGTGCTTTCGACCTCAACCGGATTGCGGATTTGACATGCTAGAGTTCGTAACCGCGATCCGGAAAATGTGAAATAAATCGATTGTTGATTGCTCACGGGGAGTATTCGATGGCGCAAGGTTTGCCGCTTGTTCTGGTTCCGGGCCTGACCTGCACGGCGCGCCTCTATGGTCCGCAAGTCACTGCACTTTGGCCGTTCGGGCCGGTGACCGTCGCCGATCACCGGCGCGAGGCCGACATGGCGGCGATCGCCGCGCGCATTCTCAAGGATGCGCCGCCGCGTTTCGCGCTCGCCGGCCTGTCGATGGGCGGCTATATCGCCTTCGCCATGCTGCGGCTGGCGCCCGAGCGCATCGTGAAACTCGCGCTGCTCGATACCTCGGCGCGGCCCGATACGCCGGAGCAGACGAGCGGGCGCAAGACGCAGATCGCCATGGCGGAAAGCGGCCGCTACGGCGAGATCCCGGGTCTGGCAATCCCGCGCTATCTGAACGCGCTGCATCAGCGCGACGAAAGCCTCACCGCGCTGGTGCGGCAGATGATCGAGGAGACCGGCGCGGAGGCTTTCGTGCGACAGCTGAATGCAATCATGTCGCGGCCGGATTCGCGCCCGCTGTTGGCGTCCATTCGCTGCCCGACGCTGGTGCTGGTCGGCGCCGACGACATCGCGACGCCGCCGGAGCTCAACAAGGAAATCGCCGAAGGCATCCAGGGCGCGAAATTCGTCGTCGTGCCCGGCAGCGGCCATCTCACCACCATCGAACAGCCCGAGGCGGTGAACGCGGCGCTTGCCGATTGGCTCGCCGCATGAACCCACCGCCAAGGCGCCGGTGCCGCGACATGGCGTCACCCGGTGACGGTCGCGAAACATCCAAGTCTTTCCGGCATTCGTCCATTTGCGCGAGCCGGGCGTTGCTTCTATAGGACCTTCGATCTTCCGCCGGAGCACCAAGCATGCGCACGCAGGTCGGCATTATCGGAGCGGGGCCGGCCGGGTTGATGCTGGCGCGGCTATTGCACCTTGCCGGCATCGAATCGATCGTTATCGAGAACCGCAGCCGCGATTACATCGAAAATCGCATCCGCGCCGGGCTGATCGAGCATTGGGCCGCCGACCTGCTGGTCGAGCTCGGCGTCGGCGAGCGCATGAAGCGCGAAGGCGTGCTGCACCACGGCATCAACATCGGCATCAGCGGCGATCTGCACCGTATCGATTTCAAGGCGCTGGTCGACAAACGCGTCACAATCTACGGGCAGCAGGAAGTCGTGAAGGACCTGGTGGCGCGGCGGCTCGCCGACGGCGGCCCGCTCCTGTTCGAGGTGGACGGCGTCGGCGTGCATGAATTGACCGCGGCGCGGCCGAAGATCCGCTTCACGCAAGCGGGCAAGGCGCAGGAGATCGATTGCGACTTCATCGCCGGCTGCGACGGCTTTCACGGCATCTGCCGGCCGAGCATTCCCGACGGCGTGCTCAGCGTCTTCGAGCGCGATTACCCGTTCGGCTGGCTCGGCATTCTGTCGGAGAGCCCGCCGCCCGATCACGAGCTGATCTATTCCTACACCGACCGCGGTTTTGCGCTCTACACCATGCGCTCGATGTCGCTCGCGCGGCTCTATCTGCAATGCGATCACGACGAGGAGATCGAGAACTGGCCGGACGCGCGCATCTGGGACGAGTTGCACAAGCGGCTGGGCGGCGCGCGCAAGCTCGTCGAGGGCAAGATGCTGCAAAAGGGCATCACGCCGATGCGCAGCTTCGTGGTGGAGCCGATGCAGCACGGCCGCCTGTTTCTTGCCGGCGACAGCGCGCATATCGTGCCACCGACCGGCGCCAAGGGCATGAACCTGGCGTTTGCCGACGTGGTGGTGCTGTCGCGCGCGCTCGATGCGTTCTACAAAAGCCGGCGCAACGACGCGCTGGAGAAATATTCTGCGACGTGCCTGCGCCGGGTCTGGTACGCGCAGCGGTTTTCCTGGTGGATGACGCAGATCCTGCACCGTTTCCCGGCGGAGTCGGCATTCGACCGCCGCCGCCAGCTCTCCGATCTCGACTACATCACGCGGTCGCAGGCCGCCTCGAAAATGCTCGCCGAACAATATGTCGGGCTGCCGCTCGATTAGTCCTTCAGCACCGCGCGCAACGGACGGCTGACGAGAGCGATGAACAGCCCGGAGACGGCGCAAATCAGCGACAGCATGAGAAAGAAATCCGGCTTGCTCATGCTCGACCAGAAGGTGCCGAGATAGCCGCCGAGAAATCCGCCGGCGAAATAGGTGGCGAGCCAGAGCCCCATCATCATCGACAGAAATCCGGCCGGGGCGATCTTGGTGACAAGCGACAGGCTGGTGGGCGACAGATAGAGCTCGCCGACGGTGAGCACGACGAAGAAGGCGAACAGCCACAGCCAGCTCGCCTTGCCGTCGCTGGTGACGTGCGCGGCGGCATACATGATCAGCCACGCCAGCGCGCCGAGCAGGCAGCCGATGGCGAGCTTCGCCACCGTCGAGGGTTCGCGCGACCCCTGCGCGCGCCAGAGCGCGACGATAAACGGCGTGAAGGCGAAGATCATGAACGGGTTGAAGGTCTGGAACCAGGTGACCGGAATTTCTCCGCCGGGAAAATGCCGGTCGGTGAACTGATCCGCCCACAGCACGATGGTGTTGCCCTGTTGCTCGTAGGCCGCCCAAAACAGGCTCGAGGGAACAAACAGCACCAGGATCGCGCCGATTGCGCGCCAGCCGTCGCGGCCGATCGTGAGCGCCGGATCGCGCGCGGCGAAGGCGTCACGCGGCAAGGCCGGCGCGGCGAAGAGATAAATGACAAGGCCGATGGTCATGCCGACGCCGGCGGCGGCAAAGCCGTAATGCCAGCCGGCTTCCTCGCCGAGCGTGCCGCAGACGAGCGGGGCCAGGAATGCGCCGAGATTGATGCCGACATAGAAGATCGAGAAGGCGCGGTCGCGCCGGCGGTCGCCGGCAGAGTAGAGCGCCCCGACCTGGGTCGAGATGTTCGGCTTGAAGCAGCCGTTGCCGAGGATGAGCAAGCCGAGCGCGAACAGAAACAGCCGTTCGAACGCCATCATGAAATGGCCGGCCGCCATCAGCGCCGCGCCGAGCACGACGGTGCGGCGTTGCCCGAGCACGCGGTCGGCGAGCAGCCCGCCGAAAATCGGCGTGAGATAGACGAAGCCGGTGTAGAAGCCGTAGATCTGCGAGGCAAGCGGCTGCGGCGCCAGCGGGCCGAACACGAATTCGAGCGCATTGCGGAACGAGGCGAGGCCGAGCACCTCGCCGGCGCGGTGCGGCGCGAACAGATAGTTGATCATATAGAGCACCAGCAGCGCGCGCATCCCGTAATAGGAAAAGCGCTCCCACATCTCGGTCGCGAACAAAAATGTGAGCCCGCGCGGATGGCCGAAAAGGTCCGGCTTGGCTGCCGGGCGGCCTGCTGTGGGCGAGTGGGCTGCGGTCATCCGGCCTGGGGCGGGGTCACTGTTCCGTCAAGCCTAGCATATAGGGAGCGGGGCATTTCCGATCGGCGGCAGGCGGTGTACGCTTTTGCTCGACACCGTCCGAGAGAGACAGGGTGGGGAGGATTATGATGAAAATTCGCTGTCTATTGGCTTGCCTGTTGGCCGGAATGACGCTGGCCGCGGCCGCGCCCGCGGGCGCCGAGGACGCCTATCCCAACCGCCCCATCCGTTTCATCGTCGGCTTTGCCGCCGGCGGCGGCAACGACATCTTCGCGCGGCTGGTGGCGAACAAGTTCCAGGAGAATACCGGCGCCACCGTCGTGATCGAGAACAAGCCGGGCGCCGGCGGCCGCATCTCGTCCACCTACGCGGCCACGCAGGCGCCGGACGGCTATACCGTTTTGGTCGCCGCCACCGGACAGATGGCGATCGCCGCCGCCATCTATCCCAAGCTTCCCTATCACCCCACCAGAAGCTTCATTCCGCTCAACATGATCGCCTCGTTCCCGTTGATCCTCGTGGTGCCGGCAAATCATCCGGCCAAGAACGTGAAGGAGCTGGTGGCCTGGGCCAAGGCGCATCCGGACAAGTCGAACTACGGAACCTCGGCGCCGCCCTTCACCATCACCAGTGAATTATTGAAGCTCAAAACCGGCATGCCGGGCGTGGCGATCCCGTTCAAGGGCACCAATGAATCGAATCTTTGCGTGGTCAGTGAGCAATGCCTGTTCACCATTTCCGACGGCGGGCCTGCGGTTCCGCTGGTGAAAGGCGGCAAGACCCGCGCCCTCGCTGTCACCGGCTCGGAACGGTCGCCGGAACTGCCGGACGTGCCGAGCATGGCGGAGGCCGGGTATCCCGACATCAACACGCACCTGTGGAGCGGTTTCTTCGTTCCGGCGGGCACGCCGGCGCCGATTGTCGCCAAGCTCACGAGCGAGCTCGGCCGCGCGCTTGCCGATCCGGCCGTGCAGGACGGCTTGAGGAAAATGGCGGTGACGCCGGGCGGGCCGACGGGAGCTGCGTTTGCGAAAGTCATCGAGTCTGACATCAAGACTTTCGGCGATGTCGTGAAGGCTGCGAACCTGACATTCCCGCAATAACGACGTCACACCGCAGTTTTGTCTGGGCGCCATGCGCGGCCTCGATTGCCGAAGCGCGGCGCGCTGATATTCTTCGCACAGAATTTGCAGTGTTGGAGTTGTGAACGCCATGCGGTTAGCGGCGGTCCTGGTGCTTGCTTTCACGACCGCCTTGCCCGCCACAGTTAAGGCGGCCTCGGTCGACGAGCTGTTCCAGCAGTTCGGCCTGTTCGGCACCTGGGCGATCGACTGCGCGGGGGAAGCTTCGCCCGCCGATCCGCATGTCAGCATCACGACGCCGGCCCCCGGGCTGGTGCTTGAGGAACACAATCTCGGTCCCGACTACGCCGTCAACCACTACACCGTGCTGTCGGCGGAGCGGCTTTCCGGCGATCGACTGGCGGTCGAGGTGATCTTTCAGCCCGGGGACGAAAACGAGGAACGCCAGAGGCTGGTGTTCCTCGTTCGCAACGGCACGCGGCGCACGATGTTCAACCAGCCGGAAGGCGGGGAGGTGCGGGTCGATGACGGCATCGTGGTGTCGCGCGGTAGCAGGACGCCGGTGCTGAAGAAGTGCGAGTAGGCATTGTTTTGTCGTCCCCGGAAAAGCGGCGACCCAGCGATCACGGACCCGACCGCGATTACCGGATCGCCCGGCTTTGCGGACGATGACAGTTGGAGTAAGCCGGCGCGACACTCGCGGGACCTGATTGCGCTTCGGCGATATTGTGCTATAATGTATACATTCTATCACAAATGAGGTCGGGCGCTTGTCCTCCATAACCTTCACCGTGCGCGTCGACGCCGCCGTCAAGAAACGGCTGGAGAAGCTCGCCAAGAGCACGGGCCGCAGCCGCTCGTTCCTGGCGGCCGAGGCGATCGGTGAATTTGTCGATGTGAATGAGTGGCAGATTGCCGGGATCAAGCAGGCGATGGTCGCGCTGGACCGCGGTGAGGGCGTCGCGCACGAACAAATCAGCACGTGGGTGCGCTCCTGGGGTCGCGCCAAGGACCGGCCGGCGCCCAAGCCTTCCGCAACAAAACGCGCCGCGCGATGAAAATTGTCTGGTCGCCGCAGGCGGTGGCCGATCTCGTCGCGCTGCGCGCCTATATCGCCGAAGACGACAAAGCAGCGGCCCAGCGGATCGCTCTTCGCATCATCCGCAATATCGAACAGTTGCTGTCGGATCATCCTGACATGGGACGCGCCGGGCGCGTGCCCGGCACGCGCGAACTCGTGGTAGCGAGAACGCCCTATATCGTTCCCTATCGAATTCGCAACAATCGCATCCAGGTGCTGCGCATCTATCACGGCGCGCGCAAATGGCCGGAGCGGTTATGAAGTCGACGGCTTGCGTGAGTCCAGTCGGCAGCGTGGGTTAGCGCCGAAGGCGCGTAACCCACCGCAAAATTGCTGCAAGTCCCTAGACGTCGAGCATCGCCTCGCTGGCGAATTCGGCGTTTTCCTGGATGAAATCGAAGCGGGCCTCCGCCTTGTTGCCCATCAGCCGCTCGACCGATTTGGCGGTCGGCTTGAATTCCTTTTCCACCAGCACGACGCGCAGCAGCGTGCGTTTGCCCGGGTCCATGGTGGTTTCCTTGAGCTGCGCCGCCATCATTTCGCCCAGGCCCTTGAAGCGGCTGACCTCGACCTTGGCGTTGGCGTTGAACTCCTTCTTCAGCAACTGTTCTTTGTGCTTGTCGTCCCGCGCGTAGAAAATCTTGCCGCCGTGCGAGAGGCGATAGAGCGGCGGCACCGCGAGATAGAGCCGGCCGGCTTCGATCAGCTTTTGCATCTGGCGATAGAAGAACGTGATCAGCAGCGAGGCGATATGCGCGCCGTCGACGTCGGCGTCGGTCATGATGATGACCTTCTCGTAGCGCAGGTCCTTCTCGTGGAAATGCGTGCCAGTGCCGCAGCCAAGTGCCTGGATAAGATCGGCAAGTTGTGCGTTCTGCGCCAGCTTGTCCTTGCCGGCGGAAGCGACGTTCAGGATCTTGCCGCGCAGCGGCAGCACGGCCTGGGTACGGCGGTCGCGCGCCTGCTTGGCCGAACCGCCCGCGCTGTCGCCCTCGACGATGAAGATCTCCGAGCCTTCCGAGGCCGACGAGGTGCAATCGGCGAGCTTGCCCGGCAGGCGCAATTTCCTCACCGCGGTCTTGCGCGCGATGTCCTTTTCCTGCCGCCGCCGCAGCCGTTCCTCGGCGCGCTCGACGACGAAATCGAGCAGTTTGCTCGCTTGCAGCGGATTGCCGGCGAGCCAATGGTCGAAGGGGTCCTTGATCGCCTGTTCGACGATGCGCTGGGCCTCGGCCGTGGCGAGGCGGTCCTTGGTCTGGCCTTGGAATTCGGGCTCGCGGATGAACACCGAGAGCATGCAGCCGGCGCCCGTCATCACGTCTTCGCTGGTGACCGAAGCGGCGCGTTTTTCCTGGCCGACGCGGGCGGCGTGATCCTTCAGGCCGCGCAGCAAAGCGGTGCGCAGGCCGGATTCGTGCGTGCCGCCGTCCGGAGTGGGGATGGTGTTGCAGTAGGATTGCAGGAATCCGTCGGCATCGGCGGTCCAGGCGACCGCCCATTCGACGGCGCCGTGGCGGCCGGTCTTGCCGGCCGAGCCGGTGAATATATCGGGATGCACGAGCGTTGCGCCCGCGAGGTTGCTGGCAAGATAATCCTTCAGGCCGGCGGCGAAATGGAAGGTGGCCTTTTCCGGCACGTCATCGGCGCCCTTGAGCAGCGCCTTGTCGCAATGCCAGCGGATTTCGACGCCGCCGAACAGGTAGGCCTTGGAGCGCGCCATCTTGAACACGCGCTCGGGCCGAAACGCGGCCTTCGCTCCGAATATCTGCGGATCGGGACGGAACCTGATTCTGGTTCCGCGCCGGTTGGGCGCGCGCCCCGCCTTTTCCAGTTTGCCCTTCGGCTTGCCACGCTCGAACGCCATCCGATAGAGCTGCTGCTCGCGCGCGACCTCCACTTCCATCCGTTCGGACAGCGCGTTCGCGACCGAAACGCCGACGCCGTGCAAGCCGCCGGAGGTCTCGTAAACCTTGGAGTCGAATTTGCCACCGGCGTGCAGCGTGCACATGATCACTTCGAGCGCCGACTTGTTCTTGAATTTCGGATGCGGGTCGACCGGAATGCCGCGGCCGTTGTCGGTGACAGACACGAAGCCGTCCGCTTCCATCTCGACCTCGATCCAGTCGGCGTGGCCGGCGAGCGCTTCGTCCATGGAATTGTCGATGACTTCCGCGAATAGGTGATGCAGCGCCTTCTCGTCGGTGCCGCCGATATACATACCGGGCCGGCGGCGCACCGGCTCGAGACCCTCCAGCACCTCGATATGTTTGGCGGTATAGCCCGCCTCGGCGCTGCTGCGCGCCGGCTTGGCGCGGGCCGCAACTTTGGCCGCGCCGCGAACGGGCGGCTTGCGGGCGGCCGATTTCGCCGCGCGCGGGGCAACGTCGAACAGGTCGGGTTGCTTCGAGGGCTTTTTCTTGGTTGCGGATTTGGCCATGGAAACTTTCATCTAGGAACGAAGCGAATCGCCTGCCACTGAATATGCCATGAAGTCGCCGTAAACGTGACCGGCGGCGGCGCGGCCCGCCGCAACCATTCCGCCCACCAACCGTTAGCAAAGCGTATCGGCTGCGCGCAGCCGCAATGCATTGCCGGAGAGATGGGGTGGCATATCGTAATGGCGAACCGGGCCGGCGTCAGGTCGTGACGCTCGACGATCCACAGCCGGTTGCGGCGTCGAACCTGTGGCGGGCCGCCGCGCAGGCGGCGATCATCGGCATATTCATTATCCTTTTTATCGCGGCGATCGACCTGGCGCGGCCGATCCTGCTGCCCTCAGTGTCGGCCTTTGTGGTGACCATGACATTGAGCCCGCTCTCGGACCGGGCGGCGGAACTTAAAATTCCGCCGCTGTTGACGGCGATTGTTTTGTGGCTGCTGGCGGCGGGGGTCTTCTATGGCGTGATCGTCATGGTGTCGGCGCCGGTCGTGGACTGGATCGGCAAGGCGCCGGATATCGGCCGCATCGTGCAGGAAAAGCTCCACGTTCTCGACGAACCGCTGGCGGCCTTGCGCGACCTGCGCAACGTATTGCTGCCGGCGGATGCAACAAATCCGGTCGGCTTCGATATCGTGAGTATAGTCAAGCCGGCGGTCTCCCTGGTCACGCCGGCCATCGGGGAATTGTTCGTCTTTTTCGGCGCGCTGCTGTTTATGCTGCTGGGGCGGGACTGGCTGCGCCGCGTGTTTGTGGTGTTTTTCGACGACCGGGAAGCGCGCTTGCGCATGCTGCGCATTTTGAACGACATCGAGCGAAATCTCGCCGATTATCTCAGCGTGGTGGCGGTGATCAATTTCGCCGTCGGCATCGGCGCCGGTCTGATCGCCTGGCTTTCCGGGCTGCCCGATCCCGTCGCCTGGGCCATGCTCGGCTTCGTTCTGAATTTCATACCCTATCTGGGTGCGCTGATCCTCGAAGCTGCCATGCTGCTGGTGGGGCTGGTGACATTCCCGACCCTGGCGTTTGCGCTGGTGCCGCCACTGCTCTATGCCGCGATGGCGACGTTGGAAGGGCATTTCATAACGCCCAGCATCGTCGGGCTGCGCCTCACCCTCAACCCGCTGGTCGTGTTCCTGTCGCTCGTGTTCTGGACCTGGCTATGGGGACCGGTCGGCGCGTTTCTGGCGGTGCCGGTGCTGATCGTGGGCCTCGTCGCGGCCGACCATTTGTTTCCCAAACCGGCGATGGCGCTGCCGGACTAGGATTTTTGGATCGTCCGCCGGGGTGGCCCCGGCGGAATCCGAACCGGCATATTCCCGCGCTGCTCGCGCGCGCTTACTTGCCGAGCTGGACCAGGCGAATTTCGCCTTTCACCAGATCGGGGACCGCCACCAGCAGCCCCTTGGCGTTGGGCACGGCGCACAGATCGGCGGGGCCTTTGAATCCGCTCGCCAGATCGTGCTTGCCCATCTTCTTGTTCCACTGGAACAGCGTGCCGGAGACCCAGTCGGTCGCCAGAACGTCGCCGTTCTTCATGCGGTAAAGGCCGTCGAGCAGGCCGATATTGTCGGAGATTTGTTTCGGCTCCCCATTCGGCCCCATCTCGTAGATGCCCTTCGGCTTCTCCTTCGATTCGAAGCCGACCATGATCAGCTTGCCGCCTTTGCCCGGATAAAGGCCGTTCGGGAATACGCCTTTGCCGGAGAACACCATGGTGATTTTCGGGCTGCCCTTCATCTTGAGGAAATCGGCCGGCTCGATTTTCGCCAGTTTGTCGGCGCGGTTGTCGCTGACATAGAGCGCGCCGTCCATCACGGTCGGGTCGTTGGCGAAGACGATGCCGGGCAGTTCGAGTCTCCTGCTTTCTCTGGTCTTGAGATCGATTTCCCAGATCGAGTCGATGTCGGTCACCCACAGGCGGCTGCCGATGATCCAGATGCCTTTCGGCTTGTTCATCGTCTGCCCGTCGGGCGGGAAGAATCTCTTCTCGATGATTTTGCCGTCGGGAGAAAACTTGGTGATAAAGCCCTTGCCGTCTTTCTCGGCCGGCTTGAGGTCGGGACCGAAATCGCTGGTGTAGAAGACCTTTTCTTTCGGATCGTAGGCGACGGATTCGACGTGGCCGAAGCCGGCGATTGTTTTCTCGGAAAGGACCTTCAATTCCTTGGCCGACGCGGCGGGCGCAAACTGCAAGCCGCCGATGCAGGTTGCCAGCGCGATAGCCGCTGCAAACTTTCCAATCATGGCGTTTCTCCCCCGATTCAACGAGAAGCGCCGCCGGGAATTTCGTCCCGGCGGAATTTGTCGCAGTAGCGTTTGTACTATTTCAGCGCCGCGGCGCCGGCCTGCGATACGACATCGTCTTGCGAGCCGGCACCGCCTGACACGCCGATTGCGCCGATGAGCTTGCCGCCGACGACGATCAGATTGCCACCGCGCGAGGCGATCACATCGTCGAGCGTCGGCAGGTAGCTGAAGTAGCTGCCGTTGCCGAGGCCGCGTTCGAATATCAACGTCGGCCGCCGGTATTTCGCCGCCGTTCGTGCCTTATGCTGCGAAATCGAAATCGACGCGAATTGGCAATTGTCGCCGCGTTCGAAATAGACCAGATCGCCGCTTGGTCCGACGATCGCGACACAAAATGCAGCGCCCCAATTTCTTTTGGTTGCCTCGGCCATTGCGGCGGCGGCGGCCTTCTTGGCGGTGGCGAGGTCGATCGGCGCGCCATACGGGGTCGAGAATGGCACCGTTTCCGGGACGTTATCGTTCGGATTCGGCGCCGCTTGCGCGAAGGCGCCAGTGCTGGTCAGCAGCGCGACGCACAGTGCGCCGGCCATCGTCATCAAACGACTCATGTATTCCTCCCAAGGAATGTGTGCCGGTCATGCCGGCGACGGTTTTTTGCCCGGGCCGTTGCAGCCCGGGAACGTGGACGCGGCCCCACTTTAACGGACCGGCCAAGGCCCGCCTATATGGAAGTGAGAGATTGCCGAATTCAGTGATCGGAATGTATCGGTGCGGCGATCGCTCGCCTTTTTCGCGAAACTTGACGGCCCCCGGTGCGCGCCCTATATCGCCGCCCATGAGGACATTTGTTGCAGCGCGAAATTTCCGCCGCCGCCGTATTGCTACGGCACGGGCGCGCCTGCGCGTTTAGTCGTCCCCGTGCCGCCGGACCATAGGCCGCGGCACATTGCCTTTCCAAAAATTCGCGCTGTTGGCCTTGCTCCGGACGTTCGTTAAGACTCTGGATTAAGGAATCAACCACATGGCCAACAAAGCGAAAATCGGCGTACTCGGCGCCTCGGGCTATACCGGCGCGGAACTGGTGCGGATGCTGCTGCGCCATCCACGCAGCGAGATCGTGCTGCTCACCGCGGAGCGCAGCGCCGGCAAGCCGATGCGCGAGGTGTTCCCGCAGTTTTCGCCGTACGATCTGCCGGCGCTGGTCGCCATCGACGGTTTCGACTGGGCGAAGGCGGGGCTCGACGTGGCGTTCTGCGCGCTACCGCACGCCACCACCCAGAAGGTGATCAAGCAATTGCTGGCTCACGCGCCCGCAACCAAAGTGGTCGACCTGTCGGCCGATTTCCGGCTGCATGACACGGCGGCCTATGCGAAGTGGTATGGTCACGACCATCATGCACCGGAGTTGCAGAAGGAGGCGGTCTACGGCCTCACCGAAATCCACCGGCGCGAGATCAAAAAGGCGCGGTTGGTGGCCAATCCGGGCTGTTACACGAGCTGCGCGCAGCTGCCGCTGATCCCGCTGATCAAAAACAAGGCGATCGACCTCGACGAGATCGTGATCGACGCCAAATCGGGCATGACCGGCGCGGGCAGGGCGGCGAAGGAAGCGATGCTGTTTTCGGAGGTGTCGGAAGGTTTCCACGCCTACGGGGTGGGGCATCACCGGCACATGGCCGAGCTCGACCAGGAATTTTCGCTGGCCGCCGGGCGCGAGGTGATCGTCACGTTCACCCCGCATCTCGTGCCGATGAATCGGGGCATCCTTTCGACCATCTATGTGCGGGGCAAACGCGGACGGACGCCGCAGGACCTTCATGCGCTGCTTTTGAAGTTCTACGCGAAGGAACTGTTCGTGCATGTGCTGCCCTTCGGCGAAACGCCGCAGACCCGGCATGTGCGCGGCTCGAATATGACGTTCATCGGGGTCGCCAGCGACCGCATCGAGGGCCGCGCCATCGTGATCTCGGCGCTCGACAATCTGGTGAAGGGCGCCGCCGGGCAGGCGATCCAGAACATGAATCTGGTCATGGGCTATCCGGAGACCCTGGGTCTCGAGCAGGTCGCGCTGTTTCCGTGAGCGGGCTGCTACACTAGGCTGCGCCGAAGGAGGCCCGACCGATGTTCGAGGTCAGCAACCAGCCGCCGCCGCTCGAGCCCTATAATCTGTTCGAAAGCGACGCCGTGCTGCGCGCGGCGGTCAAGCGCGAGCGGGCCGAATGGGCGCATGCCGAACTGTCGGCGCTCGGCGCGACCTTCGGCCGGCCGGAGACCATCCAGCTCGGTTTCGACGCCAACAAATACCCGCCCGTGCTGCGCACGCTCGACCGTTACGGCCATCGCATCGATGAAGTGGAGTTCCATCCGGCCTGGCATGCGCTGTTAGGCATCGCGCTGAAAGCCGGCCTGCATTCCAGCCCGTGGGCCGCGCCAAAACCGGGCGCGCATGTGGCGCGCGCGGCCGGCACCTACATGCTCAACCAGGTCGAGAGCGGCGTCTATTGCCCCGTTGCCATGACCTATGGCTCGGTGCCGGCGTTTCAACACGCGCCGGGCGTGGCGGCGGAATGGCTGCCGAAAATCTTCGCGCGCGACTACGACCGCCGCTTCCGTCCGGCAAAGGAGAAAACCTCCGCGCTCATAGGCATGGGCATGACCGAGAACCAGGGCGGCTCCGACCTGCGCACCAATTCGACGCGCGGCGAGCCTGCCGGTGACGGCGGTTTCCGTTTGTTCGGGCACAAATGGTTCCTATCGGCGCCGATGTGCGACGGCTTCATGATCCTGGCCCAGGCGCCCAAGGGCCTGAGCTGCTTTTTCATGCCGCGCTGGACGCCCGATGGCGAGCGCAACGCGATCCATATCCTGCGGCTCAAGGACAAGCTCGGCAACCGCTCCAATGCGTCGAGCGAGGTGGAATTCGACGGCGCCTACGCCCAGTTGATCGGCGAGGAGGGGCGCGGCATTCCGACCATCATCGAAATGGCCAATTATACCCGGCTCGACTGCTGCGTCGGCTCTTCGGCGCTGATGCGGCAGGCGCTGGCGCAGGCGATCCATCACGCGCGCCACCGCACCGCGTTCCAGAAGCGTCTCATCGACCAGCCGCTGATGACCAATTTGCTCGCCGATCTCGCGCTCGAATGCGAGGCGGCGACCATGCTGTCCATGCGCCTTGCGCGCGCCTACGACGAGAGCGACGAAATCGCGCAGGTTTTCCGCCGCGCGGTCACGCCGGCGGCGAAATTCTGGATCTGCAAGCGCGCACCGTTCGTGACGCTGGAGGCGATGGAGGTGCTGGGCGGCTCCGGCTATATCGAGGAATGCATCATGCCGCGCCTTTACCGCGAGGCGCCGGTCAATTCGATCTGGGAGGGCTCCGGCAATGTCATGTGCCTCGACGTGTTGCGCGCCATGGAGCGCACGCCGAAGACGGCGGAGGTGCTGCGCCACGCGTTCGATGACGCAGGCGATGCGCGGGTCAAGGCCTTCGCCGACGCGCTACAGCGGCGCCTCGCGGCTGCCGACCGCAACGACGAGTCGCAGGCGCGCGTTTTGACGCGCGATCTTGTGCTCGCATTACAGGCGGCGCTCATGGTCAGGCATGCGCCGCCGGCGGTGGCGGACGCTTTTTGCGCCTCGCGTCTGACTGGCGAAGGCGTCACCGCCTTCGGCACCCTGCCGCGCGGGCTCGAACTCGCCGCGATCGTTAAACGCGCGGGGCCGGCTTCTTAAGGGCGTATGATCTTTTCCAAAAACCGGCCCCCACTTTTCGGGATCATGCGCTAGAGCTTGCCGAATATCGCGAGCACCAGCGCCGCCTGCGCCAGGAAGCCGACCGTGAAGGCGAGCGTGCGCAGCACCGGAATGCCGAGCGTGTAGACGATGACATGGGCAAGGCGCGCCCAGAAATAGACCGCGCAGGCAAGCGCCGTGCTCATGGTCGAATGGCCGATCGCGTCGAGAATCAGCACCAATGCCGCGAAGATGACGAGGTTTTCCACCGCGTTGGTGTGGGCGAAATAAAGCCGCTGCGCCCATCCGGACTGCGGCTTGTCGTTGCGCGAGGGATTGGCCATGGCGCCCATCAGCCCGCGCACCATGATGCGGTCGAGTATGTAAGGTATCCACAACAGCCCGGTCAGGATGACCGTCAGCGTCAGCCACATCAGTTCCCTGGACATTGCCATCCCCATTTTTAAGTGAGCCAGCGGGCGGCAGATTAGTGGATGCCGGGCCGGCTGTCGCGCCCCGCCGGCTTCAATAAGCCGTCATCGGGCGAGGTTCAGATCGATCGGGCGATGACATAGAGCCCGACCGCGATGACGACCCCCGAAAACGTCAACGTCAGCGCGTGCTTGTAGCCGGCGAGATGGTGGGCAAGGCGCGTGCCGATCAGCCCGCCGAGGGCGCCGCCGACGATGAACAGAAAGGCCAGGGGCCAGTCGATCAGGCCGGACCAGGCATAGCTCGCTGCGGTGGTCAGCCCGAAGGCGGTGACCGACACCAGCGACGAGCCGATCGCGTTAATGAGCGGCATGGCCGTGGCGCCCATTAAACCCGGCACGATCAGAAAACCGCCGCCTATGCCGAAAAATCCGGAGAGCGCGCCGACTGCGACCCCGATGCCGATCAGCAGCGGCAGCAGCTTCGGCATGCTTTCCCGCGTCAACGTGACGTCCGGATTGCCGCCCGACCTGCGCGGGCGCGTCATCGCGAGGCCCACGACGACCATCAGCGCGCCGAACAGCATCAGCAGGCGGCTTCCATCCACCATCTTGCCCAGTTGGGCGCCCCCGGCCGCGCCGATGATGCCGGATAACGCAAAGACGATGGCGCAGGACCATTTTACCGTCCGGGCGCGGGCGTGGCCGGCGAGATTGGCGGCGGCACTCGTGGCAACCGCAATGGCGCTGGTGCCGATGGCGATGTGCGCCGAAGGGACACCGACCACATAGACGAGGAGCGGCACCGCCAGGATCGATCCGCCGCCGCCGATGAGGCCGAGCGTGAATCCGACCAGGCTGCCGGACGCAATTGCAAGAATTGCGTGAAGGACCGTCATTGCGCAGTCGCAGACGTGCGGCGGTTCCACGGCATGAATGACAGCAGCCGCGCCATTCCGCAGAATCCGGAAACGCCGGCAAACAAAAGTCCGCCGCCGACGAATCCTGACACTGCGTAGAATGCCGGCGCCACCGTCGCGCCCAGCAACACGCCCAGCAGAACCAGGCTGCCGGCCACGACCTGCACCTGGCGCATCATTTCAATCGGCTGGCCGCGATCGAATGCGACCGGCAGCCCCGCTTTCTTCCAGGCGTCGAGCCCGCCTTCCAGGATGTAGGTCGTGCACGGAGAAGCGGCGGCGGAGAGTCGCGGGGCATTGCCTTTGGTGCGCGCGCCCGACCGGCAATGGAAGATCAGCACATCGTCGCCCGCGCGAACGACGGCATCATGATGGATGCGCGTAAGGGCGTGGTGGCGCGCGCCGGGGATACGCTCGCGCACATGCTCGTCGGCCTCGCGGATGTCGATCATTGTGGCGCCGGCGCGCACCAATTCGGCGGCGCGCCGGGGCGAAATGGTTTGCAGTTCGGACATGGCAGCCTCCGGTTACGGGCAGTAGATGTTCTTGAGCAGCGCCAGCAGGCGCGCCGCGTTCGGATCCGAGATACGGTAGTAGACGGTCTGGGCATCGCGCCTAGTGGCGAGCAGGCCGTCCGTGCGCATCTTGGCGAGATGTTGCGACAGCGCCGACTGGCTCAGGCCGACCGCGTCGGCGAGGCCGGTCACCGACAATTCGCGCGCCAGCGCCAGGCGGCACAGAATCAACAGCCGATTTTCATTGGCGAGCAATTTCAGAAGCTGTGCGGCTTCGCCCGCCTTGCGCTCGAGATCGGCGATCCCGGCATCGATAACCGGCTTGCCGCGCCGGACCGCTGATAGGGACATTTGCGAAGGCTCCAAGATTAGATGTTGCTAAATTAGTGAACACTAATATATAAGTCAAGTCCGATACCGCAAAAAAACAGGAGCATGTTATGTCAGTCGCCAAGCCCGAAATCCGGGCGTTTTTCGATGAGCCAACCAATACCGTGAGCTATCTGGTTTGGGATCCCGCGACCATGCAGGGCGCGGTGATCGATCCGGTGCTCGATTACGATTTCCGCAGCGGAAAAGCGGGCTTTGCTTCGGCCGATGCGTTACTGGCGCAAGCCGGAAAACTCGGTGTCAAAATCGGTCTCGTGCTGGAGACGCATGCGCATGCCGATCACTTGTCGGGTGCGCCCTACGTCAAGCTCAAGACCGGAGCCAAGGTCGCTATCGGCGAGCATATCCGCGACGTGCAGCGCATCTTCAGGCCGGTGTTCAACGCCGCCGATGTGTCCGGCGATGGCTCCGAGTTCGACCGCTTGTTCAAGGACGGCGAGCGCTTCAAGATCGGCGCGATCGACGGCGAAGTCATCCACACACCCGGTCACACGCCCGCCTGCGTGTGCTACAAGATCGGCGATGCAGTATTTGTCGGGGATACGCTGTTCATGCCCGACTACGGCACCGCGCGCGCCGACTTTCCGGGTGGCGATGCGCGGACACTGTACCGGTCGATCAAGCGCCTGCTGTCGTTGCCCGCCGAAACGCGGCTGTTCATGTGTCACGACTACAAGGCGCCGGGCCGCGATCAGTACGCCTGGGAGACGACGGTGGGCGCAGAGAGGGCGCGCAACGTGCACGTCCATGACGGCGTGAGCGAGCACGAATTCGTTGCCATGCGAACCAGCCGCGATGCCAAGCTTGCGGCACCGCTGCTGTTGCTGCCGTCGATCCAGGTCAATATTCGCGCCGGCAAGTTTCCGCCGGCCGAGGTCAATGGCGTGCACTATCTGAAGGTGCCGGTGAAGCTCGCGTCCTAGTCAGGTCCAGCTTTTCACTTTCACATACGAACCGGGCGCGTCTTCGACGGCGTTGAGCTTGCCGCCGCCGACGATGCGCGCCGGGACGGTTGTGGGATCCTGGTCCTTGAGCCATTGCAGCCAGTCCGGCCACCACGAGCCGGGATGCTCGTGTGCCGTCGCCCGCCATTTGTCGACATCGGTGCCGCCGGGATCGTCTCCGGTCCAATACTGATATTTCGGTTTGGCGGGCGGATTGACCACGCCGGCGATGTGGCCGGAGCCGGCCAGCACGAACTTCACCGGTCCGCCGAAGAATTGCGAGCCGTACAGCACGGACTTTGCCGGCGCGATGTGGTCTTCGCGCGTGGCGAGATTGTAAATCGGTATCTTGACCTTACGCAGGTCGAGCCGGACGCCGCCGATTTCCAGTTCCCCCTTGGTCAGCCGGTTTTCCAGATAGAAGTTGCGCAGATAAAAGGAATGATTGGCCGCCGGCATGCGGGTCGCATCGGAATTCCAGTAAAGGATATCGAACGGGAACGGCTTCTTGCCGCGCAGATAATTGTTCACGATGTAAGGCCAGACCAGATCGTTGGAACGCAACAGGTTAAACGCCGTGGCCATGCGCGAGGCCTCGAGATAGCCCTGTTCGTTCATGTGCGCTTCGAGCTGCTTGATGCGCTCCTCGTCGACGAAAACCAGGAGGTCGCCGGCATAGGTGAAATCGACCTGCGCCGCGAACAACGTCGCCGACAGCACGCGGTCGTCGTCCTTGGCTGCGAGATAAGCGAGCGTGATCGACAGCAGCGTGCCGCCGACGCAATAGCCGATGGTGTTGACCTTGCGTTCGCCGGTAGCTTCCTCGACCTTATCGAGCGCGGTGAGCACGCCTTCGCGCATGTATTCTTCGAAGCTTTTTTTCGCGAGCCTTGCGTCGGGATTGACCCAGGAAACCACGAACACGGTTACCCCGTTGTCGACGCACCACTTGATGAAGGATTTCTCCGGCCCGAGATCGAGGATGTAGAATTTGTTGATCCAGGGCGGCACGATCAGCAACGGCGCCTTGAGCACCTCCGGCGTGCTCGCTTCGTATTGGATCAATTGCATCAAGTCGTTCTGGAACACCACCTTGCCGGGAGTGGTGCCGAGATTGCGGCCGATCTCGTATTTGGCGGAGTCGGACTGGCGAATCTTGAGATGCCCGTGCCCGGCCTTGATGTCCTCGCCGAGCATGTGCATGCCGCGCGCGAGATTTTCCGCGTTCGACGACAGCGTTTCGCGGATCAGTTCCGGATTGGTGAGCACGAAATTCGACGGCGCGATCGCATTGCCGATCTGCTTGATATAGAACTCGGCCTTCTGCCGGGTGTGCTCGTCGATGCCGTCGGCGTCCTTCACCAGCCGCTCGCCCCATTGCACGGTGAGCAGATAGGCCTGCTTGAGGAAATCGAAAAACTGGTTCTGCGACCATTCCGGATCGGCGAAGCGCTTGTCCTTCGGATCGGACGCCACCACCGGATCGGCCGGTTCGCCGGCCATGCGCTTGACCGTGCTCGCCCACAGCTCGAGATACGAGCGGCCGAGGCTCGCCTGCAATTCGACCGAACGTTGGGGATCGGAAAGCCAGTATTCCACCACCCGGCCGATGGTCTTGATCACGTCGGCGATGTCTTCGGCCAGTTCGCCTTTGATCTTGCCTTCCTCGCGCGGCTTCATATAGGCGGCAAGCGCCCTGCCGCCTTCCTCGATCATGCGCGCGAGATTGCCGGCAAACGCCTCATAATCGATGCTGGCGATCGTAGCCGGCTCGGTCGTTGGCTTGTCCATTTGATTCCGTCGGGTCCCCGCCAGCGAAAATGGCAAGGACCGCATCCTCATACAAGGCGCGTTTCCCCGCATGGTTTCGGCGGCTTTTGACCCGGCCCCGGCCCGCCGCCAACCTTGCTACGGCCATATTAGCCGGTTAACGCGGCTATGGTACAATCCATTGAGTCCGCAGCGATTTCCCGTGTTGCCCAGGGGCCTTACCGAGGATGGCGCCAATCCGCAAACGACCGATGCTGGCCGTATTGGGCCTTGCCGCCGCGCTTGGCGGTTGCACGGCAGCCCCGGTGTTTGACGGGATGCTGCCGGCCGGTGCCCCGGAGCGGCCGGCAACGCCTTACCAATACCCGGCCGTCCATGACATGCCGCCGGCGCGGCCGATCCCGACCATGACCGAAGAACAGCAGGTAAAGCTCGAAAAGGAACTGACCCTCGTCCGCGAGCGGCAGGAAGCCACTGACGGCACTGCCAAAAAAGCCACGCAGTCGGCGAAAAAGAAGCCCGCAGCCACGGAAAAGTCCGACGCCGATGGCGTCAAGACAAACCCGTGATAAAAGCCTGCCGGGGTAACGCCTGCCGGCTGGGAAGGGGACAGCAGGCGATTTAAAGGTTTGAGCCGATGGACGATTTCTACCGCATCCGCCGCTTGCCGCCTTACGTGTTCGAGGAAGTGAATCGAGCCAAGGCGCGCGCCCGCGCGGCGGGGGCGGACATCATCGATCTCGGCATGGGCAATCCGGATCTGCCGGCGCCGGCCCATGTCATCGAAAAGATGAAGGAGACGCTCGGCAAGCCGCGCACCGACCGCTATTCGGCCTCGCGCGGCATTCCCAAGCTGCGCCTGGCGCAGGCCAAGTATTACGAGCGCCGATTCGGCGTGAAGCTCAATCCGGAAACCCAGATTGTCGCCACGCTCGGCTCCAAGGAAGGCTTCGCCAATGTGGCGCAGGCGATCACCGCGCCGGGCGATGTGGTGCTCGTGCCTAATCCGAGCTATCCGATCCACGCCTTCGGCTTCCTGATGGCGGGCGGCGCGGTGCGCTCGGTGCCGTCGGAGCCGACGCCGAATTTTTTCCACACGCTCGAGCGCGCCATCATCCATTCGATCCCGAAGCCGACCGCGGTGGTGGTTTGCTATCCGGCCAATCCGACCGCCTATGTGGCGAGCCTCGACTTCTACAAGGACCTCGTCGCCTTCGCCAAGAAGCACGAAATCCTGGTGCTTTCGGATCTGGCCTATGCGGAAGTCTATTTCGACGACAATCCGCCGCCATCACTGTTGCAGGTGCCGGGCGCGCTCGATGTCGCGGTCGAATTCACGTCGATGTCGAAGACCTTTTCGATGCCGGGCTGGCGTATCGGCTTTGCCGTCGGCAACGACCGGGTGATCGCGGCGCTTTCACGCGTGAAGTCGTATCTCGACTATGGCGCGTTCACGCCTATCCAGGTCGCGGCCATCGCCGCGCTCAACGGGCCCGACGACTGCGTCAAGGAGATGCGCGACACCTACAAGCGCCGCCGCGACGTGCTGGTGGAAAGCTTCGACCGCGCCGGCTTCCATGTGCCGTCGCCGCGCGCCTCGATGTTTGCCTGGGCGCCGATCCCCGATCCGTTCAAGAGCATCGGCAGCGTCGAATTCTCCACCCTTCTGGTGGAGAAGGCCGATCTCGCCGTGTCGCCAGGCATCGGCTTTGGCGAATATGGCGAGGGCTTTGTGCGCATCGCGCTGGTCGAGAACGAACAGCGCATCCGCCAGGCCGCGCGCAACGTCCGCCGCTTCCTCGAAACCGGGCCGGAAAAACTGCACAACGTGGTCCCGCTCGCCACACGGCGCTGATCTTATGACTCAAGCACTGAAAGTGGGTGTCGCCGGTCTGGGCACGGTCGGCGCCGCCTTGGTCGCCCAGGTGTTGCGCGAGCAGGAGGCTCTCGCCGTGCGTTGCGGGCGCGCGATCGAGATCGTCGCGGTCTGCGCGCGCTCCCGCGCGAGGAACCGCGGCGTCGATCTGAAAAAGATGCAATGGTTCGCCGATCCGGTGTCGCTCGCGCGCGCGCCCGGCATCGACGTCTTTGTCGAATTGATCGGCGGCGCCCGCGATCCGGCGAAAAGCGCCGTCGAGGCGGCGCTGGCGTCGGGCAAGTCCGTGGTTACCGCCAACAAGGCGCTGCTCGCCAAACATGGCGTCAAGCTGGCCACGGCCGCGGAAAAGCACCGCGTTGCCCTCAATTTTGAAGCCGCTGTCGGTGGCGCCATTCCGATCGTCAAGACCTTGCGCGAAGGCCTGGCCGGCAATTCGTTCGAGCGCATCTACGGCATTCTCAACGGCACCTGCAACTACATCCTCACCCGGATGGAGCAGGACCGGTTGCCGTTCGCCGATTGTCTTAAAGAAGCGCAGCGTCTCGGTTACGCCGAAGCCGATCCGACATTCGACATCGAAGGTCACGACACCGCGCAGAAGCTCGCGATTCTGGCCTCGCTCGCCTTCGGCACCAAAGTCGATCAGCGCGCGATCTATGTGGAAGGCATTTCCTCGATCGCGCCGGCCGATCTCGCCGCCGCCGACGAACTCGGTTATCGCGTCAAGCTCCTCGGCGTCGCGCTCAAGACCGCGCAAGGCATCGAGCAGCGCGTGCATCCGACCATGGTGCGCAAGGATTCCTCCATCGCCCAGGTGATGGGCGTGACCAATGCCGTCACCGTTGACGTCGAGGGCATCAATCCGCTGACGCTGGTCGGGCCCGGCGCAGGCGGCGCGGCGACCGCCTCGGCGGTACTCTCCGACATCGGCGATATCGCGCGCGGGGTGCGCACGGCGCCGTTTGGCCGGCCGGCAATGCGCCTGCGCAGCGTGCGCAAGGCGCCGATGCAGCGGCACGAGGGCGGCTATTACATAAGGCTGCTCGCCCGCGACAAGCCCGGCACTGCCGCGACCATCGCCAAGCGGCTCGCCGAGCAGGAGATTTCGCTGGAATCCATTGTGCAACGGCACCATGGGCGGGCCGAGAGCGATAGCAAGGCCGGTTCCGTACCGGTCATCCTCATTACCTATGCGACAACTGAGGATGCCGTGCGCAAAGCGCTTGCCGCGGTGGGCCGCGATAGGGTGATCTCGGGCCGGCCGCAAGTGATCCGAATCGAGAAAAATTGACGGACCGGCCGCTGCGGCCGGATTCGCCCAGGGGGAGCTGAAGATATGGCGTCGACCACCGAGCATTCCACGCAGGTCATGGATCGCATCCTCTCGATCGAGATCGTGCGGGTGACCGAACGGGCGGCGGTGTCGGCGGCGCGGCTGCGCGGGCGCGGCGACGAGAAGAAGGCGGACCAGGCCGCGGTCGACGCCATGCGGCGCGAGCTCGGCAAGCTGTCGATCGGCGGCACGGTGGTGATCGGGGAGGGCGAGCGCGACGAGGCGCCGATGCTGTTCATCGGCGAAAATGTCGGCACCGGCAAGGGACCCAAGGTCGACATCGCGGTCGATCCGCTCGAAGGCACCACGCTCTGCGCCAAGAACATGCCGGGCGCGATCGCCACCATGGCGATGGCGGAAGCCGGCACGCTGCTCAATGCGCCCGACGTCTACATGGAGAAGATCGCCATCGGTCCCGGTTATCCAAAGGACCTGGTGGACCTCGACGCCCCGGCCGGCGAAAACATTGCACGGCTTGCCAAGGCCAAGGGCGTCAAGCCGGAGGCGATCACCGCGCTCATCCTCGACCGGCCCCGTCACGCCGACACGATCGCGGCGGTGCGCAAAACCGGCGCGGCCGTATCGCTGATCACCGACGGCGACGTTGCCGGCGTCATCCATACGGCCCAGCCGGACGCGACCGGCATCGACATCTATCTGGGCATCGGCGGCGCGCCAGAAGGCGTGCTGGCGGCGGCGGCGCTCGCCTGCATCGGCGGGCAGATGCAGTGCCGGCTTGTGCTCGACAGCGAGGAGAAGCGGACGCGGGCGGCCAAAATGGGCATCAAGGACCCGCGCAAGAAATACGGCATCAAGGATATGGTGAGGGGCGATTGTGTGTTCGCCGCTACCGGCGTCACCGATGGCAGCCTGCTCAAGGGCGTGAAGTTCCGCAACAAGGTGATCGAGACCGAGACGGTGGTGATGCGTTCGGTCACCGGCACCGTGCGCTGGATTCGCGCCGAACATCGCTTTCTGGATAAGTTTCATCTCGACTGAGCACGCTATGAAGCGCCTGTTGCCGATCGTTCTCTTGTGCGGCTGCCTCGCCGTACCGGCGCGGGCGCAGGACGCCGGCTCGCCGCAGGCGCTACAGGCGGCGCAGGAACTCGCCGCCATCATCACCGGCGATACGATTGCGCAAATGAGCAGCGGGCTGACGGCGCAGCTATGGCCGCGCATCGAAAGCCAGTTCGGGTCCAAGGTCGACGCCGCCACACTCGCCGACTTGCGCGCCGAATTCGAGCGCACGCTGGCGGCCTCCACCGCCGAAATGATGAAGGACGCGCCGGCCATTTATGCGCGGCATTTCAGCGCCCCGGAGCTGCACGATCTGCTGGCCTTCTACCAATCGCCGACCGGCAAGAAGGCGCTCCAGGTCATGCCGACCGTGATGGCCGACGTGACCGCGCAGATGATGCCGCGCATGGAAACCTTCGAGCGGAATCTGGACGCCAAACTCGAAGCGGTCTTGCTCAAGCACGGCTATAAAAATTAGACCGGGGCGCGCTGGCCTGCTGCGGCGGCTTCGGTCACTATCGATCCGATTCCGACCTTCTATTCCCAACGGGCGCGTAGGGCGATGGCGGCTATTTCCGCAGCACTGTTGAAGCCGGCCGAGCGCAATTTCCTCGGCGTGGAAAAATCTGCCACGGGCCGCGCCTGGCGCGACCGGTTGGACGAGCGCGGGCAGGCGCGCGCGGCAACGATCGCCCAGCGCCTTGGCCTCCCGGAACTGTTGGCGCGGGTGCTCGCCGGCCGCGGCGTCGAGGCGGAGGCGGCGGCGGCCTATCTCGATCCCAGCATCAAGAGGCTGATGCCCGACCCGCTGACATTGACCGATATGGGGGCGGTCTGCGCGCGGCTTGCCGACGCCGTCTCAAAAAGTGAAAGCGTTGCGATTTTCGGCGATTACGACGTCGATGGCGCGACCGCCTCCGCGCTGCTCACGGATTATCTGCGGCACTGTGGGCTTGATCCGGTCGTCCACATCCCGGACCGGATTTTCGAGGGCTATGGCCCGAACGTGGATGCGGTCCGCTCGTTTGCCGAGCGTGGCGCCAAGCTCCTCGTCACCGTCGATTGCGGGACGACCAGCAATGCAACGCTCGCGGAAGCGAAGAAGCTCGGTCTCGACGTTGTCGTCATCGACCATCACCAGGCCGACGAGGAGTTGCCGCCCGCCATTGCCATCGTCAATCCGAACCGCGCCGACGATCTCTCCGGCCTCGGTCAACTTGCCGCGGTCGGCCTGGTGTTCGTCACGCTGGTGGGGCTGAGCCGTGAATTGCGGCGGCGCAATTTCTGGACCGGCGCGCGCCCGGAACCCGATCTCTTGTCGTACCTGCACATGGTCGCGCTCGGCACCGTCGCCGACGTGGTGCCGCTTAAGGGTCTTAACCGCGCCTTCGTCGCCAAAGGCCTCATCGCATTGCGGCGCCGCGACCAGGTCGGGCTGACCGCGCTGATGGACGCGGCGCGGCTGTCGGGCCCTCCCGAGGCCTGGCATCTCGGCTTCCTGCTCGGGCCGCGCATAAACGCCGGCGGCCGCATCGGGCGTGCCGATCTCGGCGTGCGGCTGCTGCTGGAGGCGGACCCCGGCGAAGCGGCGCGCATCGCCGCCGAGCTCGATCGCCTCAACCGGGAACGGCAGCAAATCGAGCTTGCCACGCTTGCTCAGGCGGAAGCGGAAGCCATGGCCGCGCTCGGCCTCGAGGAAAAAGGCGCGGTGGTGGTGACGGCCGCCGAGGGCTGGCATCCCGGTGTGGTCGGTCTCGTCGCGGCGCGGCTCAAGGAGCGCTACGGCCGCCCCGCTTTTGCCATAGCGCTCGAGCCGGGCGGCAGCGGCACCGGATCGGGGCGCTCGATTGCCGGCGTGGATCTCGGGCAGGCGGTGCGCCGCGCGGTGCACGAGGGCCTGCTGCTCAAGGGCGGCGGGCACGCCATGGCGGCGGGGATCACCTTGCGCAAGGACGCGCTTGCGGCATTCCGCGCCTATCTCGAAGACACGCTGGCGGGCCCGGTCGAGGCGGCGCGGCGCGAGAGGGGCCTCCTGATCGACGCAGCGGTGAGCGCCGGCGCGGTCAATCCGGGGCTGGTCGACATGCTCGCGCGCGCCGGTCCCTACGGCGCCGGCAATCCGGAACCACTGCTGGCTTTGCCCGCGCATACGCTCGTCTATGCCGATCTGGTCGGCGAAAATCACATTCGTGCCCACTTCAAATCGGGCGACGCCAAGTTCGTCAACGCAATTGCATTCCGCGCCGCCGGTCAGCCGCTCGGTCAGGCGCTGCTGGACGGGCGCGGGCACGTTTTGCATGCGGCCGGCCATTTCGCCATCGACCGCTGGCAGGGCGAGGAGCGCGTGCAGATGCGGCTCGTCGACGTCGCGGCGAGCTAGCGCTCAGCGAAATTCGAGATTGCAGAACACGCCGAAATGGTCCGACGCGAAGTCGAGGCCGTTGCCATCAAATACGATCGAGCAATCCGTCGGCGTCGGACCGCCGGCGGCAAAAATATAGTCGATGCGCTGGCTCCGGCTTGTCGCCGCATCGACGAAGGGATTTTGCATCGACCAGGTGAAGCCGGAATCGCCGGGATGGCATGCGGCATAGACGTCGGAAAAGCCGCCGTTGTCGGTGACCGCGCGCACCGCCTGCGAATCCGGATCGTCGTTGAAATCGCCGCAGAGAAGTCTTGCATTCGCGTCGTAGGGCGCAAGCGCGGCGAGCAACGCCGCGACCTGCGCCTTGCGCTCGGCGATCATTTCCGGGCGCCAGGCGAGATGCGTGTTGGCGATGAGCAGCGGCCGTCCCTCGATTGGCACTTCCGCCAGCAGAACCTGCCGCGGTTCGTCGCGCGGCGCCTGCGGCAGGGCGACGCCGCGGGTTCGTGCGATCGGGTAGCGCGACAGGATCGACAGCGCATCCCGGTCGGCGGCGTGCGCAAGGCCGCAGAATTCGGCGACGATGTCGGACTGACGGCGCGCCGTGCGCCGATCGGCCGCGACTTCCTGCAAGCACACGATGTCGGGGCGCAAGACATTCAGCCCGGCGGCGAGCGCACCAAAGCGCGCCGCCAGCGGTTCGTTGACATTCCACAGATTAAGCGTGAGCACACTCAAGCGCATGGCCGGCTTCCAACGCAAGACGCGGCATCGAACCAATGGGCCGACGGCGTGCTTGTCAAGCCGCGGTCGGGATGGAACAATTCGAAGGTTAGCGCCAGTTTACGCAATCAGAACAATCGCGCGCGACGGGGAGGATCGAAATGTCGAGGCGGTGGATTCATAACCATATCGTCGTCGCCTTGGCCGCGCTCGGCGTGGCGGTGGGGGCTCGTGCGGCGGGTGCGCAGACCTATCCGACGCGCGACATCACCTTCGTCGTCGCGTTCGCGCCAGGCGGCGTCGCCGACACGCTCGCGCGCCTCGTCGGCAAGGGTGTGGGCGAGAAACTCGGCCGCACGGTGGTCGTGGAAAACCGCGGCGGGGCCGGCGGCAACATCGCCGCTGCGGCGGTCGCGCGTGCAAACCCGGACGGCTACACGCTGCTGGTCACCACCACGGCGGTGGCAATCAACGAGACGCTGCGCCCGAACAAGGGATTTGCGGCAAGCGACCTCAAGCCGGTCGCTATCGTTGCGTCGTCGCCGGAAGCGTTCGTTACAAGCCCGGGCAATCCGGCCGCGAGCCTCGGCGATTTCCTGAAGGCCGCCAAGGGCAAGAGCATCACCTTCGCAACCGCCGGCGTCGGCAGCGGTTCGCACATCGCGGCCGAATATTTCTTCAAGGAGATTGCCAAGATAACCGCGGTGCACGTGCCGTTTCAGGGCGGCGCACCGGCGATCGCCGCAACAATCGGCAATCAGGTCGATCTGCTGGCGACGACGTTGGGCGGCGGCGCCGCCGCGCAGATCGCACACGGTAAATTGAAGGGTCTGGGTGTCGCCAGCGCAAAGCGCGTGGCGGTCGTGCCGAACGTGCCGACCTATGCGGAGGCGGGTTATCCCTTCCAGGCTGCGTCATGGGTCGGCGTGTTCGCGCCGGCCGGAACCAGCCCGGACATCACCGCCAGGCTCAATGCCACGATCGAACAGGTGATGAAAGATCCGGCCTTGCAGCAGAAACTCACCTCGATCGGCTTCGACCCGATCGAAGGCTCGCAGGCGCAAGCTGAAACCTATTTCACGGCTGAGGTTGCGAACTGGGGCAAGATGGTCAAGACGCTGGGGCTGTCGATCAAGTAAATTGCGCTAACGCTTGCGCGCCTTTTTGCAGAATACTTCGTAGATCGCGCCGATGATGATGCGCGCCTCGCTGCTGGCGAGGCTGTAATAGACGACTTTGCCGTCTCGCCGCGTGGACACCAGGCCGTCCGCCCGCAACCGCGCAAGCTGCTGCGACACCGTCGGCTGGCGCAGGTTGAGCTCGCGTTCCAGCTCGCTCACCGATTTCTCGCCCTCCGCGAGAATGCACAGCATGATCAGCCGGCTCTCGTGCGCGAGCGCTTTGAGGAAATCGCTGGCGCGCTTGGCGTTGTCGACCATGCGGTCAAGGTCGCCCGGACGTCCGCGGGTTTCCAATCGCTGCAATTCCATGTGTGCACCCAAATCGGTTCGCGCGGCGCAAGACCACAGACGATCAGAGGTTCGCGCGCGACGTTGCCCCGAACCGTTGCGCGCGTTCTCCGCCCGTTCGGGAAGCGTCCAGCTTTTTCATCAGTGCGTCGAGCAAACCCCAGAAGTTGTCTTCGCCCGGATAGCCGCGGATGCGGCCGATTTCACGGCCCTGGTCGACCAATATGAACAGCGGCGTCAGCCGTTCCACATCGAGGAACGCGAGGTCCGCCGGCAGATTCTCCTCGATATCGACCCGCCGCAGCGGCGCGCGCCGGCCTTCCTCGGTCTTGCCGTAGATCGGCCCGATCTCGCGATCGAAGGCTTCGCACCAAGGACAGCCCGCGCGCTCGAACATGATAAGCTCCGCCGCGCGCGAATTCGAGAAGCCCAGCGCAAAGAACAATGCCGCAATCAGCGCGGCGCGAGAAAAAAATTCCTGCATTCGTGGATTGCCCGCCAACTTCATTCTCTAAGCAAAAACGCGCGCCGATTCACCCGGAATATATCAAGAAATCAGAATATGTCGATGCGGGGCCGTGCTATCCGAAGCGGAATGCCATGAGATTGTCAAACGAACGCAACTCGATCAGGACCCGGTGCAGCAGGTCGGTGTCGCGGGTGGCGATCGCCTTGGGGATCAAAGCAAGACCGGCTTTGGCGCCGTCGACCAGGCGGCGAAATTCCGGCGCCTCGCGCACCGGCTCGGCGGCCATGCCGTCGCAGCGGTCGAGCGCGTAGCCGTAGATCGAGGCCTTGTTGGCGATGCCGAAGCGCGTTTCCGGCTTGCTCCAATCGAGCGCGCGGTCATTGTAGACCATCAGCGCGTCCATGGCGGCATTGGCGTCGCGCACGCAATCGGCCAGCACGACGATGCCGGACGCCTTGCGCAAGTCGTAGAAGTCGCCACGGATGGCGTCGAGCGATTGCCGGGCCGCCTCTGCGCGGCCGCTCTTGAGCATCAGATCGGCCGCGACCAGGTCTGTGCTGACGCCGGTGAACAGCAGCGGATAGCGCGGATTGCCGTCGAATGCGTCCGGGCGCCGGCCGGCGAAGCGCGCGGTGAATTTTCCCCAGGCGTTGCGCATATTGTCGATCTCGATCGAGGCGAGGTCGGTGTTGCCGGTGCGCAGGTAGCCGATCGCCACGCGGTTGAACGAAGACACGCTTTCCAGCGCGGCGTTGAATTCGGCGAGATCGCCGGCCATTGAGCTGGCCGTACCCGTGAGCAGCGCAAGGACGAGGCATGCGGCGCGGGCAATGCAGGAAATCATCGGCGTTCACCGGCTATTGATGTAAAATATACACGGTTGAGAATATAAACATCGTCGGGCGCGGCGGCGAGGCCGCTTTGCCGGCGTGGTTTATGAGATCGTACCCCATGGCGACACGACGAAACTTGCTGATCGGCGCGGCCTCTCTTGCGGCGCTGGGCGCCGGGCGCTCGCACGCCGAACCGATGCTGACCGACGACGGGCTCTACAAGGAGCCCTGGTTTCTGGAAAGCTTCCTCGAACTCGGCGACGATCTGGAAGCCGCCCACAAGGAGGGCAAACGCTTTGTCATCATGTGGGAGCTCAAAGGCTGCCCCTATTGCAAGGAGACGCATTTCGTCAATTTCGCGCGCAGCGATATTGCCGATTACATCAAGGCGAATTTCGAGGTGCTGCAACTCAACATCATCGGCTCGCGCAAGGTGACCGATTTCGACGGAGAAGAGTTGCCGGAAAAGCAACTGGCGGCGAAATACGGCATCCGCTACACGCCGACGTTCCAGTTTTTCCCCGAGCAGGCTGCACCGCTCAAGGCGCTCGCGCCACAAAAGCGCGAAGTGTCGCGCCTGCCGGGCTACATGCGGCCCGATGATTTTCTCGCGATGTTCCGCTACGTCCGTGAAAAAGCCTATGAGAGCAAGAGCTTCCGCGACTTCGTCAAGGCGCTGCCGAGTTGATCGGGGAGGCCGGCCCAGCCCGGATCAGATATTCTTTTTTGTGAATACGATTTGAAACCGGCCACGCCCGCCGCTAAGGTCGCATCCGGGCGGGGCCGTTTCGTCTGCCCCAAAACGATAAACGGGAGGTTTGACCGATGCGACAATTTTCACGTCGCGCAACGCTTGCGTTCGGTGCCGGCGGCGCGGCAATCGCTTTCCTCGGCCGGGCCGGCAGCGCGCGGGCTGATGCCAAGGCGGCGGCCGACCAGATCGCCAAATTCACCGGCGGCAAGACCGCCGAGAAGGCCAAGGTCTCGATCGAACTGCCGGAAATCGCCGAAAACGGCAACACCGTGCCGCTGTCGGTTTCCGTCGATGCGCCGATGACGGCCGACAGCTACGTCAGCGAGGTCATGGTGGTTGCCGAAGGCAATCCGAACCCGGGTGTGGCGACATTCCATTTCACGCCGATGTCGGGCAAGGCGGAAGCCTCGACCCGCATCAGGCTTGCCACCACTCAGAACATCGTGGTGGTTGCCAAGACCAGCAAGGGCGAATTCTTCACCGGTCAGAAGCTGGTCAAGGTCACCATCGGCGGCTGCGGCGGCTGAAGCGATAAACAGAAAATTCGGGAGAGATTCATGGCGGAAAAACCGCGGCTGAAATTGCCCAAGGAAGCCAAGAAGGGCGAACTCATCGAGATCAAGACGCTGATGCCGCACATCATGGAGTCGGGCCAGCGCAAGGACAAAGACGGCAAGACGATCCCGCGCAAGATCATCAACAAGTTCACCTGCGAGTTCAACGGCAAGCCCGTGTTCAGCGCCAATCTCGAGCCGGCGATCGCGGCCAACCCGTATATGCAGTTTTTCGCCAAGGTGGAGGAGAGCGGCACCTTCAAGTTCACGTGGACCGACGATGATGGAACCGTCACCACGGCGGAAGAACAAATTACGGTGGGCTGACCGGCGCGCCGGTACGGCGTGTGACGCATAACAAAATAAATGGTTCGGGGAGGATGCAATGATCCGTGGAGGGATTCTGGCGAGCGCCGCCGCCGCCGTAATGATCTCGGCCGGCGTTATCGGCCTCGCCGTTGACGCGCATGCGCAGGCGATGGGCAAACAGGCGCCGCTCGAGCTCAAGGGCGACGCCTCGGTGCGGCCGTGGAAGCGCTACGACAAATGGCCGGCGCGCAATGAATCCAAGTGGAACACGCTGGCCAACCTCGCTTCGCCGCCGGCGCCCAAGGCGCCGCGCAAGCTGAGCGCGCCGCTAACAGGCGACCCCGCCAAGGGCGCAAAGCTTGTCGCCGACCGCACGCGCGGCGGTTCGTGTCTTGCCTGTCACGTGATGGGTCCGGCCGGCGGCGCCAATCTGCCGGGGAATGTCGGGCCGGATTTGTCCGAGATCGGCAATGCGGGGCGCGAGGACGAGTGGCTGTTCAACTACATCTACGACGCGCGCGTCTACAATCCGGATACCGTGATGCCGCCCTGGGGCAGCCACGGCGTGTTCAACGATCAGGAAATCGGCGACATGGTCGCGTTCCTGAAGACGCTGAAATCGCCGGCGTCGTTCAAGACGGTGCTCGACGATCCCAACAAACGGCCGGCGCCGGTCGAGAAACGGGAAAATCTCGATCCAATGGAAAACCCGGGCATGTGGGCGCTCGATAAGGCCGCGGTGTTGTGGAAGACGCGCGGAAAGGACGGGTTCTCCTGCAACACGTGCCACAGCGAACCGAAAGTGGCGTTCAAGACCTGGGCGGCGTCAATGCCGCAGTGGGAGCCGCGGCTGAACAAGGTGCTGGGCGTGGAAGAGTTCATCACCCGCCACGCCAAAGCTACTACCGGTGCCGACTGGCTGATGGAGACCGACAACAACCTTGTGATGTCGGTCTATTTGCACAATCTTGCCAACGGCGCGCCGATTGCGGTCGACACCACCAGCGCGGAAGCGAAGGCGGCGATCGAGCGCGGCAAGGCGCTTGCCAGCCGCAAGCTCGGCGAGCTCAACTTTGCCTGCACCGACTGCCACGGCATATCGGCGAACCATTGGATCCGCGGCCAGTGGCTGGGCGAGCCGAAGGGCCAGTACGATCATTTCCCGACCTGGCGCACCAGCTTGTTGGCGATCTGGGACATCCGCGAGCGCTTCCAGTGGTGCCAGGTCAATATCCGCGCCGACGAGTTGCCGCCGGACGCCAAGGAATATGGCGACCTGGAACTGTATCTCGCCTCGATGAACAGCGGATTGAAGCTGAGCGTGCCGGGGATCAGGCACTGATTTGACGCGATGATCACCCGTCGGGAAATACTCCAGGTCGGCGCCGCCACCGCGGCGCTGACCCTCGGCGGCGGATTCGCGCGCGCGATGGCGCAGCAGCGGCTCACGGAGGCCGAGCTGCTGAAGTTCGACGCGCTCGGCAACGTTACCCTGCTGCACGTTGCCGACATCCACGGCCAGTTGATGCCGGTCTATTTTCGCGAGCCGTCGACCAATCTCGGCGTCGGCGAGGCGAGGGGTAAGCCCCCGCATCTCACCGGCAAGGATTTCCTCAAGCACTTCGGCATCGCCGGGAAATCGGCGGCGGCCTATGCGCTGACCTCGGAGGATTTCGCGGCGCTGGCGAAGACCTATGGCCGCATCGGCGGGCTCGACCGGCTTGCCGCGGTGGTCAAGCGCGTGCGCGCCGAGCGCGGCGACAAGGTGCTTTTCCTCGACGGCGGCGACACCTGGCAGGGCTCGATGGGCGCCAATGCGAGCAAGGGTCAGGACATGGTCGACTGCATGGCCTTGCTCAAGCCGGACGCCATGACCGGCCATTGGGAATTCACCTATGGCGAGGCGCGGGTGCAGGAGCTGATCAAGGGCCTCGGCTTTCCGTTCCTCGCGCTGAACGTGCGCGACACCGAATGGAACGAGCCGGTGTTCGAGCCGATGAAACTGTTCGAGCGCGGCGGGGTGAAGATCGCCGTGCTCGGGCAGGCGTTTCCTTACACGCCCGTGGCCAATCCGCGCTGGCTAATGCCGAAATGGTCTTTCGGCATCCGCGAGGACGACGTCCGCGCCAATGTCGAAAAGGCGCGCAAGGGCGGTGCGCGGCTGGTGGTCCTGCTGTCGCATAACGGCTTCGACGTCGACCGAAAACTTGCCGCCCGCGTGCCGGGCATCGACGTCATCCTCACCGGCCACACGCACGATGCGCTGCCGGAGGCGATCAGGGTCGGCGAGACGCTGCTGATCGCTTCGGGCAGCCACGGCAAATTCGTATCCCGGCTCGATCTCGACGTACGGGACGGCGCGGTGAAAGGCTTCCGCTACAAGCTGATCCCGCTGTTCGCCGACGCGATCGTGCCCGATGCCGAAATGACGGCGGCGATTGCTAAGGCGCGCGCGCCTTACGCCAAGGCGCTTGCGCGCGTGGTGGGCGAAGCCGAGTCGCTGCTCTACCGTCGCGGCAATTTCAACGGCACCTTCGACGACGTGATTTGCGCGGCGCTGCTCAAGGAACGCGACGCCGAGATCGCGCTGTCGCCGGGTTTCCGCTGGGGTACCAGCGTGCTGCCCAGTCAGCCGATCACCGTGGAGGACATCCACAACGCCACCGCCATCACCTATCCGCAGGTCTATCGGATGGGCATGACGGGCGCGCGACTCAAGGACGTGCTCGAGGACGTGGCCGATAATCTGTTCAACCCCGACCCGTATTACCAGCAGGGCGGCGACATGGTGCGCTGCGGCGGTCTCGGCTACGCCATCGATATAAGCAAGCCGATCGGCAGCCGTATCTCGGCGATGACGCATCTGAAGTCCGGCAAGGCCATCGAGCCGGACAAGGAATATACGGTTGCCGGCTGGGCGAGCGTCAACGAGGGCACGCAAGGGCCCCCGGTATGGGAACTCGTCGAGAGGTATGTCGCGGCGGAAAAAACCGTGCGGGTTGCGCCCAATTCAAGCGTGAAAATTTCTGGGGCATAGCGAGCTTTTCTGTTACATTCAAAAACAAGAATGTGATAAAAAGGCAAAACTTGAGACCGGGGAGCCGCCGATGACAAAGCCGACCGACACGCCGCGCGCCTCACGCCGCCGTTTTCTGGCGGGCGCGGCAAAGCTTTCTGCGGCAGGTCTCGCCGCTGCCGGGGCGGCCGGGCGTGCGATTGCCGATAACGCCAAGAACCTGCCGCCCAACGTGCCGGACTGGACGCGCCAGCTCGGCGACGGCGTCGGCGTGCGGCCATACGGGCATCCGTCGAAATACGAAAAAGACGTGGTCCGCCGCACCGTGCCGTGGCTCACCGCGACGCCGGAATCCTCGGTCGCGTTCACGCCGCTGCACGAGCTCGACGGCATCATCACGCCGAACGGCTTGTGCTTCGAGCGCCATCACGGCGGCATCGCCGAAGTCGATCCGCACGATTACCGGCTGATGCTGCACGGGCTGGTCGATAAGCCGCTGATCTTCACGCTCGAGGACATCAAGCGGTTGCCGCGCGTCAACAAGATCTATTTTCTCGAATGCGCCGCCAATTCCGGAATGGAATGGCGCGGGGCGCAGCTCAACGGCTGCCAATATACCCACGGTATGGTGCATTGCGTGCAGTACACGGGCGTACCGCTGAAGATTCTGCTGGAGCAGGCGGGCCTCAAACCGAATGCGAAATGGATTCTTGCCGAGGGCGCCGATGCCGCGGCGATGACGCGCTCGATCCCGCTCGCCAAGGCGCTCGACGACTGTCTCGTCGCCTACCGCATGAACGGCGAGATGCTGCGCCCCGAACAGGGCTATCCGGTGCGCCTGGTGGTGCCGGGCTGGGAGGGCAATGTCTGGGTGAAATGGCTGCGCCGTCTGAAAGTCGGCGATCAGCCCTGGTACACGCGCGAAGAGACGTCGAAATATTCCGACCTGATGGAAAACGGCAAGGCGCGCAAATTCACCTTCGAGATGGACGCCAAATCGGTGATCACCTCGCCGTCGCCGCAGGTGCCGCTCGGGCAGAAGGGTTTCACGGTGATTTCCGGGCTCGCCTGGTCGGGCCGCGGCAAAGTCAGGCGCGTCGACATCTCGCTCGATGGCGGCCGCAATTGGCGCACCGCGCGTATCGACGGACCGGTGTTCGACCGCGCCTGCGTCCGCTTCTACGCCGAGATCGAGTGGAACGGCGAGCCGCTCCTCATGCAGTCGCGCGCCATGGACGAGACGGGCTATGTGCAGCCGACCAAGGACGCCTTGCGCAAGATACGCGGCGTCAATTCGATTTATCACAACAACGGCATTCAGACCTGGTCGATCAAGCCGGACGGGGAGGTGGAGAATGTCGAAGTGGGCTAGGGCCGCGCTTCCCGCGCTGCTGTTGCTCGCCGCGCCGGCGCTGGCACAAGACAAGGTCCACAACTACGGCATCGGGCAGGCCGCGACGCCGTCACAGATCGCCGGCTGGGACATCGACGTGCGTCCGGACGGGCAGGGCGCCCCTCCCGGCCACGGTTCGGTAAAGGAAGGCGAAAAGGTCTACGCGGATCGCTGCGCCGCCTGCCATGGCGAATTCGGCGAAAGCGCCGGCCGCTGGCCGCAGCTTGCCCAGGGCAAAGGCACGCTCGCCTCGGCCAACCCGGTCAAGACGGTCGGCTCTTATTTTCCATATCTTTCGAGCGTATTCGATTATATCCGCCGGGCCATGCCGTTCGGCGACGCGGAGTCGCTCACGAACGACGAACTTTACGCGGTGACGGCGTATGTGCTCAACCTCAATGACATTGTCGATGACAAGTTCGTGTTGTCGAAAGAAACCTGGAGCCAGGTGAAAATGCCGAACCAGGGCGGCTTCTATGACGACGACCGCGACAAGGCCGAGAAGGCGTTCTGGAATGCCAACCCTTGCATGAAGGACTGCCGCGCACCGGTGAAGATCACGGGCCACGCCCAGGCCGTCGACGTGACCCCGGACGACAAGGCCAAGAAGGGCGGGGTGGAGTAGCGCCAGGCCGCCGTTTCCCTTAAGACATTCGCCCGAATGTCATTGCCGACCCAACCCATGGCCAAGCTCAATCTCTCGGTCGCCGTGCGCGACTACGACCGAACCCGGCCGCTTAGCGACGGCCTGGTGCAGATCGACGGCGTCGATCCGGTGTTCATGGCGCTTGATCCGGAGGAAATTTTCTTCCGCGCGTTCCGCAATGCCGAATTCGACATCTGCGAACTGTCGATGTCGAGCTTCACGGTCAAGACCGCGCAGGGCAGTTGCCCCTATGTCGGCGTGCCGGCTTTCGTCTCGCGCGCCTTCCGTCATACCTCGATCTATGTGCGGACCGACCGCATCAAGAAGCCTTCCGACCTCAAGGGCAAGAAGGTGGGCGTGCCGGAATATCAATTGACCGCCAATGTCTGGGCGCGCGCCATTCTCGAAGACGACCACGGCGTCAAGCCGTCCGACATTCATTGGCTGCGCGGCGGTCTTACGGAAGCGGGGCGGCTGGAGAAGATCAGCATCGCCTTGCCGCAGGGCGTGAGGCTCGACGACATTCCGCAAGGGCGCACGCTGTCGAGCATGCTCGAGGCCGGCGAGATCGACGCCTTCATCGGCCCGCGCGTGCCGCCCGGCTTCGGCCGACACCCGCATATCGGCTGGCTGTTCGCCGATCCGGTGGCGGACGCCAAAGATTATTACAAGCGCACCGGCATTTTCCCGATCATGCATCTCATCGGCGTGCGCCGCACCCTCGCCGAGCAGCATCCCTGGCTGCCGGGCGCGGTGTTCAAGGCGTTCGAACGATCGAAGGTGATCGCGCTGGAAAAACTTTCGGACACCTCATCGACCAAGGTGACGCTGCCGTTTGTCGAGGAGCGTCTGGTGGAGGCGCGCGCGTTGATGGGTGAGGATTTCTGGTCCTACGGCATCGCGCCCAATCGCAAGACGCTGGAAACTTTCCTGCGCCATCATCACGCGCAAGGCCTGTCGCAGCGGCTGGTGAAGCCGGAAGAGCTTTTCCACCGCGGCACGCACGAGACCTACAAGCTCTAGGTAAATAATCATGGCAACGATCCGTGTGTTGAGCGGCGGTGCGCCGAAGGAAATCTTTCTCAAGCTGACGCCGGAATTCGAGCGGCAAACGGGCCACAGGCTCGACTATGTCTTCGCAGTCATGTCGGCGCTGCGCGAAAAGGTCGCGTCGGGCGACAAAGCCGACGTGCTGGTGATGCCGACCAATATTCTCGACGGCTATCAGAAGGACGGCATCGTGCAGGGGCAAGGCCGCGCCATGCTTGGATTGGTGAGCATCAACGCCGTGGTGCGCACCGGCGCGCCGAAGCCGGACCTGTCGACGCCCGATAAGGTGAAGCAGGCGATGCTCCGCAGCCGTGCAATCACGCACGCGACGCCGGGCGCAACGCCGAGCGGCAATCACATGGGCAAGCTCATCGAGACTCTGGGCATTGCCGAAGCGATGAAAGGCAGGATCATCCACCGGTCGGCGCTGGAAGGCGGCGTGCAACTGGTGGCGAGCGGGGAGGCCGAGATCGGCTTCTATCCGAAAAGCGAAGTCGTCAACACCGACGGCCTGACGCTGGTTGGGCCGTTGCCGTCGGCAATCCAGCTCACGACGATCTATGGCGTCGCCGTGACCAAGGCAAGCGCGGCGCCGGATGTGGCGGCTGCTTTCATCGCCTTCATGAGCGATTCGAGGCACCGCGCTGCGTGGTTGCACGCCGGTTTCGACCCGGCTCCGTAAACGTATCCGTTCGTCTCTGCGGACGCGGGGACCCAAACTTTGCCGCACGATGAGCAGAACTGGGTTCCCGCTTTCGCGGGGACGAACGGAGTTTGCAGCGGCGACGGAAGATACTATTTCGCCGGCTTGAGCTTGACGTGGATGTTCTTCTCCTGCGTGAAGCTCAGCATCTCCTCGAAACATTCCTCGCGGCCGAGGCCCGACTGCTTGAAGCCGCCGAACGGCGCGCCGAGGAAATGCTTGCCGACCTCGTTGATCCAAACATAACCCGCCTCCACGTTCATGGCGGCGCGGTGTGCAGTCGACAGATCGTTGGTCCAGATCGAGGCGGTGAGGCCGTATTCGACCTGGTTGACCTCGGCCAGCATTTTTGCCTCATCGCTCCATTTGAACACGCCGAGCACGGGCCCGAAGATTTCCTCGCGCGCGATGCGCATCGCCATGGTCACGCCGGCGAACACGGTCGGCTCGACATAGAAGCCCTTGGCCAGCGCGGGATCGGCCGGCGGACCGCCGCCGGCAACGACCCGGGCGCCTTCTTTTTTTGCCGCATCGATATAGCTCATCACGCGGTCGAACTGCGCTTTCGACACGATGGCGCCCATGGTGGTGGCCGGATCGGTCGGGATGCCCGGCTTGAAATGCGAAATGCGCACCTTGATCCGCTCAATCACCGCATCATGGATTTTTTCGTGGATGAAGGCGCGGCTGGTCGAACCGCATGACTGGCCGCACCAGGTGAAATTCATGCCGCCGATGACCGCGCCCGCGACCTCGTCGGCGTCGGCATCGCCATAGGCGATCAACGCGTTCTTGCCGCCGAGTTCCAGCATGGTGCGTTTGACTGTGTCGGACGCGGCTTTCATCACCGCGCGCCCGGTCGGCACGCTGCCGATCAGGGCGATCATCGCGACGTCCGGATGGCTGGCGAGCCGCTGCCCGGCCTCGCGGCCGCCGGGCACCACGTTGAACACGCCGGCCGGCAGCAGGCCGCCGATCAATTCGGCAAGGCGCAGCGAAGACAGCGGCGCCTGCTCGGGCGGCTTGACGATCACCGTGTTGCCGGCGGCCAGCGGCGCGGCGGATTTTCCCGCGCAGAACATGAACGGATGATTGAACGGAATAATGCGGCCGACGACCCCCAGGGGCTCGCGCACCGAAAAATTGACCACGTCCGGCCCCATCGGGATCGAGGAGCCCTTCATTTCGGTGACGAAGCCGGCGAAAAACTCCATCTGCGCCGCCGCGACCATGGCGTCGCTGACCATTTCCCGCACTGGATTGCCGCAGTCGGCGGCGTCGATCATGGCGAGTTCGTTGGCGTTTTGGCGCAGGATTTCCGCTAGCCGCCGCAAAATCTTGGCGCGTTCGAGCGGCAGCACGCGCCGCCATTCCTTGAACGCGGCCTTGGCCGCCGCGACCGCGGCGTCTATATCCTCGGCGCCGGCGTCGGCGACCTTGCCGAGCGACAGGCCGGTGCCGGGATTGAGCGTGTCGACAAAGCGTCCCGATTTCGGCTCGTGCCAGGCGCCGCCGTAATAGGCGCCGCGGTTGGTTGGCAGCACCACGGCCTGGGCAACGGCGGCTTGCGGCGAGACAGCGGTGGTCATGTCAGGTCATCCTTGCTTGAGCGGGCATCTTTACGTTCGCTTGATGCTGTGCAGGCCGCCGAGGCGTCCGACCAGCGCGTTGGCGCCGATCGCCAGCACGAACAGCACGATCAGCATGGCATACATACGCGGCATGTCGAAGGTGCTGTAGGCGTTGATGATCAGGAAACCGATGCCCTTGTTCGATAGCTTGGTCTCGGCCAGCAACGTTCCGATGAGCGCCACGCCCAGACCGAGCCGTGCACCGTTGATGATCGGGTGGCGCATCGCCGGAAGGTAAATCTTGAACACCATCTGCAAGGCGGAGGCGCGAAAGCTTTTGCCGACCCGGATCAGCACCGGGTCGATCTGCCGCATGCCGGCGGCGACGCTCAGCGCCACCGGAAAGAAACAAGACAGCGCGCCAAGCGCGACCTTGGATTCCGGCCCGACACCGAAATACATGATCATGATCGGGAAGAAGATAATCTTGGGCGTCGGCGCCAGATAATAGATGTAGGATTCGAACGCCCGCGACAGGAACCGGTTGCTGCCGAGCAGGAGACCTGTGGCGAGTCCGGACAATCCGCCGACCGTCAAGGCGGCGCCGATCTCGCCGGCGGTGACGGCGAGGTTGTAGTAATACTCGGTGCCGCTGAGCAGCGTGACCAGCGCGCGGCCGATCGAGAGCAGCGAGGGCACCACGTCGCGATAGAGCCAGCCGGAATGCGAGAGAAACTCCCACACCGCCAGCACGCCAAGAATGATGGCGAAGCGCAGCAGCGTCACCGGACTGATCGCGGGCGCAGTCGCCGCGGTTTGGCTTAATCGACCGGTCTCAGCCATCGCTCGGCCTTTTCCAATGCCATAAAGAAGACCACGCTCACCAGGATCACGAAGCAGATCGCCGCATAGGTGCCGGCGAGATCGTAGCGCTCGGCCAGATCTTCGATGAGCTGGCCGAGGCCGCCGTAATTGATAAGGAATTCAACGCCGACGATATTGATCAACGCGAAGATCAAACCGAGCCGGATGCCGACGAAAATCGTCGGCAGGGCGGCCGGAAACAGGATCTTCCAGAATTGCTGGCTGGCGCTGAGATTGAAGCTGCGGCCGACATTGACCAGAACCTTGCGCGTGCCGGCGATGCCTTCGACGGTTTTCAGGATCACCGGCGGCAGCGCGGCGACGAAACCCATCATGATGATGGTCCAGACGTTGCGCCCGAATATCACCAGGAACAGCGGATAGCACAGCACGACAGGCGCGGAAGCCATGGCTGCGACCCAGGTCTCGCAGGCCTGTTGCAACAGCTTGAAGCGGTGCATCAGCACGCCGCCGGCGATCCCGAACACCGTGAGCATGACGCCGGCGGTGAGGCATTCACCGGCGGTGACCAGGAAGCGGCGGAGCACGTGCTCCTCGACGATCACGCGATAAAAGCTGGCAATGATTTCAGACGGCGGCGGCACGATGAAGCGGTTGATGAAGCCGCCCTGGATCAACAGTTCGATAACCGAAAAAAACACGATGAGGCTGCCGAGCCCGACGAGTCTCGGCGCGTAAGCGCCGAGCCCCGAGCGTTTGGTCGGCGCCGCCGCGGTCATGACGAGGCGCCCTCCTGATGCAGCGCGTGGCTTTCTTCGTCGCGCATGCCGCGGCTTGCCTCTTCGCGCAGATCGCTCCAGATCTGCGCCACGTAGCGGCCGAACGCCTCGCTGCTGACGATCTCCGAGCTACGCGGGCGCGCCAGATCGATGTCCACGACGCGCTTTACCTTGCCGGGGCGGTAGGTCATCACCAGAATGCGGTCCGACATCTGCACCGCTTCGGTGATGTTGTGGGTGATCAGCAGCGTGGTCTGCTTGAGCTGCTGCTGGATCTGCAGCACCTTGTCGCCGAGCAGGAGCCGGGTCTGCTCGTCGAGCGCGGCAAACGGCTCGTCCATCAGCAGGATTTTCGGTTCCGAGGCGAGAGTGCGGGCGAGCGACACGCGCTGGCGCATGCCGCCCGAGAGTTCGCCCGGATAACGATTTTCGAATCCGTCGAGGCCGACCAGCGCGATGAAATGGCGCGCGCGCTCGGCGCGTTTGGCGCGGTCCATGCCGACGAGTTCGAGCGGGAAGGCGACGTTGTCGATCACCGTGCGCCAGGGAAAGGTGGATTCCTCCTGGAACACCATGCCGATCGCCCGGTGCGGGCCGGAAATGGTCTCACCGGCGACGCTGACCGCGCCATCGTGATGGCCGAGCAGCCCGCCGATCACGTTGAACAAGGTCGATTTGCCGCAACCGGAAGGACCGATGACGGAGAGAAACTCGCCGGGCTTCACCTTGAAGGAAATGTCGTCGACCGCGGTGATCGGGCCATCCGGAGTGTCGTAGCGCACGACAATGTCGTCCACCGACAGAATGGCGTCATCCGATTGCATTGCCGGCGCAACTGACATCGGAAAAGCCTATTCGCTCTTGCGGGTCATCACCGCAGTCATCGCCGCCGTGTAGCCCGGTTCGACCCGCACATCGACGACTGCGATGTCGCCGGCTTCGACCGCGGCGATGGCTTTCTCGAAAGTCGACGGCAAATCGGCGATCAACCCGACGGGGCCGAACCCGCGCGCGCCTTGCGCGCGGGCGATCGCGGCGATGTCGATGTCGGGTTCGGAAATGCGCTGCCCGACCCAACGGTTTTCGACCGGCCGGTTGCGCATACGGGCGACACGCTCCTGGTGCAGTTCATCGTTGAAGAAAGAGCGATTGTTGGCCACCACCAGCAGGAGCGGAATGCGGTAATGCGCCGCGGTCCAGATCGCGCTCACGCCCATCATGAAATCGCCATCGCCGCAGACGGCGACCGGCAGCCGGCCCGAGCCTTTCAGGGCGAGCGCGGCGCCGACCGAAATGCCGGGACCGCCGCCGACGCCGCCGCCACCGTCCGAGCCGAGGTAGTCGAGCGGATGGCGCAGCGGCCAGCTTGCGCCGTTCCACGACAGCGAGACATGGGTGAGGCTGGTGGGCCGCTCGCCGACCGCGCGCCGTAATGCATCGGCCAGATGGTCGACGGTGAGTTTGCCTTCGCCGAGCTTGGGAAATTCCGGCGCGATCGGCGACATCGCGCGCGGACCGCGCGGCCCGAGCGCTTCGAGCAGCGCCGGCACGGCTGCATCGGGCTCGCATGCGATCATGACGTCGACCGGCGGCAGGCCCTGATAGTCCATGCTCCAGCCATTGTGCAGCCGATGATCGAGGGAAACCTGCACGACCTTGGCCGCGACATTGCCGCCGACGCTCTTGAAGGTGCCGGCGATATCGACCCAGTCGAGGCTGAGGATGACATCCGCCGCGCGGACGGCAGCGGTCGCTTCCGGTGAGAGCACCGAAGTGCCGGGCGCGCCGGCATGCAGCGGATGGTCGGTCGGGAATGCGGCGCCGACTTTCATATCGGTGATGACGCGTGCGCCAAGCTGCTCGGCCAGCGCAATGCGCGCGTTCCAGGCGTCGACGTCGCGCGAGACGCGGCCGGCGAGCAGGACCGGATGCCTGGCATGGCGCAGCAGTTCGGCTGCCTCGTCGATTGCCTGCGGCGATGGCGCGCTCTCGACCTCCGGCATAAAACGCTTGGCCTCGATCGGTGCGACCGGATCGGCCAATGCCATTTCCTGCATCCCGGCGTCGAGATTGACGTAAGTCGGCCCGCGCGGGGCGGTATTGGCGATCCAGCCCGCCCGCAGCACGGCTTCGCGTGCGGCAAGCGGGGAGGCCGGCTGGTCGTCCCATTTGGTGTAGCCGCGCACCAGCGCGCCCTGATCGCGCGCCGTATGAATCCAGTCGATCCACGGCCGCCGCTTGGTGGCGTCGACCGGACCGGTGGCGCCGAGCACCACCATCGGCATGCGATCGCACCAGGCGTTGAAGAACGCCATGGTGGCGTGCATCAGCCCGACATTCGAATGCACCGCCGCCGCCATCGCCTTGCCGGTGACCTTGGCGTAGCCGTGGGCGATGGCCAGCGCGCTCTCCTCGTGCAGGCAGAGCAGCATCTGCGGGCGCTCATTGCCGAGGTAATTGACCAGACTGTCGTGCAGGCCGCGATAACTGGCGCCGGGATTGAGCGCGATGTAGGGGATGTCGAGCGCGCGCAGCGCGTCGGCGACCACATCGCTGCCGAAACCGGGCGCGTTGACGCCGGCGGGGACGGGGCGGTCCAGCGCGGAGAGCGCGGGATCGCGAGCCGGCGGCTTTTTGCCGCTATCGAGCTGGATTTTTGACACGAAGGAACCCCGACATTGCCCGCACCGAACACGATCCCGAAAAGCAGGCGCTTGTTTTCGGGCACGATCGCGCTCTACTAAAGCGCGGCTAGCGGCATTTGAACCGGATCATGCGCCCTGACGCAACCGGGCCAGCACCTTGAGGCCGGCATAGCCGTCGGCCGGCTGCATGCCGACCTTTTTCTGGAACGCGAGAATAGCCTTGACCGTATCGAGGCCGGTGCGGCCATCGATTCCGTCGGTTTTGAACCCACGCTCGTTGAGGCGGCGCTGGATTTCCTTGACCTCCTCCAGAGTGGGGGTGCGCTCGCCGCCGGGGAATTGCTGATGGAAGGGCGGATCGCCGCGGATCAGGTCGCCGAGGTGGAGCAACGCCAAAGTGTAGCTGGTCGACGGATTATAGGAGTAGACGGCGTAGAAATTCTGCCCGATCAGGAAGGCGGGACCGCCGCTCACGGGCACCCATAATTTCGCGCGGTCGGCTTCGCGCGCAAACGGCTTACCGTCGGCGCGCGCGACGCCAAGCGCCTGCCATTGAGCAAAGCTACGCCAGCCGCCGGCTTCGCGTCCGCTCAGTTTGACTTCGCAGCCCCAGCCTTCGCCGCGCCGGTATTTGCCACGCTCGACCATGTAGCGCGCGGTGCCGGCCAGGGAATCGTCGGGATTTCCGTACGGCGTGATGCGTCCGTCGCTGTCGTAGTCGACACCCATGTGCAGCCACACTTCGGGCATCCATTGCGTGTGGCCCATGGCACCGGCCCAGGAGCCGATCATGTCGTCGGGATTTGCCCAGCCGCGATCGACGATGGTAAGCGCGTTGAGCAGTTCGGCCTCCCAATAGGAACGCCGCCGCGGCTCGCCCCAGGCGAGCGCGGCCAGCGCCGGGATCACCGGGCGCATGTATTTCGGATTGACGATGACGTCGCCGAACGAGGATTCCATGCCCCAAAGGCCGAGCATGGTGTAACGGTCGACGCCGTAGTCCCGTTCGATCCGCGCAAGCAGCTTGGCATATTCCTTGGCGCGTTCCTTGCCGGTGATCACGCGCCAGTCGGAGCAGCGCCGATTGATGTACTGCCAGACCTGTTCGGTGAATTCCGGCTGCGCGCGAAATTGGGCGAACACGCTGGTGTCGGGGGTGAGCGTGTTCATCACGCGATCATAGGTCGCTTGCGAAATTCCGCGCCGTATCGCGCGGGCGCGGAAGCCGCTGACCCAATGGGCGAAGGCCGGCGTTTGATTGGCGAAGGCTCGTCCGCCGAAGGCGAAGCTGCCGGCGCCGGCAAGCGCAACGGAAAGGCATGTGCGCCGGGTCAAAGTCATCGCGGGTGGGATGGGGTCGCTTGAGGGGATTCGCGTCATCGCAGCATTCTATGCGCCGTCGCGCCCGGCCGACAGTTGGGCGCAAATCATGGCGAATATCGGCACCGGCGTCAGTCCTCGGCCTTTTGTCGAAGCCTCCGATGCGCCGACCGGCGGTTGCGGGGTTCGGCGGACTTTTCCTCGATCTTGGCCGGCGGCATCGACGAAACCGCCGGTTTGGGCGTCGGCAGCGGCGCGGCGGCGGGACCATCGCTCGGCGGCGCCGGATGCAGGATCACCGGCAACTTTTCGGGAACCGGCGGTTCCGGATCGCCCGGCTTGATCTCGGTGCCACGGCCGCCGATCAGACGCTCATAGGAAGCAACCAGCGTCATGTAGGGATTGACCCAGACCCAGCCGATCGAGGTGAACACCTGAATATTGAAATGCAGGTGATAGGACGTGCCTTGCTCGAAATCGCCCCACGTCGCGACCTTGCCGATGATCTCGCCTTCGCTCACTTTCCGCCCGCTTAATAGTCCGTCGGCATCCATGAACTTCGGATTCATGTGCAGGTAGCGGAAGCGGATGTGCTCGTTCTTGGTATTGACCACGATATAGGCTGCGAGATTTCCCGGCAGGCGGCGGATCGTGCCGTCGCTGGCGGCCGCGACAAGGTCCTGATAGGGCAAGCAGCGATCAGCCTCGGCGTTGTTGAGCACGCATTTTGATCCGCGAATGTCCTCCCCCTGGTGGCCGTAGCCGCCGGGACACTGGCCGACCAGAAAGTCGCGTTGTTCGCAGAAATTGTCGCGCCACGGATAGGTGAAGTTGATCGCCGCGGATTCATCGAACACCAGCGATATATTGTTGACCTTGCACCGGTAGATCGCGCCTTTTTTGCCAAGACGGCCGATGCGGCCAGTACGATAGCAATCGCCCCACGGCAGAAACGATTGCGATTTGATGTAAGCGGGCGCGTCGGCGATGGGAAATCGGATGCGGGCATAGACGTGGTGATCGACGCGGCCGGGCATTTTTCTCCAGCCGGTATTCTCGATGAGGTCGCCCGGTGAGTAATAGGTAAAATCCGACTTCGCGGCCGGCCGGCTGAGGTCGAGTTCCGGCTCAGGTATTTTCGCCGGCGTGCCCCCGGCGGTGTGCAGCAATTGCAGAAAACGCAGCGCGAGCGGGTCGGCCTCCTTGCAGGACAGGTGCCGCGAGGACGGATGCATGTCGTAGCATTGGACGGAGAGCACGTAAGGCACGCCGAAGCGCTCGAACACGTAGCGAAGATGCGCTTCGCTCAAGACGCGCCGGATGCCGGGAAAAGACTCGAGCAGGTCCTTCGGCGGCGTTGTCTCCTTTTCAATGTGGCTGGGGCCGTCGAGGTCGTAAACGAAAGCGGCGCCCGACATCTCGAAGACAATCGGCTTTGCGAACCGGATCTTCAGCCCGTCTTCTTTGTTGCTGAGCGTGAACGTCGCGTCGTATCCGGCGGGACCGGCAAGAAAGAATTTGGTCTGATGAAAGCCGCCGAAATATTTCTCCGAGCCTGCCGCTTCGGGATTGTTGTCGGCGATATCTTTGCGGAAAGCGTCAATGTCGAACGGCAGCAGGACGGGCACGGCGCTTTTTTCGATTCCGGCAAAGCGCTTGCCGGTCTCTGTATTGAGGCGCTTGAAGGTCTCGGCCGGCGGTTCGCTGCGGCGATCGGGCAGCGTCACCGCGGCAGCGTCCCAGTCGACTACGCTCCGCGTGATGACCGGCCTTTGAAATTCGTCCGCCGCCGCCGGAGCGGTGACGAGCAATGCCAAGCCTACCAGAACGGCACGTTTCAACAGGCATTCCCCGGTCCGCCCGCCAGCCTGGGCTGCTAGGTCGACGGCCGAAAGTTAACGGTATCGCCCATCGGCACACAAGTGTTGCCCTTTGGTGTAGTCTGCGCCCGCCCGCCGGGCGGCCAAAAGGTGGATGCAACAGAGAAACACGCAAAATGACAGTGAATGAAGCAAGCCGGATAAACGCCGCAGGCGCCGATCGCGAACCGCAAATTATCGAAAGCGGCGGCACGGCGCGGTTGCATTTGACGCTCGCCACCATGGACTACGATCACCTGCGCGACCTGGCCAATGGCCAGGTGCGGGCCGACGGCATCGTGCTGACGGCGTTCAACCTGCCGATCGAGGAGATCACCTTCCGCTTCGTCAAGAACCGCGAGTGGGACATTTCCGAATTGTCGTTCGGCAAATTCATCGGCTTCGCCGCGCAGGGAAATTCGCCCTTCGTCGGCATTCCGGTCTTTCCCTCGCGCGTTTTCCGCCATTCGGCGTTTTACGTGCGTGCCGACCGCGGCATCGCCTCGCCGACGGATCTTGAGGGCAAGACCGTCGGCATTCCGGAATGGGCGCAGACCGCCGGCATTTATGCGCGCGGATACCTGGCGGAAAGCGCCGGTGTCGATCTGCGCAAAATCAAATGGGTGCAGGCGGGCCTGAACGAAGCCGGACGCGAAGAGAAGGTCGAGTTCACGCTGCCGCCGGGCATGCAGTACCGGCAGCGGCGCGACAGCAGTCTTTCCGCGATGTTGCTGTCGGGCGAACTCGATGCCGCGCTCACGGCGCGCGTGCCCGACGCGCTGGCGGCGGGCGAGGGCAGGATCGTGCGGCTCTTTCCGGATTACCGCGCCGAAGAGAAACGCTATCACGAGACGACCGGCATCTTCCCGATCATGCATGTGATCGCCATGCGGCGCGCGGTGTTCGAGCGCTACCCCTGGGTGGTGATGAACCTGCTCAAGGCATTCGAGCAGGCCAAGGCGCGCAGCATGGAACGCATCGGCGATCTGACGGCCTCGCGTATTCCGGTGCCGTGGGCGGCGGCGATCGGCGAGGAATGGAGCGCGGGCTTCGGCGCCGATCCGTTCGCTTACGGGTTGGAAGCCAATCGCAAGACGCTCGAAGCGTTCTGCCGTTTCGCGCACGCGCAGGGCATCACCGCCACGCGACTGACACCCGACGATCTGTTCCCGAAGGAAGTGCGATCGAGCGTGCGGGTCTAGTCCTTCGCGCGCTCGACGTAGGAGCCGTCCGCGGTGCTGATCACCACGCGGGTGCCGGGTACGATATGCGTCGGCACCATGGTGCGCACGCCATTCGACAGCATCGCCGGCTTGAACGAGCCCGATGCAGTCTGTCCCTTGACTACCGGCTCGGTCTCCGTGATCTCCAGCGTCACTTTTTGCGGGATCTCGATCGAAACCGGCAGGTTTTCGTGGATCTGCATGCTGACCACCATGCCTTCCTGGAGATATTTCTCATAGTCGCCGACCACATCGGCCGGCACCTGCACCTGGTCGTAGTTTTCCTGGTTCATGAAATGGAAGCCGTCGCCGTCCTTGTAGAGGTATGAGAATTCGTGGTCCTCGACGTGGGCGCGCTCGACCTGATCGGTGGTTTTATAGCGCTGCTGGGTCTTCACGCCGTCGGAAATCCGGCGCATATCGACCTGCGTCGTGGGCGTGCCCTTGCCGGGATGAAAATTTTCCGCGCTGAGCACGACATAGAGTTTGCCCTCGATATCGACGATGTTGCCTTTGCGGAGCGAACTGGCGATGACCTTCACGTTGAGCGTCCTTGAGTTTTGGGCGGCAGGGAGCCGCGGATTCGGGCCGCACCATAGCGATCTTCTTGGCCGATGCCAGTCTTTCTCGGGCCCGGTTCTGGCGAGGTAAACGTGCGAAAAGACGCGCCGTTTTGGCGTCCCGGCGCGCATGCCGGCCGCCGGGCCCGCCTGCTGGTTCGGGCGCGGATGGCGGCAGCGCTGCGGGCCTGGTTCGCGGCACGCGATTTCCTCGAAGTGGAAACCGCGGCCTTGCAGGTTTCGCCGGGCAACGAGACCCATCTGCATGCGTTCTCGACCGCGCTGGTCGGAACGGGGGGCGAGCGGCGGCCGCTCTACCTGCGCACGTCGCCGGAATTTGCCGCCAAGAAGCTGCTCACGGCGGGCGAGGCGCGCATCGTCGAATTTGCCCGCGTGTTCCGAAATCGAGAACGCGGCGCGCTGCATCATCCCGAATTCACCATGCTGGAATGGTATCGCGCGAACGAGCCGTATGAGGCGCTGATGGACGATTGCGCGGCGTTGCTCAGGGAAGCCGCGCGCGCGGCGGGCGTGACGCATTTCAGCTTCCGCGACAAGACGATCGATCCGTTTGCCGAGCCAGAACGGTTGACCGTGGCGCAAGCCTTCGAGCGGCATGCGGGCATCGGCCTGCTGGACACCGTCGCGGACGGCAAAGGCGACCGGAGACTGCTTGCCGAGGCGGCGAAGAAGGCCGGCGTCGCGACCGCTTCGGACGATGGCTGGGGCGACATCTTCAGCCGCATTTTGGTCGAGCGGGTCGATCCGCATCTCGGCGTCGGCAGGGCGACAATATTATATGAATACCCGCTGCCGCTGGCGGCGCTGGCGCGCGCAAAACCCGGCGGCGGGCAGGTGGCCGAGCGTTTCGAGCTTTATGCCTGCGGGGTCGAGCTCGCCAATGCGTTCGGCGAATTGACCGACGCTGCCGAGCAGCGCGCGCGCTTTGATGCGGCGATGGCAGAGAAGAAGTGTATTCATGGCGAGCGCTATCCGGTCGACGAGGATTTTCTGGCGGCGCTTGCGGAGATGCCGCAGGCTTCCGGAGTGGCGCTCGGCTTCGACCGGCTGGTGATGCTGGCAACCGGCGCGAACCACATCGAGCAGGTGATCTGGACGCCGGTCGTCGAGCCATAAAGATCGAAAAGGAACGAGCGATGCCTACCCTGAGAAGCGCAAGACAGATCTGCGACCACGGCCTCGCGCCGCCGGGCGAGCGCGCCGCGCTCGAGGCGGTGGCCGCGCGTTATGCGGTGGCTTTGCCGCAGGCTCTGGCCAGGCTGATCGATCGCAACGATCCGCACGACCCGATCGCGCGGCAATTCTTGCCGGATGCGGCGGAGCTCGAAGTCCGGCCGCAGGAGCTTGCCGATCCGATCGGCGACGAGGCGCATTCGCCGGTCGAAGGCATCGTGCATCGTTATCCCGACCGGGTGCTGCTCAAGCTCAACGCGGTCTGCGCGGTCTATTGCCGCTTCTGTTTCCGGCGCGAGATGGTCGGGCCGGGCAAGGCGAGGGCGTTGTCCGCCGCGGCATTGTCGCAGGCGCTCGGCTATATCCGCAGTCGCCCGCAAATCTGGGAAGTGATCCTGACCGGCGGCGACCCGCTGGTGCTCTCGCCACGCCGGTTGCGCGCGGTGATGCGAGAACTTGCCGGCATCGATCACGTCAAGGTGCTGCGCATCCACACCCGCGTTCCGGTGGCGGAGCCTGCGCGGGTAACGGCGGAGCTGACGCGGGCGATCAAGGTCCCGGGCAAGCCGACCTATGTTGCCGTGCACGTCAACCACCCGCGCGAATTGGCGCCGGCCGCACGCGCGGCGTGTGCGCGCCTTGCCGATGCCGGCATTCCGCTGCTCGGGCAGTCGGTGCTGCTCGCGGGCGTCAACGACACGCCGCAGGTGTTGGGCGAACTGATGCGCGCGCTCGTGGAGTGCCGCATCAAGCCGTACTACCTGCACCACGCGGATTTGGCGCCGGGCACCGCGCACTTGCGCACCGATATCGCGACCGGACGCGAGCTGATGCGCCGGCTGCGCGGCCGCCTGTCGGGCCTTTGCCAGCCGGCCTATGTCCTCGACATTCCCGGCGGTCACGGCAAGTCGCCAATCGGCCCGGACTATCTCGAGCGCATCGGCGTCAATGGCGGCGAGCACGTCCTGGTCGAGGATTTCAACGGCGCCCGGCACAGCTATCCGCCGGCGGCGATGGCGCGCCAGTCGCGGCCGGTCAGCGGTGCTGAATCGCCAGCAGATCGAGCAGGGCCGCAGCCACCGCAAGACTGGCAAAGCCGATGAACACGACGGCGATCACGGCGTTCCAGATAAAGTGCGCGTCGCGCCGCAGCGCTGACACCACATTCTTGGTTTTCATCATGGCCTGACGCTCCCAAAGAGAGCTCTATGCACGGCATGGCGAATTTACGCGCCGGGGCTCGGCCGGCCTATAATTTCGCCGTTAAATCTTGCGTGAAATGAGACAAACCTTCGCATGGCTGCCATGTCCGCAGGGTTGCGGCGGCGGGTGCGTAGCGGCGCGGGGTTTGGTGTCCGTTACCGCCTTGACGAAGACGAAAAGATCGTTCGCGGCCGCCGGTTGCTACCGCCGATGGCGCGTAACGAGCCGATTGCAGTATCTTGTATGGCTGCCGATCCAACGGTAGGTTGATCCGTTGTTGGACCGATATTGGACCCGACCCGTGGTCCGGCGTTGGGCGGGCTTCAGCGTGGCGCGTAAAATCAAAGAGGCAAATCTGGAAAGCCGCGCGGCCCGCAGCCGGCTGCGCGTGCGCCATAAGCCCTATTTCCGGCTGATCGAACCCGGCCTTCACCTTGGCTACCGCAAGCTCGTCAGCGGTCCCGGCACCTGGATCGTCCGCCGCTACATCGGCAGCGGCGCCTATACGGTCAAAAATCTCACCACCGCCGACCGTAAACTCGTCATCGCCGACGATTTTTCCGACGCCGACGGTGACGGTATCCTGAGTTTCGTGCAGGCGCTCGGTCGCGCCAAGGCGCCAAAGCCTACGGACGCGAGCGCGAAGCGCACCGTGGCGGGCGCGATGGACGACTACATCGCGTTCCTGGAGGAGAATCGAAGCACGGCGACCGATGCCCGATACCGCGACCGCGCCTTCATCCGGCCGGAATTGGGCGGCGTGGAACTCGACGGGCTCACGACCGAAATGCTCGATGCATGGCTGAAGAATCTCGCCAGGCGGCCGCCGCGGCTGCGCACCGGCAAAGGCGAGAAGCAGAAATTCGCCAAGCCCGCCGGCGACAAAGAATCGAAACGCCGCCGCGAGGCTTCCGCCAACCGGACCTGGACGGTGCTCAAGGCCGCGCTCAACCGGGCCTGGCGAAACGGACAAGTCGCATCCAACCTTCCCTGGCATCGCGTGGCGGCGTTCCCCAGCGCCGGGCAAGCCCGCATCGCCTACCTTTCCGTCGCCAAGGCGCGGCACCTGATCGGGGCCTGCGCGGCCGATTTCCGCAAGATCGCGCAGGCCGCGCTGCTGACCGGGGCGCGCTACGGGCAACTGGCCGAACTCACGGCCGCCGATTTCGCTGCGAAAGACGGCAGCGTCCGGCTTCGCGCGCGCAGGCGCGGCGGCGAGCAGCGCGTCTATCGTGCCGCATTGACGCGCGAGGGCGCGCGCTTCTTCGGGCGGATGTGCGCCGGGCTCGCCGCGCAGGATTTGATCTTCACCAAAGGCGATGGAACCGCCTGGGGCAAGTCGCAGCAGAAACGCCTGATGGGCAACGCCTGCAAGGCCGCCAAAATCGATCCGGCGATCGGTTTCGAGCAGCTCCGCCACACCTGGGCCGCGCACGCGGTCATGAACGGCGTGCCGCTGCCGGCGGTCGCGCGCAATCTCGGATATTCCGGGACGGGCGTGGTCAACAGGCGTTACGGTCACCTGGCGCCGAAGCGGCGCGGCGACGCGATCGGCGCCCGGGCGCCGACATACGGCTTCAAGTCGGACCCCGAGCGCCGGCGGCATCCTGAAATTCGTGGATTGCGATCGGCGCCGGATACCGTAACGTGACACCCGTACTCGGCAATCGAAAGCGGCTCACCATGGGGACCATCATCATCAACGGCAAACTGTTCGCCGGCAACGACGTCACCATTCGCGACGGCAAAGTTTTTATCGACGGCAAACCGCAGGCCGCCGAGCTGGGCAGCGGTATCGACGTCGAGGTAACGGACCGCGGCGGCGAGCGCGCGCGGTGCGTTGCGTCGGTGACCTCAGGCGGAGCGCGCGGCGGCGCGATCCGGGTCGCGGCGCACGCTTCGGCTGGCCGTGACGGGCGAAAGAAGCAGCCGTGATGCCGGCTCCGTTCGCCAAGAGCTGAAGGACTGTCCGGCGTGCCCGTCAAAAACATCCTGTTCGTGATGGCCGACCAGCTGCGCGCGGATTATCTTTCCTGCTACGGCCATCCGACGCTGAACACGCAGCACATCGACGCCCTGGCCGCACGCGGCGTGTGCTTCAGCCGCGCCTTTGTGCAGGCCCCGGTCTGCGGCCCCTCGCGCATGTCGTTCTACACCGGGCGTTATGTGAGTTCGCACGGCTCCACCTACAACGGCATTCCGCTGCGGGTCGGCGAGATGACCATGGGCGATCATCTGCGCCCGCTCGGCATGGTGGTGGCGCTGGTCGGCAAGACCCATATGGCGGCGGACCGGGTCGGCATGGCGCGGCTCGGCGTCAATCCGTATTCGATCGAAGGCGTGTTGGCGAGCGAGTGCGGCTTCGAGCCCTATGGGCGCGACGACGGGCTGTGGCCGGACCAGAGCGCGCCATACGACCTGCCGTACAACGTCTACCTGCGCGAGTTGGGCTACGAAGCCGACAATCCCTGGCACGATTTTGCCAATGCTGCCGAGGGCAAGCGCGGCGAGATTCTTTCCGGCTGGCGCATGCGCAACGCCGTCAAGCCGGCGCGCGTCAAGGAGGAGCACTCCGAGACCGCCTACATGACCGACCGCGCGATGCAGTTCATCGAGGAGGTCGGCGACGAGCCCTGGTGCCTGCACCTGTCCTATATCAAGCCGCATTGGCCCTATATCGCGCCGGCGCCGTATCACGCGATGTACGGGCAAAAGGATATTATTCCGGTCAACCGCCACGAACGCGAGCGCAGATACCCGCACCCGGTGCACGCCGCCTATATGCGCCACGAGGAAAGCGTCAACTTTTCCCGCGCCAAAGTGCGCGAGGCGGTGATCCCGGCCTATATGGGCCTGATCAAGCAGATCGACGATCACCTCGGACGGCTCTGGCGTTTCCTCGACGAGCGCGGGCTGATGAAGAACACCATGATCGTTTTCACCAGCGATCACGGGGATTATCTCGGCGATCACTGGTTGGGCGAGAAGGACCTTTTCCACGAGGAAAGCGTGCGCGTGCCGCTGATCATCTACGATCCCGACAAGCGCGCCGACGCGAGCCGCAACACCGTCGACCACCGCCTGGTCGAGGCGATCGATCTGGCGCCGACCTTCGTCGACGCGGCGGGCGGAGTGCCGGCAAGCCACATCCTCGAGGGGCGTTCGCTGCTGCCGGCGACGCGCGATCCGGGCAACAAGGCGGGCACCGGCTGGCGCGACGCCGCGGTGAGCGAATGCGACTACTCCTTCCGCGCCGCTCGGCGCACGCTCAAGCGGCCGGTCGAGGGCGCGCGCGGCTGGATGCTGCGCACGCAGCGATGGAAATACATTCTGTTCGAATCGTTCCGCCCGCAGCTGTTCGATCTGCGCGCGGATCCGCACGAGCTCGCCGATCTCGGACGCGATCGTCGTCACGCCAGGATTCGCGCCGAGCTGCACGAGCGTCTGTTCGCCTGGCTGCGCGCGCGCAAGATTCGCGTCACGATTCCCAACGCCGTGGTCGAGCGCAGCACCAGCACGCATAAGACGCGCGGGTTTCTGTTCGGTGTCTGGTAGCGCCCGCGGAACTTTTTTCAGTGGCGGGTTCTCAAGCGCGGGCGCGCGCGAGTTATCGCTGCGGCACAGGGCTAAACCGCATGCCTAAGAATATTTTCCGGGCGCAAAAACGGCCCCGTTATTTTTTCGCCGGCAGGCATCGCCGCCGCATGCGCGACTCAATGCGTCGCGAAAAGTTCCCGACACCGCACTTCGGCCGGCGGATGATTCTCCGATTTTTTTGATTCGCCGGACATCCGATTCGCAATTTCGATCGGCGCGCGCGCCGCGTCACGCGGTTTGCAGCAAAGCCGATTGCGCGCAACAGCGACGCCATCCGCTGCGCGCCGCTTTCGGTCCACGCGTCACGCCGGGCGCCCATGCGAGGCACCATGTGGAAAACATTTGGCGGTTTGTGTCGCCGAATGGCGCAGGCCGCGCGGGTTTGCGCCGGCCGGTGCGTCGAAATGGAGCTGCCGCCGCTTCGCGGGCCGCGGAATCGGCGTCGCGAATGTCGTTAACCATGCCGGCGATGGTTATGGCCGCGTTCTTGTGAACCGAGGCCATGGACGGTATCCTCGGCCAGACCCGAAAAGCTTTCGCACCTGCACAAGCGCGGGTGCGAAACCGGAGAATCTTCCGGCCGCGGGTGGCAGGGGCTCACCGGCGCGGTGGCGGTAACCGGCTAAACAATAGGATTTTCGGGCCTGGAGACAGTAGCATTTTCGCCACAGTCCGCAGAAAAACAGAACGCCGAACGGCCGCAAGTTGACAACGAGGTGCAAAAGTTCCGGACGAAATCACGAAGCAAAATCAATATCTTGCAAGGAAATTTTGCGCCGGCAGGTTGTTTAATAGGCGGTGGATTCGTGGAAATCTGTGTTGACTCCCGCATCCCCGAACGAGAGAGTAACCGTTACGAAGACGTCAGTGAGCAATATTGCCAGAGAGCAATATCGCCATAAAACAGGGGGTTGTATAAAATGACCAAGCGTTCGCGGAAGAGTGCCTTCGGTAAGGCTAACGTTGTGCGTCGTTCCTCCCTGAAGACGACTCCCGTTTTCGCGCGCGATTCGTTGTCAATCGATCGCTCGACACTACGGAAAAGTGTCCGCACGACATTGATGGTCGGCACCGCGCTGGGCGCGGCCTTCATGACCGTCACGATGTTCGGCGAGCAGGCAAACGCGGCGGTCGCGTGCAGCCCTGGCCCGATCCTGGCGAGCCCCGCCAACTACACTGGCGACCAGAATCCTGGCATCTACTGCACCGCGACGACCGATTTGACCGTCACCACGACCGGCGGCGATCTGGGACCGAACGCCGGCGGTGGCGACGGCAGCGGTCTGCAGATTGCTGCGACTCCCAGCACCTCTTCGACGACGATCAACGTCAACAACGGCGATACGATCGGCAATAAGAATTCGATCACGGCCGTCGGGGCAAACGGAATCGAGGTCACGGTCAACGACACCGGAAACGCGAGTCCCGTCGACACGGTCAACATCACGAACACCGGGCAGATCGGCACCTCGGCGGCTCCGATCCCCAACAATGGCATTTTTGTCAGCGAATACGTTGGCAACCCTTCGAGCGGCGACATCACGTTCAATGGCTTCATCACCAATAGCGGCGCGATTTTCGACAACACGTCGAGCAGCATCGGCATCGGCGGTTCGGCGACGGCCAAGGCCAACTACTCTTCTGGCGATCCGACCGTCCACATGACGATCATCAATACCGCGCCGGTCAGCACGTCTCATACGGCAATCAGCTGGACCTCGAAGGCTTATTCGGGCATCGGTCCGAACCTGGCCACGACCGCGATCAGCAATACCGGCGCGCTGACGACGACCACGACGACGAATACCGGCTACGGCATCTTCGCTAGGTCGATTGCTAACGACGGAGTCACTGCCAATACGACCATCGACACCGCGTCGGTGCTCATAAGCAATACGGGCGCCGTCGGTACCAGCACAAACGCCTTCGGCACTGGCCTCGGAGGTCTTTCTTTTGCCCACGCTGATGCGGTTGGCAAGGCGGCAAACGGCACGGGCGGAGTTGCGACGGCGACGACCACAATCACGAATACCGGCGCACTCTTTACCAGGAATGAAGGAATTTACGGCGAGGCGGTCGCGACGGCGAGAGGCAGTTCAAGCGCTGCAAAGGGCACAGGTAAGGGTGGTTCCGCCACGGCGACAGTTTTCATCACCAACGGCGGTGCCGTCACGGCCGGGCTTGCCCCTGCCACAAAGAGGGGCATTGACGGTCAAGCGTACGCTGACGCCTCCGGTTCCGCCTATACCGCGATTGGCGGCATCGCCGGATCGACCGTGACGCTCACGAATTCGGGCGTAGTAAAATCTCCGGATGACGGTGTTTATGGGCGCGCGCGTGCGTACGCCAACGCCTCAGGGCTGAATGTGAAGGGTTCAACCGGCACCGGCGGCGTGGCGACAGCCAGCGTGGTCATCACCAATTCGGGTGCGGTCACCACCACCAAGACGGCCGGTGTCGGCGTCGGCGGCTATACAAAGGCTCAAGCGGATGTGAATGTGGCTACCTTTACCGCAAAAGCCGGAACGGCGAGCGCTACGACGACACTGAACAACTCGGCGGCCGTCACCAGCCTCGGCGATGGCGTGTGGGGCCGTTCAAATGCCTATGCCGACGCCAATGGCGGTACTGGCACGGGCGGTTCCGCCACGGGCGGCATCGCGATTGCCAATACGTCGGCGACGAACTCCGCTGCCCTGACCGTCACCGGTAATGGCCATCAGGGTGTTGACGTCCGGTCCAATGCTTCCGCTGGCGCTAACGGCTTTGTTGCGCTGGCCGGAACGGCGAGCGCCACCACGACAACGAACAACACAGGGACCGTCACCAGCGCTGGCGACGGCCTGTTCGGTAGCGCGACTTCTAATGCCATCGCCCAGGGCCAAAACACCAAGGGCGCATCCGGCACGGGCGGCACTGCGGTTGCCAGCATTACGGCGACGAACTCCAAGGCCATCACCGTTACCGGTAATGGACACGAGGGTATTGACCAGCAGACTTTTGCTAACGCCTTCGGCGGCGGCTACACCGCGGTCGGTGGACAGGCGACGGCGACGACGCTGATCACCAACAGCAATACCGGCACCATCGTCAGCACCGGTAACGGCATCCAGGGCTTTTCGACGGCGCTTGCTGACGCGACGACCTCTAAAGGCAGCAAGGGCAACGCGACTGCGGGCACGGCTTCTGCGACCTCGTCGATCAACAACGCCGCCAACATCACCAGCTCTGGCGGATTCGGTATCCTCGGCATCTCGTATGCCGGGCCGAATGCGCTTGGCTATAATGCCTATGCTGGCAAGGGCGTTGCCTTGACGCCGATCAGCAACAGCGGCACGCTCTTTACCTTCCTCGACAGCGTGAGCGGCACGGCGATTGCGGTGGACAATGCCTACGCGACCGGCGCCAAGGGCAAGGCGGTCGGCGGCAACTCGTCGGCGACCGTGACGATCACCAACAACGGCATTCTGTCCGACAAGATCCTCGACGCGATCTCCGGCATCTCGCTCGGTGCGTCCAATGCTTCTGGCTACACCGCCAAGGCGGGCACGGTGACGGCCAACACGACGATCAACAACACGGCTCCGTCGATCACCAGCTACTATGGCAACGGGATCCTCGGCATTTCCGCTGACTCGGCGATCGCCGTGGGCAAGTACGTCAAGGGTTCGACGGCTACGGGTGGCACGGCGGTTTCCGGCGTGACCATCAACAATTCGAGCACCATCGCGGCCGGCAGTATCCTTATCGGCGGCGCCGGGATCAGGGGCGCCTCCGCTTCGGCGGCGACGGCTCTTGGCTACACGGCGATTGGCGGTACGGCGACGGCGACGACGCTGATATCGAACACGGGCGCGATCAACGCGTATGGACCGAGCCTGTTGCTGGGCGACGGGATTGACGGTGTTGCGCTTTCGGATGCGAGTGCGGTGGGCGGCTTTGGGCTGGGCGCGTTCAATCCGACGGCGAGTGCGACGGCGGGGACGGCGAAGGCGACGGTGACGATCACGAACACGTCGACGGCGCCGATCAATGCGTATTTCGGCAACGGCATATTCGGGTTGTCGACGGCGATTGCGAGTGCGGTCGGCTTCCATGCCTATGGCGGGACGGCGACGGCGACCACGACGATCAACAACGCGGCGACGATCAGGAGCGACGCCGGGATCGCGGGTTTTGCGGCGGCGATTGCGATTGGCATCGGCTCACCGTTGCCTGAGCCTGGCATTGGCAAGGGCGGCACGGCGTCGGCGACGGTTGCGATCAGCAATTCGGGTCTGATCAACGCCACCAACGGCTTTGGCGGCGGCTACGGCATTATCGGCGGCACGTATGCGGTTGCCGGGGCGTTTGGCCGGCAGGCGACGGGCGGGGTTGCGGTGGCGAACACGACGATCACCAGCAACGGACCGACGATCCTGGCGGGCACTGGCGGCATTCTCGGCTCGGCGACGGCTCTGTCGGACGGGATTGGCGTTTACGGCATCAAGGGTCTGGCGAAGGGCGGCAGCGCGACTGCGGGTGCGACCATCACCAACGTGGCCAACATCTACAGCGGCTATGGTGCGGGCATCGCGGCGGTGGCCACGGCTTCGGCCAACGGGTTGCTGTTGACGATCGTTCCGCCGTTTGTGGCGGGCTACGGCAACGGCGTTGGCGGCACGGCGAGCGCGACGGCCACGATCACCAACTCGGCACCGATCACGACGTCCGGCAGCCATGCGCCGGGCCTCGTGGCGGTATCGTATGCTTCGGCCAACGGCAGTCTCACCGGCGGCGTGGTGTCGGCGGTTTCCAGCATCTCGAACACCGGTGCGAAGATCGTGACGTACGGCAGCTTCTCGCCGGGCATCGTGCAGTTGTCGACGGTTTCCTCGGACGGCGGGTATAAGGGCGGTACGGCGACGACATCGACCACCGTCAATAATACGGCCATCATCATCGCGACCGGCCGCAACTCCGGCGGCATCATTGCGGGCACTTATGCCTATGCGAATGCCTCTGTGAACGGCTTCTACCGGGCCGGGGCGGCGGCGGGGAGCGCAAGCGCCAGCACGACGGTCAACAACAGCGGCTTCATCAGCGTGACGGGGCCGGGCATCTTCGCGAACTCGCAAGCCTATGCGAACGGCTGGAAGGGCGGGAACGCGACGGCGACCACCGTTGTCAACAGCAGCGGGCCGAAGATCATCACGTACGGGTCTGGCGGTGTCGGCATCGCGGCTTACTCGACTGCCGGTGCGGGCGGCCTGAACGGGACGGCGGCGGCGAGCACGACGGTCAACAACTCGGCGGCGATTGTGACCTACGGGTCGGGCTCGGCGGGCATTATCGGCAGGTCGTTTGCCTATTCGGGGACGCTGTTGACCGGCGTTGCCACGGCGACGACGGCGATCAGCAACAGCGGCAACATCTACACGAACTCCGGCAGTCACTCGCCTGGCATCGTTGCGACATCCCTCGCGTATGCCGGTAGCGCGAACAGCGCGACGGCGACGACGAATGTCACCAACAGCGGCGGCATCCTGACGACCGGATCTCGCTCGGTGGGCATCTATGCTGCTGCGACGGCGGCGGGCGCCTTCGGGATCAACTCGACCGCCGGCAAGGCGATTGCGACGTCGAACGTGACGAACTCGGGTTCGATCAAGACCGAAGGCCGGCACTCCGTGGGCATCGCCGACTATGCGTATGCGGTGGGCGACACGGCGGTGGCGACGGCGACGGTGACCAACAGCGGGGCCAACGGCGGTCAGATCGTGACCTATCGGTCGCATTCGGCGGGCATCGTGGCGACCTCGACGGCGAACGGGTTCTACGGAGCCCACGACTTGGCGACGGCGATCACCACGGTGGTGAACTCGCAGAACATCACCACCTACGGGTGGCGCTCGGCTGGTATCATTGCCAAGTCGACGGCCTATGGCGAGAGTGCGACCACCACGGTGAGCAATTTGGGTGCGACGATCCTCACCTATGGCAACCATTCGTCTGGCATTTTTGCCTCGTCTTACGCTTTCGCGGTGACGGGGGCTGCGACGGCCACCACGACGGTATCGAACTCCGGTTCGATCACCACCTACGGGTCTCACTCGCCGGGCATCCGCGCCTATGCGGGCGGGGTTGCGGTTGGCGGGGCCGGGGCGGTTGCCGCGACGGTGACGATCAACAACAGCGGCTCGGTGATCACGCATGGCTCACGCTCGCCGGCTATTACGGCGAAGGTGCGCAATGACAACGGGATCACGGTCAACAACACGGCGACCGGCGTGATCAAGGCGTTGGGTTGGCCGTACACGGCGATTGCGCTGTACAACATCGGCGGGGCGCAGAGCCCGATCGTGGATACGATCAACAACAACGCTGGTGGCCTGATCCAGGGCAACATCCGGTCGTCCGGCCGGGCGAACGTGACGATCAACAACGTCGGCACCTGGATGATGCAGGGCAATTCCCACTTCGGCCCGGGTACCAATACGGTCAACAATACGGGCCTGGTCACGGTCCTGAACACGGACAGTGGCAACCGGCATCGTGCGGGATACGGACTGGTGTCCGGTTCCAATGCGCCTGGGCTTTACACGGCGGGCAGCGTCTTTGCCGGCGTGTACACCGGGGGTCGCCCGCCGCGGTTCTACACGACGGTTGTTACCGGTCTGACGGACTGGAACAACAATGGCGGCACGATCTCGCTGATCAACGGCAATGCCAACCAGCAGCTGCTGCTGTCGGGCAACTTCAAAGGCACGACCAGCGGCCCGGTTACCAGCACCCTGAAGGTCGATGCCAACCTTGGTGGGCCGCCGATCAGTGCGGTGCCGCCGACGGTATCGCGGACGACGACGAGGATCTCGATCCTCGGATTCCCGGTCGCCACCTCCACGGTGACAACGGTTACGTCGCCTGGCACCCCGGCTTATGTTGGGGCGAGGTCGGACATCTTGGGGATCGCTGGCAACGTGACCGGCGTGACCCAGGTTGTGGTGAACGACACCAATCCTGGACTGGGCGTGTATAACCCGGTCGGCATCCCGGTCGTCATTGTTGGCGGGCATACGGATGCGTCCAACTTCGTTCTCGAGGGCGGCCCGATCGTCAAGGGTCTGTTCGACTACGACATCTATCTGGATGCCCCGAAGAATGTCTGGGTGTTGGCGAGCACGCCGGGCCAGGCGGCGAACGAGTTGCCGCGCCTGATCACGGCGGCGCAGGACGTGTGGCACCAGGAAGCGGGCGTGTGGGCCGACCGGTCGGCGGATCTGCGCTCCTACTTCAACGGTGCGGTGCCGTGCGATCCGCGTATGGTCACCAAGGCTCCGTGCACGGCGCCCTCGAGCATCGGGCCCGGCGTATGGTTCCGCGCCTTTGGCGACTGGTCGCACAATGGCGGCACGACGGACGAGACGCTGTTTGGCAAGACGCACAGCCAGGATGTCAGCTATCACCAGGACATCTATGGCATGCAGGTTGGTCTTGACTTTGCGGCCGAGCGCCGGGGTTACGAGAACTTCATCTTCGGCTTGATGGCGGGTGCGGTCGACTCGACGGTGAACTTCGCCTCCGGGACGAGCACGAAGTTCAGCGGCGGCAACCTTGGTCTGTATGCGACCTTGATCAACGGCAACTTCTTCGTGGATGCGTTGCTGTTGGCCGACTTCCTGAACATCACGTACAACCACTCGACGCTGCTGACCTCGACGGCTGGCAGCGTGACCAACGTGGGCGGCCATATCGACATGGGCTACCGGTTCAACATGAAGAACAACTGGTTCTGGGAACCCTTGGCGACGGTTGACGCGGTGTGGACGGACTTCCGCAAGGTCGATCTGCCTGGCGTTGGTCTCGATCTCAACACCAACAACAACGAGAACCTGCGTGGCCGGTTGGGCGTGCGGTTGGGGACTTCGTACCTCAACGGCGGCTACCGGATCGAACCGAGCGTGACGGCTGGCGTGTGGCATTCCTTCGCCGGCGACAACTCGGGGATGCTGACCAGCGGCGTGTATACGCTCAACCTGACGGATGCGAGCTCGCATCTGACGTATGGCGAGGTTGGCGCCGCGGTGAACGTGGTCGAACTCGGCTCACGCTGGTCCGGCTTCGTCAAGGGCGACGTCCGCTTCGGCGACGACTACTGGGGCGGTTCCGTCAAGGGCGGCGCTCGCTTCCAGTGGTAGACATGAGGGTTTGATCGGTCCGCAGGCGGCATGCCCGCTTGCGGATCGAGCCCGCCCAATCGGCAAAACTGCGTTGGTGATTTCTGGTCGGGGCGGCGGGATTTGAACCCACGACCCCCAGTCCCCCAGACTGGTGCGCTAACCGGGCTGCGCCACGCCCCGACCGGAACGGCGCGGACTATAGGGATGCGGCTTTCGCCGCGCAACAACGCTTCACGCCGACGCCGGACCGGATCGTGCCGGCGAATTAACGGAATGTGCACGCCTCTGCGACCTAATCGCGGTTGGACGTTCCCCCGACCGAGACGCGGCCATGGCCCAAGCTGTTCCCGCATGCCTTGACGTGCATATCGGCGCCGACACGCCGGCCGTGCATGACGCGCCGGCGCTGGCGCCGGTCTCGCTGCCGGACGACATTCGTCTCGCCGTCTACGAGGACCTAAACGAGGTCGAGCACGACTGGCGCGCCTTTGAGGCGCAGGCGGACGGCACCGTATTCCAGTGCTTCGATTGGCTGGCGACATGGCAGCGTCACATCGGCGCCCGCAACGGCGTGCGGCCGGCCATCGTGGCCGGGCGCGACGCCTCGGGCGACATGCTTTTCCTGCTGCCGCTGTCGCTGCGCGCGGGCGGCTTCGCGCGCGAGCTCGCCTGGCTTGGGTCCGAACTTTGCGACTACAACATGCCGCTGCTTGCTCCCGCATTCGCCGGGCGGTTCGCCGGCAAGGATTTCCTGCCGCTGTGGGCGGCGATCAAGCAACGCCTGCAAAGCCACCCGCGGCTGCATTTCGATTACGTCAGCCTGACCAAAATGCCGGACATGGTCGGCGATCAGGCCGATCCCATGCTTGGGCTGGGGGTGACGATCAATCCTAGCGGCGCTTATTTGACGCATCTTGCCGGCGACTGGGAGGCCTATTACGCCGCCAAGCGCTCGTCCTCGACGCGCCGCCGCGACCGCACCAAGCGCAAGAAGCTCTCCGAATTCGGCGAGGTGCGGCTGGTCAATCCGGCGGGCGATGCCGAGGTTCTGCATGCGCTCGACACGTTGATGGGGCAGAAGGCGCGCTCCTTTGCGCGCATGGGGGTCGGCAATCTGTTCGCGAGGCCCGGCCACGCGGAATTCTATCGCGCGCTCGCGACCGCTCCGGCGAGCAAGAACCTCGTGCATGTCAGCCGCCTTGACGTCGGTGCAACGCCGGCGGCGGTCAATCTCGCGCTGACGTTCCGCGGCCGTTATTATCATCTGCTGGCGAGTTACGACGACGGCGAGGTATCGCGCTTCGGCCCCGGCGCCGCTCACTTGCACGACCTCCTGCAACTGGCGATCGAGCGCGGGTTCGAGATTTTCGATTTCACCATCGGCGACGAACGCTATAAGCGCGATTGGTGCGACACCGAACTCAGACTCTACGATCACATCGAGGCTGCGACCTGGCGCGGGGCGCTTGTCGCAACGCCGAAAATAGCGCTGCGCCGGCTCAAGCGCTGGATCAAGCAGACGCCTGCGGTTTGGAACGCCTTCAGCGCTGCGCGCATGATCGTCGGATCGGCGACGCGGCGGCTGCGCGGCTAGGTCAACGCGACGCTACCTGCGGCAATCCGGTCACCTGATGCGCAAGGCGGATCGGCCCGCGGATCATCAGCACCACCGCGATCGCGGCGCCGCAAGCATAGACCGCGACATAGCCTTCGAGGAATTGCACGATATCGAAATGGGCGACGACGGCGAGTGCGCCGACGCCGGTCATCGCGGTCACCACGCCCATGCCGATGCGGGCGACTTCCTTGAAGTAACCGTTATGCACCAGCACGCTGTGCGCGACCATCTGCGCCAGATTGGCGATCAGGAGCACGATCAGGATGGGCGTTGCCGCCGGCGGCATGGTCGCCGCAGTGCCGAGCAGGACGGCGAAGAGCTTGTCGGCGGCGAAATAGAGAATAGCGCAGACAACCGCCGCCGGAACGCTGCACAACGCCGCCGCCGCCAGCGTCGCCCGCACCAGCGTCGGACCGTCGCGTTCGGCGAGCGCACTGGTCTGCCGCGGCACCAGGATGTCGCAGACCGCGCCGAAAATGGTGGCGCCGCCGCGGAAAACCTTGAAGGTGGTGTCGAGGATGATCGGCGGCGCGCCGAGGCCGAACAGCACTGGCACGATCACGAAGGGATAGTTGGCGCAGTAGATTTCGCTCGCGGCATAGGTGCCGCTGCGCACGAGCTGGGCCTTGTTGGCGCGGAAGAACGCGGCGAAATCGGCGAGGAAGCCCGTGGCATGCGGCAGCAAGGCGCCGCGCGCGATCATGCGCCTGACGCAAAGCGTCACCACCACCGCCCACAGCGCGTTGAGCGCGAGCAGCATCGCGATCAGCGGCAGGCCCGCGAGCACCAGGGCAAGCCCGATGAAATAGCCGGCGCGGCGCACCGTTTCGAGCGCCTCGAACAGCACAAATTCGTCGACCGCGATCGAAATATTGCGCAGCGCGAACCAGACCAGATTGAGCGCAACGAACCAGAAGAAAAGGCCGAATTCGGCCGCCTCCCGCAGCGTGGCGCCGGTTTGCGTCATGAAGATGAAGCAGACCAGCGCGCCGGACGTAACGAGTGAGAAATAGAACAAAACCACGGCGGTCGCGTGTCCGGCGACGGCGGGGCTGCGGTCGCCCGCCAGAAATCGGGCGCGCAGCCGCACGAACAGGATCTTGACGATGCCGAAGTCGATCAGCCAGAGCGAATAGCCGAAAGCGGCGACCAGGATGAAAATGGAAAACCGGTGCGGGCTGAGCACGTGCGCGAATACGTAGGTCTGCAACAGCCCGGTGAGCAGCGCGGCGCCGGCCGTGGTGGTGCGCAGCAGGAAAAACGGGATCGAGATCAGCCGTTTCGTCATGTCAGGCCGCCCGTCTGGCGCCGATGGCGAGGCAATGATCGAGCAGGGAGCGCGCGGTCGCGTCCCAGGTGAAACCGCGCGCGCGCGCTTTGCCGGCCGCGGCGAGTCGCGCCCGCAATGCGTCGTCGTCGTGCAGGGCCTGCATGTATTGCGCGATCGCGTCCGTATCCTCGGCGCGGCAGCGCAGCGCGGCATCGCCGCACACTTCGATCAAGGCCGGCTGCTCGCTGATGATCACCGGGCAGCCGCAGGTCATGGCCTCAAGCGGCGGCAGGCCGAAGCCTTCGTAGAACGACGGGAATACCAGCGCCAGCGCGTGTTCGTAGAGCGTGCGCAAATCGGCGTCCGGAACGAAACCCACCATGCGCACGCCGCTGGAATCGACCCGTTCGATCTTGCCGAATACCTTGGGGTCGTTTGCGCCGGTCAGCACCAGCACCGTGTCGTCGAGCTTGAGCTTATGGAAGGCCGCGACGACCGTTGCGATGTTCTTGTTCGCCGAATCGACGCCGACGCCGAGGAAGAATTTGCGGCCGGTAAGGCCGAGCCGGCGCAGCACCGACGGATCGGCGGCGACGGACGTGATGTGGTCGCCGCCCTCGAAGCAGACCGGCATGCGCGCGATATCGGCGCCGTACCATTTGCCGATTTCCTGCCGTGAGAATTCCGACACGGTCATCGGCTGCTCCGCGCGCCGGCACAGGCGCGGCAACAGGAAGCCGTAGGCCGCGCGGAAACGTGGAGAAAAATTGTCCGGCAGCGCGCGCACGGTGGCGTCGTGCACGACCACAAGCTGGTGGCGCGTCACCAGCGGCCCCAGCATGCACAGATTGAGCAGCAGGCGCCCGGCAGCATGAAAGGGAAATTCGAATTGCTCCCAGGCGTAGCCGCTGGAAAAACCTACGCGCTGCAAGGGGATATTCTTGAGCGGGAAATCGCGCGCCTGGCGCGGGGCGAAAATCGTGATCTGGCCCTTGAGCGCGGCGTAGTCGCGGTCGAGCAGGGCGTCGATCGCCTTGATCGCCTCCATGGCAAACCGCTGCACGCCGGAGGCGCGCTGCGTCAGGAAGCGGCCGTTGATGGCGATGCGCGGCGGCGGCATCAGCGGCGCTCCGCGACTTCGATGAGCCGCGCCACCGTGCGGGCAAAATTCTGCGGCGAGAGCTGGGCGGCCACATCGCGCGCGGCGGCGGCGCCGAGATTGGCGCGCAGGTCCGCATCATCGGCAAGCCGCCGCAGCCAGGCGGCGGCTTCCTCGACATTGGCGTCGGCCCAGTTCTGTTCGCCGGACTTGAAGGCGCCTTCGGGATCGTGCACCGGGATGAGCGAATAGGATACCAGCGCCGAATTGTTCCGGTGCATGAAATCGAGATTGCCCGACCAAGCGGTGGCGACGACCGGCTTGCCGAGAGCCATGGCTTGCGCCGGCACCAGACCGAAACCCTCCGAACGATGCAGCGAGATCACGATGTCGGCGGCGGCCATCAGGCCTGCCATGTCGGCTTCCGGCAGCATGCCTTCGATCAGACGTATATTGCCGGCGCCGGCGATCGCCGCGTCGAGTTCGCGCCGCGCCCATTGCGCGCCGTTGTCGATCAGCTTGATCGCCAGCAAGCGGTCGGGGGCATCGCCGAACGCCTTGCGAAACGCGGCGATGGCGGCGAGAGGGTTCTTGCGCGCAAAGGCAGAACCGAGATGAAACACGTTGAGAACGACCATCGCGTCCGCCGGCAAGCCGAGCCTCGCGCGCATATTCGGCGTCGCGGTCACCGATGGCAGCGGATGCGGCACCACATGCACGGGCTTGTTGGTCGCGGCGGCAACGGCGTCGCGGGTAAACGCGCTCGGCACCCAGATCTCATGCAGGTAGCGGAAGCTGAATTGCCAATTTTCCGGTAGTCGCGGCAGTTCCCAGGCCCAGTAGCCGATGATGCGGCGGCCGCGCACGCGCGAACGGCCGAGCGCCCACAAGGCGTGCGGCAGATAAGGGCCGTTGTGATGCACGATCAGGCTGCCCGCGCCGGGTGCGAGCGTGCGCCGCAAAGCGGTCTTGGTGAGCTCGACCTGGCCGAAAGAAGGGCTCAGGTCGAAGGCCGCGGGCGCATAACCGGCGGCGTCGAGCGAAGCGTAGGCGAGGCGGGCGCCTTCGCCCACGCCGCTCGCGGTCGAGAACAGGCCGGCGATGCCGAGCGGCAAGCCACCGCACGGCCTTGCGTCGGGCTGCGGCGCGACGATGCGGCTGACGTCGAAAAGGATCTGCGTTCGCGTGTTCTGCGGCAGGCGCTGCCACAGCCGCCGCAGCGGGCTGCGCCGGGCGATCACGCGGTCGGTGAGAACGAAATCAAGCGCCGACATGGGAGAACCACCCCGCCGGCGTTGGCGCGAAACGGCTGCGCGCGAAATTTTGCGTCGCCGCCCCGAGGCCCCAGATGATGCCGAGCAGAAGAAAGAAATGGCGCCAATGGTCGGTGTCGATCACGAAGCCTTCCAGCACTTCGCCGACGAAGGCGGCAACCGCGCAAATGAGGTAGGGCTGCCACGGCGTGCGCACAAAAATGCTGCGCAGCGCCACCCAGAACGTCGCGATCAGCAGCGTGAGATAGGCCATGCCGCCGGCCCAGCCATAGACCAGGAAGGCCTGCAAATAGGTATTGTGCTGTTGCAGGCCGTAGACGCGGGAGAATTCGAACGGCCCCATACCGTTGGGTGAGCGCAGCAATTCGGAGAGCGCGAGCTCCTGCAGGTTGAAGCGGCCGCCGCTGCCCACGTCGTAGGATTGAATGAGCTGCGCGCGCTCCACGAACATGGTCCTGACCGTGTCGAACGACAACGCGAGGACGATGAGCGCGGCAAGCGTCGCGATGCCGATCGCTCCCATGCCGATGACGCGCAGGCGGATGTGCGAGGTCGGCGCGGCGAGAAACGCGAGCAACATCATGACGAGGCACGACACCGCGAAATGAAACCAGGCGCCGCGTGAGAAACTCAACAACAGCGCGAACAGCAGGACGGCGACCACGGCGAGGTCGGTCAATCGAACACGGCGCGCAAGCATCCGCTCGAGCACCACCAGCGCCGGCCAGATCAGAAACGGGCCGAACACGTTGGGGTCCTTGAAGGCGCCGAGCGCGCGGTCGTAGGTGGCGAACAGATCGTGCGCGCCGGGAAACACGCTGAAATAACCGGCGATGCCGGCGAGCGCGCCGAGCGTTGCCGTCAGGATATAGGCCGCGCGCACGGTCGCGATGCGCGCCATGGTGTTTTGGGTGAACAGGCTCGCGAACAGCACCGCCGCGAGCCCCAGATAAATCGAGGTGCCGGCGTATTGCACGGTCAGTTCCTGCCCCGGGACGTTGAGCAGCGACACGAGCCCGGCGACATTGAACACGAGCAGCAGCAGGAACAGCAGCGCGACGCGGCGCTCGAAGCGCACGCCGGCGATCAGACAGGCGACCGCCAGCACGCCCATCAATCCGTCATGCGGCGACGGTTCGATGAAGGCGACAGAACTCGCCAGCATCGTGACATACAGCACGAACAGCAATACGCGTTCGCGGAATGCCGTGGCCTGCGCCGGCGCCGCGGCCATCGGCATGGCGCCGCGATTGATCGCGATGTCCTGAACGGTGATCAATATGCGTTCTCGGTCTTGAGCAGTGCGAACGGCGTCCGCGCCAGAATGTACAGATCGAAAAGTACGGACCAGTTTTCGATGTAGTAGAGATCGTGTTCGACGCGCCTCTGGATTTTCTCCTGCGTATCGGTTTCCCCGCGCCAGCCGCTGATTTGCGCCCAGCCGGTGATGCCCGGCTTGACGCGATGACGCGCGAAGTAGCCGTCGACCGCCTCATCGTAAAGGCGCGACTCGGCCTTGGCGTTGACCGCGTGCGGACGCGGGCCGACCAGCGACAGGTTGCCCTTGAGCACCACGTTGAAAAGCTGCGGCAGCTCGTCGAGGCTCGCCTTGCGGATGATGCGTCCGACGCGGGTGACGCGCGGATCGTTCTTGGTGACGAGCCGGTTCGCCGTCGCGTCGCTTGCTTCCGCGTACATCGAGCGGAACTTGTAGACCTCGATCAGATCGTTGTTGAAGCCGTAACGCTTCTGCCGGAACAGGATTGGCCCGCGGCTTTCCAGTTTGATGGCGGCCGCGATCAGCGCCATCGCCGGCAGCGCGCACAGCAGAATGAGGCCGCCGATCAGCTTGTCGAACAGCCATTTCATCACCACGTCCCAATCGGCGATCGGCCGATCGAATACGTCGAGCACCGGCACAGTGCCGATGTAGGAATAGGAGCGCGGGCGGAATTGCAGCTTGTTGGTGTGGGCGGCGAGCCGGATGTCGACCGGCAGCACCCACAGTTTCTTCAGCATCTGCAAAATGCGGTCTTCGGCCGAGATAGGCAGCGAGAAGACAACGAGATCGACGCGCGTGCGCCGGCCGAACTCAAGCAGGTCGTCGACCACACCGAGCTTGCGCTGGCCGGCGCAATCGGCGCTCGAGCGATCGTCGCCGCGATCGTCGAACAGGCCGATGATCTTGACGCCGGAATCCTTCTGCCGTCCCAGCTCCTCGATGACGCTTTCGCCGGCTTTGCCGCCGCCGACGATCACGGTGCGGCGCGTCAGGCGCCCGTCGCGTGTCCATTTACGCACCGCCAGGAACAGCAGCTTGCGCGAGGCGACCAGCGCGGCGAGCCCGCTGACGTAGAAACAGCCGAGCCAGACGCGCGAGAACATGTCGCCGGCCTTGGCGAAAAACGAGGCGCCGATGACGATCAGGAACACCACCGACCATGCCGAAGCGAGCCGCATGTATTGCTTCTCGTGGCCGCGGAAGGCCTGCACCTGGTAGATGTCGGCGGTCTGGAAGGCGAACATCGAGAGCAGCGCGATGGTGAAGATCGCAATGGCGTAGTGCCAGAACAGGTCTTCGTCCGGCGCGAGGTAGGCGGCAAAGACGGCAAGGCCGACGAGCACGATCAGCGCGAACTCGGCCATGCGCACGAAGCCAGCGAGCACGATCGGCGAGATCGCGGCCGGCGCCGGCATCGCGGTCACGGCGAGGGCGTCCGCCGACAGCGCCTGCGTCCGGCCGGGCGCGCGCGGGATCGCGCGCACGCGATCGAGAAAAGCCGTGGCGCCGGTGGCACTGATCGGAGGATGCGTGTCGGTATCGGTCATGGCTGACGCCAACATACAGCCGTCCGCGAGCCCCGGGAGCAGCGGCAGGGATTGTCGTTAATTCCAGGAAATCTCTAGGGAAAAAATATCAAGAAAGGCTTATCGGACCGCGCGGATAAACCTTAACGCCGGCCGTTTTTGCGCAAAGCCTCGAGCGCGGCCGCGTAGGCGTCGAGTACGCCATCGGCCATGGTGGCAACCGAGAACGACGCCCGCACCTGATGGCACAGCCTGCCGGCGGTTTCGGCCAGCGCCGAAGGGCGGTCGACAGCCTCGACGATCGCCTCGGCAAGCGCGTCCGGGTCATTCGGTGGTATTAACCTACCGGACAGGGACCCGTAAATCTCGGGGATGCCGCCGACCCGCGTCGAAATCAGCGGTTTGTTGGCGGCTGCTGCCTCAAGCACGACATAGGGCAGGGACTCAAAGAGCGATGGAACCACCATCGTGCGCCCGAGTTCCATGGCGCGGCGCGCGGGCATCGCCGGCAGAAACCGTATGGCGTCGCCGAGGCCAGAGCGCCCGGCCTGGGCGCCTAGAGCCTCCTTGTCCGCGCCGTCACCGACTACCGTGAGCGAGATGTGGCGTCCGCTGCCGTGCAATTTGGCAATCGCGTCGATGAGCACATCGACGCCCTTGAGCGCCCGCAACTCACCGATAAAAACGAGGTCGGTCGCATCGGGTAACGCTGTCACCGGCTCGAATTCCGCCGGCGAGACGCCGTTGTGCACGACGCGCACAAGCCCGCCGGGTTGGCCGACTTTGCCGTGGAAAATATCGGCGCTGAACGCGCTCTCGAACAGGAACAGGTCGCAGCGCCGCATCAACATGCGCTCGGTTTTCAGGTAAAAATTTCCGGCGAGCGTGTCGTGGCTGTAGAGCAGGCTGCCCCCGTGCGGCGTATAGCCGCGCACGGCGCGCGGATGGCCGAACACCAGGCGGGCATAGGCGCCGCCTTTGGCGCCGTGCCCGTGCACCACATCGGCATCCGACGCCTTTACGCGGCGAATCACGTGGGCGAGCCGCGGCAGATCGCCAGGATTAGGCTTGCGATACATCGGCACGCGGCTGAGACCGAGCGCGAGCGAGGGTTCCAGTTTGCGCAATTCGTCGGCGGCGCGTTCGCCGCCGGTGCGCAGATCGGCGATCAGCCCGACACGATGACCGCGTGCAATTTGCTCGCGCGTCAAATCGAGTACATGGCGAAACAGGCCGCCGACCGGCGCCCGGAACACATGCAGAATATTCAACGGCACCATCGGCTAGTAGATCGAGGCCGAGGCGTAGCTTTCGGGTGCTGCGATCGAAGGAGTGGGCGCGCGCGTGCCGGCATACTGCGGCGGGTAAGTCGGCGCGACGTATGGATAGGGCGAGGGCGCGTAGCTCGGCGGCCGCTGTTGCGGCGCAATCATCCGCGGTGCCGGCGGCGGCACGTAGACCTCCCGCGC
>Ga0335085_10000364_pt1 | contig 132703 bp, 127 predicted proteins | sample Lox_Sample_45_FD_206712 | JGI IMG/M metagenome (GOLD analysis project Ga0335085, IMG submission 206712) | Soil microbial communities from Loxahatchee National Wildlife Refuge, Florida, United States - Lox_Sample_4.5 | ecosystem: Environmental > Terrestrial > Soil > Wetlands | place: USA...
GCTCGTCTACATCAAGGGGCGGATCAACGCGTCCTCGTCGATCCTCACGGACAAGGAGAAGACGGCGTTCTTCTTCGTCGTGACACCCGAGGACATGATCATCGTCGACACGGAGAAGGCCGCGAAACTCTTCGCGCAGTTCGACGTGCCGATCGGCGGCTACGTCGTCAACCGCGTCATCCCGCACGAGCTCGTCGACCAGAACATCCCCGACTACCTCCGCAACCGGATCCAGATGCAGGACAAGTACATCGGGAACATCAAGACGACCTTCGGCAAGGACGTCCTCGCCTACGTCCCGGAGCTCGAGCGCGACGTCACGGGCCTCGCGATGATCGAGAAGCTCGCGAAGATCATGTACGGCGACCAGAAGCTCGGCTGAGAGGAAGCGCCATGCCCGACATCCAGACCTCGATGAGCGCCTACATCAAGGAGCACGCCGGACTGAAGTACATCTTCTTCGGCGGCAAGGGCGGCGTCGGCAAGACCGTCTTCGCGGCCGCGACCGCGCTCCACAACGCCCAGCTGGGCCGGCGCACGATGCTCGCGTCCACGAACCCCGTCCACAGCCTCTCGAGCCTCCTCGGCCAGAACGTCCTCGGCAAGCACACGCCCGTCGAGGGCGTGCCGAACCTCTGGGCGTACGAGATCGAGACGAAGGAGACGATCGAGCGCAGCAAGGTCGAGATCCGCGAGAAGATCCAGTGGTTCCTGAAGTTCGCCGACATCTCGACGAAGGCGGAGGACTTCGTCGAGTCCGCGACGATGAACCCCGCGTTCGAGGAGAGCGCGATGTTCGAGAACATGATCGACCTCATGTTCAAGAACGAGTACGACGTCTACGTCTTCGACACGGCGCCCACGGCGAACGCCCGGCGCCTCCTCGGGATGTCCAAGGTCTACGGGCTCTGGGTCAACAAGATGCTCAAGAGCCGCGAGGAGGCGCGGACGCTCCGCGAGATGCTCTCCTTCACGAAGAAGAAGGAGGAGGACCCGCTCATGGCGTACCTCGTCTCCTTCCGCGAGCGGATGGAGCACGGGCGCGTCCTCCTGACGGATCCCGAGAAGACGTCGTTCTTCTTCGTGACGCTGCCCGAGGCGCTCCCGATCGCCGTCATCACGCGCTTCATCCAGTGGTTCCACGACTTCGGGATCCCGGTCGGCGGCGTCCTCGTGAACATGCTGATCGACAAGGCCTCCGTGCGCGGCGACGCGGCCGACTTCGTGAAGAACCGCGTCGCGATGCAGGACGAGCACATGAAGACCGTCTGGCAGAAGTTCGACGGCAGCGTCCGCGCCATCGTCCCGCTCTACGACACGGAGATCCGCGGCGTCCCGATGCTCAAGAAGCTCGGCGACGCGATGTTCGCGTAGGCGATGGAGGCGGCCGTCCCCGGCGCCCGCCCCTGACGACCCGCTGCCCCAGCCGCGGCCGATCCGATATCGTTCGGCGTTGGCGGAGCCGGGATCGTGCGCGTGCACGCGCGCGTGGAGGGACGGATGCAACACGTGATCCTGAACAATGGTGTCGCGATGCCTCTCCTGGGCTTCGGGGTCTTCCAGATTACCGACGCGGCCGCTTGCGAGCAAAGCGTGGTCGACGCCCTCGAGACGGGCTATCGCTCGATCGACACCGCGGCGTCCTATCTCAACGAGTCCGCCGTCGGGAAGGGGATCCGGCGGAGCGGCGTCCCCCGCGAAGAGCTGTTCGTCACCACGAAGCTGTGGATCCAGAGGGACGGCTACGAAGGCACCCGCGCGGCCTTCGAGCGATCCTTGCAGCGCCTTCAAATGGACTACGTCGACCTGTACCTCATTCATCAGCCGCTCGGAGACGTGTATGGGGAGTGGCGCGCGATGGAAGAGCTCTGCGGAGCGGGCAAAGCCCGAGCGATCGGCGTCGCCAACTTCCATCCGGATCGGCTCATGGACCTCATCGTGCACAACAAGGTCGTGCCCGCCGTCAACCAGATCGAGGTGAACCCGTTCCTTCAGCAGCAGGAAACGCAACGTTTTCTGCGGGCGAACAACGTGCAGATGGAGGCGTGGGCTCCGTTCGCGGAGGGGCGGAACCGGATCTTCGAGAATTCGACGCTGCGGTCGATCGCGACGAGGCACGAGAGGAGCGTCGCCCAGGTGATACTCCGGTGGCTCGTGCAGCGCGGCATCGTGGTTCTGTCCAAGTCGGTCCGCAAGGCACGGATGGCGGAGAACTTCGCCGTGCTCGACTTCGAGCTGAGCGAAGACGAACTCGCGGCCATCGCGACACTCGAGACCGGGACGAGCAGTTTCTTCGACCATCGCGACCCCGAGAAGGTGAAATGGCTCGGCACGCGGGTCCTCGACGTGTAGCGATGGCCGCGACGGCCAGAATCGAGGATTGAAGTGGAGCGGCGGCCGCCTCTCCCCTGGCGCGGGGTCCTCTTCTTCGCCCTCGGGTTGATCGGTCTCGGCCTGGCGCTCCGCGCCCCGGACTATCGCCCTTTCGGGCTCCTCCTCGCCGCGCTCTCGTTCGCCCTCGGCGCGAGCCTCTTCGGGCGGCCCGCCAGGCTCTCCTCCGCCCTCCAGCCGCTCAGGGGCCGCGTCGTGCGGGTCTCCGTCTGGGGCGCGCCGCTTCCGAATGCGTCCAGCGCGCTGTTCGTCGTCGAGAACGTCACCGGGATCGGCGCGGCGCTCTACGTCCAGCTCGCCCGGCACGACGACGACGACGCGGGCGGCGTGCTCAAGGTCGCGCAACCCGGTGGCGACACGCTCACCGACGAGTGCATCGAGATCGCGACCGCGAAGTACGTCGAGTGGACCCGGAAGAAGGTCGAGCGGCCCGACGGAACGAGTGCCCCCGCGCTCGTCATCAGCCTGCCGTGACGCTTGCGTCCGCCGGCCTTCCCGGGGACCTCCGGGCGAGCCTCCTCCACGCGCTCCGTCTTCGTCCCGGTTCCACGTCGATGGGATAGCCTCGTCGCGACGGAGGAGCGACATGACGAAGCCCGCCCGGAACAGGATCTGCCTCTGGTACGACCGCGGGGCCGAGGACGCGGCGCGGTTCTACGCCGACACGTTTCCCGACTCGTCCGTCGGCGCGGTCCATCGCGCGCCCGGCGACTTTCCGTCGGGGAAGAAAGGGGACGTGCTGACCGTCGAGTTCACCGTCATGGGCATTCCCTGCCTCGGCCTGAACGGCGGGCCGGCCTTCAGGCACAGCGAGGCGTTCTCCTTTCAGGTGGCGACCGCGGACCAGGCCGAGACGGACCGCTACTGGAACGCGATCGTCGGCAACGGCGGCCAGGAGAGCGCGTGCGGCTGGTGCAAGGACAGGTGGGGATTGTCCTGGCAGATCACGCCGATCGCTCTGACGAGCGCCATCACCGACCCCGACCCCGCGGCCGCCAAGCGCGCGTTCGACGCGATGATGCGGATGAAGAAGATCGACATCGCGGCGGTCGAGGCGGCGCGTCGCGGTTGAGCGCCGCGGTGCTCCCCGGGGAGGATGAGTCATGAGAATCGCCCGGCGTTCGACGCTCGTTCTCGTTTCCGCGTGGCTGGCCGGCGCCGTCCCCGCACGGGGGCAGGTCGTCTCTTCGGCGAAGGTGAGCAGCGCGCCGGCCACGTCGGCGCCGACGAAGACGCCGACCCCGGCGACGGCGGCGAAGACGGTCGTCCTCCCCGCCGCGCCGCCCGCCGCTCCGGGCGGCAGCCCGGTCGCCGGCTCGGGTCTCTTCACGCCTGGTCTGCCGCCCTTCGTCCTCTCGCAGATCTACTACTTCGAGCCGTCCTCGGGAACCGAGCTGGACGCCGCGAAGCAGGGGAACTCGTGGGTCCTCCCCGTCGAGGACACGACCTCCTCCGCCGGCGTGAGCTTCCTCTTCTCGTCGAACGTGCCGAAACAGGAGATCGCCGAGTTCGTCGAACGGCGAATCTGCTGCGCCGACCTCCTCCTCGACGGCGGGAGCGCCGCAGTGACGGCGCTCGCGTTCAAGGGAAACGACGTGTTCGTCCGGGCGATCGTGCCGGACATGCGAACCTGGCCGAAGACGGTCCAGCTCCGCATGCTCCATCAAGGCAGCACGGCCGGCCTCCCCGACGCGAGCCGGGCCTCCGCGTCCGGGGCCGCGCCACCGCCCGGCGGCGCGTCGTCGCCGGTCCTCGCCACGTCCGCGCAGCAGTCCGCCGCGGCCCCGATCGTCCGTCCGTTCATGTCGTACGCCTCCAGTCCCGCCACGGTCCGCGCGGCGACGCGGAGCTTCTTCGCGACCTTCCTGTATCCCACGTTCAGCCACGCGCGCTGCACGGACTGCCACTCGATGGGCGACCCCGACACCGTCCGCGCCCAGCACGCGGCCAGCGGCGTCCCGAACGTCATCTCGGTGAACGCGCACGTCGCTGGCTGCGGCGGGACGAGCTGCCACTCGATGGTCAAGGACTGGCGGACGCCGCCGTTCGAGAAGGGAATCAACTGGAAGGGGAAGGATGCGAAGACGGTCTGCCAGATCGTGACGAGCCACCTTCCCACGGCCGAAGCGCTGCATGCCCACTTCCACGACGACCCGCGCGTGCTCTGGGCGGTGGGCAGCGGCTGGATCCCTCCGAACGGGCAGGGCAAGGGGCAGGGGTGGCTGCCGACGGCACCGCCCCACAGCTCGCCCGGCTGGTTCCAGATGGTCGACGTCTGGATCAACGCGGGGTTCCCCTGCCCGGGATGACGTCGCCGGGTACTCTTGCGTGATGCGACCACTTCGGTATTCCATCAACGTCACGCTGGACGGGTGCTGCGATCATCGTGAAATGCTCGCGGACGAGGACCTGCATCGTCACGCTGCCGAAAGCCTCGACCGGGCCGATGCCTTGCTCCTCGGCCGGGTGACCTACGAGATGATGGAGTCTTTCTGGCGGCGGCCGGCGCAGTCGGGGGCGAGGCCTCCTTCGATGGAACTCTTCGCCCGGACGATCGACGCGAAGAGGAAGTACGTCGTGTCGAGCACCCTGGAGCGGGTCGACTGGAACGCGGAGCTCTTGCGCGGGAGTCTCGAAAAGGCCGTCCTGCAGCTCAAGCGGGAGTCGGGCAAGGGACTTCTCGTGGGAGGCGTGAAGCTGCCGCTCGCGTTGGCGGAGCTGAGGCTGATCGATGAGTACGAGCTCGTCGTACACCCCAGGCTGGCGGGCCACGGGCCGACGCTGTTCGCGGGCCTGTCGCAGCGTGTCGACTTGAAGCTCCTCGGCCGGCGGGAGCTCGGCTCCGGGGCGGTGGCGATGCGGTATGAGCCGAGACGGCAGTAGACGGCACGTCCATGGGCGGCGCTCATTCCGGCTGCGGCGGACGCGCCGCGCGGCGCCGTGGCTGCTTCTCGTCCTCTGGCCGGGACAGGTCCGCGCCGCGCCGGATGCGACGCTCGAGAGGAACAAGGCGGTCGCGATGCGCGTCTTCGACGAGATCTTCAATCAGAAGCGCCTGGCCGCCGCCGACGAGCTCTACGCCCGCGACTTCGTCAACCATGGCCTCCACGGGAACGCCACCCTGCAGGAGGACCAGGCCGCGGCTCGAGCGGAGATCACGGCGTTCCCCGATCTCCGGATGACCGTCGATCTCATGGTCGCCGAGGGCGATCTCGTCGCCGTCATGTGGACGTTCCGGGGCACGCACTCCGCGTTCGGATACGGTCTGCCGCCCACGGGCACACGGCTCGTGCTCCGCGGCATGACGATCTGGCGGATACGAGACGGCAGGATCAGCGACGAGTGGACCACGTTCAACTCCTTCTCCGCCTACATCCAGGTCGTCCGGCACCTGAAGTGGTTCCTCCTCGGCGTCCTCGCGCTCCTCGGAGGCCTCGTGTGGCTGCTGGCGGGACACCGCCGGCCCCGGGGATTCGGGGCGCCGCCGCGAAACGTCTCTTGAGTTCCGGGAAGCGGAGCGAGCCGACCCGTGAGGGCGGTCGCGATGCTTCCTTCCCGAGGCTGAAGCCGGTACTGTCCCGGGCGAGGCACCCCGTGTCGAGACTGCGCGTCCACAGCTTCTCGATCTCGCTCGACGGGTTCGGCGCCGGTCCCGGCCAGGACCTCGAGAACCCGCTCGGGAAAGGCGGCCCGGAGCTCTTCGACTGGTTCTTCCACACCCGCACGTGGCAGCGGATGCACGGGGGCGACGGCGGCGAGACCGGTGCGGACGACGACGTCGCGGCGAGGGGATTCGACGGCTTCGGCGCCTGGATCCTCGGCCGGAACATGTTCGGCCCCGTCCGGGGCCCGTGGCCGGACGAGAGCTGGAGGGGCTGGTGGGGGGACGAGCCGCCGTACCACACGCCCGTCTTCGTGCTCACGCATCACCCGCGAGCGCCCCTGCGGATGAAGGGCGGCACGGAGTTCCGCTTCGTCACCGACGGCATCCACGCCGCGCTCGTGCGGGCGAAGGACGCGGCGGCCGGCCTCGACGTCCGGCTGGGTGGCGGTGTCGCCACGATCCGCCAGTACCTCGAGGCCGGGCTCGTCGACGAGCTGCAGCTCGCGATCTCCCCCGTCCTCCTCGGGGCCGGGGAGCATCTCCTCGGTGGCCTCGATCTTCGAGCGCTGGGCTATGCGTGCGTCGCGCACGCACCGGGCGTCCGCGCCGCCGCGCACGTCATACTCCGCAAACGCGCGTGAACTGAACCTCGTCGCGACACGCTCACCCGAGTTGCAAATTCTCCATGGCACGGCGGCTGCGTGCTGGAGCCGGAGGCCTTCAGTGTCGCTTCCGCCGAGGAGTCGGCAACGGGGGGCGCCATGGGGAGGAACTTATGGAGAATGATTTGCGAAGGAACTCGGCGCTTTTCTGGCTCGTCGTCCTGATTGCCGTCGGCATCATCTTCGTTGGGGCGCGATTCCTCGTCGCCCCGTCCGCGGGAGCCGCCGGCTTCGGAGTGCCGGCTGGCCCGAGCGGCGCCCTGATGATTCACGGTGGAACGGCAGTGTTCATGCTCGCGCTCGCTGCCGCGCTCTGGCCAAAGTCCCCGGCCAAGCAGGCCTGGGTCGAACGCGGTCAGACCGCGTGACGAATGCCGGACCCGACGATCTCTGAGACGCGCGGCGTCTTCTCTCTCGCGTGCCGCGTCGCGGTGAACATCGGCGCGAGCGCCGCGAGAGTCTGGGGCCTCCTCACGGACGCGGAGAACTTCCCGCGCTGGAACTCCACGGTCACGGCCGTCGAGGGCCGGATCCGCGAGGGCGAGCGCCTCGTGCTCCGCGTCCCGGGCACGGACCGCAGGTTCACGCCCAAGGTCTCGGGCGTCGTCCCGAACAGGCACATGACCTGGACGGGCGGCCTCTCCCCGATCTTCAAAGGCGTGCGGACGTTCGATCTCGACGCGCGCGGCGACGGATCGACGGACTTCGTGATGGAGGAGCGTTTCTCGGGTCTCGTCCTCCCGCTGGTCGGGCGTTCGCTGCCCGACTTCGGACCGGTGTTCGAGCGCTATGCGAAAGACCTGAAGCGCGAGTCGGAGCGAGTTGAATCGTGAGGGTGGTGGCGGTCTGGCATCGGGCGGCCCGCTCATGAGCGGACCTGTGGCGGGAGGTTCGACGATGACCGAAAGTCAGAAATCGAAGGGCGTTCCACCCGTGTTCATTGATGAACCGGAGCTCACGTGGATGGACGAGCACGTGACCGAGCTGACGCAAGAGTACGTCTTGGGGCAGCGCCTACTGCACCAGAGCCTTGTCGCGGCCTTCGTGGTCGGTCTCGCCGCTCATGTCGGGGGATACGCCCTGCTGTCCTCGGCGCCGAGCGGGCCGCTCGGGCTCCTGGCCGACCTCCTTCACGCGCTCGGCTGGTCCCTCTGGACCGGTGTGATCGTAACCATTTTCATCCAGGTAATTCCCGAGGTGAAACGACGTCAAATCAGCCGGGCGGTGGAGGCATACGAGCAATTGCGGGGTGATAGAGAGCGCGCTGGGCGCACAACCGCGCCGAAGTCGGAGCCGAAGAGCCGATAAGGTGGGAGCTCGACGGCGGCAAGAGGCAATCGAAGGACTTGCGGCCGGCTCTTCCCGTCGTCGCTCGTTACGGAGACAACGCCCGGGCGGGCCGCGCCGCGCTCAGAGAGGATTCGCCGTATTCAGGGGAACGCCATTCCTCCGAGGTTCCGTTCAACAATTGAACCCTTGACATCCCCCGCGCCGGATCCAAACTTGCTTCCGGACGCGCCATGGAAGCCTCTCTCGCTCCGTCGCGCCTTCTGGAGGACCGGGTCGTCGCCTCGCTGAGGTCGGCGGGCATCGAGCCGGACGGTCCCGCACCGCACGACATCCGGGTCCGCGATCCGCGCGTCTTCGACCGCATCGCCGCCCGCGGCTCGCTCGGCTTCGGGGAGAGCTACGTGGACGGCGACTGGGAGTGCGAGCGGATCGACGACCTGGTCTACCGGCTCATCCGCGCCGGCGTCCACCGCTCCCACCAGGGCGTCCGGGAGTTGGGCCGGCGCGCGGCCGCTCTCCTGACGAACCCCGGGCGTGTCGCCCGCGCCTTCGAGGTCGGGGAGCGCCACTACGACCTCGGGAACGACCTTTTCGAACGGATGCTCGGGCCCACGATGGTCTACAGCTGCGGATACTGGAAGGACGCGACCGACCTCGACGCCGCCCAGGAGGCCAAGCTCGACCTCGTCTGCCGGAAGCTCGGCCTGAAGCCGGGCATGCGCCTCCTCGACGTGGGCTGCGGCTGGGGAAGCCTCGTTTCCTGGGCCGCCTCGCGCTACGGCGTCGGCGCGCTCGGGATCACGGTCTCGCTCGAGCAGCAGGAGTGGGCGCGCCGCGCCGCGGGCTCCCTCCCCGTCGCGGTCGAGCTCCTCGACTACCGGAGCCTTCCCGCCGGCACGTTCGACGCGGTCGCGTCGGTCGGGATGTTCGAGCACGTCGGGAAGAAGAACTACGCGACGTTCTTCGACGTCGTGCGGCGCCATCTGGCCGACGACGGGCTGTTCCTCCTCCACACGATCGGCGGCAACGACTCTTCCTCGACGACCGACCCGTGGATCGAGCGTTACATCTTCCCGAACAGCCTCATCCCGTCGCTCGCCCAGATCGCCTCGGCTGCCGAGGGCCGCTTCGTCGTCGAGGACGTCCACAACTTCGGCGCGGACTACGAGCGGACTCTCCTCGCCTGGAACGCGAACGTCGAGCGGCACCGGGACGAGCTCGAGGGCCGTTACGGAGCGCGGTTCCTGCGCATGTGGCGGTACTACCTGCTCGCCTGCGCCGGAGCCTTCCGGGCGCGCTACAACAACCTCTGGCAGATCGTCCTGTCGCCGTCGGGCGTGCCCGGCGGCTATCGCGCCCCGCGCTGACGGCGACTAACGCGGCCGGGCGGCGCCGAGCGCCGCCACCGCGGTGTCGTGAACCGGCGTCTCGAGGCCGGCCTCGCGTCCGAGCCGGGCCACGGCCCCCGACAGGTCGTCGAGCTCGTTCGGCCCGCCGGCCTCGAGGTCGAGGAGAAAGCTCGGCTTCATGCCGGCGCCGAGCCCGTCCATGAACGCAAGGATCTTCGGTCCCTCGTCGTCGGGCAGCCGGATTCCGCGCGCGCGCGCGACCCCGAGGACTTCCCGGACGGCGCGCTCCAGGAGGACCCCGCCGTAGGGCGCGTCCCGCACGGGGCCGATGGGCGCCCGGGCGAGCCCACAGGCGGCCGCCATCGGCGCGATGAACGCGAACTTGCTCCAGAGGTCCGCGACGATCTCTTCGGAGACCCGCGCCTCGGCGCCGGCCTCGCGGAACGCCTCCACGATCCTCCGGACGCGCTCGGAGGACCCGCCCCCGATCTCCCCCAGCGCGACGCGCTGGAAGGGGCTCTTCCTCTCGACGACGCCCGGAGCGATCTTCGCGACGCTCACCTGCGTGAGGCCGCCGAGGACGCTCTCCTTCGGCACGCCGCCCGCGACCAGCCGGTCCGCCGCCTCGACGCCGTTCAGGAACGGGAGCACGGCGGCGCCGCTCCGGGCGAGGAGCCGTGCCGCCGGGACGACCTCGGCGAGGGAGTACGTCTTCACGGCGACGAGGGCGACGTCGGCCGGGCCGAGCGCCGCGGCGTCGTCGCTCGCCTCGACCTTCGCGACGAACGGGCCTTCCGGCGTCCGCACCTCGAGGCCGCGCGAGCGGATCGCCTCGAGGTGCGCGCCGCGCGCGAGGAGCGCGACGGGATAGCCGGCGCGCGCGAGCGCTCCCCCGTAGTAGCCGCCGACTCCTCCCGCGCCGAGCACCGCGACGCGCAGCTTCTCGTTCGCCATGGCCGGAGTCTAAGCCTCAGCGCGTCCCGTACCCGATGACGTCGATGCGGGTCAGGATGCCGATCGGGCGGCCCTTCTCCTCGACGAGGAGCGCATGGCCCGACGTGAGCATCCGCGTCGCCGCCGCCACGGGCTCTTCCGCGCCGAGGCGCGGCAGCGGCTCCTCCAGGACCGTGCTCACGGCGTCCTCGGGAGTCGCGCGGCCGTCGAGAACGGCCGCGAACAGCCTCGGCTCCACGACCGTCCCGACGACCTCTCCCGCCCCGTCGACCACGGGGAGCTGGGAGACGTGATGCTTGCGGATGAGGGCGAGCGCGGCGCGCACGGGGTCGGACGGCGCGAGCGTGAGGAGCGCCGGCAGGTCGCCGCCGGCGGCCTTCTGGCGCAGGAGGTCGCCGACGGAGAGGTCGGACGCGTCGAGCATGCCGTGGTCCGCGAGCCAGGCGTCGCTGTGGAACTTGCTGAGATACCGCTCGCCCGTGTCCGGGAGCATCACGACGACGACGTCGTCGGCCGAGAGCCGCTCGGCCGCCTTCAGAGCCCCCGCGACGGCCGTGCCCGACGAGCCGCCCACGAAGATGCCCTCTTCGCGCGAGAGGCGGCGCATGAGGCGAAACGACTCGCGGTCCGTCACCGTCAGGATCTCGTCGATGACCCCGAACTGGACGTTGCCGGGGATGATCTCCTGGCCGATCCCCTCGACGAGGTACGGATGCGGCTCGATCATCCTGCCGGTCCTCTGGTACTCGCCGAGGATCGAGCCCACGGGCTCGACGCCGACGACGCGGATCGCGGGGTTGCGCTCCTTGAGGTACCGGCCCGCGCCGCTCGTCGACCCGCCCGTGCCGAGGGACGCGACGTAGCACGTGACGCGCCCGGCCGTGTCGCTCCAGATCTCGGGGCCCGTCGTCAGGTAGTGGATCTCCGAGTTGTGCGGATTGAAGTACTGGTTCGCGAGGAAGCCGCCCGGGATCTCGCCCGCGAGGCGCTTCGCGACCTCCGTGTACCGCTCCGGCGAGCCGGGCGGCGCGCTCGTGGGCGTGATCACGACGCGCGCGCCGTGCGCCTTCAGGATGTCGCGCTTCTCCTGGCCGACCTTGTCCGGCATCACGCAGACGCACTTGTAGCCCTTCACGACGGCGGCGAGCGCGAGGCCGAGCCCGGTGTTCCCCGACGTCGCCTCGACGATCGTCCCGCCCTTCCGGAGCGTTCCGTCCCTCTCCGCCATCTCCACGATGTGGATCCCGACGCGGTCCTTGTTGGACTTCCCGGGGTTGAACGACTCGAGCTTCGCGAGGACGAGCGGCTTGACGCCCTTGGCGACCGACCGCAGCCTCACGAGCGGCGTGTTGCCGACCGTCTCGAGGATGCTCTCGTGGTAGCGCAGGCCGGGCGGCGTCTTCGGAGCGTCGGACATCTCTTCTCGCTGATTTGATTCGGGGGCGTTCAGGGCGTGACGCCCGGATCGACGTCGCGCGCCCATGCGAGGATTCCGCCCGCGAGATTGTACGTGCGCTCGAGGCCCGCTTTCCGGAGGAGCTCGACGGCCCTGGCCGAGCGTGCCCCGGACCGGCAGTAGACGACGACGGGCCGCGTCCTTTCGACCTCGTGGAGACGGCCGGGCAGCGCGCCGAGCGGAACGAGGACCGAGCCCGCGATCGACGCGATCGCGGCTTCCTGCGGCTCGCGCACGTCGAGAAGCTGGAACGGCTCCCCGCGCGCGCGCCACGCCTGCACCGCCTCGGGCGTCATCTCGGCTCCCGGCGGGAGAAGGACGCCTCCGGCCCCGCAGAGGGCGTCGTAGTCCACGAGGTCCGTGATCGTCGGCGTGTCCCCGCAGAGCGGGCAGGCGGGGTCCCGCGCGAGCGCGATCTCGCGGAACGTCAGCGCGAGGGCGTCGTAGAGGAGGAGGCGGCCGGCGAGCGAGCGGCCGATCCCGAGCAGGAGCTTGAGAGCCTCGGTCGCCTGCAGCGACCCGACGACCCCCGGCAGGACGCCGAGGACTCCGCCCTCCGCGCAGCTCGGGACCATCCCGGGCTCGGGGGGCGACGGGAAGAGGCACCGGTAGCACGGGCCCGCCCCCCGCGAAAAGACGCTGACCTGCCCCTCGAAGCGGTAGATCGAGCCGTACACGTTCGGTTTGCCGAGAAGGTAGCAGGCGTCGTTCGTGAGGTAGCGCGTCGCGAAGTTGTCGGTCCCGTCGAGGACGACGTCGAAGCCGTCGAAGACGCGCCGGGCGTTCTCGCGCGCGAGGCGCTCGGGGAAGAGAACGACCTCGACGTGCGGGTTCAGGGCGGTCAGGCGCTCGCGTGCCGCCTCGAGCTTCGGCTTCCCCACCGAGGAGGCGTCGTAGAGAATCTGGCGCTGGAGGTTCGACGCGTCTACCGCGTCGAAGTCGGCGAGGCCGATCGTCCCGACCCCCGCCGCCGCGAGGTAGAGGGCCGCGGGCGAGCCGAGGCCGCCGGCGCCCACGACGAGGACGCTCCCGGCCTTGAGGCGCAGCTGGCCCTCCATCGTCACCTCGGGGAGGAGGAGATGGCGCGAGTAGCGGGCGATCTCCTCACGGGAGAGCGGCTCGGTCATCGCGCCCACCTTACACGCCTGCCGCTGCCTTTTCCCGTCCGTGCCCGGTGTTGGTCTCGGGACCGGGTCTCCAACCGGCCGTGAAGGAGGTCCTCTTGGCGTCTTTCGACGACTCCGTCGTCGTCGTCGCGGGCGGGACGGGCGGTCTGGGCCGCGCCGTCGTTCTCGCGTTTCTGCGGGACGGTGCGCGGGTCGCCGTCACGTATCGGAGACCCGAGGAGCTGGCCGCGGTCGGAGCGGCCGCGGAGGGCGCTCGTGCGCGCCTCCACGGCCACGAGCGGGACGTGACGGACGACCGCTCGGCGAAGTCCCTCGTCGACGAGGTCCTCTCCCGGCACGGCCGCCTCGACGTCCTCGTGAACACCGTCGGGGGCTTCTCGGGCGGTAAGCCGCTCTGGGAGACGGACGCCGCGGCGCTCGACGGGATGCTGAACGTGAACCTGCGCTCGGGCTGGGCGCTCGCCCGCGCCGCCGTCCCCGCGATGCTCGCTCGGGGCCGCGGGGCGATCGTGAACGTCGCCGCGCAGGCCGCCCTCGCCCCTCCCGCGGGCCTCGGCGCCTACGCGGCGTCGAAGGCGGCGGCCGTCGCTCTTTTCGCGTCTCTCGCGGCCGACCTGAAGGGCACGGGCGTGCGCGTGAACACGGTCCTCCCGTCGATCATCGACACGCCGGCGAACCGGAAAGCGATGCCCGGCGCCGATTTCTCGAAGTGGCCGAAGCCCGAGGAGATCGCGCGCGTGGTCCTCTTCCTTGCCGGCGACGGCGCGCGCGCCGTGCACGGGGCGGCCGTGCCCGTGTGATGAGCCCGGGTGAGCGCCTCCGGGCCCGGCCGCACGTCAGGCCGGGCGGGACGACCTGCCCCGCGGACCCGGTTCGGGGGGACCCTTCGGAACGAGCTTCTTGGCGGCCTCGATCTTGTCCGCGACGCAGCACGAGGGGCTCGCCGACGCATCCAGGACCCGCTTCAGACCGCTCTCGAGAGGACGACGCGACCGCGCGATCCGCCCGAGCACTCGCTCCGCGAGGCCGGCGAGTCTGGTCCTGAGCGAGGGGCTTCGGGCGATCGAACGCTGCCTCAAACGAGACTCTCCGAAAGGGACCCGCTCAGCGGGCCGTGATCTCCGACGGGTCGACCGCCGCCGGAAAGAGCGCCGGGTCGATCCGGATGCGCGCGAGCGCGTCCGCCGCGAGCGGCGAGGTCTTCCGGAGAAGCGCTCCGAGGTTCGCGCGCGTCGCCCCGTCGACCGGCACCTTCGACACCGCCTCGACGGTCACGGCCGTCTTCGGGTAACGCTTCTCTCCCCCCTCGCGGAGGACGAGGTCCGTCATGAGCGGATTCGGATCGAGGACCTGGACGCCGGGAAATCCCGCGGACGCGAACGCCTGCTCCCAGAGCGGCGTCACGTAAGGAAAGTGCGTGCAGTTCAGGCTCGCGATGACCGGGCCCGCCTTCAGGGGCCGCCTCTCCAGGGCCTCGGCGACGAACTTCTTCACGTAGGCGGCCGTCTCGGCGCTCGCCGAGCCGCGCTCGATCGCGCCGGCGAGCCTCGGGCAGGCCTCGCCGACGATGCGGTCGGCGCGCACGCCCTTCCCGACGAGGAGCGTCTCGTGGGCCCCGGACTCGATCGTCGTCTTCGTCGCGAAGACGAGCGCCGTCGCGTCGGGCTCGGCGGCGAGCGCCTTGCCGATCTGGTCGGCTCCCATGCTGACGATCTCGACGGTCTCGACCCCGCCGGCTTTCGCGTGCTCGGTCCGTGGGAAGACCGTCGAGAGCGTGTTGCACGCGATCAGGATCAGGTCGGGCTTGTAGCGGGCCTCCATGGCCGCGAGCGCTCCGTCGAAGACCCGGACCTTGTCGGCGTCGCGCTTCATGTCGTTGTATCCGAACGCGGCGTCCGGCTCGGCGTTCACGAAGACGATCCGGGCCTTGCGGACGATGCCGCTCGACGGGAGCCGTGCCGCGAGATCGGCCGCGACCGAGAGGCCGCCGAGGCCGGAATCCGTGACGACGATCGTCACGTCGGGCTTCTTGGCGGCGGCGCCGGCAAAGGAAGCGGGCGGAGCGCCGCCGGCACGCGGGAGGACCAGCAGCATCCCGCCGAGCGCGGCGACCAGGAAGGGATTTCTTCGAAGAACGTTCATCCGGATCCGCCGGAGCTTACACGTCCCGCTCTCGCCACGGCTCCCGCGCAGGGCGCCCGTCGGCGGCGGCGTTCCGGGCGCACGCCTGGGCGCGCGCCCGGAGGAGGTCGCGTTCCCGCGCGTTTCGTGCGAACGAGGCCGCGCGCTCGTATTCGGCTCGGGCCTCCTCCCGGCGCCCCAGCTTCTCCAGCAGGTCCCCGCGCACCGCCGGCAGAAGGTGATAGCCCTCGAGCGACGTCTCCCGGAGGAGCGCGTCCACGAGCGACAGCCCGGCAGCCGGCCCGCTCGCCATCGAGACCGCGACGGCCCGTAGAGGCGGACGTCGCTCCCTTGAGCGCGACTCTCGGCCGCGGTGTTTCAGGCCGCGCGCGCCGGAACGGGGGGAGCCGGCGCGGGGCGGCCCACGAGCGCCGCATCGAGGCTGAACGGACCGGCTCCCCGGCACGCGACGAACAGGAAAACGACGGCGTACACGAGCGCCAGCTCGCCCTTGTTGATCGTCGGGAAGAAGTTCGCTCCGCCCTGCAGCCTCCAGTGCACCTGGACGTACGCGACGGCCATCTCGCCGCTCGCGAGGAGCGCCGCCCAGGAGGTGGCGACCCCGGCTGCGATCGCGAGGCCGCAGGCGAGCTCGATGATCCCGGCGAACCACAGCTGGGTGCCCGCCGGCGGGCGGAGGTTCGAAAGGACCCCGAAGATCTTCTGGAAGCCGTGGAAGGAAAACGTCAGACCGGCGACGACTCTCAGAAGCCCGTACGCGGCCTCGGTCTTCGGTGCGAGGAGTCTGGAGAGCAAAGTTTTCCCCCTACGTCCGAGCTAGCAAAGCCGCTGCCACACCCTGGCCCGGGCATGTCGCTTGCTGCGAGCTCATGCGCGTGCCGCGTCTTTCGCGCACGCGAGTTCCGCCGCACGGGAGTGGGCGGAATCGGAGGGATGACGGAAAGGAGGCCGAGATGAGGACGAGGAATGCCGTGGCGGCCCCGACGATCGTCCTGCTCTGCGCTTTCGCGGCCTTTGCGCGCCCGTCGCTGTCCCAGGAACCCGGGACACCGACGAACGTGGACGCCACGGAGGCGGGTGCCGCGACGAAGACGGTCGAGGGCTGGGTGAAGGACTTCGAAGCGGGCAAGCGGCTCTCCGTCACCACGCGGAACGGCGGCGAGGACACCTTCCGGCTGGATGACGTGAACGTGAGCCTGTGGTTCAAGACGCACCCGAGGGTCGGCGAGGCGGTGACCGTCGTCGAGTCGACGGATGCGAACGGCAGGGAGACGCTGACCATCGCGGCGGAGAAGCCGCGCGAAGCCCGCAGGTAGGAACGCCGGCCGGCGCGTGCGCCTACTTCAGCCGGGGCGCGAGCCAGCCGACCCAGCGCCGGAAGACCTCGCGGGCGCGGACCGGGTCCGTCGGAAAGTGTCCCTTCGCGGGAATCGCGACGAACGAGGTCTCGACCCCGGACTCCTTCAGCGCGTGGAACAGCTTGAACGCCTGCGTGAACGGGACGCGGAAGTCGCCGGTGTCCGAGAGGATGAGAGTCGGCGTCCTCGCCTTCGTCGCGTACGTGATCGGCGACTGCGCGCGGTAGAGAGCCTCGCCCCCCGGCGAGAACGGCGTCGCCGACCCCTTGAACGAATACCGCATCTGGACGTTGAAGTCGGAGAAGAAGTACTGGTCGGAAAGGTCCGTCACGGGCGCGCCCGCGACGGCCGCCTTCCAGCGCGTGTCGTGCCCGATGAGCCAGCTCGTCATGTAGCCGCCGTACGACCAGCCCGAGACCGCGATCCGCGCCGGGTCCACGAATCCTCGCTTCACGAGCGCGTCGACGCCCGCGAGGACGTCGCGGCCGGGCCCGCTGCCCGCGTCGTCGAAGATCGCGCGCTGGTACGCGTTGCCGCGGTTGTCGCTTCCGCGGTAATTCGGGGAGAACACGGCCCAGCCCTGCGCGGCGAGGAGCTGCGCGAGAGGCGAGAAGCCGAGCGTGGACGCCGCCTGCGGGCCGCCGTGGATGAGGAGGACGAGCGGAACCTTCGTCCCCGGCGCGAGTCCGGGCGGCAGCACGACGACCCCGTCCTCCTCGAACCCGTCGGGGCCCTTCCATCCGAAGGTCTCGACCTTCCCCATCTCGCGCGCGGCGACCTCCGCGTTCAGGTCCGTCAGGCGCCGCGGCGCGGCGGACGGCGAGTCCATCACCCACAGCTCGGCGGGGCGGCTCGGCTCGCTGCCGACGAACGCGATCGCGCCGTTCTTCCCGACGGTCGCGTCGACGAAAAAGGACCACGCCGGGTTCACGTCGCCGAGCGCGAGCTTCTTCGCCGGCCCCTCGAGCGAGGCGATCCAGAGCGAGACGCGCGTCCCGTCGTTTCCGCCGACGAGAAGGGACTTTCCGTCGGGCAGCCAGACGGACGCGTAGAAGCACCGGTCGATCGCCTTCGTCAGGTTCGTCCCTTCGCCTCCCGACGCGACCGACGTCACGTGGACGTCGTTCACGTTGTTCGGGTCGCGGTCCCGCGGGCACCAGTACGACAGCCTCGATCCGTCGGGAGAGAAGGACGGATACGCCTCGAAACGGCCCTTCCCCGTGACGGCGCGGATCGCGCCCGTCGCGACGTCCAGGATCCGGACCGCGCTCCGGTCCGTATCGCCCGAGTGGGGCGTCTCGGCCGCGGCGAAAGCGAGAAGCGTCCCGTCCGGACTCCACGCGAGCGGCGAGGACGGCGGGCTCGGCGGCAGGTTGCTGAGGAGGCTCCAGGTTCCCGACGTCAGGCGCTTCGCCTCGCCCCCGCCCGCCGGGACGAGCCACACGTGGACCGGCGTCGGCGGCTCCGTCTCGTAGAGGCTGTCGTTCCCGATCTCGAAGAGGTCGTTTCCCTTCTTCGCCTCGGCCTCGTCCGGCCTCTCGTCCTCCGCGGCGTAGGCGATCGCCGCGCCGTCCGGACGCCACGCGAACTGCTGGACGCCCGTCGGCGTGTTCGTGATCTTCAGGGCCTCGCCGCCCGCCATCGGGAGGATCCAGATCTGGGGCTTGCCTTCCTTGCCCGGCCCGCCATGCGCGAGGAACGCGAGTCGATCTCCGGAGGGCGACCAGCGCGGATGGCCGATCCCCTTCCGGTCCTGCGAAAGGACGCGGCTCGCGCCCGTCGCGGCATCCACGAGGTCGAGCTCGGAGACCCACTCGTTCTTGGCGACGTCGGCCCGCGCCACGACGACCGCGATCGACTTCCCGTCCGGCGAGATCTGCGGCGACGAGAGGCGGACGATCTTCTCGAGGTCGTCGATCGAGAGTCGTTTCCTCGGCGAATCCTCGCCCGCGCCGGCCTGCGGCGCGAGGGAAAGGGCGAGGGCGGCGGCGAGCGCGAGGCGGACGGCGTGGCGGCGCATGGGGCTCACGGGACCTCCTGAGGAGCTTCGACGAGCTGCGGCGATCGTGCGGGAGTTTGCCAGATCGTGCGCCACGGGGCCGCGGCGTAAGATCGTCGCCGCGTGACGACCTCGGGCGACGGCGCGCTTCCCGGTCCGGATCTCTCCCTCGGGGTCCCCCTCTCCGACCTTGCGGAGGGCAGGCCGCTCCTCGGGCACGCCTTCGGCGAGGCCGTCCTCCTCGTCCTCGGAGGCGGCGGCGTCTTCGCCCTCGGCGCCTCGTGCACGCACTACGGCGGGCCGCTCGCCGAGGGGCTCGTCACCGGGACGGCGGTGCGCTGCCCATGGCACCATGCCTGCTTCGATCTCCGGACCGGCGAGCCGCTCCGGCCGCCCGCGCTCAACCCGGTTCCGACGTACGACCTCGAGCGAACGGGCGGCCGCGTGCGCGTCCTCGGCCCGCGCGCCGAACCGCCCCCTCCGCCGCCCGTTGCGGGGCCCGCGTCCGTCGTGATCGTCGGGGCCGGCGCGGCGGGCAACGCGGCGGCCGAGACCTTGAGGCGCGAGGGCTACGCGGGCGACGTCACGCTGGTCGGGGCCGAGCCCACCGTCCCCGTCGACCGCCCGAACCTCTCGAAGGACTATCTCGCCGGCAAAGCGCCCGAGGAGTGGATCCCGCTCCGCGGCGAGGACTTCTACCGCGACCGCCGGATCGACCTGAGGACCGGGGCCCGGGTCGGGTCGATCGACCTCGCGCGCCGCACCGTCGCGCTCGAGGGAGGCTCGTCGCTCCCATGGGGCGCGCTGATCCTCGCGACGGGCGCCGACCCCGTCCGCCTGAGCGTGCCCGGCGCCGGCCTGCCCCACGTCCGAACGCTCAGGACGTCAGCCGACAGCCGCGCCCTCGTCGCGCTCGCCGAAAAGGGCCGCCGCGCCGTCGTCGTGGGCGCGAGCTTCATCGGCCTCGAGGTGGCCGCCTCCCTCCGCGAGCGCGGGCTCGAGGTCCACGTCGTCGCGCCGGAGAGGGTCCTCTTCGAGCGCGTCCTCGGAGCCGAGGTCGGCGGCTTCGTGAAGGCCCTCCATGAGCGCCACGGCGTCCTCTTCCACCTCGAAGAGACGGTAACCTCGATCTCGGCGTCGAACGTGACGCTTTCCGGCGGGAAGAGTCTTCCGGCCGACCTCGTCGCCGTCGGCATCGGCGTCCGCCCGTCCGTCGCGCTCGCCGAGGCGGCGGGCCTCGCGGTCGATCGCGGCATCGTCGTGAACGAGCGCCTCCAGACGAGCGCGCCCGGCGTCTTCGCGGCGGGCGACGCCGCGCGCTGGCCTCACGCCGGGTCCTCGGAGAGGATCCGCGTCGAGCACTGGGTCGTCGCGGAGCGGATGGGCCAGGCGGCGGGCCGCTCGATCCTCGGCAGGCTCCTCCGCTTCGAGGACGTGCCTTTCTTCTGGAGCGCGCATTACGACGCGACGATCGCGTACGTCGGCCATGCCGCCGCGTGGGACCGGACCGACCTCCACGGCGACCTCGCCGCGCGCGACGCAACGGTCGCGTACCGCAGGGGCGGCCGGACGCTCGCCGTCGCGACGGTCGGCCGCGACCTCGCGAGTCTCGAGGCCGAGGCCGCGTTCGAGCGGAACGACGCGGACGCGCTCGCCGCATTCGGCGTGTCGCGCTGACGCCGCCCCGACCGTTCACGGCACCGCGACCACCTCGGGCGCGCCACGGGGTGGGCGGGGCGTCCTGTCGCGGGCGAGCGACGCGAGCCACTCGATCGCCGCGGAGCGCCCCGCCGAGTCGAAGACGCGCACGGGGCAGGGCATGAGGAAGCCGAAGGCGCGCGTCAGGTCCCGGATCCACAGCACGTCGCTCACGACGGCGCAGCCCTCGAAGAGCTTCATGAACCTCATCCCGAGCTTCGCGTCCTCCCAGGCCGCGCCCGGGGTGAAACCTTCGAATCCCGGCCCGATCTCGTAGAGGAGGAAGACGCGCCTCCCGGCACGGCGAGCCTCCTCGAGCAGGGGCTCGAAGACGCGCTCGTAATCCTCCTTCGAGACCTTGCCGGCGGCCCGGACCCCCTCGACGAGATCCGGCAGACCCGTCAATCTCTCCAGCATCGTTCTCGCCTCCCGCCGTCGGACAAACGCGGACGGCCCTCGACCATCCGTGCACGGTTTGCCTCCGTGCACGCAGCCTCGGGAAACGAGCAAGAGGCGTACCCGCGTGGGCGTCAAAGCGGCCGGTACGCCGCTTGCTCGCATCGCCACGAGGGGCGTCGAGCGGCTAAACGAGGCACCTCGCACCGCTGCGAACGGCCGCGCGGGATGAAGCCAGAACGACTCTCCTCGCCAGAATGGAGGCGACATCCGTGAATCCGACTCCCGAGACGCGCCAGCGTCACGTCCTCCCCGGAACAGCTCTCTCCCGCGTCGCGGCCGCGTCGATTCTCCTTCTCGCCCTGATGGTCCTGAGGCCGTGGCGGAGTCACGGCATCGCCTTCGCCGAAGGGAAGGGCCTCGACGGCGACGACGTCGCCCTCCTCTCGAAGGAGAACGGCGCGCTCGAGAAGATCGCCGCGAGCGTGACGCCGGCCATCGTCAACATCCAGACGACGCAGGTCATCAACGTTCAGGAGTCGCCGTTCTTCCAGGACCCGTTCTTCCACCAGTTCTTCGGGCTCGGCCCTTACAACATTCCGCGCAAGCAGCGCGAGCACGCCCTCGGGAGCGGCGTCGTCGTCACGCCGGACGGCATCATCGTGACGAACAACCACGTGGTGGCCAAGGCGAGCGACATCCAGGTCATGCTGGCCGACAAGCGGGTCTTCAAGGCCAAGGTCGTCGGCACCGATCCCGACACCGACGTCGCCGTCCTCCGGATCGAGGCGAAGGGCCTCCCGACCATCGTCTGGGGCGATTCCTCCGACCTGAAGGTGGGCCACATCGTCCTCGCCTTCGGCAACCCGTTCGGCCTCAACCAGACCGTCACCCGCGGCATCGTGAGCGCCATCGGGCGCGCGGGACTGGGGATCGAGAGCTTCGAGGACTTCATCCAGACGGACGCGGCGATCAATCCGGGGAATTCGGGCGGCGCGCTCGTCGACATCCACGGGCGCCTCGTCGGCATCAACACCGCCATCGTGTCCAATGGCGCCGGGATGGGCCTCGAAGGGGGTTCCGTCGGGATCGGCTTCGCCATTCCGGCCAACGTCGTCCGGCACGTCATGGACAGCCTCGTGAAGACGGGCAAGGTCGAGCGCGGCTATCTGGGCGTCTCGGTCGGCGACCTTTCCGCGAAGCTGGCCAAGGAGTTCGGCGTTCCCGACCTCTCGGGGGCCGTCGTCGAGGACGTCACGGCCGGTTCACCGGCCGCCAAGGCGGGACTGAAGGCCGGTGACGTGATCCGGACCCTCGACGGCAAGTCGATCCTGTCGAAGGACCAGCTCACGTTCACCGTGGCTTCGGAGAACCCGGGAGCGGTCGTCACGCTCGGCATCCTGAGGAACGGAGCGAAGGAGACCCTCTCCGTGACCCTCGGCTCGCGCCCGGCGAACCTCGGCCTCGCCGCGGGGACGGCCCGCGTGCCGTCCGGCAGCACGCTCGAGGGAATCTCCGTGCAGAACCTCACCCCGAAGCTGCGGGAGCAGTTCGGCCTCGATTCGAGCGCGACGGGCGTCGTCATCACGCGGGTCGATCCTTCCAGCCCGGCCGCGGAGGGAGGATTGCAGCCCGGAGACGTCATCCAGGACGTCGACCGCAAGCCCGTGCACAACGTCGCCGACTTCGATCGGATCGCGGCGCAGGCGAAGGGGGAGGTCCTCCTGCGGGTCGTGCGCCAGGGAAACGGGGCGTTCGTCGTGATCTCGCCGACGGACTGAACGTCACGGGGCGAGTGCCGCTCTCGATGGTCGGGACGGCGGGATTCGAACCCGCGACCCCTTGAACCCCATTCAAGTACGCTACCAGGCTGCGCCACGTCCCGACCGAGGACCGGTATCGAAGAGCGGGAAGCCCTTCGGGGGTAGCGGTTTATACCACGCGCCGGGCCGTCAGGGCTCGGACCGCGCGAGGAGGGCCAGGACTTCCTTGAGGTCGGCGACGGCGCGCTCGATGCGGTCGTCGTCGCCCGTCTTGCCGGTCGCCGCGACGGGTTGCGTGATCTCCGGAGCGGGCAGCTCGAACTCGATCGCCTCCGTGAACTTCGGCGGGGCCGGCCGCGCGGAGCGCGCCGCCCGGGCGCCCCGGTCGCCCTTGTCGGACGCGGCCGCCTTCTCCGGCCTGTCGGCCTTCTCGGCTCTGTCCGCCTTCGCCGGCTTCGGCGCGTCGGCGACCGGCGCGACCGCCGGGTTCGTGTCGGCACCGCCGTCGCGGGTTTCCTGCTTTCCGCTCCCCTCGCTCTCGAGGCGCTTCTTGGCGCCCGCGATCGTGTATCCCTCGTCGTAGAGGAGGCGCTTGATCCGCTCGATGAGCTTCAGCTCGCGCCCGCTGTACGTCCGCGGGCCCGGGCTCGACTTGTCGGGCGCGAGGACGGGGAACTCGGATTCCCAGTAGCGGAGGACGTACGGCTGCACGTCGGCGATGCGGCAGACCTCCCCGATCTTGTAGCGGGTTTCGGCGCCGGACCCGGACGTATCGGCCATCTGCACGACGTTTTTAGCACGGATTCGAGAATTTTGAGGATTTCGGATGTGCTTCGAAGGGTGACGGATCGAGGCCCTCGCGGGGCGGCCCCGGCGCGGCCACCGGCTCGGGACCATTCGAAGAAATCTCTAGATCCTTCTTCCATCCCTGTTCTTCGCGTCCCCCGGCTTCACGACGAACTTCACGGGCACGCCGTCGAGCTTCCAGCGCTCACGGATCCGGTTCTGCAGGAACCGCTCGAACGAGAAGTGCAGCGCCTCGGCCCGGTCCGCGAAGAGCCTCACGAGCGGCGGCTCGGCCGCCACCTGGACGGCGTAGCGGATCCGCAGCTCCCGCCCCGACCGGCCCTTCGGGAGCTCCCTCTCGAATGCCTTGCGGAGGACCCGGTTGAGCTCTCCCGTCGGCATGCGCGTCGCGAAGCGCCTCGCGAGCGCGTCCGCCTCGGGCAGGATGCGCGCGACGCCTTTCGCGGTCTTCGCCGAGACCGGCAGGAACGGCGCGTTGCGCAGGAACACGAACCGACGCACGACGTCCCGCTTCATCGCGCGCACCCTCTCGAGATCGCTCTCGACGAGGTCCCACTTGTTCGCGACGAGGAGAAGACCGCGGCCCGCTTCCTCCGCGTAGCCCGCGATGTGGGCGTCCTGCGCCGTGATGCCGTCGCCCGCGTCGAACACGATCACGACGAGCCGGGCGCGCTCCATGGACTTCCGCGCCGCGACGACCGACAGGACCTCGGGCGCGTCCGTCGTCCGGCCCTTCCGGCGGATCCCCGCCGTGTCGACGAGGACGTATTCGCGGCCGCCGACGGACAGGCGGCAGTCGATCGCGTCGCGCGTCGTGCCCGGGATCTCCGACACCATGACGCGGTCCCGGCCGAGAAGGGCGTTCACGAGGGACGACTTCCCGACGTTCGGCCGCCCGACGATCGCGACCGGGAGGGGATCCGTCCGGGTCTCGGGGTCGAGGTCGGGCGGCAGGGCGGCCTCGATCGCCTCGAGGATCTCGTCCGCGCCCGTGCCGTGGAGCGCCGAGACGCCGACGACCCGCGGGAACCCGAGCTGGAAGGCGTCCGCCGTCGAGGAAGCCGCGGATTTCGCGTCCACCTTGTTCCAGGCGACGACGACCGGCTTGCCGAGCGCATGCAGACGCTGCGCGATCCGCTCGTCCTCCGGAAGGCGTCCGGCCATGCCGTCGAGGACGAGGACGAGGAGGTCGGCGTCGGCGACCGCGGAGAGCGCGCGGTCGCTCGTCCAGGCCGCGAATCCGCTCGCGGCGTCGAGATCGAGGCCCCCCGTGTCGACGAGCTCGTACGGGCGGCCGTTGGGAGTTTTCGCGAAGACCGCCAGGGCGTCCCGCGTCATGCCGGGCCGGTCGTGGACGAGCGCGCGCCGCTCGCCCGCGAGTCGGTTGAAGAGCGCGGACTTCCCCACGTTCGGCCGCCCGACGAGGACGACCCGGAAGGCCGCCACGGTCAGCGCCGCCCGCGCGGAGCTCGGCGCGGGCGGCCCGCGGGACGGTGATTTCGGGGCCCGGGCGCCGCGGCGCCTCTCGCGCCTCGCGGCCCCGGGCGCGCGCCGACCGGCTCGAAGTCCAGCCCGCGCTTCTCGGCGTCCGCCTTCACGAGCTTCACGCGCAGCCGGTCGCCGAGGCGGAAGACGCGGCCCGTCGACGCTCCGACGAGCCGGTGCTCGACGTCCTCGTACCGGTAGAAGTCGTCGCCGAGCGACGAGATCGGGATCAGGCCGTCCACGTAGATGTCCTCGAGCGTCACGAAGAGCCCGAAGCCGACGACGGCCGAGACGTACGCCCAGAACTCCTCCCCGACCCTCTTCGAGAGAAAGACGAACTTCTTCCAGGCGACGGCCTCGCGCTCGGCCGACTCGGCGCGCCGCTCGCGCGCCGAGCAGTGGAGAGCGGCGTCGTGGAACCATCGCGTGCGGCCCGCGGCCTCCTCGGGCGCGGGAGGGCGGCGGGTCGCGATCCACTCGACGAGCGCGCGGTGGACGAGGAGGTCGGGATAGCGGCGGATGGGGGACGTGAAGTGCGCGTAGTACGTCGCCGCGAGGGCGTAGTGTCCGCGGCAGTCCTCGGAGTAGACCGCCTTCTTCTGCGCGCGGAGAACGAGGTCGTCCACGAAGCGCTCTTCGGGCTTCCCGGCGGCCTGAGCGAGGACCGCCTGGAAGGTCGCGGGCGTGACCTCCTCCTCGTCCTCGGGGAGGTCGTAGCCGAGAGGGCCGAGGACGACGCGGAGCGCCGCGAGACGCGAGTCGTCCGGGCGGTCGTGGACGCGGTAGAGGGCCGGCGCCGGCACGAACACGAGATGGCGCGCCACGGCTTCGTTCGCCGCGAGCATGAACTCCTCGATCAGCCGGTGCGCCTCGTTGCGGACCGCCTTCAGGATCGCGACGACGTCCCCCTCCTCGCCGAGGATCACGTCGGCGTCCGGAAGGTCGAAGTCGAGCGACCCGCGGCGCACGCGGCGCGACTCGAGCGCGTGCGCCGCGCGCTGCGCGACGCGCAGCATGTCGCCGACTTCGGAGGAGACGAGAGAAGAGACCGAAGAGGGGGAAGAAGAGGAAGAGGAAGAGGAAGAGGAAGATTTCTTGGAAGGTGAATGCCGCGAAGGCCCGGCCTCTAGGAAATCTCCTACCGCCGTATACGTAAGCCTCGCGCGCGACTTGATGAGCGAGCGATAGAACTCGCTCTTGACCGTCTCGCCGTGCTTGTCCAGCGTGAGCACGGCCGAGACGGTCCGGCGCTCCTCGTCCGGCCGGAGCGAGCAGAGGTCGTTCGAGAGGCGCTCCGGAAGCATCGCGATCGCCCGGTCCGGGAAGTAGACGGAGGTGCCGCGCTCGTACGCCTCGGCGTCGAGCGCGCTCCCGACCGGGACGTAGTGCGAAACGTCCGCGATGTGGATTCCGATCCGGAACCCGCCGTTCGGGAGCGCCTCGGCTTCGATGGCGTCGTCGAAGTCGCGCGCCGTCTCGCCGTCGATCGTCACGATCGTCCGACCCGTGAAGTCGGTCCTGAGCCGCCGCTCGCCTTCGTCCAGCGTCCCCTTCGCCGCCTCGGCCTCGGCGACCACGGTCTCCGGATACGTCCGCGGGATCCCCCACTTCCGCGCGACGACCTCGACGTCGACGCCCGGATCGCCCTCGAAGCCGATCGTCTCGGTGACTTCGGCGAGGGCGAGACGCTTGTCGTCCGGATACGCGAGGATCCGCGCCTCGACGAAGATGCCCGTCGCCGCGCCGCGATCCTTTCCGTCCGGCACCGCGAGCCGGGCGTCGATCCGCCGGTCGAACGGAACCACGAACGTCCCGCCGGGCCCGCGCGCGACCCGGCCGACGACGGTCTCGCGCCGCCTCACGAGGACCTTGACGACCGTTCCCGAGCGTCTCGGCGCCGTCCGCGATCTTCCGCCCTTCGGCGCAGCCTCGGCCGCCTCGACGCGCACGAGGACGAAGTCGCCGTCCAGCGCGCTTCCGAGGGCGGTGACGGGGACGTCCGGCACGCCCGTCTCGCCCGAGAGCAGGAACGCGCGGCCCTCGCCGCGCACGGCGAGCGTGCCCGCCGCGAAGTCGGTGAACTCGATGCGGGAGAGCTTCTCGCCGCGGACGCGCACGAGAACGCCGCGGCGCTCCAGTTCGGAGACCGCGTCCCGAAGCGCCTGCTCGTCCGGGGCGGACGGAGAGGCACCGAAGACCTTACGGGCGAGGTCGCCGAAGGGAAGGATGCGGGAGCCTCGAGGCTCGAGAGCCGCGAGGGCCGCGTCTTGAAGCTGCTGGAAATTCATGGGTTCTGGGTGGGGCGAGGCCCGGCGCGCCTCGACGGGAATCGGCATTCTGCCCCATTCGGCCCGCGCGTGCATCCGGCGGCACCGCGACCGGAACGACTCTTGCAGCGTCCCCTCCCGGAAGGGAGGGTCCCATGAAAGGTCTTCCAGCGTTCCATCGGGCAGGGGGCTTCCTGAAAATGGCGGCGGTCGGTGCCGTCGCCGCGGCGCTCGCGGCGGCCGGGTGCGCGTCCAAGACGGAACACGACCGGGCGCTCGCCGAAAACCAGAGGCTCATGAGCGAGAACGTGAAGCTCTCGGCGACCGTCGAATCCATGAAGGCCGAATCCGCCGAAGCGAACACGACGCTCGCCGAGGTCCAGAAGGGCCTCGAGGACATTCGCGCGAAGGAGCTGGCCGCGATCCGCTCGTCGCTGCGCGTCGCGGAGGAGGGCAAGGCCTCCGGAACGCGGCGCGATCAGCTCCAGGCCGAGATCCACACGATACGGACCGCCGTCCGCGAGAACCTCGACAAGCTCGCGAGACTCGAAAGGTCGAACCGGGAAAGCGGCGTGAAGCTCGCCTCGATCCAGTCGATGGTGGACGAGCTCAAGAAATCGCTCCAGGAGAAGGACGCGACGGTCGCCGAGCTCCAGAGCCGGATCGCCGACCTGTCGAAGACCGTCAACGAGCAGGCCACCTCCCTCGAGCAGAAGGAAGCCGCGATCCACGAGGGCGAGACGCGCATCGCGGAGACGACGACGGAACTCAACAGGGCCTACGTGGCCGTCGGCTCGAAGGGCGACCTCCGCCGGAAGGGCGTCGTCGAGCGGCGCGGCGACATCCTCGGCCTCGGCGGCCGGTGGATCGAGACGGGCAAGTTCGATCCCGCGGTCTTCCGCGAGGTCGACGTCACGAAGGACATGCGCGTCTCGATTCCGGCACCCGCGAAGGACGTCCGGGTCGTGACGGCGCAGCCGAAGGCGAGCTACACGATCGTCGACGGTGGCCCGAACGCGAGGACCTCGACGCTCGAGGTCAAGGACCCCGCCGCCTTCTGGAAGGGCGACCGCTATCTCGTCGTGATGACGGACTGACGACGGCGGCAAGAGCGGCTCGTCGAGCGGGCGCGTCGATCTCGATCGACGCGCCCTTTTGTTCGAGCGGCGCGCGAGCCGATCTCCTCTCCGGCCCCGGGCACGCCGATTGCGATTCCGTGTCGCCCGAGGAGGCCGCCATGAGAACGACGAAGGACATCGCCAGCCCCGGCAGCAGAATCCGCGCGACGATGATGGGTTTCGCGGTCGGGGCCGCACTCGCGGCCGCGGGCTGCGGCTCCAAAGAAGAGCACGCGCGTCTCGTTTCGGAGAGGGCCTACCTGGCCGCGGAGAACCGCCGCGTCTCGGACGCCCTCGAGGCGAAGAACATCGAAACCAGGGACATGGAGGTCGCGCTCGTCGAGGTCCGGAACGGACTCGAGGAGATCCGCGGCAAGGAGCTGGGCGCGATCCGCACCTCGATCCGCGTGGCGAAGGAAGGGCGGGCCTCGCAGACCCTCCGCGAGGAGCTCCGGGTGGAGATCCGGACGATCCGGGACGCCGTGCACGAGAACCTCGCGAAGCTGGCCCGGCTCGACGAGCAGAGCAAGGAGAGCGGCCTCCGGACGGCGTCCCTCGAGAGGCTGACCGCGGATCTCAAGCGGTCGCTCGAGCAGAAGGAGGCCCTCGTGGGCGAGATGGATCGTCGGATCAGGGACCTCTCCGGCACGGTGAAGGCGCAGGCCGCGAGCCTGAGGGACAAGGACGCCGCGCTCGGCGAGGGCGAGGCGCGGCTCGCGAAGAAGACGAAGGAGGCGAACACGGCCTGGGTCGCCGTCGCGCCGAAGAGCGAGCTCGCGAAGAAGGGCGTCGTCGAGCGCGCGGGCCTCGGCGGCCGATGGTCACGGACCGGCCGGTTCGACGCGGGGGTCTTCCGCGAGGTCGACGTGACGAAGGACTTCGAGGTGGAGATCCCCGCTCCGGCGAAGAACGTCCACGTCGTGACGACGCAGCCCAGGGAGAGCTACCGGATCGTCGACCGCGGCCCGAACGCCCACACGTCGACACTCGAGGTCGAAGACCCCTCCGCGTTCTGGAAAGGGGACCGGTACCTCGTCGTGATGACGGACTGAGCGGCCGGCCCATTCCTCTCCGGGGGAGGGGCTGGTGCGAAAGGGGGGACTCGAACCCCCACGGCCGGGTAAGGGCCACAAGGTCCTGAGCCTTGCGCGTCTGCCAGTTCCGCCACTTTCGCGCGGGGCGTGAAGGATAAGCGCCCCGCGCCGGCGGCGTCAAATGACGTGGCGCAGGCGTCCGAGCCGGCGAGGCAGCGCCGAGCGGAAGGTGCGGGAACCCGCATGACGGGTTCCCGCCGAACTAGCGCCGGAAGCCGGAGCGCTCGCGCACCGCGACGAAACCGTCGATGCGCGCCTGGTCGACCTCGGAGATTTCCGTGAAGCGGATGCCGAAGGCCGGATGGAAGTGGTCCAGCTCGTTCGTCCGGCGGACGACCTTGCCCTCGGCGCGCAGCGCCCGCGCGTCCTCGGGGAGCAGGAACTCGACCTCGACGGGACGGCCGATCGCGATCGGGGTCTCGATCTCGATGAGCATTCCGTTCGAGGAGACGTTCAGCATCTTCCCGACCCGCGTCGTGCCGTCGGCGATCACGCGGGCGATCGTGTTCAGCTCGCGGCGGGCCGGGATCAACGTGAGCCGGCTGGTCTTGTCGAGCAGCTCGTCGGCCGGGAACGGCGCGAGGATGAAGTCGTTGATCCCCGGGACGAGCGCCTCCTCGAGGTGCGGCAACCCCGCGGGCACCACGAGCATCATCGAGACCGTCCGCCAATGGGGTCTCTCCCTCAGGCGCCGGCATGCTGCGATCGCCCCGTCGGGAGGGAACCCCACGTCGAGGATCAGGAGGTCGGGAATCCTCTCGGGCGGGATCGTCTCGAGCTCCTCGAGGGTCTCGGCGGAACGCACGACGTAGCCCGCGCCGGAGAGGACCGAAGGCGCGCCGCGGAGGAGCCCCGCCGGCGGCCCGCCGAGGACGACCTTCTTCTTCGCGAAGAGTCCCGAGTCCCGCGGGAAGGTGCCCGACGAGTCGTTCACGCCGCGGCTCCCTTCCGGACGACGACGGAGCCACGCGCGATCTCCTCCCCGCGGCCGGCCGTCACGATGCCCGCGAACTTCACGGTGTCACCGAGGCGGCCCGCCATCGAGACGGTCACCTCGAGGACGTCGCCCGGGACCGCGGCTCGCGTGACGGCGAGGTCCGAGATCCCCGCGAGGAATCCGCGGCGGCCGAGGCCCGGGTCCCCGCCTTCGAGAAGCAGCGCGGACTGCGCGATGAGCTCCGCGAAGAGCGAGGCCGCGAGCGGTCCGCCCCGCGAGGCGTCGGCATCTGCGGTCACGAGCGCCCGCACGCGTCCCTCCGCCCGTCCTTCGACGCTGACGACCGCGTCGGCGAACCGAAAAGGAAACTGGTGCGGAACCGGCCCGAACGTCACGCGGCCCTCGCGCGGATGAAGTCGCACAGCGAATTCACGGACGCGAACGCCTTGACGCCGACCTCCTCGTCCTGGACCTTGATCCCGAACTCCTTCTCGACGCCGAGTACGAGCTCGAGCGCGTCGATCGAGTCGAGGCCGAGGCCGCCGTCGGCGTCGCCGAAAAGAGGCGCGTCGTCGCGGATGGAGGCGGGGTCCACGTCCAGTTTGAGCTGCCGCACGATGAGTTCCTTCACGCGGGGTTTGAGGTCTTCCGACAAGTCACTTCTCCATGCAGGAAAATCGGATCGTTGAGGATATCAGGATGCGCAGGCGGACGAGCCGCCGAGCGCGAGCGAGCCGGCGAGGCAACGCCGAGCGGAAGGTGCGGAAACCCGCCTGACGGGTTTCCGCCTAACCGACGAAGCCGCCGTCCACGCGAACCGTCTGGCCGGTCAGGTAGGAGGCGCCGTCCGTGCACAGGAAAGACACGAACGGGGCGATGTCCTCCGGCCTCCCGAAGCGCTGGACCGGCACGCGCTTGAGGAAGTCCTCCCGGACCTCCCTGGTGAGGAACGAGATCATCTCGGTCTCCACGAAGCCCGGCGCGACGGCGTTCACCGTGACGCCGAAGGGGCCGACCTCGGCCGCGAGCGACTTCGTGAGCGCGACGAGCGCGCCTTTCGCGGCCGAGTAGTTCGTCTGCCCCGCGCTACCCGAGAACGCCGCGAGCGACGAGACGTTCACGATGCGGCCCCACCGCCGGCGCAGCATGCCGCGCAGGAACGCCTTCGTCATCCGGTACGTGCCGCCGAGCGACGTGTCGAGGACGAGGCTCCAGTTCGCGTCGGGCATGAGGGCGAAGAGGCCGTTCTTCAGGACGGCCGCGTTGTTCACGAGGACGTCGATGCCCTCGCGCTCGCGATCGAGCCGGTCCGCGAGCGCGGCGATGTCCGCCGCCGACGTCACGTCGCATTTCACGGCCTCGGCGCTCGCGCCGGAGGCCCGGACCGCGGCGGCGGCCGCCTCCGCCCCCGCCGAGTCGGCGCGGTACGTCAGAATCGCGTGGAAGCCGTCCGCCGCGAGGCGCTCGGCCGTCGCGCGCCCGATCCCGCGGGACGCGCCCGTCACGAGCGCGACGCGTGTGCGCGCTCCGCTCACGACGCGACCACTCCCCGCGGGCCGAGAACGGGCGCAACGGACGCCGCGAAGACGGCGATGTCCTCCGGCCTCTCGAGCGCCGGTCGCGCGACGATCGCGTCGCGCAGCGTCCAGCGGACGAGGCGGGTCAGGACGTCGCCGGGACCGACCTCGGCGAAGCGGTGGATTCCGGCGCTTCGCATGGCCAGGAGAGTGGGAGCGAAGAAAGAGGGAAGAGAGATCTGCCTAGAAAGGACATGGGCGGCCTCCTCGCCGCTCACCACCCGGCGCCCCAGCATGGGAGCGTAGAGAGCCGCGCGCGGAGGCGAAATCCTCACACCACCTTCTAGGAATCTTTGCAGACCGTCACATACGCCCACGAGCCTTCTCGAGTGCATCGGGAACCCGATCGGCAGCATCTCCGCCTTCAGCGCCCGCGGTCGGAGGATGTCGATCGCCCGGTCTACCAGCCCCCGTTCTCCGGTCAGGACGAACTGCGCGGATGCGTTCTCCGTCGCGATCGAGAGCCGGGAGGCCTCCGGGCAGACGCCCGCGAGCGCGGCCTCGACGTCGGCGCGGCCGAGGCCGATGACGAAGCCCATCGTCCCCTCGAAGTCGCCGGCCCTCTTCCCTTCGGCGAGGAGGCGCTCGGCCTCGAGGAGAACGTCGAGCGCGGCCTCGCGCGAGAGGCAGCCTGCCGCGACGAACGCGGCGTACGTCCCGAGGCTGTAGCCGCACGAGGCGTCCGGAACGAGTCCGTGCTCGCGCTTCAGGACCTCGAGCGCCGCGAGGGACATGGCGAAGACGCCGACCTGGGCGGGGCGGTCTTCGTGCAGGGTTGGAAGGCCCTCGCCAAAAAACGTGCCGTCGATGCTCACTCCGGACCGGAGGGAGATTTCTTCGAATAGTGAAGAGACATAGCCGAAGCGCGCGGCGAGCGCCTCGCCCATTCCCGGCTTCTCGCTCAGCTGTCCGGGGAAGAGGGCGCCGAAGGAGATCACGACGGGTCTTTCTGATGTGCGGCGGCTGCTGGTGCAGCCGCCGACAGCTGAAAATCTCCGTCGCGAACGACCGATGTCAAGGGCGCGCTTTGCGCGCCGCGCAGCGGTCGAAGACCCTTGACATCGGCCGTTCGTGACGCATCTTCGTATGCCGACGAGATCGGCGCGAACGTCCAGCGCTTCAGCCAGCGCGCCCAGCGCTCCTCCGTGCGGTCGCGCCCCGCGAAGTGAACGAGCCGGCCGACGACGGAGAGGCCAGGCATGTCGGGATGCTCCCGGTCGAACTCCCACGGATGCGCGTAGAGGACCGGCGAAACGCCGGCCTCGAGGTCGCGCTCGATCGCGGCCTCGATCCGGCCCCGCCGCGTCAGCCGGGAGCAGACGCCGCCGCCCCACATCGCCCGCCGGCCGAAGAACGTGCCCATGAGCGGCGGGACCTCCAGGATCGGGCCGGACGCCGTCTGCAGGATCGTCGGCCTGACCGGATTCGAGGGATCGCCGACCGGCGGCGCCGTCGTGAGGGACGAGTCGAGCGTGAAGCCCTCCTCGACGAGGACGGCGAGCGCGGGGTTGTCGGCCTTCAAAAGCGACCATTCCGGCGCGCGGAAGGCCGTGACCGACCGCCCGACGATGTCCTGCAACGTGTCGCGGCTCAAGCGCACGTCCTCGCGGAACTCCCCGGGCGTCATCTCGAAAACGCGCCGGTGCGCGTCGCCGTGGCAGGCGATTTCGTGGCCCGCGCCGGCGATGCGCTTCACGAGCGCGGGAGTCTGCCGGGCGACCCACCCGAGGACGAAGAACGTCGCCCTCGACGCGGTGCCCTCGAGAAGCTCGAGAATCCGGCCCGTTCCCGCGTGCACGCGCTTCTCGCGCGCCGCCCAGGTCGCCGGGTCCGCATATGCCGGGTGACCGCAGACGTGGAACCAGTCCTCGACGTCGACGGTCAGGATGGGCGCACGCATCAGCCGATTATGACGCGTCGGAATCCAGCGTCTTGTAGTAGACGGAGAGCCACGACGTGACCCACGTGTCGCGGAAGGGGCGGTAGTGCGAGCGGCCGCCGTAGATCGTCCGGACCGGCACCGAGACGAACCGCGCGACGCGCGGCGCCGCCTTGATGAGCATCTCGTTCTCGATGGAGTAGCGCTCGGCCCGGAGCCGGAGCGTCCGGAGCAGGTCGGCGGCGACCACGCGGTAGCCGGACTGGCCGTCCTCGACGGAAAGCCCCGTCATCCGCGAGAGGACCTTGTCGCCGATCGTGTTCGCCCAGTAGTTCTTCGCGGGCATCGCCGCGGTGTCCTTGAGGCGCGAGCCCACGACGAAGTCCGCACCGGATCGCGCGGCCTCGAGGAGCGCGGGCAGGTCGGCGGGGTCGTGCTGTCCGTCCGCGTCGACGAACGCGACGTGCGTGACGGGCTCGGCGAGGAGGATCGCGAGGCCGGCCCGCAGCGCCGCCCCCTTGCCGCCGTTCGCGTCCCTCGCGAGGAGGCGCGCGCCCGCCGCCCGCGCGGCCTCGGCGGTGCCGTCGCCGCTCCCGTCGTCGACGACGAGAACGTCCGGGACGGCCCTCAGGAGTCCCGCGACCACCGCGCCGACCGTGGAGGCGCAGCGGAAGGCCGGCACGAGGGCCACGGGCCGGAAATCCACGCAATTCTCCTCGGGCACGCGTTAGGGGATTGACGGGAGCGCCCTGTTTGTGAAAAGTATCACGAGCGACGAATGGGCACCCCGCTCGCCTTCCTGCCGATCCTCATCATGCTCGTGGGTGCCATGGGCGTCGGAGCGCTTCTCCTCGGCCTGAACTACGTCCTCGGCCGCAAGGTCAGCACGAAGCGCAAGCTCTCCCCCTACGAGAGCGGGATGCCTCTCCTCGACGACAGCCACAAGCGGATCAGCGTCAAGTTCTTCATCGTCGCGATGATCTTCATCCTCTTCGACGTGGAGGCCGCGTTCCTGTATCCGTGGGCCGTCGTGTTCCGCCAGGGCGGCCTGCCCGTGTTCGTCGACATGGCCGTCTTCGTCGTCGTCCTCTTCCTGGGGTTCGGATACCTCTGGAAGAAAGGCGCGTTCGATTGGACCTGACGTGAGCGGCGGCCCGAACACGCCCGCGAGCGAGCTGGCAGGAGCGCCGCCCGCCGGAGAGCACGGCGCCGTCTCGTGCGGCCGGACGCTCTCGTTCTCCCGTGAGGCGCGCGCCGAGATCGACCGCCTCCTCACGCGCTACCCCACGAAGCAGAGCGCGCTCCTTCCCGTGCTCTGGGTGGCCCAGAAGGAATGGGGCTGGATCTCGCGCGAAGCCGTGGACGCCGTCGCGTCGACTCTGGGCCTCGCACCCGCGTTCGTGTGGGGCGTCGTGACGTTCTACACGATGTACAACCGCGCTCCCGTCGGAAAGCACGTCATCCAGGTCTGCACCTCGATCTCGTGCCACCTGAACGGCGCCGAGGAGGTCTTCTCCGAGTGCAAGAAGAGGCTCGGAGGCCTGAAGTCCGGCGAGACGTCGGAGGACGGGATGTACACCGTCGTCGAGGTCGAGTGCCTCGCCCAGTGTGACAAGGCTCCGGCCGTCATGGTGAACGGCGACGACTACGCCGTCGTCACGAAGGAGAAGCTCGACGACTTCCTGAAGGGTCTCGGCTGATGGCGGGCCTCGAGAGGATCCCGCCGGTCCTCCTCGCGCGCCTCGGGAAGAAGGACTCCCGCTCGATCGAGACGTACGTCGCCGACGGCGGCTACGCCTCGTGGAAGAAGGTCCTCGCCGGCGTCCGCGGCGGCGCGTGGACCCCGGCGAAGGTCACCGACATGGTCAAGGCGTCGGGCCTGCGCGGCCGCGGCGGCGCGGGATTCCCGTGCGGGATGAAGTGGACGTTCGTGCCGCCGAAGGAGAAGCGGGGCGACAAGCCCGTTTACCTGCTCTGCAACGCGGACGAGTCCGAGCCCGGCACGTTCAAGGACCGCCTCCTCATCGAGAACGACCCGCACCAGGTCCTCGAAGGGATGATGCTCGCGAGCTTCGCCCTCGAGGTGCGGCACGCCTATCTCTACATCCGGGGCGAGATGGTCCACGGCGCCGAGATCCTCGAAGCGGCCGTGGACGAGGCCCGCGCGAAGGGTTTCCTGGGCACGGACATTCTCGGCTCGGGCGTCGACCTCGCGATCACGATCCACCGCGGAGCCGGCGCCTACATCTGCGGCGAGGAGACGGCCCTCATCGAGAGTCTCGAGGGCAAACGCGGCCACCCGCGCATCAAGCCGCCCTTCCCCGCGGTCGAGGGCGCGTGGGGCTGCCCGACGGTCGTGAACAACGTCGAGACGCTCGCGTGCGTCAAGCACGTCCTCGACCGCGGCGCCGACTGGTTCAAGGGAATCGGGCGCAACGAGAAGAACACCGGCCCGAAGCTCTACTGCGTGTCGGGCCACGTCGAGAAGCCCGGTGTCTACGAAGCCCCGACCGGGATCCCGTGGGAGGAGCTCCTCGCGATGGCGGGCGGCGTGCGCGGCGGGCGGAAGCTGAAGGCCGTCATCCCGGGGGGCTCTTCCGCGCCGATGCTCACGGCGGCCGAGATCGCGGGCGTCCCGATGGACTTCGACGGGCTCGTCGCCGCGAAGTCCATGTTCGGCTCGGCCGGGATCATCGTGATGGACGAGACGGCCGACATCCCGAAGGCCGTCACGAACATCGCGAAGTTCTACGCGCACGAGTCCTGCGGGCAGTGCACGCCCTGCCGCGAGGGGACGCCCTGGCTCCTGAAGATGCTCCGCCGCGTCGTGAGCGGCGAGGGGAAGAAGACCGATCTCGATCTCCTCCTGCAGGTCTCGAACCAGATGGGGAACGGGATGACGATCTGCGTCTTCTCGGACGCCGCGATCGCGCCGGTCATCTCGGGCATCACGAAGTTCCGGGCGGAGTTCGAGGCCTATGTCGACAGGTCGAGCACACCCGTCTACGAAGAGAAAGCCCCCTCGGACCTGACCAACGCCATCGCCAGCCGCACCGCGGCGGGAATTCATTCTTAGAATGGGTGAGAACGCTCTCTCCCCCTCTTACCCTTCTAAGAAATCTCTTTCTTCGGACGTGCCATGCCCAAGGTAACCGTGGACGGCAGGACCGTCGAAGTGCCCTCCGGCGCGAACGCGCTCGAGGCGTGCCGCGCCGCCGGCGTGGACGTCCCGCACTTCTGCTACCACCCGGCCCTCTCGATCGTCGGACAGTGCCGCATGTGCATGGTCGAGGTGGAGGGCGTCCCGAAGATCCAGGCCTCGTGCACGGTTCCCGTGCGCGACGGGATGGTCATCAGGGCCTCGACCGAGAAGGCGCTCGCCGCCCGCAACGCGACGATGGAGTTCCTTCTCATCAACCACCCGCTCGACTGCCCGATCTGCGACCAGGCCGGAGAGTGCAAGCTCCAGGACAACGCCGTCGGGGCGGGCCTCCCCGTCTCGCGCACGTCCGAGCCGCGCCGCCTCTTCCCCGGCTACGAACGGACGGACATCGGCCCGCACGTCATCGCCGACATGACGCGCTGCATCCAGTGCACCCGCTGCATCCGCTTCTGCCAGGAGATCACCGGGACGGGCGAGCTCACGTTCATCGAACGCGCCGGCCACACGATCGTCTGGACGCACGAGGGCAGGCCCCTCGACAACGACCTCTCGGCCTGCGCCGCGGACGTCTGCCCGGTCGGAGCGCTCACGACGAAGGAGTTCCGCTTCCGCAAGCGCGTCTGGTGGCTCGACAAGACGCGCTCCGTCTGCGACGGCTGCGAGATCGGCTGCAACATGTCGATCGAGCACCGCGACCGCGTCGTCTACCGCCTCACCCCCCGCGTCCAGCCGCACGTCAACGACTACTGGCTGTGCGACTACGGCCGCTTCCGGGCCGAGGAGCTCAACGCCCGGGAATTCACGAAGCCCGAGGTCCGCGCCGCGTCCGGCGGCGCGGAGCGCCGCCGGACGAACTGGGGCGAGGCGCTCGACGCGGTGAAGGTCGCGATCGAGAGAGCGCGGGAAGAACAGCGAGAGAGAGGAAGAGAGAGAGAAGAGATTTCTTCGAGGGTAAGAGTCATCGGGTCCGCCTTCCTCACGACCGAGGAGGCCTGGCTTCTCGCGACGCTCTGCAAAGATTCCTTGAGGGTGGATGCACCCGAGTTCACCGTGGACGTCGGGCCCAGAAGGCGCATCCGGAACAAGAAGGACGGCTGGCTGTACGGAACCGAGGCCGCGCCCAACGGCAGGGGCTGCGAGGCGGCCGGCCTCAGCCGCGCCAAAGAAGGCGGGACTTCCCCGTCCGTCCTCTACGTCACCGACGCGCATTTTTCCGAGCGATGCGACGACCCCGTCTTCGTCGCCGAGCTCCGCAAGGCGTCCGTCCTCGTCGTCCACGCCCGCAAGCGCAACGCTCTGACCGATGCCGCCGACATCGTGCTGCCCGCCGCGGGCCTCGCGGGCACGGAGGGCACGTTCGTGAACGCGAAGGGGCGCGTGCAGCGCGTCGACTGCGCGATCCTCGCGCCGCCGATCGTCCGCACGAACCTCGAGATCTTCCTCCACCTCGGCGCGCGCTGGGGCGCGTTCGACACCCGGTGGACGGCCCGTGACGTCTTCGACCGCATGAAGGCGTCCGTCCCGGGCTATGCCGGCCTCGACTGGGATTCCGACGACGTCGTCGGCAACCCGCCGTCGATCTCCCCCGCCGCGGCCTACGACGTGCTCGGCCTGAACGAGGACGCGGACGTCGAGGTCTTCGTGCGCCCGTCGGTCGCGGCGCCGGACAGAAGGCCGTGAGCCCGACTCTCTCGGCCGCCCTCGAGGGAGCGGGCAAGATCGCCTTCGTCTGGGGCGTCGTCCTCGCGGCGATGCTCCCGAACCTCATCTGGATGGAGCGCCGCGTGGCCGGGCTCATCCAGGACAGGCCCGGGCCGAACCGCGTCGGCCCGTTCGGCCTCCTGCAGGCCTTCGCGGACGTCCTCAAGATGTTCATGAAGGAGGACGTCGTGCCGCTGTACGCGGACCGCGTCCTTCACACGCTCGCGCCGTTCATCCTCCTCGTGCCGTCGCTGACGACGTTCGCCGTCATCCCGTTCGGCTCGAAGGTCCCGCTCTTCGGGCGCGAGATCCCGCTCGTGATCGCCGACGTGAACATCGGGATCCTGTACGTCTTCGCGCTCGCCTCCGTCGGCGTCTACGGCCTCGTCCTCGCGGGGTGGGCGTCGAACAACAAGTTCGCGCTCATGGGCGGCATCCGCTCGTCGGCCCAGGTCATCAGCTACGAGCTCTCGATGGGCCTCGCGGCGATCGCGACCCTCATGGCGGCGGGCTCCCTGCGCCTCGTGCGCGTCGTCGAGTACCAGGCCGGCGGCACGTTCCTCGGGTTCCTGCCCCGCTGGAACTGCCTGACCCAGCCCCTCGGCTGCGTCATCTTCATCGTCGCGGCGTTCGCGGAGACGAACCGCGTGCCGTTCGACCTCCCGGAAGCCGAGGCCGAGCTCGTCGCGGGGTACCACACGGAGTACTCCGGCTTCCGCTTCGGCGCGTTCTTCATGGCCGAATACCTGAACCTCGTCGCCTCCTCGATGATGATGGCGACTCTCTACTTCGGCGGCTGGTCGCTTCCGTTCCTCCCCTCGTCGGGGCTCCTCGGCGGCCTCCTCTCGATCGCCGTCTTCTTCGCGAAGACGATGTTCTTCGTGTTCCTCTTCATGTGGGTCCGCTGGACCCTCCCGCGCTTCCGGTTCGACCAGCTCATGGACCTCGGCTGGAAGGCGCTGCTCCCGCTGTCGCTCCTCAACCTCCTCTGGACGGGAGCCCTCATCCTCCTGAAGGTGATCTGATGCCCGCCCTCAGCGGAGACCTCGTCGTCTTCACGATCGCCTCGCTCCTCGCGATCGGGTTCGCCCTCGCGATGGTCGTCCAGAAGGCGCCCGTGAGGAGCGTCCTCTCGCTGGTCGTGACGTTCTTCGGGCTGGCGATCTTCTCGATCCAGCTCGCGGCGCCCTTCGTCGCCGTCCTCCAGGTCTTCGTCTACGCGGGCGCGATCCTCGTCCTCTTCCTCTTCGTCATCATGCTGCTCAACCTCGGCCAGGAGGCCGCCGAGGAGGACCGACGGCCCCTGCAGAAGTGGCTCGGCCTCGTGGCCGCGCTCGCCCTCGGCGGCGTCCTGTCGGGAGCGGCGCTCCGCGCGCCGACACCGAAGGGCATGCGCCCTCCGGCCGTCGTCCCGCTCGCGGACGAGATCCCGACGATCGGGCGGCTGCTCTTCTCCGACTACCTCCTCGCCTTCGAGGCGCTCTCGTTCCTGCTCCTCGTGGCCGCCGTCGGCGCGCTGCTGCTCTCCAAGAGGAGGTTCGAGTGACCGGCACGCTCCCCGGCGTCGCCCCGATGGCCGTGCCGCCCGCCGCGTATCTCGTCGTCGGGACGCTCCTTTTCGCGATCGGGCTCGCGGGGGCGCTCCTGAAGCGGAACGCCCTCTCGATCTTCCTCTCGATCGAGCTCATGATGAACGCCGTCAACCTCCTGTTCCTCACGTACGCGCGGATGCGCGGCGACATGGCGGGACAGATGATCGTCTTCTTCGTGATCGCCATCGCGGCCGCCGAGGCCTCGGTCGGCCTCGCGATCTTCGTCGCGCTCTTCCGCGCCCGCCGGACGGTCGACGTGGACAAGATCGCCCTGTTGAAGTGGTAGGCCGGACGTGAACCGTCTCTGGCTCATCCCGCTCCTCCCCCTGGCCGGGTTCGTGCTGAACGGCCTCGTCGCGCTGCTCGCGGCGAGCGCGCGGGCCGAGGCCGAGCTCGGCAAGGACCAGCCGAAGGCGCGCCTCCCGTACGCCCAGCGCCTCTTCCACGGAGTCGTCGGGGTGGGCTCCGTCGGCCTCGCGGCCGTCCTCGCCTTCGCGGCGCTCGTCCCCTGGACCCTCGAGTCTCTCGGCCACGCCGAAGGAATCGGCCCCGTCGTCCAGCACGTCTACACGTGGATGGCGGCGGGCGACTACACCATCGACGTCGCGTTCCGCCTCGACGCCCTCTCGGCGGTCATGCTGTCCTTCGTCACGTTCGTCGGGACGCTCATCCACGTGTACAGCGTCGGCTACATGCAGGAGGAAGAGGGCTACGGGCGCTACTTCGCGTTCCTGAACCTCTTCATGTTCGCGATGCTCATGCTCGTCCTCGCGGACAACCTCCCGCTTCTCTTCGTGGGATGGGAGGGCGTCGGCCTCTGCTCGTACCTCCTGATCGGCTACTACTACGACAAGGACTTCGCGGTCGCGGCCGGCAAGAAGGCGTTCATCGCGAACCGGGTCGGCGACGTCGGGATGGTGCTCGGCATCTTCGGGATCTTCGCGCTCTTCGGGACCGCGGATTTCTCGTTCGTCGACCTCGCGAAGCGCGCGGCGCTCGCTCCCGGCGCGCACGTCTCGGTCTACGCCGTCTGCCTCCTCCTGTTCCTCGGGGCGATCGGCAAGAGCGCGCAGGTGCCGCTCTACGTCTGGCTCCCGGACGCGATGGCCGGCCCGACGCCGGTCTCGGCGCTCATCCACGCCGCGACGATGGTGACGGCCGGCGTCTACCTCGTCGCGCGCTGCAGCGCGGTCTTCGTCCTCGCGCCGGACGCCCTCACGCTCGTCGCGTGGATCGGCGCCGGCACGGCGATCTTCGCGGCGTCGATCGGCCTCGCGCAGAACGACATCAAGAAGGTCCTCGCGTACTCGACGGTCTCGCAGCTCGGGTACATGTTCCTCGCCTGCGGCGTCGGCGCCTTCTCGGCCGGCATCTTCCACGTCTTCACGCACGCGTTCTTCAAGGCCTGCCTCTTCCTCGGCTCGGGCTCGGTGATCATGTCCATGCACCACGAGCAGGACATGCGGAAGATGGGCGGCCTCGCCGCTCGCATCCCGCAGACGTTCATCACGATGCTCGCCGCGACGCTCGCGATCGCCGGCGTCTTCCCGCTCGCCGGCTTCTTCTCGAAGGACCTGATCCTGGGCTCCGTCGCCGCCTCGGGCCACTGGTTCCTCTACGCGGTCGGCCTCTTCACGGCGGGACTCACGGCCTTCTACATGTTCCGCCTCGTCTCGATGACGTTTTTCTCGGCGCCACGGGGCGACCCCCACGCCCTCGAGCACGCGCACGAGAGCCCGCCGACGATGACGATTCCGCTCTGGGTCCTCGCCTTCTTCTCGGTCGTGGCCGGATTCCTCGGCGTCCCGGCCGCCCTCGGCGGCTCGGATCGGATCGGGCGGTTCCTCGAGGCGTCCGTCGCGCACCCCGAGATCGGCGAGATGTCCCACGGCCTCGAGATCGGCCTGATGCTCCTCTCCCTGGGCGTCGCCGTCACCGGCCTCGTGTGGGCGTGGCGCTGGTACGGCAGGGCCGCGGGTGCCCCGGAGGCCGTCTCGCCGCAGGCGGCGACCTTCTACGAACGATCCGGCCTCCTCGGGCGTCTCGTCGCGAACAAGTGGAACGTCGACGAGGGAATCGAGCGCTTGATCCTGTCGCCGTTCCGGAGGATCGGGACGTTCCTGTGGCGCGGGTTCGACGCCCTCGTGATCGACGGGATCGCGAACGCGTCGGCGTTCCTCGTCGAGCTCGCGGGCGACCTCATGCGGTTCTTCGCGACCGGCCGCGTCCGCAACTACGCGCTCGCGTTCTCGCTCGGCGTCTTCGTCTTCGTCCTCTACGTGTGGGTGAGGTAGCGCCATGCCCTTCCATCCTCTCGGCGCCGACCTCCTCACGACGCTCGTCTTCCTCCCGACTCTCGGCGCCCTCCTCCTCGCGCTCGTGCCCGGCGAGTCGAAGGCGGCGGCCCGCGCCGTCGGCGTCGCGACGTCGCTCCTCACGTTCGGCGTGAGCGTGGTCATGCTCGTCCGCTACGACCCGACGGCCTCCGGGATCGAGGGCTTCGCGATCGACCGCCCGTGGCTCCCGCGCTTCGGCATCCGCTACCAGCTCGGCGTGGACGGCCTCGCGCTCGCGCTCGTCCTCCTCACGACGCTCCTGACGGTCTCCGTCCTCCTCGTCGCGTGCGGCCAGAAGATCGACAAGCTCAAGGGCTACGTCGCCTCCTTCCTCGTCCTCGAGACGGGGATGGTCGGGAGCCTCGTCGCCCTCGACATGATCCTCTTCTACGTCTTCTGGGAGGTCATGCTGATCCCGATGTACTTCATCATCGGGATCTGGGGCGGGAAGCGCCGGATCTACGCCACGATGAAGTTCTTCCTCTTCACGATGGCGGGCTCGCTTCTCATGTTCATCGCGATCCTCTACACGGCGGGCGTCCACAGCCGCACGACGGGGCTCCTGAGCTTCTCGGTCGTGGACTGGGCCCGCGCGTCGGCCTCGGGCGCGTGGAGCCTCGCGCCGGGCGTCGAGGCGCTCCTCTTCGGGGCGTTCGCTCTCGCCTTCCTCGTGAAGGTGCCGCTCTGGCCTCTCCACACGTGGCTGCCCGACGCGCACGTCGAGGCCCCGACGGGCGGCTCCGTCATCCTCGCGGGCGTCCTCCTGAAGCTCGGAACGTACGGCCTCCTGCGCTTCGCGTGGCCTCTCTTCCCGAACGCCGCCGCCCGATACGGTCCGTTCCTCGCCGTTCTCGCCCTCGTCGGCGTCGTCTACGGCGCATGGGTCGCCGCCGCCCAGAAGGACATGAAGAAGCTCGTCGCGTACTCGTCGGTGAGCCACCTCGCGCTCGTCGTCCTCGGCATCGTCGCCGGCACGGGCGCCGCGCTCTCCGGCGCGATCTTCCAGATGATCGGCCACGGCCTCACGACGGGCCTCCTCTTCCTCCTCGTCGGCGTCCTCTACGAGCGCCGCCACACGCGCGAGATGGCGGACTACGGCGGCGTCGCCTCGCGTGTGCCGGTCACGACGGCCCTGTTCCTGATCGCGACGCTCGGCTCGGTCGGGCTTCCCGGACTGAATGGATTCGTCGGCGAGTTCCTGATCCTCGGCGGCGTCTTCCAGGTCCGGATCGTCTGGGCCGCCGTCGCGGCCACCGGGATGATCCTCGGGGCGATCTACCTCCTCACGCTCGTCCAGAAGGTGTTCTGGGGTCCCGAGACGGTCCCGGCGAACCGCACGCTCACGGACATCAACGGCTGGGAGCTCGCGGGCGCCTTCCCGATCGTCGTCCTGATCGTCCTCCTCGGCGTCTTCCCGCGCCCGCTCCTGAACCTCGTGGACGGCTCCGTGAGGAGCCTCCAGAGGCCCGTTGCCGCAGCCGCAGCCACCGTGCCCGCGACCGCGTCGGCGGCGCCGGCGGCGGAGGCCGGGCGATGAGCGGCTTCCTGCACGTGACGGGCGCCGACTTCGCCTCCGTCGCACCGGAGATCGTCCTGTGCGCCGCGGCGACGCTCGTCCTCCTCCTCGACGCCTTCGCGCGGCCCCTGCGCGCGTTCCTTCCGTACGTCGCCCTTCTCTCCCTGGCCCTCGCGAACCTCGCCGGCCGCGACCGGACGGGGACGTTCTTCTCGGGCGCCGTGGAGTCCACCGCCTTCACGCGCTACATCGAGCTCGTCGCCCTCGGGGCGGTCGCGCTCGCGATCCTCGGCGGCGCCGCCGCTCTCGAGCGCGACAAGCGCGACCAGGGCGAGTTCTACGCCCTGCTCCTCTTCGCGGCCGCGGGCCTCATCCTCATGGTCCGCGGCGGGGACCTCCTCGTCGTCTTCATCGGACTCGAGCTCATGTCCCTGTCCCTGTACGTCCTGGCCGCCTGGTACCGCGACGTACCGGCCGCGACCGAGGCGGGCATGAAGTACTTCCTGATGGGCGCCCTCGCGTCCGCCTTCCTCCTGTACGGCATCGCGACGATCTACGGGCGCCTCGGGACGACGTCCTTCGGGAAGCTGCAGGCCGTCGCCTCGGTCCCGGGCGTCGTCGCGTTCGACACGATGCTCGAGGCCGGCATCCTCGCGGTCGTCGCCGGGCTCTCGTTCAAGATCGCCCTCGTCCCGTTCCACGCGTGGGCGCCCGACGTCTACCAGGGGATGACGACGCCGGCCGTCGCGTTCCTCTCGACCGCGCCGAAGGCCGGCGCCGTTCTCGTGCTCGTGCGCGTCCTCCACGCCCTCTTCCCCTCGGGCCTCTCCGACCCGTGGAGGCCGTTCCTGGGGCTCCTCGCGGTGCTCTCGATTCTCTTCGGGAACGTCGTCGCGCTCTCGCAGCGCGACCTCAAGCGCATGCTCGCCTACTCGGGTATCGCGCAGATGGGCTACGTCGCGATCGCCGTCGCGACGTTCACGACGGACGCGCTCGAGGGCGCCTGCGTGTTCCTCGCGGGCTACCTCGTCACGAACGCGGCGGCTTTCCTTTCCGTCGCGGCGCTCTCCTCCGGAGAGAACGCGCCGAAGGAGCTTTCCGAGATCGCCGGCCTCGGCCGCCGCCGTCCGCTCGCGGCGAGCGTCCTCACCCTCTCGATGATCTCGCTCACGGGCCTCCCGCCCACGGTGGGGTTCATCGGCAAGCTCCTGATCTTCCGGGCGGCCGTGGACGGCGGCCTCGTGTGGCTCGCCGTCGTCGGTGTCTTCGGCAGCCTCGTATCCGTGGGGTACTACCTGAGGGTCGTCTACCACCTCTGGATGAAGGAGCCCGTGCGCGACGTCTCCCTCGTGCCGGACGACGTCCTCTCGGGCGCCGCGTTCCTCCTCACGGCCGCCCTCATGCTCCTCTGGGGCGTCTTCCCGCGCGCCCTTCTCGAGGTCGGCCGCGGCGCGGCCTCCGCGCTCGCCGGACGCTGATGGCCGAGAAGTCCTGGGACCGGCCGGCGGGAGTTGCCGAGCCCACGAGCGAACGGCTCTCGCTCGTCCTCCGGGCGCTCCGCACGCTCGAAGGGCAGGGCGTCCACACCGTGTCGTCCTACCAGCTCGCCGAGCGGTTCGGAATGAATCCCGCGCAGATCCGCAAGGACCTCGCCCAGTTCGGCGAGTTCGGGGTCCGGGGCGTCGGGTACCACGTCGCGGACCTGAAGCTCAAGCTCAAGCAGCTCATGGGCCTCGAGAGGACGCGCGTCGTCGTCATCGCGGGCGCGGGCAACCTCGGCCAGGCCCTCGCCGACTCGCGCAACTTCAACGTCGAGGGCTTCAAGGTCGGGGCGCTCTTCGACGTCGACGGCCGGAAGGTCGGAGGGCGCTCGCGCACGGGCGTCCCGATCCTCGAGCTCTCGACGCTCGCCCAGAACGTCGCGACGCTGAAGGCCGAGATCGGCGTCATCGCGGTGCCGGCCGAGGCGGCCCTCGCCGTCGCCCGCCTCCTCGCGGGCGCGGGAGTTCCGGCGATCCTGAACTTCGCGCCGGCCTCCGTGCCGCCGCTCGAAGGCACGTTCGTGCGAAACGTCGACCTGACGTTCTTCCTCGAGAACCTCTCCTTCCAGCTCGCCGTCCGGAAGCGCTGAGACGGGGCGCTACCAGATCCGCCGGACGGCGTAGGCGTCGAACACCTCGTCGTTCGAGATCAGGGCAAGCCCCTCCACGAGCGCCTGCGCGGCGAGCATTCGGTCGAACGGATCCCGGTGAAGCGGCGGAAGAGCGCCGGCCCGCTGCGCATGAGCGACCGTGATGTCGAGCGGCCGGAACCCCTGGCCCGCCATGCAGCCCGCGACGTCGTCCGCGACCTCGAGCGCCCCGGGCAGCTTTCCTGCCGCCGCCTTGATCGCGATCTCCCAGGCCGAAGCCGCGCTGACGAACACGTCCGTGGCGGCGTCCCCGATCCGGCGGCGTGCCCTCGCCGAGAGCCGCCGGTCCCCGTCGAGCCACCAGAGGAAGGTGTGCGTGTCGATCAGGACGCGCACGTTCTCAGAGGCCCCAGCGCTTCAGCTCGCCCGCCGGGAGCGGCTCGAAGAAGGCGGCCGACACACGGGCGCGGCCCCGGAGGGCGCCGAAGCGGCGCGCGACCTCGTGCTCCCGCACAGGAACGAGCCGGACCGCCGGCACGTTTCGGCGGGCGATCACGACTTCCTCCCCGGCCTCCGCCTTCTCGATGAGGCGTGAGAGGTGGGTCTTTGCCGCGTGAACCGTGAACGTCTTCATCGTCCTCCAACGGGACCATCTATCTTAGCTAGATTCCGGAGGACTCGCAAACCCCCGACGCCTACTCCGCCCAGAGGACGAGGTTCGTCTCGTTCGGGTGGACGAGGAGCGGATGCGAAGGCCGCACGCGCACGGAGTACCCGCGGCTGTCCTCGGCCGGGCGGACGACCATGCCCGTCCACGTCGCGGTGCCGTCCAGGCGCCCCTGCGCGGCGAGCGGCGTCGCGAAGCCGGCGTCCACGACGCCGTCGTGGTCGGGCTCGCCCTCGAACCAGTCCACGGCGAGATCGCGAGGCTCGAGCGAGCCGAGTCGGATCTGGACCTCGACGGCGAACGTCTCCCCCGCCGGGACGCGGGCGGGCTCCTCCGGGACCGTCGTGACGGAGACGAACTCGACGTCGTCCCAGGCCGCGCGGACCGTCTCCTTCCACCTCGCGAGCTCCTTCGCCTTCGCGTCGCCGTCGGCCGTGAGCATCGCGACGCGGTCGGCGGCGGGCGCGTACGCGCCGGAAACGTACTCGCCGAGCATCCGGTCCGAGTGGAAGATGCGCCCGAGCCGCGAGGCGGCCGCGGCCATGCGTGCCGCCCAGGCCGCGGGGACGCCGGCGCGGTCGCCGTTCGGCCGGTCGTAGAAGAGAGGGACGATCTCGGTCTCGAGCCGCTCGTAGAGCAGGCTCGCCATCTCCTCGTCCGGGCGGCCCTCGGTCGCGTCTCCGATCGTGAAGCCGGTCGCGTCGCGCGGCGCCTCGTCCCACCAGCCGTCGAGGACCGAGAGGTTCAGGGCGCCGTTCATCGCGGCCTTCATGCCGGAGGTGCCGGAGGCCTCGAACGGCCTCCTCGGGTTGTTCAGCCAGACGTCCACGCCCTGGACGAGCCTCCGGGCGAGGCGCATGTCGTAGTCCTCGACGAGAACGACGCGGCCGAGGAACTCGGGGCGCGCGGCGAACTCGCCCACTCTCCGGAGGATCTCCTTGCCGGCGTGGTCGCGCGGATGGGCCTTTCCCGCGAAGAGGAGCTGAGCCGGACGGCCCGGGTCCGACAGGATCCGCGCGAGCCGGGGCGGATCCTGGAAGACGAGAGCCGCGCGCTTGTACGTCGCGAAGCGCCGCGCGAACCCGACCGTGAGCGCGGCGGGGTCGAGGAGCTGCCACGCCGCCGCGACCTCCGCGTCGGGCGCGCCGCGCCGGGTCCGCGCCGCCGCCGTCCGCAGGCGCACGGTCTCGACGAGCGCCGCCCGCCGGCGCTCGTGGCGCCGCCAGAGCTCGGCGGGGTCCGGACCGTCGCCCTCGCGGGGGTTCAGCTGCGCGATCTCCTTCGAGGTCCACGACGGCCCGTGTACGCCGTTCGTCACCGCGCCGATCGGGATCTCCGAGAGCGGCGCGTCCGGGAAGACGCCGCGCCAGAGGCGCCGCGACACGCGCGCGTGAAGCTGCGAGACCGCGTTGACGCGGGACGAGAGGCGCAGGCCGAGGACCGCCATCGAGAACGTCTCGTTCGGGTCCTCGAGGACCTGGCGCCCGAGTCCGAGAAGCTCCTCGAACGAGATGCCGTAGCCCTCGATCTTCTTCTCGAAGTAGCGTTGCATGACGTCCCGCGGGAAGATGTCGATCCCCGCCGGCACCGGCGTGTGCGTCGTGAAGACGTTCCCCGCGGTCGCGATCTCGCGCGCCTCGGCGAAGCTCAGTCCGCGTTCGGCCTGGAGCTGCCGGATGCGCTCGAGGCCGAGGAACGCCGCGTGGCCCTCGTTCGCGTGGCGGACCGTCGGTCGGAGTCCCGCGACCTCGAGGGCGCGCATGCCGCCGATTCCGAGGGCGATCTCCTGCCGGATCCGCATGTCCGCGTCGCCCCCGTAGAGGCGGTTCGTGATCTCGCGGTCCGCGGGCCGGTTCGACGGGAGGTGGGCGTCGAGAAGGAGGAGAGGCGTCCGCCCGACGCGCACGCGGCGGATCAGGAGGTGGACGTCCCGCTCGCCGAGCCGCACGCTCACGATCGGCGCGACCCCCGCCGGCGTCGGCAGAACCTCGACGGGCAGGTCCAGCGGGTCGACGATCGGATAGCTCTCCTTCTGCCGGGCGTCGGCCGTCAGGGTCTGGCGGAAGAAGCCCTCGCGGTAGAAGAGCCCGACGCCGACGAGGGGGACTCCGAGATCGCTCGAGGATTTCAGGTGGTCGCCCGCGAGGACGCCGAGCCCGCCCGAGTAGATCGGGAGCATTTCGGAGAGTCCGAACTCCGCACAGAAGTACGCGATCCGGTCGCCCCGCCCGAGCAGCCGGGCCGCCTCCGGCAGCGCGGGAGGCGAGGCGTCCTCGGCGGAGAGGGCGGCCGCCTCGGCGCGAACGCGGGCGACGTAGCCCTCGTCCGCGGCGCACTGCGCGAGCCGCTCGGGCGCCACGACGCGCAGCAGGAGGACGGGGTTTCCGGAGCGGTGCCACTGCTCCGGGTCGAGATCGCGGAAGAGGGCGCGGGCGTTCGGGCGCCACGTCCAGCGCATGTCGCGGGCCATGTCCGCGAGCGGAGCCAGCTCCGGCGGCAGGGCCGGGGCGGCGCGGTAGGTCCCGAGCGGTCTCATCGGCGCGCGGAGGATACCCGATCGATCACGGGCTCATCGCCCGCAGAGTCTTCGCGGCCGCGTCGCGCTCGGCGACGTGCGGATCGTACGGCCGGTAGCTCGCGGCGCCGGGCACGTCGCGGTACTCCGTGTCGCACCGGTAGCAGATGACGACGGGCGGAACCCGCCGCGCGAGGACGAAGTCGACCGCGGCGAAGGCGAGGAGCACGGGCACGAGCCACACGCCTCCGAACCGCCAGGCCGCGAGGAGAGCGAGCGTCGCGCCGAGCGCGAGGATCGCGCAGCCGAGGCGCTGGTCGAAGTCCTTCTGGACGTAGAACGCGGTGGAGCCGCAGCGGGAGCACTTGTCCACCCGGGCTCCGGAGACGATGGAGGGAGAATGAGAGAAGGAAATTGAAGTTTTCCGAGAAGGTGAAGAGCAGCGGACCTCGCCCGATGCCCGCTCCGAGGGAGGCGGGAGCTCGATTCGCTGGAGACAATCCGTGCAGTAAACCGCGACCCGCACGGACGGAGCATACGGGACGTGTGGACGTGCGCACGCCTCTCGTCGCCGCGCGTCGCCGTCCCCCTGTCTTCTCCTCACCTTCGAAGAAAATCCCTCTTCGAACGTCTCCCGATGCGGCAAGATCGTCCGAGAGATGGATCACTCCCCCGGCCGCCGCGCCCTCGCGACCCTCGCGGCCGCGCACGCCGTCAACGACGCGTACCAGAGCGCCGTCCCGGCCCTGCTGCCGTTCCTCGTCGCCGAGCGCGGGCTCTCCTACACCGCCGCGGGCGGCCTCGTCCTCGCGGCGTCCGCGGTCTCGTCCTTCCTCCAGCCGCTCCTCGGCGCCGCCTCGGACCGCCGCGCCCTTCCGTTCCTCATGCCTCTCGGCATCCTCCTCGCGGGCGCCGGCATCGCCGCCGCGGCCCTCGCCCCGACGTACGCTCTCACGGCCGCAGCGGTTCTCGTGTCGGGCGCCGGCGTCGCCGCGTTCCATCCGGAGGCCGCCCGGCACGCGAACTACGCGTCCGGCGCCCGGCGCGCGACGGGAATGAGCGTCTTCTCCGTCGGCGGGAACCTCGGCATCGCGATGGGTCCAGCCGCCGTCACGCTCCTTGCGGCGGCGGGCGGCGTCCGCGGCGTCGCGTGGATGGCCGCGCCGGCCGCCCTCGCGGCGGCCCTGCTCGCGCGGGAGCTGCGCCTTCTCGCCTCCTTCCGCCCGGCCGTCGAGGCGAGCCGGGCCGCCTCGCCCGAGCCGGCGCGCTGGGGCGCCTTCCTCTCCCTCTCCTCGATCATCGTGATCCGCTCCATGATGTCGTTCGGCCTCACGGCGTTCGTCCCGCTCTGGCTCGTGAGCGCACGCGGCGTCCCACGCGGCCGGGCGACTCTCGTCCTGACCGTCATGCTGCTCGCGGGCGCCGCGGCGACGCTCGTGGGCGGACGCCTCGCCGACCGGTTCGGGCGGCGCCGCGTGCTCGTCGTCTCGCTCCTGCCGCTCGCGCCGCTCATCCTCGCCGCACTCGCGACCCCGGGCCCGGCCGTCCTCCTCCCGCTCGCGCTCACGGGCGCGTTCTCGATCGCGAGCTACAGCGTGGCGGTCGTCATGGGCCAGGAGTACCTGCCCGGGCGCGAGGGGATCGCGGGAGGCGTCACGATGGGCCTCGCGATCGGTCTCGGGGGCGCCGGCGTGCCGCTCCTCGGCCTCGTCGCGGACCGGTGGGGCGTCTCCTCGGTCTTCGGGCCCCTCGCGGCCCTTCCGCTCGCCGCCGCCGCTCTCGCCCTCGCGCTGCCCGGCGGCTCGCTCCTCAGACGGGCAGTCCCGAGCGCAGCGTGAGGTACGCGGCGAGCAGCTCGCCGACGAGGACGAACACGACGCCCACGTAGAGAAGGCCGGTCGCCGCCTGGTTGGACTTCATTCGCGCGGTCTTCACGACGAACGGCGCGAGGAGGAGCGGCGCCGCAAGGCCCCAGAGGACGCGCGACCCGAAGAAGAACCCGTCGCGCATCGGGTCGACGAGGTCCGCGAGCGCGTCCGCGGCCGGCCCGCGGGACACCCGCGCCGCCCACCCGAGCGCGACGAGCGCGAGCGCGGTCCGCGCGAGAGCGAGGAGCGCGAAGGCCTCGGTCGCGCGCACGAGGAGACCGAACGGCAGAGACCGCGAGACGAGGTACCAGTGGCCGACGTTCATCGCCCAGACGACGCCGCCGAAGAGGAGCGCCCCGAGGACGAGCCCGGCCGCGAGCCACCACGGGCCGAGCGCGGGGCGCGAGGCGAACGGCTCGACGCCGGTGCGGGAGATCAGGAGAGTGAGAGAAGAGAAGGTCAGGACGAGGAGAAAGAGAGAGACGAAGATTTTCTTAGAAGGTAAGAGGTCCGGGCGGACGTCCACTCGCGCGACGAATGTCGCGGCAAGTGCGGCGCCGAGAGCGATTCCGAGCAGGAGCCCGGGCGCCAGCATCGCCTCGATTCTCCCTGTCGCTCCGCCGCCCCCCGCTGCCCCGCCCGCGCGAGTCGCCACCAGCCCTGTCCACCTTCTAAGAAGAAAGCCACCGTTGCCCGAAGCGAGCCACGCCAGTGAAAGACAGGCGGCGCTCAAGCCTCCGTGCAGAGCAAAGAAGCCCCCGGAGAGGTCCTCGCTCGGAGTCAGGAGCGTGAAGAACGCGACGCCGGCCGCAAGCTGCAGGAGGACGAGCGCGAGGACGTCGGCGAGCACCGGCGGGAGTGTAGCCGGTGAGCGCGCGCCGTCAGGCCGGGGGAGACGCGATCCCGGTCGGCTCGCGCATGGCGCCCTCGAGCGCCTCGCGCTTGGCACGGGCGACGAGCTCGGCCCGGCTCGAGTCGTTCGGCCGGTCGTCCGAGATGCGGCCGTCGCGGATCCTGATGATCCGGCGCGCGTGCGCCGCGATGTCCTCCTCGTGCGTGACGAGGATGATGGCGTTTCCCTGCGCGTTGAGCTCGCGGAAGAGCCGCATGATGTCCTCGCCGGTCGCCGAATCGAGATTGCCGGTCGGCTCGTCCGCGAGGAGAAGGGACGGTCCGGTGACGAGCGCCCGCGCGATCGCGACGCGCTGGCGCTGGCCGCCCGAGAGCTCGTTCGGGTTGTGGTGCGCGCGGTCCGAGAGCCCGACGCGCTCGAGCGCCCTCTCGGAGCGCTCGCGCCGCTCCTTTCTCGGGAGGCCGGAGTAGACGAGGGGCAGCTCCACCTGGGCGAGCGCGCTCGTGCGCGCGAGGAGGTTGAACGTCTGGAAGACGAAGCCGATCTCGCGGTTCCGGATGCGCGCGAGGTCGTCGTCCGTCATCGACTGGACCGGCGTGCCGTTCAGAAGGTACTCGCCTCCCGTCGGCGTGTCGAGGCAGCCGACGAGGTTCATCAGCGTGGACTTGCCGGAGCCCGAGGGGCCCATGATCGCCACGTACTCGCCGCGGTCGATCGAGAACGTCACCCCGCGCAGGGCGCGGACCTTCTCCTCGCCCACCGAGTACGTCTTCTCGATCCCGCGCATGTCGATCAGCATCGCCTCACCCCACGACCGCCTTCCACGCGGCCTTCGCGCCGATCGCGGCGACCCAGACGGCGATCGGCGTCCACGTGGCGGCCGACTTCGACAGGCCGGGCAGGCGCCGGAAGCCGAGCACGAGGAGGACGAGGACGGCGATGGAAAAGACGTCGGCGGACGCCGCGAGCTCTCGCAGCGCGGCCGGCGCGGAGTCGTCGACGAAGGCGCCCAGGTTCGACGCGAGAACGCGCTGAGCCTGATCCTGCGTGAGCGAGTCGTCCCGTTCCTTCAGGAACAGCGGGATCGAGAGCAGTCCGGACAGCACGAACGGGAGGCTGCTGTGCGCCCAGATCGCGAGGACCTGGGTGTAGCGCGCCTCGCCCCCCATCGCCCTCGCGCCCCCCCAGAAGACCAGGGGTGCGACGAAGAAGAACGCCCCGGCGGCGACGGCCCCGACGGCGACGAACACGTTGGACCACTTCTTCATGAAGGCGAGGCGCTGCTGAATCGCCGCGTCCGAAACGGTGCGCCCCGACTTCGCGACGGAATCGCGAATCGTGCGTTCGACGTCGATCTTCGGCAAGGCGACCGCGTAGGCCAGCGTCCCGATCACGACGCTCAGGACGAAAGGGAGCCACCAGGTCGGGCGCGCGACGAGACGGCCGAACGTGTCGGACGGCTTCGTGAACGTGCCGACGACCGCCTCGACGGCCCCGATGCCCGCGGCGGGCGGCGGGGTGGCGGCCGCCGTGTCGCTCATCGAACGACTCCCTCCTCGGCCGGCACCGGGTCGAGCGACACCGGGAGGCCCGTGAGGACGACGTGCTTCAGGGGAAGCAGGTCTCCGATCGCCTTGTGCCAGGCCACGATGTCCTTCAGGTACGCCGCGATTGCCAGGAGCTCGCCCGTGACCGCCGTCGTGAGGTCGTTCGCGACGCTCGCGACCTGGAAGTTCGTCGACATCCCGTTCTCGAACTTCTTCTTCTCCGCGTCGAGGTTCCTTTCCGCGAGCTCGCGGGCCTTCGAGGCCGCCTGCACGCTGCGGTAACCCGTGTCGACGCCGCGCGCGGCCGTGCGCACCTCGAGGTTGAGATTCGCCTTGGCGATCGCGAAGTTCGTGCGCGCGAGCTCGAAGTCCGCGTTCGCGATCGCGTAGTTGCCCTTCGCGACGCGGTTCCCGATCGGGACCGCGAAGACGACGCCGACGCTCCACGCGGGATAGTTCAGGTTGCCGATCTGCGTGAGCGCGTCGCCGTAGTTCAGGTGAGAGGTGGATCCGTCGGGGTTGATCACGTCTCCCTGGGCGCCCAGGCCGGCGAGGCCGTAGCCGCCGGCGAGGTCGAGCCGCGGCTTGAGCTGGTTCTTCGAATAGGCCTGCGTGACCCTCTTCGACTCGATCGTGAGCAGGGCCTGGCGGATCTCGGGCCGGGTCTTGAGCGCCGTCTCGTAGCCCTGGTTCACGTCGGCCGTGAACGCCTCGCGCAGGAGGCCGCTGGAGGGGCGGTCCGTGGGAATGATCGGGCGGTTCCAGTCCGGGATCGACTGGACGTTCAGGAGCCGGCGCAGCCGGTCCTGCGCGTCGCCGATCAGGCCCTCGGCCGTGATGATGTCCTGTTCGCGCTGCGCGATCGTCACCTCGGTCTGCACGATCTCGATCGGCGCGAGAGCGCCGACGTCGATCTTGATCTTCGTGATCCGGTTGAGGTCCGTCGCGATCTTGAGCGCCTCCTGCTTCGCCTTCAGGTTCTCGATCGCGTAAACGAGGTCCCAGTAAGCGTCCTCGGCGGTCTGGATCGCGGTCTGGACGGCGATGACGAAGCCGTAGGCGCTCTGGTCCTGTCCGAGGCGCGCCTGGACGACGAAGCGCTCGTTGACGGCCTTCCCGAAGTTGCGGAGAAGCGGCTGCGTGAGCCCGAGCGACAGGCTGCTCGTGTACGTCGGGTTCACGAGCGTGTAGCCGGGAATCTCGGAATCACGGCGGGTGTTCGCCCAGCCGAAGCTGTAGGTCGTGCCGTACGGGAGGAGACCCGTGAGGGCGGCGTTTCCGTACGCCGTCTTCGTGTCGGGCGCCTGCACCTTCGAGGTCGCCGGCGTCTGCGTGTCCGTCGCCCCGAGGTCGACCTCCACGTTCGGGTCGAACGCGCCGCGCGCCGAGAGGATCCCGAACTTCGACTCCTCGAGGTTGTACGCCGCGACGTCGAGGTCGAGGACGTTCTGGAGCGTCAGCTCGATCGCCTGCGAGAGGGAGAGCTGGATCGTGTCTCCCGCGGGAAGCGGGACCGGCTTGCGGGCTCTGGACGCGACCGGGACCGAGACGACGTCGTCGGCGAGCGCGGGGCCGGCGGACAGGATCAGAGCGAGGGCCGCCGCGGCTGCCCGCCTTCCGGCGCCCCGAGGGCGGCCGGGCTTCTGCTCAGGACTCACGAAAACCTCCTCGAACCGAGAGCCGATGATAAACGGGCACCGATTCACAGTACGTCATTCGGGCGGAAAGGTTTCCGCCAGACGGGTTTCTCTCAATTCCCGAGCGGCGCGTGACAGGCCGTCGACCGCTCCGCGCCCGCGGGATCCGGGAGCAGGGCCGGGACCTCCTGCGAGCAGACGGCGCGCGCCACGGGACAGCGCGGATGGAACGGACAGCCCGAGGGCGGCGCCGCGGGCGAGGGCGGCTCTCCGGGCGCGCGGGGAGTCGCGCGTTCCTCGCCGGGATGGCGGCGCGGCTGTGACGCGATGAGGAGCGCCGTGTACGGGTGCCGGGGCCTCGAGAACAGAGCTTCCGTGGGGCCCTCCTCGACGATGCGCCCGAGGTACATGACGGCCGTCCGGTCCGCGACCCAGCGCACGACGGACAGGTCGTGTCCGATGAACAGGTACGCGGGCCTCGAGGGCGTGTCGCGCTGGAGGTCGAGGAGCAGGTTGAGGACCTGCGCGCGCACGGAGACGTCCAGAGCGGAGACCGGCTCGTCGAGGACGACGAGGCGCGGCTCCGTGGCGAGGGCGCGGGCGATGGCGATACGCTGGCGCTGGCCTCCCGAGAACTCGTGCGGGCCCTTCGAGCGCGCGGAGGCCGGAAGGCCCACGGAGGAGAGGAGGCGAGCGACACGTTCCCGCCGTTCGACGCGCGAACCGAGCCGATGGATGACAAGCGGCTCGCCGACGATGTCCTCCACGCTCATCCGCGGGTCGAGGGAGGTCGCGGGGTCCTGGAAGACGACGCCCATTTCGCGTCGCCGTGCGTTCAGGTCCCGCGGCGCGAGGCCCATCCAGTCGATTCCCCCGAAAAGGACCGTGCCGCGGTCCGCGGCGAGGAGCCGCAGGACGAGACGCGCGGTCGTGCTCTTTCCGGAGCCGGACTCCCCCACGAGAGCGAGCGTTTTCGCCGCCGGCAGGTCGAACGCGACTCCGTTCACGGCCGCGACGCGGACGGCCGGAGACAGGAGGCCGGCGCGACGCACGAAGGCCTTGTGGAGATCGCGGACGGAAAGGAGAGGGTCCTCGCGGCCCGGATTCGGAACGGCGCTCATCGGGACGCCTTCGCGGGAACGTCCGCGAGGAAGCAGGCCGCCTCCGACGCGCCCCCGGCCGGCAGGAGCGTCGGCCGCGCCGCGCGGCAGCGCCCGAACGCCTCGGGGCACCGCGGCTCGAACGCGCATCCGCGCGGGCGGAGCCCGGGCTCGGGCACCGTCCCGGCGAGCGCGGGGAGGCGCCGGCCGCCGCCCGCCTCACCCGCGGCGGGGCGCGAGGCGAGGAGGCCGCGCGTGTACGGATGCGCGGGCCGGTCGAAGAGGTCGGGCACGGACGCGCTCTCGACGATCTCGCCGGCGTACATGACGAGCGCGCGGTCGGCCGCCTCGGCGACGACGCCGAGGTCGTGCGTGACGAGCAGGATCGCGAGGGCGAGCTCCCGCCGCAGCTCGAGAAGGAGGGAGAGGATCTGCGCCTGGATCGTGACGTCGAGGGCCGTCGTCGGCTCGTCGGCGACGAGGAGCCGCGGGCCGCCCGCGAGGGCGAGCGCGAGCATCGCCCGCTGACGCATCCCGCCCGACATCGCCTGCGGGAGCGCGTGCATCTGGCGCTCGGGATCGGGCAGCGCGACGCGCGAGAGCCAGCGCACGGCCTCCTCCCGGGCCTCGCGTCGCGCGAGGCCCCGGTGGCGGCGCAGGACCCCGACGAGCTCCGAGCCGATCGTGCGTACCGGATCGAGGGCGCTTCCGGGCTCCTGGAAGACGAGGCCGACTCCGCCACCGCGGAGGCGCTCCTTCTCGCGCGGCGAAAGGCCCCGGACGTCGCGGCCCTCGAAGAGCACGTCGCCGGACGCGATCCGGACCGGAGGCGGCACGAGATCGAGGAGCGCGAGGCCCGTGAGGCTCTTGCCGCAGCCCGACTCGCCGACGAGGGCCACGATCTCTCCCGGCGCGACGTCGAACGAGACGCCGTCGACGACGGTCGCCTGCTCGCCCGTGGGACCCGGCACGGCGATCGTGAGGGCGCGGACCGAGAGAAGGGAGGACGCGGCGGGGACCGGCCGGGCGCTCACGCCGGCGCGAGCTCCTTCAGGCGCTCGCCCACGTCGCGGAACGTCGCGTTCGCGCCGTAGATCTCGAGGAACGTCCGGTAGGCGTTGTCCCGGTCGCCGAGGCCCGCGTAGACGCTCGCGAGGTCGTACTGGAGCCCGAGACGGTCTTCCTCGCGGATGTTCGAAGCCTCGAGCCCCTTCTTGTACCACTTGATCGCGAGCGGCGGCATCCCCTTCTCGAGGAAGCACAGGCCGAGCATCGAGCAGCACTCGACGGCGTACTGCGGGCTCTTGGCCGCGCGCTGGAATTCGCTGATCGCTTCGTCGGTGAGCGACATCTCCTTGTACGCGATGCCGAGGTTGTAGTGGGTCTCGTAGTCCTCGGGCGAGAGCTGCTGCTCGACGCCCTTCTTGAACTCCCGGAAGATCTCCTCGAGCGGGATCTCGCGCCCGGACGCGTCCACGGACGCCTCCGGAACGACGGTCTCCTGGCGCATCTCCGACTGGAGCTCCCCGGCGAAGTTGAAGAACTCCTGCTCGTCCGAGAAGAGAGCGGACTCGTCCGTGAGTTCGGGAGCTCCGGCCGGAGCTTCCGGCGGCGGCGGTCCCTCGGCCCCCTTGGCCATCTGATCGGACAGCGCGCGTCCCAGCTCGGCGTCGAGCACGGACTCGAAGTCTTCCGAGAGGATCTCCGAAAGAGCCGGCCGCGCGTCCTCCCCCGGGCCGCCGTCCAGCCGGGCCCGCCTCTTCGCGATCTGCGGGTGGCCGGGGAACTTCCTCTCGAGGGCCTGGAGCCGCTCGGACGCGTCGACGACCATCCCCTGCTCGAGACAGAAGTCGATCTCGAGCAGCTCCTCGGCCGACGGCTCGCCCGCCGCGGGTCCCTCGGAGGGCGACACGGGAGCGGCCTCGGGTGCCGGGCGCTTCGCGCCCCGGGCGTGCGGTTCGGTGCGCGTCGCGGCGAGGTCGGCCTTCTCGGGCTCCACGGCCGGCCCGGGCCGCTCGACGAGCAGGCCGTCGAGCGCCGAGACGCGATCTTCGCGTCCCTCGGCCCGGTAGATCTCCTTGAGCCTCTCGCCTTCCGCGAGCGCGATCTTCCGCCGGCCGCCCTCCAGCGCGAGCTCGAAGACCTTTTCGCGGAGCGGGAGCGTCGCGGGCGCCTTCCGGAGCACGGAGCGCAGGTGCTCGATCGCCTTGTCGTACAGGCCGTACTTGCGGAAGACCTCCGCCTCCCCGAGCGCGCCCTCGATCGCGTCCGAGGACAGGACCGCCGGCGCCTCGTCGGCGGCAGGCGGAAGAGGCTCGCCGGCGAGCTCCGGGGGAGCGGCCGCCGACACGAGAGGCTCGCCGGCCGGCTCGGCCTCGGCGGCGGGCTCCGCCTCCACGGCGGGCTCCGCTTCCACGGCGGGCTCCGCTTCCACGGCGGGCTCCGCTTCCACGGCGGGCTCCGCCGGCGCGGCCTCTTCGGGCTCGGCCTCCACCGCGTGCGGAATGTGAGGCGGCGCCCCCGCGGGCAGGGGCTGCGAATCCGCCCAGTCCGGACTCGGTCCGGGGGCGGCGGTCCCGAAGTTCGGCGCGGTCGAAAGCGTCGGGACGTCCGGCAGCTCCTCCAGGGCTCCGAGAGCCGGCGCGGGCGCCGGCGGGGGCCGCCTCTTGCCCGACGCCGAGCGGTCGAACGCCGACGTGCCCGGCGTCGAGAGGCGGCGCACGGCGGCCGGGACCGGCCCCGTGGATCCGGGGTCGTGGACGAGGTCCCCGTCCTCGAGCTCGAACACGAACTCGCCGGCCGGCTCGGCGGCGGGCGCCGCCGCAAAAGAGGGCGGCGGAGGGATCGGCGCCACCGGAGCCGACGGCGCGCGGCGCGAGCCCGTGATCTCGACCGGCGGCACGACCAGGGGCGCGCTCGACTCGAGAATCCGCGGCTCGACCGGCGGAGGCGGCTGCGGCGCCGTCTCGGGCGGCGCCGGGCGCCGCGGGGGCGCGGCGGGAGCCCGGAGCGGCCCGCTCGTCTCGAGCGGGGGCGCCGCGCCGGGGCGCTCGCGAGAGCCGCTCCGCTCGACGCCGCGGGCGAGCGACGGGTCGAGCTGCGAGAGACGCGTCCGGAACTCCGGCGAGTCCGGCACGAGCTTGAGCAGAGTCCGAAGCCCCTGGGCCGCGTCCCCGATCCTGTTCTGCGCCTTGTGGAGGTCCACGAGGGCCGAGCGCCAGCGGATGACCGCCGCCTGGTCGCCCGCGGCCTCGGCCACCTGGATGACCCGCGTGAGCACGTCCTCCCTCCCCGGGGAGCTCTCGGCGAGGGGAACGAGGATTCCGAGCGCCCTCTTCGCCTCCCCCCGGCGCATGGCCTGGTCCGCGAGCGCCGCCGCCGCTTCGAACGTGAGCGTCGCGGTCCCGCCCGCCTGCTGGACGCGGACCGCGAGCTGGAGGACCTCGTCGCTCGAGGCCTCGATCGCCTGCGCCTTCGCGAGCCACTCCTGCGCCTCGTGGACGTCCGAATCCTGGAGGGACGTCTCGGCCGCGAGGAGGAAGAGCGGCACGGAGCGGGGGGTCGTCTCGAGCGCGCGCTTCACGAAGAGGCGCGCCTCCTTCGTTCGCGAGGCCGAGACGAGGAGGGGCACGAAGGACCGCAGCACCTCGACGTTGTCCGGCGCCATCTGGAGCGCCTTCTCGTAGACCTGGATCGCCTCGTCCACGGCGCCGCGGTCGCGCAGGAGCGCGGCGACGACCGCGTACTCCTTGAGCGCGTCGTTCTTGCGGCGCGCCTGCGTGAAGAAATCCGCCAGCTTGACGTGCAGCTGGATGTTCTGCGGATCGATCAGGACCATCTTCTGGTAGATCCCGATCGCGCCGATCGCGTTGTCGTTGCGGGCGTGGTAGTCCGCGAGGACCTGGTACTGGCTCTTGGCGTCGGTCGTGAGGCCCTGCTTGCCGTACAGCTCGGCCAGGCGCTCGTAGACGTCGAGACGGGCGGGATCGAGGCGGTTGATGCGCTTGTAGATCGCGATCCCGCGCAGGAAGAAGCCGTCCCGCGCGAAGTGCTCGGCGATCCGCGTGAGGTACGGAATCGCCTCCTCGTTGCGGTTCAGGCGGGTGTAGAGGTCCCCGACCTTGTTCAGGATGTTGATGTCGCCCGGCGTCTCCTCGAGGACCTTCAGGTAGTCCTTGAGCGCCGAGTCGACCTTCCCCTTCTGGAGGCTCTTCTCGGCCGAGGCGAGGAGCGCGTCGCGCTTCGTGCCCGCCATGCGTCAGGCCGCCCGGGTCGCCACGCGCCGACGGACGACGACGCGGTCGAAGGTGAGTCGGTGCTCGGGGCTCGGGCCGTGCCGGCGCAGCGCCGCGAGGTGCTCGGGCGTCGCGTAGCCGCGGTGCGCGGCGAACCCGTAGCAGGGGAACAGGACGTCGAGCTCGTCCATGCGCGCGTCTCGGGCCGCCTTCGCGACGACCGACGCCGCGGCGATCACGGCGACCCGCGCGTCGCCGCGGATGTAGGCCCGCTGGGGAACGTCGAGTCCGGGCAGGTGGACGGCGTCGAAGAGGACGAGGGTCGGGACCGCGCCCGCGCGCCGCGCGTTCTCGAGGGCGCGGCGCATGGCGAGGAGCGTCGCGTCCACGATGCCGAGGGCGTCGATCTCCGCGGCCGTGGCCGCCCCGACCGCCGCCGCGGCCGCGACGCGGCGGATCCGCGCCGCGACGTCCACGCGAACCTCGGCGAGGAGCGCCTTGGAGTCGTCGAGGCCGGCGAGCGGGAACGCGCCGTCGAAGACGACCGCGCCCGCATAGACGGGGCCCGCGAGGCAGCCCCGTCCGACCTCGTCCACCCCGGCGATCAGGCGGTGGCCCTCGGCGCGCGCCTCGCCCTCGATCCGGAAGAGAGCGGAGACACGTTCCCTTTCAGACCCCAGGTCGCATGCGTTCCGGCCGGCGCCAGGTCCCATCGTGCCTCGACTGAGCCCCGCCGGGCTTCGAGCCCCGGCGGAGCGTATGGAGCTTCAGTTGTCGCGCTTCTCGGCGATTCGAGCGGCCTTGCCGCGGCGATCCCGGAGGTAGTACAGCTTCGCGCGGCGAACCTGCCCGTGGCGCTCCACCTCGATGCGCTCGAGGACCGGAGAGTGCACCGGGAAGGTGCGCTCCACGCCGACACCCTGCGAGATCTTGCGGACCGTGAAGGTCTCCCTCACGCCGCCGCCCTTGCGCGCGATGACGAGGCCCTGGAAGACCTGAATCCGCTCCTTCTCGCCTTCCTTCACCTTGACGTGGACCTTGACCGTGTCGCCCGGAGCGAACGGGGGAACGTCCGACCTGAGTCCGGCCTTCTCGGCCATGAGCAACTTGTCCGACATTTCGGAACCTCCACGAAACCGCGCTGACAGGGGAATCAGGCAGGGACACGTATACCCGCACCCCGGAAACCGTTCACCCGTGCCGGACGATTCTACGAGGATCCCGGCTGCCCCGCAACCCGTTCCAGGAGGGCCTTTTCCTCGTCCGAGAGCGCGGCATTTCGGAGGAGGTCGGGACGCCTCGCGAGAGTCGCGAGGATCTGCTGCTCGCGCCGCCAGAGGCGGATCCTCTCGTGGTGCCCCGAGAAGAGCACGTCCGGGACGCCGCGCCCCCTGAAGTCGCGCGGACGGCTGTAGTGGGGGTGGTCGAGCAGCCCGTCCTCGAAGCTGTCCGCGGCGACGCTCCCGGCGTCCCCGACGACGCCCGGCACGTACCGCGAAACCGCTTCGACGATCGCGAGCGCGGCCGCCTCGCCTCCGGACAGGACGAAGTCCCCGAGCGAGATCTCCCCGTCGAAGAGGCCCGCCTCGCGGGTCCTCTCGTCCACGCCTTCGTAGCGCCCGCAAACGAGGGCGACGCGCTCTCTCCGCGCGAGGTCCCGCGCGAGCGCGGCGTCGAATCGCCGCCCCTGCGGCGAGAGGAAGACGACGTGCGGCGGCGGCGCGCCCGGCTCCGCCCGGAGGGCTTCGACCGCGGCGAAGACCGGCGGGGCCGTGAGGACCATTCCCGGGCCGCCGCCGAACGGCTCGTCGTCGACCTTCCGGTGAGGGTCGTCCGAGAAGTCGCGCAGGTCCACGACGCGGAGGTCGAGGAGGCCGGCCTCGACGGCGCGGCCGATCAGCGACTCGTCGAAGGGCGACGCGAAGTATCCCGGGAAGATCGTGACGACGTCGAATCGCACGGGGAGAGCCTAGTCCAGGAGCCCTTCGGGCGGCGCGAGAACGACGCGTCTCTTCTCGACGTCCACCGAGACGACGATGGGAAAGACGAACGGCACTTCGCGGGTGCCGCGGGGGGTCGAAAGGACGAGGAGCGACCGCCCGCCGACCTCCTGCAGATCCGTCACGCGGCCGAGCCCCGCCCCGGAGGCGTCGAAAACTTCGCAGCCTTCTATCTCCCAGTGGTAGACGAAGCCCGGGGGTCGCTTCGCGACGTCCGCCAGATGGACGGACAGTTCCGCATTCCGCAAGGCCTCCGCAGAGGCGAGGTCCGTTATGCCTTCGAAGGAAACCAGCAGACGGCCGCCGAAGCTCCGCGACGACAGGACGCGCACCTCGCGAGGGCCGGGACCGGGTCCGAGAACCTGCAGGTTGGTTCCCTCGGAGAATCTCCCCGGAAAGTCCGTCAACACCTCGACGACGACCTCGCCCTCGAGGCCGTGGGGCTTCACGATCTTCCCGATCACGACGCGGTCTTCCGGCGCGCTCACGGTTCGCTCTCCCGGTCTCCCGCTCCCGGCGCGCGCGCTTCGCGCGCGCGCCTCAGGCCGGTTTCGCGATGAGCTTCCGCACGGTCTCGGAGGCGGCGGCGCCCTTGGCGATCCACGCCTTGGCCTTCTCGCGGTCGAAATCGAGGAGCGGCGGGTTCTTCGTGGGGTCGTAGTGGCCGAGCTCCTCGACGACCTTCGCGGTCGGGGTGCGGCGGCCGTCGGACACGACGATGCGGTAGGCCGGGGCGTTCGTGCCGCCCGTGCGGCGGAGACGGATCTTCAGCATGTGGTTCCTTTTCGCCTTTCGTGGGCTCGGGGTCAGCCGCGCATCCGCGCGGCGCCTTTCATCATCTTCTTCATCGAGAGGTACTGCTTGAGGAGCTGGTTGACCTCCGGAACGCTCGTCCCCGAGCCCTTCGCGATCCGCTTCTTGCGGCCCGCGTCGAGGATCTTCGGGTCCTCGCGCTCGGCGGGCGTCATCGAGTCGATCATGGCCTCGAGGCTCTTCGTCGCGTTCTCGGGGATCTCGAGGTTCGCGAGCTGCTTCATCGGGCCGAACTTCGGCAGGTGACCCAGGAGGTCTCCGAGCGGCCCCATCTTCTTGAGCTGCGACATCTGCTCGCGGAGGTCCGTGAGCGTGAACGTGTTCTTCCGCAGCTTCTCGGCCGCGCGCTGCGCCGCGGCCTCGTCCGTCTCGGCGGAGACCCTCTCGATGAGCGTCAGGACGTCGCCGAGGCCGAGGAGGCGCGAGGCGGCACGGTCGGGGTGGAACGCCTCGAGGTCGGCCACTTTCTCGCCCGTGCCCGTGAACTTGAGCGGCTTGCCGACGACGCTCGCGAGCGACAGCGCCGCGCCTCCGCGCGCGTCGCCGTCCGTCTTCGTGAGGATGACGCCGCTGAGCGGGAGCTTCGCTCCGAAGGCCTCCGCGGAGCGGACGGCGTCCTGGCCGGTCATCGAGTCCGCGACGAAGAGGATCTCGTCGGGCTCGGTCGCCACCCGGATCCGCGCGACCTCGTCCATGAGGACCTCGTCGACGTGCAGGCGTCCCGCCGTGTCGACGATCGCGACGTCGTAGCCGAAGAGCTTCGCCTCCTTGACGGCGGCCTTCGCGCGGAGGACGGCGTCGCCTTCCCCCTTCGGGTCGAACGCCATGAGGCCGTTCTCCTTCGCGAGGGTGCGCAGCTGCTCGGTCGCGGCGGGCCGGTGGACGTCCGCCGGAACGAGGAGGACCTGCTTGCCGAAGCTCTTCTTGAGGTGCAGGGCGAGCTTCGCGGCCGTCGTCGTCTTGCCCGAGCCCTGGAGCCCCACGAGGAGGAGAACCGACGGGCGCTTCTTGAGCGCGAGCGGCGCCTGCCGGCCGCCGAGGACGCGCGTCAGCTCGTCGCGGACGACCTTGACGACCTGCTGCGCGGGCGAGAAGGAGGTCAGCACCTCCTTCCCGACGGCCTTCTCCCGCACGGCGGCGGTGAAGTCCTTGACGACGTTCAGGTTGACGTCGGCCTCGAGGAGCGCCGTCCGGATCTCCTTGAGCGCCTCGTCCACGTGGAACTCGGTCAGGTGGCCTTCGCCCCGGAGCTCCTTGAAGACACGCTGCAACCGGTTGGAAAGGGACTCGAACATCGCCCTCCGGAGTGTATCAGGCGCCGTTCCGGCCCAAGTCGCTGACCGGCTTGACAAAAGGCCGGCTTTCGGTATCCTCGCGGTTGAAGCTCGAGGCGGAGTGGTTTCCGTCGTCGTTGAGGTTATCTTCGACCGACGGGCCCCATCGAGTCCCTCAACCGAATCGCAAACCTGAACGCCACGCTCAAACGGAACGATCAACACGTAAGGAGAAAGCCGATCATGAAGAAGCTCACGTCCGCCATCGCTCTCGCCGCTCTCGCCACCTCGCTCGTTGCCTGCAGCAAGCCCGAGGAGACGAAGCCCGCGGCCAAGGCCGAGGCCCCGAAGGTCGTCGAGGAGACGAAGACGACGTCGCCTGCCACGACCTCCGCCCCCGCTGCGACGGCCAGCACGGCCACGACGGCCGCCCCGGCCACGGCTGCCGCCCCCGCCACGAAGTAAGGCCGCTCCCGAGAGCACGAGGACGCCCCGGCTCGCCGGGGCGTTCCCCTTTTTGAGCCGGCGCCGCGGGGCCGCCCTCCTCAGACCCCGACGCGGGAGACCACGATGAAGCGACTCCTCGGGTCCGTCCTCTCGCTGCTCCCGCTCCTCGCGCCCGCGGTCGCGTCGGCCGTCGAGCCCGCGTCCCCACCGCGCCCGGCTCCCCTCGCACGCCGCTCGGCCGTGCGAGTTCCCGCCCGCGGCGGGAGCGCACGCTCCGCTCTCGACTCCATCGTCACGAACGATGCGTTCCTTCCGGCGGTCCACGTCAACGGGGCCTCGGGCGTCTACAGAACGGACGTGTGGATCTTCAATCCCGACCCGACGTACGCCGCAGCGGTCGAACTCCATTACACCGAGGCGGACACGGACGGGACCGCCGACGGCGGCCTCAGGATCACGCCCGATCTCGCGCCCCGCGAGTCCGTGACGCTCGCCGACATCGTGGGCGACCCCGCGCTCTTCGACCGGGCGTCGAGCTACGGCCTCCTCGAGGTGAGCGGAAGCCGGGCCGATCAGCCCGCGACCCCCCAGCCGCTCATCGTGACGAGCAACACGTACAACGTCGCCGGAGCCGTCGCGGGGACGTACGGTCAGTTCTCGCCCGGGCAGCCCTCCCGCAACGCGCTCGGGTTCGACGATTCCGTCTTCGGCGACCTCTACGTGACGGGCCTTCTCAACGACGCGAACCACCGGACGAACGCCGTCGTGATGAACCCGACGGCCACGCCGCTCGAGGCCGGCGTCCAGCTCGTCGACTCGGTCGGGAACCCGTACAGGACCGTCCTCGTCGAGGTCCCGGCCTACTCGATGCACCAGCTCAACGACGTGTTCAACCGGGACTTCGCCTCGGCCAGCCCGCCGCAGGGCGGGCCGTGGCGCCTGAACGTCTTCGTGAACGTCGCGAACGGAGCGAAGGTGCTCTGCTACGCGACCGTGACCGACCTGCGCACCGGGGATCCGTACCTGATCCCCGGCCAGGCGCAGACTCCCTAGGTGATCCGCGCCCTGCTCCTCGACCTCGGAAACGTCCTCGTCGGTTTCGACCACTCTCTGACCCTCGCGCGCCTCGAGGAGGCGACCGGAAAACCCGCGGCCTCTCTCCGTCCGCACGTGTACGGACCGGCCGTGCGTGCGTTCGAGCTCGGTCGCCTGGACACGGACGCTTTCTTCCGGGCCGCCGAGGCGGCGGCCGGCCTGCCGCGCGTCCCGGACGCGGTCTGGATCCCGGCGTGGCGCGACATCTTCACGCGAGACGAGGCGGCCCTCGCCCTCCTCCCCCGGCTCGCGGCCGGCGTGGACCCCATCCTCGTCTCGAACACGAACGCGCTCCACTGGGAGGGCGTCCTGCGCGTGGCGCCGGAGCTGGCGCGCTTCTTTCCGCGGCGCGCGCTCTCGTTCGAGGTCGGCGCGGCCAAGCCCGATCCCGCCCACTTCGTCGCAGCCCTCGCCCTCGCGGGCGCCGCCCCGCACGAATCCGTCTTCGCCGACGACCGGACGGAGAACGTCGACGCGGCGCGGGCGATGGGCATCGATGCCTTTCGCGTGACGGGCGCGAAGGACCTGGCCGGCGCGCTCCGGGCGAGGGATCTCCTCGCGGAATGAATCGTCCGAAGAGGGATATCCTCTGAAGGTGAAGAAGGGTTCGGCAGCGGGACGGGCCGGATCGATCCGGGCAACGGCGCGTCGAGCGGCCCCGCTCGTCCTCGCCGCATTCGTCGTGTCGATCGCCGCCTGCTCGCGCCACGAGACGGGACGCGGTGGCGAGACATCTCCCTCCTCTCACTCGGAAGAAATCTCCTCCTCTCCCTCTCTCCCGTTCGTCCCCCTCTCCTTCGACGACGCGCTCGCGAAGGCCCGCGCCGACGGGAAGCTCGTTCTCGTCGACGTCTACGCGGACTGGTGCACGTGGTGCACGAAGATGGACGAGGACGTCTTCACCGACGCGCGCGTGCAGGCGGCGCTGCGCGACTTCGTCCCGATCAAGGTCAATGCCGACAAGGGCGGCGGACGCGCCGTCGTCTCGCGCTACCGCGTCGAGGGACTGCCGGCCTTCCTCGTCGTGAACGGAGACGGAGAGCTCGTGGGACGCGTCGACGGCTACGTTCCCGCGGCGGCCTTCCTCGCGAGGCTCGGCCGCTTCTCCGGACGCCGCGGCTGACCGCGTCCGCGGACCTCGCCGCTCACCCCGGGAGACCTCTCCTGACTCCCGGCCCCTCCTCCCTCTTCGTCTTCCGAGAGAATCTCTCTTCCGACATCGGCGGCAGGAGAGGCGCTACCCGCGACGAGACGGCCGCGACGAGCGCCGCGTCGCTCTCGCGGCTCGTGCCGCCCAGCGGGCCGGGGCGTCCCACGCCGACCTCGACGAGGGCATGCGCGACGAAGCCGACGAGGCCGCGCGGGCGCGCCGTTCCGTCGGCGACCTCGCGCAGGACGTCCTCGTAGGCCCTGGCGACACGCGCCGGCCGCCGCTCCTCGCCCCACCGGACCGCGGCCTCGGCCCGGGCGCGCGTCCGCTCCGGTTCGAACGCGAGCCTCGAGATGCAGGCGGCGAGGCGCGGGACCTCGTCGCCGCCGACGGGAACCTTCGAGGCGAAGGCGTCCGGCAGCTCCCGGAACCAACCCGTGTCCGAGACGACGAGCGGCAGGCCGAAGCCCGCGAGCCGGCAGACGGCGCCCGAGGTCTCCCCCATCGTCGGGTGCCGGAGGTTCACCGCGAAGTCCGCCGCGGAGGCCGCGCGCCAGAAGTCGTCGTCCGAGAGATAGCCGCCGAAGGAGACGTCCGCGCCCAGATCGTGCTCCTCGACGAAGCGGTGGAGCGGGTCGTCGTCGCCGACCGCGCCGCCGACGAAGAGGAACGGCCGCCCGTCCGGCGGGAGAGCCGCGAGCGCCTCGAGGATCTTGCCGATCCTCTTGGCGGGCGTCACGACGCCGAGCGTCGCGGCGACCGGCCGGCCGAGCGGGAGCCCGAGGGCCCGGCGGGCCTCGTCCCGCGGCGTGCGAGGCGCCTCGACGACGTGGTGCGGGATCTCGACGGTCCGGGTCTTCGGGCTCTCGCGAAGGACGGCACCGCGCACGAGCGCCGAGTGCGCGACCACGGCGTCGGCCGCGCGGATCACGGCCGCCGACATCGGAAACGCCCACGGGTCGAGGTCCCAGACCGGAAGCCGCGGGCCGCGCCGGCCCTCGTCCGCGAGGGCCCGGCCGCGCGCGCCGTGAGCAGCCTCGAGGGCGCGCGCGTACTCGGCCTCGCGTCCCCGGTCGAGGTAGGCCGCGGCGAAGAGGTGGTGGAGCACGAAGTCGTGCAGGACGACGACCGCGGGCGTCCTCCGGCCGGGCGCGCACAGCGTCTCGACGGACGGCGCGTGCATCGGGTCGTTGCCGACCTGGAAGAGAAGGACGTCGTGGCCCCCGTCGAGAGCGGCCGATGCCGCGGAGGGCTCGTACGAAGAGAACCGGAGAGGAGATCTCCTAGAACGCGAAGAGGGAGACGGGAGAGAGGTCAGCGCCGCGAGGATCTCCGCGTCGTAGTCCGCGATGCCGGAGCGCGTCGGCGGGAGCGGGCCGATGAAGCCCACGGAGAGCGCCGCCATTTGCCTCGAGGCACCGCGGCTGCCTTCTGAGTCTTCCGCCCTCATGGAAATCTCTCTTCGGCCCTTACCGGATGCCACCGGCCTCGAGGAGGCGCTCCACGGCGTTCCTCCAGGAAATCCCTCTGGCCCTTTCAAAGCCTCTTTCTCCGAACTCCCGGGCTCTTTCCGGATTCGCCAGAAGGTCCGCGACGGCCGCGCCGAGCGCGGCGGCATCCGGCGGCGCGACGCGCCCGTTTTCCCCGTCCACGACGAACTCCAGCGGGCCGCCCGAGTCCGCGCACGTGACGACGGGCTTCTTCGAGAGAAAGGCCTCGAGGGCGATGTAGCCGTAGTCCTCGTCGGCCGGCGGGAAGACCACGGCGCTCGCGGTCGCGTAGAGCGTGAGGAGGTCTTCGTCGGAGACGCGCCCGAGAAGCCGCACGTCCGCGCCGCTCGTTCGCACGAGGTCCTCGAGCCGGCTCCGGTCCGGGCCGTCGCCCGCGATCACGAGCCGGAACCTCCCCGCCGCCGCGGCGCCGATCGCGAGGTCCATCCGCTTCCACGCGTCGAGTCTCCCGGCCGCGAGGGCGAAGCCCTCCGCGCTCGCCGAGCGGTAGCGGCCGGCGAGCGGCGGAGGATGGTAGAGCGCCTCGGCGGCGATTCCGTTGAAGCGCGCGAGCCGGTCGCTCGTGTTCCGGGCGTTCGTGAAGACCTTCCGCGCCTCGCCGAGGCCGGTCCGGTCCGCGTCCGCGATCAGCTCCCGCCAGCGCGTGTCGGGGGGCGACGCCGTGAAATCGCTCTGGGGCGTCCCGAACCGGTCGTAGGCCTGCCGGAACTGGTGGATGAGCCACACGACCTTGTTGTCGTGACGGACGAGGTAGGACGGGAACTTCATCGGGATCACGAGATCGACGCGCCTGCCGTCGGCCTCCGACACGTCGAGGAGCCTCCAGGCGAGCGCGGACGCCAGGATCTCCTCGCGGGGATACCACTTGAAGGGCAGACGGACGAGCTCGACCTCGTGGCCGGCGGCGGCGAGCTCGCGGACGAGCCCGTCCGCGTGCCGCTCGGCGCCGCCCGAGGCGAACGGCACCTGCGCGTTGCACACGAGAATGCGGGCCACGCGCGGCCTACTTCACGCCCGTGACGGCGTAGTCCTGCGGCGCGAAGAGGAGCCGCGCGACCGGGGCGAGACGCGGGTCCTTCGCGGCGTCCGCGGAGAGCCCTTCGCTCTCCGGCACGGGCGACCGGAAATCGACGGACACGTCCCGGAAGCCGCTCGCCGTCAGCAGGTGCGCGAGCGACGGCGCCGGGACTGGCCTCACGTGCGTCAGGTCCATCCAGAACCACCGCATCGCGTACACGGACTCGGGGTTGACGCTCTCGAAGAGGACGCGTCCCTTCGGGGCGAGCTTCCTCGCCGCGAGCTCCACGAGATCGAAGAGGCGCGAAGGCTGGAGATGCTCGACGACCTGGAACGCGGTGACGCCGCCGAGCGAGGCGTCCTTTCTGGCGGCGAGCCACGCGAAGAGGTCGGCCGCGTCGACGGCGAGCCCCTTCTCCGTCGCGCGAGCGGCCATCAGCGGATTCGCGTCGCAGCCGACCGCCGTCACTCCCGCCTCGGCGAGCGCCTCGAGAAACTCGCCGCGGCCGCAGCCGAGGTCGGCGACGGGCCCCGGGGCTTCCCGGAAGAGCGCGGCGTCGGCCTTCTGCCGGCGGCGAATCTCCTCCTCGCTGCCGCGGAAGTGCTCCTCGAAGTCGACGTAGAGGCCGGCGCGCAACGGGTCGTCGGCGAGGAGAGCGCCCGTTGCTTCGGACCCTCGCGCCTCCCGCGGCGCGGCGCTCGGACCGGCCTGCAAACCGCTTCGAAGGGAAGACCACTCGAGGCGAAGCAGGCGAAGCGCCTCGCGCGCCTCGTCGAGCCTCCGCCGACTCTCTTCCCGGTCAGAAGAATCTCGTTCTCTCTCTCGCGCGAGCGCCTCGAAGCGCGCGTCGCGGTCCTTCTCGAGCGCGTCGATGCGCCCGAGCCCCGCGTGGAGGTCCTCGACGACGGCGTCGCGCGCCCGCGTCTCGGCGCCGAGACGCGTCTCGAGCGTGGCGACGGCCTCGTCGAGCCGGGCGGCCGCCCGGGCGCCGACGCGGGCCGCGGCTTCGCCGGCGTCGCGCGCCGCGTCACGGGCCGCGCCGGCGACCGCCGCGACGCCTCGGACGGAGGCCTCGGTCTCGAGGAGCGCCACCCGGACCGCCTCGAGGAGCGCCGAGTTGAACGTCGTCTGGTCGCGCGTGACGACCCTGAGGAGCCGCAGCAGAGCGGCCTTCAGCGGCCGGAGCGCCGCGTCCGCCGGGAGGACGGGGCTCACGAAGCGGCCCGCGTTCTCGAGGAGCGTGCGCGGCCATTCGTAGGCGGGAGGATCGCCGGCGACCGCCGCCGGAGCGGCTCCGGGCCGGGCCGCGAGCCCGGAGGAAACGCTGGACGAGATCGCCGAGATCTGCTGCACGAGGTCCCGCGCCAGGGCGGCCACGTCGCGCGAGGCCGCGTCGTCCTTGTTCGGGCTCATCTGTCGCTTATATTAAGCGCGAGGGCCGACGGGGTCCCGTCCAGATGAGGAGCCTGATGAGGAAGCTCGCGAAGCTCGCGAAGAACCACGACTATCTCCTGCCCTGGCTCATCCTCGCCGCGGTCGGCGGCGCGACGCTCGCGGTCCTCCAGGTCCTCGTCGTCAGGCTCCTGCACTAGCTCGGGAGGCGCGGGCGATCTCGCGCAGGATCCTCACGAGCATCACGGCCACGGCGAGGGACATCGGCCCGATGAAGACGCCGGGGAGCCCGAAGGTCGTGAGGCCGCCGAAGACTCCGAGGAAGACGAGGAGCGTCGAAAGCTCGCCGCCCCTGTTGCCGATGAGGAGCGGCTTCAGCACGTTGTCGGCCAGCGTGGACGTCACGAGAACGTTCCAGAGCAGGAACGCGATCGCCATGCCCGTCCGGCCCTTGAGGAAGAGGGCGACGAGCCCCGGCAGCCAGACGATCGCCGTGCCGCCGATCGGGAGGAGCGACAGGACTCCCATCGCGGCCCCCGCGAGGACCGCCGAAGGCAGGCCCGCGACCGCCCAGGAGAGGCCGCCCGAGGCGCCCTGGACGACGGCGCAGACGAGGGAGCCCTTGAAGATCGACTCCATCATCCCGCCCAGCGAGCGCACGATCCGACGTCTCTCGGCGTCGTCGGTCGGGATGAGGTCCGTGAGGGTCTCGACCATCTCCTCGCCGTCGCGCAGGAGGAAGAAGAGGAGGAACAGCGTGACGACGAAGGTCATGACGCCCTGGAGGACGGAGAGGACCGCGGCTCCGCTCGCCGACGCGAGCCGCGCCGACGCGCCGGTCGCGAGCTCGGCGGCCCGCGCCTGGAGATCCTCCGTGGAGAGGCCCGCCGTGTCGTGCAGCCAGGCGAGCGCCCGTTCGACACCGGGGATTGCGAGAACGTCGCCCCACGAGTGGACGTCGCGGGCCCTGAGGCTCGCCCCGATCGCGGCCGCGGCTCCCGCGGCCTGGTTTGCGATCGCGAGGCCGAGAAGAACGGCCGGCAGGAGGACGACGAGCGCGACGCCGAGCGAAAACAGGCCCGCCGCGACGGCCTCGCGCCCGCCGGCGCGCGCGCGAACACCGGTCCAGAGGGGCCAGAGCGCCACCGCGATGACCGAAGCCCACAGGATGCCGTCGAGGAACGGGCGCAGGACGACGAAGGCCAGTCCCCCGAACGCGACGAGAAGGACGGCCAGGAACGCGACCGGGTAGAGGTGCGCGGTGCGGATCTCCGGCATGACCCGCGATCATACGAAAGACGTTGATAGACTTGAGGGTTATGCGGCCTGCCGTCGCGCGAGCTCCGCGCCGCCCGCCCCCTCCCGAGCCCGCCGATCCCGCCGTGCTCTCGCGGGCGGCGGTGGAATCGGCGCGCGCGCGGGGCTTCGTCGCCGCCGGAGTCCTCGCGGCCTCGAGGCCTCTCACCTGGGACCTCTACCGCGACTGGCTGCGCGCCGGCCGACACGGCGAGATGGCGTACCTCGAGCGCGACGCCGCCGCCCGGATGCGCTTCGACTCGGTCCTCCCGTTCGCGAAGTCGGTCATCGCCGTGGCCCGCGCCGTGCCGGACCCGGGAAGGGGAAACGTCGCGGCGTACGCGCGGGGAGAGGACTACCATCGATCCGTCCGCCGCGGCCTCAAGGGCGTGATCGACGACCTGCGGCCGCTCGCCCCGGCGGGGACGCATTTTCGCGTTTGCGTGGACACGGCGCCGGTCCTCGAGCGCGAGGTCGCCGTGCGCGCCGGCCTCGGATTCATCGGCAAGAACGGGATGCTCATCGTCCCGGGCGCGGGCTCGCACGTCGTTCTCGGCGAGATCCTCACGGACGTCACGATGGCGTCGTCGGCCGTACCCCTCGCGGACGGGGCCGATCGCTGCGGCTCGTGCATGGCGTGCCTCGTAGCCTGCCCGACGCGGGCCTTCGTCGCGCCGCGCGTCCTCGACGCGACGCGGTGCCTCTCGTACCTCACGATCGAAAAGCGCGGAGAGCTCTCCCCCGGCGAGGAGGCCGCGCTCGGCGGCCGCCTCTTCGGCTGCGACGACTGTCAGGACGTCTGCCCCTTCAACCTCGTTCGGGAACCCGTCAGGCGGGTTCCCGAACCTTCCGCTCGGCGTCCTGCGCCGGCTGCGCCTGCGCTCGCCGGCTCGGCCGCCTGCGCTCCCCATGCGGGTTGGCCCGGCTCTTACCTCGACCCCGGGGAAATCCTCTCTCTGGACGAGGAAGGGTTCCGCCGCCGCTTCTTCCGCACCGCGATCTGGCGCGCGACCCGGGACGGCCTCGTCCGGAACGCCCGCGCCGCGACCGGGGCCGCGCGGCGATGAGCGGCACGACGCTCGTCGTCGCCGGCGTCTTCGTCCGCGGCGGGCGCCTCCTTCTCGCGCGCCGGCCCCCGGGGCGGCCCTGGGCAGGGCTCTGGGAGTTCCCCGGCGGGAAGGTCGAGAACGGCGAGACCCCGGAGGACGCGCTCGTCCGCGAGTGGCGCGAGGAGATCGATGTGACGCCCGTGGGGCTGTCCCCGTTCCACTTCTCCGCGACCGCCGGAGTCGCGCCGGCGGACTCCTCGCGCCACGTCACGCTGCTCTTCTTCGAAGTGAATGGAATCTCGGGCGACCCTCGAGCCGTGACCGTGGACGCGGTGCGCTGGTGCACGGCCGCCGAGGCGAAGCTCCTTCCGATGCCTCCCGCGGACGCGCCCGCGCTGTCACGCCTCCTCGAAAGAGCCGCCGGCGATCGTGCGTTCGCGGACACCGAGTCCGACGAAGGCCGGGACCTCGTTCGCGCGCTCGCCTCCCGCTCCCCCTTCATCGAAGATTCCGAATCCCTCTCTTCTCGTCGCGCCCTCGCATTCCGCAAGCCGCGGGCCGACGGGGCCGGGACCGTCTCCGGCATCCTCGTCGCGACGCCCGACGGGAGCGCGCGCGCGTACCGCAACGTCTGTCCCCACGTCCCGATCCCGCTGGACCGCGGCGGCGAGCCGCTCATGACCGAGGAAGGCTTCCTCGCGTGCCGCAACCACGGCGCGCTGTTCGCCGTCGAGGACGGGTTCTGCGTGGCCGGCCCCTGCGCGGGCGAGTCCCTCGAGCCGCTGGCCGTCGAACCGCGGGGCAAGGGCTGGGCCGTCGCGGGAGGCCGCCGGTGAGCGGCGGCCTCCTCCTCGTTCTCTACATCCTCTGCGCGGTCGGCTCGGCCTTCTTCTCGTCCGCCGAGACCGCGATCACCTCCCTGACGGACGCCTCGATCTTCCGCATGAAGAGCGAAGGACGGCGCGGTGCCGAGCGCCTCGAGCGCCTGCGCGCCGACCTCCCGAAGACGCTCGGGACGATCCTCGTCGGCAACACGCTCGCGAACGCCGCCGCGGGCTCGCTCGGCGCCGGCCTCGCGATCGCGGCGTTCGGGGACAAGTGGGGCGTCCTCGTCGCGACGATCCTCACCGCGATCCTCCTCCTCGTCGTCTCGGAGGTCACGCCGAAGACGCTCGCCGCGCGCCGGCCGGAGGCGCTCGCCGTCCTCTACGTCGGCCCCGTCGAGACCTTCGTGCGGCTGCTCTCCCCGGCGACGACCCTCCTGTCGGCGGTCGCGCGCTGGATCCTCGGGCCGTTCGGCGTCGAGGAGTCGCCCGACGTCACCGAGGAGGACGTCAAGAGCGTGATCTCGCTCTCGCGCGAGCAGGGCGGCCTCAAGCGGGAGGAGAGCGAGCTCCTCCACGCCGTCCTCGCGTTCGGCGACAAGCCCGTCCGCGAGGCGATGGTCCCCCGGGCGCGCATCGTGTCCCTCGACGTGGGCTCCTCGTTCGCGCGCATCGAGGCGGTCTGCCGCGAGCACCGCTACAGCCGCTACCCCGTCACGCGCGGCAACGAGGACGACGTCATCGGGATCCTGCACGTGAAGGACCTCTTCGACGTCTCGGACGCCGAGGAAGCCACGTTCGACCTGTCGCGCAACCTGCGTCCGGCGATCTTCGTGCCGGAGCTCAAGCGGGCCGAGGATCTCCTGCGCGAGATGCGCCGCCGCCGCTTCCACATGGCCATCGTCGTCGGCGAGAGCGGCGCCGTCGCCGGTCTCGTGACGCTCGAGGACCTCATCGAGGAGATCGTCGGGGACATCTTCGACGAGCACGACGAGCCGGCGCGGCGCCCCGTCGCGGACGGGACCTCGCTCCTCGTCGAAGGGGCGTATCCTCTGCCCGCGCTCGAGCGGGATCTCGCGATCTCGTTCGGCGAGCCGGGGGCCGGGACGGTCGCCGGCTTCCTCCTTCGCAAGTTCGGACGCATCCCCCGTACGGGCGCCCGCGTCCGCGAAGGGGACGTCGAGTTTCTCGTCGAGCGCGCCACGCCCCGGGCCATCGAGCGCGTTCGGATCCTCCGATCGGACCCCTCGCGGCCCGCGGGCGGCGCCGACAACCGAAAGGCCCTCGCCACGTGACGTCACGACATCGAACGGCGACCCTCGTCCCCGGCGACGGCATCGGCCCGGAGATCACCGCCGCCGTCGTCGAGATCCTCGAAGCCGCCGGCGCCCCGATCGTCTGGGAGCGGCACGACGCGGGCGAGGCCGCCGTCCGCGCCACCGGGAGTCCGCTCCCCCCCGACATCGTCGCCTCGATCCAGCGCACGAAGGTCTGCCTCAAGGGGCCCGTCACGACGCCGGTCGGCGGGGGCTACAAGAGCGTCAACGTCTCGCTCCGCCAGTCGCTCGACCTCTACGCGAACCTCCGCCCCGTGCGAAACCTCCCGGGCGTCCCGTCGCGCTACGGCGACCTCGACCTCGTCGTCGTGCGCGAGAACACCGAGGACCTCTACTCCGGCATCGAGCACGTCGTCGTGCCCGGGGTCGTCGAGTCGATCAAGGTCATCACGGAGAAGGCCTCGACGCGCATCGCCCGGTTCGCCTTCGAGTACGCCCGGACGCACGGTCGCCGGAAGGTCACGGCCGTCCACAAGGCGAACATCATGAAGCTCTCGGACGGCCTCTTCCTCGACTGCTTCCGCGCCGTCGCCTCCGAGTACGCCGACATCGCCGCCGACGACGTCATCGTGGACGCCGCCTGCATGAAGCTCGTCATGAACCCGAGGCAGTTCGACGTCCTGCTCCTCGAGAACCTCTACGGAGACATCATCAGCGACCTCGCCTCGGGCCTCGTCGGGGGGCTCGGCGTCACGCCGGGCGCGAATCTCGGGACGCGCTGCGCCGTCTTCGAGTCCGTGCACGGCTCGGCTCCGGACATCGCGGGCAAGGGGATCGCGAACCCGACCGCTCTCCTCCTCTCGGCGACGATGCTCCTCCGCCACGTCGGCGAGAACGGCCGCGCCGAAAGGATCGAGCGGGCCCTCGACGCCGCGATGTCCGACGGCAGCGCGCGGACGCGCGACGTCGGCGGGACCGCGACGACCGCCGCCTACGCGAAGGCCGTCGTCGCGCACCTCTGATGCCGAAGATCGTCTTCCTCAACGAGGGCCGACGGGCCGACGTGGCCGCGGGCACGACGGTCCTCGAGGCCGCCGAGGCGCTGCGCGTCCCGATCGGGCGCGTCTGCGGAGGCGGCGGCACGTGCTCGACGTGCCGCGTCGAGGTCGCGGCCGGCGCCGAGAACCTCTCGCCGATCCAGGAGAACGAGATCGCCTACGAGCTCGGCGCGAACGTGCGCCTCGCGTGCCAGGCCCGGATCGCGGGGGACGTCGGCGTGCGCGTCCTCGTGATCCCGAGGGCGCTGATCGTCTGACATGAGCCGCCCGTCGATCCGCCGGGCGCTCCGGCGCTCGGGCGCCGCGGCGCCGCCCCGCCCGCCGCGGACGGGGCCGCGGAATCTCGGCAGGATCCCCCCGGCGAGGATCTTCCTGCCCGGAGAGACCGAGGACGCGGGGCCCGTCGACTTCGCCGCGCTCTTCGGCCGGTCGGCGCCGGTGGAGCTGGAGATCGGCGTCGGCAAGGGGCGGTTTCTCCTCGCCGCCGCCGCCGCCCGCCGCGACCGCGACTACTTCGGGCTCGAGATCGAGGGCGGGTACGCCGCGATCGCGCGCCTGAGGGCGGAGCGCGCGGGCCTGACGAACGTCCGCGTCGAAAGCCTGGACGGCAAGGCGTTCGTCCTGCGCCGGCTCGCGCCCGGCAGCGTCGCGGCGCTCCACGTCTACTTTCCCGATCCGTGGCCGAAGAAGCGCCACCACAAGCGCCGCCTCGTGGACTCCGAGTGGGCCGCGGCGGCCGCGCGGGCGCTCGTTCCGGGCGGCCTCCTCCGCGTCGCGTCGGACCACGTCGACTACTTCGCCGTGATGGACGAGGTCCTGTCCGCCGAGCCTCTCCTCGCGAAGGTCCCGCCCGAGGAAGCCGGCGACTGGTCGACCGGAACGAACTACGAGGTCAAGTTCCTGAGGAGCGGCCGCCCGATCCGCAAGGCCGTCTTCCGCCGCGTCCCGCCGCCCCTCTAGGGCGCGCCGCCTCCGGGCTCGCGCTCCATCGCGAGGAGCGGCCGCAGGAACTTGCGGAAGTACTCGAAGCCCGAGATGAGCGCCATGACCGTCATGACCCAGAGGGCCGCGCGTCCCGTCGAGCGCCAGAGGCCGATGTCGTCGAGCTTGGCGCCGAGGATCATGAGGGAGATCCCGACGATCTGCGTCGCCATCTTCCACTTCCCGAGCTTGCTCGCGGCGATCGTGATCCCGTGCGTCGACGCGATCGAGCGGAGGCCCGAGACGGCGAACTCCCGGCCGATGATGATGCAGACGGCCCAGGCGTCCGCCTCCTGGAGGTCGACGAGCGAGATGAGAGCCGCCGACACGAGCAGCTTGTCGGCGATCGGGTCGAGGAGCATCCCGACCGTCGTGACCTTCTTGAATCGCCGCGCGAGGTATCCGTCCGCCCAATCCGTGAGCGCGGCGAGAAGAAAGACGAAGAGCGCGAGGTATTCGCGCGCGGGCAGCTTCGTGAGGAGCAGGACGACGAGGAGCGGGACGAGGAAGATGCGGAGAAGGGTGAGGGCGTTGGGGACGTTGACGAACACCGCGGCCGGATTCTAGACCGCGTCATCCGCCCGCGCTGGACACGCCGCCGGCCAGGGCCGAGAATCCCCGCTCCCATGCCCCTGCCTCCCATCGTGTTCGGGACGGACGGCTGGCGCGGCCGGATCGCCCGGGACCTCACGTTCGCGTCCGTCGGGCGCGTCGTGGACGCCGCCGCGGCCTGGAACGTCTCGCCCGAGAACACCGATCCGGGCGACCCGTGGACGGTTCCGATCGTGCACGACACGCGCTTCCTGTCGCCCGAGCTCGCGGCCGAGGCCGCGGACCGCCTCGCCTCGCGGGGCTTCCGCGTCCTCCTGACGGACCGTCCCGTGCCCACGCCGTGCGCGAGCTGGCAGGTTCATGCGCGCGGCCTGAGGGGCGGTCTCGCGATCACCGCCTCGCACAACCCGGCGCCGTGGAACGGCGTGAAGGTCAAGTCGTGGTTCGGGGGCAGCGCGACTCCCGGGACCTACGTCGCGATCGCCCGCCACGCCGACCGCGAGCTCCCCGCGCGGCCGGGAGGAGCCGTCGAGAAGGTCGATCTTCGCCGCGCGTACGCCGACGCGGTCGCCTCCCGCGCGGACCTCGACGCGATCCGGCGCGCGGGACTTCGCGTCCTCTTCGACGCGATGCACGGCTCGGCCGGGACGCTCCTCGAGGAGATCGTCGGGCGCGGCCACGCCACGTCCGTGACGACCCTCCGCGGCGAGCGGGATCCCCTCTTCGGCGGCGTGAATCCCGAGCCCATCCCCGAAAACCTCGCGGCCGCGCGCGAGGCGCTCCGGGGCGGCCCGTTCGACCTCGTCCTCGCGAGCGACGGCGACGGCGACCGCCTGGGCGTTCTCGACGCGAGAGGGAGCTTCGTGACGCCTCACCGCGTCCTCGCGCTCCTCGCCGAGAGCCTCACGGCCCGCGGGCGCATCTCGGGCGGCGTCGCGAAGACGTTCTCGACGTCGCTCCTCGTCGACCGCGTCGCCGCGCGGCTCGGCGTCCCTCTCTCGGTGACCCCGGTCGGCTTCAAGCACATCGCCGAGAAGATGATGTCCGGAGAGGTCGCGATCGGCGGAGAGGAATCGGGCGGCCTCGGAGTCTCCTTTCACCTCCCCGAGCGCGACGGCGTTCTCACGGCGCTCCTCGTCCTCGAGGCGATCGCGCACTCCGGCGGTTCCCTCGCCGCCCTCGTCGCGAAGCAGGACGCCGACTACGGCGCGCTCGCGTACGGCCGGCGCGACATCCACCTTCCGATGCCGGTCCTGGAGGCGTTCGTCGCCGGCCTGCGGGCCGCGCCTCCCGCGGCCCGGGCGGGCCGGTCCGTGACGGGCCTCGACGACCTCGACGGCGTGAAGCTCCTCTTCGGCGGGAACGGCTGGCTCCTCCACCGCCTGTCGGGCACGGAGCCCATCATCCGCATCTACGCCGAGCACGAGGACGAGAAGGTCGTGGCCGCTCTTCTCGACGAGACGGAGGCTGAGCTCCGTCGCCGGGAACCGGAGAGTTCCTAGAGGGGAAAGGCTCCCGGGGCTCTTCGGACCCGGCCGTCTCAGCGCGCGTCGGCGAGGACGTACCCGGAACCGACGAACCGCAGGACCGGGCCCGCTCCGAGGCCGGCGATCGGGTCGGACTCCTCGAGGAGCTCCGGGGTCAGGTCGCCGCCGTACGCGACGACGGCGCGCGCCGCGAGCGTGAACGGATGCTGACGCTCGACCTCGAACCGCGCGGGCTCGGACACGACGGCAAGGGCGACCGTCCCCGTTCCGAAGAGCTTCAGGAAGGGCTGCGCGATCTTGTCGCGGTACTCGAACGACGGGTCCTCGCGGTACGTGAGGGCCTCGTCGAACGCGAGGAGGCGCGTCGGCTCCACGGACAGGAACTCGTTCGTGAGCGCCCTGAGAGACGGGACGCGGCCCTGGTCGGCGAGAAGGATCGTCCCCTCTCCCGAAGCGGTCACGAGAATGCCGGCGAGCGCCCCGGCGAGGCGCGCGTCCGTCGCCAGAGCCGGCAGTCCCGTGCGCCCGACGACGACGCCGCGACGGACCCTCACGCCGCCCGCGCAGGCGACCGAGAGGAAGCCGCCGGGCTTCGGCGTGAACGGTCCCATCGGAGGCGACACCTCGGCCAGGCGCGGGGTGACCCCCGAGCGCGGGCGGACGCCGGAGCTCGTCATGGCGCGCTTGCCGCTCGAGGTGAGCGAGTCGAGAGGCTCGGGCTTCACGACCGGGGTCGGCTTCGTGTCCTCCCTCCGGGCCGGAGCGGGCCGCGTGTCGTTCGGGCCCGGAGGAGGCGCGGCCGCGGCGGCCCGCAGCTCGGCGGCCGCGGCCCGGGCCGTGCGGGCGACGGAGTCGTCCCCCTCGGACCCGTCCTTGAGCTCCGCGCCCGCGAGCTTGAAGTGCCTCTGGGCCTCGTCGTACGCCCCCGCGCGCTGCGCGACGAGGCCGAGCGTGAGGTGGGCCTTCCGGTGCGCGGGCGCGAGCGCGAGGACCTTTTCGAGCGGCTCTTTCGCCTCGGCGTCGCGTCCCGACTTGAAGAGGATCAGGCCGAGGTTGAACTGCAGGGGGACGGAGTCCTCGTGCTCCAGGAGGAGCTCCCGGGTCTTCGCCTCGGCGGGGCCGAACTGCCCGAGATGAAAGAGCGTGATCGAGAGGTTGAGGAGGACCTCCGGATCCTGCGGCCTGAGGCGCTGGGCCTCGTCGAACTCGCGCCGCGCCGCCTCGTGGTGGCCCCGGGCCATCTCCTCCTTTCCCCGGTTCAGGTGGAGGAGGAACAGCCCGTGGTCGAAGAACGGCGCGGGACGGAACGCGCGCGTCGTCTCGGAGCCTCTCGACGCCATTCCGCTCCCTACCGCACCCGCCCGAGGACGGGCGCGGGGCGCGCCGAGGCGACGACGCCGGTGTTCGAAAGGACCGTGGCGCCGTCCGCCCGGGTGACGGTCACGCGCGCGCCGAGCGACGCGCGGCGGACCGAGCCGGTCGGAACGCCCCGGAACGCGCCGCCGACGGCGGGCGCCACCGACCCGTGGTGCGCGACGAGGACCCTTCGAACGTACTCCTGCGTCTCGGGATAAGGCGGAATGCCGGCGTGCTTCGCGACCGCGCTCTCTCCCGCGTTGTACCCCGCGAGGGCGAGCGCGACGTCGCCCTTGAACTGGTCCAGCAGAGCCGCGAGGTAGCGGACGCCGGCGCGCACGCTCTGGCCGGCGTCGAAGCGGTCGGTCACGCCGAACCGCTTCGCGGTCTCGGGCATGAGCTGCATCAGGCCCCGGGCGCCCTTGCGGGAGACGGCCCTCGGGTTGAAGTTCGACTCGACGAGCATCACGCTCTTCACGAGCGCGGCGTCGATTCCGTTCTTCCGGGCCTCGGCCTCGATGACCGCGTCGAACGCGCTCGGAGCCGCGCGGCGCTCGACGAGGTACGCGTCCGAGGGGGCGCCCCCGGCGACGCGCCAGCCGCTTCCGATCGCGTCGTTGAAGATCAGGGCCGAGCCGTCGGCCTGCCGGACGAGATGCACGTCCGCGCGCGCGGCCGCCGCGCAGAGCGACACCGCGAACGCTCCCCGGGCGGCAAGTCGTCCGAAGGACATGGCGTCGGAATTATAGACGATCGGCCTAGGCAGCCGGGATCGCGAGGCGCTCGCGGACTTTCGCGACGCCGGCGGCGAGCGCGGGCTCGATGGCCGCCGCGTCCTTGCCGCCCGCCTGGGCGAGGTCCGGCTTGCCGCCGCCCCGGCCGCCGACGAGAGGCGCCATGGCCTGCGCGAGCTCGTGGGCGGACACGCGGCCGACGAGATCGGACGTGACCGCCGCGAGCAGCGTGACCTTGCCCTCCAGCTCGGTCCCGAGGAGGACGACGCCCGACTTCAGCTTTCCACGGAACGTGTCCGCGAGGTTGCGCAGCTCGTTCGCGGGGAGCGACGGGACTCTCCGAGCCAGGACCTTGACTCCGGCGATCTCCTCGATGCCGTCGTCGGTCCCTGGAGAATCGGAGGAAGAGGAAGATTTCTGTGAAGGTGAAGAGCCGGAGGCGCCGTCCCCCGGCTGCGCGCTCGACCGGCCGCCTCCCGCGCCCGCCGAAGCTCCGGAGCCGGCACCCGCCAGAGCGAGGTCGCGCTTGAGCAGCGCGATCTCCTTTTCCTTCCTTCTGAGCAAGTTCAGCGTGGCGCGGAGCTTCTCCGGCAACTCGTCGAACGCGACGTTCGCCGTCTGAGCCATATTCGTCAGAATCTCTTCGTCCTTCTGCAATCTCTCGACCGCGTTCAGCGACGTCGCCGCCTCGATGCGGCGGACCCCGGCCGCGAGACCGCGGTCGGAGAGGACCTTGAACGCGCCGATCTCCCCCGTGCGGCCGACGTGGCAGCCGCCGCAGAGCTCCGTCGAGAAGCCGGGCACGTCCACGACGCGGACGCGCTCGCCGTATTTCTCGCCGAAGAACATCATCGCGCCCTTTTTCTTCGCCTCGTCCATCGACATGACGGCCTTGCCGACCTCGCGGTCCCGCAGGATCTCCTCGTTCACGAGGCGCTCGATCTCGCGGATCTCCTCGGCGGTCGTCGGGCGCGCGGCCGCGTAATCGAAACGCAGCCGGTCGGGCGCGACGAGGGACCCCATCTGTCTCACGCTCTCGCCGAGGACGGCGCGCAGCGCTGCGTGGAGGAGGTGCGTTCCCGTGTGGTTCGCCTGGGTCTTGCGCCGGGTCCACTCGTCCACCGCGAGGGAGACGACTTGGCCGGGAGAGAGGGATCCGGAGGAGATTCTCAGAAGGTGAAGAATGGTCCGGCCGTCGGGAGCGCGGCGCGTGTCGAGGACCGCCGCAGCGCCCGGTTCGCCCGAGGACGCCGTCCAGCGGAACTCTCCCTGGTCCGCCACCTGTCCGCCTCCTTCCGGATAGAAGACGGTGCGGTCCGTAACGCACCAGCCCTTCTCCCCCTTTCCAAGAAATCCGATCCTCTCTCCGCCTTTCTCCGAAAGCAGACCCAGCACCTTCACGCCCTCGAGCCGCACGAAGTCCTGCTCGGGATACCCGCGGAACTCCGTCGTCCAGGAGGGGTCGATCTGGCCGTCGGCCGGCAGCCCGCCCTCGTGCTCGAATTTCGACGCTCCCTTGCTGCGTTCACGGGCTGCGGAAAGCTCGCTTTCGAAGCTCGCCACGTCGACCTTGACACCTTCATCAGAAGCAATCTCTTCGATCGTCTCCAAGGGAACCCCGAACGTGTCGTAGAGGCGAAAGACCGCTTCCCCTTTCAGTGAGGTTTCCCCCGCCCGCCGCGCCGCGGAGATCGCCTCGCCGACACGGTCGGCGCCGACGGACATGGTCCTCGAGAAGCGGACCTCTTCATCCTGCAGGCGGTCCTGAATCGCGACGAGCTGCGTTGCGGCACCGACATCGACGAAGATTCCTTCGAATGAATGCGCAACGGAGGTGGCGAGTTGTGCGAGGAAGGGCTGCGCTGACGTGAAGCCCAGCTGGCGGCCGTACCGGATGGCACGCCGGATGATGCGACGCAGGACGTATCCCCTTCCTTCATTCGAAGGAATGACACCGTCCAGCATCAGCATCGTCGCCGCTCGTGCGTGATCCGCGATCACCCGGAAGGGAGCATCTTCGACCGCCATCCCGCCCACGTACTTCCTGCCGGAGATGTCCTCGATCCTCGCGATGATCCCCGCGAAGAGGTCCGTGTCGTAGTTGTTGTTCTTGCCCTCCAGGATCGCCGTGATGCGCTCGAGACCGGCGCCCGTGTCGACGCTCGGCTTCGGGAGAGGCGTCTTGCGGCCCTCCGCGTCGCGGTCGAACTGCATGAAGACGAGGTTCCAGATCTCCATGACGCGGTCGCCCGCGCCGTTCGGCCGGTCGTCGCCGGGGACCGACGGCCCCTGGTCGTAATGGAGCTCCGTGCACGGCCCGCAGGGGCCCGTGTCGCCCATGGACCAGAAGTTGTCCTTCTCGCCGAACCGCGCGATGCGCTCCTTCGGCAGGTGCCTGGCCCAGAGCTCCGCCGCCTCGTCGTCGTCCGTGTACACGGTCGCCCAGAGGCGCGAGGGATCGAGGCCGTAGCCGTCCTTCGACGTCACGAGCTCCCACGCGAAGCCGATCGCGTCCTTCTTGAAGTAGTCGCCGAAGGAGAAGTTCCCGAGCATCTCGAAGAAGGTGTGGTGGCGCGCCGTGTACCCGACGTTGTCGAGGTCGTTGTGCTTGCCGCCCGCCCTCACGCATTTCTGGGAGGACGTCGCCCGGACGTACGTCCGCTTCTCCCGCCCCAGGAAGAGGTCCTTGAACTGGTTCATGCCCGCGTTCGTGAAGAGGAGCGTCGGGTCCTCGGCCGGCAGGAGCGACGAGGAGGCCACGCGCGCGTGGCCCCTGCTCTCGAAATAGGAGAGGAAGCGCTCGCGCACGGCGCGCGAGGTCCAGGTCGAGGAAGAGGTCATATTCTTCTTATGAGCGGCGGCTGCCGACGCAGCCGCCGACCGACGAGAATTTATTGTCCGAAAGCCGATGTCAAGGGCGCGCTCCGCGCGCCGCGCGGCGGTCGAAGACCCTTGACATCGGCCCCTAGCCCGTCGACTGGTTCGAGAAGTCGAACGGCGAGTCCGCGTCCCGCGGCGCGACGCCTTCCGGCCCCTGGAGGGCGCTCTCCATGAGCTCGTTCGCGACGTCGGACGTGGACTGGATCCCCTGCAGCTTGAGCTTGAACTCGTTCGGGTTCGTCGTGCGCCGGAGGGCCTCCTCGAGCGTGATGAGACCCGTCTTGTAGAGCTGGAAGAGCGACTGGTCGAACGTCTGCATCCCGTACTGCGACGTGCCCGCCTTGATCGCGTCGAGGATGTACTTCGTCTTCTCCTTGTTCTCGATGCAGTCGCGGATGTAGTTCGTCGCGATCATGACCTCGATGGCCGGAACGCGGCCGAGGCCGTCGGCGCGCGGGAGGAGGCGCATCGAGCACACGGCCTTGATGACGGCCGCGAGCTGCAGGCGGATCTGCTTCTGCTGGTGCGGCGGGAAGACCGAGATGATGCGGTTGACGGTCTCGGTCGCGTCCATCGTGTGGAGGGTGGACATGACGAGGTGGCCCGTCTCGGCGGCGACGAGCGCCGTCTCGACGGTCTCGAAGTCGCGCATCTCGCCGACGAGGATGACGTCGGGGTCCTGGCGGAGGGCGGCGCGGATCGCGGACGCGAACGAGCGCGTGTCGACCTCGAGCTCGCGCTGGTTGATGATCGACTTCTTGTCCCGGTGGAGGAACTCCACGGGGTCCTCGATCGTCATGATGTGCTCGGCGCGCGTCGAGTTGATGTAGTCGATCATCGCGGCGAGGGACGTCGACTTGCCCGAGCCCGTCGTCCCCGTCACGAGGATGAGGCCGCGCGTCTCCTCGCAGATCTTCTCGAGAATGGGAGGCAGGAGAAGGTCGCGGATCGTCAGGATGCGCGCCGGGATGACGCGGCAGACGAGTCCGACCGTGCCGCGCTGCTGGAAGATGTTGCAGCGGAAGCGCCCGAGGCCCGGCACCGAGTACGCGATGTCGATCTCGAAGTTGTTCTTGAACTTCTCCTTCTGCCGCGCGGACATGATCGAGAACGCCATCGCGATCGTGTCTTCCTGCATGAGGCGCTTGAGGTCGACGAGCGGGATGAGCTCGCCGTCCACGCGGATGATCGGGTGGGCGCCTACCTTCAGGTGGAGGTCGGAGGCCTTCCGCTCCACCGAGATCTTGAGGAGGTCGTTGATATGCATCGGTGCCCTCCCGGCGTGCCCTGAATTCCGACAAGGATAGGCTTTCCAGGGACTTGCCGTCAACGGAAGCGACGCCGTCTCGCCCGCCCGGCGGTATAGTCGCGGGCGTTCGAGGAGGGGTCATGCCCGACGAAAGAGACCATCCGAACGGCGCCGGGGGCTTCACCCGGCGCGGACTCATCAAGGGCCTCGCGACGACCGCGGTCGCCTCCGCCACGGCGGGAGCCACCGCGCTCGCCGAGGAGCGGACGAAGGCCGAGGCCGCCTCGGGAGGCGGGCTCCCCGTGAGCCTTTCGCTGAACGGCGCCCCGAAGAAGGGCGTCTTCGCGCCGCGTACGACGCTCGCCGAGGCGCTGCGCGACACCTGGGGCCTCACGGGCACGAAGATCGGCTGCGACCGCGGCGCCTGCGGCGCCTGCACGGTCCTCCTCGACGGGCTCGCCGTGAATTCCTGCCTCACGCTCGTCCACGACGCCGACGGCCGGGCGGTCACGACGGTGGAAGGGCTCGGGTCTCCCGAGGCGATGTCCCCGATCCAGAAGGCGTTCGTGGACGCCGACGCCCTGCAGTGCGGCTTCTGCACCCCGGGGATGGTCGTCTCGTGCGCCGGCCTCCTCTCGAAGAACGCGCGCCCATCGCCGCACGACGTGCGGGAGGCCGTGGCCGGCAACCTCTGCCGGTGCGGGACCTATACGGGCGTTTTCGCCGCGTGCGAGGCCGCGGCGAAGGCGGGGGTGAAACATGGCTGAAGAGAAGAAAGAGAAAGAGAAGGAGAAGAGCAAAGAGGAGATTTCTTCGAAGGTGCCAGAGGCGACGGAAAACGTCGTGACCGTGGAAGTCGGGCTGGCCCCTCCTCACCCTTCTAAGAAGATTTCCGTCGTTCTTTCCCCCGGCGATCCGGCCCCTTACGCGATGGGGCCGCGCCCCGTCACGGGCCGCCGGCGTCCCCGGCTCGACGGCCCGCAGAAGGTCACGGGACGCGCCGTCTTCACGCACGACGCGCGCAAGCCGGGCATGCTCCACGGACGGATCCTCCGCTCGCCGCACGCGCACGCGAAGATCGTCTCGATCGACGTCTCGGCCGCCGAGAGGATGCCGGGCGTCGTGATCGAGAACCCGAAGAAGGACGTCGTCCGCTACCACGGCGAGGCCGTCCTCGCGCTCGCGGCGCCGACGCCCGCGGCCGCCGAGGACGCGCTGCGCGCCGTCAAGGTCGCCTACGACGTCCTCCCGCACACCGTGAGCCTCGCGGCCGCCCGCAAGGACGGCGCGCCGCTCGTCTTCGCCAGGCCCGTCGAGGAGAAGCGCAGCGCGGGCGACATGCCCGGCGGCGCGGCCGCGGTTCCGCAGACGGGCAACGTGCGCGGCCCGAAGGACTCCGGCAAGGGCGACGCGGCGAAGGGCTTCGCCGAGGCCGACGGGACGCTCGAGGTCGTCACGACGACGACGGTTCAGACCCACGTCTGTCTGGAGACGCACTCCCTCCTCGCGGAGTGGGTCGGGGACGCGCTCGAGGTCCAGGCCTCGACGCAGGGCACGTTCAGCGTGCGCGACGAGCTCGCGGAGGTCTTCAAGCTCCCGAAGGACAGGGTCGTCGTGCACGCCGAGTTCACGGGCGGCGGGTTCGGGTCGAAGTTCGGCGCGGGCGATTACGGCGTCTTCGCGGCGAAGCTCTCGAAGAAGGCCGGCAGGCCCGTTCTCCTGGAGCTCGACCGCAAGGAGGAGCAGCTCGCGGGCGGCAACCGGCCCGACTCCTGGAACCGGGTGAAGATCGGCTACCGGAAGGACGGGACCGTGACGGCGGTGGAGTACGAGTCCTTCGGGACCGCCGGCGTCGCGACCGGCACCGGCACCGGCTCCTTCGCGAAATCGGCCTACGGCTTCCCGGCCGTCAAGGTCGCCGAGTCCGACGTCTTCACGAACCTGGGACCCGGATGCGCGATGCGCGCGCCGGGCCATCCGCAGGGCTGCTTCGCGGTCGAGACGGCGCTCGAGGAGCTCGCGGGCCGGCTCGGAATGGACCCGCTCGCGCTGCGCCTGAAGAACGACCCCTCCGAGGTCAGGCGGTTCGAGTGGGAGACCGGCGCCGAAGAGATCGGGTGGTCGCGCCGAGGCGAGATCACGAGAGCGAACGAGGCCGCCGCCGCCGCCGGGAGCCCCCTCCGCCGCGGTCTCGGCTGCGCCGCGGCCCTCTGGTACACGTTCGTCTCTCCCGGCTCGCAGGTCCTCGTCCGGATCCACCGCGACGGGACCGTCGAGGTCGAGAACGGCGTCCAGGACATCGGGGGCGGCATCCGCACGCCGATCGCGATGGTCGTCGCCGAGGAGCTCGGCCTTCCCGTCGAGAGGATCCGGGTCAGGGTCGGCGACTCTCGCTATCCGTACGGACCCGCGTCGGGCGGCTCCGTCACGACGGGGTCGCTCATTCCGGCCGTACGGGCCGCGGCCGTCCATGCGCGCGAGAGGCTCCTCGACGTGGCTTCGAGGGTCCTCGACGCGCCCGCGGCGGACATCACCCTCGCGGACGGCGCCTTCTCGGCGAAGTCCCGCACCGCGGACTTCCGCAGGGTCTGCTCGCGCATGCCCGGAGAGACGCTCGTCGCGACCGGCGACCGCGCGAAGGACTACGACGGCGCCGACACGCGGCTTTTCGGCGCGCAATTCGCCGAGGTCGTCGTGGACGTCGAGACCGGCGTCGTCAACGTGAAGAAGGTCGTCGCGGTCCACGACTGCGGCCAGCCCGTCTGGAAGACGGGGGTCGAGAGCCAGATCCGCGGCGGCGTCCTCCAGGGCATCAGCTACGCGCTCTTCGAGGAGCGCGTCGTGGACGAGCGTTCGGGCCGCGTCCTGAACCCGAACGTCGAGTTCTACAAGGTCCTCGGGAGCAAGGACACGCCCGAGATCGTCCCGATCGTCGTCGATTTCTACCCCGGGAAGAACAACGCGCACGCGCGCGGCATCGGCGAGCCGGCGACCGTGCCGACCGCCGCCGCGGTCGCGAACGCGATCGCGCACGCGACCGGCATCCGGCCGACGGCGCTCCCGATCACGCCCGCGAGGATTCTCGAGGCTCTCGGGAAGGTGCCGGAGCGGGAGGTGAGGGCGTGAAGAGCTTCGAAAGAGTCCAGCCGAAGAGCTGGGAAGACGCCGCCGCCGCTCTCGCGGCGGCACGAGAGAAGAAGATTTCTTCTGAAGCAAAGAGCGCCGGAACCGAGCTCCTCGATCGTTTGAAGGAGTACAACCTCGCCCCGGACCGCGTCATCGATCTGAGGCGCCTGCCCGGCCATTCTTCCATTCAAAGAAAATCTTCTTCCTCGGTCTCCATCGGCGCGCTCGTGACGCTCGCGCGCGTCGCCGACGAGCTTCGATCCGATTTCCCCGCGCTCGCGGACGCGTGCCTCGGCGCCGCGACGCCCCAGATCCGCAACGCGGCGACGCTCGCCGGCAACCTCTGCCAGCGACCGCGCTGCTGGTACTTCCGCTCGGCGGAGTTCCAGTGTCTCAAGAAGGGCGGCGTCGAGTGTCTCGCGAAGTCGGGCGAGAACCAGTTCCACGCCGTCTTCGGGAACAACACCTGCGCGATCGTCCATCCGTCGGCGGCCGGCGTCGCGCTCCTCGCCCTCGACGCGCGCATCGAGACGCTCGCCGCGGGCGGGGGCCGGACGCTCGCCGCGGCGGACTTCTTCCAGCGGCCCGAGGTCGACATCTTCGCGGAGAACGCCCTGAAGAGCGGCGAGCTGATCGTCGAGATCCACGTCGAGAAGCCCGACGGGCTGCGTTCGGCGTACCGGAAGATCAAGCAGAAGCAGTCGTTCGACTGGCCGCTCGCGGACGCCGCCGTCGCCTTCCGCGACGACGGCGGGCTCGCGAAAGACGCGAGGATCGTGATCGGCTCGGCGGCGCCCGTGCCGTTCCGGGCGAGGGCGGCCGAGTCCCTCGTCGAGGGGAAGCGGATCGACGCGGCGCTCGCGGGGAAGGCCTCGGAGGCCGCGCTCGAGGGCGCGACGCCTCTCGGGAAGAATGCCTACAAGCTGCCGATGGTCGCGGCCGTGATCCGGCGGACGCTCCTCGCGGCTGCCGGACTCCCGGACGGGACGGAGGAGCACGAATGAGCGCGCCCTCCGGTCCGAGCGGCTCCGACGCCGTTTCGCTCGACCCGGCGCTGCGCTGCCGGCACCTTCGCACGAAGACGATGTTCGTCGCGTCGGGGGACTGGGACGAGCACGCGCGCGAGCACCCCTCCACGTCCGCCGCCTACTGGTGCCTGCAGGTGATGGGCCCGGTGGGCCCGGACGGCCGCCCCGTCTGCCTCGAGGACTGCCGGGCCGGCCGCGGCTGTTTCGAGGGCGAAGACTGAGCGCGTCCCGCCCGGTCGTCACCGGCGTGCTCGTCGCCGCCGGCGCCTCGACGCGCTTCGGCTCGCCGAAGATGCTCGCCCCCGTGCCGCCCGCAGGGCGGCCGATGCTCGCGCACGTGATCGACGTGTGGCGGAACGCGGGATTCGCGGATGTGATCGTCGTTCTCGGAAAGGACGCAACGTTCCTTCGGGAAAGGATCGAAGAGCACCTTCTTCGAGTGAGAAAGAGCGACGGGGATGCCGAGGCGCGCGAAGAGGGAGCCGGCCTCGGCGACGGCGTGGCGGCGCGCACGGCGGTGGCGGGCGCGCCGCCCCCCGCGACGCGCTTCATCGAGAACCGCGCCTGGGAGCGCGGCATGTTCTCGTCCGTGCAGAGCGGCCTCGCGGCGGCGAGCCGGTCGTCGACGCACGTCGCCGTCTCCCCCGCCGATCTCCCCTTTCTCGGAGGATCTTCTCTTCGAGCGGTGCTCGACGCGGCGAACCTGTCCGAGGCGGACTCCCGGACGCTGCTCGTCCCCGTCTGCGGGCGCAGGCGCGGACATCCGCTCGTGATTCCCGCCCTCCTCGCCGCACGCGTCCTCTCGTGGCCCGCCGACGCGCGGCTCAACCGCCTCTTCGCCGAGCCCGACGTGAAGGTCCTCCACGTCGAGGGCTTCGACGAGACGATTCTCCGGGACGTCGACACGCCGGCGGACCTGGCTCTGCTCCGCTCATGAACGCGCAGTTCTTCACGGAGCTCCCGCGACTCCTCGAATCCCACGGCCGTCTCGCGATGGCGACGGTCGTCTCGGCGGCCGGCTCGACGCCGCGGGACGCCACGGCGCGGATGATCGTCCTGCCGGACGGATCCACGCGCGGGACGATCGGCGGCGGGAAGTTCGAGTCCCTCGTCGTCGCCGACGCGCGGAAGCTCCTCGAGGACCACGGCCTCCCCTTCACGCGCCGGTACGACTTCGTTCCCGAGGGGCCGAACGCCTTCGGCGCGGTCTGCGGGGGGACGGCGACCGTCCTCCTCGAGGTCCTCGAACGGGCGCCCCGGCTCCTCGTCGTCGGAGCCGGCCACTGCGGGCGCGCGCTCGCGCGCATGGCCGCGTTCGCGGGCTGGGAGGTCGCCGTCGCCGACGAGAGGCCCGAGCAGCTCGACGCCGCGGCCTTTCCGCCCGGCACCGAGCTCGTCCTCGTGAAGGAGGACTACTCCGACCTGCCGCTCCCCTCGCCGCGCGACTCGGTCGCGCTCGTCTCGCGAGGACACGTCACGGACGGCCGGGCGTTCCGGCGCCTGAGGGGGCTGCCGCTCGCCTACCTCGGCATGATGGGGAGCAACGCGAAGAAGAGGGTCCTCTTCGACGAGCTCAGGGCCGAGGGCTGGAGCGAGGCCGAGCTCGCGAGGGCCCGGATGCCGATCGGCCTCGACATCGGGGCCGAGTCCCCCGAGGAGATCGCCGTCGCGATCGTCGCCGAGCTCGTGAAGGCGCGCCGAGGGGCCGGAGCCTGACGCGCCTCGGCGCGCCGGGGCGCCGGGGGCTCAGACCCGGCCGGCGGGAACGTCCGCGTAGACCGGGGTCAGCCAGCCGTAGCGGTCCTCGACGCGCCCCTCGACGATGTCGAAGAACGACTTCTGAATCGCTTCCGTCATCGGCCCGCGCGCGCCGTTTCCGACGGGGATGCGATCCACGGAGCGGATCGGCGTGATCTCCGCCGCCGTGCCCGTGAAGAACATCTCGTCGGCCGCGTAGATCATCTCGCGCGGAATCGTCTTTTCCTCCATCTGGAAGCCGAGCTCCCGCGCGAGCTGGATCACGGAGAGGCGCGTGATGCCGGGCAGCGTCGAGGCCGAGAGCGGCGGCGTATAGAGCCGGCCCTTCCACACGAGGAAGAGGTTCTCGCCCGAGCCCTCCGAGATGCGCCCGTTGTGATCCAGGGCGATCCCCTCGTGGTACCCGTTCGTGATCGCCTCCATCTTGATGAGCTGGCTGTTCGCGTAGTTCGCGGTCGCCTTCGCCATCGCGGGCATCGTGTTCGGCGCGACGCGCATCCAGGACGAGCAGCACACGTCGACGCCCTTCTCGAGGGCGTCCGCGCCGAGGTACTTGCCCCACTCGTAGCAGCCGATCGCGACGTCGACCGGGTTCGGGAGCGGATTGACCCCGAGCGAGCCGTAGCCGCGGTACACGAGCGGCCGGATGTAGCAGGCCTTGAACGCGTTCGCGCGCACGACCTCGAGCGTCGCGTCGCGGAGCTCGTCGATCGTGTACGGGATCGTCATCCGGTAGATCTTGGCCGACCAGAACAGGCGGTCGAGATGATCGTCGAGACGGAAGACGGCCGAGCCTCGCGCCGTGTCGTAGCAGCGCTCGCCCTCGAAGACGCCGGAGCCGTAGTGGAGCGCGTGCGTGAACACGTGGATCTTCGCGTCCGCGAAGTCCACGAGCTTGCCGTTCATCCAGACCTTCTTGACCTTGTCGAAAGCCATCGCGCCCCTCCCCGGGCGCGATCCTATCCGAAAGCGTCGAAGATTCGGGGGCGCCTTCACGCGGGATCGACCAACCGGGCCAGCGCCACGACCACGGCGGTCTCGACGCGGAGGATGCGCCTTCCGAGAGAGGTCCGAAGAGCACCTCTTTCTTCGAATAGGTTGAGTTCGGCAGGAGCGAAACCACCCTCAGGGCCTATGGCGACCGTGACGGCGCCGAGAAGCGGCCCGGGGCCCTCTCGACGCACGCGCGTGCTGTCTGAGCGAAGCGAGTTCACGCGCGAAGGAGAGGGGGCTCCGGGCGCGAACGAGGCGCCGGGGTCCGCGACCAAGAGCGTCTCCCCTCTTACCCCACCAAGAAACTCCTCGGTGCTCCTCGGACCCTCCACGAACGGCACGATCGTCCGGTCGCACTGCTTCGTCGCCTCCTCCGCGATCCGCACGAGCCGGGCCATCCGCTTCGCGAGGGCGGCCACGTGCGCGCGCTGGGAGCGCTCGGCGTCGATCAGGATGAAGCCCGCCGCGCCGCACTCCGTCCCCTTCTCGATCGCCCACTCCACGCGCGCGGGCTCCGCGCACGCGAGAGCCACCACGACGCGGTTCGCGGGCTCGCCGGGAAGAGGGAAAGAAGAAGAAGAAGAAAAAGAAGAGGAAGAGAAGATCTTCTTAGAAGGTAAGAGGGCGATGGCGGTGCCGCCCCGCGCGAGAACGGCCCGGGCCCTTGCGCCCTTCCCGTCGAGCGCGACGACCTCGTCGCCGTCCCTCAGGCGCCTCGAGCGCACGTGCTCCCTCTCTTCCTTTCCAAGAAGAATCTCTTCTCCCCGGCTCTCTTCGGACCCTGCGAGGTGCTCCGCCAGATCCGGCACGAGCACCCGCGGCGGGCTGGCGGAGGCGTCTTCCCTCTTACTCATTCGAAGAAGCCCACGCCGTGCCCAGCCATTCGTTCTCCCGAAGCGAACGAACCTCCCGAAAGCCCCTCTTTCTCAGAAGATCTCCGAACTCGCTCTCCCTCTCCGCGAGCTGACCGGAGCAGAGGAGCCTTCCTCCGGGCGCGAGTTGCGCGCGCAGCGCGCCGAGGAGCGGCACGATCTCCTCGTGGATCATGTTCGCGGCGACGACGTCGAAGCGCGCCGCGGGCGCGAGCGCCTCGAGTGTCCCGGCGTAGGCCCAGACGCGGGGGACGGCGTTCGCGCGGGCCTGCTCGCGCGTCGCGAACGCGGCCTCCCGGTCGAGGTCGAACGCGACGACGCGCGAGGCGCCCTCGAGCGCCGCGACGAAGGCGAGCGTCCCCGTCCCGCAGCCCACGTCGAGAACGCGCGCGCCGCGGAGGTCCTCCGCGAGGAGGAGCCGGACGGCGAGGCGCGTGGACTCGTGCGAGCCCGTGCCGAACGCGCGGGCGGCGGGGAGATGCAGCCGCCTGACGCCCGGAGGCGGAACGGAGGCCATTTCACCGTCGTGGGGATCGAAGAGATAGCGCTCGACGAGGACGGAGCGCCGCAAGGCGGCCGACTCGGCGACCCAGTCGGTGGATTTTTCTTCGAAGGTGAAAAGCGCCGAAGGCGGAACGCCGAGAGCTTCGAGCGACGCGAGGGCGGCCGGGAGGTCCGCGGATTCGACCCAGAGGAGGAGCTTGCCGTCCGGCGAGGCCGTCGATGAGAACTGCAGCTCTCCCATCGCTTCGAAGAGGATCTCTTCGAATGACCCCCGCAGGGCCGCCGGAATCTCCATCCGCACCGCCCGAGCCTCCGCCACGGCCCCATTCACCTTCTAAGAGAATGCGCCGTGGCGAAAGCCGAGCCGGGCACCGGCTACGACCCCAGGAACTCTTTCAATCTCTCGAAGAACCCCTTCTCGTCCTTCGTCGGCGCGCCGGACTCGCCGTCGAGGGCCGCCGCGAGCTTCTCGACGAACTCGCGCTGCTCGCGGGTCAGCTTCTTCGGAATCCGCACGGTGATCAGGACGTGCTGGTCGCCCCTCCCGCGGCCGTCGAGGCGCGGGATGCCCTTGCCCTTGAGCGTGAAGACCCGGCCCGCGGCCGTGCCCGGAGGCAGCTCGAACGTCGCGTCGCCGTGGAGCGTCGGGACCTTGACGCTGCCGCCGAGGGCGGCGAGAGCGAACGGGACGGCCCAGGCGAGGATCACGTCGTTGCCGTCCCGCCGGAAGACGTCGTGGGGAGAAACGGACACGAGGACGTAGAGGTCGCCCGGCCGGCCGCCGGGCCGGGCGGAATTGCCTTCGCCCGCGAGGCGCAGGCGGGCGCCGTCGTCGACGCCCGCCGGGATCGCGATCGTGAGCGTGCGCGACGCGCGCACGCGCCCCTCTCCGCGGCAGTCGGGACACGCGTCCCGGACCTTCTCGCCGGACCCCGAGCACTCCGGACACGGACGCGCGACCGCGAAGAACCCCTGCCGGAACTGCACGCGCCCCTGCCCGCGGCAGGTCGGGCACGTGACCGCCGAGGCGCCGCCCCGCCCCCCGCGTCCGCGGCAGCTCCCGCAGGTCTCGTAGCGCTGGAGCGGAACGGCGACCTCCGCGCCGAAGGCCGCCTCCTCGAACGAGAGCGCGACGTCCGCCTTGAGGTCCTCCCCGTTTCGCCGCGCGGAGCGCGCCGACTCGCCTCCGAATCCGAAGCCGAAGAAGTCCCCGAGGATGTCCGCGAAGTCCACGAACTGCGTCGGGTCGAATCCGGGCCCGCCTCCGGCGCCGCGAACGCCCTCGTGTCCGAAGCGGTCGTAGCGCGCCCTCTTGTCCGGGTCCGAGAGCACCGCGTACGCCTCGGCCGCCTCCTTGAAGCGTCCCTCGGCGGCGTAATCTCCCGGGTTCTTGTCCGGATGGTGCCTCAGCGCGGCCCGGCGGTAGGCCGACTTGATCTCGTCGGTCGACGCCTCGCGGCCGACGCCCAGCACCTCGTAGTAGTCGCGGAGGGACGTGCTCACGAGAGGATCCTACGGGACTTCGGTCAGGCCGGCTTCTCCGCGCCCTTGTCGGCCTTGTCGGGCTTTTCGCCCTCGCCCGCGCGCCGCTCCTTGGACTCCGGCTTGTAAAGCATCGCCTGCGTGAGGATTCGCGAGACGCCCTTCATGTCGATCATCGCGTCGTCGATCGGGCCGCGCTCGTCGCCCGTGAGAACCTCGCGCGCGTTCGCGAGCGTGCGCTCGACGCGGTCCTTCTCGTCGGCCTGCAGGAGGTTGCCGAACTCGCGGAAGATCCGGTCGTTCGCGGCGATCATGCCCTCGAGCTTGTTCTTGAGCTGGCGGATCTCCTTGCGCTTGGCGTCCGCCGCCTTGTTCGCGGCCGCCTCCTCGATGATCTTCTCGATCTCCGTCTGCGAGAGGCCGCCCGCCGGATTGATCTGGAGACCCTGGGCCTTTCCGGTCGCGAGGTCCTTCGCCGACACGTTCACGATGCCCGAGGAGTCGATCGCGAACGTGACCTCGACCTGCGGGACGCCCTTCGCCGACGCCGGGATGCCGACGAGCTGGAACTTGCCGAGGGACTTGTTCTCCTTCGCGATGTCGCGCTCGCCCTGCAGGACGTGGATCTCGACGGTCGTCTGGTTGTCCGCGACGGTCGTGAAGATCTGCGTGTTCTTCGTCGGGATCGTCGAGTTGCGCTCGATGAGCTTCACGAAGATGCCGCCGTGCGTCTCGAGGCCGAGGGAGAGCGGCGTCACGTCGAGGAGGACGAGGTCCTTGATGTCCCCGCGCAGGACGCCCGCCTGGATCGCCGCCCCGACCGCGACGACCTCGTCGGGGTTGATCGAGCGGTTCGGCGGCTTCGCGAAGATCGTCTCGACCATCTGCTGGACCTTCGGCGTGCGCGTCTGCCCGCCGACGAGGATGACCGTGTCGACCTGCTCGGGCGACAGGCCCGCGGCCTCGAGGGCGTTCTTGCAGGGGCCTTCCGTCCGCGCGATGAGCTCGGCGGCGAGCGCCTCGAACGTGTCGCGCGTCAGGAGCTTGTTGATGTGCTTCGGCCCCGAGGCGTCGGACGCGATGAACGGGAGGGCGACCATCGTCTCGAGGGCCGTCGAAAGCTCGCACTTCGCCTTCTCGGCGGCCTCCTTGAGGCGCTGGAGGGCGAGCCGGTCCTGGCGGAGGTCGATGCCGCTCGACTGGAGGAATTCCGCGAGGAGCCAGTCCATGATCGCGCGGTCGAAGTCCTCGCCGCCGAGGAACGTGTCGCCCGACGTCGAGAGGACCTCGAACATCCCGTTGTCGATGCGGAGGATCGAGATGTCGAACGTGCCGCCGCCGAGGTCGTAGACGGCGATCGTCTCCTGCTTGCGGTTCTTCTCGAGGCCGTACGCGAGCGCGGCCGCCGTCGGCTCGTTGATGATCCGGAGGACCTCGAGGCCCGCGATCCGGCCCGCGTCGCGCGTCGCCTGGCGCTGGGAGTCGTCGAAGTACGCCGGGACCGTGATGATCGCTTCCTTGATCTCCTCGCCGAGCGCCTCCTCGCAGAACTCCTTGATCTCGCGCAGGACGAACGCGGCGATCTCCTCGGGCGAGTAGTCGCGGTCGCGCACCCGGATCTTCACGTCCCCGTTCGGCGCCTCGACGAGCGTGTAGGAGAGGTGCTCGCGCGCGTGCTTGACCTCGGCGTCCGACCACTTTCGGCCGATGAGGCGCTTGACGGCGTAGATCGTCTGCGTCGGGTTCGTGATCGCCTGGCGCTTGGCGATCTGCCCGACGAGGCGCTCGCCGTCCTCCGTGAAGCCGACGATGGACGGCGTCGTGCGGGCTCCCTCCCGGTTCGGGACGACCTGCGGAGAGCCCACCTCGACCACGGCCACGCACGAGTTCGTGGTCCCGAGATCGATCCCGAGAACCTTAGCCAAAGGGGGCCTCCTTCGTCGTCCCGTTTCCGTTCCCCGGCGCGGCCGCGACCTTGACGCGTGCCGGCCTCAGGAGACGGTCGTTCAGCGTGTAACCCTTCTGGAACACCTCGAGGATCGTCCCGGGGACCGCGTCCGCGGTCTCCTCGCGCACGACGGCTTCGTGGACGTTCGGGTCGAAGGCGACGCCGCGCGCCGGAACCTCCACGAGGCCGTACTTCCGCATCGTGTCGCCGAGCTGCCGCGCGATCATGTCGATGCCCGCCTGGAAATCCTCGCTCGAGGCGTCGCCGCGGTGGGCGAGAGCCCGCTCGAAGTTGTCGAGGACGCCGAGGAGGTCGTGGAACGCGTCCGCCAGCGCGAACTTGAAGTACTCCGTCTTGTCCTTCTCGGTGCGCCGCTTCAGGTTGTCGAAGTCGGCGGACTTCCGGAGGAGAGCCTCGCGCATGCGGCCCGCCTCCTCCTCCGCGCGCACGGCGCGCTCCCTCGTGCCCTCGAGCTCCTCGTTCGCCCGGCGGGCGCGCTCGAGCGCGGCATGCACCTCGGCCTGCAGCGCGGCGACCCGCGGATCGGGGGCCGGAGGAGCCGCCGGCGGCGGCGCGGACGGAGGGGGCGGCTCCTCGACCACCCTCTGGCGGTGCCGCTCCTCGACGCTCTCGATCGCGCGCTCGGCCTCCCGGAGGGCCTTCGCGACGGCATCGCGCTCCTCGGTCTCGAGGAAGATGATGTCGTCCGGGTCCTCGTGCCGCCGCTTGCCGCTCACGCCGCTCCCTCCGAGAGCCGGCGGCTCACGTAGCGCGCGAGCTCCTCGACGAGCGGCACGACGCGGTCGTACTCCATCCGCCGGGGGCCGATGACGCCGAGGGTCCCGAGCACGCGGTCGCCCTTCCGGTACGGGGCCGTCACGACCGCCGTCTGCGTCTCGCCCGTGAGCGCGCTGTCCGAGCCGATGACGACGCGGGCTCCGCCCCACGCGAGGCAGTCCGTCAGGAGGCTCACGAGCCGGGCCTTCTCCTCGAACGCGCGGAACATCCGGCGCAGCGCCTCGACGTCCCCGCGGAACTCCGGCTTCTCGAGGAGCGACTCCGTCCCGTCCACGAACACGGCGTCGTCCTCGGGGCGGCCCTCGGCGAACGCGCGACGCCCGAGCTCGAGCGCCCGCGCGAGCGCGCGGTCGACGCGCGCCTTCTCCTCCGCGAGCGCCTCGAGCAGCTGGGCGCGGATCTCGTCGAGCGTCCGGCCCGCGTAATCGACGGTGAGGCGCCGGGAGATCGTGTCGAGCTCGGCCTGGGAAAAGTCGTCGCGCGTCTCGATGAGGCGGCTCTCGACGAGGCCCGCGTCCGACACCTCGGCGACGAGGATCCGGCGCTCGGCGAGGCGCGTGAAGTGCACGGACTCGAGGACGAAGCGGGCCGACGCGGGAGCCGCGACGACTCCGACCTCCCCCGTCAGCCGGGAGAGGACGCGGGACGTCGCATGGAAGAACCGATCCGTCTCGAAGGGCTCCGGCGCGAGCTCCTCGGCGATCCGGGCGCGCTCCTCGACGCTCGGCAGGCGCGTCCTCATGAGCTCGCGCACGAACGCGCGGTAGCCGAGGTCCGTCGGGACGCGCCCCGCCGAGACGTGTGGGTGCGTGAGAAACCCGAGGTCCTCGAGGTCGGCCATCGCGTTGCGCAGGGACGCCGACGAGAGGCCGAACTTGCCGCCCTTCGTGAGCTGCCGCGAGGAGACGGGGACGGCGCTCTCGATGTACGCGACGATCACCGACGCGAGCACCTCGCGGGATCGGCCGTCCAACCCCTTGAATTCACTGCTCATAATCGGCGAGACACGCCTCCGAAATCGCCCAACGGACGTCGAGACCCGAGTCGCCGAATCATAACAAACGGTGGAGGCCCTCTCCCGAGTCCCGTGCGATCGGCCCCGCGCCCGCTTGCCCGGCTCCCGCTCGCCCGCGGTGTAAGATGCAAGTTACTCCGGACAGGAGGTTTGCCGAAGGACTCGATGGTTTTTTTCAATTACGCGACGATGCAGATGGCGGCGAAGATCGTGTACTACGGTCCCGGCCTCTGCGGAAAGACCACGAACCTCCACGTGATCTACGGGCGCACCGCTCCCACGTCACGCGGCGAGATGGTGTGCCTGGAGACGGAGACCGACCGGACGCTCTTCTTCGACCTCCTGCCGCTCGACGTCGGCGTCATCGGGGGATTCAAGACCCGCCTCCAGCTGTACACCGTGCCCGGTCAGGTCTTCTACAACACGACACGCAAGCTCGTCCTCAAGGGCGTCGACGGGATCGTCTTCGTCGCGGACTCGCAGCGGCCCATGCGCGACCCGAACGTCGAGAGCCTCAAGAACCTCCGGGAGAACCTCGGCGAGATCGGGCTCACGCTCGAGAACGTCCCGCGCGTCTTCCAGTACAACAAGCGGGACCTCCAGAACATCCTGACGATCGACGAGCTGAACGAGTCGCTGAACCCGGACGGCGCCGTCGAATCCTACGAGGCCTCGGCGACGAACGGGACCGGGGTCTTCGAGACGCTGAAGGCGATCTCGAAGCTCACGCTCCGCTCCCTGAAGGGCCGGATGGCCGTCGAGCAGCGCCGGCCGACCGTCGTCGTCTCCGCCGAGACGCCCGCGCCCATCCCGGCGGCGGCGCTCCACGGCTCGGGGGCCAAGGCCCGCACGTCCGGGATCACGGCCGCGATCGAGTCGCTCGGGCCCGGCGAAGGGCCGGGCGCGCCGCCTCCGACGCCGCCGCCCAGTCCGTTCGACTCGACGATCTCGCGCCTCCAGCGCCTCCAGTCCCTGGCGCGCCAGGGCGTCGACCTCCACGCGGCGAGCGCCTCGGGAGCCAGCCTCTCGACCCTCGCGGCGGAGGCCCGGGCGTCCGCCCCGGGGCCGACCGACGCTCCCTTCGAAGCCGCCATGTCCCCGCCTCCGGAGGACCCCGCGGCCGAGGTGAGCTTCGCCGAGATCCAGCCCCCGCCCGACGAGCCGCCACCGGACTCGTCCGTGAAGCACGTCCGCGTCCGCTCGAACGTCGACATCCTCTCCGAGCTCGAGAAGCTCCGCAAGGTGGCGACGCAGAAGCCGGCTCCCTCGCACGGCAAGACGAAGAGCGCCGCGGACGTCTCCCTCGACGACCTCCTCGGCTCCTCGCGCAACCACAAGAAGGACGTCGCGCAGAGCTTCGAGGTCCTCGTGCCGCGCGACGCTCTCGCGAGGAGCCGGCGCGTCACGGTCGGCCTCTCCTTCGGAGACGACACCGGAGCGACGATCGGGTCCGAGAAGAAGTTCGACGTCGAGCTCTCCGGCCTGAAGGACCTCCAGAAGCTGCTTCTCTCCCTCAAGTTCAACGTACGCGGCGAATGAGGACGCTGCGACTCCTCGCCGCCCTCGGGGCGCTCACGGCCGCGGGTTGCGCGTCCGCGCCCGCGGAGCGCGCGGCGGCGCCGCCCGTCCCTTCGCCCGAGAGCGCCGCCCTCGCCGCCCGCGCCCAGGCGACGGACCTCTTCTACCGCGGGAAGGCTCTCGCGCTCGCCGGCGAGGGCGATTGCGCGCGCGCGGCGTTCCGGGAGGCGCTCGAGACGACCCGCGTGGCGGCGCGGCCCGGCGACGCCTCGGACCTCGCGTTCGCGTCCGACCTCTGGGCGAGCATCGCCGTCTATCGCCCCGTCGTCGATGCCCCCGCCCGGCTCGCCGAGCCCGAGCGCCCCGAGGCGGAAGACCCGCACGACAGCCTCGTCGGCGCGGCCCCCGTCGCGAGTCCCGAGGAGTTCGATCGCGCGAAGAAGGAAGTGGACGCCGCGCCTCCGGGCGCGACGTTCGACATCCCCGTCGTCGTGAACGAGCAGGTGCTCCGGGCCGTCGCCTTCTACCAGTTCCGCACGCCCCTCGCCTTCGCCTCCGCCCTGCGGCGCAGCGGCCGCTATCTCGACCTCATGCGGGGCATCCTCCGCGAGGAGGGCCTCCCCGAGGATCTCGTCTACGTCGCGATGGTGGAGTCCGCCTTCAAGTACCAGGCGCACTCGCGCGCCGCCGCGCACGGCTTCTGGCAGTTCATCGGCGGGACCGGCAGGCGGTACGGGCTCCACCGCACCCGGGCCTTCGACGAGCGCAGCGACCCCGTGAAGTCCACGAAGGCCGCGGCCGCGTACTTCCGCGACCTCTACGAGATGTTCGGCGACTGGAACCTCGCGATGGCCGCCTACGACGCCGGCGAGGGGAAGATCCTCAAGGCCCTGCAGCGGACCGGCGCGCGCGACTACTGGAGCCTCGCGCAGGGAGGCGGGCTGCGCCGGGAGACGCGCGACTACGTGCCGTTCGTCCTCGCGACGGCCCTCATCGCGAAGGAGCCCGCGCGCTTCGGTTTCGACGTCGTTCCGGACCCGCCGCTCGCCTGGGACGTCGTGACGATCACGAAGCCGGTGGACCTCGCGCGGGTCGCGGACGCGGTCGGCGCGACGCTCCCGGACCTCCAGCTCCTCAACAGCGAGCTCCTCACGCGCTCGACGCCGCACGGCGTCCGGTCGTACGACCTGCGCGTCCCCCGCGGCACGTCGGACCTCGTCGCCTCGCGGCTCCCGGGAATCCCGGCCGCGCCCGAGATCGCCGAGAAGAGAGTCACCGTCCGGAAGGGCGAGACGCTCAGGAAGGTCGCCGCGCGCGCCGGCGTGTCCGTCGCCGAGCTCTGCGACTGGAACGACATCCCCCGCACCGCGAAGCTCCAGAAGGGAACCGTTCTCGTCGTGCCGTCGCGCTCGAAGGGCCACCCGAAGGCGGCCGTCGCCGCCACGTCGACCGTGCCGCGCGGCGAGGTCCGCGGCGTCCCGACTCCCGAGGCCGCGATCACGCGCGCGTCCGAGGTCAGCCCGTTCACGGCGGCTCCCCCGCTCGCGACGCCGGCGCCGAGCGCCGCGGCGCTCCCCGCCCGCGTCGACATCCCCGCGGAGGGGTTCGCGGACGCGCGCCCCGGAACCGCGGCTCCGGCCCGGACGATCCGCCACACGGTCAAGAAGGGCGACACGCTCTACGCCCTCGCCGCGCGCTACGGAACGACGATCGACGCGATCCTCCGCGAGAACGGCCTCCGCTCGCCGCGCTCTCTCCGCGCGGGTCAGACGCTGACCCTCACGCTCGCCGTCCTGAACTGACGGCCGCTCCCCATGACGGTCGCGCGCGCGTACACCGCCACGGTCGTGGGCCTCGACGGCGTGCCCGTCGTCGTCGAGTGCGCCGTCGGCGCGGGGCTGCCGGGCCTGACGCTCGTCGGGCTGCCCGACGCCGCGGTCAAGGAGAGCCGCGAGCGCATCCGCTCCGCCCTCCGTCACGTCGGCTTCCCCCCGCCCCCGAAGAACGTCGTCGTGAACCTCGCGCCCGCCGACCTCCCGAAATCCGGCACGGCGCTCGACCTCGCGGTCGCGCTCGCGATCCTCGCCGCGAACGGCGACGTTCCCGCCGAGGCGCTCTCCGGTGTCGCGCTGGTCGGCGAGCTCGGGCTCGACGGCGCGCTCCGGCCGGTGCCCGGAGTCCTCGCGCTGGCGGAGGCGGCAGAGCGCGAAGGAAGCCAGATGATCGTGCCTTCGGAGAACGGCGCCGAGGCCGCCGCGATTCAAGGCCTCGACGTCAGGCCGGCCGATCATCTCGGCGCCGTCATCGCCCACCTTCTGGGAAAGGTCCTCCTCCCGAAGGCTCTACCGGCCGAGGCGACCCCGATCGAGGCGAGCGGCGAGCCCGACCTCTCCGACGTGCGCGGCCAGGCCGTGGCCCGCCGCGCTCTCGAGATCGCGGCGGCGGGAGGGCACAACCTCCTCATGTCGGGGCCGCCCGGCTCCGGGAAGACCATGCTCGCGCGCCGCCTCCCGGGCCTCCTCCCGCCGCTGTCGCGAGAGGAGAGCCTCGAGGTGACGCGCGTCTGGAGCGTGGCGGGCCGGCTCCCCGCCGGAAGCGGCCTCCTCACCCAGCGGCCGTTCCGCGCGCCCCACCACGGCGCGTCGGCGGCGGCGCTCGCGGGGGGTGGCACCGACCCCCGGCCCGGCGAGCTCTCCCTCGCCCACTTCGGCGTCCTCTTCCTCGACGAGCTTCCGGAGTTCCGGCGGGACGCGCTGGAGGCGCTCCGCGAGCCCCTGGAGGACGGCGTGGTGTCGGTCGCGCGCGCCTCCGGAGCGCGGACGTTCCCGGCGCGCTTCCTCTTCGTCGCCGCGATGAACCCCTGCCCCTGCGGCTACCGCGGCGACGCCCGGCGCTCCTGCGCGTGCTCGCCCCGCGACGTCGCCCGATACCGCCGCAGGATCTCGGGGCCGCTCCTCGACCGGATCGACCTCCACGTCGAGGTGCCGGCCCTGGCCTCCTCCGACTTCGGCGCGGACGGGGACGGCGAGCCCTCCCGCGCCGTTCGGGCCCGGGTCGTCGCCGCCCGGGAGCGCCAGACGGGCCGGACCGGTGACGCGCGCCTCGTCAACGCCGTCCTTTCCGGGCGGAGCGGCCGCTCGGCCCTCAAGCCGACGCCGGAGGCGAAGGCCCTTCTCGATCGCGCGGTCGACCGGCTGACTCTTTCGGCCCGGGCCTACCAGCGCGTGCTGCGCGTGGCCCGTACGATCGCCGACCTCGCCGGGCGCCCCACCGTTGGGGCGCCGGAAGTCGCCGAGGCGCTGGGTTTCCGGGGCGGCCGCGAACCGTCGGACACGATGTAAAGAGCTCGTGGGCAGCGCCTTACGCCGCGTCATCCATTTCCCTTGACAGGCCTCCGGCCGGGCCTCAAATTCATGCCGCATACCGATCAGGCCTTCCCGGGTAGGCCGTGCATTTTTTTGTCCGGAAGGGTTCCGGAAGACGACGACGGGCTGTAAGCGAGACGAGATGCCGAAGCGCGAGCACACGATCATCTTCGTCCCCCACGCCAGGGCGCGCTTTCGCCAGTTCCGCGTCTCCTCGCGGCTTCTCTGGGGGATCGGGGCCTCGCTGCTCGCCTTGGTCCTTCTCGGAACCACGTTTTCGGTCCTCTGGGTGCGGTCCATCAACAAGAACCGCGAGGTCACGGCGATCCTGGCCGAGAACTCCGACCTGAGGTCGCGCGCGGCCCTCACGAACTCCCGGCTCGAGTCGCTCGAAAAGCAGCTCGCGGAGTTCGAGGACCGCACGCGCCGGCTCTCGATCGTCGCGGGCCTGTCCTCCGTGCGCGACCCCGGAACCGGCGGCGTCGGCGGCCTGACGGCCGCTCCGATCGACCCCTCGGCCTCGGCCGACTCGGGGCTCAGCGAGGCCGGGCGCCGCGGCGCTCTTCTCTCCTCTCGCCTGCGCCTCGTCGAGAAGCGCCTCGCGCTGCAGGCCGACCAGCTCGCGCTCACACCCACGATCGCGCCCACCGCCGGCGTCCTCACGGCCGGCTTCGGCCAGAGGCCCGACCCGTTCACCGGGCACCCCGAGTTCCACCCGGGAATCGACATCTCGACACCCGCCGGCAACCGCGTCGTCGCGCCGGCCGCGGGCACGGTCGTGAAGGTCGGCGTCGACAAGGGCTACGGCCGGTTCGTCCAGATCTCACACGGCTACGGGGTCACGACGCTCTACGGCCACCTGCAGGCGGCCCGCGTCGCCGAAGGCCAGCGCGTCAAGCGGGGCGACCTCGTCGCCCTCGTCGGCACCACGGGCCGCTCCACGGGCCCGCACCTGCATTACGAGGTGCGCGTCGACGGCCGGCCGATGAACCCGCTCGACTACGTCCTGAACGCGTTCTGACCTGACCTCCCCCTTTCCTTCGGGATATTTCTCTCGGCAAGAGAGAAGGTTCGAAGAACCTTCGATAGGCGGAATCCGGCGCGAGGCGCGCAGGGCGTCAAGGCCGCCGAAGGCGCCGCGCAGCGGTCCGCCTTGACGCCCGAGCACTGAGCGCATCTCCTCTTACCTGCTAATATCTTCCTCTCGCGCGCTTTGCGCGCACCTTCCCTTTCATGATCATCGACAAGGCCCTCGCAAAAGTCTTCGGGACGAAGCACGAGCGCGACGTCAAGGCCATGCGGCCGCGCGTCGCCGCGATCAACGAGCTCGAAACCGGGATCAAGCCGCTCACGGACGACGAGATCCGCGGCCGGATGGCCGCGATCCGTTCGCGTGTCCAGGACGCGCTCAAGACCCTCCCCGAGGACATCGAGGAGCGCCGCGCGCTCACGCGCGGGACGCTCGACAAGGAGCTCCCCGAGACGTTCGCCCTCGTCCGCGAGGCCGCCTGGCGCGCGATCGGCCAGCGCCACTACGACGTGCAGCTCATGGGCGGCATGGTCCTCCACGAGGGGAAGATCTCGGAGATGCGGACGGGCGAGGGCAAGACGCTCGTCGCGACGCTCGCGGTCTCCCTCAACGCCCTCACGGGCCGCGGCGTCCACGTCGTCACGGTCAACGACTACCTCGCCCGCCGCGACGCGGAATGGATGGGCCGCATCTACAGGTTCCTCGGCTTCTCCGTCGGCTGCATCCAGCACGACATGCCCGACGAGGATCGCCGCGCGGCCTATCTCTGCGACATCACGTACGGCACGAACAACGAGTTCGGCTTCGACTACCTGCGCGACAACATGAAGTTCGAGCTCTCCCAGATGGTCCAGCGCGGGCACGTCTTCGCGGTCGTGGACGAGGTCGACTCGATCCTCATCGACGAGGCGCGGACCCCGCTCATCATCTCGGGCCCGTCCGAGGGCGAGACGGACATCTATTACAAGGTCGACCGGATCGTCCCGAAGCTCGTCCGCGGCGAAGAGGTCAAGGACAAGTACGGGAACAAGACGACGACCGGCGACTTCCTCCTCGACGAGAAGGCGCACACCTCCTCGCTCACCGAGGACGGCATCACGAAGTGCGAGCGGCTCCTCGGCGTCGAGAACCTCTACGACCCGGTGAACATCGACCTCCTCCACGCCTGCCAGCAGGCCCTGCGCGCGCACACGCTCTACAAGCGGGACGTCGCGTACGTCGTCAAGGAGGGGCAGGTCATCATCGTCGACGAGTTCACGGGCCGCCTCATGCCCGGGCGGCGCTGGTCGGACGGCCTCCATCAGGCCGTCGAGGCCAAGGAGGGCGTCAAGATCGAGCGCGAGAACCAGACGCTCGCGACGATCACCCTCCAGAACTACTTCCGCATGTACGACAAGCTGTCGGGCATGACGGGCACGGCCGACACCGAGGCCGCCGAGTTCGACAAGATCTACAAGCTGGACGTCGTCGTGATCCCGACGAACCGCGACATGATCCGCGTCGACGAGCACGACCTCGTCTACCGGACCGAGCGCGAGAAGTTCGAGGCGGTCGTCGAGGAGATCGCCGAGAAGAGCGAGAAGGGCCAGCCCTGCCTCGTCGGGACGATCTCGATCGAGAAGTCCGAGCACCTCTCCTCGCTTCTCAAGAAGAAGAAGGTCCCGCACGTCGTCCTGAACGCGAAGTACCACGAGCAGGAGGCGACGATCGTCGCGCAGGCGGGCCAGGTCTCGGCCGTCACCATCGCGACGAACATGGCCGGCCGCGGCACGGACATCCTCCTCGGCGGCAACCCGGAGTACCTCGCCCGCCAGAAGGCGAAGGAGGACGAGGAGCTCTACAAGAAGCTCCTCGTCGACCTCCAGAAGGAGACCGCCGAGGCCCACGAGCAGGTCGTCGAGCTCGGCGGCCTCCACATCATCGGCACCGAACGCCACGAGTCGCGCCGCATCGACAACCAGCTCCGCGGGCGCGCGGGCCGCCAGGGCGACCCCGGCTCGTCGCGTTTCTACCTCTCGCTCGAGGACGACCTCATGCGGATCTTCGGGTCCGACCGTCTCTCGGGCCTCATGAAGCGGCTCGGGATGGAGGAGGGGATTCCGATCGAGCATCGGTGGGTCACGAAGTCGATCGAACGGGCGCAGACGCAGGTCGAGGGCCGGAACTTCGACACGCGCAAGCACCTCCTCGAGTACGACGACGTCATGAACAAGCAGCGCGAGGAGATCTACCGGCTGAGGAAGGAGATCCTCACGGGCAAGCTCTCCCGCGACTACGTCGTCGCCCTCGCCGAGGACGTCTCCGAGGACTACGTCGACCGCCATTGCCCCGGCGCCAAGGACGCGTCGGAGTGGAACTGGGAGGCCCTCGAGTCGCTGGTCTTCGAGACGTACGGCTTCAAGCCCTCCGAGAAGGGCCTTTCGAAAGCCGACGCGAACGTCGAGCTCAAGGACAAGCTCCGGACGGCCGTGCGGGAGACCTACGAGGCCAAGGAGAAGTCGGTCGGCCCCGGGGTCCTGCGCGACTTCGAGAAGTTCTTCATGCTGCAGACGGTCGACACGTTCTGGAAGGACCACCTCCTCGCGCTCGACCACCTCAAGGAGGGCATCGGCCTGAGGGGCTACGGGCAGCGCGACCCGCTCGTCGAGTACAAGAAGGAGTCGTTCCAGCTCTTCGAGGCGATGAAGGAAGGGATCGAGGAGCAGATCCTCCAGTATCTCTTCCGCTTCGAGGTCCAGCAGGCGCCGGTGGAGCGGGCGCCGCGAGTGGAGGCGGAGCCGGTTCTCGCGACGGGCGGGGGACAGACACCCGAGGAAGCCGCGGCGGCGGGATCGGCCTCGTCGCGCCGCGCGGCCGCCGGGCTCGGGAAGCGCCGCCAGAGGGAGCAGAACCTCAGCTTCCAGGGCTCGAGCGACCCGACGTCGGGCGGAGATTTCTCCGTCTCGACCGTGAAGTCCTCGGGCCCGAAGGTCGGCCGCAACGATCCCTGCCCCTGCGGCTCCGGGAAGAAGTACAAGAAGTGCCACGGCGCGCACGCGCCCGAGCCCGCCAGCCCGCCGGCCTGAGCCGGCTCCTCCCCTCGCCGCACCTGTAATTCCCCGGCGTGATGCAGGTGCATCGTGGGGCTCCCTTTCCGAGCGTCACTAGCTTGTAAGCGACGGCGAGTAAACCAGGACTGGTCTTTCTTCGGCGACAGCATTCGGAGTGCCTAGAAATGAAATTCAGATCGACAGGATTGCTCCTCGTTCTTTCGGTCAGTCTGAGCGCCCGCGCCGATCAGATCGTCCTCCCTGTCGCCATCTACGCGCTGGGTCCGGGACTAACGAACTGGTCCACCGAGATCCGCGCCACGAACAACTCGGACTCGCCGCTGTCTTTCAACGTCGTCGATTTCACAGGAGTCCCTGCCCTTCCGTTCAAGCCTTCGGCCGTCCAGGTGCAACCTCACCAGACGGTGTCCCTGGGCGCCTGGTCACTCCTCTCGGTGAATCCAGGGTGCAACGGCGTGGGCCTTGGTGGGGCCTACTTCGGTGCCTTCACGATCGAGAGGGATCCGCACCTGCTGATCCAGGCGGCGGTCCTCGCGGGCGTCTTCTCTCAAACTCCCGGTGGACCCGCGTCGTGCAACTGGGAGATCTGCCCGAGCTGGCAGGGAGGTTTTCCTCATATCCCGCCGAACTCCGCCTACTGCAACGACGGAGCCGGGCCGATCTTCGACAACGACCGCGACTTCTTCGCGGCCGGCACGCCGATCACGCTCCCCTGGCTGCACACGCAGGACACGCGGCGCACGAACATCACCTTCTACAACCCCGACCCGGTCGAAGCCGCCGTCGCCCTGACGATCACGCCCGCCGACGGGACCTCGGGCGTCACGCAGTCGATCACCGTCCCGGCGCACGGCGTTTTGCAGATCAACAACGTCTTCTCCGCGCCGCCCTTCGACGCCGTCCGCGCCCACAACGCCTCGACGACGGCCGCGGCGAGCGCGAGGATCAGCTCGACGACCCGCCTCTACGCCATCGCCTGGATCATCGCGAACCTCAACAGCACCGTCTCCGTCTCGCAGCCGCGTTGAGGCCTTCCGGGGCCCGAGCCGCCGCCGGGCCCCGGTCCTACGACGCGTCGCCGGCCATCAGCGCCCTGTGCCCAAAGTCTGCGGTGTTGTGATGCAACTGCATCAGGCGCCTCTTCCTTGCGTTCTCCATGTTTACGTTCGGCGGCCTGAACACCGAACGTCTAGTCGACCGCAGGACTGGAGGTCACATTGAACGTCTGCAAGCGCTTCACAATCCTTGGGTCAACCATTGCCTTATCGTTCGCAATCAGCGCGAACGCTACCCAGAGACTAATTGTGCACAAGCCACTTGCCGTCCGGTACGAACCCTTCTCGACGGATCAGCTTGCCACCTTCTCCTCCCACGGCTTCGTCGTCCTGGAGGACTACGGGCCGTTCGCCGCCCTCGAGGCTCCCGATGGCGCGGAGCTCGGCCCGGTCGCAACCGCGGCGAACGTTTGGATCACCGTGGATCCTCTCGCCCGCCGGCTCCGTATCGCCGACTTCGAGGTCGACACGTCCTCGCCCGCCCTCCCTTCGGGGCTGGACCCGGATCTCCAGATCTCGGATTACGCCGGGCCGGTGGGCCTGTACACGATTCAATTTCACGCTCCGATCCGGCCGGAGTGGCTCCAGGCCCTCGCGGCCCACGGCGTGCGGCGCCTCCACTACGTCGAGCAGAACGGCTATGTCATCGCCGCTCCCAAGGGCCTCCAGGCCCTCAGCAGCGCGCTTCTCGGCGGGGTGGTGCAGTATATCGGCGTATTGCAGCCCGGCTACAAGCTCGCCGCCGAAATCCGGCGGATCTCCCCGACCGACGTGAGCCACTGGAACTTCACGGCACTTCTCGACGGAGGACAGGATCTGGCGGCGACGTTGGCGCAGATCGCGGCCATCGACTCCACGGCGATGACCAGCGCCTTCGGTGGAGGGACGAAGCGCTCGGCGTTCGTCGGCACTGCAGCCCAGGCGCGCCTCCTGGCCCGCCTCAGCACCGTCTTGTGGATCGAGATCACGCCCCCGGTCAAGCTTTCCGACGAGCGCGTAGCGTCGCTCGTGGTCGGCAACGGCACGCCGGCCGGTTACTCGACCTGGCTCGCAAATCAGGGCCTGGGCACCCAGCAGCCCGTGATCCAAGTGATCGACACCGGCATCCAGTCCTCTTCGGGCGCCGCCTCGTGCACCTCGGGCGCCGGAATCAACGGCGGGCACATCGATCTGAATAACGAAGCCTACGAGGTGTCGCGCCTGGCGGGGGCCTGTCCCACCTGCGGGACCAGCATCATTGCCGACGGCTACGGGCACGGTACACTGGTGGCTTCCATCGCAGCCGGGAATCCGCTGCAGCGGGGTGGAGGCCTCGAGCTCCTCGGCGCCACAGGCGCGCGAGACAACAAGGGCAAGGGCTTCTACTGGGACACGGGTGTGTTTCCCACAGCGCGCCTTGTCTCGACGAAGTTCATCGCGGACAACGGACAACCCTGCGGGAACCACGATTACCCTCATTTCTCCGGTTGGAGCAGCGACGCGCGAATCATGTATTCCGCGTTCTTTCAAAATGATAGCTGGAACTTCCCGGATACGTCCTACAGCGCCTATTCCGCCGAGTTCGACAGCATCGTCCGGTACGGCGGGGACACGGGCGATTACCCGGCCAACGCGCCCATGACTTTGGTTTTCTCCGCTGGGAATAGCCCTCCGATTGCTGTGCAGTCGCCTGCGACAGCGAAGAACGTGATCGCCGTCGGGGCCTCGGGTTTCGGGCGCAACAATCTTCCGACAGGATGCAATTCCTCCGACTCGACCTCCGACGTCGCCATTTACTCATCGAGGGGCTTCGCACCGGGCAGCCTCATCAAGCCGGACCTCGTCGCGCCGGGCCTCGTCACCGGCGCGCGGAGCTCCACCATAGTGATGCTCGGTTGTCACGGAAACACCGACCCGATCGACGGCACGGGCGGTTACTACATCGCCGCATCGGGGACGAGCTTCTCGGCGCCGCAGGTGACCGCCGCGGCCGCGCTAATGAGGGAGATCTACCTTCTGCAGACCCCACCCTCCTTCCCGCACAACTGGCCGACCAACTTCTGGGGGTCGACACCCTCGCCCGCCCTGTTGAAGGCCACCTTGATCGGGAGCGCCGCTTCGATGCATGGCGGCATCGACAGGTCGAATCAGGCGACCCTCGGCTGGGAGCCCGGCACCGCGCAGGGCTGGGGCAGGCTCAGCTTCGAGCGGTTCTTCGATTCTGCCTACAAGTTCGTGGCCAACGACAGCCCGTCGCCTGATTTCCTCTTCACGCAGCCTGGTCAGATCAAGAACTGGACGTTGACGGTGGACGATCCGACGAAAGAGACCATCTTCGTCGTCGCCTGGTCCGACGTCGCGTCGGGCGCGGATCACCCGACGAACCCCATGGTGAATCAGATCTCGATGTACGTCTGGCAGGGCCAGAACAACTATTGCGACGGCAACTACGGCGCGCAGTACATTCCGCCAACCGCCAGCTGCTCCAGCCCGGACACGCACAACAACGTCAAGGTTCTCAGGATCGCCCCGGGCATGTCCGGGACCTTCACGATCCAGCTCTCCGCAACGCAGCTCGCGGGTAAGGCCTATAACGAAGACTCGCACGTCGTGAACCAGGACTGGGCTTTCTTCGGCTACAACATAAGGACGCCTTGACATGAGATTTCGCTCGTCTGGCTTACTCCTGCTTCTTGCGACCAGCCTGGGTGCCGCCGCCGACCAGATCGTCGTACCCGTCGCCATTTACGCGCCGGGTCCCGGGCTCACGAACTGGTCCACCGAGATCCGCGCCACGAACAGCTCGGATTCGCCGCTGTCTTTCGACGTCGTCGATTTCACCGGAGTCGCTCCCGGATTCCCGTTCTCGCCTTCGACCGTCCAGGTGCTGCCACACCAGACGGTTTCCCTGGGCGCCTGGTCGCTCCTCTCGGCCAAACCGGGGTGCCACGGTCTGGGCCTCGGCGAGGCTTATTCGGCGCCTTTACCATCGAGAAGGATGCGCCTTTGCTGATCCAGGCATCCGTCCTTGCTGGCGTCTTTTCCCAAGCTCCCGGCGGACCCGCGAACTGCAGCTCGGAAACCTGTCCGAGCTGGCAGGGGGGTTTTCCTCATTACCCGCCGAACTCCGCCTACTGCAACGACGGCGCCGGGCCGATCTTCGACAACGACCGCGACTTTTTCGCGGCCGGCACGCCGATCACGCTCCCCTGGCTGCACACGCAGGACACGCGGCGCACGAACATCACGTTCTACAACCCCGACCCGGTCGAAGCCGCCGTCTCCCTGACGATCACGCCCGCCGACGGGACCTCGGGCGTCACGCAGTCGATCACCGTCCCGGCGCACGGCGTTTTGCAGATCAACAACGTCTTCTCCGCGCCGCCCTTCGACGCCGTCCGCGCCCACAACGCCTCGACGACGGCCGCGGCGAGCGCGAGGATCAGCTCGACGACCCGCCTCTACGCCATCGCCTGGATCATCGCGAACCTCAACAGCACGGTCTCCGTCTCGCAGCCGCGCTGAGCGAACGATCCCCGGGGCCGCGGGCGCCTTGCCCGCGGCCCTCGCGTCAGCGACTCTGTCGTTTCCGCCCCTCCGCCTCGGCCCGTCAGCCGCGGCGGAGCGTCTCGGGTGTCTCTGCGCCCCTCACGGCTTCAGGCGTTCGAGGAGGTGTTCAGGCGCCCTGCGTTGATGAGCCACCGAGACGATGTACGCGCGGTCCGGGCGAAGGACGTAGTGGATCGCGTAGGGAAATCCCTGCAGGATCTTGCGTCGGACTCCTTCGGGACCCACGGCCGGCGCTCCGTCGGGATGTTCACGGAGGAAATTGGCGCAGCGCTGAAACTCGGCGAGGAAGCGATCGGCGGTGTCTCGCCCCGCTTCGGCGCGGTAATAGCGGGTCGCGGCGCTCAGGTCTAGGCTCGCTTTCGGATGAACTCGACGTCAATCAAGCTGCGAGCGTGCGTCCTTCAGGGCGCCTTCCAGAGAGGCCGGCTTGGCGGTCCCCTCGCGCAGGTCGCGGGCGCGGCGCGTGGACTCCTCGAGCCAGAGCGCCTCGGCGAGGGCCTCGGGGATCTCCTGGTCGGGGCCCAGCGAAGCCGCGATGCGCCGGAGCACCTCGATGCGGGTTTCCGGGCTCAACTCTCCGGCGGCCGCGACGATCTCGTCGGCGCTTCTCACGCTGCTCATTCTAGCTGTATGCGCTCGCAGAAGCCGTTGGCGTCAGGCGAGCCGACCCGAGTGTTCTAGCGCTCCGCCGGATGGACCGGATCGCGCCGCACCCTCACCCCCGCTTCCGCGCCTCCGCCTCCTCCAGCCAGCCGCGCCGCAGCGTCTCCGGAGGAACGCCCGACAGGTAGGGCTTGATGTCGAGGATCGGAGTGTCGTCCAGCATGTCGACGCCCTTGACGTGGAGGCGATTGCCTTCGCGCCGGAGGAGCTCGACGACCGTCAGCCCGATCGGATTCGGGCGCTGCGGGGAGCGCGTCGCGAAGACGCCGTGAGGACGGTCGTCGTTCGGCGGCGTCGCGACGAGCTCCGGACCCGCCGAGCGGTCGAAGACCCAGATGACGAAGAGGTGGGAGAAGCCCTCGACGTCGGCGAGCCCCGGCTCGAGCTCCGGTTCGATCTCGAGCGTGCCCTCGGCCTCGTGCTTCGCCCCGCAGCCCTTCGGGATCTCCTGCGTGTCCCGGAACGGGCTCCTCACGCGCCCGATGGGCCGCCACTCGAACGTCACGGGCCGCATTCTCGCCTACTTGACCGACCCGACCGTGAAGCCCGCGATGAAGCGGTCGAGGAAGAGGTTGTAGACGACGGCGATCGGCAGGCTCGCGACGAGGCACGCGGCCATGAGCGAGCCCCAGTAGTAGACGTCGCCGCGCACGAGGAAGATCGGGATCCCGACTCCCACCATCTGGTTCGACTCCGGCGAGATGAAGGTCAGCGCGTAGACGAACTCCTGCGTCACGAGCGTGAACGTGAAGATCACGACGGTCAGGATGCCGGAGACGGAGATCGGCACGACCATCTTCAGGAACGCCCCGAAGCGCGTCAGGCCGTCCACCATCGCCGCGTCCTCCAGCTCCTTCGGGATCGACTTGAAGAACGCCATGAGGAGCCAGACGGAGAACGGGACCGTCATGGTCGGATAGACGACGACGACGGAGAAGATGCTGTCCTGCAGGCCGAGGAGCGCGACGACCCGCGAGAGCGGGATGAAGAGGAGCGTCGGCGGGATCAGGTACGTCAGGAAGATCGCGATCCCGAGGCGCTCGCCCCAGCGCCCCGCGAGCCGCGCGAGCGCGTACGCGGCCGGGACGGACAGGAGGAGCGTGATCGCGACGACGAGGACGCCGACGAGCGCCGTGTTCCCGAGCCAGCGCACGAACCGCGTCTCCGCGAACAGGAACCTCAGGTGCTCGAGCGTCGGGGGCATGTTGAAGAGGAACGGGTTGTTCTCGACCGTGTAGAGGTCGATGTTCCGCTTGAAGGTCGCGATGAGCATCCAGAAGAAGGGAAACGCCAGCGCGACGACGAAGAAGACGAGGACGAACACGTGCAGGGCCCGCGCGCCGATCCTCCGGAGCGCGCCCCGCCTCATCAGGTCACCTCCGCGCGGTGGGCGACGCGGAGCATCAGGTACGCGACGCCCACGAGGACCGGCACGAGGAAGAGGGAGATCGCGGCCCCGGCGGCGAGGTCGCTGCCCGCGATCCCGGTCGCGAACGCGAGAGACGGCAGCGTCTGCGTCGAGTCGAACGGGCCTCCGGCCGTCAGGATGTAGACGACCGTCATGTCCGTGAACGTGAAGACGGTCCCGAACAGGATCGCGACCGAGAGGATGGGCGCCATCATCGGGATGTTGATCTGGAAGAGCGTGCGCCAGAAGCCCGCGCCGTCGATCGCGGCCGCCTCCGGGACCTCCTTCGGGATCGCGGAGAGGCCCGCGAGGACGATGACGGTCGAGAAGGGGATCAGGCGCCAGCAGTGGACGAGGACGACGGACGCCATCGCGAGGTGCGGCTCTCCGAGCCACATCGGGGCCGAGTACGGCTTGTAGACGTGGAGCGCCACGAGCACCCACGTGATCACGCTGTAGATCGAATCCAGGATCCACTTCCATCCGATCGTTCCCAGCGACACGGGCGCGACCCACGGGAGCAGGATCAGGAACCGCACGATTCCGCGGCCGCGGAACGGCTTCTCGAGGGCGATCGAGAGGATCGTCGAGCACACGATCACGATCACCTGCGCCGAGACCGTGAAGACGACGGAGTTGCGGATCGCCTTGCGGAAGCTCGGGCTCTCGAGGATGCTCCGGAAGTTCTCCAGGCCGACCCAGTGGATCGACGTGCTTCCGATGCGGGCGTCGCTGAAGGCGTAGAAGACCGCGAGGACGAGCGGGAGCCCCACGAGCGCGAGGATGTAGAGGACCGCCGGGAGCAGCATGGCCGGCCCGACCCATCGCTCTCCCGATCGCGCGCTCACGTCTTCCGGGCCCCCGTCGCCGGATCGAAGACCTTCAGATGGCGCTTCTCGACCGCGAAGTCGTACGTCGCGCCCTTCGTGAAGAGGCCGGCGTGCGTCGAGGCGATCCGCGAGACGACCTTCGCGCCCGCGGAGGGGCCGTCCGCGAGCGTGCCGTAGAGCATCCGCTCGGCGCCGAGATACTCCTCGTGGCTGAACGTGAGGCGCATCGCGACGGAATCCGGGACGGCGGCGACGCGGGCGGGCTGGAAGTGCTCGGGGCGGAAGCCGGTGATCCCTCCGGCGCCGGGCACGAGGTTCATGGGGGGCGAGCCGAGGAACGTCGCGACGAACGTGTCGGCGGGCTCGTCGTAGACCTCGGCCGGCGTCCCGATCTGGCGGACGCGGCCCTTGTCCATCACGACGACGCGGTCGCCCATCGCCATCGCCTCGACCTGGTCGTGCGTCACGTAGATCGTGGTCGTGCCGATGCTCTTGTGAAACTGCTCGAGCTCCTCGCGGGCGGAGGCGCGGAGCTTCGCGTCCAGGTTCGAGAGGGGCTCGTCCAGGAGGAAGACCGCCGGCTCGCGCACGATCGCGCGGGCGAGGGCGACGCGCTGCCGTTCGCCGCCGGAGAGCTCGCGCGGCTTGCGTTCGAGGAGCCTCCCGATCCCGAGAAGCCCCGCGGCCCATTCCACCTTCTTCCGGTGCTGGTCCCTCGGGACCTTCTGCGCCTTGAGGGGAAACGCGATGTTCTTGTAGACGGTGAGGTGCGGGTAGAGCGCGTAGCTCTGGAAGACCATCGCGATCCGGCGCTCGCGCGGGGTCAGGCCGTTCACGACCCGGCCGCCGATCAGGATCTCCCCGGACGTCGGCGTCTCGAGGCCCGCGACCATCCGGAGGAGGGTCGTCTTCCCGGAGCCCGAGGGCCCCAGGAAGACGAGGAACTCGCCCTCTTCGGTCGCCAGGTTGACGTCGTTGACGGCTCCGAGCTCCCCCTCCTTGAAGACCTTCGTGAGGTTCCGTGTCTCGACGACCGCCATCGAGCGTCCGCGCTACTTCCAGCGCGCGAAGATGCGCTTGTACTCGGCCTCGGCCGCCTTCGCGGCGTCCTCGGGGGACTCGTCTCCGCGCGCGACCTTCGCGAACATCGTCGGGATCACCCACGTCGAGAACGCCTCGGAGATGCCCGCGGTCGCGTAGCCCGGATAGCCGACGTTCGTCGCCCAGTCGAGGACGTTGCCGAGGACCTTGTACTTGTCGGGCGGGTTCGCGCGCGGGTCGTTCGCGATGAGCGTCTGGAGGTCGGGCACGAGCGACGGGAAGCACGGGAAGTTGTAGAACTGCCCGGCGACGAAGCCCTCGTGGAAGTGGTCCATGAAGTCGATCAGGAACTGCTGGGCTCCGTCCTTGTTCTCCGCGAAGTCCCAGATCACGTAGCAGTTCATGACGTGCTCGGCCGCGATCCGGCGCACGGGCCCCTTCAGCGCGGGGCTGATCATGATCTTCGAGTCGATCGGGAGCTTCTCGCGCTCGGACTGGCGCGTGACGGAGATCGCGTTCATCACGAAGGACACGCGCCCGGCGAGCATCGCCTGGTTGTTCGAGGGCGGAGTCCACGTGAAGACCTCGGGCGTCTCCGTCTTCTGGTAGAGCTCCTTCATGAACTTGAGGGCCTCGATCGTCTGCTTCGAGTTGATCGTGACGTTCCCGGCCTCGTCCTGCTCGGCGCCGCCGAAGGACCAGAGCAGCGCCCGCATGGCCATGCTCGTGTCGAGCTCCTGCCCGAGGCCGATCCCGCACGGGTGGCCGGTCGCCTGGCGGATCTTCGTCGCGCCCTTGAGCAGGTCGTCCCACGTGTCCGGTCCGTTCGGGAATCCGGCCTCGGTCCACCAGTCCTTGTGCCAGTTGCCGGGGTCGGGCGTGTACGCGTCGGAGAACGCGAAGTACTTCTTCGTCTTCGGGTTGAACGTGGACTTGTGCGCGAGGTCGATCTTCTTCCCGTGCTTTCTCTCGACCTCCTGGTACACGTGGGTCATGTCGACGACCTGGTTCTCGTACGACGCGGGCGGCGAGAGGAACATGAAGAGGTCGTGGCCCTTCTTCGCCGACACCTCGGACGCGGCCCGCGCCGGGAGGTCGACGAGGTTGATGTTGTCGACGACGACGTTCGTGTTGTTCTTCGCGCCCCATTCCTTCGTATAGGTGCCGTTGAACCAGGTGTCCCAGGACGGCACGAAATGGCTCCACTGGATGATCTTCAGCGTCTTCTGCTGCGCGAGCGCCCGCTCCGGAAACAGGAACGCGGGGCCGAGAGCCCCCGCGGCGAGGGCTCCGCCGCCCGCCAGCTTGGAGAACTGCCGCCTCGTGATGCCCCGGGGTTCTTTTCTCTTCGACATGGTGCCGCTCCTCCGGCCTTCCGGCCTGGTCAGTTGCGCGGGACGAATCGATTCGACGGGGACATGCGTGTATCGAGCGCATGAGATCACCTCTCAACGCCCGCGGTCAAATTCCCGGCCCGCCGGTTAGGATGCCGGGCGTGAACCGCCAGCCCGTCCACACGTTCTACGAAGGCGCCCACCTGTTCCGCGTAAACGCGGCGAAGGAGCTCGGCGCCGCGGCCCTCGCCGCGCTCGACGAGCACGCGCCGACGGCGGACGCGTTCGCCCGCGCGATCGGCGTCGCCCCGTCGGCGGCGTTCGAAGAAATTCACGGAAGAGTTCTCGGAAAGTTGAGAGAAGACCCGATCGAGGACTACCGCCTCGACTTCGAGGACGGGTACGGTGCGCGGGCGGACGACGAGGAGGACGCGTGCGCGACGGCCGCGGCGCGCGGTGTCTCCGCCGCGTACGCCGCCGGCGCCCTTCCCCCTTTCCATGGAATCCGAATCAAGCCCCTCGAACGTCGCTCCGCCGCCCGCGCTCTGCGCACCCTGGAAGTCTTCCTCTCGACGCTCGTGGCCGAAGGCCGCGGGCGCCTCCCGCCCGGATTCGTCGTCACGCTGCCGAAGCTCACGAGCCCCGAGCAGCCGGCCGCCCTCGCGGACGCGCTGGAGACGCACGAGCAGCGCCTCGGCCTTCCCGCCGGCAGCCTCCGGTTCGAGATCATGGTCGAGACGCCGCAGTCGATCTTCGGCCCCGACGGCCGCGTCGCCCTCCCCGACCTCGTGCGCGCCGGGCGCGGCCGCTGCGTCGCCGCGCACTTCGGCACGTACGACTACACGGCCGGCCTCGGGATCTCCGCGGCCTTCCAGCACATGGGCCACCCCGCGTGCGACTTCGCGAAGGCCGCCATGCAATGCTCGCTCGCGGGAACCGGCGTCCTGCTGTCGGACGGGGGCACGAACGTCCTTCCCGTCGGATCCACCGCCGACGTGCACCGCGCGTGGCGCCTCCATTACGCCGACGTCCGGCGGTCGCTCGAAGGCGGCTTCTACCAGGGGTGGGATCTGCATCCCGCCCAGCTGCCCACCAGATTCGCCGCCGTATTCGGATTTTTCCTGGAAGGCAAGAGAGCTGTGGTGGAGCGCCTCCGGGCGGCTCTCGACAAAGGGACGGCGGCGGGCTCGTCCGAGGCCGGCGCGGGCGTCCTCGATGATCCCGCCACCGGCCAGGCTCTTCTTTCCTTTTTTCTTCGAGGAAGGAGCTGCGGGGCATTCCGCGAGACGGACGCCGCGCAGGCGGGCCTCTCTCCGGAGGACCTCTCTGCCGACTCCTTCGCTGAAATTCTCGCGCGCCGCTCGGCGGCGCGCTCCTAGCTCCTAGCGCGTCAGGACGAACGCGGCCGCCGCGAGCGCGCCGCCGAGGGCGAGGAGCCAGGCCGTCCGCGCCGAGCGCGTCAGCATGAAGTGCCGGACCGCGCCGCCGGCGAGGGAGAGCAGCACGAGGACGGCCCAGTTCCAGCGGGCGCCGTACGTCGCCGGAAAGTGGTTGCTCACCATGACGAAGAGGACGCCGAGCGTCAGGTAGGTGTTGTGCGTCGACCGAGCTTTCGCCGCGAGCCCCCTTGCGGCATCGACTGCGACTCCGGCGCGTACCGCGGCGAGCATCCTTCGCTGCGCCGGCAGGATCCGAACCCAGACGTTCAGGACCATGATCGTGCCGAGCGCGGCCCCGGCGTGGATGTACGCGGCCCTTCCCCCGAGGACGTGCGTGAGGCCGTACGCGAGCGCCGCGAACAGGAGGATCGACACGGCCGTCGCGGCGCGCGGCCTCCTTCCGAGCGGCGAGCTCCACAGCGCGTCGTAGAGGAGCCACGAAAGGGGCAGACACGCGAGCCCGACCGCCCGCGCGGCGCCGACGGAGATCTTCGCCACGTCGGGGTCGACGAGGAGCGCTCCCCCGCCCGTGTAGTAGACGAGGACGAGAAGCGCGAACCCCGTCGCCCAGGTCGAGAGCGACTCCCATCTGAACCAGTGCAGGACGGCCGGCATCCGGCCCGGCTGGAAGAGCCGCTTCTCCACCTGGTAGTAGCCGCCGCCGTGGACGAGGAAGAGCTCGCCCGCAACGCCGTCCCGCGAGGGAGACGGCGGAACGAGTGTCCGGTCCAGCCACATGAAGAGGAAGGAGTCCCCGATCCACATGATGCCGGCGAGGACGTGCCCCCAGCGCAGCAGGAGGTGCAGCCACTCCTGGACGTTCGGATCCACTCAGCTTCCCCGGTACGTCGAGTAGCCGTAGGGCGAGAGCAGAAGGGGGACGTGGTAGTGCGCGGACGGGTCGGACACGACGAACGTGATCGTGATTTCGGGGAAGAAGGGAGAAAGAGAAGAAGAAGAAGAAGAAGGAGATTTCTTGGAAGGTGAAGAGGGCAAACGTCTCGCCGCTACGTCGAAGGTGAGGGAATACGTACCCGGCTCGATGCGGGCCGCGGCGGGGACGAGGTTCTCGGCGCGGCCGTCCGCGTCCGTGACGCCGCGGCCGATCTCCCGCCAGGTCGCGCCGCCTCCGTCCTTTTTCGCGCCGCCCTCTCCCCTGCCCTCTTTCATTCGAAGAACGATCCGAATCCCCTCCCCCGGTCTCCCGGTCGCGAGGTCCAGGACGTGCGTCGTGATGGGAGATCTCCGACCTTTCATCCGGCCTCCTCGGCGAGGAGCTTCGCCAGCCTCAGGCGCGTGATCCTCTTCTGCTCCTCTGCGGCGATCGCGAGCTCGGCCTCCGGCGTGTTTCCGAGCCGCTCCTTCAGCCGCCCGAGGAGCGCGGCCGCCGGCTGGCCCGCCGCGCAGGCGATGAAGATGTGGCCGAAGCGCTTCTCGTACTCCGCGTTGAGCGCGGCGAGCTCTGCGAGGACGGAAGCGGGCGCCGAAAGCGCCGAGGCCTGCTCGGCGGCCTCCCTCGCGGGAGCGCCACGCTCCCCGAGGCGCGGATGCGCCGCGAACGCCTCGAGCCAGTCGGAGGGAGAGAACGATTCTTCGAAAGTGTCGGACACCGAAGCAGCGAGCGAGGCCTCGGTCACGAAGGGTCGGCGTTCTTCCACCTTCGAAGAAAATCTTCCTCCCCCGCAGACTGCGGTCAGCATCGAGAGGGCGTCCTCCCGGGAAGCGGCATTCAACCGTCTCAGAAAATCCCCCGGCGCCGGCCTCCCGAAGAGGCGCAGGCGCGCGACGCCACCGTCCGGGTGGATCTTCAGCCGCACGTGCGTTCCCGGCGCATGCGCGAGGAGCTCGGCTTCGAAGACGTGCTCCGTGTCCGCCGCGAGCTCCTCCTCGCCGAGAAGCGGGCGCCAGGGGAAGCCGGCATCGAGGAGGTCCTCGCGCGTCGCAAGCGGCGCGTCCACGATCTCGAGCGACGCGCGATCCGGGTAATTGCCCTTGAAGAAGCTCGTGTCGACGACGGCGCGCGCGATCGTCCCGCGCGTCCCGAGCCTCACGACGGCCCAGTCGAACCCCGCCGGCCGGCGGCTGCGCTTCGTCTCCCACCCGTCGTGCATGCCCGCCGAGCGCCCGGGCATCAGGAGGTTCAAGGGGGGCGAGAAGAAGGCGTCGCTGGACGCGACGACGAGGCCGCCGCTTTCGAGGGCCGCGAGGTCCGCGCCGGCGACGAGCCGCCGGACGTCGGGCTCGACCTCGCCGTAGACGCGCAGGCGAGCCACACCCCCGTCGGGGTGGATGTGCAGCCTCACGTGCGTCGCGCGCGGCGCGCCGCGAATCGCGACGAGGTTGTGCGTGTCTCCAGCGAGCGCCGTCCGCGGCACGACCTCGACCCAAGGGTCGCCCGCCGCCTCGAGCGAGCCGGCCGGCAGACCGGCGGGCGCGAAGGCCGCCTCGAGCGAGAACGCCTCCGGAAAATTGCCCGTGAAGTGGCTCGTGTCGACGTCCACGCCGCGCAGCCGGCCGGCGAGGCCGAGCCTCACGGCGCAGAAGTCGTTCCCGGGCGTCCGGCGGCGGCGAGTCTCCCAGCCGTCCATCCACTTGCCTCGGTCCGTGTAGCGGTCGGGCAGGAAGGCGGCCGGCTCCGGCCTGAGGAGGTTCTCCTTCGGCGCGAAGAAGTCGTCGTTCGCGAAGAGGACCCTTCCGCCGAGCCGCTCGGCGGCGAGGTCGGCGAGGTCCGTGAAGGCCGCCACGTCAGCGCGGGCCCGCGCGCAGCCACCGGCCTCTCGGCGGGCCGGGGAACGCTCCCCGGTCGAACACGGGCTCTCCCCTCAGGTACGTCGCCTCCACGCGTCCGAAGAGGGAACGCCCCGCATAGGGCGTCACCTTGTGCCGGTGGCGGAGCAGCGCGGGCGTCACGGAGAACTCTTCGTCAGGATACCAAACGACGAGGTCGGCATCGCGCCCCGGCGCGAGCGCGCCCTTGCGATCCGCGAGCCCCGCGAGGCGCGCGGGCCGCTCGCACATCCATTGCGAGACGTCGCCGAGACCGAACCCGCGGGCGCGCGCCTCGGTCCACACCGCGGAGAGCCCGAGCTGGAGCGACGCGATCCCGCCCCACGCGGCGCGGTAGTCGCCCGAGTCCATCCTCCTGAGCTCCGGCGTGCACGGCGAGTGGTCCGAGACGACCATGTCGATCGTCCCGTCCCGCAGTCCCTCCCACAGACGCTCGCGGTTCTCCCTCTCGCGGATCGGCGGCGCGCACTTGAACTCGGTCCTTCCGTCGCCGATCTCCTGGGCCGCGAACGTCAGGTAGTGCGGGCACGTCTCGACGGTGACCGGAACGCCCCGCGCCCGCGCCGCTCGGAGCCCGGGCAGCGCGTCGGCCGACGAGAGGTGGACGACGTGGACGCGGCAGCCCGACCTCTCCGCGAGATCCACGAGAAGCGCGATCGCTTCGTCCTCGGACTCGTGCGGACGCGACGAGAGCCAGGTCGCGTATCGCCGGCCGTCGCCCGGCGCCGACGCGGCTTCGGCCGCCTCGATCGGCCCGGGCAATTCCGCGTGGACGAGGAGGACGGCGCCGAGCCGCGCGAGGACGGGCATCGCCGCCTCGAGGTCCTCTCGGGCGACGTTCGGGAACTCGTCGATGCCGGACGGGACGAGGAAGCACTTGCACCCGGGCAGGCCCGCGCCGAGAAGCGGCGCGAGCGCGTTCACGTTCGCGGGCACGAGGCCGCCCCAGAGCGCGAAGTCGACGCGCGCCACCCGTGACGCGGCCGCGACCTTGACCTCGACCGCCTCCGGAGTCGTCGTGACCGGGACGCTGTTGAGCGGCATGTCGCAGATCGTCGTGACCCCTCCGGCCGCCGAAGCACGCGTCGCGGTCTCGAACCCTTCCCACTCCGTGCGCCCGGGCTCGTTCACGTGGACGTGGCTGTCCACGAGGCCGGGCATCAGGACGGCGCCTCCGAAGTCGAGGACCTCCCCCCGCGCCGGATCGGCGGACAGGTCTCCGAGGCGCGCGATGCGGCCGTCCTCCACGAAGACGCTCGCGGACCGCACGCCGTCCGCGAGCACGACGCGCCGACTCCGGAAGACGCGTTCCACTTTCATCGGATCTTCGCTCGGAAGGCTACCCGATGCGCCGGCGCCGTTCTCGGCCTGTGGTATGAATCCCCATGGTGAACGACCGGGACATCCCTCTCGCCCTGACCTTCGACGACGTCCTCCTCCTCCCCGCCCGCTCGAGAGTCCACCCCGCCGCCACCGACATCCGGACGCGCCTGACGGACGGGATCGGCCTGAACATCCCGATCCTCTCGGCCGCGATGGACACGGTCACGGAGTCCCGCCTCGCGATCGCGATGGCGCAGAACGGGGGGCTCGGCGTCATCCACAAAAACCTCACGATCGAGGCGCAGGCCGGCGAGGTCGACAAGGTCAAGCGCTCGGAGAGCGGGATGATCGTCGACCCCGTCACGTGCCGCCCCGACCAGAAGATCTCCGAGGCGCTCGAGGTCATGGCGAACTTCCGGATCTCGGGCGTGCCCGTCGTGGACGAGCGCGGCAAGCTCGTCGGGATCCTCACGAACCGAGACCTCCGCTTCGAGACGCGCATGGACCTCCCGATCTCGGCGCGGATGACGAAGGAGAACCTCGTCACGTGCCCGCCGGGCACGACGCTCGAGCAGGCCAAGGAGCTCCTCCACCGGCACCGGATCGAGAAGCTCCTCGTCGTCGACAAGGGCGGCAACCTCAAGGGCCTCATCACGGTCAAGGACATCCAGAAGCAGATCAAGTACCCGAGCGCGTGCAAGGACTCCCTCGGCCGCCTGCGCGTCGCTGCCGCCGTCGGGGCCTCCTCCGATCTCAAGGACCGCGCGCGCGAGCTCATCGCGGCAAAGGCCGACCTCCTCGTCCTCGACTCCTCGCACGGCCACAGCGAGGGCGTTCTCAAGGGCCTCGTCACGCTCAAGAAGGCCTTCCCCTCGACGCCGGTCCTCGCGGGCAACGTCGCGACGGCCGCAGGGACGCGCGACCTCGTCCGGCGCGGCGCCGACGCCGTGAAGATCGGCATCGGCCCGGGGTCCATCTGCACGACGCGCGTCGTGACGGGCGCGGGCGTCCCGCAGATCCACGCGATCCTCGAGTGCGTGAGGGGCGTCGGCAAGTCGAAGGTGGCGCTCGTCGCGGACGGCGGGATCAAGTTCTCGGGGGACGTCACGAAGGCGCTCGCCGCCGGCGCGCATTCCGTGATGATCGGCAGCCTCTTCGCGGGCACGGACGAGGCCCCCGGCGAGACGATCCTCTACCAGGGGCGCACCTTCAAGGCGTACCGCGGGATGGGCTCGATCGGCGCGATGAAGCAGGGCTCGGCGGACCGCTACTTCCAGGACGAGGAAGAGCCGCGGAAGATGGTTCCGGAGGGTATCGAGGGGATGGTCCCTTACAAGGGGCCGGTCTCGACGCTGCTCGGCCAGCTCACGGGCGGCGTGCGCTCCGGCATGGGCCTCGCCGGCGCCGCGAACCTTCCCGAGCTCGTCCGGAAGGCCACGTTCGTGCGGATCACGGCGGCGGGCCTCAAGGAGAGCCACGCGCACGACGTCATCATCACGAAGGAAGCGCCGAACTACCGGCGGGAAGAGATCTGACCGCCCCCGGCTTCAAGGACTACTTCTCGGGCCACGCGGACGACTACGCGCGCTACCGCCCGACGTACCCGCGCGCGCTCTTCGAAGCCGTCGCCGCCCTCGCGCCGCGCCGAGAGCGATGCTGGGACGCCGGGACGGGCAACGGCCAGGCCGCGATCGGCCTCGCGGAGTTCTTCGACGAAGTCGTCGCCACGGACGCGAGCGCGAGGCAGATCGCCGCGGCGACGCCGCACCCGAGGGTCTCCTACCGCGTCGCGCCCGCCGAGGACTCCGGGCTGGCCGATCGAAGCGTCGACGTCGTGACGGTCGGGCAGGCGCTGCACTGGTTCGACCAGAAGAGATTCTTCGAAGGTGTGAGACGGGTCGTCGCTCCGGGAGGCGCCGTGGCGGTCTGGGCGTACGACCTCTTCGAGATCCCCGAAGATCCGGCCGCCGACGCGGCCTTCCGCCGCTTCCATGCCTCCGTCGAGTCGTACTGGCCGCCCGAGCGCGCTCTCGTCACCCGGCGCTACGCCGATCTCCTCTTCCCGTTCGAAGAGATCTCCGTCCCGCCGGTGCCGATGACGGCGGCGTGGAGCCTCGAGAGGGTCCTCGGGTACCTCTCGACGTGGTCGGCCGTCCGGGCGTTCGTGAAGGCGACGGGCGAAGATCCGGTCGCGGCCCACGCCCCGAACCTCGCCGCCGCCTGGGGAGACGCCGGCGCGGAGAAGACGATCGTCTGGCCTCTCGTCCTCCGCGCCGGCCGGATCGCCTGACCCCTCAGCGCAGGATCGCCTTCACGTCCCCCTCGATCTCCTTCTTCGCCTTCGCGTACCGCTCGCCCGTCGCCGGGCCCTCGAAGCCCGAGAGCGTCCGCGCGATGCGGTGAGCGCGATCGAGGAAGAGCGTCGTCGGATAGCCCCGCCAGCCGTCGAGCTGCTCGATCGCCGCCGACGCGCGCGCCGTCGCCGTCGTGCCCGCGACGAGGACGGGATGCCGGATTCCGTGGCGCTCGATGAAGCGCTTCACCTGCAGCCGGTTCCGCGCGCCGTCGTCCGTGTACTCGAACGACAGCGACACCATCGCGAGCCCCTTCGGCCCGTAGGCGGCCAGAAGGTCGCGGAGGACCGGCGCCTCGTCGAAGCAGTTCGGGCACCACGTCCCCATGATCTCGACGACCATCGGCTTTCCGGCGAAGCCGGCGTCCTCCGAGGAGACGATCCTCCCCTCGGAGTCGGGATACGCGAACGTGAAGGGCGCGGCGGGGTCCTTCGCCCGGACGACGCCGGACGCCGACGGGAGCCAGGACTCGGCGGACGCGCCCGCGAGCCTCCGCGCCCTCCACGAGACCGGCGGATTCGTGCGCGAACGGTACTCGCCGGCGAGGGTCCCGTCCGGGAGAAGCTCGCCGTCGAAGCGATAGACGTGGACGCCGTCGAAGACCGTCAGGAGCATCCGCTCGCCGTCGAACCAGCCGTGAAGGGCACCGTAGTCGCCCGTCAGGCCGACGAGGGTGCCGGTCAGCGCCGCCCCCTTCTCGGCGAAGACGCCCGTCAGCTTCACGGCCCTCGCCGGGGGCTCGTCCATCTCGAACCCCCACGTGCCGGCGATCGCCTTCCCGTTCGCCGGCGCGGCGGGCACGGGCGGCGCGGCACGCGAGGCCGAGAACGGCACGTCGGCGACGCCGGAACCCAGGCCGCGGACATAGTGGCCCTCGAGGCTCTCCCCTCTCCTCTCGGCCACGATCCGCGCGTCGTAGTGCGCGAGCTCGAGCGTCAGCGTCGTCCCGTCCCAGACGGCGGCCGTGAACGGAACCTCGAACGGGCCGTTCACGAGGAAGGCCGCGAGCCCCTTCCCGCGCGCGACGATCCGGACGTCGAAGAGAACGGGGTACTCGGAAACCGGCACGAGCGCGGCGTGCCAGACGCCGACCGGGGCGGGGACGGGGTGAGAGGAAGGCGAGGGAGAGGAGAAGATTTTCTTAGAGGGTAAGAGGGGCAGGGCGAGAGCCAGGAGCAGGATGGCGCGGGGCGCAGGTTTTCGCACGCATGGCGAACGCGCGGCGAGGCCGCCCGTATTCCCTTCCAGGAGACTTTGCAGACCCTCCCCCGACGCGGCGGCGCATGCAGGACGGCACGGGTCCGAAGCAGGTTCCTATTCTCTCTTCTTCCCGACCCTCGCGCGCAGCGCGCGGATCGCTTCGGCGCGCTCCTTGAGCTCCTTCTCGCGCCCCTCCCCCGACGGCCGGTAATAGTTCCGGTCCTTCAGGGCGTCGGGCAGGCACGAGAGGCCCGCCGTCTTTCCCGGCAGGTCGTGGGCGTACGCGTAGCCCTTCCCGTAGCCGGCGTCCTTCATGAGCCTCGTCGGCGCGTTGCGGATCGCGAGCGGCGGCGGCTCGCTCGGGCGCTCGCGGACGTCGCCGACCGCTTCCCCGTACGCGACGTACAGCGCGTTCGACTTGGGCGCGAGGGCGAGATAGACGGCGATCTCGGACAGCGCGAGCGCGCCCTCGGGCATCCCGACGAAGTGGACGGCCTCCTTCGCGGCCACGGCGAGGGTCAGCGCGCCGGCGTCCGCGAGGCCGACGTCCTCGGAAGCGAAGCGGACGAGGCGCCGCGCGACGTAGAGCGGGTCCTCCCCGGCCTCGAGCATCCGGGCGAGCCAGTAGAGCGAGGCGTCGACGTCCGAGTCGCGGAGCGACTTGTGGAGCGCCGAGATGAGGTTGAAGTGCTCCTCGCCGGACTTGTCGTAGAGGAGGACCTTCCGCTTGAAGAGGTCTTCGAGGACGGGGACCGAAAGAACAGGGCGCCCGGGAAGCTCTTCGGCGGGAGCCTCGCCCCTCTTACCCTTCGAAGAAATCCGAAGATCTTCTTCCGAGAGCAGCTGGGCGGCCGCCGCCTCGAGCGCCGTCAACGCCCGACGCGCGTCGCCGTCGGCAAAGCGTCCTAACCATTCGAAGGCGTCCTCTTCGACCGTCACCCGCGAGTCGAGTCCCCTCGAGGGATCCGCCAGCGCCCTCTTCATCAGCAGAATCAGGTCTTCTTCCGTGAGCGCCGGCAGAACGATCACGCGGAGGCGGGACAGGAGGGCGCCGTTCAGCTCGAACGACGGGTTCTCCGTCGTCGCCCCGACGAGGACGATGTCGCCCGCCTCGACGAACGGGAGGAAGGCGTCCTGCTGGGCGCGGTTGAAGCGGTGGATCTCGTCCACGAAGAGAAGCGTCCGTCGTCCCCGCCTCCTCGCGCGCGCGGCCTCCTCCATGACGGCCCGGATCTCCTTGATGCCCGAGACGACGGCCGAGAACGCGAGGAACCGCGCCTTCGTCCGGGCGGCGATGATCCGCGCGAGCGTCGTCTTGCCGCTCCCCGGCGGCCCCCAGAAGACGAGCGAGGGCACGCGGTCGGACGCGATCGCGCGGGCGAGGAACGACGACTCGCCGACGAGATCGGGCGGCCCCGCGACTTCGGCGAGGTCGCGCGGCCGCATCCGGTCCGCGAGGGGGGCGTCGGAGGCGGCCTCGGCTCCGGGCGGCGGGAGTTCGTCGTCGAACAGGTCGCCCGGAGACTCGCTCACGACCCCTTCTGGTCCAGCGCGGAGAGCAGGCCGTCGATCGACTTGATTTCCGGGTGTTCCTTCTTGAGCTTGCCGAGGATCGCCTTCGCCTTCGCCTTGTCGCCGCGGTCGATCCCGTAGACGATCGCCTGATTGAATGCCGCGGGCCAGTGGGACGGGTCCTTCGCGAGGGCCCGCGCGAACATCCCGAGCGCCTTCTCGCCGTCGCCGAGATTCCGGTACGCGACCCCGAGGTCGGTCATCACGTTCGGGTCGCCGTCCTGGAGCTTGAGGGCGCGCTCGTAGGCGGCCGCGGCCTTCGCCCAGTCCTCGACGTCGTAGGCCACGTTCCCGAGCTGGACCTCGAGGGCGTAGTTGCCGGGCTCCTTCGCCGCGGCGGCCTCGAGGTCGGCGAGGCGGCGCTGCGCGACCGGATCGGCGGCGAGCGACGGGGTGCCGCCGCCGCTGCCCGGCAGGTCGCGGGAGGCGCCGGGACCGACTCCCGTGAGCCCGGCGTGAGGATCCGCGGTCGCGGCGCCGGCCTGGGGAACCCGGTCGAGGTAGACGTACGCCGCCGCGAACCCGGCCAGGAGGCCGACCGCGGCGAAGATCATCCGGTCCGCCCACGGCCCGACGGCCCGCGCGGGCCGGGGCGTTTGCGCCGCCGCGCGCCCCCGCCTCTCGCGTGCGCGGGGCGCGGGCGGCGGCAGGTGATCGTCCTGTTCGGGGGTCATCGGGAGTCTCCCTCCTCGTCGCGCGCGGGCTGGGCGCTCCAGGTTCCGGCCGAGGGCCCCGTCGCGGGCGCGATCGCGGTCGCGTCCCAGGTCCCCCCGATGCGGCGCGTCGCGCCGCCCGTCACGCGTCCATAGAATTTCGCGTCGAATCCGCGCTCCGAATCCACACGGTCGAGCGCGAGCCGGTCTCCGACGAACGTCCCGCGGAGGGAGCCGTGGAAGCCGCCGTCGAGCACGTAGTCGCCCGAGACGATCGTCCCGTCGAGGACGAGGCGCATCGTGCCGTGGCGGTTCAGCGGGTTGATCACGACGTCCCAGCGTCCCGTGACCGGGTCCGACGGGGCGCGAAGGCCCTCGCGCCGCTTCGCGATCTCCTCGCGCAGGGCCGCCGTCCGGCGGCCGCTCTCCGCGAGGCTCTCGGCGAGCGCGCGCCGTCGGTCCTGCTGCACCTCGAGCCGCGCGCGCGCCTCGTCGACCGCGTCCGCCGCTCCCTCGAGGGTCGCGCGCTCGGCGCTGCCGTCGCGCACGAGACGCGCCAGCCGCGAGACCGCCGCCGTGTAGTCGGCGTCCGCGCGCGCGAGTCGCTCGGTCGCGCGGTCGAACTCGTCGGCGTTCTCCGCGGCGCGCTTCTTCTCCATGTCGAGGGAGACGAGGAGGACGTCGAGGACGGGGTCGCCGGTGCGCGACGGGGCCGGGGCGGCGGACGCGAGCACCGCGAGCGACATCGCCGCGACGAGGCCCCGGCGCACGGCTCTCCCGACCATCCCCGTGACTATACGGAATTCCGGCCTTCAGTGATCCCGGTTGTTTCCCGAGCGCCGCTTGATCATGGCCCGGTCGAGCGCCTTCTCGACCTCCGTCGCGACCTCGCCTTCCGGCAGGCCGTTGATCTGGGCGATCTCCGAGACGATCAGGTAACGCGCGCGCTCGTACATCTTCTTCTCGCGGAACGAGAGCGCCTTCTGCTTCTGGACCCAGCTGAGGTTCTTGAGGACGTCTGCGATCTCCGTCAGGCGGCCCGACCTCATCTTGTCGAGGTTCTGCTTGTAGCGGCCCTTCCAGTCGCCGCTCGGGGGCAGGACGCCGTTCTCGAGCACGCGGAAGACGGATCCCACGTCCTTGCGGCGCGTGAGCGGGCGCAGCCCGATCCGGTCCGAGTTGCCGACGGGCACCATGACGCGCGAGTTGTTGCCGAGGAGGCGAAGCTGGTAGCAGGGCGCGGGCGAGCCTTCGAGAAGCGACTCCTGGATGGTCTCCACCACGCCGACTCCGTGGTTCGGGTAGACGAGCCTGTCGCCGATCTTGAACGCCACGGAATTCCTCCTTCGGAAAGGGAAAGCGAGACTACTCTCCCCTCCTCCGGGCGTCAACGAGTATGACCGTGTCGGTCGCTTGTGACGGCCCGTGAACGGGTTAGGCGCGCGGGAGCGCACGCGACGCGTTCTCATCGCGCGCGAGCGGGGCCGAGGCGACGAGTGTCGTGGAGACGCACCCGGACAATTCGGCGATGATCCCGGACGGTGCTTTCGTGAGACCCGCGCCCGCCGCCTCCGACCCGCCGCGGCGGCGCGCGATTCTCGCCGCCGTCATGCTCGGAGCGATCCTCGGTCCGATCGACGCGAGCGTCGTCAACGTCGTCCTCCCGACGATCGCGCGGTCCTTCTCGGCCAGCCTCGCCGCGGCGCAGTGGGTCCCGATGATCTACCTCGTGACCGCGGGCAGCCTCGTCCTCTTCTTCGGAAGGCTCGGGGACATCTGGGGCTACCGCCGCGTCTTCCTCGTGGGCCTCCTCGGGTTCGTCGCCGCGTCGGCCCTGTGCGCCGCGGCTCCGACCCTGCGCACGCTCGTCGCGTTCCGGGCCCTGCAGGGCCTCGCGGCCGGGACGATGGCGTCCGTTCCGCTCGCGATCCTGACGGGGACGTTTCCGGCCGCCGAGCGCGGGCGGGTCATCGGCCTCTTCGCCGGCAGCATCTCCGTGGGTCTCGCCGTGGGGCCGAGCCTCGGCGGGTTCCTGGCCGCCGCGTTCGGCTGGCGCGCCGTGTTTCTCGTGAACCTCCCGATCGGCCTTTCGGCCTTCGTGTTCGCGCGCCGCGTCCTGCCGGACTTCCGCGGCGAGCCGGGGAGGATCGACGTGCCGGGCGCGCTCTCGGCCCTCGGCGCTCTCTCGACGTTCCTCCTCGCGGTGAACCGGATCCAGCAGGGCGCCGTGGACGCCCTCGCCGCGGCGCTCCTCGCGGCCGCCCTCCTGCTCGGGGCCGCGTTCGTCGCCGTCGAGCGCCGGACGCCGCAGCCGCTCCTCGACCTCTCTCTCTTCCGGACGGCCACGCTCGGCCTCGGGTGTCTCGCCGCCGTGCTGAACTTCATGGCCCAGTACGTCGTCGTCTTCGCGACGCCGTTCTTCCTCGCGCGGGTGCTCCTCGAGGGGCCCGCGCGCGTGGGTCTCGTCCTGACGGCCTTTCCCCTCACCGTGTTCGCCGTGGCGCCCTTCGCCGGCGCCCTGTCGGACCGCATCGGCACCGTCGTCCTCGCGGCGGGCGGAAGCTCGATCTGCGCGCTGGGCTGCATCCTCTTCGCGGCGAAGCCCCCGAACGGCGGGGTCCTCCCCGTCGTCCTCTGCCTCGTCGTCTTCGGTCTCGGCACGGGAACGTTCCAGTCGCCGAACAACAGCGCCGTCATGGGAGCGGCGCCGCGCGAGCACCTCGGCGTCGTCTCGAGCCTTCTCGGCACGTCGCGAAGCGTCGGGATGGTCCTCGGCGTCGCCGCCGCCGGCGCCGTCCTCTACGCGACCGTTCCCGCGGGCGTCCTCCGGGCGCCGAGTCTCGGCCCCGACGAGGCGGCGGCGTTCTCCGCGGGGCTGAGGTGGGCCTACGCCGCGGGCGCCCTCTTCGCCGCGACCTCGGCGGTCCTCTCGATCGGCCGCGGCCGGCAGAGCACCGGGTGATGGTGCCGGAGGAGGGATTTGTTGGCGTTCCGAAGGGTCAACCCCGCCAACGGGCCTTCGCCTTCAAGGGAAAGGCCCGCGTGTTCGACCCTGGCACGGCTGAGGGCTCGAAGAGCGCCATTGCCGAGGCAGCGCGGCCTCACCTGGTCGGCGAGCTGATCACAGACCCCGTGGCGCTCGAGGTGACCTTCACGTTCCCCAGGCCCAAGAAGCACTGCCTCAAGGCCGGCCTAAGACCGGCGCGGCAGACCATGCGGCTCGTTCTAGTCAGCTACGTCGAGGCACTTAAGGCCGAGGACAAGCAAACGGCCGCGGGCTTCCTCCAGCGCGCTATCGCCTGGTACCGCGCCTCGGGAATCCAGCCCCGACGCCTCCTCACCGACAACGGC
>Ga0335085_10000365_pt1 | contig 132457 bp, 117 predicted proteins | sample Lox_Sample_45_FD_206712 | JGI IMG/M metagenome (GOLD analysis project Ga0335085, IMG submission 206712) | Soil microbial communities from Loxahatchee National Wildlife Refuge, Florida, United States - Lox_Sample_4.5 | ecosystem: Environmental > Terrestrial > Soil > Wetlands | place: USA...
CGAAAACTAAAAATCGACGGGCGCGTTGTCCATAAGTCCACAGGCGGGATACTCAACTCGACCCCAGAGCCTGTGGACCCTGTGGGCAACGCGCCCCTTCCCTCTCCTACACAGTTGCTCTCCCGTTCAGTTACGGGAGAGGCACGGTGAGGGCGTTTCTCTTTTCGTCATCCCGAGCGAAATCGAGGGATCTCGTGCCGCTGGCAAACGCAAACCACCGAGCAGCCGTCCTCTCAACGCAGCGCTCGATTTTCGTCATCCTGAGCGCAGCGAAGGATCTCGCGCGGCATTTCCCCGCCGCGTGTCCCGGCAACGAGACGCCGGATTCCAAGCTACCTGCTCGGCCGTTTACGGGGAGCCGCGTGCTCGCCTCTAATCTTCCGTTATTCGCAACAGGCTCTTGTTCGGAAGAGCTGCCTCCAGATTCAATTCCGTAATCAGGCCGGCCCGGAGTGAAGGCGCGAAATAGGTTTTGAGCGCGAGTTCGACAGCTTGTGCAAGGAGGTGGCCGTCGCTCTTGAACGCCTGAAAGATTTCCAAGGGGAAACCACCTTCGATCTGACTATCGATTAGCTCAGATCGATACGGCTCCGTGCCATGCGAACGCAAAGGCAACAGCCCTGAGTTCGGAATTTCCCAAAGTCCGTCGCTTGGGAGGCGCCAGAACGGATGCGAGGCCTGCGTCCTCGGCGTGCTGCAATACTTCTCCAAGAGCCTAAGAAGCGGCGGCTCCAGTTCTTCAAAGGTTGCGAGGCGCGGCCTTCCATGGAAGACGCGGGAAAGAGCAAGCAAGACAAGGAGGGGCTTGTGAGGTGCGCGCTGACCACCTCTCTTCCAGACGCGCAGATGTCCGATCTTGTCGAGCACCGATGCCGCCAGAGTTGTGGTCATGTTTCACCCGGTTAGTGCTGGGACGTCTCACCGCTTTGGTTGTTGTGCGAGGATTGCCGCAATTCCCACTTAAGATCCAGCTTCGGAAAAAATCATACGGGGCGCGTCCCTGCCCGTGGGGGTGCGCGCCCAGAGGCCGTACTGACGAACCATCATCGAGCGGTGAGAATTGACGGCGGTTGCGCTATAAAATCCCAGGTGTCGACGGAATTCAGGCTGAACTCCCTTTGAAGCGAATATGGGTGCTCGTCCAGGAATAGGCTGCCTCCTCAAACCAGTTCGCCTCTTTGGGAATCCTTTGAATCAAGTAAACTAACGGTGATGGCGGGAAACGCCAATCTCAACAAAGAGCAACTCGCACGAATCGACATCGATGCGATGCTCACTCGCGCAGGCTGGATTGTCCAGAATCGGGACGAGATCAACCTGAGCGCCGGACGCGGTATCGCGATCCGCGAGTTCCCGATGGCGGAAGGCTTCGGCCGTGCCGACTACATACTCTACGTCGACCAGCAGCCCGTGGGTGCTTTGGAAGCGAAGGCGGCTGGCCATACGCTCGGCGGCGTCGCACCTCAGGTAAATAAATACGGCGAGGGACTACCTTCGAATCTGGATGCGCCGATTCGACCGCTGCCCTTCCTTTATGTCAGCACAGGCGTTGAGACGACTTTTCGCAATCAACTCGATCCGGAGCCGCGGAGCCGTCCAGTCTTCAGCGTACATCGACCTGAAACGATCGCAGACTGGCTAAAGGCGCCCAAGCTTACCGACTGGATTCAATCTCTGGGCGGGGATCTTCCCGAGGTCGACGCGGCTCATCTGAATCTTCCATCGAGTCTTCGAGCGCGACTTCGCGCGATGCCTCCGGTGTCGATTCCGAACCTCTGGAAGAACAAGCAGATGGCGCTCGAAAATCTGGAAAGGTCGCTCGCGGCGGACCGACCGCGCGCGCTGATCCAGATGGCGACCGGCAGCGGCAAGACGATGCTCGCGGTCACGGCGGCCTATCGTTTGATCAAATTCGGCGGCGCACGCCGCGTGCTGTTTCTGGTCGACCGGACCAATCTCGGCAGGCAGGCGCAGAAGGAATTCGAGGGTTATGTCACCCCGGACGATCAGCGAAAATTCAACGAGCTGTATGCCGTACAGCGCTTGTCCGGTAATTCGATCGGCTCTTCCAGCAAGCTCGTAATCACGACAATTCAACGGATGTATTCGATCCTGAAGGGAGACCCCGACCTGGATCCCTCTTTGGAGGAAGGCTCGCAGTTTACTACCGGCGGCGCCGCTATCGCCGAACCGGTTCCGGTCTCTTACAACCCAGCGGTTCCGCCAGAATTCTTTGACGTGATTTTCGTCGACGAATGCCATCGCAGCATCTACTCGCTATGGCGCCAGGTGCTGGAATATTTCGATGCCTACCTGATTGGCCTCACCGCCACGCCCGCAAGCCATACTTACGGCTTCTTCAAACAGAACGTCGTCATGGAGTACCGCCACGACGAAGCGGTGGCGGATAACGTCAACGTGCCATTCGACGTGTACAAAATCCGCACGCAGATCGGTGAACAGGGTGCGACCATCCCGGCTGGCTTCGACAACATGGTCGGCTACCGCCGGCGAGACACGCGGCAAGTTAGATGGGAAAGCGCGGACACACCAATTCAATACGCGGCAAAGGACCTCGATCGATCGGTCGTAGCGGAGGATCAAATCCGCACCGTGGCGCGAACCTTTCGGGATCGGGTGCTGACTGAGATCTTTCCGGGAAGAACCAACGTCCCGAAGACGGTTGTTTTTGCGAAAGATGACAGCCATGCCGAAGATATCGTGCGGATCATGCGCGAAGAGTTCGGCAAGGGGGACGATTTCTGCCAGAAGATCACCTACAAGGTCACGGGAATTGATCCGGAAGATCTGATTCAGGATTTTCGCACCGGGTTTTACCCTCGAATCGCGGTAACGGTGGATATGATTGCAACGGGCACTGATATCAAGCCCGTGGAAATCGTGATGTTTATGCGGACGGTAAAGAGCCGAGGTCTGTTCGAGCAGATGAAGGGCCGCGGCGTACGGGTGATCAGCGAGACCGACCTGAAATCGGTCACGCCCGACGCGCCGTCCAAAGATCGTTTCGTCGTGGTCGATTGCGTCGGCGCGACAGAAACAGACCTGCAGGATACCCGACCGCTGGATCGCAAGAAGGGTGTCTCGCTCAAGGCGTTGATGGAGCACGTCGCGCTGGGTGGGACCGATCCGGACTATCATTCGTCGCTGGCAAGCAGGCTGGCGCGAATCGACCGCGATTGCGGCCCGAAGGAACGCGCTCAGATCGAGACGGCCTCGGGCGGAAAGCCGCTCAATGAGATCACCAAGGCTATCGTCGAAGCCTTAGATGCCGACAAGCAGGCGGCAAGGGCGCGGGAGCAATTCAAGCTGGCGGAGAATGCCGAGCCAACCGACGAGCAACTGAACAAGGTTCAATCCACGATGCTGAAGGAGGCGGTGCAGCCTCTTGCGACGAATCCAAAGCTGCGAAGTGTGATCCAGGACGTGCGACAGCAGCTTGAACAAATCATCGACGAAATAAACCAGGACAGCCTGCTCGAGGCCGGGCATTCCGAGGATGCGAAAAAGCGTGCTTGGGAGACGGTGCAGTCATTCGAGCAGTACCTGGCCGAAAACAAGGATAAACTGGACGCCTTGCAGTTCTTCTATTCAGTTCCGCGCCGGAAACGCCTGCGCTACGCAGACATTCGTGATCTCGCAGATGCCATAAGCCCGCCCCCGCGCAACTGGACGCCGGCGCGTTTATGGTACGCATACGCGACTTTGGAAGCGGACAAGGTGCGGGGCGCATCGGCAGAGCGCCAACTCGCCGATATGGTATCCCTAGTCCGCCACGCGATACGTCACGAAGATGAGTTGGCCCCATTCGCAGAGACGGTTGAGGCGAAGTTTGAAAACTGGATCGCACAGCAGGGAAATCGCGGCCACAAGTTTTCGTCAGAGCAGAGCAAGTGGCTGGAGATGATCCGCGATCACATCGAGACGAGCCTTGAGATCACACCCGACGCATTCGAATATACCCCGTTCGCTCAGGAAGGCGGGCTTGCAAAGGCGGCGCAATTGTTCGGCACCGACCTACTACCACTGCTCGATGAACTGAACGAGGCGCTCGCCGCGTGAGTCAAGGTAGTTTCCTGCCGGTCGGGTGGGCCGTTGGGGTCTTGGGTGATGCTTGTCGAAGAATCGTCGACGGCTCGCACAATCCGCCGCCTGCGCGGAGTGAGGGATTCCCTATGCTCAGCGCAACAAATATTGACGGTGAAATCGAAATGAATGGCCGGTTGCTCGACTTGGAGGCTTTCGAACGGGAAGATCGTAGAACGCAGGTTCGTGCCGGTGATGTCCTCCTCACGATCGTCGGCACGATTGGCCGCACCGCGGTGGTTCCGGAGGGTCTCCCACGTTTCACGCTTCAGCGAAGCGTAGCGGTGATAAAACCCTACCCGCTGAACGCTAAATTTCTATCTTATCAGCTTCGGAGCCAAGCGCTTCAGCGCCTCTTGCAAACAAACGCACGCGGAACAGCGCAGAAAGGAATTTACCTCAAGACCCTTGGCGGTATTGAAATCAAAGTCGCACCGCTCCCCGAACAGATCCGGATTGTCGAAATGCTGGATCGGCTTCTCTCGGACGTGGACGCCGCTGATATGGCGTTGCAACGGGTCGCCGTGAACCTCAAGCGATATCGAGCAGCGGTACTGAAGGCGGCCGTCGAAGGGCGGCTAGTGCCAACCGAAGCGGAACGCGCGCACAAGGAAGGCCGCGAGTACGAGCACGCATCTGTGTTGCTCGATCGCATCTTGAAAGAGCGCCGCCGCCGCTGGGAGGAATCCGAACTCGCGCGGATGAAGGCGGCCGGCAAGCCACCAAAGGACGATCACTGGAAGTCGAAATACAGAGAGCCCGTCGCGCCGGATACAACGGGTCTTCCGCCGCTACAGGAAGGCTGGTGTTGGGCGACGGTGGATCAGGTCTCCGTCGATTCGCGCTACGGATCGTCAGCCAAGGCACAGCCCGATTTGCCGGGTGTACCCGTATTGAGAATGGGAAACATTGTCGATGGGACAATAGACTTCACCGACCTGAAGTATCTGCCGCTTGATCACTCCGAGTTCCCAGACCTGTTATTAAAATCAGGAGATATATTGTTCAATCGGACTAACAGTGCAGAGCTTGTCGGCAAGTCATCTGTGTTCAAGGATCGATCTGGTCCATGGTCTTTCGCCTCATACCTGATTCGAGTCCGTCTGTCAGAGCTATGTTCTCCAGATTACGTTTCTTTCTTCTTAAACTCGTTTCACGGACGTAAGTGGATAGCGTCTGTCGTCAGCCAACAGGTCGGTCAGGCCAACGTGAACGGCTCAAAGTTGAGGCGCTGTGTAATTCCACTTCCACCGGAGAAGGAACAATTTCGTATTTTAGCTGAAGTTGAACGAATTACTTCGGTCATCTTTGAGGCCGGACGATCTGTCACGCACGACCTCTACAGGTGCGACCGACTGCGCCAATCGATTCTGAAGCGGGCTTTTGAAGGGAAGCTCGTCGACCAAGACCCTAGTGATGAGCCAGCGTCGGTGCTGCTTGAACGAATCCGCACCGAACGCGCCGCGTCCGCGCCACCGCGCAAGTTTCGCAATTCGTTTGATCGAGAAGCCGGGTCGCTCGAATGAGTAACGGCAACGGTAGCACTCAAATCGTCCAAAAGCTTTGGAACTTCTGCAATGTTCTGCGCGACGACGGCCTTTCGTATCAAGACTATCTCGAACAGCTAAGCACACTGCTGTTCCTCAAGATGGCCGACGAACGCGCCCAACTCACGGGCGCAAAGAACCCCGTCCCGGCCGGTTATCGATGGTCGGATCTTTCAGCGCCGACGATGGAAGGTGCACAGCTGGAAGAACATTACCGGCTGACACTGATTGAACTCGCCAAGCGTGGCGGTATGTTGGGTCTCATTTTCCGCAAGGCGCAGAACAAGATCCAGGACCCCGCCAAGCTGCGCCAGTTGATCGTCGATCTCATTGGCAAAGAGACGTGGATCGCCCTGTCCGCAGACGTGAAAGGTGACGCCTATGAAGGGCTGTTAGAGAAGAACGCGGAAGACACCAAGAGTGGCGCCGGCCAGTATTTCACCCCGCGAGCACTGATCGACGCGATCGTCGATTGTATTCAGCCGCGGCCCGGGGAGACGATCTGCGATCCTGCGTGCGGGACTGGCGGATTTCTGCTCTCAGGTTACAACTATCTGGCGAAGCACTACGATCTCGATATCGAGCAGAAGCGCCATCTCCGATACAACGCATTGCGCGGCGTGGAGCTGGTCGATGGAGTCACCCGGCTTTGCGCAATGAACCTGCTGCTCCACGGCATCGGTCCAGAAGACGACGAGACCGAACCACCAATCAAAACGGACGATGTGTTGCGCAACGAGCCGAGCACGCATTTCAACATCGTCATTACGAATCCGCCGTTCGGCAAAAAATCGAGCATCACGGTCGTCAACGATGAGGGCGAGTCCGAAAAGCAATCCGTCAGCTACATGCGGCCTGACTTCTGGACGACGACCAGCAACAAGCAACTGAATTTCCTTCAGCATGTGCGCAGCCTGCTCGAAATCAACGGCCGCGCCGCGATCGTGCTGCCCGATAATGTGCTGTTCGAAGGCGGCGCGGGAGAGAAAGTCAGACGGCGGCTAATGACCGAAACCGATTTGCACACGGTCGTAAGGCTCCCGACCGGAATCTTTTACGCGCAAGGCGTGAAGGCGAACGTGTTGTTCTTCGATCGCCGTCCCGCCAGCGACAAGCCATGGACCAAAACGGTCTGGTTCTACGACTTCCGCACCAACCATCATTTCACGCTCAAGACTGGGCGGCTCGAACGCTCGGACCTCGACGAATTTGTGGCGTGCTTCAATCCGAATAATCGACATGAGCGCAAACCGACCTGGTCGGAATCGAATCCGAACGGACGATGGCGGCCATATAGCTACGAAGAAATCATCGCACGCGACAAGGCGAGCCTGGACATCTTCTGGATTCGCGACGAGAGCTTGGAGGATTCAGCGAATCTGCCGGAGCCGCAAGTCATCGCCGCGGAGATCGCAGAAGATTTGCGGGCTGCGCTGGAGCAGATCGAGGACGTGCTAGCGGATTTGCAGGCGCGGGTGAGGGAGTGATGCTGTAGGCAAATAGAACACTGGCAGAGGTCTGACGTTGGCGGTGCGCGGAGTTCGCATCAGGGGGACCTTTCAATCATGGCAACGAGCTTGGGGCGACTCGTTAGGACTGTGGCGCTTGCCTTCGCTGTCTTGTTCACGGCCGCCAGTGCCGCGCAGTACTGGTTTCTGAATCACCAACTGCAAGAAGAAACGCGAGAAGACCTTCTCGATTCGGCCAAGGAAGTCACGGACGCAGCGGACTACAAAGGGTCCTGGGAGCTGTCCGGATACAGGCGGACGTCGGACGTGTCGGGTTCGTACATTTTTCAATCGGCGTCCGGAACCCTAATCGATACGGTGGACTTCGTTCCGGGCCTTGTACCAAGCGTATCGATTCCTTTCCCCTACCAGGCGGATCAGCCGTTCACGGCGAAAAGCGACGTTGGTGAGAGCTGGCTGCTGGATGTGCACCCAGTTACCGACGGATTGGTCGTTTTAGGTTCTCGCGAGGGCGACCTTCCGAGCGATGCCGAAGCACGCCTCCGAGCAACGGCAAAGCAATTCGGAACCACATTGAAGGAGGCTCTCGCAACCAAGGAACGAGGCATAGACGAGATGATCGAATTCGCGGTGCTCGACTCCAACTGGAACCTGCTGAGTTCCAGAAGCGAGCTGCCGCTTAAGGCCCACGCTCCTGTGATGCCGACAGGCCCTGCTTTCCAACCGGTCCGGGAGATCAACGAAAAAAAATTCGCGGTGCTCGATGATCCAATACTCGACACGGTCGGTCGCCCAGTGGGTTTGGTTACTGTTTTTGAGGATGTCACCAGTCAGCATAGCGTCCTGAGCCAGGTGGCGAGATTCAATATCGCAGTGTCTTCTGTGGTCTGGCTCGTCGCGATCTCCCTGTTGAGTCTGTACGTGAGGCGAATCTACGGGAGCCAGCTTTCTTGTGCGCAGATTGTTGGTGTCGACGAGAGCGACCGCGTCGAGTTCAAGGCGTCACTTCGATGGGACTACGGGCAGAAGGCCGCGACGAAGAACATAGAGTTTCAGGTTATCAAGGCGGTCGCAGCGTTCATGAACTCGGCGAGTGGGGGTTCGGTGGTAATCGGGCTTAGTGACCAAAAGCATGTCGTGGGCTTGGAGCTTGACTATGCGACGCTGAAAAGGAAGGACCGCGACGGGTTTCAGCAGATTCTCCAAGCAATTCTCGTTGATGCGTTTGGCGAGAGGCGTGCGGCGAGCCGGGTGAAAGTCAGCTTTTGTTCGATTGAAGGCAAGGACCTTTGTCTGCTCAACGTTTTGCCTGCGCGAGAGCCAGTACTGGTTGAAGAAGCGGGCGGGAAGATGACCATGTACGTGCGCATTGGAAACACGTCGAGGGCCCTCAATATGAGAGAGGCTTTCGCGTATGCGAGCGAGCGGTGGTCCGGGCTATCGTTGCGCTGGCCTTGGCGCAAGCCATCGTTCGGTGTCGGCTGAGGTCAATCGAGTCCGATGGCTGAAAAGGAACACTACGACGCGATTCTGAAGACGCTGTCGTTTTCATTGCCGTCGACGTTCCAAGGAAAAGCCCATCTCGAGGTAACTGCGACATCGGGACTTACGGAACCAATCATGAACGCGATTCCTGTCGAACGCGAAATTACCTTCAGCTTCATGACCGGCAGACCTGACATTGCCGGGGTTCTCGAGACTCGATCTGGAAAGGGTCTACTGGTTGCGGAAGTAAAGGAACGGAGCCCGACCCTCAAGGACATCTACCAAATCAAAACTTACAAAGAGCTGCTGGGCGCTCGATACGCCTTTCTGTTTACGATTGGGCCCATTGAGGAGAAGGTGAAGAGACTGTGCACGCGCGCGCCTGCGATTTTGCGATCTCACGGGGACGACGGATACAGCTTCCTGGTGATTGCGCAGTTCTTTCCCGGAACCAGCGAGTTCATCGACTGGTTTCCGTGGAATCCGTTTGATGTGCGTTCCTACTGGGAGTGAATGGGATCGAAGAAGAAACCAAGCAGAAGAGAGGTCGCGGATGGCACTCTACGAGTTAACCTCGAAATCTGTTGCGGCGTTGACACCTGTCGATTTCGCTGCGCTTGGCTTGCGTGAGCGTGAGGACCTCCAGCGGCTGCTACGCGACCGAATAGACGCAATTGCTCCAGACGTTCTCGTCATCTCCGAAGAATTCTCGAACTGGGACAGGAGTGATCGACGAATCGACCTTCTCGGTATCGATCGTCAGGCAAGGTTGGTCGTAATCGAGCTAAAACGAACGAGCGACGACAGCTTCGCGGATCTGCAAGCACTACGCTATGCGGCGATGGTGTCGCAGATGACCTTCAACGAAGCTGTCGACACCTACAAATCATATCTGCAAAAACGTGGGCGGTCAGAGGACGCGGAGAAGACGCTCCTGGAATTTCTGGGTTGGCCAGAACCGACGGCAGGCCATTTCGGCGAAGATGTGCGCATAGTTCTTGCTGCAGCAGATTTTCGACCGGAGGTTACCTCTACCGTCCTCTGGCTCAATGAGAGAGACGTAGATATCCGATGCGTCCGAATGGTCCCTTACAGTTTCGGGTCTTCCCTAGTCCTTGATATCCAACAAATCATTCCTCTCCCAGAAGCTAGTCAGTTTCAAGTCAAAATTCGCGAAAAACAGCGCGAGATGCGGGTGGCGACCGGTCAATCGGCAGACTGGACCCGATATGACGTGACGACCGATGCAGGAACCCAGAGGGCACTTTACAAGCGTGAGGTCGTGCGGGCCGCAGTCATGCAGCTTATTGGCAGGGGTCACTCCCCTGCGGAGATAGAAGACGCTGCCAGTAGGCAACTGTTTGAGGAATTAGACGGAAACGTCACCGGAGAGGCATTCGCGCAAGATCTCGCAAAGCGACGGCCAAACGATCCGCAAGCGGCGAAGCGCTTTTTCGTCCGAGACGATCAACTGATTCACGCTGACGGCAAGACGTACGCGCTGACGACTCAGTGGTCGAAACCAACCATGGAGCTCCTGCTGGAAGAGTTCAAAACCCGGTTCGGTGATTATGGCTTTTCGATGCGACCTGCCGATGAGTAGAAATGGACTGTCCGCAGTGGATCTGCGTCAGTGGGTAGCAAAGTCGTTGTGCGTGCCCGTTTCTAAGGCTTTCGCGGCGTAGATTTCGAGAATGGCCAGTTCGTCATCCTCTCCGGGCCATTCGACATAGCGGATTTCCATGCCTCTAATGCGGTTACGCGCGTCCGTGAATGCTTTCCTGAAGGCGTCATCGCTCGCCATCAAAGCTTTCAGTCCGTCCCCCTTCTTGTAGGTTCGCGGCCGGTCGGCATCGATGCGCGCGAGGCGCACTGCGAATGATGCGGCGCTCGGGTCGCCGTTGCGGTGCATCTGCCAGCGTTGTCGTAGGTTGCTGGTAATTCCAACGTAGAGCCAAATTCCTTTCTCGCGCAGGGCGTAAAGACCCTTGCCCTTGGGTAGTTCACGAGGAAGGGCTGGCGGCTCGGCCACGAGCTTATCGACGAATGGTTGGAAAACGGGTTTAAGCGCGGCGAAGGTTTCGTCGGTCATGAAGGCATGCCTTCCTTCCATTCGCTGAGAGCGGTGATTCTTTCCAGTCCCAGATCAGGTGAGCCACACGGCGTTTCAACACGTCGAACCCGAGCCCGAGGCACCTATTCGTCAAACGGATTGCTCCCCGCCATTCCTCGACGGTGCATGGATTATCCACGTCGGGAGCATTCGCGAAGTCGATAAACAGCATCCATGCGTCTACCCGGTTGAGTTTGTGCAGAAAGAAAAGGTGCGCCAGGCGATTGGGCGTTTGATAGAAGGGTGTGTTCCAGGGAGCTTCCTTCCGTGCTCCGAATCCTTGCTTTGCCATCGCGAGAGATCTCTCGATCCGCTGAATCGAACTCGGGCTTTTCGCGTGCGTGGTGAAATCGACCGACTCTTCGATGTAGGCCTTGGCTTCGACCAGGATGACCTTTCCAGTTGCCGTTCTTGCGAGTCCGTCCCAGTGAGGGCCGCGAGAGGGCCAGAAGCTGGACAGCGGGTACCGGAGATTGTTCAAGCCGAGACGATCTAGGAAGTCCTGATCGGAATATTCGGCGAAGTGATCATCTCGCAGCGGAGACAGCCAGGTGATCGACTCAGGACGGTCCCATCGGAATTTGGATGCTATCCGCCGGTTGAGAAGATCGTGTTTGTCATTCACCACCGCGCGGAGCCATCGTTCGCTTCCGCGGGCATCGGAACGACGTGGCGTTCTGGACATGGGCGCTCCCGGCAAAGGAATTTCGCCTAGTGATAACTGCGTGAGGAGGCAAAGACAAGAATCCGGGATTCCCGTTCGTCGCGGTGCTCCTCAGGGCAGGCTACAAAGATGCGCCACGAAAGCGCCGCCGCGGCGGCGGCGCCACTGCAGAACAGGAGAAAGAACCGGGATTCTTCGCGCACCGTTAAGGATGCGCCATTTAGTGCATTCGGAAAAAAGTACCGCTTGGGGCGGTGGTATCAATTCTTGTTGTTAGGCGAGACGTGGCGCGGAATTGCGCGCTTAGTTGGGTTTCGTTCTGCTGCGGCGATTCTTTCGGAAAAACGAGAAACTTCCCGATTTACCTTGGTGGGTCCGGGTCTTGCTCATCTTGTAGGGCATGAAGATCGGCAACCATCAACCGCGAAGTAACGCCGAAATCACTTTCCAGGAGTTCGCGATCGCGCTGATACCGCCGATTAGCGCCGCGATCATTTGCGGATGGCTGATCGGATATTTCCTGTTCAGCCGCGATGCGCTGGCGGGAACTACTCTCGCCGTGACGATTGGGCTGATCGGTGTCTACTTCCTGCAACTCAGGATGAGGTTCGAATGCAAGGGCACCTGGTTCGGCGATTGGGACCCATCGAAGGTGCCGACCGAAACCGTCAGCCCGCTCGATGAGGAAAAGGCGTTCCTCGAGATGATCGAGGAAGAGGGCTAGGGGAGAGGTTCGGTGATTTTTTGGAGGATGACAGGCGGTTAGGTTGTCGGGCTCGCTGATCCCGGGATTCCCATTCGCCGCGGTGTTCCTCAGGGCGGCGCCTGGAGGACAGCGCGCCAGACATTTTGATCTTCGCTCGACTCCGCTCGCGCTCCACCTCGCGAGCGCCGGCGCGCCGCGCTCGCGGACTCGCGCCATCAGACGCGCGGGAATGACAAATCAGGATCCGGGATTCTTCCAGGAAAAATAGTCCCGTGCGATATCGGAGACGGACAACTCAGCGAAGATCGTCCGTTCCGAACGGACGCTGACGAGGGGCACCTGAAGTTGCGTGCGAACTGCAGCGGCATGGGATTCCTCGACTTCGCTCGGAATGACGTGGGTGGGAGTTTGCTTTTTTCTGGTGTCATGTGCCGCGAGTCGTCGCGTATCCGCTCCTAAGAAAAATAGTCCCGTGCGATATCGGAGACGGACAACTCAGCGAAGATCGTCCGTTTCGAACAGATGCTGACGAGGGGCACCTGAAGTTACGTGCGAACGGCAGCGGCATGGGATTCCTCGACTTCGCTCGGAATGACGTGGGTGGGAGTTTGCTTTTTTCTGGTGTGATGTGCCGCGACCTGTCGCGCATGGCCGCTCAAGAAAAAGACAGGACCGCGATCCTTCGCTTCGCTCAGGACGGCGCGCTCGGACACGCCTCGCGGCCGGTTTCGGAATGACATCGTGCGGCTTTATGGTGGCGAGGATTGCATGCTTTCGCTGATGCGTTTGCAGAGCTGCATCACCCTCCTTCGCCCAACCTTGTACGCCGGGGCTTTGGAGGGCAGGCCAAAACACCAAGGGGAGGCGGCTAAGAGGCATCATTGAGGGCGCGGGCGGCCCGGCCCATCCAGAGGGTCAGGCGGCGCGGCGGCGGGGACTGGGCCGTATCAGGACTTCGGCGGGGATGCCAAAGCGGGCGTGGAGCCGGCGGATCATTGCCAGCGACAAGGTCCGCTTGCCACTCATAACCTCGTGAACGCGGCTGCGGCTGCCAATTGTGCCGATGAGCGCACGAGTGTCCATCCCCTGCTGCGCAAGGCGGAACCGGATCGCATCAAGCGGATCGGGCGGATCGATGGGAAACCGCCGATTCTCGTATGCCTCGACCAGGGTCGTCAAAACCTCCAATCGATCGCCCCTGCGGGTGCCCTGCTTCGCCCCCCAGATGCGCTCGATTTCGCGCAGCGCCTTGCGGTGGTCAGCGTCGTTCCGAACAGGCTTAACTTCCATACTGCACCGTCCTCACGTCGATTCGGTCATACTGGCGATGGGTGCCGATCCACTTGATGAAGACAATCTGTCGCCGATAGTCGATCGCCGTCACCATTCGATAGTCGTTGCCCTTGATATTGAACACCACCCGATCGCCGCTCACGATACCGGCAGTAGCGTAGCTTCGTTTGACATCCGCCGGGCTGCTCCATCGGGCGCGCTGAGTTTCGTGGATCCTTCGTCCCGTTGGTCCTCAGGACTCCTCGCTAGCTCGTCGGCGTCCGAGGTCCCTCGCAGGTTCGCCGCTGCTCACCCGCTCGAGCGAAGACGAGGGCTCCCATGCCACTAACCTTCGCACCTCTATAGCCGCTTGTCCTCATCAGCGTGCGGTCGAACTTCAACGGTCTTGTGCGGAGGCCGGTGTTCCACCGGCATCGAGGAGTCATTAAGTCGCGGCTAGTCGACGAAGGCGCTGAAGAGATCGTCCGCTCGAGGCGTGCGACGGGCAGTGGCACGGAGGCCAGCAGCCATGTCGTCTTCGCTCGGGATGACGTTCGGGCGTTGGGCGGGCGTGATTGAGGACGGCGGTTGGACGACAATTTTTCACAAACTCTCGGGATGACACAAGGAACGGCCCGCCCCAGTAATTTTTTCAGGAGTCAGCCAGGGAGGGATTCGGCTGACATGCTTGCGCGGATTTGTTCGCATAGTTGCATCACCCTGAGGCCGTCGTCGGCGGTGACGGCGGGGGTGGTGCGGGTGCGGACGGAATCGACGAACGACTTGATCTCGTCGGCTAGCGGGTCGCCTTCGCCGAGGTCGAGTTGCTCGGCTGAAATCGTCGGGAACTTCGCGCCCGGCGGCGCAGGGCTTTTGCGATAGATCTGGACGCGGCGGGCTTCGTAATCGACCGAGATGTACGCATCGGGCTGGAAGAACCTGATCTTGCGCTCGCGGCGCGGCGCTACGCGGCTCGCGCTGATGTTCGCGATCATCCGGTTGCGGAAGCGAATGCGCGCGTTGGCCACATCGATGGAGTCGGTCAGCACGGCGACCCCCACCGCCTCGACACTCGCCACCTCCGCGGAAGTCAGCGACAGGATCACATCGAGATCATGGACCATCAGGTCGAGGATGACGTCCACGTCAGTTCCGCGCTCGGTGAACGGGGCGAGCCGATCGCATTCGACGAAGCGCGGGTTGTTCAGGATCGATCGCAACCGCACGATCGCGGGATTGAAGCGTTCGAGGTGGCCGATCTGGAAAACGCGCGCGTGGTTTTTTGCCAGGTCCGCGAGTTGCAGCGCTTCGGCCAGCGTCGCGGCCATCGGCTTTTCCAACAGCACATCGATGCCGGCCGACAGCATCGCGCCGGCAACCTCGCGATGGCTGAGGCTGGGCGATGCGACCGTGACGAGATCGACCTTGCCCGCCAGCTCGCGATAGTCGGTCAACGCCCGCGCGCCGGTTTCAGTCGCGAGCTTCCGCGCACGGTCGCCATCGACGTCCGCGACGTGGGTGAGCGCGACCCCATCGAGGGCGGCATACTTGCGAGCGTGGAGGGAGCCGAGGCGTCCCGCGCCGATGACGGCGGCGCGCAGGTCAGGCATGGCCGTACACCGTCAGGCCGGATGCGCGAGCGCCGTCGATAGTGCGTTCGCGCTCGAGGATGAGGGTCATGCCGGCTTCGATGCCGAGCACGGCGGCGCCGATCTCCGTGAGAAGATCGATGGTCGCGGGACCGATTGCGGGACGATCGAAGCGGAGATCCTGACCGGGCTTCGCGGTCTTGGCGACGACGAGTCGTTTGCCCATCGCCTGCGCGGCACGACGCAGGGCCGCATCGGTGCCTTCCACGGCTTCCACGGCTGCGACGATTCCATCGCGGACCGCGACGGTCTGCCCGATATCGAACTGGCCGATTTGGCGGGCCACGGTGAATGCGAGGTCGAGATCCTTGAGCTGAGCATCGCTCGGCTGCGGTCCCGCGATGACGCCGTCGCCCGCGAGCGCATCGGGGATGAGCGGCACCGGGTCGATCATCGGAATGCCGTCGGCTTCGACCTCGGCGGCGACGCCGCGCAGCACGGCGTCATCGCTGAAACGGCCGATGCGCGACAGCATCCGCATCGCGCGCGCATCGGGGGCGAAGGAATCCTGGAGGCGGGCGCGCGAGATGCCACCGGCCATCGCGGCCCGATCGACGCCGGCGCGCTTGAAAGTATCGACGATGCGCTGGAGTTCGCCGACCTTGATCCAGGTGAGCTCATCGACTTCGGCTTCGAGCTCGGGGCGGGTTTCGTTGAGGTGCGCGACGGCGATGACGCGGATGCCGCGGCGGCGGGCGGCGGCGGCAACCTCGATGGGAAAGACTCCGTTGCCGGCGATTAGACCGAGTATATTCACGCTCGCGGCGTCACTTTAATTTTCGCTCGACTCCGCTTACGCTCCGCCTCGCGAGCGCTGACGCGCTGCGCTCGCAGACTCGCGGCGTCACTTTAACCTTCGCTCGACTCCGCTTACGCTCCGCCTCGCGAGCGCTGGCGCGCTGCGCTCGCAGACTCGCGCCCCTATCGGGCTGTCTTTCACAGTACCCCTGTCACTTTAACTTTCGCTCGACTCCGCTCACGCTCCGCCTCGCGAGCGCTGACGCGCTGCGCTCGCAGACTCGCGCCCCTGTCGGGCTGTCTTTCACAGTACCCCTGTCATTTTGACTTTCGCTCGACTCCGCTTCGCTGCGCCTCGCGAGCGCTGACGCGCTGCGCTCGCAGACTCGCGCCCCTGTCGGACTGTCTTTCACAGTTCCCCTGTCACTTTAACTTTCGCTCGACTCCGCTCACGCTGCGCCTCGCGAGCGCTGACGCGCTGCGCTCGCGGACTCGCGCCCCTGTCGGGCTGTCTTTCACAATACCCCAGTCACTTTAACTTTCGCTCGACTCCGCTCACGCTGCGCCTCGCGAGCGCTGACGCGCTGCGCTCGCAGACTCGCGCCCCTGTCGGGCTGTCTTTCACAATACCCCAGTCACTTTAACTTTCGCTCGACTCCGCTCACGCTGCGCCTCGCGAGCGCTGACGCGCTGCGCTCGCAGACTCGCGCCCCTGTCGGGCTGTCTTTCACAGTACCGCTGCTATTCGCGCTTGCGTCCTACGACGCCGCGTTCGGAATTTCTGATGAAGTCTACCAGGCGGCGAACCTCCGGGAAGGCGCCCAACTCGTCCCGCACTTTTTTGAGCGCATCTTCACGCGAGAGCCTGGAAAAGAAAATGGTCCTGGTCGCGGACTTGATCGCGTTGATGGTGTCGGGCGAGAAGCCCCGGCGCTGGAGGCCGATCTCGTTGACACCGACCAGGCGCGCGCGTTCCGCGCCCGCCACCATCGAGTAGGGCGGCACATCCTGCGCGGCGAGCGCGCCGGCGGCGAGGAAGGCGTGCGCGCCGACGCGGGAGAACTGATGCACGGCAGCCATCGCGCTCAGGTTGGCGCATTCGTCGACGATGCAGTGGCCGCCGAGCTGCGAGCCGTTGGTCATGATCACATCGTCGCCGATTTTGCAGTTATGCGCGATGTGCGCATAGTTCATCACGAGCACGCGATTGCCGAGCTTGGTGAGCATCCCGCCGCCTTCGGTGCCGCGGTGGATGCTGGCGAATTCGCGGATGCGGCATTCGTCGCCGATTTCCAGCCGGGAGGGTTCGCCGTGGTACTTCAAGTCCTGCGAATCCTCGCCGACCGAGGCGAACTGGAAGATCCGGGTGCGAGCGCCGATGGTGGTGTTGCGCGCGATGACGGCGCAGGGGCCGATCCAGGCATCGGGTCCGATGCGAACGTTGGGGCCGATTACCGCGCCCGCGCCGACCTGGACGGTCGAATCGAGCTCCGCGGTTTTGTCGATGGCCGCCGCGGGATGAATGCTGCCGGCTATTGGCTTTTCTCCTCGACTTCCATCGCCGAGAGCTCAGCTTCCGCCGCCAACTCGCCATCGACGCGCGCTTCCGCCGACATCCGCCACAGCGGGCGATGGATCTTCACGGCCTTGACGTGGATCTTGAGCTGATCGCCGGGAATGACCGGGCGGCGGATGCGAACCTTGTCGATACCGGCGAGCATGAAGAGCGTTTTGTGATCGCGGCCGAGATGCCCGAGGGTGATGAACGCTCCGGCCTGCGCCATCGCCTCCACGAGGAGGACGCCGGGCATGACGGGACGCCCGGGAAAATGGCCCTGGAAGAACGGCTCGTTGAAGGTCACGTTCTTGATCGCGACGACGTGTTCCTTGTCGAGTTCCAGGATGCGATCGACGAGCAGGAACGGGTAGCGATGGGGCAACAGGTCGAGGACCCGCTTGATCTCGGCAAGTCTATCTTCCGCCACGGCAGTCCCCGATGGTGCGCCCGGTTACTTGGAAATGGTGGAGCGCTTGGCCGCTTCGGAGCCGAAGCCACTCGATACCGGCGCGCCGGCGGTCTGCGGCGGAGAGTAGCCGCCGCCCGCGTTTTCGCCGAGAGTGCCGATAGCGCCGTGGGTGGCGTTGTAGTTGCGTATGACCTGGTCGGTGATATCGAGACTGGACGAACCCCACAGGATGGAGCCCTTCTCGAGCACCATCGTGTATCCGTTTTGCTGTCCCAGGTTGCGGATGATTATCCCGAGATCGTGAAGAATCTTGCCGGTGATCTCGTTGTCCTGGCGCTGGAGGTCGTCGCGCGCATCCTTGAGGTTGCGGTCGAGGTCCTTGGCCTTCTTGATGTACTCGTCCTGCAGGTTCTGGCGCTGATCGGGCTGCATCAGCATCCCGCGCTTTTCGATTTCATCCTTGAGTGATTGGACGTCGTTCTGCTCGCGCTGGAGCTTGGAATCGAGCCCCTGGATCCTGTTCTGGAAGTCGACTTTCGCGCGTTTACCGGCATCGCACTCGTTGAGCGCACGCTGCACATCCACGTAGGCGAGCTTGACCTGTGCGTGCGCCGGCGCGGATACGGCCAGCAGGGCGACCAGTACGGCGCCGACAAATAACCATTGCCTCATCTCGGTTCGAATCCTCCCGGATAGTCGCGGCCTTGCCGGCGGGTGGTAACACGGAAACGGCCTGGACATCGCAAATTTTCCAATTCCGACATTAAAGCGGGTTTTGGGTATTCGGCGCTAGTGGCACCCGGCGGGGGGTGATCTTCGCTCGACTCCGCTTCGCTGCGCCTCGCGAGCGCTGACGCGCTGCGCTCGCAGACTCGCGCCCCTTCGGGCTGAATATCGCTCACAGGCCGTCCCCTAGAGAGGCGCTCCCGTTCCGAGTTCGAGGACCGTCGTCTGGTCCGCGGGTCTCGGGTTGATTGGGAAAGCCAGGTCGATGGCGAGCGGGCCGAACGGTGATTTCTATCTTGATTTTCGCTCGACTCCGCTTCGCTCCGCCTCGCAAGCGCTGACGCGCTGCGCTCGCAGACTCGCGCCCCTTCGGGCTGAATTTCGCTCACCGACCCGTCCCCCTAGAGAGGCGCACCCGTTCCAAGTTCGAAGACCGTCGTCTGGTCCGCAGGTCTCGGGTTGATTGGGAAGGCCAGGTCGATGGCGAGTGGGCCGAACGGTGATTTCCATCGAATTCCGAAGCCGAACGACGCCTGGAGCGTATCCGGATACATGCTCTGATGGAGGGTGTAGGACTGGCCGGCGTCGCTGAACACAACTCCGCGCAATCCCAATCCCGACAGGATCGGGAAGGTGACCTCGTTGCTGAAGATCATCTCCTTGCTTCCGCCGATATTCTGGACGCTGACGGGTTGTCCCGCGGCGTTGTAGATAGTGACCAGCGGACCCAGCGAATAGAGCTGGTAGCCGCGAACATCGCCGGGGCCCCCGACACCGCCGGGGAAGAAGCGTTCATACAGGGGCAGCTCGCCGCCTTGCCCGGTGGTCAGACTGGTTCCGATGCCGAAGGTGAACCCCTGCGACAGCACCCAAGTTCCCCAGGTGGGACTCTTGAGGAATGAATAGAAATAACGTCCGTGAAAAACGCCCTTCACGAAACTGTTGGTGCCGCCCAATCCGCCGAATTGCGTGTTGAGGCTGAGCACGCTGCCGGAGCGGGGATCGGCTCGATTGTCCACGGTGAAACGCTGGATGCTCGGCATGAACTCGGAGGTTTGCGTATAGCCCTTGTAGCGCAGGATTTGATAGGTCGTGAGCGCGTTGAGGCCCGTGATGCCGACGCTCTCGAACTGGTAGCCGAGACCAGCGGTTACATCTTTAAGCGAGAGCGACCCGATCTTCTTGAAGCCGAGCTCGGTCAGGGGATAGGTGCTGTTCAGGGCAAAGCCCACGGCAGATTGATTGAAGCTCAGCAGGTAGGCCTTGGTGTCGAACAGCTGGATGCCCACGCTGAGGGGGATGTCGAGGAACCAGGGCTCAACGTAGCTTAGAGAGAAATTCTGGAAGAGGAAGCCGATCTGCGCATTCAGCATCACCGATTCGCCCCCGCCGAAGAGGTTGGTGTTGCCGAGCGTGAAATTACCGAACACGCCTGAGTAGCTGTCCAATCCGCCCGCGACCTGGAGCGCCGCGGTGTTACGTTCCGACACGTTCACATCGAGGTTGACCTTGTCGGGTTGAGTGGCGGGCTCGGTGGTGATGCGGACCTCGTTGAAGAATCCCAAACGGTCGAGCCGGATTTTCGATTGGCGAATGGCCTCGGCCGAATACGGTTCCTGCTCCTGGATCTGCATCTCGCGCCGGATGACCTTGTCGGAGGTCTTGGTGTTGCCGGTGATGAGGATGCGGTTGATGAGGACCTCGTGGCCGGGGGTTATATAGAAGGTGACGGCGATGCGATGCTGGGACGGGTCGAGCCGGGTCTTGGGATCGACGTTCACGAACGCATAGCCGCGGTTGGAGTAAAAATCCGACAGCACCAGCACGTTGTGCTGCATCTTTGCGCCTTCAAAGCGTTCGCCGCTCTTGATGGTCAGGAGAGGCAGCAGCTCCCGGCGCGGGAAACGCAGGTTGCCGGCGATGGTGATGCGGCCGAAGCGGTAGGCTTCGCCCTCGTCGACGTGGATGCTGATGGTGATCTGGTTGCCATTGCGGATGATCTTCGGCTGGTCCACCTGCACGTTGAGGAAGCCGTTGTCGTAGTAGAAGGCGGAGAGATGGTCGATGTCCTCCTGGAGCTTCTTCTTGTCCAGAGTGCCCGCACCGGTGAACCAGCTCAGGAAGTTGTGGGTGTGCGTTTCCATCACGCCCTGCAGCATCGCGCCGCTGAAGGCCTTGTTGCCGGTGAACTCGATCTTGGTCACCTGGACCATCTGGCCCTCATCGACGTCGAACACCGCGATAACCGTGTTGTCCGGCTCGAGGACGGTGCGGAAAGTCACCTTGACGTCGAGGTAGCCCTTGTCCTGGTAAACATCGGTGATGCCGTTGATCGATTCCTTGACCTTGGAGGGATCGAGAATCGAGCCGGGATGGACCTTGACGGCGGCGACTATCTTGTCGTCGGTGGAGCGAAGCTCCTTCATGCCGCTGAAGCGGACGTCGGTGACCTGGGGGCGCTCCTTGACGATGTAAACGAGGACAGTTTTCCCGCCGACCTGGCGCACGTCGGCGTTGACCGTATCGAAGAAGCCCATCTTGTAGATGGCCTTGATGTCCTGGTCGACGGCATTCACGTCCTCGGGTTGGCCGGCCTGTTGAGAGATGTGCACCCGGATCGCATCGGTTTCGACGCGCTGGTTGCCTTCGATCTGGATCTCGTCGATGACGGGGCTGCCGCCCTGTGCGAGTGCGAAACGGGGGAAAACAATCGACGCCGCCGACATCAGCAGCGCGAGGAGAACCAACACGCGGGTAGCGCAGGAGTTACATTTTGAAAAAGGCACGTACGAGGCCCCAAGGAAGAGCGCGGACAAACGTAACCAATCGGGTTTGGTAAGTAAACCAAAACGGCGCGCGGGGGTTGTTGAGGGTTGTAGCGCCGCTGTCGGCGGGGAGAAGGAGAGATAATGGTGGGTTCCTCGCGGGGAGCGCGGACTTTAGTCCGCGCGTTCGGGGATGCTGACAGGGGCGGTCCCGGTAGGAAGAATTCCTTACTCGCGCGAGCTTCGCCTCGCGCTGAAAGATGACCCTCACCCCGGTGCCGAAAGATGGCACCGTCCTTTCCGCTTGGGGAGAGGTCAGGAGGGAGTCCGCGCTCAAGATCAGCGGGGTTCGTCGATGAGCTTGCCGTCGTGGAGGCGCAGCGCGCGGCCCATGCGGTTTTTCAGGCGTTCGTTGTGGGTTGCAACCACGAGCGTGATTCCGAGATCGCGGTTGAGCACGTGGAATAGATCGTGGACTTCATCGGCCGTTTGCGGGTCGAGGTTGCCGGTCGGTTCGTCGGCCAGGACCAGCCGCGGATGAAGCACGACGGCGCGGGCTACCGCCACGCGCTGTTGTTCTCCACCCGAGAGTTCGGCGGGGCGGCGATGCAGCTTGTTGCCGAGTCCGACCAGGTCGAGGACCTCGGAGGCGCGCTTGCGTGCCTCGCTTTCCTGCATCCGGGCGATCAGCGCCGGCATCATCGTGTTTTCAAGCGCATCGAAGTCCGCGAGCAGGTAGTGAAACTGAAAGACGAAACCGAGCTTGCGGTTGCGAAACTCGGCCAGCGTGACCGGGTCGAGCGCGAACAGGTCCTGACCCTCGAAGTACACTTTGCCGGCGGTGGGGATTTCCATGCTGCCCAGCACGTAGAGCAGGGTGGATTTACCGACGCCGGATTGTCCGACGATGGCGATTTCTTCTCCCGCGCGGACCGTCAAATCGAGATCGCGCAGGACGTGAATCTCCCGGCCCGCGTCGCGGAAATCCTTGGAGATGCCGCGCGCCTCGACCAGAACCGCTCCGGCGGAGGGCGTAACAGCAGCAATTGCGGCCGCATCACTCATACCGGATGACCTCGACCGGCGACAGCGAACGCGCGTGCATCGCGGGATAAAGAGCAGCGACCACACAGAGGGCGACGGCGGCGACGGCGACCGCGACGAAATTGAGCGGGTAGAGCCGCACCGGCACGGTGCTGACCATGAACAAGTCGGCAGGCAGGTGAATCAGATGATACGCGCCGATCGCCCAGGAGGTCGCGAATCCCGCGCCGACCCCGAGCACGGTGCCGATAACGCCGAGGGCGGCGCCTTCGCACAGAAAGATCGCGGCGATCGAGCCGGCCCGCGCGCCCATCGCGCGCAGGATAGCGATCTCCTTGCGCCGTTCCATCACGACCATCACCAGCGTCGCGATGATATTGAACGCGGCCACCAGCACGATGAGCAGCAGGACGAGAAAATAGACGAACTTCTCGAGCTGCAGAGCGGAGAACAGGGGCGCATTGGTGTGCGTCCAGTCGGAGACCTTGAAGTCGGGTCCCGCGATGGCCTGGATGCGTGCGGCGGTCGCGGGCGCATCGAACATATTGGTCAGGCGAAATTCCAGTCCGGTCTGAAGCTGGGGATCATCGGCGAGCAGCGAGCGGCCGGCTTTCAACGAGACGAATACCAGGGCGGCATCGAACTCGTACCATCCAGAATGAAAATAGCCGGTCACGACGAAACGGCGCAGGCGCGGCGCACCCATTCCACCGGCGAGGCTGGCCGGCGAGATCACGATGATCGGATCGCCGATTTGGAGGCCGAGTTCCGCGGCGAGCGATTTGCCCACGATCGCGCCGGGTAAATCGACTTCGCGGCGCTGGCCGCGATCGACGACCTGGGTGGGATGATCGGTGTCGAGCGAGGCGAGGTCGCCCCGCTCAAGCGAGTTCTGCAGCTCGGTCAGCACGGGATTGTGCTGCGCTACGACGCCGCGCACGATGCCGCCCTCAACGTAGCCGGGCGTACCGGCGGGAGTGCTCGCCACCACCATCACCTGCGATGAGACATAGGGGGAAGATGCGACGATGCCGGGGACGGAGGCGAGCTTTTGCTGGAGTTGCGCGGGGTCCCATACGCCGCCGTCGGAGCGTTCGATGGTGACTTCCGGGGTGAAGGCGAGCAGGCGATTGCGCAGGTCTTCCTGGAATCCGCTCATGACCGAAAGCGCGACGGTCAGCGCGAAGGTCCCGAGCATCACGCCGGTCAGCGAAATAAATGCGATCATCGAGACGAAGCGTTCGCGCCGGCGCGCGCGCAAGTAGCGGATTCCTATCAGGTATTCGAATCGCATCCGGGGGAGTTCAGGGAGTCATGTTAGCACGATGCATCGGCGGGGTTGCGAGGACATGCGAGCGCGGCCGCGATCAATCGTCTCCGAGCGGATGGGGATTTGCAATGATTCAATTTGCGCAGCGTCTTATACAGATGACGGGGTTGGGGGAAGTCACAGGTTGCACTTCAAGAGTACGGTGCCCTATGCTTCCGGGCCGAGGGGATTAATCTCGGAGGTGTACCGGATGGACCGCTATCGCGCGGCAGTACTGATGTTTGCCGCAGCGCTGCTGGTTTGTACCGCCGGACGGGCAGTCGCGGCGGGCGACCCTCCCGTTCCCCAGGATCAAATCACGATGAACTTCCAGAACGTGGACATCCCCGTTCTGGCGAAGTTCATCAGTGAGATCACCGGCAAAAACTTCATCATCGACGAGAGCGTGCGCGGCAAGGTCACGATCATTTCGCCGACCAAGGTGACTCCCGAAGAGGCCTACCAGGCGTTCCAGTCGGCGCTGCAAATCAAGGGCTTCACCACGGTTCAGACCGGCAAGACGATCAAGATCATCCCGGCGCGCAACGTGCGCTCGGATGCGCCGCTGACGGAATCGCAGCAGCCGGCCGAGACACGCGGCGACGAGTACGTCACGCGGATGATCAAGCTGAAGAACGTCGATGCCGCGTCGCTGGTGCAGGTCGTGCAGCCGATGGTTTCGCACGACGGGCTGGTAGCGGCCTATCCCGAAGACAACACGCTGATCATCACCGACGATGCATACAACGTCGAACGCCTGCTGAAGATTATCGGCAGCCTCGACGTGCAAGGGCAGCAGAAGAACGTCGCGGTCATCCCGCTGAAGCTGGCCTTTGCGGGAGAACTGGCGCCCGAAATCGAGCAGATAATGGGCGCGCGCGAAGGCGCGCAGGCGAACCGGCCCGGAGGCGTCGGCGTAATCGCCGCGACCGCATCGAGCTCGGGCACGGGATTCAAGGTAATTCCGGACGAGCGCACCAACTCGCTTATCGTGCTGGCGGGACCGCTGCAGATGAACGAGATCCAGGAGATCGTGTCGAAACTGGATATCCAGCCGCCCAACGCGACCTCGCGCATCCACGTCTACCGGCTGAAGAACGCGCAAGCTCTCGAGATTCTGCAGGTGCTTAGCAACCTGCTTGGCGGAGGCGGCGCACCCACCACGCTCTCTCCGACTACTGGCAAGGGTTCGCTGGGGCGCGGCAGTGCGCTTGGAATGTTCAATGGCGGCGGCGGGTTGGGCGGCGGAGGAGGCTACGGTGGCGGCTACGGGGGCATGGGCGGCGGCGCGATGGGCTCGTCGTTCGGCGGCGGCGGATTCGGCGGCGGCATGGGCGGCATGGGCGGGATGGGAAGTATGGGCGGGATGGGCGGAATGGGTGGCATGGGCGGCATGGGCGGCGGGATGGGAATGATGCGCGGCGCGGGATCGATGTCCGGCGCCAGCACGAGCGTATCGGGCGGAGGAGGTAACGGGCCGAACGGAAAGAGCCCGGACTTCATCAGCCCGGTCAGCGTTACCGCAGACCCGGCGACGAACGCACTGGTCGTCAGTGCCGCGCCGCAGGATTGGCAGACGCTGAAACAGATAATCGACGAGCTGGACGTGCCGCGCACGCAGATCTTCGTGCAGGCAGTGATCGTCGAAGTGTCTGCGGAGCGCACCCGCGACATCGGGGTGAACTTCCAGGCGTCGACGGCGATCAGCGGCAGCACGCTGGGAATCGGGCAATTGAACTTCGGCCAGTTGCAGACCGCGCTGGGCAACCCGCTCGGACTGACCGGCCTTGGAATCGGACTCGCTTCGGGCAGCATGTGCAGCATCCCGGTCGCGGTAGCCGCCGCGGCAACCGGCAGCACCAGCACGGGAGGCAGCACCAGCAGCACCGTCTCGGTACCGTGCGACGTCGCGCTGATGACGGCGCTCGAGACCGATACACATGCGAACGTGCTGTCGGCGCCGACGATGCTGACCGCGGACAATGAAGAAGCAATGATCATCGTGGGTCAGAACCTGCCGTTCGTGGGATCCGCGGCGGCCAACGCCGGACTGCCGGGGCAGATCTTCAATTCCGTCGATCGCCAGAACGTCGGCATCACGCTCGACATGGTGCCGCAGGTTTCCGAGGGCGACTACGTGAAGCTGGACGTATACGAGGAAGTCTCGAACGTCCTCAACGGCACGCAGAACAATCCCCTGGGTCCGACCACCACGATTCGATCCGCATCGACGGAGGTCTTCGTACAGAACCATCGCACGGCCGTGATCGGCGGCTTGCTGTCGAGCCAGGACACGATCAACAACCAGGGCGTCCCGTTCATTTCGAACATCCCGGTGCTGGGCAACCTGTTCAGCGACCATGCGTCGGACAGGCAGAAGGACAACCTGCTGGTGTTCCTGACGCCGCACATCGTGCGGAATCGAAACCAGTTGCGGGCGCTGGCGCTCGACGAGCGGCAGAAGTTCATCAATTCCCTGGGCCGCAAGGAAATGCACGACATGCCGGCATCGCAGATTCACGAGCTGTACAAGCCGAGCTTCTCGATTTCGGTGCCGCCCGAGGCCGACCTTGGCGGACACATGGCGCCTCCGGGATCGACGCCGCCTCCGACCACGGGCGCGCCGTCGTCCTCCGGCGGCAGCAGCGGCGGCGAGACGCCATTCAACACCGAGGAAATCGGACCGAGCAGCATGAGCGCGCCGGCGAGCGGACCGGCGACCGTATCGGGCGAGCCCGGCGTGCCCGTGACCGGTTCGGTTCCCGCGGTACTCGGCGGGCGAGGCACGGCGACCGGGAGCGCATCGGCTTCCGCGGCCCCCTGAGGGTACTGTTAAGCTACCCAGATCATTCACTGCGGCGCGCGGACACAGGTTCGCGCGCCGCGATTGCCTCAGGCGATGGCGCGACAGATAGGCGGAGTCCAGGCCCGGATCGAATATGCCGGAATCGCAGCCGGCATCGCGGCCTTGCGCACGATGTCGCGCGCGGGCGCGTTCAAGTTCGGCGAGCGGCTGGGCTTGATGGCGATGAGGATAGACCGGCCGAACCGGGCGATCGCGCTAAAAAATCTGGAAATCGCATTCCCGGAAAAGTCGCGCGAGGCGCATCTCGAGATAATCCGCGGGATGTATCGGAACTGGGGACGGATGTTGGGCGAGTGGTCGCACATGGGCAAGCTCGATCGATCCAACATCGAGCAGTACGCGGTGTACGAGGGCAAGGAGCATTGGGACGAGGCCGAGAGGATCTCGAAGGGGCGCGGCGGACTGGTGCTGACGGCGCATTTCGGCAACTTCGAGCTGATGATCCTGGCGCACTCGATTTATGGCTATCGAATCGCGGTGGTTCATCGGCCGCTGCGCAACCCGCTGATCGACAAGGCCGTGCGCGAGGCCCGCATCCGATCGGGCAACGGAGTCGTCACGCGCAAGGGCGCGGGGATGGAGATGATGCGGCTGCTCAGGCAGAACTGGCACGTCGGTGTCCCACTCGATCTCGATGTGCGCAAGGGCGTGTTCGTCGACTTCTTCGGCCTGCCCGCATCGACCAGCGACGGGGTGGCGCGGCTGGCGCGCGCGACGGGAGCGCCGGTGGTGCCATGCTTCATGGTGCGGGAGGGCGACACGACGCATCACAAGATCCAGATCCAGGCGCCCATCGAGGTCGTCAGGACCAGCGATGCGGAAGCGGACAGCCGCGAGAACACGCAGCGCTTCGAGAAAGCCATCGAGAAGGCGATTCGCGAGCATCCCGACCATTGGAACTGGATCCATCGCCGGTGGAAGACGCGCCCGAAAGGGGAGGCGCGTTTCTACTGATTGGATCGCCTTGACCTGAGTCAGACCGCCGCGCTACTCGGACGATCATCAGCTCACGAGGGATACAGCGCGTGGATTCCGAACAGACCCGCAAAGTGAGGGCGCTGCGCGCCCGACTCGATCATCCGGTTATCGACGGCGACGGCCATCTGGTCGAGTCCGCTCCCCTGTACAACAGCTACATGCGCGAGGTCGGCGGGGCGGAGATGGCCGAGCGATACCATCGGGAGCTGCGGGAGCATCCGACCGCATCGCGCGGCGATCGCGAGCATGGCGACATGCGCGGCGCGTGGTGGGGGGTCGGCAACGACGCTTACGATCTCGCGACGGTGACGGCGCCCAGGCTGCTCCATCGGCGGCTCGAAGAAATCGGGATCGACTACGCGATTCTCTATCCTTCTCTCGGGCTGGCGATTCCGACCATCTTCGATGCCGACGTGCGGCGAGCGGCATGTCGCGCGATGAACAAGATGAATGCCGAGATTTGCGGACCCTATCGCGACCGGCTGACTCCCGCCGCGGTCATCCCGATGCATACGCCGGAGGAAGCGATCGACGAGCTGGAGCATGCGGCCCGTCTCGGTCTCAAGGTCACGATGGTGCCGCCGGGTGTCGCGCGTCCGATTCCCGCGCTGGAAAAGGTTGCGCCGCAGGCGTTTCCATACGCGTCCTATTTCGACAGCTACGGAATCGACAGCTTCCATGACTACGATCCGGTGTGGCGGAAGTTCGCGGAGCTGAAGTTTTCGATCACGTCGCACGGTGCGGTTGGCCTGCGTTATCTGCCGCTCGGACGCCGGTCGCCATCGAACTACATGTTCAACCATATCGGCGGTCACGCGTATCAGCAGGGCGAGTTCTGCCGGTCGCTGGTGTTCGGCGGAGTGCCGGCGAGATTCCCGGGGCTGTCGTTCGGATTCCTGGAATGCGGCGCAGGATGGGCGGTCGATCTGCTGCACTCGCTGGAAGAGCATTGGGAGAAGCGCAATCTCGAGGGGCTGGTGAATTACGATCCGGCGCGGCTCGATCGCCGGCGCTTTCATGAATTGATCGCGGAGTACGGCGGCCCCGAGTTCGTCAACGCGGCCCGCGCGGGCGGAATGTCGCGCGCGTACGAGGAAGGAATCGGCCGGCACGATCGCGGCGCCGATCGCGACGAGTGGGCACTCTCAGGCGTGCGCGATGAAGACGGCTTCGCGCGGATCTTCGAGCGCTTTTTCTTCGGATGCGAGGCCGACGACCCCAGCGTGTTCCGTGCGCTCGACGCACGCGCCAATCCGAGGCGAACGCGACTGAAGCCGGTGTTCAGCTCGGACATCGGCCACTGGGACGTGCCGGATATCAAGACCGTGCTGCTCGAAAGCCACAAGCTGGTCGACAAAGGCTTGCTCACGGATGCGGACTATCGCGATTTCGTGTTCACGTATCCCGCGCAGCTTCATCTGAAGGCGAATCCGGACTTTTTCGCGGGCACCGTGGTGGAGAGCGCGACCGCGAAAATCGTCGAAGCGTGATGTAAAGGTGAAATCATGAACGGAGCCGAAAGTCTTATTCGCACCGCCGCGGCTGCGGGCGTGGAAGTGTGCTTCGCCAATCCCGGTACTACCGAGATGCCGCTGGTCGCGGCGCTGGACGCATCGGAAGGGATTCGCGCGGTGCTGGGATTGTTCGAGGGTGTGTGCACCGGCGCGGCCGACGGCTACGCGCGGATGAGCGGCAAGCCCGCGCTGACACTGCTGCACCTGGGGCCGGGGTTCGCCAACGGCATCGCGAACTTGCACAACGCGCGCCGCGCGAGATCGCCGATCGTGAATCTGATCGGAGATCACGCGACGTGGCATGCGGCCGCCGATGCTCCCCTGGCATCGGATATCGTGTCGCTCGCCAAGCCGGTGTCGGGGTGGATTCGCAGCGTGAAATCAGCGAAGGCGCTGGCGGCGGACACGGCTGATGCGATCGCGGCCGCTGGTGCTTTCCCCGGGCAAATCTCCACGTTGATCATCCCGTCGGATTGCCAATGGGATCCCGCGGATGGTCCCGCGAAGCCGGTGGCGATCGCAAAGCTGCGCGCCGTGACGGATGCCGTCGTGAAAGCTTGCGCGGAAGCGCTGCGCGGAGGCGCGAAGGTCGGACTGCTGCTCGGCGCCGGAGCGATCAGCGAGCGCGGACTCGGAGCGGTGGCGCGAATCGCGGCGAAGACGCAGTGCCGCCTTATCTGCGAGACTTTCCCGGCGCGGATCGAGCGGGGCGCGGGAATGCCGGCGCTGGAACGGCTGCCATATTTCCCCGAACAGGCTCTGGAAGCACTCACGCCGCTGGAGTCGATCGTGCTGGCGGGCGCGAAAAGCCCGGTCGCATTCTTTGGGTATCCGAAGATGCCGTCGAGCCTGGTGCCCGAAGGCCGCAAGGTCGTGGAGCTGGCGGCACCGACCGACGATGCGATCGCGGCGCTCGAAGCTCTGGCGGAAGCGGTCGGTGCGCCACGCGCGGTGGCGTTGCCATCGAAGTTGGCACGGCCCGAGCGGCCGACGGGGAAGTTGAACGCGGCGACGGTCGGTGCGGCGGTGGCGGCCCTGCTCCCTGAGAACGCGATCGTAATGGATGAAGCCGCGACTACGGGATTGCCGTTTTTCGCCGCATCGGCGGGAGCGCCGCGGCACAGCTACATGGCGCTGACGGGCGGAGCGATAGGGCAAGGCTTGCCCTGCGCGACCGGAGCGGCGGTGGCGTGTCCGGACAGGCGCGTAATCGCATTCCAGGCCGATGGCAGCGGCATGTATACGCAGCAATCGTTCTGGACGCAGGCGCGGGAGCAGCTCAATGTCACCACGCTGCTCTGCAACAATCGCAGCTATCGCATCCTGCAGGTCGAGCTGGCGCGCGCGGGTGTGACTGAGCCCGGGCGCAAGGCGAAATCGCTGACCGATCTGTCGAACCCGGATATCGACTGGAAGGGGCTGGCGCGCTCGATGGGAATCCCGGGCGTTCGAGTCGAAGACGCAGAGTCGCTGTGCAAGGAACTGGAGCGGGCGCTCGCTACGCCGGGGCCGAACATCATCGAGATGATGCTGTAGGAAGATCGGAAATCCGCGGGTTGCGCAGATTTCGCGGACTCAGATTACCGAGGTCCGGCGAGCAGCTCCAAAGCTGCGGGCAGTTCCGCGATGGTTGCAAGACGGTGGTTGTGCTCCACGCGGTTGCCGACCGCGATGAAGTGGGTGCCGGCGGCCAGCGCGGCCTCGCGGTCGATCGGGCTGTCTCCCACATAGACGCTGCGTTCGGGAGTTGCGCCCGCGCGCCGCATGCAGAGATGCAGGATATCCGGCGCAGGTTTGGGAGCGACGCGGTCTAGCACACTCGCGACCGCGTGGAAGATATCGGTGAGTTTCAGGTGCTCGACGAGGGCCGGGACGGTGGCCGACCGATTGGTGGCCAGGCCGAGGCGATAGCGGGTGCGCAGGCTCAGCATGAAGGGGCGCAGTTCGAACGGCGGCTTCAGCATGTTGAAGAAAGTGGAGCCATCGAGGGCGCGCGCGATCGATCGCATCGATTCGAGCTTGGCCACGTCATCGCGCGAGCGCGCGATGAACATATCCTCGGCAGAGTAGGAGATGGAGCGGATTTCTTCCTGCCGGTCGAGCGGCGGCTCGCCGACCTTGGTGAAAATGGCGTTGTAGTAGGCGATGTTCGATTCGATCGAATCGAACAACACGCCATCCGCATCGAACATCACGAGCTCAATCATCGGATAACGTCCCGGCATTGCTCCAAACAAACCACATCAGTGCAATCTCGCCCGCGATCATCCTGATCACCCGCATACGTCATCCCGAGAGTTTGTGAAAAATTGTCGTCCAACCGCCGTCCTCAATCATTCCCGCCCAACGCCCGAACGTCATCCCTCGACTTCGCTCGGGATGACGTTATGGGATTTTCGGTGGCAGTGACTGGGGTCTCGTTGGCTCCCGGAGCATTTCTTCACAAGCGCTCGGGATGACGTAGTGTGGGGTTTGCGCAATGACACGTGTTCGAGGACGTCTATTGTGCTTGCTGCTGTCGTGCGATTCCAGCACCCCATCCTGCGCTGGATTCTTCCCGGCGAAATTGACGATCTGGCCGGTTCGCGACAAACTGGGCAATCCATCAGCCGTTCTGATGCCTAGAGGTTAGATGAAGACGCCGAATTTCGATGCTCGAATGGATCGCCGCGACATGGAGCGGGTGCGAGGGGAAATCCGGGAGTTTCTCGCCAACGATCCCGCGTTGACCAAACCCCGCGCCGATTCGTGGAGCCATTTTGACGCCGCCTTCAGCCGCCGCCTGGGGCAGGCCGGCTATATCGGGATGACGTGGCCGAAGCAGTACGGCGGGCACGAGCGAAACTCGCTGGAACGCTACGTGGTGGTCGAGGAGCTGCTGGCGGCGGGAGCGCCGGCGGCGGCGCACTGGATCGCAGATCGCCAGACCGGGCCGCAGTTGCTGCGCTTTGGAACCGAGGAGCAGAAGATGCGCATCCTGCCCGCGATAGCGCGCGGCGAATGTTACTGCTCGATCGGCATGAGCGAACCGGACAGCGGTTCGGACCTCGCCAGCGTGCGCACGCGCGCGGTCCGCACGGGCGACAAATGGATCATCAACGGGCGCAAGATCTGGACGACCTACGCCCATCACAATCATTTCATCCTGATGTTGTGCCGGACCAGCGACGATCCGGCGGCGCGCCAGCAGGGGCTCAGCCAGATCCTGGTTCCGCTCGATACGCCGGGCCTGTCGATTCGCCCGATCACAAATATGGCGGGAGAGCACGATTTCAACGAAGTGCTGTTCGAGGACGTGCAGGTTCCGGCCGATGCGCTGCTGGGTAAGGAAGGCGCCGGGTGGACGCAAGTGATGAGCGAGCTCGCGTTCGAGCGCAGCGGCCCGGAGCGGTTTCTTTCTTCGTTCGTGCTGCTGGAGGCGTTCGTCGATCGCGCGCGGATGGAGCCGTCGGCGGAAGCGGCGACGCTGATCGGTTCGATGATCTCGAGGCTGGTGCCGCTGCGTGGAATGTCGATGTCGATCGCGGTGCAGCTCGGCCGCGGCGAGCTGCCCAATTTCGAGGCCGCACTGGTCAAGGAGATGGGATCGCTGCTGGAGCAGGACCTGACCGAGAAGGTTCTTGGCGAGATAGTTCCGGAAGCCGACCCAACTTCCGGCGATAAATTCAAGCGCCTGCTGGCGGAGGCGGTGCTGCGCGCGCCGTCCTTTTCGATTCGCGGCGGCACCCGCGAAATTCTGCGCGGGATAATCGCGCGCGACCTGGGGTTACGTTGATGAGCGATATCACGATGATCGAGGACAGCGCCCGCCGGACTATCGCGGACGGGTTGACGACGGCGGCGATCGAGGCGGCGGAGCAAGGCGCCTGGGCGGCATCGCTGTGGGAGAAGCTGGAAGCGCAGGGCTTGTCACAGCCGGCCGCAATCGCCGAGGGCGGCGATCCCGGCGAGGCTCTCGAAATCGAAGCTGCCGTTATCCGGTCCGCTGCCGCGACCGCCACGCCGCTACCGGTGGCAGAGACGGCGCTGGCGGGATGGTTCCTGGCGCGGCACGCAATCGAGGCTCCGTCGGGTCCGCTTTCGCTCGCGGCCTTCACGGCGGGTGACAAACTGTCGCTCGCGGGTGGAAAGGTGAGCGGCAAGCTGGAGCGGGTGCCCTGGGGCCGCAACGTGGTGGGGATCGTGGCGGTGGCGGAGGGGAAGTTGATTTTGATCGATCCGCGGGGCGCAAAGATCACGTTGGGGCTGAACATGGCGAACGAGCCGCGCGACACGGTCGAGTTCAGTTCCGTTACGCCGCTGGCGGTGGGAAAAAGTGCGGACCCGGAGCAGATGCTATGCCGGTGCGCGGCGGTTCGCGCCCTGCAATTGGCGGAAGCATCGGCGCGAGTGCTCGAAATGACAGTGGAGTACGCGGGCCAGCGCAAGCAGTTCGGGAAACCGATCGGGGGTTTCCAGGCGATCCAGCATCAGATGGCAGCCGCTGCCAGCGAGGTGGCATCCGCGCGAGTGGCCGCTCAGCAAGCGCGGCTGGCGCTCGCGGCGGATGAACACGTGACGTTTGCGTGCGCGATAGCCAAGGCGCGCGCCAATGACGCGGCAGGCGCGGTCGCCCGCATGAGCCATCAGGTACACGGCGCGATTGGCTTCGCGCAGGAATATGCCCTGCATCGCTTCACCCGGCGTATCCAGTCATGGCGCGGCGAATACGGCTCATCGGCGTTCTGGAACCGGCGGATTGGGGAATTGATCCTGAAGGACAAGGAACGGTCGGTCTGGTCGATCATTTCCGCGGCGTGAGCGCGCTCCTGGGCGCCTGCCCTATGCCTCTCCGCTCCGGGAGAGGTCAGGAGCGGGCGGTTTGTTTGCGGGTGGCGCGGCGGGGGGTGCGGCGCGGAACTGCGAGCATATCGCGGGCGTTGACGCTTTCGCCGCAGCTTGGGCAGACGAATGCGGGGGTGGCCTTGGCGCCGCATCCGCGATGGACCAGGGTCAGGGGCGGGCCCTTGTCGCCGCACAGCCACGTATCGCCCCATCGCAGCATCGAAACCATCACGGGATAAAGATCCATCCCCTTCTTGGTGAGGCGATATTCCACGCGGGGATGCTCGTCATCGCCCTCGGCGCGTTCGAGAATGCCATTGGCCACGAGGGCGCGGAGGCGGGCCGCCAGGATATTTCGCGCGATACCGGTGTTGCGCTGGAATTCGTCAAAGCGATGGTGGCCCATGAAGGCCTCGCGCAGGATCAGCATCGTCCACCGCTCGCCGATCACGGCGAGGGTACGGGCTACAGAGCAGTTAGCCTCACTGACGGAACGCCATCGCATCGATCTCGTATCCCCCGGAACTGGTCACCGCAGGCGTGCGCTGTCCCCACAGTCACGCCATCAAGGCCAATATCGTCTCATTTTGAAACCCCGCACGCCAGACGCCCGCATCCCGGCAACTTAGTTGCAAAATGAAACTATTACTTTGCAGGTAATCGAAAACCTGCGAATCAGTTGCAAAACGCAACTATAAGCTCGAGCCGGATGCGGACGCGGTGTCGTTTAAGAACATTTGATGGAACATCGCGTGAAGCCGCGTAACCAGCGAAATTCCGCGTGTCACGTTTGTGCAGTTCGCTGTCCCTTGCTTCATCGAGAGTCGCCGGCCATCGCATTGTGCGAGGAGCGCCTCCCCGTCGCGAGGTGAAAAATGCGCGCCGTTTCTCATCCCCTCGCTTGGCAAAGCATTTGCTGATGAGCAGCGATTCCGATCGCGAAGGAGGAGAAGCATGAGCCTCGCGAGAATTTTCAACGAGCGCGTACTGGGTGTCGCGTGTGCCGTCGCACTCGCGGCTGCGATCGCGCTCTCGATAGCATCGAGCATCGCCCACGCCGACGTGCGCCCTGGAGACATGATCACGGCCGACAACGCCGCCAGGGTGAAAGACCTGGTTTCGCCGGGCGTGTACTACAAGGTGCTGAACGGGATGTCGATGAAGATTGTTCCGCAGTCTCGCATCGATTGGCCGCCGCCGTACAAGGATGCGACGGAGAAGTACTCGGCGCAGGTGCGGCTGAGCAAGGATAATCGAAGCCTGCTCGGATACGTCGCGGGTCAGCCGTTCCCGTTGATCGATCCCAACGATCCCTACGTTGCGACCAAGATCATGTGGAACAACGTGTTCCGCCCGCTGCTGACCGACGACTACGATCTGCGCTTCTACGATTGCGACAGCTTGTACGGCGGCAAGGGCAAGGACTTCTTCCCGGTGCAGTACTACCAGATCGGTCACTACGCCGGTTATGACCTGGTCGGGCGCGTCGAGGTGGAGCCGATTCCAACCGATCCGGATTTCAAGAAGACCGGGCGGCTTTGGTTGTTCGGCCTCTATCCCGTGCTGGCGCCCGCGACCGAACGCGGCGACGGTTTCGTGCGTTACCGTTATGCGGACCCCGAGCGCGCGGACGACGACTGGTCATGGACGCACGGCACGCGGCGCGTACGCCGGCTCGATGAAAACCTGATGAGCAGCGCGACCGGTCCGACGGCGTGGAACCCGGACCATTACTCCGGATTCAACGCGAAAACCGAAGAGTACGACTACAAGTTCCTGGGCGACAAGGAGATGCTGGCGGTAGTGCACGCCGAGCATTCGCCGGAGGTGCGATGCGCCACCGACGGCGGCGCCAGCGCATGCCCGGAGGCCTGGGAGAAGCGCAACGTCTACGTGGTGGAGGCGACGCCGCGCCGCGACAAGATCGCGCAGGCGCTGCAGGGCAAGACGCTGGTGTACATGGATTCAGAATCGTGGTTCGAGCCGTACATCGACGAATACGACCAGCGCGGCCAGCTCTGGTACAACCACATCTGGTGGATGACCTATCGCGACCGCCCGGTGCCTGATGCGCGGGTCGCGATCTATCCTTTCAAGCGCGAGTTCGAGGTCGGCGCGGTTTCGACCGACGTGCAATCGGGCTTCGCGACCATGTGCTACCTGCCCGGTCTCGGCACTCCGGAGCGCGAATGCTGGTACATCAACATGGGCGCGGTCGATCGCGAGTTCTTCACCACGCAATCGATGGTGAAAGCGGCGCCCTAAGTTCCCCAACACGCGGCCTCCTCAGGGGAGGTCCCGCCGCTGCATCCGGCGGGACCTCCCACCGCGTTTCAGTTGCGTTTTGAAACTGAAAGCCGGACGATAGGTTCGCAACTCACGACACCTCGAGGTGGCAACCCGATGCCTGACTACACGTCGATATTGTTCGAGACGCGCGACCATGTCGCGACGATCGCGCTCAACCGGCCCGAAGCGGCCAATTCGCTCAACCCGGTAATTTCGGCGGAGCTGATGGACGCGTTTATCCGCAGCGAAGAAGACGCGAGTATTCGCGCGGTGGTTATCACCGGCACGGGTCGATTCTTCTGCGCGGGCGCCGATCTCAAGGGCTTCTACAGCCAATCGAACGAGCTGAAGAGCCGGGTGTCGCTGTTCCATGCGCTGATCGGCAGGATCGTGCGGGCAGGATTGCCGGTAATCTCGGCGGTGAATGGGGCGGCGGCGGGAGCCGGGATGGGACTGGCGTGCGCGTGTGATTTAGTCGTCGCGGCGGAGTCGGCGAAGTTCACGATGGCGTATACGAAGATCGGACTCAGTCCCGACGGGGCGACCACGTATTTTCTGCCGCGGCTGCTTGGAGTTCGGCGCGCGATCGAGCTGGCGTATTTGAATCGAGCGCTAGGCGGGCGCGAGGCGGTGGAGTGGGGAATTGCGACCAGGGTAGTCGCGGACGATCGCCTTGCGGAAGAGGCGCATGGGTTGGCGGCGCAGCTCGCGGCGGGGCCTACGCGCGCATATGCGGCGGCGAAGCGGCTGATGCATTCCGGGTGGCTCACGCCGTTTGAGACGCAGGTGGAAAACGAATTGAGGAGTATCGGAGAGATGGCGGGAACCCAGGATGCGCGCGAGGCGATCGCGGCATTCGGGGCGAAGCGGCCGCCGGTGTTCCAGGGGAAGTGAATCCGGAGAAGAATTCCTTAATCGCGCGAGCTTCGCTCGCGCTGAAAAAGGTCCCTCACCCGGCACTGAAAAAATAGCGCCGGCCTCTCCCGACGGGGAGAGGTTTAGATCGCAGCGACCCAGAGGCGGAGCCGTTCGCGAATGGCTTCGGAAGAACGCGGGAGGACGCGATGGCTGATTCGAAAAAAGTGGCGGCAGTAGTCGGAGTGGGGGCGGGGCTTGGAAATGCTTTGGCGCAGCGGTTTGCGCGGGAATATTCGGTTGCGCTGGTTGCGCGCGGGGCTGAGAAGCTGGATGGGTTTGCCAGGGAAATCGAAAAGAGCGGTGGACGCGCTTTGCCGGTCTCGGCCGATGTCAGCAAGGCGGCTGATATCGAAGCGGCCTTCGCGAAGATTCGCGCGGAGCTTGGCGACGTCGATGTTCTTCTTTACAACGCGGCGATGCGTCCGTTCGGGCGCCTGATGGAGACCAAGCCGAGCACGTTCGAGAACACCTGGCGGGTGACGACATTCGGCGCGTTTCTATGCGCACAGCAAGTCGTGCCGGCGATGCTCAAGAAGGGGGCGGGCGCGATTGTCATCACGGGTGCGACCGCCGGCATCAAACCGTTCCCGACCTCGGCGGCATTCGGGCCCGCCAAGTTCGCGGTACGGGGACTCGCGCAGGTGATGGCGCGCGACCTGCAGCCGCAGGGAATCCACGTCGCTTACATCAACGTCGATGGGGCGATCGACATGCCGGCGATTCGCGAGCGCTTCCCGCAAATCAAGGACGACCAGATGCTCAAGCCGTCCGCGATCGCGGAGACCTTCTGGCACGTCGCGCACCAGGACCGCAGCGCGTGGAGTCACGACGTTGACGTGCGGCCGTTCAAGGAGAATTGGTAGCTGCCTGCGCCGCCGGCGAAGGGACAGCCAGCGACTGCGCAATCTCGCCGACCTGGAACTGGCTCAACGCGCGGCGCAACTCGTCGGTGGTCGTACTCGGTTTGGAGCACGCGGTTCCCGCGCACACAAAGGCCATCGGCTCATCGTGGTCGGCAGCAGCCTGATACATCGCGCGCACCGACTCCGGTATCGCAGCATTCTTCGCCTTCGCCGGATTGACCCGGATCACGACCTTTCCGGGGCGGTAGGTGCTGAGCGCCATCTGCACGAGTGGCTGGGTGCGCGGGTCGTCCGGACTGCCGACAATAGCCACGGTCGCGCCGCCGTCGGCGTGCTCTTCCAGCGCGAGCCCCAGCGTACCAAGGGTAGGGTCGGCCGCGGTTCCGACGATTCGCGGTGCGGAGGAGATCAGCGTGTCCGCGATCTTGAGGTAGCGCGATTCCGAAGTAATTTCGCCGAGGGTGCGCAGGGCCTGCGCGGCGCTGGCCTGCACCGACGGCATCGGCTGATCGTACATCACCTGCGCGCCTCCGGGCGGTGCAAGGTCGGACCGGGTAGCGGCGTTCGCGACCAGCCCGGTGCGGTCGCGGTAGTGCGAGCAAACGAGCTCTGCAAGCGATCGAGCTTCCTTGAGGTACTTTTCGTCGCCGGATGCCTGGTATGCGTCGAGCAGCGCTTTCAGCAGATAGACCTGGTCCGCGGCGATTCCGGCCACGGACGCACCTTGCCCATCAACCCACATGTGAAAGAAACCGCCGCGAGGATCGCGCAAGTTGGCGAGAATGAAATCGAGTGCGGCCAGGGCGGCCTGGCGTGAAATGCGATCGCCGGTCGCATCGGATGCGACGAGGTACCCGGAAATCATCAGGGCATTGCGGTCGGTCATGATCGCGCGATCGACCGGCGGAGCACGGCGCTTCTCGCGTGCCGCCAGCATCGGTAGTTTCCCGCGCGTCTGGATCGATTTCGCAGACGCGACGAGGATACCCATCCGCTTGCCGAGTTCCTCGTCGGTGAAGGGACGGCGCAGAACGATGCGCCCGTCCGGAGCCAGCGCGGGAGAATCGCTCATTCCGTAGAAGATCATAGCGGCGCGCGCGACTTCGGGCGAGAGCACTTTCCGCACCTCGGGAATCGTCCAGGTGTAGTAGCCGCCGTCATCGCCCTTGAACGCGTCCGCATCCTGGTCGGCAAAGAACGCGTGGGTCACCGGGTCGAGCAGGTTCTGGTTGACGTAGGATCGGATGGCCGCGATGGTCACCAGCAGATGGGAATCGCCGGTGAGCTGATATGCCTCCGAGTATGCGGTCAGCGCCATCGCCTGGTCATAGGCCATCTTCTCGAAGTGCGGCACGCGCCAGGCCGGATCGGTGGAATAGCGATGGAATCCGCCGCCGAGCTGATCGAAGACGCCGCCGCGCGCGATCTTGTCCAGGGTCGTGAGCGCCATATCGCGAAACGGGTCGTGCTCGAAGAAGCCGTACGCGATGGCCAGGCGAATCGCGGGAAAGTCGTAGAAACGCGGACCGCTTTCGCCGCCAAAGCCTCCGTTGGTGCGATCGTACGATGCGGCGAGCGAGGCGATTATCTCCTTGCGCAGGCCGGCCACGTCGCCGCCGGATCCCAACGGAGTTGAAGACTGGCTCGCGATTCTCTTCGCCAGTGCGGCAGCCTGTCGTTCCACGAGGTTGGGGTCTTTCCGGTAGGCCGTCGCGATTCGCTCGAGCAGCGGAACCATCGCGGAGATATCGTCGGTGCCTCCGTTTTGCGGCAGCGGAGGCAGATAGCCCGCGGCAAAGAGCAGCGTGCCGGCGGGAGTGGTGAAGCAGGTGAGTGGCCATCCACCCGCGCCGGTCAGATGCGCCGCGGCATTCTGGTAGATCGCATCGATGTCGGGCCGCTGGTCAGCATCGACCTTAACCGGCACGTAGCTGCTGTTGAGGAGGGCAATTACCTGCGGGTTTGAATAGGTGGTGTCGTCGATGACGTGACACCAGTGGCACCAGACCGCACCGATATCGATGAGCATCGGGCGTTTGAGACGCCGCGCCAGCGCAAAGGTTGCATCGCCCCACGGTTGCCATCGAATGGGACTGCGTGCGGCTTCGCGCAGGTAAAGGCTGGAAGAGGCATCCAGAGCGCCCGCCGGGAGCGCATTTGCCGCGTCGGGGCGTTTCGGGTCGGATGCGGCGCGGCCTCCCGCCGGGGAAAAAACCAGCATGGCGACGAGTATTACGAACGCAAATGGTATCCGCGTTGACAAGCGCATTTTCCCGCGATAGCAAGACCTTGGAGATCGAAGCGTCGGATTATATCGCCAACTCCACGATGCGCGCAGTCCGATAATTCAGAGAGCATTCGCCGGGTTCCATCATGAGCGGAAGGTCGGCAACTCGCCGCGGCACACCCGGGCCAAATCGCGGTCCGGCAAAGATAATTCGTATGCCCACTCCCAGAGTGGTCCGGCACCGCCGCGTGATCAAGGCGGGAATGGGGCTGCTCGCGCTCTCCCTGATGAGTATCGCGATTATCAGGGTTTACCTGCTCTCGACCGAGGCCACGTCTCCGGAGCAGACAGCGGGCTTGACCGACCAGGAGTCGGCCATTTTGGGGCGCGTCAACCAGGAACGCGTCCAGGCCGGCCTGAAGCCGCTCAAGTTTTCGGCGCGGCTCGCGGTGGTTGCGCGCGGCCATAGCTACGACATGGCGCTGCGCCACTATCTCTCGCATGCGAGCCCCGACGGTATCGGCCCGGCCGAGCGCATCAAGGGTGAAGGGATCGATTTCGCCGCGGCCGCGGAGAATATTTACGCGGACGACTATCACGAGCTGGAACATCTTGCCGAACGCGCCGTCGAAGGATGGCTCAAGAGCGCGGAGCATCGGGCGAGCATGCTGTCCGACAAGTTCACCGAGACGGGAGTCGGGGTGGCGCACTCGGATGACGGCAAGACGTACGTGACGCAGGACTTCATCCGCTGACGGCATCCGGATCGCGATGGAATTCGCGGAGCTGGCCGCAATCGCGGGTGGGCACGCGGAAGCCCGCGCTATCCAAACCGCGCTCAAGCTGGGCTTCTTTGAGCTACTGTCGGACGGGCCGCGCGATGCGCAAGCGATCGCGGGGGCGCTCAGGACCGATCCGCGCGCCACGATGCTTCTCGCCAACGCGATGGTCGCGCTGCGACTGTTCGAGAGCGAGCAAGGGACCTATCGCATCGCGCGTTCGGCGGCGCGCTTCCTGGTGAAATCATCGCCGGAATATCTCGGCGGACTGATCCTCTTCGATGAGGATATCTTCCAGCACTGGGTGCGGCTGGAAGATTCGATTCGCAGCGGCCGGCCGGCGCGATCGCCCGACATGTTCCAATCGGATCCGGCGGACACCGAGCGGTTCATTCGTGCGATGGACAGTCTTACCCGCGCGCGCGGCGACGCGACGTGGGTGGCGGAACACCTGGACCTGGATGGCGTCGCGACAATCGCCGACCTTGGCGGCGGCCCGGGAACGTACCTGGCGGCGATCCTGCGCCGGAGGACGACGATGCGCGGTGCGGTATGGGATTTGCCCGCAACGTTGAAAGTTGCCAGAGGCATGCTCGAGGAGCGCGAGCGCGACGTGATGGACCGAATTGAGCTGGTGGAAGCGGACTATCTGCGCGCGCGGTTGCCCGGGCCCGTCGACGCGATCTTCATGTCGAACATCGTCCACGGCGAGAACGAGGCGGACAACGAGCGGCTGATGAGCGCCTGCTTCGCGGCGATGCGATCGGGCGGGCTGGTGGCCATCAAGGATCACGTGATGAATCGCGATTTGACGGCGCCACGCGCGGGGGCGATTTTTGCGCTATACTTGGTGCTCACAACGCGGGGCCGCGATTATTCCTTCGAGGAAATCGCGGGATGGCTGACCGCGGCAGGTTTTGTCGATATCAAAATACAAGCGCTCCCGAGCCCTCCCTTCACCTCCTCGCTCGTGACCGCACGCAAACCGTGACGCAGCTCTTCCGGTCGAAAACGCTCGCAAATTTATCGCTGGCCCTGGCGCTGGCGGCACTGCCGCTTGCGATGTCGGCATGTGCTGCCGCCGCGCTGCCTGCCATCGGAGCGCAGGCGGCTCAGGGGGTAGTCGCGGTGGCCGGTTACAGCGCGATCCAGGTGGGACAAAGCAAGGCGGACAGGCACACGCCGGGAGGCCTCGACGACCAGGAGGAACGCTGCGATGCGCTGGTAGGCGCGACTCCGGGGGTCGCGGAAGTGCGCAAGACCAAAGAGGATGTGATCGAAGCGCGGGAGTGGAAGCTGGTCGATCCCGGCAAGCCGCATTGGGTCATCGTGCGCACGAAGACCGGGTCGGAGAATGGATGGGAATCGAAGCCGCGAATCACCAAGCTTCAATTCACGCCGCCGCTCGCGGAACAACTCGACTACAAGAAGTCGCAGTTCGTCGCCTATGCGCCCAACAACCTGGACAACATCGATGACAGCCGCACCATGACCAGCGTCACCGAGGCATTCGGCGATCCCTTCGGAACCTTCCAGTTTCACGGGAAGACCTATGGGTACACGATGGTGGGGCAGTTGCCGTGTTTCCCGGTCGAGAAGGACTAGGGAGCATTACGAGCGCGATCGCCGCGGCGGTGCTGGCGCTTGCTCTGGCGTGCGGTATCGCGACCCCATACGCTTCTGCCATGGACGTGAACGCGATACCGGTCGCCGATGCGCCCCATCCTTCGACTTGGCCCGACGATACGCTCACGATGGCGTACCTCGGCCACGCGACGCTGCTGATGAACTATTTCGGCGTGCGAGTGCTCAGCGATCCCTCGTTCTTCAACAAGGTGGGGCTCTCATTCGATTCGATTTTGACGATTGGTCCGAAGCGGCATACGGCTCCGCCCCTGGCGCCGTCGGCGCTGGGGCCGGTCGATGTGCTTCTGATCACCCATGCGCACATGGATCATCTCGATGTTCCGTCGCTCAAGGCGCTGCCGAAAGACATGGTAGTCATCGCATGCGATCAATGCTCCGGGCTGATCGCGCCGCTGGGTTTCAAGGACGTTCGCGAGTTGCGCTGGGGCGAATCGACCGAGGTGCGCGGACTGAAGGTCACCGCGATGGGCGCCAATCACTGGGGCAAGCGATGGCCGCCGTACGGGCGCAACTACGGCTTCAACAGCTACGTGCTGGAGAGAGGTGGGCATCGGATGCTGCTGGCGTGCGACAGCGCGAACACCGATATCTTCGGCGCGCTTGGATCGAATCCGCCCGAGGTCGCGGCCTTTTCGATTGGCGCGTACGACCCGTGGATCTGGAACCACGCCAATCCCGAGCAAGTGTGGAAGATGTTCGAGGCGACCGGCGCGAGGTACCTGGTTCCGATTCACTGGGGCACGTTCAAACTCTCCAATGAGCCGATGATGGAGCCGCTGACGCGGCTGATCGCGGCGGCGGGCGATCAATCGGATCGCATCGTGATTCGCGAAATCGGCGAGACGTGGACGCTGCCACAGGCGGTTCCTATGCGCGTTGCCGCGCCGTAGAGTTTCAACCGGCTTTCGAATCGCCGGTGGTACTGAAACCCACCAGACGCGAAATCAGCACGGCGAGATAGAGTTGCCCCATCGCGGATTCCACTACCGCGAGCTGCCGCGCCATCGTGGTCAGCGCCTCTTCACCACTTGAGCCGATCGTGGTCAGGGCGGACAAACTGAAATAGAAGACCTCGGTAAATTTTTCTTCGCTGGCCGATGCGGTGAGAGAGGCGGGACCTGAGGAGGCAAAAATTGAACCCGGTGAAAACAGGTAGATCGAATAGTAGAAGAACGTCCAGGCGACACCGATGACGAGGTAGAGGCAAACCGCTCCGATGACGAGGTCGGTGGAGGCGCTCCGCGCGCGCAGGACTTCGGAAAGCATCTCAACCATCACCAGCAGCATCGCGACCAGGCTGAATGCGTGGCTGATGGCCAGGAAAGCGAAAACCTGCAAATGGTCTCCGGCAAAGCGGGTGACCACCGCTATCGTACCCAGCGCAACGAGGGCGATGGTGAGACTCCTGATGTGGCGGAACGCATAGATGACGGTCAGGAACACCAGGATCAGGAATAAGCCGACGGGCGCCGCCGACGCACGCGCAAACGGCCGCAGCAGCATCGCGAGAAACAGCGCGATGAGCAGGGGTGGATAGCGCATGGTCTGTCGAAGAGCCGTCGTCACTCGCTCGCGCGCAGCTAGTCTTTCGCGCGAGCGACCGCGTCCTCAATGGCCGGCATGTTCTTGCGATCCTGATCCGTGTACTGCGCCGGGCCCAGGTCAAAGGTCAGCTTGTTGATCTTGCCCGTGAACTTGAACGGACAATCATAACGATACTCGAGGAGTGCAACCCCGGTGCGGGTGTCCATTCCGACGTCGAAGTCTTCGTCTTCGGGGAAGGTGATGGGAGTGGTGTGATCCATGTGCTTAGTGTCCACTTTCTTGCCGTCCACCGACAAGATGCCGGTGCCGCCCTTGCCGAGGCCGGGGCCGTCGGGCTTGAAATCAAAAACGATGGTGTGTTGGCCGGAGCTTAGTATTGGCCCTTCCCAAATCGTGCGCTTGAGATCGAGCAGATTGTAAAGAAACACGACCTTGCCGTGCCGGACTCCCATCTCGCCTGTGGAGAGGAACAAGCCGTAACCACCGAAGCGACCGCCCTCGGTGACGATCATGCCTTCGGCTCCGCCCTTGGGAATGTTGACCTCGGCAGTAACGGTGTAGGACTTGTCCAAAATGTTCGGGGCGCTGCTGGCCGGCACGCCGCTCAATTCTCCCGAATAGGCAAATGTAGTCCGTCCCGCAGTGGCGCTCGGGCGCTGCGTGATGAAGCGTGCGAGGGTGGAGTTGTCGAGTGGCAGCACGTCAAATTTTTTCGCCTGCTCGTAGAAGACCTTCTGCATCTGCTTGAGCTTGTCCGGCATTTTGTCGGCAAGGTCGTTGTACTCGGTGACATCTTCATCGAGGTGGTAGAGCTCCCACTTGTATCCGGTGATCACGTCGGGCGGCGTGGCGGTGTTCAATTCCCACGGGAGACTTACCGGCGTGGTGGCCGCCATCCAACCGTCCTGGTAAATGGCGCGATTGCCGAGCATCTCGAAGTACTGGGTGGTGTGCCGCGTCGGCGCGTCGGCGTTCTTCTGGTTCCAGGTGTAAACCATGCTCACCCCTTCAATGGGACGCTGCTTGATCCCATTTATCGTATCGGGCGCCGGGATCGCGGTAGCCTCGAGGATCGTAGGTACGATGTCGATGACGTGATGAAACTGGCGGCGGATGCCGCCCACGTCCGTGATGTGGCCGGGCCAGGACATAGCCATGCCCTGGGCTGTCCCGCCGCGATGCGACGCGACCTGCTTCATCCACTTGAACGGCGTGTCCATCGCCCACGCCCAGCCGGCCGCATAGTGCGGAAAGGTCCGATCCGATCCCCAGAAGTCGTACCAGAGAAACTGGTCCTTGACGGGCACGGCGACCCCATTGAAGGTTGTGAACTCGTTCGGTGTGCCGTTGAGCATGCCCTCGGCGCTCGCGCCGTTGTCGCCACTTATATAGATGATCAAGGTGTTGTCGAGCTCGCCCAGGTCTTCGACAGCCTGGATCACCCGGCCGATTTCATGGTCGGTGTACGCGAGGTACGCACCGTAGACGTCGGCCTGCTTGATGTAGAGTTTTTTCTGCTCGAGATTCAGGGTATCCCACTCCGGCAGATCCTTGGGCCACGGCGTCAGCCTGGCATCGGCCGGCATGATGCCGAGCCGCTTCTGGTTAGCAAAGATGGTATCGCGCAATTTGTTCCATCCGCCGTCGAATAGGTGCTGGTCGCTGATCTTCTTGATCCACTCGGGCGTCGGATGATGGGGCGCGTGAGTGCCGCCCGGCACGTAATAGACGAAGAACGGCTTGTCGGGGGCGATCTCCTTGAGTTGCGTCATGTACTGGATAGCGTCGTCAGCCATCGCCGTGGTCAGATTCCAACCGGGATGGCCCTGGAAGGGGTAGATGGCTGTCGTGTTGCGGAACAGGTTCGGTTGCCATTGACTCGTATCGCCGCCGACGAAGCCGTAGAAATATTCGAAGCCCATCCCGATGGGCCATTGATCGAATGGCCCGGCCTGACTCGCCTGGTAAAAAGGCGTGTTGTGATCCTTGCCGAACCACGCCGTCGCGTAACCGTTCTCCTTGAGGATCTCGCCGACGGTGCCGGTATCTTTCCTGATAATCGAATCGTAGCCCGGGAATCCCGTCGCCGCCTCGCCTACAACCCCAAAGCCGGCCACGTGATGGTTGCGGCCCGTAATCAAAGCGGCTCGTGTTGGTGAACATAGCGAGGTGGAATGGAACTGCGTGTAACGGAGTCCGTTGTTAGCGATACGATCCAACGCAGGGGTGGCGATGACGCCGCCAAAGGTGCTCGGCGCGCCGAACCCTTCATCGTCCGTCATAATGAGCAGCACGTTCGGCGCACTCTTACGCGGCACGATGCGGGGCGGCCACCAGGGCTGCGACTCTGACGCTTTCTCCTTGATCACCCCGCCGAATTTCGCATCGGGCGGCGGAAGTTGGTTTCCGGGGATGGTGGTGGTGGCGTTCGGCGAACCCGAGACACCCGTGACCTGCTGAGCGTGAGCCTGAGTTGTGGAGAGCGTGACGATAACTATCGATGTCAAGATGAGGTCGTAAAGTAATCGCATCACCTTTGGTCTTGGTTGAGCAGTTCGAGTTCAAACAGACGATTTCTCCTCCACTGGAGCACTCGGGAACGGTTGTTTTTTAGCTCGCAAGGACGAACCCTGACCTGGTCTTTTCCGATCTGTTGTGAGTTTTAGCGTGCTTTTTCTTTTACCGGAAGGGCCGACGAGCGACGGAATTGCGGTTGATAACGTATGGGTGTTTTGAAGTTGCCCGGGTCAAATCTGGAGCTGCGGGAAAAGCAAGGTCACCTTGAACTGCAGACTAAACTGTTCTTCCTGCGGCGCGAACTGCCGATAGAGCATCCATTCACCTGACAACGAGGTATTGAGATCGAAGTCGTCGGCAAGTCGCCAGATCTTTCCAATCCCGGCACTGAACGGAATGGTGGTCGAAGTCTGGTGTCGAAAATTGAACTTCCAGGTGGCATCGCTTGAAGTGACGTACCAATCCTGGCGGAACTCGTAGGTGATCATCGGTTGAACAGTGAGCGACGTCACCGGTTTGCGCGCCGCTGAAGTATAGGCAAACGAAGTTGCTTGCTGAAGGAGAGCGGAGACTATGAGGTGGGGAGTCGGTCGATACCTGAATGCCCATGCCGGTCCGAGTTGCCAGGCGCCATCGCCGGCGCCGTGCCAGCTTGCGGTAGGAAAGACGAAGTATGGCCCGATGCCCCATCGGAAGCCGGTTTCACGCGAGTCCGGCCAGGGCATGACGAAGAGATCAAACAGTTGGGTGCCACCGAAACCGGTGCGTGTTGCCGCACCTTTGCCAAGTGGGTCTGTCTGGATCTGAAAGGTAGGACGGATGATCTGCTCAAGCTCCAGAGGGCCGTGGGGCCTCACGGCCAGGATGCCACGCAGGAGCAACGTGTTGGGCTGGGCGTTGGTTCCATACTCGCTCGGAGTGTATGTGTTCTTGACCTGCACCTGGGTGAGGGTCGCGGTAGGATCATTGGCTTTCTCGGCCAGCGATTCCCCGGTGTCGGCAGGCGCCGACTGGTCAGCGTCACCTTGCCTGCAGAGCACCAGGAGGAACAGCAACACGGAGCCCGCAGCGACCGGCAATGGGATTGGTCGTCGATACCTCAAAATGGACACTCACTGGCCTGACGAAGGGCCGAGCTTCCAGACCAGGTTGATACCCAGGAAGTCGATGATGTTGCTGGAGAAGTCGCCCTGTACGCGACCTGACAGCGGTCCGCGCTTGACGTTATAGGGTGCGTCGCTGCCATCGAGGACTTCGTTGGCGATACCGAGCACGAAGTCCTTGTTAATTTCGTATTGCACGCCGGTCCCGTAGCGAAGTTGCCTATCCAGCGGGAGATTCGGAGTGCGATTGGCTTCCGACACGGGGGAGCTGTCGTATGCAAATCCAGCCGACAGTAGCCAGCGGTTTGCGAGCCGGTATTGTCCGCCGAACGCGATCTGAATGGTATTTGAATAATTGAGATTAACCGCGAGGTTCTTTTGCGTCTGCGCGGAGATGCCCAGCTCGGTCTGCCCGAACTGCGACCATTGCTGCCAGCCAACATTGCCCATCAGTGCGAGCGCGGGAGTGAATTGATACAACGCGCTTGCCATGAACTGCTGCGGTTCGGTCTGGCCGAGGTTGACCTTGGCTCCCAGCAATCCGCTTTTCTTCAGGGAGGCGCGGAGACCGGGGCTCAAGTTGGTCGTGAAGGGGTGAAATCCGAATTTGAAATCGACCGGCGAATTGTAGGTGAGCCCGATTCGGAGTCGCGAGATGGGCCGAATGAGGAAGCCGATATTGCCGCCGAACGCTTCGTCCCATGATTCGATCGACAAGCCGCCCTCGCCGAAGCGAGGAAGCGGATTGTTGATCTTCGCCTGGGTTTTGAAGCGTGCGACTGAAAAGCTGAAGCCGGCTCCCACCGAGAGCCATTCGTTGATGCGGTACGCGACGTTCGGAACGATCTGCCCGGTGATCAATGAGCTGTTGGTTTGGTAGTAACGACCGACCCAATTCAGCGAGTAGTCGGAGGCCAGGCCAAAATTTGAATCCCATGCGACGCCCGCCCAGAGGCGATCGGTGAGCTTGTGTGCGTAGAAGACGCCGCCGATGGGAAAGAACACGCCGGCATTGCCGCCGCCACTTCCGCCGTTGCGGACATTGGTATCGGAACCGCGGTCGAAATTGATGGCGGGCAGCATTGCGCCGCTCGTGAACATGAATTGGGAGCGATCGAGCAGCGTCATGCCGGCGGGGTTGGTCGCGACGGTGGAGGCATCGGCCGCCATCGCGGCGCGTCCCGCGCTCGCGGTGCCAAGATCCGGCGCGCCCGTTTCATAGAGCGCGATGCCGGCCGCGCGTGCGCTTCGCGCGGCGGTCAGCAACAGCGAACCGGCGAGGAAGACTCGCAGGATCCAGGATACAAACTTTTTCACTGCGCATGACTCCGCGGAGAGGCCGACGGAGCAACCTCCAACTCACCGGGAGGCGAGGACTTTACCGGTGCTGCTGTCGATATTGAAAATCCAGAAGGCTTCGATGTCCTCCTGCGTGATCATCGCGACCAGGCCGACACCCGGCGCGAAGAAATTGTATTGCGTGTCGTGGGTGTCGGCGGGTCCGACCTTTCCGTGGAACTTGACGCGAATCAGGTCGGCGTTGAACGTACCGGCCGGCACCGTCACCTGGTAGGTTCCCACGTAAGTGTAGGTGCCAGACACGTTTCCTGAATAGCGCTGGTCGGACGGATCATCGAGATAGTTGACCGAGATATTCTGGGAGAACGATCGCGTCTCACCCGGGTTCATCCCCTTGGGCACGAAGGGATTCGGTGGGGTACTGACTACCACCACGCCTTCTCCCGAGTCGCTCACCGCCGGCATTATCAGCGCTCCGTCCACTGTCTGATTCAGGAAACCCGCGAGCGAGGGTGAGAATTGAAAGCGCCACGCGGGTTGTCCGTTCGGACGCGAGCGGCGGCCAACGCCCAGTACCTGGGTGTTGCCCGCATTTTTGCCCGAGGTGACCTGGTAAGTGAGAGCCTTGTTTTGCAATGGGAAATAGAGCGCGCCGTCGCCGATAGGTTTGCTCGGGACCGGATTTCCGACGACTCCGGGCCCCAGCATCGAGTTGATCCGCTGCGCATCTTCGGCGGGCATGGGCAGCACCACTCCCTGAGCGCGCGCGTTGCCCGCCGCTCCAAGACACAGAACGAGAAGCACCAGAGATAGTTTCCGCATCGCTCTCTCCGTTCCCCACAGGGGTCGCCGATTCTTCTTTCCCGGTCCGACGTGACCTTTAGCCCGCCTCATCGCTCAGCGAAAGACCTTCTGCCGGACGGAAGCCATCGATGCCGCGAGCAAACCGCGATCGGCTTTAGCGACTCGAGATTCGAGCGAATTTCATCGGAAAGCCCGGGCAGGTGCCCGGGTTCCGCAGGGTCTCGGTAAAGTGGTCCTTGTCTTCGATCGCGATCGACATTGGCGCGTGCAGAAGGCCCATGCGCCCGGGCAGGGAGCACTTCTGATCGCCGTTCACGAGGTTGGGAATAGATGGATTCGGGGTAGCCGTGAACAGGACAGCGCCGGGGTGGATCGTGCCGTAGTCTCCATCCACCAGTCGCGCCACGTAGTTGTGATCGCCGAGCTGAGGATCGGGCTGGATGGTCACTTGACGCTGTCCCTCCGGGAAGGTCGCAGACCAATTCCCTTCGAGCTGTTCATTTATGGGAACGGTATAGGTCTGAGGCGGAGGCGGTGGTGGAGGAGGTGGAGGCGGAGCTTCCGCGCAAGCAGCGAAGAGCATCACCGCCAGGACACAAACTGAAAATCGAATTCCAATGGCCAGCCGATCCGTCGTCATGCGCTCCTCCCGGAACCGCAAATCTAAACACAATGAGAGCCTGCCACAATGGGATTTCGACGGGACAATGACATCGCTACGGGGCATCGCCCGAGACCATCCGGTGCAACGCGGAATTCCCGGGCTCGAGTTCGTAGAGACGGCGAGCGTAAATCAAAGCGCGATCGCGATCGTTCGACTGCTGGAGCCAGGTCACGAGCGCGGCCAGGGAGTCGCGGTCGTAGGGATGCAATTTCAGCAATGACTCCAGGGTCTCAATCGCCAGGGCGCGATTGCCCGAGTCGCTGAGAGCGACCGCATACACGTAAGCATAACGGGCGTTCGCGGGATCGTTCTTTGAAGCGGCGCCGAGCATGCTGAGCGCATCGGCCTTCCGCCCCTCGCGCACCATCACCAGTCCGAGCGCATGAAGCAGGGCAGGATCGTTGGGCGATCGCACCAAGGCGGCCCGAAGCACGGCTTCCCCATCGCTTTCCCGTCCCATTTCTCGATAGAGATCCGCGAGGTTCACGGCGGCAGGGACGAAAGTCGGGTCGAGCGACAGAGCTTGCTTGAGTTGCGCTTCGGCAGCGCCGGCTTTTCGCTGCTTTACGAATAGCAGCGCGAGGTTCAGATGCGCTTCGGGACGGTCCGCGTTCAGTTGCTGCGCCGCGATGTATTCGCGCATCGCTTGCTCGAGGGGCTTGCCGATGGGCGAACCGATATCGTTCGCCGCGAGCGGCGCGAGGACATCCGCGGCTTCGATCCGCACGGATCGCACAGGGTCGCTCAGCAGGGGAGCGAGAGTCGATGCGCCGGTTGCAGGGTCAGCGCCCGAAAGGGCGGCTGCCGCGGACCTTCTGACCAGGGGCGATCGATCGACAGTCGCGGCACCTATAACGGGGTTGTCCGGTGCGGGTGCATAGTCGGCGAGACGCGAGAGAGCGGTAGCGCGCGCGATCGCGGGTTGCTCTTTGTCCGCCACCAACCTTTCGAGGGCTTGCTCCGCGCCCGGCGCACCCTCGGCGGCTTGATGGAAGATAGTGGCGTAGTGCTGAAAGCCTTGAGGCACCTGGCCGTGCCACTTCGCGATCGCATCCGATGCCCACCGCGCTGGCTTGTCGGCGTGGCACTGGTTGCACGCGTTGGGCGTGCCGAGGGTGACGGTCAGATCGGGGCGAGGAATTCGGATGCTATGGTCGCGGCGCGCATCGATGACCATGTAGGTGCGGGTCGGCATGTGACATTCGACGCATCGAGAACCCACCGAGCCGAGCTTATGAAAGTGGTGTTTGGTCGAGTCGTACTTGCCTGCCGCGTGACACTGCAGGCACAGGGCGTTGCCGGCGGCGCGAAGGGCGAGGCTATGCGGCTCGTGGCAGTCGCCGCAGGTCACGCCCGCATGGAACATCTTGCTCTGGATGAATGATCCGTACTCATACACCTCGGCTTTGATCTGCCCGTCGGGGAAGTAGAGATCGCTGTCGAGCAGGGCGACCCGGTAGTCGTCTCCCACCGGCTGGCCGTGGACGTAGTCCTCGTGAATCTCGCCGCGCCGCGAATGGCATCGCGCACACAGCATGATTTCCTGCTCGGAAATGCGTGGCGTAGAGCGGCGCGCATTGCCGGTGGCAGGGTCGATAGGCCATACGACACCCTTGCGATCGTCGAGGGCGATAGTCAGGCCCCTGCTTGCACCGAGACTTTTCCAGGCGCCGGTTTTTTTGGCCCACGCCACGTGATCGGAGCCCGGTCCGTGGCAGGCCTCGCATGCAACATCGACTGCCGACCAGCGCGTGGCGTAGCTGCGAGTTTTCTCGTCGTAGTTCTTGCGCAGGTTGGTCGAATGGCAATCGGCGCACTGGTAGTTCCAGGTCTGATCGATCGCGGTCCAGTGCAAGGGGTCTGAGGCGGCAATCTTGCGGTCCGGGTACAAAGCAAACCAGCGCTGGCCGCCGTTATTGCGCGAGCGGCTGTCCCACGCGATTCCGAGTGCCTGCAGGCGTCCTCCGGGCATCGGGACCAGGTACTGCTGGAGAGGATAGGCGCCGAACGTGAACTTGATTTCGTAATCGTGAAGGGCGCCGTCAGGACCGTCGGTGCGCACCATGAATTTTGCGCCGCGGCGGAAGAAGGTCGAGGTGACGCCGAAGTTCGAGAAGGACGAGTTATTGAAGTTGCCGAGAACGGATCGATCGTCGGCGGGCAGCATCGCGAGTTGATGATGCGACCCGGTCCATCGTGTGAACTCAGCCTGGTGGCAGGTGCCGCACGCGTTCGCGCCGACAAAGGAAGGCGAAGCCGCCGCAACCGATGCGAGGAAGTGCAGCGCGATCGAGACTGCAAGAACCGGAAAGAGACGAGGCCTCACGCGCTTGAATCAAACACCAAGACGCGTCAAGCGGGAAGCCTTGTCAGAGTGATTTGTCGGCGCGGATTAGCCCTGGGACGGAGCGACGCTCGCCGGCCAGCCCTGCTGCTGGAAGTACTTGAGGAGCGCATCGTCGATCTGCTGCGCGGTTTTGTCGCCCAGGAAGTCGATCGTCGATCGATACGCTCTTGCTCCGCCCACCGCGACGTTCGCGCCGACGGTGGCGATCGCCGCCGTTCCACCGACCGCGGCGCCGGCAGGTCCCGTCACGGCGACGCCCGGCATCTCGCCGCTATCGGCGTGGGTGTTGAAGTTGAGCACCTGATGCTGACCGCCGCCGGGCGCGGGCTGATAGACGTAAACGTTGGTGTCGAGCACCGAGGCTCCGGCGCCAAATCCGATCACCATCCGGCGCAGGCGATTGCCCTCGTTAATATCGGTGAATTCGCCATCGACGACGAGCACGTTACCGCTCGCGGGAGGGATGCCGCGCTTCTGGCACAAAGCGTTGTAACCCTTCTTTGCCAGCGAGTTAACCACCGCGAGGCAAACGTTCTGCGCCGTCAGGCTGGCGATCTGCGCTTGCTGGTCATCAACATTGGCGCCCGAGATGTCGCGGTACTCGCGCTGAAAGATGCTCGAGTTCAACGTTACCTCATCGGGGTTGGTCGCGAATGGATAGACGACGATCCGGGTGGGAGGAGCGTTGGTGACCGGCGCGCTTTCCGTCTCCTGTGAGACGGTTGCACCCGCGCATCCGGTGAGCACAACGAGACACAGCAGTCCGATTCTACGCAACGATTTCTTTAGCACGGATGCTCCTCCCTTCTCGGCCCGATCATCCTTGCGACGATGCAGTCGCGCCGGCGGTCGGCCAGCCCTGCGCCTGGAAGTACTTCATGAGCGCATCGACGATCTGGGTAGCGGTCTTGTCGCCGAGATACCCGGTTGAAGAGGTATAGGTCTTTGCTCCGCTCGCTGCCACGTTTGCGCCCACAGTAGCAGCCGCAGCCGCTCCACCTGCCGCGGCGCCGGCCGGCCCGGTGATCGCAACTCCAGGCATCTTCCCGCTGTCGGCGTGGGTGTTGAAGCTCAATACCTGTTGCTGACCGCCGGCGGGCGCAAGCTGCGACACGTAGACGTTGGAGTCGAGCACCGAAGCGCCGGCACCGAAGCCGATGACCATCCGGCGCAGGCGATTTCCTTCGCTGATATTGGTGAACTCGCCATCTACCACCATGATGTTGCCGCTGCCCGGCGGAATGCCGCGTTTCTGGCAGAGCGCGTTATACCCCTTCTGGCTGAGCGCGGTGACCACTTCCAGGCACACATTCTGCGCCGTGTCGTCGGCAAGCTTTGCCTCCTCCGCACTGGTATCGGCACCGGAAATGTTCCGATAAGCGCGCTGAAGCGGGCTCGAATTGAGCGAGACTTCATTGGGGTTGGTCGCAAATGGATATACGACGATTTGGGTCGGAGGTGCGTTGGTGACCGGCGCGCTCTGCGTCTCCTGCGATACCGATGCTCCCGCGCATCCGACGAGTGCGGCCAGGCATATAAGTCCGATCGCTCTGAGTAAGCTCTTCAGCACAGGAAGACCCTCCGTTCCGGTCCCATCAGGCCCATTTTCAATATGATGCGTACGCTATCCACGATAGGCGTGATTGGGGAATAGCGTGCGTATTATGGCGAGCGCAGAGAGAGGAGTCGAGTGCTGCCGGCGTGTCAGTTGACCGTGTATCCGCGTCCCTGCAGACATGCAGCCATCGCGCGCTGGTAGCCCTGAGCCTGGGCGTTTTGCGCCTGGGCTTGGGCTTGTTGTTGCTGCTGCGCCGACGCTTGTTGCTGCTTGCGGTCCTGTCGTCGCCTGAGGGCGCCTGCACCACCGCCGACGGCAGCCCCAATCGCAGCGCCCTTGCCGGCATCGCCGCCGATCGCGCCCCCGATCGCGCCCAGCGCGGCTCCGCCTGCGGCGCCCCTGACGACCTGGCCCGAACGGGCGGGCTGGGGATCATAGTAGTTGGGATTGCCGGGGTTGGCGCGGCTGGGATCGAATCCCGTCTGCTGTACGGCCCAGGTGTGACACTCGTAGCGGTCCTTATCCTGCTGCTGTTGGGTCTGTCCCTTGGCGGGATAGATGTACATCTGGCCCTGCGACCGCGATGAACCGGGGGCAAGCACGCAGGCGACGACGATCACGATCGGCGCTATCCGGCGGAGCGATTTCGTTTGCGGCGTTTTCATACGTCCCTCCACGGTCCGCTTCGGGAGATACCCTCTGGGCGCAGAAATCGCAATGGAGGTTCTTTTCCTCCTTGCAGACCTGCGCGACCCTTCGCGATTTCGCGGGCGAAGGGCGCCTCAACGCAGTACGATCTTTCGAGCGAGGTTCATCGATGGCGCGCAAGAAGTTAATGGTGCTGATTGCAGCGATATTGGTAGTGCCGATGGTTACGGCTGAAGCGAACGCGCAGTCGGCGACCGACCTCGGTAACCTCGATTGCGGTCGGGTCATGAAAGAGTTGCGCGCCAAGACGCCGCCGGATGTGGCTGCGGACCTGAAGGTTCCCCTCGCCGGCGTGTACAACTGTATGCGAGCCGCGAAGGCGGCCCGCGCCAAAAGAATCGGTGAGCCGAGCGCCCGCACCACGGGAGTCGGCACTCGAGAGGTGGCTACACCCTCGCCGACACCAATAATGTAATCGATTCGAAGCCGGCCGCGCGGCCAACGAGGGGAGCAGCGGGACTAGCCGTGTTTCTTCTTTTTCGAAAGGTAGTCGACCAGCATGTACTCGCCGAGATGGTCGGGGCGAGTGTACAACGCGCGGCCGTGGTTGATCTGGGTCATCTTTTCCACGAAGGCGCGCAGGCTCGGCGAGTCGTCGAGCATGAAGGTGTTAATCGTGATGCCCTTGCGGGTGATGCGCTCGACTTCCTTCAGCGTTTCCTGCGCGGCGCGCATGCTGATGCCGCCGAAGGACAGCGGCCATTCGCAGTAAAGCCGCTTGTTGAGGAAGTAGGCGGTGGGCTGGCCGTCGGTGATCACGATGATGTGCTGATTGCGCGCCGGATGGCGTGAGAGCAAATCCGAGGCGAGCCGCAGACCGTCCTGGAGATTGGTGAACGGGTCGCCCATGTTCCAGGAGGCTTCCGGCAGGTCTTTCAGCTTCAGTTCGACGGCGCGCGTGAAGAACCCCACGATCGAAAAGAAGTCGCGCGGGAACTTGGAGCGAATCAGCGTCTCCATCGCCATCGCGACTTTCTTCGCCGCCGCGAAACGCCCCTCCCAGCTCATCGACCACGACATATCGAGGCACAACACGGTCGAAGAGCTGCTCGCGAAGTCGTTTTCGTAGATCTCGAAATCGTCGGGGTTGAGTTCGAGGGGAACGCCGGCTTTGCGCGCCAGCGCTTTCTTGAGCGTCGCGACCAGGTTCAGGTTCAGCGGATCGCCGAAAGAGTAGGGCTTGGTCTCCTCGGGGCGCATCTCGCTGATCCCGCGATGGTCGGTGGCGTGCGAGCCCGAGCGATCCTTGAGCAGGTTCTGGTAGATGTCGCGCAGCGCGAGCTGGCCGATGCGGCGCACGCCCTTGGGCGAAAGCTGGAAGTGCTCGCCCTTGGGCATCACGTAGCCGGAGTTGGCCAGCAGGACCATCACCTGCTTCAGGTTCTGGAAATCGCGCATCGCCTGCTGTCCGAGGATCTGCTGGAGGTCTTCCATCGAGATGGTGTCGAAGTTCCCCGCCATCAGGTCCTGCTCGAGCTGGCGCATCCGCTCCATCTCGTGCATCAGGTCCAGCGACTCCTGGTAGCCCAGGCTCTTGGGCCCGTGGAACATGTGCTGATTGCGATCGCGGAAGTTTTCGAGGTCCTTGATGTTCTCGTACTCGGAGAGCAGCTCATCGAAGTCGGCCTTGGCCTGCGAATCTTCGAACTCGTAACTCTCCAGCTTCCGAATCGCTTCCGAAAGGCGGCGCGGCAGATGCGACAGGTCGCGTTGCTTGTCCTCGACGCCCGGCTTCCGGCCCTTCAGCGAATCGAGCGTGTTGCGCTCGCGATCGACGATGTCCTGGAGCTTCTGCTCCATCTCGGAGAGCGCGTTCTTCAGATTGAAGTCGCGATAGCGCTGGCGCATCTCCTGGCGGAGCTGCTCGATGAACTCCTCCAGGCCCATCACCTGCATCCCGTCGAAGTCCATGCCCTGGCGCATCATCCAGTCCATCGCCTGGCGGACATCGTCGGTGTAGGACATATACTCCGCGAGCTTCTCGAACACCTTGTCGGCGTTCAGCCGAAGCTGCTGCGTGCCGTCCCACTGCGTGTAGCGTGTGGTGATCATCGCGGGATGCTCAGGCGTGATATGCGAAGCGGCCGCCCTGGCGATCCTTGTTGAGCTTCTGATGGAGATGCAGGCCTTCGAAGATAAACTCGCTGGCCGCCGCCATCAGGCCGGGAGTCTCGAAGGGGCCGAGCGTTGCGATAGCCTCGCGCAGGCCGGAGACCTCGCGCAGCGGCTCAGTGTATTCCGATGACGGTGCGCGGTCGGAAACCTCGACTCCCCATCCACCCTCGAAATAGCCGATAACCTTCTTGAGGTCATCGAGCTTGAGGTAGCGATCGAACACCTTGAGCACGGCGCGGTTGATGAGCCGTTCGATGAGGTCGTCTTCCTTCTTGTCCTCGCCCACGTATTCGAGCTCGATCTTTCCGGCCGTCGATGCGTACAGCGAGTGCAGGTCGGAAAGGCGCGGCACGATTTCGTTTTCGTTGTTGATGACGGCGCGCTTCTCGGCGTTGGAAATGACCGACTCGAAATTGTTGATGGTGACGCGGACCGATACGCCCGAGCTTTGGTTGATCTCGTTGGAGCCGCGCGCCTCGAAAGTGACTTGCGCGATGATGTCCTTGAGGAACTGCGGCACGCGCACCTCGAGGCCTTCGCGCGGAGGCATCGCAGCCTCCTGCTCCATGATCGCGATCTCGTCCTCGATTTTTTTCGGATAGTGGGTGCGAATCTGGATGTCGAAACGATCCTTGAGCGGCGTGATGATGCGCCCGCGCGAGGTGTAATCCTCCGGATTCGCGCTGGCCACGAACACCACGTCGACCGGCAGCCGAATCTTGTAGCCCTTGATCTGGACGTCCTTCTCTTCCATCAGGTTGAACAATCCCACCTGTACCTTCTCGGTGAGGTCGGGGAGTTCGTTGATGGCAAAGATGCCGCGGTTGGTGCGCGGGATAAGGCCGAAGTGGATGGTTTCCTCGTCGGCGAGGTAGCGTCCTTCCGCTACCTTGATTGGATCGATCTCGCCAATCAGGTCCGCGACCGAGACGTCGGGAGTCGCCAGCTTCTCGGCGTAGCGGCGCTCGCGATCGATCCACGCGATCTCCAGCTCGTCGCCCTTCTCGGCGAGCAGGCGGCGGCACTGGCGGCAGATGGGAGCATAAGGATCGTCGTTGATCTCGCAGCCCTTGATGGCGGGCACGAACTCGTCGAGCAACTCGGCGAGGGCGCGGATGATGCGCGACTTGGCCTGGCCGCGTTCGCCGAGGAAGATCATGTGATGGCCGGCGAGCACGCCGTTTTCGATCTCGGGCAGCACCGTCTCTTCGTAGCCGACGATTCCCGCCATCAGCTTTTCGCCCGAGCGCAGGCGCGCGAGCAAATTCTTGCGCATCTCGGCCCGCACGGAGAGGGTCTGGTAGCCGGCGGCCTTGAGTTCGCCAAGGGTATGTATATGGCTGAGGGTCTGATTCATTGCGAAGTCCTGAAAGCTCCGTTGGTGGTTCAGGATAAACCAGCCTTGATCGCTTTGAACAGCGGATGCAACCGCCGATAGCTGTCCAGCAGATGCTGCGACAGCACGCGCGTGGAAGCAAGTACAGGCATGAAATTGTTGTCACCGGCCCAGCGCGGCACCACGTGCCAGTGCATGTGATCGGCGAAGCCGGCGCCCGCGATCCGCCCCAGGTTGGCGCCGACGTTGAACCCGTCGGGGTTGAGCGCCTTGCGCAGCAACTCAATCGATCGGGTGACGAGTTCGTGGATTTCGTCGCGCTCCGCGCGCTCGAGCATCTCCGGCGACGCGAGATGGCGGCGCGGCGCGATCATCAGGTGGCCGTTGTTGTAGGGGTAAGCGTTGAGCATCACGAAGGAATGCCGCCCGACATGCAGCACCATCCGCCGCTTGCGTTCGCGCAGATCCAGATCGCCGAAACAGAAGATGCAGTCGGGGCTTTTGCCTGCGCTGCGGAGATAGGTGTAGCGCCATGGCGCCCACAGCCGATGTCCGGCCGCGGGCGACGGGGGAGTCGCGGGCTTCCTGCTACCGCTCCGGATTGCCCGCGCCATTAACTTCGATTCGCAGTTCCTTGCCGGCGCGGAAGAACGGGATCCGCTTGGCATCGACCTTCACGACCGCGCCGGTCTTGGGATTGCGGCCCTGGCGCGCGCGCCGGTTCTTGACCCCGAAGCTGCCGAAGCCGCGAATCTCGATACGCTTGCCGCCGGCCAGCACGTTCGACATCGCATCGAACATCGCATTGACGATGGTTTCGGACTGCCGATGCGAGAAATTCTGATGGCGCGCGAGCAACTCCTCGATGATTCCCCGCTTGGTCATCGCCCGGGCCCCGCGGACGCGGCCTAGCGATCGCCGCCACGGCCGCGCGACGCACGGCGTTCGCCATCCTCGCGATCGAGCCGCAGCTCCTCGTTGAGGATGTCTTCCATGGAGAAGCGCGCCTTTTCGTGATCGCGCCGCAGGTACTCCTGCATCTCCTCGCGCTCTTCGTGGGCCTTGAGCGCCTTGATCGACAGGCCGATGCGCCGCTCCTTGGGGTCGAGCTGGTAGACCAGCGCATCGAGCTCATCGCCCACCTTGAACAGCGAAGAGGGCTTGTCCACCCGCTCGTTGGAGAGCTGGGAGATGTGGATGAGACCTTCGATGCCTTCCTCGATCTCGACGAACACGCCGAAGTCCGCCACCGAGCTGACCTTGCCGTGGATACGCGTGTTGAGCGGATAGCGCTCCGAGATGCTGCTCCAGGGATCCGAAGCGAGCTGCTTCACGCCCAGGCTCACGCGCTCGTTCTCCGCATCGATTCCCAGCACGATCGCTTCGACATCGTCGCCCTTCTTGAGGGCTTCGGAAGGATGGCGAATCTTCTTGGTCCACGACAGATCGGAGATATGCACCAGGCCGTCGATGCCGGGTTCGATTTCGATGAAAGCGCCGAAGTCGGTGATCGACTTGACCTTGCCCTGCACGTGGGTGCCGACCGGATGCTTCTCGGCAAGCGCCACCCACGGATTGGGTTCGGTCTGCTTGAGTCCGAGCGAGATACGGCGATTGGCCTCATCCACGCCCAGCACCTGCACTTCGACGTTGCTGCCCTCGGCGACGACCTTGGAGGGATGCACCGCGCGCTTGGACCAGCTCATCTCGGAAACATGGATGAGCCCCTCGACGCCTTTTTCGAGTTCAACGAAAGCGCCGTAGTCAGTGACGCTGACGACCTTGCCCTGGACGCGGGTTCCCGGAGGATAGCTCTCGCTGACCTTGGTCCACGGGTCGGGCTTGATTTGCTTCATGCCGAGCGACACGCGCTCGCGTTGCGGATCGTACTTGAGGACGACTACGCGGACTTTCTCTCCGACCTTGAGCACTTCGGAAGGATGCGAGAGACGGCCCCACGACATATCGGTGATATGGAGCAGGCCGTCGAGTCCGCCGAGATCGATGAATGCGCCGTAGTCGGTGATGTTCTTGACGGTGCCTTCGAGGATGACGCCTTCCTCGAGGACCTTGAGGGTCTGTTCCTTGAGCGAGGCGCGCTCGCGCTCGAGCACGCTGCGGCGCGACACGACCACATTGCCCCGGGCGCGGTTGAACTTGAGGATCTGGAAGCGGCCGCGCTGGCCGACGTAGCGGTCGAGGTTGCGCGCCGGACGGATGTCAACGTGCGAACCCGGCAGGAACGCGGGCACGCCGATATCGACCTTGAGGCCGCCTTTGACCTTGCCAAGGATCACGCCTTCGACGGCGGTCTCGCTCTGGAAAGCGCGGTCGAGCTCGCGCCAGATTTTGAACTTCTCGGCCTTGGCGTGCGAAAGCATCACCGTACCGTTCTCGGTCTCGGTGCCCTCGAAATACACGTCCACCTCATCGCCCTCCTTGACCGACGGGGTGCCGTTCGCGTCGAGGAATTCGGTGAGAGGGACCTGCCCTTCGCACTTGTAGTTGATGTCGATGATGACGTTGTCGCGAGTGATCAGCATGACCCGGCCGACGAGGACATCGCCCGGGCGCGGCGCCTTCAGGCTTTCTTCCATCAGCGACTCAAAATCATTTTCTCCTCCGAGCTTGTCGGGCAAAACTTTCTCCATTTAGTGGGACCTTCCGGGGAACTTCGAGGCTGGTGCGAAACTTACAACCGGGTTAGCCGCGTTTCAACCCCTTGCGAGCGCGGGTTTCGGCGTAGATTCGCGATTTCATTACATCTACCACTTGCGCGGCATCGAGACTGGTGGAGTCAATCAGCACCGCGTCGTCGGCGCGCTTGAGCGGCGCCAGGGCGCGCCCTCGATCGCGCAGGTCACGTTCGCGGAGCTGTTGGAGGACTTCTTGCAGTGTAGTGGTAACGCGTTTGGCAGCCAACTCCTCGTAGCGACGCCGCGCCCGCACGTTGACATCGGCCTCCAGGAAGAACTTGAATTCAGCGTCGGGGAACACCGCGGTGCCGATATCGCGTCCTTCCATCACAACCCCGCCATGTTCGCCTATCGCGCGCTGGAGATCGCGCATCCGCGTGCGTACCACGCCCAGCGTCGAAAGCCGCGAAGCGAGATCACCGATGGCGGGGTCGCTGGTTTCCTGCGAGACATCCCTGCCATCGAGCATGATGCGTTCGCCGTTGAAGTCGATGCGAGCGGAATCGAGCACCGTCCGCATGCGCGCTTCGAGGTCGGGCGCATCGGGGTCGATCTTCATTTCCCGCGCCTTGATCGCGACCGCCCGATACATCGCGCCCGTGCTCAGGTACACGAAGCCCAGCGCGCGCGCCAAACCGCGCGCGGCGGTGGACTTGCCGGAACTGACGGGACCGTCGATCGCGATGACGGGGCGGTCGCGCTTCACTGGAGCTTCTCGCGCATCTTGCGCCCGCGGTTGAACAATTTTTCGAGCGCGTCGATATCGCCCGCTTCAATCATCCGTTCGAACTCGTGAAAGGTCGCGCCGAATAGTTTCATCGCGGCCTTGAGCGCATCGCGATTGGTCACGAAAATGTCGCGCCACATTTCCCACGACGACCCGGCCAGCCGCGTCGTGTCGCGCAGCCCGCTTGCGCCGAACTCCGCCGCCCACAGGCCCGCGACGTGCTCATCGAGCAGCGCGGCGGCGAGCGCGCTGGAGAGGATCTGCGGCAGATGGCTGGCGCGCGCGAGGAGGGCATCGTGCAGGTCCGGGTCCATCCGCTCGACGCGCGCACCGGTCGCTTTCCAGAGCTTCTCGATTTTCACGATCGCGGGCTCGGTGCTCTTCGCCGAAGGCGTAACGATCACGCGCCGATCGCGGAACAGCTCCTCGTCGCCGGCGACCGCGCCGGTGGTTTCCTTGCCCGCGACCGGATGCGCCGCGACCAGGGTCATGGGCGGCTCGATGAGCGGTTCCAGCGCGCGCACCACCCATCCTTTGACGCTACCCACGTCGGTAATGACCGCATCGGGAGCCAGATGCGGAAGCATCTTCTCCAGTGTCGCGCGCATCGTGACGATCGGCACCGCGAGCATCAGGAGGTCGGAGCCGCGCGCCGCTTCGGCGGCATCGCGCGAGGCGACATCGATCATCCCGCGCGCCTTCGCGATATCGAGGTTGGCCTCGGTTCGCCCGAACCCGATGATTCGATCGACCAGCCTGCGACGTTTGGCGACCAGCGCGAGCGATCCGCCGATCAGGCCGACGCCGGCGATGGTCATCTGTTTGAAGAGTCGCGGCATCAGGTTGGAATTCCGAGCTGCGGCGGACTGCCTTCGCGGGACTTGAGGCGCACGGCACTCAGGACCAGGTTCCCAATGGAGACCCAAAGCAAAACCACCAGCGGCCAAATGACATAGTTCATGTTGACCATTAGCCCGCGCGCGTGCATCGCCTGGACGGCAAATACGCCCACGTCCAGGAGCACCACTGCGTACGCGAAAAAGAAAAACGGAGCCCGAAGACCGCGATTGAACTTCTCGGAACGAATCCAGGCAATGACATTCATCAGGCCCCAGATGAAGGTCGCCATGATGGGCATGAGGAAGAGGCCTTCGAACTTGCCACCGTAGCCGTCAATCTTGCCGCTGAAGTTCCAATGCATCGGCATCGCCTCGGGGGCCGACGGCCACAGAAGAATGGCGATCGCGAACATGGCGCCGATGATCAACCATCCGGGCGAAACGATTTTCCAGTAACCCTTCATTCCTGGGTCCGCGTGCTCACGCGGCGGACGAAAAGATCTCCTGCAACGCCACTACCAGCTTCCGGTTTTCTTCGGGCAGGCCGACGCTGATTCGCACGTGGCGCGGATAGCCGTAACCCTGCATCGGGCGCACGATCACGCCCTTGCGCAACAGCTTGTCGTAAACCGCGCGCCCATCGCCGACATCCACCAGCAGAAAATTTCCGTGGCTGGGAACGAATGGAATCCCGAGCCGGCGAAATTCCGTTTCGAGATAATCCATCCCCTCGGCATTGACGCGCAACGTCTCCGCGATGTGCGCGCGATCGTCCATCGCGGCGACCACCGCGACCTGCGCCAGCGAAGTGACGTTGAAAGGCTGGCGAACGTTGTTGAGCAGCCGGATTATCTCCGGGCGCGCGACCGCATAGCCGGCGCGCACCCCGGCGAGTCCGAAAATTTTCGAGAACGTGCGCAGCGTCACGATCAGCCGCTGGCCATCGTGGTCCTGCAGCGAATCCGGATACTCCGGGTCGCGCACGAACTCGAAGTACGCCTCATCCGCGACGATGACGACATCCGGCGGAACCTTGGCCAGGAAACGCTTCCACTCCGGGCGGCGATAGATGGTGCCGGTGGGATTGTTGGGATTGCCGAGAAAGACCAGGCGCGTGTGGGCGTCGATTTGCGCCGCGATCGCATCGAGGTCGTGCGAATAGCCGTCGCTGGTGGGCGCGATCCTCGACGTGCCGCCGGCGGCGGCGGTCGCCAGCGGATAGATCGCGAACGCGTGGTCCGAGAACACCGAGTTCAGGCCCGGCCGTATAAAGAGGAAGGCCAGCAGGTTGATGACTTCGACCGAGCCGGATGCGGCGAAGATGTGCTCGACGGGCAGCTTGTGATGCTCCGCGATCTTGCGGCGCAACTCGTAATTGGCGCCGTCGGGGTAGCGGTTCAGGTCAGCCAGCGCCGCCTTGATCGCCGCGACCGCTCGCGGCGAAGGCCCGAGAGGGTTCTCGTTGGATGCGAGCTTGATCGATTCGCTGATGCCGAGTTCGCGCTGGAGCTCCTCGGGAGGTTTTCCCGGCTCGTACGGCGCGATGGCGGCGACGGAGGGCAGGACCAGGTCTTCGATTTTTGCCAAGCGAATGCGATCGACGACGCTACGCGGCGACCGATCTGCCCTCAGGATACGATCCGAGGACTTTCAAAAAAAGAGCTTTGCGCTCGAGCGCTTTCAGCGCGCGTTTGACCCTGGGGTCATCGCGATGGCCGCCGAAATCGACGAAGAAGATGTATTCCCACGGGCGCGATCGCAGCGGCCGCGACTCGATCTTGGTGATGTTGATTCCGTTGCGGGCGAACAGGCTGATCGCCTCGTGCAGCGCGCCGACCTTGTCGCGCACCGCGAACAGCACGGTGGTCTTGTCGGAGCCGCAGCGTTCCACGGGACGCTTGCCGATGACCAGGAAGCGGGTGGTGTTGGTGGCGACATCCTGGATGTTCTCCGCCATTACCTTGAGGCCGCTCGCTTCGAGCGCCGCGGTCGAGCAGATGGCGGCGCACTCGGGATGCTGCGCGGCATACTGGGCGGCGAGCGTGTTTGACGCCATCGCTTCGAGCTCGCGCCCCGGGAAGTTTGCCGACAGGTAAAGGCGGCACTGGCCGAGAGATTGCTGGTGCGAAACGATCTTCTTGACGAGCTCCCGGTCGCCGTCGATTGAACCGATCGCGTGGCGGACCGGCAGCAGGATTTCACCGACGATTACCAGCGCCGAATCGATGAGCAGATCGAGGGTGAGCGTAATCGTGCCTTCGGTGGAATTTTCCACCGGCACGACGCCGAAGTCGGCGCGTCCGTTGTCGAGGGCCTGGAAGACCCCTGCGTGGGTCATCTCGGGAACAAACTCGACGCTGGAGCCGAAGCGCATCCGCGCCGCCTCGTGCGAATAGGTCAGCGGCGGGCCCAGGAACGACACCCGCGGCATATGCTCGAGAGAGCGGCAGGCGGAAATGATCTCGGTGAAGATGCGTTTGACCTGCTCGGCCGAAAGCGGTCCCGGATTTTCCGCGATCATGCGCTGGTAGATGGCGCGTTCCCGCGAAGGGACGTAGACGACGTCGCCGGTGGTCTGCTTCAGCTCGCCGACCTGCTCGACGATCCCGGCCCGCATCGAGACCAGGTCGAGGATCTTGCGATCGAGCTCGTCGATTCGATCGCGCAGGCTTGCGAGCGAAGGCTTCTCTACTTCCGATTTTTTTGCGGCACGCGGCATAAGAGGCGGATTGGTTACCGAATCGGCGCGGCGTTTTCAACGCCGTGGCGCGTGATGTACGCGTTGCCCATCGCCGCGAACTTGCGCTCGCGCGCGCGGCGCAATTCGGCGGGCGTGAGCTTTTTCAGGCGTTCGAGATGGCGCGCGATTGCGACGCCGAGGGTATGCGCAGCTTCGGCGGGAGCGGTGTGCGCGCCGCCCACCGGTTCGGGAATGATTTCGTCGATCACGCCCAGCTCCAGCAGGTCAGGCGCAGACAGCTTCAAGGCCCTGGCCGCTATCGCCACGTTCTCCTCGGTGGCCTCGCGCCACAGGATCGCGGCGCAGCCTTCGGGCGTGATGACCGAGTAGCAGGCGTTCTCCTGCATCAGCACCACGTTGCCGACGCCGATGGCCAGAGCGCCGCCGGAACCGCCTTCACCCACGACGCAGGTGACGATCGGCACCTCGAGCCGCGCCATCAGTTCCAGGTTGCGGGCGATCGCTTCGTTCTGTCCGCGCTCCTCGGCGCCCAGCCCCGGGTCGGCGCCCTGGGTATCGACAAAAGTGATAACCGGCAAGCGAAAGCGGTCCGCGAGTTCGAAGACGCGGGCAGCCTTGCGGTATCCCTCCGGCCTGGGAGAGCCGAAGTTGCGCTTGATTCGATCCTGGGTGGATTTGCCGCGTTGCTGGCCAACGATCGCGACTTCGTGTTTACCGAAGTAGCCTATCCCCGCGACGATCGCGCCATCGTCGGCGAAGCGGCGGTCACCATGCAGCTCGAAAAATCCGCTGACGAGCGCATCGATGTAGTCGAGCGTCTGCGGGCGTGCGGAATTGCGCGCCAGGCGCACGCGCTCGATTGCGCTCAGGCCCGGGTCTTCGGCTGCCGCAGGGGTGGCCGGAGCCTTCGCCCAAGACTTCAAGTGATGCTTCAGGTTCTTCTTCGCGTGCCCGTTTCGCTTCATGTCGGCCATCTTTCATTGCGCCCCGGCGAAGAAATCGTCGAGCAGCTTCCCAGCCTGCTTGGCATCGGCCTTCGGGTCAAGCCATACGATCTCGGGATCCGCGCGAAACCAGGTGAGTTGTCGCTTGGCGAGGCGGCGCGACTCCCGTTTGGCGATCTCGGCGGCTTCGACGAGCGACACCTGGCCCTCCAGGTGTGCCGCGATTTGCTGGTAGCCGATCGACGCAAGCGGTGGGCGATCGAAGCGATAGCCGGCGGCCTTCAGCCGCCGCACCTCGTCGATAAGACCATCGGCGAGCATCTCGTCGAATCGGCGATCGATCGCCTGGTAGAGCTCGGTGCGTTCGACCGAGATCCCGATGGTCAGACTCTGGAACGGGCGATTGGAAAAAGCGTGGCGCTCCTGGTGCGCACTGATCGGCTCGCCGGTGAGCTCGTATACTTCGAGCGCACGCGTGATTCGGTAGAGGTCGTTCACTCCGATTCGTCGCGCCGCCGCAGGATCGACTTCACGCAGGCGCTCGTGGAGCCGAGGGATTCCGTGCTCGGCCGCGATTTGGGCAAGACGCGCGCGAATCTCCGGCGATGCGGCCGGACCCCGGAAGATCCCGCCGCGTAGAGCGCGAAGGTACAGGCCGCTGCCTCCCACCACCAGCACGCGCCGACCGCGCGCGGCGATCTCATCAATCGCTTCGCGCGCGAGTTTTGCGAAGCTCGCGACATCGAGCGGTTCGTCGGGTGAACGGATGTCGATTAGATGATGCGGCACGCGCCGGCGTTCCGCTTCGGAAGGCTTCGCGGTGCCGATATCCATCAGGCGGTACACCTGGCGCGAATCGGCGTTGACGATCTCCGCGCCGAGGCTCTCGGCGAGCTCGAGGGCGAGCGCGGTTTTGCCCGCGCCGGTGGGGCCGACGATGAACGCGATGCGAGTTGGTGTTGCAGTCATCGGATGCGGCGGCGAGCCGCCCGCCACTACTAGCGGCGGAACATGCGTTCGATTTGGCCGCGCGGAAAGCGGATATGGACCGGGCGGCCGTGTGGGCAATTGGTTTTGAACTCGGTGCGGTCGAGCTCTTCGAGCAGCGCGTGAATTTCCGGCAGCTCCAGCACGCGGCCTACTCGTACCGAGCCGTGACACGCGAGCGTCTTCAGCAAATCCTCGAATGCGGACTGACCGCTGAGGCGCCATCCGCTGTCGCCCATGCTGTCGATCATATCGGAGAGCAATTTCGCGCCACCTTCGGTGCCGAACACCGCCGGTGCGCCCTTGAGCAGCAGGGAAGCGGGACCGAACGGCTCGATATCGAAACCCATCGCGCGCAGTTCCGGAACAGCAGCCTGGATCTGCGATGCGCGCGCGGGGTTAAGTTCGATGGTGACCGGGGTGAGCATCGCCTGGGTCTTGATTCCGCCGTCGCGGAGTTGCGCCCGCAGCTTCTCGAACGTGACGCGCTCGTGCGCGGCGTGTTGATCGACCAGCAACATCCCATCATCGCCTTCGAGTGCGATGTAACCCGCGAACAACTGCCCAACCAGGCGCAAATGCGAGTACGACGGGACCGAGGCTTGCGCCGCGGCGGCATTCTCGGGGCGCGTGAAGCCAAGTCCGAGCGGGCGCTGCGTCGCGGGGGCCGCGTTCGCATCGGCGACCAGTCGCAAGGCTCGCGCCGTTTCCGGTGCAGCCGGAACCATCGGCATCGCTTCCGCAACCGAAGCTGTGACTGCCCCGCCGGGTTGCGATGCGGGCGCCGGCCGCGGAACATCGACGACCTGCAACGGCGCGGCGGCCGGTTCGGTCTGATCCGAGAGCCGGTCGCGCAGCGATCGGTACACGGTTTCGAACACGGCGCCCGAATTTCGAAAACGTACCTCGGTCTTCATCGGATGCACGTTCACATCGACGTCTTCGTGCCGCAGCTCGACCGCGAGCACGATCGCCGGATGGCGCCCGCGAGGCATCAGGGTCTGGTACGCCTGCGCGATCGCGCGGGTGAGCAACTTGTCGCGCACCGACCGGCCGTTGACGAAAGTGAAGACGAGCCGCGGCGTCGCGAACGACTCCTGGCTCATCGTGGCGAGACCTCCCACCCGGATACCGTCGCGCGCCGCCTCGAACGCGAGCATCTGTGCCGCAAGCTTGGGGCCGAGAATCTGCCGCACCCGCTCCAGCATCGAGGCCGCGCGCGGCAGATCGAAAATCGTGCGCCCGTCAGCGGATAGCGTGAACGCCACGCGATGGTTCATCAGGGCCAGGCGCTGGAGCGTCTCGGCCACCGCGCCCTGTTCGGTCGGCACGGTCTTGAGGAACTTGAGCCGCGCGGGAGTATTGAAGAAGAGGTCGCGAACGTCGATTTGTGTGCCGGGCGCGATAGCGCAATCGCGAGTCGTTTCCACATCGCCACCGGTCGCGAGGATTTCGACGCCGGCGGGATCCTCGGGGCGGCGCGTCCGCAACGTCATCCGCGAGACGCTGGCGATCGACGCGAGCGCTTCGCCGCGAAACCCGAGGGTGCGAATCGCCGCCAGGTCGGCGGCATCGCGGATCTTCGAGGTGGCATGGCGGCGCAGCGACAGGATCGCATCGTCGCGGCTCATCCCGCATCCGTCGTCCGACACCGCGATACGACCGCTACCGCCGCGCTCGATGGCGACATCGATACGATGCGCACCCGCATCGAGAGAGTTTTCCACCAATTCCTTGACCGCCGAGGCCGGCCGCTCGACCACTTCGCCCGCTGCGATTTGGCTTGCGACCTGCTCGGGGAGGATGTGAATCAGCCGCCCCGCCATAGTCCTGCTAGACAATGCGGCTTTTGATTCCGTTACTCAAGCGGCGCGGCGCGGGAGGAAGCGATTGGGACGGCGAGGGCATGTGCGATGCCCAATTGAACCATGCGCGCGATTCTGGAAAGCTTTGCGCGCCTTCGCCATGTTGAGAAAAATCGCCATCTGCTGCGCACTGCTCCTGTTTGCGGCCGGAGCGTCGTTCACATATGCGGACGTAAGAATCGGAGTCGGCTCGGTCGGGCCTATCTCGCCGCAGACCGAAACCGATATCGACAACCTGGTCGCCAAGCTTCCCGGCGTGACCGCCGTGCCGATTCAGCCGCCGGGCGATGTCGATGCCTGCGTGAAGCGGTTCGTCGCGGGCGAGAAAGACGACCAACTCGACGCCGTGATGGTCGTGAGCCTGCCGACCGACTCATTTCACACCGAGCAGGAAGACAAGCAGGTCAGGTTCACCGGGACCTACGAAATCTGGACGCTCAACCTCTCGACCCTCGCCGAAGATCGGCACGCATTCACCTTCAGCGATACGGAAACCGTGTCGGGTCCGGCAGCAGCGATCCTTTCGATTCCCGCGCAGCTATTCGTGGAGCGCGCCACCGGCAAGAAGCTGCTTTCGAGCAACGCGTGGCAGGCATACGAAGCCGTGCAAGCGCGTGTCGAGGCCAAGCTGATCGCGGCCACCAAGCTCTACCTCTCTACTTCGACCCTGGGCCAGACGCAGCCGCTCAACATGATGACCTGTGCGAAGGCGCTGGTGGATCGCGGCGATGCGGACACGGCGCTGGCGGTGTTCAGGGCCGCGGGCGTGGATAATCCGCAGGTGCATCAGCTGATGGCCGAAGCGCAGGCAAAGATGAAGCGCGCCAAGGCCGAGGGACTGCTCGGCAAGACGCTGGGTGCGATGGCGGGGGGCGATGCGCACGAAGCATCGGCAATGCTCTCGCAGTACGAGAGCGCGCCCGAGACTGAACCGGGGCGGGCTCGCGAAATAACCCAGGCGCTCGCCGTGGAGCCGGACCATCGTTCGGAGTTCGCGTATCGCAAGGTGCTGGTCAGCGATGTGCCGTCACTCGATCACGCGGCGTTCGTCGCGATGATGTCGCAGATGGTCGCCGACATTACCGGCACCGCCCCTGACGACGTGATCGTGACCGCGAAAGACGTGACTATCGAGGACAAGAAGGCAACCGAGGGGGTCAAGAACTCGCTCGATGCGTACGCGAATGCGCTCGGCAAGGCGGCGTGGCTGATGAGCCTCAAGTGCGGCTGCGATGCGGCGGCGCGGCTTAGCGCGGATCCCTCGGGAGTAACGCTGCTGCGGGCGCGGTTTGCGCCCTCTTTCACGCGGGCCGAGGTCGGGCTACCCTAGACGATTCAAATTCCTTCGAAGCGAAGACATCCATATGAGAAGCTGTGCAATTTGCGGCAAGGTGCCGTCGGTCGGCAACAACGTCAGTCACGCCAACAACAAGTCCAAACGGCGATGGGAGCCGAACCTGCAGGAAGTTCGCGCGCGGGTGGGGCAGGCGGTGAAGCGAATCCGCGTCTGCACCCGATGCATCCGCGCGGGAAAAGTCCAGAAAGTCGCGTAGTTCGCGCGCCTCTAGCCGGGCAGGACGAATGCCCGGTTGGATAGCTCTTTAGAGGGCAGCACCTGGAGTGCTTCCTCGCGATAACCCACGTCGCGCAGCAACGCGAATACATCTCCTCCCGCCAGCGGTTTCCATCCGAGATTCTGCTCCACGATCATAAAGCCGGGCCACAAGGAACGATCGCAGTCCTGGAAGTATCGATTCAGGACTTTGAACTCGGCGCCCGCGATTTCCAGCCACGCGCCGGAAATCTTCGTCACGCCGCTCTCATGGACCAGGTCCTTCAATGGAACGCACTTCACCGGCTCGCCGCCCGGATCCTTTGTAAGCACGCTGCGTCCGGCAGAGTTGTCCGTCTCGGGAGGGGAAAGGTTCGCGATTTCGTGGCGATCGGAAGCGGCCACGTTGAAGGCGCGCACGTTCCTCACCTGGTTCATCTCCAGATGTTCGCACAGCCTTCGGAACAGGTCTGGAGCAGCTTCGACCGAAACCACGGTGCCTTGCGGCCCTACCAGGCGCGAGGCAATCAAGGCGACGAAACCGACGTGCGCCCCGACGTCCAGAAAAGTGTCACCCGGATGAAGGTGCCGCGCGAGGAATTTGAATTCGTTTATGTCCCACAGCTGGGGCCAGAAGAGCAGGCCGCCTTGCACCCAGTCGGCCGGGTCGAGTTTCATCTTGAAGCCCATCACGTCCGCTACCACCACGCCGCGGGGGCGGCGCAGGTAGAACTTCCGCGCGAGCACCGCGAACCGTACGGCGCCTCGCGTTCGCGGAAGCCGCCGCGTTACGCGCAGGAGAAAATCGAGTTCGCGGCCCGGACGTTCGATCTCATTCATGTTTCGGCATCAGCAAATGCGGCAGGAGGGAGGCAGGTTCAGCCACGACCTGAACCCGGGCCCGCCGCCTGGAACAACGCGTCGAGTTTGTCCGGAGGACGCGCGATTACGGCGCGTCCCGCACGCATCACGATCGGCCGCTGCATCAGTTCCGGATGCTCGAGCAGCAGCGCCACGACCTTCTCGGTGGTGGTGTAGTCCTCGACTTTGAGCTTCAATTCTTCGAACCGCTTGTCCTTGCGAACCAGGTCGGCGGGCGGATTTTCCAGCATCGAGAGGATTTTCTCCAGCGTCGCCCGGTCGGGCGGGGTCTTCAGATATTCGACAAGGTCGAACTCGACCTTGCGGTCGCGCAGCATCTGCAGCGCACCGCGTGAATTGCCTCAGCCGGGGTTATGATAGATGGTCGTTCGCTCCATGCTTTCCTCGCGCGCGGTATTTGATAAGCATAAGCGGCGCCCCTCGGGGCGATCAAACGGGGACGGGCCGCGAAACCGCGAAGGGCAAGACTAACAATGCGTGCGACGTCGGCGATCAAATCTCTTCTATTCGGATTCCTGGTTGTGGCAATGCTTGCGGGCACCGCGGTCGCGATGCAGTTCAGTTCGGCGCGGGTGAGCGGCGACTTCGTGTACGTAGGCGGCGCTCCCGCGGACAATCGCCAGCTTCATTTCCAGAACCGCGCATCGGGAGACATGTTCGTTGCGCCGACTGACGCGAAGGGCGAGTTCTCGGCCTACCTGCCCCCGGGCCTTTACGATCTTCGCGCCGAGCGCGGAGTGGTCCTCAAATCGAGGGTCCTGGTCGTCGGCAACGACGACTTCAGTATCGGTACTGTGGTGGAACCGGCGCCGCTCGACGTGCGCAAGCCCTTTGAGCGGCAGAGCGTCGTACCGCCCATCGTGCAAAGCGCGGCGCCCGGAACCGCGAACATGGCGGGACGCCCGATGGAATCCTTCTCGAAGGGGCACACCCTGGTTCAGTTGCTGTACGGACCGGCCAAGGCGCTGCCGCCGATTCCCGAGCCGCAGCCCGCCATCCCTGCGGCGCCCACCGCGGAGTCATCGCCGGTAGTACCCGAGCCTCCTCCGGTGCATCTCAACCAATAGCGTTTCCCGCGGGGACCGGCCGCGGACCGACCTGATGAATTCGTCGACCGAACGCCCGCAGGCGCTTGAGGCGATCGAGCGCGAATCGCGCGCGATCGCGTTCTCGATGGCGTCGGAGTTCGGAACCGGAGCACTGCTGCGCGCTCTGGCTGCATCGAAACCCGGCGGCGCGTTCCTGGAGTTGGGAACAGGCACGGGAATCGCGACGGCGTGGATTTTGGACGGCATGGATGCGGGTGCGATGCTGGAAACCGTGGACAGCGAGGGACGGTACGTCGAAGTTGCGAAGCGTCATCTGGGTGGTGATCGGCGAGTGACATTTCATGTTGAGGATGGGGTAGCGTTCCTCAGGAGTCTCGAAGGGCGTTGGTTCGATTTCATCTTTGCCGACACCTGGCCCGGCAAGTTTGATCGGCTCGATGAGACGCTCGCGCTGCTCAAACGCGGCGGGCTTTACGTGATTGACGATCTGCTGCCGCAGCCAAACTGGCCCGACGGTCACGGGCCGAAAGTCGAAGCGCTGCTCGCAGATCTCAACCGCCGGCCTGATCTCATCGTGAGCAAATTGGACTGGGCGTCAGGCATCGTGGTCGCGACCAAGCGATAGCGACTAGCTGTCCTTCTCATCCGGTCCGCAACGGACGCCCCTCTCCCTGGACAAGGGCTTTCAGCCTGAACTCACGGGTTTAGATCGATTTGTGGAGAGCTTCCTCAGTGGCGTTTCCGCCGCTCGGGCCATCGGCCCCAACTCGAAGTATGAAATAGTCTGCGACCAGTCCACCCACAACAATCAGCACAAGAGAAATCGCGACGGGGAGAGCTTTGGGGTCCGCGATCAGGACCTTCGTTGGACGGACACTGAGCAGGTACAGGTTGGTTAGAACGTTTCCGACGAGCGCATTTTGCACAACTCCGGCCCAGATGTTCCTGGTCAAGTGAACAACCACGCCGGTTACAAGGAACGTCGCGAAAAGGTTCGCCAGAACCACCCGAGCACCAACGATGTCTCCTGCAATAGTCCCGGCTCCCGGCTCGGCCAGGGTGACAGCGTGGAATGCAGTCCAGGCAATGGCGGTGCCGAGGATACCGACCACCGCTCCGAAGTCTTCTTCAAGGCGAAATTGGAAGTAGCCGTAGAACACGAGATCCTCGATGAAGCCGACCGAGAGACCGGTCGCCACCAGCACCGTCAGGACGCGCATCTCCGGGAGGACGAATGTCCCACGCGCAAAAAAACTTGTGACGCGAAACAGGCCTACACAACCGATTACGAAACCAAGGAGAATTGAGAGAACGCAATTCTTAAGGGTCAGTCCGACGGCGTAGAATGATCGTCTTCGCCTGATGAACCCGAGGGCAGCCAGATATACGAGCACGTAGCAGATCGTCACCAGCTGGCCAGCTTGCTGGTACCCATAGCGGGGAGAAACGAACGTCAGCATCACGCCGAGCGTCGCGATGAGGGCAAGTACACAGAGGCTTGCGATCCAGGTCTCGCGCGACGGGCGAAATGGCACTCGAGAGGTCACTGCGGAATTCACGTACCCGCGTTGAGGTTCGGCCTACTTTCTGGCGGTGCCGCGGGCGGACAAGGCTCGCGGCTCGTCACTGCTCAAGTATCCTTCGAGCTTGCGCGCGAGGTCCGGTGACAACGTCTTGAGCACACCACATTCGCGCGAGGCAAGGTCGCGGCGGCCTTCGTCCGCATAGATCATTCCCAGGTCGTAGTGCGCGCTGGCGAAGTCGGGCCGCAGCTCTACCGCGCGGCCAAATGCCGCGATCGCGTCGTTCTGCTTGCCATCGTCGATCAGGCACAGGCCGCGTCCCCACCAGGCCTCCGCGAAACGCGGATCGAGGTCGACCGCCTTCTTGAAGAGGTTGAGACCCGTATCGCAGTCCGCCAGCCGCCACGATGCGAGCCCATCGACGTAGTAGTCGTTGGCGGTCGCGGTGCGATGCGGATGACGCCATTGCGCGAAGGTGCGCGGGTCGTTGCTGTCGAGGGTCAGGATGCGTTCGAGGGGCACCGCGAAGTTGAGATTCTCACCCTCTTTCATGAATGCCGTGGCAACGCCGATTACTTCGCCTTGCGCATTCAGCACCGGGCCGCCACTTGAGCCTTCCGAAATCGCGGCGGTGATTTGCAGCGTGGCGGGTTCCAGGTCCGCCTGTCCGGCGCGCTGCTCCGGAACCGCGGACACGATCCCGTCGGTCACGGTTTCATCGAGTCCCAGCGGACTGCCCATCACCATCACGCGATCGCCTACCTGTGGGCGTTCGGTTGCGACCGGCAAATACGGCGTGTCGTCGTCGGAGAAGATCAGCAAGCGCGCCAGGTCGGACTTGGGATCGTCGGCGAGAATGACCTCGACCGGCAGGACTTTACCGTCGATGGTGTGTACCTTGGCCGATGCCGCGCCCTCGATCACGTGATGGTTCGTCAGGATCTCGCCGGTGCGGCTCACGAAGAATCCGCTGCCGAAGCCGAGCTCGCGGCCGTGCTGACCGTACACGACTATCGTGACGACCGCGGGGCGCGCGCGCTTGATGACCGCGCCGAGATCGCCGGAGGGCTGCGCGGTCGCGATCGGTGCGGCCGGTTTCGAGACGGCATGGCCCGCGCGGTGCTGCCAGAGCAGGAGCGTGATGGTTGTTACCGCAAGCGCGGCCGTCGCAGTGCGCCAGGCATGGTTCGCGATTCTCCATGGCGCCGGTGCTCCGGCCGAACTCGCGGCTGGTTCGTCAAACGATGCGCCGCAGGCGCGGCAGTACAAGTCCTCGCGCGAGAGTCGCGCGCTGCCGCATCGTCCGCAGAAATTGGCGTTCAAGGAAGACACCCGGCCAACACTGCCATTCGACGCGCTTTGGCGTCGTCAGGCAAGTAGACCCGTGAGGGAAGAACGGCTTAGCCGCCGATTTGGTACATCGAACGGTCGCGGGTCGAGCGGCCTTCCAGAAGATGATGGCCGGTCGGTTTCATCTCGACGGCGCGGCGGAGGATGGCCGCGACCTCCTCCAGTTCCCGCCCCGAGCCTGACCGCAACGCCTTGCGCACGTCGAGCTCATCGTCGTTGAGCAGGCACAGGTGGAACTTGCCGTCCGCCGTCAGGCGCATCCGGTTGCAGGTGCCGCAGTAAGGCTCGCTGACCGGGCTGATAAACCCGATCACGCCCCGCGCCCGCGGCAATCGATAATTGCGCGACTCGTCGGCGAGGTTCTCGCTGGGCAACTCGGTCATCGGGCCCAGTTCCGCCTCGATACGGCGGCGGGTCTCGATGTTGGAGACGTAGCGTTTCACCGACAAGGTGGCGCATTCGCCGCCGCCCAGCGGCATCAACTCGATGAACCTGACGTGCCAGTCGCGGTCGATCGTCAGTCGCGCCAAATCGACTACGTCGGACTCGTTATAACCCGCAGTTACAACCGAATTGAGTTTGATCGGCGTCAGGCCGGCAGCTTCGGCGGCCGCGATGCCGCGCCATACGCGATCGAAATTGCCCCAGCGCATCTGCCGCTCGACGGTTTCGGGATTCAGGCTGTCGAGGTGCACATTGATGCGCGTCAAGCCGGCCTGCTTGAGCGGCTGCGCGAGATTTTCCAGGAGCATCGCGTTGGTGGTCATCGCGAGGCCCTGCACCCCATCGACCCGCGCGGTTCTTTCGACGATTTCCACCAGGTCCGCCCGGAGCGTCGGCTCGCCGCCGGTCAGCCGGAATTTCCGAAAGCCGACTTCGATGCCGGACCGAACCACCATCTCGATTTCACGAGGAGTCAGCAACTCGGGATTCGGCAGGAAACGCAGGCCGTCCAGCGGCATGCAGTAAACGCATCGCATGTTGCATCGATCGATTACCGAGATACGCAGGTAGTCGATCTCACGGTTGTAAGAATCGCGAGGCATCGAGCGATACTAATCGCGGCTGCCGAAGCGAGACAACGAGCCGCGACGCGGGCCCTGACTCTAGCTAACCTTAGCGAAGTCTTGGTGTGAAGTCTTGACTTTTATAAGCACAGAGCGCATAGGAGCACCTATGTTGCGCCGCGCTGTGCTCTTTTCGTTACTATTGTCGGCGGCTGGATGCGCTACAGCTCCGCCTGCACCCGTCGTCTGGTACATCGTTTCGCCGGTTCCGACCTCCACCTATCCGCGCGGGAACCTCAACTCGAGCGTCTCTACCTGGGAAAAGATCAAAGACTTTCCAACCGGTACGGCATGCCAGGATCAGTTGCTGGACGTTCACAACCGGATCGAGCGTCCGGTTGATTGCGTCGCGAGCAACGATCCCCGGCTCGCCCAGCGCTAGGCAAATTGCTCGGCAAACCCGGGCCAATCCTGCGCCACTTCGCACGCTGGCGCAAAACTGTTAGCCTTTCTAATGCCGCGTTCGTGGCGGCGGAACGACCGGATGTTGTCTAAACTCGTCATCGTCCTCGCGCTGGCATCTCTGGCCGCCGTTACGCTTGAGCTTCTGGGCGAGTCCGAAAATGGTGCCGTTCTTGAGCAGGAGGTAGCGGGGCAACTGGACGCGCTGCGGGAGCATCTGTTCCGGCGCTGATTTAATTTCCCCGATTTTCGAGACATGCGAATGGGATTCACGGCGTCGCTCGGCGGCGCACGCTCGGCGGGACACTGTGCCCTTGCGGCATCGTTCGCGGAAGGGTGTCCGGGGTGAGTCTTCGTTATCGGTTGTTCCGCGCACTGGCGCGAATTGATTTCCAGTACCCGTGGCTGGTGCTGGCCGCCTGCGGGGCGCTGGCCGTCTTTTCGATTTTCTATACCAGGGCGCATCTCCAGTTTCAGACCGGCCAGGAAGACCTGATTTCCGGCAACGGCCGCGACACCCGCAACTATCGCCATTATGAAGATGAGTTCCCGGACCTCGATTCGCTGATCGTGGTGGTGCGGGCGGATCGCGATCCCGCGGGCGCGGAACGGTTTGCCGATGCCTTTGCGGCGCGCCTTGCGGCGGACAAGGACAACGTCCGGAGCGTGCTTTACAAGATCGATGCGGGTGCGCTGGCCGATCGCGCGCTGCTCTACCTGGGCACCGGCGAACTCAACGAGCTGGCAAGCCATATCCGCGACTACCAGGCTGTCCTCGCCGCCTACGCGGCCGATCCGAGCCTGCAAAATTTCTTCGCCCTGACCAACGCGGAAGCGAATCGCGCGATGAGTTCGGCGCTGATGGGCTCGCTGCTCGGCGACCGGCAACCCTCGAAACCGTCGACCGGATCCGGGAGCACGATGAACCTGGGGTTGGTGGACGCGATGCTCAAGGGGATGCTGGCGCAGAACGGCGGGGCGTCGCCGTGGGACAGCCTTACCAGCATCAGTGGCCCGCAGGGTGTGCTGCGCGACGGCTACACCGCATCGGACAACGGCAAGTACCTGCTGATGAACGTGGTACGCGCCGACGAACGCGATGGTGCTCCGAATCCGATCGACGCGATCGAAAAGCACCTCGCCGCGGTTCGCGCGCAGTTCCCGGGAATCGACGCCGGCATCACGGGCGGTCCCGCGCTTGCGCGTACCGAGGAAGGCTCCACCGCGCACGATATCGCGCTCGCGTCGATCCTGGCGATTTCCAGCAACGTGCTGCTCGTGGTGATTCCCTTTGGAGGCATCGTCGAGCCGGCATTCGCGCTGATGGCATTGCTGGTCGGGGTTGCCTGGTCATTTGGGTTCACCACGATCGCCATCGGGCATCTAAACCTGCTGTCCGCCGTCTTCACCAGCATCCTCGCCGGCATCGGCATCAACTTTCCCATCCACCTGATGGCGCGATATGACGAGGCGCGCCGGGCGGGCCGCGTGACCCGCGAATCGATCGAGTTGGGTGTCGTGAACACGGGCGCGGGCGTGGTCGCCTCCGCGAGCATCATGGCGCTGGCGTTCCTGATGCCGGTGTTCAGCGATTTCCGCGGAATCGCGGAGCTGGGAATCGTTTCCGCCGGGGGACTGTTCCTGTGCCTGCTCTCGGCGTTGCTGGTCTTCCCCGCGCTTATCGCGATTCGTGACCGGCGGCGCCCGCCGCGGCTTGCTCCCACGCTCAAGCTGGTTGAGCACGAACCGCGGCTGCAACGGATATTCGCGCATCCGCGAACGATCCTGGGGGTGGTTTCGGGGGTGACCATCATCGGACTGTTCGCCGCGCGCAACATCCATTTCGATCAAAACCTGCTGAAGCTCCAGGCCGAGTCGACCGAGGCGGTCCGCTTCGAAGAGATGCTGCTCAAGGACTCGGGTCGATCGTCGTGGTTTGCGGTCTCGCTCAGTTCAAGCGAGCAGGACGCCGAACTCAAGGCAGCGCAATTTCGCAAGCTGCCGCAGGTGGCGGACGCGGAAACGATCGCGAGCTATGTCCCTGACGACCAGGCGCAGAAGCGGGCGACGCTGCGCGAGCTGCAACCGATCATGGACTCGCTCAAGGTTGCGCCGCTGGCGCAGCCCTCGAAGCCCGATCTTCTGCGCCGCGAGCTGGAGTCGCTGAATTTCAAGCTGGCGGGCGCAGGCGATCGCGATCCTTCCGGCGAAGTCGCGCGCACGGCCGCGCTGACCGCGCAGGCGATAACGAGGCTCGACTCCAATGCCGAGGCCTTCTCGCATTTCGAGAGCGCAGCCGCGAGTTCCTTTAGCGCCAAGCTGGCGCAATTCAAGCGGATGCTCGATCCGTCGGAGATCACGGTTGCCAACCTGCCGCCGGTGCTGCGCGATCATTTTATCGGCCGGACCGGAACCTACCTGGTGCAGATCTATCCGCGCGGCGACGTGTGGGAGGATGCGCCCCTCAGGGGGTTCATCAGTGCGTTGCGCACCGTCGATCCCGACGTCACCGGCCCCCCGGTGCAGGCCTATTCGATCGCCACCGTGATGCGACGCGGCTACGAGCGCGCGGCGCTGCTGGCGCTAATCGCGGTCTTCGTATTCGTGTTCCTGGATTTTCGCACCCTGCGCGACACCGCGCTGGCGACGATTCCATTGGTGTTTGGCGGAGCGTGGTTGCTGGAGACGATGGGCCTGATGGGATGGGAGTTCAATCTTGCCAACCTGTTCGCGGTCCCGATCATAATCGGTACGGGGGTGGACAACGGCGTGAACATGCTTTACCGCTGGCGCGAGGAGCGGGACAAGTCGCGCCTGATCCTGAGCACTGCAGTGGGCAAATCCGTCACCATCTCGTCGCTGACGACGATCGCGGGTTTTGCGGCCCTGATTCCGGCGACCCATCGCGGAATCTCGAGCCTCGGCTGGGTGCTGAGCCTGGGCGTGACATTTATTCTCGTCGCGACCCTGCTCGTGCTGCCTGCCACGCTCAAGATGGTGGGCGCGATGCTCAAGCGACGCGAACAGGATGCGGAAGAAGCGGGGATGGTAGCGGAGCCCCGGGCCGCGTCACGCGCGAAGCGCAGCGGGATGCTCGCGGTATTCATCGCCTGCGCGCTCGCATCGACGCCGGGAAGATCGTCGGCGCAGAGCAACGAGGCATCGAATAGCGCGGTCGATCAGGCGGAAACCTTGATCCGCGAGGCCGGCAAATCGGATCCGCCCGACAGCACCAGGATTCGCGCCGCGATCGACAAGCTGCACGAGGCTCTCAAACTCAACCCGAAGAATGATTCCGCGTACGTGGACCTGGGATTCTGTTACAGCGTGCTGCACGATGGGCCGACCGCGATCGACATGTACGTCAAGGCGACCCAGCTGAATCCCTCCGGCGCGAACTTCAAGGAACTGTCCGACATCTACATGCGGATCGGCGACCCCGAGAACGGCCTGATGGCTGCGAATGCGGGCATTGCCAAGGATCCTCACAGCGCGCCGCTCTACAACGCGAAGGGGATGGCGCTCCACGACCTGGGGCGCATCGATGAGGCCGCGACCGCGTTCCAGAAAGCCCTGGAGATCAACCCCAACTTCGCGATTGCGCGCGCGAACCTGCGCGCCCTGAACTCGGGCCCCAAGGGCCGCGGCAGCATCAGTAAGCAGGATGCCCCGTGACAGGGCGAGGATCCTCCGACCTGATGATAGGATCCCCCAACTGAGGGCTTACCGACTTGATGACGAAATAGGGGCTGGTCTTATCGAAGACATAGCCTTCGATCTGTAGCCCCTTCGATTCGTCAGCCGCCCGCGCGATTTGATTGCGCAAATCCTGCTGGCCTACCACCTCGACACGCTTGGTGGTAATCGAGCGATAGAGATCGCGCGCGTACGCGTCGTCGGGGTTGAACTCCATCTCGCCGCTCTGGGTTTCGGTGTCCAGGCGCATCGGAATCTCCCGTCCATCGAGTCGCAGAAACACGATCGTCGCATTCGGAGGCTGTTTGGAGGGGTCTATTCCTACCTGCCCGACAACGTTGAGTTCGCGGAACCGCTGCGGCATCGTGAAGGTCGGGCCGAGTCCGCCCGGCCCGCCCATCCCGGGAACGCCTGCGCCGCCCAGCGATCCGATGCTCCCGACCGAGACCCCGGAGACGCCTGCTCCGCCGAAGCCGCTACCGGCTCCCGCGCCGGGAAAAGCACTGGCGGCAGCAACGCCTGCCAGCACCAGGGCGACTGTGAGTCCCGCGCGTTTCAGAGTTCGTGAAAGCATGGCTTTACTCCTCCGAAAATTTCAGCTGCCGGTGATTGGCCGCTCAGGCTCGGCGACGCAATGGGCGCAATGGCAAATGTCGCGGAGCTGATGGTTCGTGTAGATGGTTTCGTGGCCATCAAGCCATCCGATGAACACCGCCTGTTCACCAAGCCGCGTAAGCTGGCGCATCCGCTGGCTCTGCGCGGGAATTTCGCCCTTCACGCCTCCCTGGCAGGAATCGCAGGGACAATAGCGGCGGAGGTTCTCCAACGGGAAGATGCTGTCGTGCCCGTCGGTCCACTGGACCCCGACCGCGTAGCGTCCCACTTCATTCAGCCCCTTGATCTTTGGGTTCTTTGGCTTGATAAGAGCCATAGGTACAGACTCACCGGGAAGTATATCATCCGTGTCACGCGCAAATGGAAGGTGTCTTCTCCCCGTCTGCGCCGTCATCGTTTAACCCTAATTTGTAAACCGGAGGCTCGAAGTTCATGGACGACAAAGCAAAGAAACAGGCCCTGCTCATGATTCCCTACGGACTGCAGGTGCTGGGTGCGGCGCACGGCGGCAAGGCAACCGTCGCGACCGTCAACTGGGTAACGCAGGCAAGCTTCAACCCGCCGCTGGTTGTGGTCGGAATCAAGAAGGATTCCGGATCGCACGCGATGGTGAAGGATTCGAAGGCGTTCGCGCTGTCGATGCTGGCCTCGGGACAGAAGGGAATCGCGGGGGCATTCTTCCGTCACGTCGAGCCCAAGGACGGCAAGTTCGGCGACTTCGCATACGAGACCGGCAAGAACGGCGCACCGATCGTCAGCGATGCGCCCGCAGCGGTCGAATGCGAGGTGGTGGGCTTCTACGAACTCGGCGATCACAGCATCGTGGTCGGCAAAGTGACCGAGGCGCACGCCAAGCGCGAAGCCGATGCGCTCACGATGAAGGAAACCGGATGGAACTACGGCGGATGATGCGCTGACGCCGGTGGCAGCAGCAAGCCAAAGCCCGTCAGTTCCTGGGGCGATGAAAGCCCGCGATGTTCGGCCCGTGCTTGAGCGCCTGGCCCGGCGCTCGGGCGCGGAGTTGCTCGTCAAGGAACCGCACTGGGGCGATGCGATTCTGTGCGACGCGCTCGTGCAGGCATCGGCCAACCTGGACTCCGATGCTCCGCTGCAGGCCGCTATCCATTGGTTCGAACCGAAACTATCCAGGGGGCCCAAGCTGTCGGGATGGTTCTGGTTCTGGGCGGCTGAGGCGCTCGCCGCACTCGACCTGCATCTTGCGACGCGCCGGGACGATTTCCTGGAGTACGCGCGGCAGGTCGTCACGGCATTCGAGACCACCGCGACCCGGACTTCCGACGGTGCGGTGGTGCCGCATCCGCCGGCGATGGAAGTCTGGGTGGACGTCGCCTACTTCACGGCACCCGCGATGGTTTTGTTGGGCGGCCTGGTTGGAGATGACGGCCTGATGGAGCGGGCGCTCGATCAGCTTATCGCGCATCATCGCAATCTCGTCGACCACACCAGCGGACTGTGCTGGCATGTCGCATACGTGGACAAGGGGACGCATTCGCAGTGTTTGTGGGCGCGAGGCAATAGCTGGTGGGCAATAGCCGCAACGCAGGTGGTCTGGACCCTGGGCTCGCGCGCAAGACAGCCCCGGTTCAAATCCAGGGTCGAGACCGTAAATGGCGGTCTGGCGCGCCAGCTAAACGCAATTGTGAAGCTGCAGGATGGCGGCGGACTGTGGCACACGGTGATCGATCGGCCCGACTCGTATTTTGAGTCATCGGCGGCGGCGGGATTTGCTCTGGCATTGGGCCGCGCGATTTCGCGGCGCATCGAGGGACTCGATCTTCCTCGCGCGACCGAGGCGTACCAGAAAGCGATCGCGGCAATCTGCAAGCAGGTCGACGACCGGGGCGACTTCGTGGGCGTTTCGCAGCAGACCCCGCCGGGAGACTTTGCGTTCTACAATTCGGTAGAGGTCGGAACGGCGTCGTTCGGCTCCGCGCTGTGCATGATGGCGCTGTCGGAGATGATCCGCCGCAGCCGCTAGAACGGGAGAAGCAATCGTGGCGAACAAGAAAGTCGTGGTGCTGCCGGGCGACGATGCGGCGCCGGAAGCGATGGCAGTGACGATGGACGTGCTGCACGCGCTGGAGCTGCCCATCGATTACATCGAGTTTCCTCCCGGCGAGAAATGGGTGCGCGGGGAGACCGATGCGCAGGCGCGCAAGGCGATAGATTCCTCTGACACCACGCTGTTCGGATCGACTTCGGGCAAGACCACGTCGATAACTTACCTGCGATGGGGCAAGCAGACCTACGCGAACGTGCGGCCGGCGAAGTGGTCGCCGGGGTATCGCAGCCCGATGGCGCATCCCGAGGGAATCGACTTCGTGATCGTGCGCGAAAACCTGGAAGACCTGTACCTGGGCCTCGAGGGTCCGCTGGAGAATCTCGCTCCCCTGAAGCCGCACAGTCGCATCCTGCGCGGGCCGCTGAACACCTCCGAGCGCGGCGTCTATGCGATCAAGGTGATCACCGAGCGCAACACGCGGCGCGTCGCGGACTTCGCCTGCCGGCTGGCGATGAAGCGCAAGCAGGCGGGAGGCAAGGGCAAGCTGACGTGCACATCGAAGTACAACATGCTGCGCGATGCCGACGGATTCTTCCGCCAGATAGTCGAGGAGACGGCGGCGAAGTATCCGGAGATCAAGTACGAGCAGTTCATCGTCGACGACTTCGCACGGCGCCTCGTCGCGAGTCCGCAGGACCTGGACGTGGTCGTGATGCCGAACCTGTACGGCGACATTCTTTCCGATGCCGCGGCGGGCACCCTGGGCGGACTCGGGCTCGCGCCCAGCGGATGCTACGGGGACGACTATGCGTATTTCGAATCAGTCCACGGCACGGCGCCGGACATCATGGGGATGGGGATTATCAATCCGACGGCGACGATGCTGTCGGCGGCGTTGATGCTCGACTACCTGGGTTTTGCCAACGCAGCGAACCGGTTCGAAAGCGCGGTGCGCAAGGTGTACGCGGAAGGGAAGACGCTTACCGTGGACCAGGGCGGCAAAGCGAAGACCGGTGAGTTCGCGCGCGCCGTAATCGCGAATCTTTAGGATTCGTCGCCGGAAGATTCAGGCTGCGTGTCGGGCGATCGTGCGGCGTCCGGTTTGCGGCGTGCCCACCAGAAGATGTCGCAGAATGCGCCGCACGCCGGCCAGATGACCGTGGGCGGCTCGGCGGGATCCTTCTTATCCGGTGGCTCCTGCACTGGCGATGAACCTATCTCATCGGGAGTGGTGGCGCGACAGGAATCGCCCATCGTCTGCGGGCACGGCGGCATGCTCCATTAAAAAGGACTGAAAAAAGAAGTTCCTACGCCGGGACAAGATTACCCAGGAATGCAGTCAGGCGGTCGAGGTGGCGGCGCAGCCAGGATTTTACGACCTTGCTGACGGCTGCATCGAGCTTGCCGAGCGCGAGCGCGGTCACGAAGGCGGAGATCGTTGCTTCCATCTCGCGCTGGTCGGAGGTTTTGGATGCCTTCATCCCGCGCGTCAGCGCTTTCCTTAGATCTGCGGCGCCGCGCTTCAGATGGGTTTTCTCGAGACGCTTCAGTGACGCGATGGTCGAGCGCAGATCCTTGACCTCGGCCTCGTTGTAAGCGCGTTCCTTGTCGATCAAATCGATCGCATGCACCAGCATCCCGACCAGCGACATCGCCTGGTTTTGCGCGTAGGGCGAAGTCAACTCGGGGACGAGAGTTTGTATGACCGTGCCCTGCAGGCCGGTGAGCAATTCCTTGAGGGTCGGATGCAGCATCGTCAGACCAACTCCAGTTGCATCGCGATGTCGCCGACAAGGGCCGGCAACAGTATCTTCAGAAGCGGCATCACGGAGTCCGAAGTTCGTCCTTCGACGAAGTCGCGGATTCCGGTGAGGCAGATCACCGCCATCTTCGCGTCGCCGAGCACCTGGTAAAAGCGCAGCCGTTTACGATCGATCGCCTGGCCTGATTTTTCCTCGTAGAGGCGGTAGAAGGCTTCGCGCTCCATCAGCCCCGCCGCGATATCGTCGCGGCCCCAAAAACGCATCGATGCCCACGCAAGATCCTCGATCGGATCGCCGAGATGCGCCATCTCCCAGTCCAGCATCGCGATCATGCCGTTGTCATCGTAGAGATAATTCCCCGAGCGAAAGTCGCCGTGCACCAGCGTGATGCGGTCCGCCACGACCGGGTTTGCCGCCAGCCATGCGAACGCGGCATCGAGCAGCGCGTGATGCTCACCCATCCGGTCGCGATGGTAGATTTCGGTCCAGTGCGCGGTCTGGGTGCGGGCAGGTTCCGCCAGGTCTTTGGGCTCACCGAGAAATGCCAGCCCCAGAGCGCGGTAATCGAGCGACTGCAGACGAACCAGCTCGTCGAGAAATTGTTGCGCGATCTTCTCGCGGAGCGCCGCCGGTTCGGTCGCGGGGAAGGCGCCGCTGGAGGTGCGCCCGGCCGCCCGATGCATCACGAAGAAGGGCCGGTCCATTACCGCGGGGTCAAGCTCTAGGAAAAGCGCTTCGGGAACGTGCAGGCCGGCCTTGTTCATCGCGTCGATAACGCGGAATTCGCGCTCGCGCTCTGATTTCAGCAACCCCCCGGTCGGGTCGCGCCGTCCGATCATCGGCCGGCTGTGCGCTTCGCCGTTTTCGTTCCATTCGAGATCGAAGGCATAGGTTTCGCGCGAGGAGCCGCCGGCGATGCGCTTCAACCCAACGACACGAACGTCCCGTGCGTGCGGCATTTTTCGCCGCAGATACTCGGTCAATCGAACCTGGTCCATCGCGTACGATCCCGCGGTTCAGCAGCTATTGCGTCGGCGCCGCGCGCGGCACTGTAAGTGCGTTGGGCGCGCCCCGAGGCGGAGGGACAGCCGCGTTCATCTGTGCGACCTGCGCGCGCAACTGCGCCGCATCGGCCGTGCGTCCATGTGCTTCGAGCTGAGCCGCCACCACGGCGGCGTTCTCGCGAAATCGATCCATCTGGGTTCTTCCCGACTGCGTCGTGGTGGAAAAGGCGGCCGCGGCGGAAAGGGTCTGCTGCAAGATGCCCATCAACTGGTTCTGCAGCACCGACGCTCCCGGCGAAGGAGACGGCTGCGGGCCCGCATAGCGATTGATGAATTGGGAGTAGCTGTTCCCAATCGACTGGGGGCCGAGGATGGAGATGAGCATCTGCGCCTGGTCGTCGTTGGACGCGCCGTAAATCTGCGCTCCGTCGGAGGCCCGCGGGCTGAAAGTGTTGGGCGTCATCAGCTCCAGCGAGGGATTGGTGTCGGCGCCCTGCAGGATGAGAATCGAGTCGGCGCGAACCTCGGCCGCGTAGTCGTGGTCCACCCGCACGGTTACTTGCGCCGCGCCATTGCCGCCGGGAGAAATCGCGCTCACTGCTCCGATGGGAACCGTGCCGTGCCTCACGACGTCATCGGGGCCCAATCCGTCGGCCTGGTTGAGCGCCGCACTGTAATGAACCGTTCCGGCGGCGCATCCGAGCATCGCCGTCGCCAGCACTATCGAGCGGACGATACGCGAGTGCCAACCTCCGCAACCGGGGATCATCCTATGCAAAGGCAGGCATGACTTCGCGCGCGAAAAACTCGATAGCCTCCCTGGTCTTGTCCGGGGGCGCAATATCACTAAAGAAGATTGTAAACGTCGTGATGCCCTGCGACATCCGATTTTTCAACTGTTCGATCAGCTGCTTCGGCGTGCCCTTGATGCCGGTGATGGAGAAGGGCCGGAGCCGCGAGGCCATCTTCCACTTTTCGGCGACCTCGTCCTCGGTCTTTCCGATACAGACGAGGAGCTGCTCCGAAACGTCGATCGAATTGACGTCGCGGCCGATGTCCTTGCAGTGTTGCTTCAGCACGCCGTACTTCTGTTCGAAGCTCTCGTAACCAGCCGGGCAGTTCCATCGGTCGGCATACTTGGCGACCAGCCGCAGCATCACCTTTTCGCCGCCTCCGCCGATGGTGATGGGAGGATGGGGCTGTTGCACGCCCTTGGGATTGTTGGGGGCGTCGGCGATCGTGTAGTAGCGGCCTTTGAAGTTGGCGCGCTTCTCGGTGAGCATCTGCTTCAGGATCTCCAGGCCCTCGGCAAACTGCTTGAGCCGCACGCCCATCGAAGGGAATTCGTACCCATATGCCTTGTATTCCTCGGCCATCCATCCGGCGCCCACGCCGATCTCAAGGCGGCCGCCGGAAATCTGGTCGATAGTGCACAGGGACTTCGCCAGCAGCGCGGGGTTGCGATACGAATTGCAAATCACCAGCGTGCCGATGCGGATCTTCTCGGTGGCGGCGGCCAGACCGCTCATCGCGGTCAGGCACTCCACGTGGTCGAGGTCGGGCATCTGCCCGGTCCACATATGATCGACGAGCCAAATTGAATGGTAGCCAAGCTTCTCGCACAGCTTGGTGCGGTCGAGGAGGGCCTTCCAGGTCAGGCCGGCCTGCGGTGAGAACACGGCGAATTGCGCTTTCTTGCTCATCAGGTGACTCCCGTTGGTGAGGTCGCGACAGGAATTGTTTGGCATGCCCGGCCTCGAAGGGTCAACCGCTCATGCCGCGCGGCGGGCGGGATGCTATAACATCGCGTCGCCGCGCCATCGGGAAAACGCGGCGCCAAGGGGACGCATGAAGACTGCAGCCGCATACGGATCGCGATTTCGAGTCGCAGCTATCGTCGTGGCGCTGTCGGCGGGCTTGCTGCTCGCCCCATCCTTCGCGCGCGCGAACACCGCCCAGGGATTTCAATTTGTCGGCGGGCCGGTTGAAGTGCGCGGCGTTGCGGGAATCTACGAATGGCGATTCGAGGACCAGGTCGGGGCCACTTTCTACGACAAGATTGCGCTCAATCGGTACGCGCGCGGCCCCCGCGTGCAGGAGCATCGCGACATCACGGTGCTCTACCTGCCCGGTACCAACATGAACGGCGAGATCCCGCTGTACGATCCGCGCTATTCATTCCCGGTTTACCTGGCGACGAAGGGCGTCGACGTATGGGCGTTCGACTATCGCACCCATTTCGTTTCTCCCAGCGTAACTTCGATCGCGATTCGCGACGTGTTCAAGGGGTGGACCAACCAGGTCTTTCAATCCGATATCGCCGCCGCCGCCAACTTCATCCTGCGGCAGACCGGATCGCAGAAACTGTTCGTTGCCGGTTTCAGCCGCGGGGTTTTCTTCGCGTACTACTTTGCCGCGATGCATCCCGATCAGGTCGCGGGAATCATTGCTCTCGATGGATTCATTCCGCGCCGGGAGTCGGTCCCGATGCCCGAAGGCCAGGCGGTCGACGATCTTGCGGGAAAAAATTTGACCTGGGACAAACGGCAATTCCTGATGCAGTCGGTGATCCAGGATCCCAACGGTCCCGCGCCGTTGCCCAAGTACAAGACCGCGGCCGAAAACCTGGAGCACGTGGTCTACGACTCGAAGGATTTCGGCGGAAAAGGCGGGCTTGCCAATCCGTTCGACGGATATTCAAATCCGGTGGTGCTGGCGCGGATGTTGATCGGCTACGATCGCTACTGGCCGTCGATCCAGAATTATCAAAATCCGTTCACGCAACAACTTCGCGATGCGCTCAAGGCGACCAGGATCCCGGTAATCGCCTTCTCCAGTACTAACATCACGCCCGACTGGTCCACCTGGGTGGTGGATTCCGCGCACGCAACGGGCAGCGATGACGTGACGCTGCACGTGTTCCAGGGCTGGGGGCATCTCGACGTGCTATGCGGGAACCAGTCGGAGGCGAAAGTGTTCGCGCCGACGATGGCCTGGCTCAAGCGGCATCAGAAGTAGGCGGATAAGGTTGGTCCGGCCGGGGCTGGTTGGCCGCCGGCAGGACCAGCACGACCGCGAGCGCCCACATTCCGAGCGCGAGTCCGGCGATCGTCCATCGCATCCCGCTGCGTCCGCGGCGGCTCGCGATTACGGCAGTCAGCGGCGCGAGCGCGAGATCGACGACGATTGAGGTCATCAAGATCGTCAGGGGAGGGAGACGGTACCCCATCAATGCGAAGCCCGAGGTCAGGCTGAGAATATTCGCCACGGTGTGCATCGTTTGCCCGCTTGCCAATCCTCTATATAGTACACCACATGGCACGCGCCGACGTGGAGAGGATCCTGGGCAAGCTGCGCAAGATGAGCGAGGAGGGCGTCACCAGCGTTTTCAACGAGGTGATGAGCAACCAGCGGCTGCGCAAGGGCTTGGGGCGCGCGGGCGAACAATTGATGAGCAACAAGGCATCGTTCGATCGCAACGTCGAAACGGTGCTGGATTTCGTGAACCTTCCTTCCAAGAAAGATGTACGCGACCTCAAGGCACGGCTGGATCATCTAAGCTCGCAATTGCTCAACCTCAGCATCAAGCTGGATCGCGTACTGGCGAAGGAAAAGCCGGCAGCCGCACCGAAGCCCCGCGCGCGCAAGTAAATCTCTCTACGGCGTTCCGAGCCAGCGGCGAAGAATCTCTTCGAACGCCGCGCACTCCAGCGACCGTTGCATATCCGGAGTTCATCGAGCTTCTTCTCTTCGCAGGCTCCGCGAAAGCCCGAAATATTGGCCTAGGCAATTCGCAGGCTGGTGCCGATACTGGCCAGATCGGCGAGCGTTTTTGGTTCGTGATCCAGTTCGGGCGACAACAGGAGTTGGGCACCGAGCGGGAGTGCTTCGCTTAGCGCATCGAGCGAGCGCGTTTCGCGTTCTTTCAGGGCCGCGTAATCGGCGAGGTTGCGCTTCAGCTTTTGTTTCAGTGCCGGCGGAATTTTGGCTGCAGTGATTTCGCGGGCGTCGGGCAGCGGCGGCATCGCGCGATTTACGACGACTGCACTGACGCTCAAGCCGGCTTTGCCGAGCGCGTCGAGAAATTCACGAGCCTGCGCGATGCGCGCCGTTTCGGGAGTGGTTACCAATACAATCGCCGTGTCGGGGGCGCGCAGCAGCGCGTCCGCCCGTTTGGCCCGTTCCGCAAAGCCTTCATACATGCCTTCGAATCCGCGCACGAAGCCCTGCACGTCGCGCAGCAGGTTCAGCCCCGTCACGCGGTCGAACGCCGAGAGAACGGCGCGCGCTGCGAGGTCAACCAGTCGGAACTGGCGGAGCAGTCCAGCCGGTGCGCCGAGCAATGTCACCGCGCGCGAGCTGAGCAACTCGAGCAGGCGCCGCGGAGCATCGAGAAAGTCGAGTGCCTCGGCGGCGGGAGGCGTATCGAGTACGACCATGTCGGTTGCGGAATCCGAGGCAAGTTCGAGCAGCTTTTCCATCGCCATGTAATCGCCAACCCCGGCGAGCGCGCCCGAGAGATTGCGATAAATGCGATTGGAGAGGATCGCCTCGCGCGCCGTTGACGACGGTGCATAGCGGCCCACGATCGCATCGAAGGTCTGCTTCGGATCGAGTTTGAGCGCGCGGAGCCTCGCACGCTTCGCGGCTGCGGAGCGGATGCGAACGCCGTCGAGTGCGACCGTGCGCGGCTCGCTCGCGTCGGCATCGAGACCGAGCGCATCGAGCAGGCGTGGTGCAGGGTCCACCGTCATCACGTCAACCGCGCGCCCCCCCGATGCGCTCGCTACGGCCAACGCCGCGCTGATGGTGGTTTTGCCTACGCCGCCCGGACCCAGGCACACGACGAGGCGGTACGAATCCAGGTCGAGGCTGCGCCGCTTCACGACATCGTCAACCAGTCGCCCAGCTTGTGCGCCAAGGTCGAGACTTCGCGCGCGCCGATTGCCGCGCGATAGAGCATCGGCAGCTCGAACGTCGTCATTCCGGCGTGTTCGAGTTGCGCGCGCGCGACGTTCGCTGCAGTTCCTTCCGCGGCGCGTCTTTGGGCGAGACCGTGATGGATTCCCGACGCCCGTATCTTCTCAATTTCATCTTCTTCGAAGAGTGGCTCGGGGACGCGATTCAAAATCGCACCGGCGATCCGGACGCGGGTGGCGCGAAGCCTGGCCGCGGTATCGATCGCTTCGCGCAGCGCGAGTTCTTCCGGGGTCACGGTGAGCAGGACCGCGAAGCGCCCGATATCGAGGAGAAAAGATTGCGCTTCGCCCGCCAGCCGGTTGAGGGTTCCGGTCGGCGCGAGGCCCTGGAGACCGCCGGCTACGGCCAAAAGCTCGAGCGCGGTTCCGGTCGCCGGCGCATCGACGACCAGCATGCGATCGTGCAAGGCGGCTTCTCCCGCCATTATCCTGAGCCGTTCCAGCAACAGAAATGCTTCGAGACCCGGCAGCGCGGCAGTCACATATCCGAAAGTCCTGCTGCGCAGCATGCGATCGGAGATGGCGGCGATTGGAACGATTCGGCGAATGAACGAGGTCAGCTCGGTGCGTTGGCTGAGGGCGACCACGTCGAGAGTCTCGCTGACGCGCGCCGGACTATCTCCGTCGGGCCGCGCTCCCAAGAGAGTTGCCGCGGCCAGGTGGCCATCCAGATCCGCCAGGGTAGTAGGTCTCCGTTCGGACAACGCCAACGCCAACGCGGCGGCTACGGTGCTCTTGCCGGAGCCGCCCTTGCCGGTGACGAACAGCACGCGCGGCGGGTTGAGGCGATCTTTGCGAGGCGAGGTGGTGGCGCGACTCAACCTAATTCCTAACCTTTTCCCCGGGCGCAACCGACAGCCAGGACGAGAGCAAATGAGCTAGATTGTAGAAGATGGAAGTGAGCCCTGGCTTCGAGAGCATCGTCATCGCGATACCTCCGGCGCGAATCGCGGAATTCAAGGCCGTGATCGAGTCCTACGACAATCTCGCGACCCTGCGAACTGAAGATCCCCGGCAGCATCATCTCAAGCTCTACTTCGCCAGCAGCCAGAAAGACACCGTCGATCAGCTGGTCGAGTCGCTCACCGAACGCTTCGAGATTCGCCGCATCTCCTAGCTCTCAAGCTGGACGGTATAGTTCCGGCCTTCCCACTTGCCGTTGTCGGTCCACAGGAATGTGAACCGGATCGGCGCGCGCCATGCCGGGTCGACCTCGATATCGACATACTCGGTTCCGATCGGAGTCGCCGTCGCGCGCGTATCCTGCGGATGCTGCCACTCGTCGTTGGTCCAGTGCAGCATGAACGACCGCTCGCACTGGATGCGCAACGTGACCGGGGCCTTGACCGATTGCACACGCCGGCGAAGGTACTTCCAGATTTCGATTGCGCGGCGCGGCCGCGGCGTCAAATAGCGATCGGCGACTTCCGAGATCAGATCGAACACCTGTCCGTCAGCGGTTGACCGCAGCAGCTTCACGTATTCGGCATGCGCCCACATCAAGGGAGTAGCGCTTCCCGTCTGCCGTCCGCGGAACAGGAGCGCATCGGGGATGTCGTCCTGGTCCCACACCTGTTCCGGCAGCAGCCGCGTCGCACTGGCAAACGCTTCCATCGCGCGGATGTAGGGAACCGGATCGCGTCCGGCAGCGAGCTCGTAGTGCCCGCGCTCGCCGGTCAGCAACGGCCACGGACGTCCGCGCCCGAAATACACGAATGGTCCACCGTCGTCCTGCTGCCCATAGCCGTCGTGGGTGTAGCGCCGCCAGCAGGGCCCTTGCGGCAGATCCGCTTTCAGGACGGCATCGATGACGCGCAGCGAACTTTCCATCAAGGGATCGCCCGCGCGGCGGATTCCGTATCGCACCAGCTCCAGGAAGCCGGGATCGACGATCTCCGCGGTGCGGAATTGATTGGGAGCGCCCGGCGGATGGTTCTTGATCGTTACCATCAGGCGATCGGGATCTTCGTTGGGATGGTCGTCGTTGGGATCGGCGGGCGTGATGCGGACGTAATGGCGGCGAATTCCCGGCACCAGGAAGCCCTGGTTGGTGACGGTCCATTTCTCGATGTGCGATTCGAGGAAATCGGCATAGTCCTCGAGGTACTGCGCGGTTCCCTCGTCGCCACGCTCGCGCGCGAAGCAGGCGGCGCACACCAGCGCCGCGATATTGCTGGCCAGGGTGGAGGGCGAGAATCCGCTGTTCTCTTCCCAACGTTCCTGCTCGGTCGCGGGCCCGTGCCGGAGGAGGTACTTCGCGCCCGCACGGACCATCGGGTAAGGATCGAAATCCAGCAGCGCGCCCACCTTGTGGAGCCGCCACGCCAGCATCATCGGGAACGCGACCTCGTCGAGCTGGATGCCATTCCAGTACGGGTCGCCGTTGATCCAGAAATTTTGCGAGAAGCCGCCGTCATCGTGCTGCGAACAGGCCAGGTAGATCAGCGCCCGGACGGGAGTGGATAGATCGCCCGATGCCATCATCCCGGTGGCGCTGTTCACCATGTCGCGCGTCCACACCAGGTGATATCCGCCGAGGTCCTCGTCGCCCTTGGCTTCTCCCCACGGAATGCTGAGCGACGCGATGATCGCGCCGGGGTAGTTCTTGTCTTCGTGCGCGATGAGCAGTTCGCGGCTGCGGCGATGAAGTTGGCCGTCGTCGCCCGACCACTGCCCGAGCGGATGAAAATGGCGGCAAGCGCGATCCCATTGTTCCAGGAACCGCGAGCGATGGAGCGAAAAAGGAAGCGCCAGTGACTGGAACAGGGTCGTGACCGCCCGATGCAGCGTGTGGCCAAAGCCGAGTCCGACGGTGAATTCATGGCCCGCGCTGAGGTCGATTTCGCCGGTCAGCGCGATATTGCCGTCAGGCGCCGATGCGAACTGATTGTCGAGCTGAAAGTTATCCGACAGGTCCTGCCATCCGTCGGTGCGCCCGACGTAACCGCAAGACTGGCGCAAAAAGGGCGCAGTCGCGGCGAGAGCGAGCCAGTTGCCCTCGCGATGCGCGGTCAGAAAGTCGCGCCCGACGATCGAAGTCGAGTTGCCGTCGTTGTGCCATCCGGCGACGCCGAGATGCGGCGCGAGCAGAACGTAGAGATGAAGGCGCTTGAGAAAATCCGGGTCGCCCTCCAGCCGCACGTTCATCAGCACGGTTGGCTGGTGAGGATCGGAGAGGACTTCCTTGATGATCTCGTAACGGCCTTGCGGATCGCGGTTGACGATCCGGACGCCGAGCCCGTGTTCGGACAGGTACTCGGTGGTGTTTTCGAGATCGCGCCGCTCTTCGTGAAAGAAGGTGGCGCCGTCGGTGATCAGAAATTGCAGGTCCCGGACCTGCGGCGAATCGACGGTGGGAAAGTAGATTTCATTCAGCACGCCCTTGGACCCCGTAAACCACACCCTGCTGCTCGACGAGTAGGCGGTGCCGACGAGATCCTTGGTGCTGCGCGTCCATCGCGGTTCGATACCGGGAGCGCCCGCGGCGCGTGGTGAATCGTGCAAGGTAGCCATCGAGTTTTCCCCTGGAAGACGAAAGGCCGAGCGCGTTGCTCAGGTTGGTTCGGATCCGCCTGCCGCCGCCGGCTCAGTCGCGATCTTGTCGCGCGGGCGGAAGACGTAAGCGACGCCGATACTCAACCCATAGAGGGCCAGCAGCGGGATCGCGAGCAGGAACTGGGAGATCAGGTCGGGAGGTGTCAGGGCCGCGGACACGATGAAGATCGCGACGATCGCGTAGCGCAGGTAATGAAGCATCATCTTGTGATCCACGATTCCCACCCGGGTCAGGAAGAACGCAAACACCGGCATCTCGAAGGTGATGCCGAAGGCGAGCAACAGCTTGGTCGAGAACGCCAGGTACTCGCTGATACGGATGGTCGGCGTGATGCCGATACTGGCGTACTCGCTCAGGAAGAACGCGTAGCCGACCTTGAACACGACCGCCCAGCAGAAATAACCGCCCGCGACGAAAAACAGGGTAGCGAAGATTACGAACGGCCGCGCCATCTTGCGCTCGCTGTCGTACAGCCCGGGCGCGATGAACTTCCAGATTTCGTAGAAGACCGCGGGACTGGCGATAAACAGGCCGGCGATGAGAGCGACCTTGAGCTTGGTGAAGAAAGCCTCACCGACTCCGGTGCCGATGAGCAGCACCTTGCCGTGCGACACTTCGCGAATCGGCCAGGTCAGGATATTGAAAAGCTGGTTGTCGATCGCATACGCGAGGAAGAAGCCCACCGCCAGCGCGATGGCCGCGCGGAGGAGCCGAATGCGCAGCTCCTTCAGGTGCTCGACGATCGACATCCGCGAATCGCCTTCGGGGCCATCGGGCTCGACCTCGGGCGTTACGGGTTCGGGGACGGCTGGAAGGTTTTCGCTCACGATTGCCCCGGCGGTTTGTCGCGCGGTTCGGACACCGGCGTAGCTGGGCGATTCGGCTTCTCCTCTTCCATCGCCTCGCTCAGCTCGCGCATCACGGTGTTGCTGGCGGCGCGCAGCTCGCGCATCAGCTTGGCGCCCGCCCTGATTACCTCGGGCATCCGCTCGGGGCCCAGCACCAGCAGCGCGACGGCGAGAATCAGCAGTATTTCAAAAGGATTCGGGATGGCTACAATCCGTTTTGGCGATATATTGACCCGGATGGTTCCGAAAGCGAAACGGTCACATCCGTCCGATCATCATAATAGCGGATCGTGGAGTCAACGATGCTGAAGACGGCGCTGGTTACCGATCGCGAGTACGCGCGCCATTTTGCCGGCCGGTCTCATCCCGAGCGCCCCGAGAGAATCGAGGCCCTCATCGACATGACCGATTCTTTCCAGCGGCCCGACCTTCAACATCGTGCTCCGCGCCGCGCGACCATCGAAGAAATCGAGCTCTGCCACGCGCCCGACTACGTGCGGCTCGTGAACCGGACCAGCGCGTTGGACCGTTTCGACTTTGACCCCGATACGCACACCTCGCGCGATTCGTACCAGACGGCATTGCTGGCCGCGGGCGGCGTGCTCACCGCGGTGGAGGCGGTGCTCGATGGGGCAGCGGATAATGCCTTCGCGATGGTGCGTCCCCCGGGGCATCACGCGCTGCCGAATCGCGCGATGGGATTCTGCTTCTTCAACAATGTTGCGATCGCGGCCGCGTGGCTGATCAAGCATCGCGGGCTTAAGCGCGTGATGATCGTCGACTGGGACGTTCATCATGGCAACGGCACGCAGGAGATGTTCTACGAATCGCCCGAGGTGCTGTACGTATCGACGCATCAATACCCGCATTACCCGGGCACCGGTTCGCTGCACGAAATCGGGGCAGGGCGGGGCGAGGGGTTTACGATCAACGCACCGATGCCGGCGGACTTCGGCGATGACGAGTACCTGCACTTCTTCGACGACTTCATCCTGCCCATCGGCCGCCAGTTCAACCCCGAGTTCATCCTCGTTTCATCCGGGTTCGATTGCCATTGGCGCGATCCGCTCGCGCAGATGCGCGTCACCGAGGACGGGTTCCTCGCGATGGCGCGGCGGGTCAAGAAGCTCGCGGCGGAATGCTGCGGGGGAAAGATGGTTGCGGCGCTGGAAGGCGGCTACGACATTGATGCGCTGGTGAATTCCGGGCGGGTGGTGCTGGAAGAGCTCGGCCGGTACGCCGATGAACCGATCCAGGCCTCGCGCGACGGCGCTGCCGTGATGCCGATCATCGAGCGCGCCGCGCGCAACGTCGGCCGTTTCTGGAACTTCGCCTAGGAATGGCATCCAGGCCGGGCGCGGACGAAGGGAAGGAGTTCGGAGCTCGCCTGGTCGCGATCGGCGGCGCGGCTCCCCGGGAATATCGCCTGCGCGCGGACAAGACCGCGATCGGCTATTCCCGGGACAATGACCTCGTGATCGACTCATCGACCGTTTCGGCTCGTCATGCGGTCATCCAGCGAAACCCGGCGGGCTACTCCGTAGCCGATCTCGAATCGACCAACGGCACCTTCGTGAACGGTTCGCGAATCCAGGGTTCAACACTCCTGGCGCGCGGCGACGAGATTCGCTTCGGCGATGCGCGGTTCGCGTTTCTGGCACAAACGAGAGCTGCGGCGCGCAGGCCGCGGGGACTGCGGCCCGCGGTCGCGATAACGATCGCGATGGTCCTGTTCGCGGTCGGATTTGGGATCGCTCGCTACCGGGTCGCGATGCTCGCGGCTGCCAAGGCGGGAAAACGTGCGGCCGAGGCGCCCGATGAAACCAATCCAGGCGCGACTGCCGCGCCCTCGGCCGCTTCCTCCGGGGCGGCAACACCGGCGCCGGCTGCCGAGGTGGCCCCGGAGTGGCTGGCCGCGCTGAATGGGTATCGCAGAATGTCCGGCCTCGACCCGGTGTCGGAGAACGCCAAGCTCACCGATGGCGATCGCGCGCACGTTGAGTATCTCCTGGCCAATTACTCGGAGGCGCTGCGCAGCGGCGCGATGCCGGGAGGCGAGATGCACGAGGAGCGCGAGGGCAGTCCGGGCTACACGCCCGAGGGCGCCGCGGCCGGCAAGCAGAGCGATGTGGATTTCATGTACTGGCACGGGCACAAGCCGGACGGGCTCGTGAACTTCGCGATCCTGGACTGGATCAGCGGCGCGTTTCATCGCTTGCCTTTGCTCAACCCGAATCTTCGCACGGTCGGATATTACGATTTCTGCGGCGGCGGGTTGTGCGTGGCAGCCTTGAATGCGATTGGCGGCGCGATCCCGGCTCGGCGCAATCAACTGTTCGCAAAGCCAGTCGAATTTCCGCCGGACGGCGCGGAAATCAGTCTGCGAACCTTCAACGACGAATGGCCCGATCCGCTCGCTTCATGCCCCGGCTACGCGGCGCCCAGCGGATTGCCAATCACGCTGGCGCTGGGCAGCTTCGTGCCGGTGAAGCTCGAATCGTTCGAGGTCGAGAGCATCGCCGCGGACGGCTCCAGGGGAAAACTTGATGCGTGCGGATTCGATCCTGCGACCTACGTCAATTCCGAGGACTATGGACAGACGGCAGGCCGCGGCGTGCTGGCCGCAAGCAGTACCGTGGCAGTCATACCGAGACGGGCGCTGGATCGGGGCGGCCGCTACGCGGTGCATATGAGGGTCAACGGCCGTGACTATCAATGGACCTTCAGAGTGAGCGACTAGCGCGAGTCACCGAATGGGGGGCCATCGTCTGCGTGTGGACAGTACCCACCTCGTGAGTTAAAGGTGGCGTTTCGTGAATGACACCGGGTTGAGAGCCTCCCCATGGGTGGAGACGCGACGGAGCCTTGTCGGTATTGCCTGGGTGCTGGTCTTCGCTCTGACATTCTTCCGGACGACAGCGGTATCGGCGGATTCCGGATGGGCTCCGCCGACGTCCGCTCCGACGGTAGAACCTTCCGAGGAAATGCCGGAATTGCCCGAGCCTGCCGGACCGCCTCCCAAGTGGGCTGAGCGGATCAACTACTACCGGACCCTGGCGGGTTTGAAACCGATCCGGGTCGCTCCCGATGTGAGCGCGGCCGCGGAGGCCCACGTTCGCTACCTGATGACGAATTTCACGGCGCAGATGCGCACGCCGGCCGGAATTGGAGAAGCGGCCTTCACTGAGGATCGGTCGCGGCCCGGATATTCGCTCGCAGGTGCCGCGGTCGCGGCAAACAGCCAGGTGGCCTGGGGATGCGGTGACGGCGACGTGGATGGCCAGATCGATCGATGGCTCGCCGGTCCGTTTCAGCGGGTCGCGATGCTGAATCCCGGTTTGCGTGGCGCTGGATTCGGCGAAACATCGGCCAACGGATGCTGGGCGGCCGCCCTGCGCTTGCTGCCGCCTGGTTCGCAGGCGGTAGGCCCTTACGCATCCGCGGTTGAGTTTCCGCCCGACGGCTCCACGGTCGCGCTCAGCTTCAACCCTGGAGAATCGCCCGATCCCCTTGCCTCGTGCCCGGGATTTCCGGAGGTAGCCGGATTGCCGATCACCCTCCAACTGGGCCGACTTATCCCGGTGACGTTGCAATCGGGTACTCTGACCGCCGATGGTCGGCGGATTGAGAGCTGCACCTTCGATGCCCAGACCTACCGAAATCCCAGTCCCGCCGGACAGGAGAACGGGCGCTGGGCCTTGCGCAGCACCAGCGCGATCGTGATGGTGCCGGCCGCGCCGCTGCGCGCGGGGGAAGTGTACAAGGTGTCGCTTTCGGTCAGCGGGCAGCAGTACTCGTGGTCGTTCCAGGTACGCGTACCGCAGAACTAGTCTCCCGAATTTTTTTCGTGAAGCGCCCGCTACGTCGCGTTAACGTGGTTGGTGAGGTCGTTGAGGTCTGATCGCGACCACGGAGTTCAGCTCGTGACGGTTTCGCTCAGATTGGCATTGCTCGGGATCGTGTTACTCGCCGCGTGCGCGGCGATTGGGTGCTTCGAATGGACCCAGGATCCGCAGGGACAGACGACCTCGTTTGGCATCCCGGGCGCAGGAGAGCCGATATGGCAATCGAAGACCAATCCTCCGCCGCTCAGTCCGACCGATGCGGGAATGACTCCCGAAGAAGCAGCTAAAGTGAGTGGGCCCGTGCTGGTTTGGCCTCCGAGCGCGACGGTGAAGACGTGGCGTTACCGCTATTACCGGACCGGACAAAACCACTGCCAGGACGATTTGAACAAGATTCTCGCCGAGCGCGCGCAGAACGGCGAAACGGGAGACACTCCATATTGCAGCGACGCTCCGAGCGCGCCCGCAAACAAAGCCGCTTTCATTCTGTTCTAGTAGGCGTCGCGGTCGTCAGCTTTGGGCCGCCACTGCGTGGGGCTGACGCTCTCCGGAAAGTGAAACGGCTTGCTGCGCTGGTTTTCAAAAGCAGTGAATTGGGTCCGCTGGGCCGTCAGCGGCACGATCGCATTCGGGCGGCAAAAGCTTGCCGTCGCACCAGTAACGACCTGGTTGTTCCACTACGCATTCGCGGGAAATGCGGCGGGCGAAGATTCCATTTAACCATCGGTAGCGAATAGTATCCGGGCGTTGATTGCGAAACCGAGCTGGTTCGGTTCGACTCGAAGCGATTGCGCGATCGCCTGTACAGGGGGACATCGTGCGGAAACTCATCGTCCTGTCATCTTTCTTGTTCGCCGCGTGTTTGGTGGGTGTGTCGACCGCCGGGGCGCAGACTCCCGCAGTGGTGGGGCCACGAGCTATCATTGTCGACCCAACCCAGGACAAGGTCTTGTTCGAAAAAGCTCCGGACTCGCGCGCGCTGCAAGGCAGCATCGCGAAATTGATGACCGCGTTTGTAACTTCGCGCGCGGTCAAAGACGGACTAGCGAGCTGGGACGACACGGTAACGCTGACACCGCGAGATGCGATCCAGGGCTGCACCTGCATGCAGTCGGTAAACAACTTAATCACCAATACCAATCCACCTCCGCCCCAGATCTGCTCCGCCACTTCGGCCACCCAAGCCGGGCAGAAATTCAAATTGAAGGAGCTGCTCCAGGTCACGCTCAACCAATCGACCGGAGAATCTACGGACGCGATCGCGGAATTCATCGCTCGCAAGGTTCTCAATCAGCCGGCACCACATACGCAGGCTGACTCGGAACACCTGATGGATTTGTTTGTTGGACTCATGAACAAACGCGCCCACGAACTCCATCTCGACCATTCGACGTTCGTTACGGTGCACGGTGGCGATACCTGCGACTTCGCGACCGGATGCGATCCGCATTGCGAAGTGGGAAATTGCCATCCGGAGAATTGTCCGCAGGGTTCACAGTGCGGCGGGGGCACGACGGTTCGCGACCTGACTACCCTGTGGGACACGCTGGTGAAAGATGAGCCGCTGTTCTTTTCCCTGATCGGGGTGCGCGCGTTCGCGCTGGACCAGGCCGACAAAGACGCGACGTTCTTCAACAGCTACGGGCACGGGTACGGCTACTATGCGGGCATCAACGGCGACAAAAATGGAGGTTCCGGCGCGTGCCCGGCTATATCGTGCTGGATGGCGCAATCGACTCGCGGCGGACATCCGCTGGTGAGCGCCGTGCTGCAATCCTTCGTCACCAACAACTCCGTCACGCCGCCTACGACTACCACCAAGGCGCCAAGTGACCTCGCCACGATGTTCCGATGGGCATACGGATACGTGCTCGCGCCGCGGCGAGTAGTAGATAGCGGAAACCAGGAGACCGAAACCGCGAGCGATCACGCGATTGCTTGCAACCAGGGGCAGTGTTTCACGGCGATACGCACGCAGAGTGACACGCTGGGTTTGATCGCCTGGAATGTTTCTATCGATCAGGCGATCCTGGAAAGGCTGACTACTTTTTCTCCCGCGCCGGGCGGACCAGGAAACTACTCAAAGCTCTCCGCCGTCGATGTTGCCGCGAATCAATTCGGGACCGTAGTCGCGATGGTGACCGACGGCAACGTCGTAGTGGGAGACTGGCAACTGACGGGAGGCCCGTCGGGGCCCGTTCCGAACGTTCATCTGACGTTTGGTGGCGACACCGGAAACCAGGGTGGTACGGGTTCGCTGGTACGAGTGGGGCTGATGGGCGACTCGATGGCGTTGACGGCAGTGCGCGCCGACGATGGGACGATCCGGCTGTCGTCGTGGAAAATTGGATTTAGCGCGCAACCTACGCAGACGACGCTGAGCCGGCTCGCGAACGGATCGTCCTCCAGCGCCCCGAACCTTGGAACCACCGGTGAGCTGCAACTCGCGGTCGGTCCGGATCCGAAAAATCCTGGCAAGGACTTTGTAGCGATGACCGCGGCCGCCACCGCGACAGGGAGTGCCTCGGTGCAGTCCTGGCGCATCGACGGTACGACAGGGTCGATCTCGTTTCTCAAGAATTTCCTGCTGAACGGCGCCCGCAACATTTCGATCGCCAACAACGGCGTCGGCAAGTTCGGATTGGGATTTACGAACGGCAGCGCCTCGACCGGAACTGTGCAGGTCGAGACGCTGGATGTTGACAGGGCGGGCACTATCACGCCGACTTTGAACATGGCGGACTCTTCATCCGACCTCGCATCGGCAACCGTGATGGCGCCGCTCGGTCCGGCGGCGAAGTCGGCGGGTATCAAGGTTCCAACTCCGGAACCCACCACGACCAACACCTTCAACACGACCAAATGCGGTGCGAATTTCGCGCCCGTCGCGCCGCAGTCGCAAGGCGATGCGGCGGCGTTTCTATCGGGCGTTGCGCGAACTTCAGGCGCGACACTGGCAGCATGGGACTCGCCGGTCTTTTTTACCGAAGATGCGGTGGTGGCAGATCGTCGGCTGGCGGACAGCGGGAGCGCCTGGGGAAAAGCGTCGTCGATTCGAATTGCCGCGATCGATACCGAGAATCCTCTCAAGAACCAGTACGTGACCCAGCAGATGCGGAGCGATGGGACCTTGCTGCTAATCGGCTGGGGAACCGGGAAAGCTACGCCGCCATTGCCGAAACCGACCAAGACGGCCACTCCCAAGGCGACTCCGGTTAAGGTCGGTTGTCCGCCTTGTGTATGTCCCAACGGATTCAAGGCGGGCCCTGCGGCGTGTGCCGGCAGCGTCGCGTGCCAGCATATCTGTCTTGGCCACGGAGGCTAGGCGGACTCTACTAGGCCTTTGAATCGATTGGCATTCGATGATGTGCCGCTGCCGGGCCGGATGCTTTCGGGGAAGTGGAACACCTGGTGAGGATCGATGGCGGCCTTGATTGATTCGAGCCGCGGCAGATTGCTGCCGTAGTAGTCTTGCTCCCAACTCTTCAGGGTTGGATCGATGAAGTTGACGAACGCGCCGGTCGTGAACTCACGCATCGCGCCGTAAAAATCCTTCTGCCAATCGAGATTCTGCCGGACGAGCGCGTCGCTGTCCTTCGAAGTCCAGTCGACCACGACCGTCATCAGCCAGTCGCTGTCGCGATGTACAAATGCGGTCGCATCGGGAGCAATCGCATTTACCTGGTCGCCCGTTTGAAACATGACCATTCCGGCCTGCTCCGAGGTCCCTGGCCATCGGCGCGCCCACGAGAAGGCGGTGTCGATCGCTTGCGCGCTCGGCACGTCCTGGAAGAACGCCGATTTTTCCTGGTAGCGATTCGGCGATCCCGTCTCCGAAAGAAAGTCGATCTGCGCCTGCCAGTAAGGCATCACCTGGATCGTCGCCGCGACCGGCGTCGAGACCGCATACGCCGGCGCGAGAATCTCCGCGAGCTCATCCGGCGTTCCGACGAGTTGTCCCAGCAGCCCCACCGACACATCGGTGCCCGATTTGAGTTGCTCTGGGGTGACGGCGTTGAGACTCACGCGCGTTCCCAGCGTCGGCGGACCCGCCTGGAGCGCGGCGATGAGAGCCGTGTACAGGCTCTCGGGATCGCTGGTCCAGGTGATGTTGAAGACCGTGAGGTCGCTTACCGGAAATGTCCGTAGCTGGAACTCCGTATTGATGCCGTAGTTGCCGCCGCCGGCGCCCGCGCAGGCCCAGAACAGGTCCGGGTTCTCGCTGGAGTTTGCGGTCACGATGTTGCCGTCGGCGGTGACCAGCTGCGTTTCGACCATCAGGTCGCACGCGAGGCCGAACCTGCGCATGTTGAAGCCGATGCCGCCGCCGAGCACGAACGCCGCACCCCCGACTCCCGTGCATCGGCCATGGGTGATGGTGGCGTTCGCCGCCTCCAGGGCGGCGTACAACGCCTTGTTCCGGATTCCGCCGCCGATGGTGACGATCCCGGTGCTCGGATCGTAGTCCGCGTGATTGATCGGCGACACGTCGATCATCAAGCCTCTCGTCGTCGAGTAACCGGCGTATGAATGCCCGCCCGACCTGGTGATCAGGGGAATGGCGTGCTGCCTCGACCACAGGATCGATTGGGCGACATCGTTGGGGTTCTGGCACATCGCGATACCCGCCGGGAGATGCGACGCATAGCGCAGATTGTTCGGCAGTGCGGTTTCCAGGTAGCCGTCGTCGCCGGGCCGCAAGACCTGGCCGGAGATCCGGCGCGCGAGTTCCTTCCACGCCGACGGGCTGACCAGGGGAGATGAAGACGATCCCGATCCGCACGCGGCCGCGCCCAGGACCGAAGAACCGAGTGTGAAGCCGAGCGCGAGTTTGCCGGAGTCGACAAGAAAGCGCCGGCGTGACCTGGCGTTTGCCATCCCGAATCTCTACGAACTTGCCGAGCCGGTCAGGATTCGAAATCGAGAGCGACGACGGTCTGCAGCGGATCGATTGCGCTTTCCGGGACGTCGATGATGAGCTCGCCCACGGGATCGTGGCTGAACATCATCTCGGCAGCGGTGCCGCGTTTGTGGGTCCGAAGCTGCTCACCTGTGGCCAGCACGCTGGCGCCGGTCACTTTGCGGAGATGAAGCCCACGGACCGAAACCGTCTCATAGGGCCGCGCCAGCAGATGCAGGTAGACGCGGTTGCCACGGCGCGTCGATGGGCCGTAGAACTGCCACGGCTCGAATCCGGGCGTGGTGCCCACGATGCTCTCGCCGTTGCGCTCCATCCACGTTCCGATCGCATCGAGGCGTTCGAGTTGTTCCGGCGCCAGCGATCCGTCTCCGGTTGGCCCGATGTTCAGCAGCAAGTTGCCGCCCTTGCCCGCGACTTCCGACAAAGTGTTGATGAGGTTGCGCACCGATTTGTAGTGCTTGTCGGAAGGGTTGTAGCCCCAGCTGTTGTTCATGGTCATGCAGGTTTCCCAGGCGCGCTGCGGTACCTGCGCGGGAATCGCCTGTTCGGGAGTGTCGTAATCGCCGCAACCCGGAAGCCGATCGTTGATCACGATCCCTGGCTGGAGCTCGCGCATCATCTTTTCGAGTTCACGCGCCTTCCATTCATCGGGTAGCCGTTCCCATCCGCCATCGAACCAGACGAGGTCGATTTTTCCGTAGTTGGTGAGCAGTTCGCGAATCTGTCCGAACATCGAGTTCACGAAGCGCTGCCACTGCTCCGGCGTGCCACGACGCCATTGTCCCCACTTGTATGGCTTGTCGCTCTCCTTGAAGTCGGGATAGTCGGGGTCGTGCCAATCGATAAGCGAGAAGTAGAAGCCGATGCGAATGCCCTCCGCGCGGAAGGCATCGACGTACTCGCGCACGATGTCGCGTTTGAACGGCGAGTGCTCGATGGAATAGCTCGTGTGCTTCGAATGGAACATCGCGAACCCATCGTGATGCTTGGTGGTCAGCACCGCGTACTGCATGCCGGCGCGGCGGGCCTTGCTCGCCCATTCGCGCGGATTGAAGCGGACCGGATTAAAGGTCGCGGCAGTCGCGTGATATTCCTCGACCGAAACCGATTGCCCTTGCGGCAACACACCAATGCCGCCGACCAGGGGCCACGACAGCTCCCATCCGCGCTGGCTGCTCGCGCCCCAATGGATGAACATCCCGAACCGCGCCGACTTGAACCACTCTTGCATGACTGTCCTTCGGACGCGGAAGACCGCGTCGCGAGACATTGCTATCGCGCGCCCGCTCCCGGGGCAACTTCAGGCTGGCGGCCGGTTCATTGGCTTTGAGTGTAGAAACTCGAAATCGGCACGTAGTTCTGGAAAAACTTCCCTTCTCCTAAAGGGGTGTCTTCCTCACCCCCGTACTCGAACGGACAGGCATCCGAGATGGTCGGACTGCAGGAAACCGTAAACGATTGGGTCGGAAGGTTGCAGTCTTTGCCGGAGCAGAGGCTATCGTCAAAGAGGAACCCCAGGTCCGTGAGGTCGGCAGCATCCGAGACCTTGCTCAGGTCGCTGAGCGCACCATCGGTGTCGTTGATCGGAGTAATGACGACATACGGATAGGTTTCGGCTTTCCCATTGGAAGGTGAGTAGAATTTCTCATCGGCGAATGACACCAGCGCGGCAACACCGCTAAGCGAAGTGTTCGGCGAAGAGAAGTTCGGCAGCGGGTCGATATACATGGTCTGCATGGAAGTCTGGTACTCCGACGTGCCCGGTTGCTGAAAAATATTCACGGCGTTGTACTGGAGAGCGATGCTGTTTTGTTGCGCCGTCCAGAGCTGCGAAGTTGACCATCCGTTCGGATTCGGGGCCTTCGAGTTGTACCACTGGTACGCGTTGGTGATTTGAGTCCCGTTCAGGGTGTTGTCGAGGATCGCGGCGCAGTTGGTCGCGACCGCGCCCGTGCCGGTCAAGCAATTCGACATGTTCGTGAGCATCGTAGACAGATCGGTGCTATAGATCGTCGAGAGCTGGGAAAGAAAATCCTCCAGCGACAGGAAGGTGGTCGGGTCGAAGGTGGTACCACCCGCCAATTCATTCACGCTGGTCACGCGATTGTTGAGCGTGGCGATCTCGTTTATCAGCCCCATGTAGTCATTGAGTTGTGTGGCATAGGGCTCGAACGCATCGCTGGCGCCGGACACGATACTGGACAGAGAAAAGTATTCCAGGGAGGCAGTATCTACTCCCGACAATCCGTTGGGGAATTGCTGAAAAATACTCAGGTCCTGGGGCAAGGTGCCCGAGCTCGATTCCGCCACGTCGTTGAAAGCGTCCAGCGCCTCCGCCGCCCCCGCATTCATGTCTGAAACGAAGGTGTTGCAATCGCTCTGATTGCTCGGCTGCGCGGTGCAGGATGAAAGCGCCGATGCGGCATTTTCGTAGGCGGTTAACATGTCGTCGCTGGCGGTGACTCCTCCGCCGACCATGTAGAGATCGAAACCAAAGGTGGTGATCGAATCGGAAACCGACTGGGCCGACGAGATCGCGCTCGAAATGTCGAACAGCGTGGACCCTCCCTTCAGGGTGTTGGAAACATCGTCCGATGCGGTCGAGGTCGTCGATGACCACGAGAATTGTCCCATGATCACGGCGCCCGCAGCCACCTGCTCGATAAAATTGTCGCCGCACAACTGCGAGAACGTGCCCGTGTCGGACGCCTGGGTACCAAAGGCATTCAAGGGCGTGGTGGTATTGAGGACGGGCTGCAAATCGTAAACGGAATAGGCGGTAAAAGTGACCAACCCGGAATTCGCCGTATCCTGGTAGCTCTGCGTGTACGAAAAATCATCGCTCGCCTGGAATCCCTCCTCGGCGGTGCTGACGCTGTCCGAGGTTTTGAGCGTCGACGAAAAACTCGTCGCACTGGTGTCGGTGGCGAAATCCACTACGGTAGTCGGGGCGTTGGGAACGCCAACGGTGAAATTGAAACAATCGCCGGTGGTCGGTCCAACCGAAGTGCTGTAACCGGTCGGAAAACCGGTGTTCGAGTACGGCGTCGAGGTCGCAGTGGGAGTCGCAGCCGCAGGGGCGCTGTTTGCGACCGCCGAGCCTCTGCCCGGTGCTGCTGATGCTCCGGATTTGACAATTTTCTCCTTCTCGGCAGCCAGCAGCCTTCTGAGTTGCGGGAAGGTGATGTCCTTCAGTGGCTCCGATTCCGATGCGAATCCGAGCCCGCGCGGGAATGCTCGAAAGATATAGTGGTTGTCGCTTTTTCGACGAACGAATACCGCTGCAAGCCGTCCCTGGTTCAAGCGGACTTCTACATTGACCTTTGACTCGAACGAGCTGTTGCCATTACCGGAACCCGAGCTGCCGCTGCTCCCGCCGCAGCCCGTCATCGCCACCAAAAGACCTCCGGCGAGCGCGATCGGAAAGAAAATCCTTCTGGACCGGTCGTAGAAAATGGTTATGAGCTTCCAGGGCATCGTTCGCGTCCTTAACACTCTGTTGAAGTCTCAAGACTTTAACGAATACCAGGATGCTCTTCAAATCGTGCATTAGCTTCTGAGATTCAAGGGTGGTTCCGAAGCTTCGCCAGCGGCTGATAGACAAGCCACCAAGAGGCGGAAGTGGCTTTGGGTCGATTTGGCGAAGGAAAATCCCGGCGGGTTTGAATGAGGACGGCCATGCCCGCGCGACTGGCCTTGCGCGCCCATTCACGCGGGTTGAATCGAACCGGATCAAAGGTCGCGGCGGTGGCATGATACTCGTCGACCGAGATCGACTGTCCTTGCGGCAACACGCCGATGCCGCCGACCAGGGGCCATGACAGTTCCCATCCGCGCTGACTGCTCGCGCCCCAATGGATGAACATGCCGAAGCGCGCCGACTTGAACCAATCTTGCATGAACAATCTTTAGATTTTGGACCGCTCTCGATCCAGACTTGGGGCGATTCATTCATCGCAGCCTGTGTGGAATCCTGACACGTCACGGGAGCGGAGTGTAGAAACCGGAAATTGGCAGGTAGTTTTCAAAGAACAAAATAGGTCCTATCGGAGTAGTAACTTGCTGGCCGTACTCGAACGGACAGGGGTCTGTAATGGTTGGTTCGCACGAAGGTGTCGTGAAGGCCACCCCAGTGGGTATGCAATCCGAGTCGCCCACACCACAGATATTGTTATTCAAGATCATCCCCATGTTCGAGAAGCTGGCGGCATTGAATACTCCGCTGAGATCGGTAGGTGAGCCATCTGTATTGGAGATAGGAGTGATGACCACGAAGGGATACCTATCTACGTTTCCGTCGGCGAATGGGAACGGCAGGTCGGCGAACGTAACCAGCGCGGCGGCTCCGCTGAGCGAAGTCAAGGGCGAATTGAAACTTGGCAGCTGGCCGATATAGAGGACCTGCATCGGAGTCTGAAAATAATCCGTCTGGGGGTATTGAAAAGCATTCGTGGCATTGTACTGCAGCGCGATGCTGTTTTGCTGGGCGGACCACAGCTGCGTGCTGTTCCACTTATTCGGGTTCGGCGCACCCGGCGAGTACCACTGGTATGCATTGGTGATGGGGGTACCGTTGAGCGTATTGTTGATAATCGGCGCGCAATTTGTGCCCACGCTTCCGGTTCCTCCCGAACAGGTGTTCCAATTGGCGAGCATAGTATTGAGATCACTGCTGTAGATCGTGTTCAGAACGCTAAGATAATTTTGCAGCGGAAGCGACGTGAGCGGGTTGAAACTGGTGCCGACCAATAAGGAAATCGATTGAACGCGGTTGCTTAGGGTCGCGATCTCATTGCTTAGGCTCGCGTAGTCATTGATCTGGGTTTGATAGGGTCCGAACGCATCGTTCGCATCCAAATTCGAGGGCAAGGGCTGAGTTGTCGCCGTTCCTGCAGTCGTTCCGCTGACGCCGTTCGGAAATGCCTGAAAGTACGACAAATCCATTGGCAGCGCTCCCGATCCCGAACTTGGCTGAGCATAATTATTAAAATCCTCAAGCGCCTGCGCCGTCGCCTTGTTCATGTTCGTGATATACGTATTGCAATCGGATTGGTTGCTCGGTTGCGCGATACACCCACTGAGCGAGTCTGCGTTCGCTCCAACGGCAAGTTGCAAGTCATTGCTCGCAGTCGGTCCGCCGCCGAGTATCACGATCTCAAAATGGAACTTGGTAAAAGAATCAGAAACCGATTGGGCGGACGATATCGCACTCGAAATATTAACGAGCGTACCATCACCGCCGGTCAGGGTGTTGGAAACATTGGTCGAGGCCGTGGAAGAATTCGACCACCACGAGAATTCTCCCATGATAATGGCCCCTGCGGCTATCTGGCTCATAAATTGGTCGCCGCAGATTTGCCCTAGCAGGTGGTCCTTGAACTCCTGGCAGCCAAAGGGATTTAACGGATTGTTGGGATCGAGGATAACATTCAGAGTATAGATGGACTCCGCGGAAAAGATCACTTGTCCCGAATTCACTGAGCTTTGATAGTTCTGGCTGTAGGTAAAATTGTCATTTGCCTTCAACGCTGTAAATCCTCCGCTAATGCTGTCCGAGGTGTTGAGGATAGAAGAGAAACTGGACGCGTTGCTGCTCGAATCGAATGTAATCTGCGTGATGGGAGCGGGCGGATTTTCGACCGTATAGTTGAAACATAGAGCGTCTAGCTTCGGCCCGATTGTGGATGAGTAGCCGATCGGAACCCCCGAATTGGGGGAAGGCGGTTGCGTCGTAGTGCAGGAAAAAGGCGCAGCGGAGTGTTTCGGTGGCGCCGCACTGCGGGTGCGTGCTTGGGCTGCTTGGGCCTCTTTTTCACTCTCAGCCTTCAATAGCTTCCGGAGGACCGGAAGGCCGACCTCCTGGGGTGCCCCGGCGTTTGCCGCAAATTCGAGACCCCTGGGAAAAGCACGTAAAAGGTATCGCTGATCGCTATTTTGGCGCAGGAAAATGCCGGCCAAAAGGCCTTGGTTCATCTGAACCTCCGCAGTTATCGGCGCCTGCGAGGCTCCGGGTAGCTGGGGTGATGACGAACCGCCGCTGCTTCCGCCGCATCCCATCGGGATGATCAGCAGAAATCCGACGAAAAAGAGTAGGTGGCGACTGGCGGGCATCGCTTTAGCGAGATTCGAAAGCATAATTCCACACCTCTAACAGGCTAAGAACTATTTAGGCCTCTAATAAAGATAAATGGATAGCTTAAATAATGAAATACTTAAAAGAAACTAATGAAGACTCGAATTCAGCCGATTACACGCATTCAAATTCCGTTCCCTAATTTTGCGGTACAAAAATTGTCGCGCTTAGCGGAACGGATCCTGTGATGCAGGATCTCGGTGCCAAGATGGTTGGGCATATCGGGCCGCCCGTGGTATTTCAGAAAAGATGTCCGGCGATGAGCTGGAGGAGGCTGCGCAAATGAAAATATCGATGTTCCACCTGATGCCGTACCGCGATCTGCCGGCGGACTTCGAAAAGCGTTACAACTCGGTCTGGGTTGACCCGCCATATTGGGAGCTCGCCGACTCGAACAAGATTGGGCAGTACTACAACTGGACCCTCGATGAGCTTATCCACGCCGCCAAGAGCGGCATCGATGGCATCTGCGTCAACGAGCATCATCAGAACGCCTACGGCTTCATGCCGAATCCCGACCTGATGGGGTCGGTGCTGGCGCGCGCCACCAACGGCACCGACGTCGCGGTGGTGCAGATGGGATCGACGCTGCCGACCTCGAACCCGCCGATCCGGGTCGCCGAGGAATACTCGATGATCGATTGCATCTCGGGCGGCCGCATGGTCGCCGGGATGCCGCTGGGCACCTCGCAGGACGTGAACCTGTGCTACGGAATTTCGCCCATCGAGCAGCGCGAGCGCTACTACGAGGCGCACGACCTGATTCTCAAGGCGTGGACCGCGCGCGAAATCTTCGCGTGGAACGGCAAGTACTTCAAATTACCGATGGTCAATATCTGGCCGCGACCGATCCAGCAGCCGCATCCTCCGGTGTGGATCCCCGGCAGCGGCAGTCTGAGCACGTGGGACTTCTCGGCGCGCAACGACCATTGCTATTGCTTCCTCTCTTACTGGGGGAACAACTTCGGCAAGCGTGTGATGGACGGATGGTGGGATTTCGTCGCGAAGGGCAATCACGATCCCAATCCGTTCCGCGCCGGGTTCCTGCAGCTAGTTGCGGTGTCGGAGACCGATGAGAGCGCGGAGAAGGAGTACTATCCGCACATCCGCTACTTCTACGACAAATGCCTGCACATCCAGCCGGAGTATTTCCCGGTCGCGGGCAACCAGGACTACAAGAGCCTGGTGAACAGCGTCACCAAGCTGAACCCGCAGATGTTCGACCTGATGAACAAGATTCCGAACTGGAAGTACAAGGATTTCATCGACAACCAGTTCGTCATCGCGGGCAGTCCGAAGACCGTGCGCGAACAGTTGATGGATGCGGTCAAGAAGCTGCGCGTCGGCAACCTGATGGTGCTGCTGCACATCGGATCGATGCCGCACGACCTGACCATCAAGAATATCGATCTGTTCTGTAAGGAAGTTCTCCCGCATTTCACTGACGTGTGGGAAGACCAGTGGGAGAACAAGTGGTGGCCGGAAAAGCTGCGCGGCAAGCGCAAGGCTATCGGTAACGGCAAGTCGGCCGGAGCGCACGCTTAGGGCGCACTGCTGCGAGCGATAAATTTGGCGGGGCCGGTGTCGAACCGGCCCCGTTCATACTCTGAATCATCAATCAGGAAGGCTCTGACGAAACATGGCGGCGAGCAAGGAACAAGTCGTAAGCGTATGGGGTGACAAGGTTCATCCCAAGGTTAAAATCTCCGGCAGCGGGGCGCCGCTGGTCTACCTACATGGTGGGTACGGTCTGATAGAAACCGAGCTGGTCGACGAGCTTGCCAAGAATTTCACGGTCTACGCGGTGCCGCATCCGGGTCTGACCGAGGGCGATGAGGATTCGATCAAGGCGCTCGATGATTTCTGGGACCTGGTGCTCTACTACTATGACCTGTTCGACAAGCTCGGGCTCAAGTCGCCGGCGGTGGTGGGGCATTCGTTCGGCGGGATGGTCGCGGCGGAAGTGGCGGCGACCGATCCGACCCGGGTCAGCAAGCTGGTGCTGATCAATTCCCTTGGCCTGTGGCTGGAAGACAAGCCGATCACGAACTATATCGTCGCGGCGCAAACGGCATTGCCGGCGCTCCTCTTCAAGGACGAGCATCACCCGGCGCTCAAACGTATCGTGCTCAACCCGGAAGACCAGGAAGGTTTCATCCGCATCACGTGGGCACTGGGATGCACCGGCAAATTCTATTGGCCGATCCCCGACAAGGGACTCAAGAAACGGCTGCATCGAATCGCCGCGCCGACTCTCCTGCTATGGGGCAAGAACGACAAGCTGCTGCCCCCCGCATACGCGGAGGCATTCAGGAAAAGCATCCCGAACGCGAAGCTGGAGACGATCGACGGCGCGCATATGATGCCGCTGGAAGATCCGGTCAAGGTTGCGGCGGCGGTCACGAAATTCCTGAAGTAGATTGAGTGGTCGGCGCTTTCTGAGGCGAGGGCTGAGTTGCATTGAGCGCGCTGATAAACGCGGCGTCGCCAACCAGCTTGGCCACGGCGTCTTGCATCGCGGCTTGAGCCGCCCGCGTGGTGGGATGCCGATTGAGGACAGAGTCAGTACTTGGATGCTGCGCAATCCAGGGTTTGCTTTGTCCTTCGATGGAGCGAGAGTAGGCGAGGGATCGGTCTGACCGTCTCACTGTTACCTTCAGGCCGATGCTTGCGACCACTTCTTCCGATTCGCCGACGTTTGCCCAAAAGAAGGTCACTATAACGGTGACGGTGTTCCCTCCACTGCCGTTTCTGAAACCTCGATTCTTGAGTTCGACCTCAAGTGCGGACCTCAACACGTTCCACACCTGATTCTGGGGTACATACTCGGTCTTGAGTGCCGGGCTGTCATTACGAGCAATGGCCTCTGTCGGGCGTCGATCAAAGACCTTGACCGTTACCGGTGGGGCTGCCGGGTTGCTGGCTTGCCGGGGGTGGGGAATCGGTTGGTATTGAAGCTCCCGCCCAATCGTTTGAGTGCATCCCACGGCTGAGAGTAGCGCGCAGAGAACGCCTATTGAGACGAAATATCCACTCCCGTTTGATATGCAGCTTTTCAGGCGCGCGATCCAGTGTGTCATTTGAAAGCATCGGCCACGGTAGCCCGACATCCACAAACAGCCAAGTTTCCGGTCGGCAGACGAGAAATCAAAAAATAGTGGCGCGGGCCCGGCTGGGGCATTTCGTGCCCGCCGACGATGCACCCGCCGGTTCCGAAATAAGTATCGACCGTCCGATTGGCGAGGCTGTAGTGGAAGTGACGCGCGGAGGACCGCGCGAGATCCTTCGCTTCGCTCAGGATGACATGAGGTGGGCGTTGGCGATGTATCGAACCAACCCCAAACGCCTCACTTGATGTCATCCTGAACGGAGGCTGCCGGAGTGAAGGACCTCGCGCGGTCCTCCGCGCGTCACTTGCACCGACACTCCTGCGAATCGCGGAAGAACCGGCGCGCCCCTGAACAGTCTCCTAACTGCAGCGAGAAATGGCAGGAATTGTGGCGCGGGCGAAGACGATCGAGGGCGCACACATGATGCACTGGAAGAGCCGGCGCAGGTGGCCGCGGCAGTCACGAAATTCCTGAAGTAAAGGCCCCTCTCATCCGGCGCGCGGCGTGCACAGGCAGATCCATTCGTCCCGTTGGTCCTCAGGACGCCTCGCTAGCTCGGCGCCTTCTCTCCAGGGAGAAAGCTTCAAGCGAGAGACCGTGCGCCCGCAGGTGCGAAGAAAGTAGTGGGGTGGGCCGCCGTGCTTGCCGACGATGCGCGGACGCCGCGCACGCGCTTACCAATTCCTTTTCCTTTCAGCTGGTCTTCAGCGCGTTGATGAAAGCAGGGTCGTCGAAGACCTTCGCCAACGCATCCTGCATCGCAGCCTCGACGGCGTTGGTGATCTGATACTTGATATTGTGTTCGGGCGGGTGCTCCGCCTCCCAAGGTCTGCTATCGCCGAGAACGAAACGGCTATATGCCGTTGAGCCGTCGGGATGTTTCACGGTTACCTCGATGCCGAGGCTTGCGTCCGTCTCGCCGAAAAAAGACGTTGGCATTTGATCTGCGCGGTAGAAAGAGATGCTCACCGAGACGACATTGCCACTGGCCCCGCGTACAAAACCGCGATCGCGAAGCTCTGTCTCGAAGGCCTCTTTTATCATTTCCGGCACGTCGTTGTATGGAACGTATTCCACCGTGAACTCGCCGAAATATCCGGATGTTCTCGTCAGCAAAGTTGTGGATGTTCGCTTGTCCGTCACCTCAACGCTGACTGGCGGCGACTTGGCGTCCGCTAACTTGGGCGGACCTGATATCGGTTCGTACTTCAAATACTGGTGAGTAACCTGGGTGCAACCGATCATGCACAGGGAAGTACAGACCAGGAGCCAACCAGCACTTCGCATACGTCCAATAGAAAGGCTCTTGGAAGACCAGCGACGCGTCATTTTGAAAGAGCGTCCGGCGGCATCCAGTACGATGGGGTTACGGAGGGGGTGGCGGAAGCGGAAGGCGAAGCCGCAGGTACTGCACCGTCAGGACTCAACTGCGCCGCGATCTCGGTAGTCCGGTGTGCATGATCCGCACCGGTAGCCTGGTCGATGCCCGGAGAAAAGAGAAAGGGAATGCCGATCAGCGGCACCAGGCCCATGGCAAGGGCCGCTCCGTTGCTGATGTTGCTCGTTGAGTCTCTGAGAGACTCGTCCGTTATATCAGTGGATTGATAGCCCGCCTTGCTGAAATGAAACACCAGTCCCTGATCGCGCCGGGCCACTATCGAAAAAGGAGTGACTCCGGTTTGTCCATCGCTAACTACCACCTGCGCGCCGGGAGGATCGCTTGTGACCTCAATAGTTTCGGTCTTTCCGCGAGCCACGGAGAGGCAGGACGAAAGTCCGAACGCACTGGCCAGTGTGGCTACTAAGCCACTCCTGAATAGCGGCATTCGGAACAAGCTCTCTTTCTTCACAACCTGCAACGCTACCCCGCCGTTCACAAATGGACAAGTTTAACTCGCTTCGGATGGTCGAGAAAGAAGAAGACAGTGCAGTGGGATGCCGTGCCCGCCGACGATGCGCCCGCCGGTTCCGAAATAAGTATCGACCGTCCGATTGGCGAGGCTGTAGTGGAAGCGACGCGCGGAGGACCGCGCGAGATCCTTCGCTTCGCTCAGGATGACATGAGGTGGGCGTTAGCGATGTATCGAACCAACCCCAAACGCCTCACTTGATGTCATCCTGAACGGAGGCTGCCGGAGTGAAGGACGTCGCGCGGTCCTCCGCGCGTCACTTGCACCGACACTCCTGCGAATCGCGGAAGAATCGGTGCGTCCCTGAACAGTCTCCTAACCGCATCGAGAAACGGCAGGAGTTGGTGGCGCGGGCGGGGAAGCTCGCGCATCGTCGGCGGGCACGATGCCCCAGCGGGGCGCCCCACCGTTTTTTCCTTTTCTTTGGTACGTTCGCTGAAAGCCGACGTTTCCCAGCCTCAAGAGGCTTGCACGTCCGGCGCAGGTCTAATACTTCCATTGAGACTCACTCAGACCGGACCAAGGGGACAGAAGTGAAGCTTTCCAGAAACACCATGGCGGTGGCGTTTGTCGCGATTCTTGCGTTCGCTTCCGCCTGTAACAGCTCAAGCTCGGATGGATTACCCGTGAGAAACACCGGACATTACGCAATCGTCAATACCGAGCGCGGCACCTTCGTGATCGAGCTCTATCCCAAAGTCGCGCCCAAGACGGTCGAGAACTTCGAAACCCTGGTGAAGAAGGGCTTCTACAATGGCCTGACGTTCCATCGCGTCGTCCCTGATTTCGTGGTGCAGGGCGGCGACCCCGATGGCACCGGGATGGGCGGACCGGGCTACACGGTTCCGGCTGAAATCGACAAGAACGAGCATCATTTGCGCGGCAGCGTTGCGACCGCGCGCACCGGCGACAATGTGAATCCCAAGCGCGACTCTTCCGGCAGCCAGTTCTACATTTGCCTCGAGCCGCAGCCGGGACTCGATGGCGACTACACGATTTTTGGCGGCGTTATCAAAGGCATGGAGGTGGTTGACCAGATTCAGAAGGGCGACCACATGAAGACCATCACGCTGGCGACGGAGCCGCCCAAGTAGAATCTAAACCGATGGCATCAGGAAGCGGGCACCGGCCAGGGCCCTACTTCAGCATAGACCTTCATCTCCATACCAATCGCGGCAGTTCGGACTCGAACCTGTCTCCGGCGGATCTCGTCGCGCGAGCCGGCGCGATCGGTATCGGCGCGGTGTGTATCACCGAACACGACAATATGTGGGAGCCGCGGGAGATGGACCTGCTCGCCAACGAATCGGGCGTCGTTTTCCTGCGCGGGATGGAAGTCACTACTGACATGGGGCATATCGGGGTGTTCGGCCTCGACCGCTACGTCGGCGGAATCTACAAGCTTTCCGAGCTGCGCAAGGTAGTCGATGCGGCGGGAGGGCTGCTGGTCGCGAACCATCCGTTCCGCTACAAGCTCGACCCGCGCTTCTCGTTTATCAACCCCGATGGCGAGCCGATCGATCCGAACCGGCCCGACCGGGCCGCGAAGCTTGCGATCTTCGAGTTTGTCGATGCGATCGAAGTGCTGAACGGCGCGTGCTCTGAAGATGAGAACGTGTTCGCGCTGCGAGTCGCGCGGGAACTGGGAAAGCCCGAGGTCGCGGGGTCAGATTCGCATTCCGCCGGCTCGGTGGGATGCGTGAGCACGCTGCTGCACGGCCCGGTGCAGGACGAACGCGGGCTCATCGATTCGATCAAGGCGGGCAGATGCCGCGCCGGGCGGGGTTTGCTGCAAAACGCGCTGGCGCCGTTCGATCTGCCCTGAAACACCGCGGCCGGAATCCGCAAATCACGCGGATTTCGTAGAAACGAATCGTGGAACCTGCGTAATCCGTGAAATTCGCGGATTTCTGCTCTCTTCCGTTGTTCGGTACTGAACGGGTGCGATAAAATCCCGCGGCGCCCGCCCTTTAATCGTTATGGCAACCAATCGCGACCGTCTCGCCCTGATCGAGCAAATCTCGACCATCGCCGGCGAGCCACACGCAGATCTGCGCGCGGCGCTGGACCAAATCGTCGAGGCGATCGCCGAGGGGATGCAGGCGGAAGTCTGTTCGCTGTATCTCTTCGATGCGCAGCGGGAGCGGCTGGTGCTGCGCGCGACCGTTGGTCTTGATCGCGAATCGGTGGGGAGGGTTTCGATGCGTCCCACCGAAGGCCTCGTCGGATTGGTCATTGAAAAAGACGAGGCGGTCGCGGTGACCGATGCGATCAGCCACGAGCGTTACAAATATTTTCCGGAGACCGGCGAGGAGCGCTACCACACCTTCCTGGGCGTGCCGGTGCAGGAAGGGCGCCAGAAGCCGATTGGCGTGCTGGTCGCGCAGACTCTCGCGCGCCGCAAATATTCGCGCACCGAGATCACGCTGCTGCGCACTGCCGCGAGCCAGATCGCCGGCGTGCTGTCGCACTTTAGGCTGCGCGAAACCCTGGCGACCAAGGAAAAGGAGCGCGAGGAATATCGACGGCGCATGATCGAGGCCAACCGCCAGCTCAAGGATTACGAAAAAGTCGGCGGCAAGACCCGGGTCAAAACTCCCACCAAGGTTCGCCGACCGCGGCTGGTCGGGCTGCCCGCCGCGCCCGGCTTTGCCCAGGGCGTCGCGCACGTAGTCGGAACTTTCCTGAGCACCATCGAACGCAACCAGCGCGCGCGTGATACCAGGGCCGAGCTGCGCCGTCTGGACGATGCGATCGAGCGATCGCGCGCCGAGCTGGTGGCGTTGAAGGTTCGCATGGAACCGTTGATGCCCGACGCGGACCTGCAGATTTTCGACGGCCACCGGCTGATCCTCGAGGACGAGGAATTCATCGGGCGGATCCACGAGAGCGTCGAGAAGGGGTTCGCGGCCGAGAGCGCGTTATTCCGGGTGATCGACGAGCTCAGCGCGCAGATGCTGGCGGTTGCCGACGGCTACCTGCGTGAGCGCGCGACCGACTTCCGCGACGTAGGGCATCGAGTGCTGCGCCATCTGCGCCAGGAAGATCGCAAGGGCGCGTTCGCCAAGCCGACGATAATCGTCGCGGAGGAGCTTACGCTCTCCCAGCTCACGCTGGTCTCGCATGACAACCTGGCGGGTATCGCGCTCCAGTCGGGCGGCGTGACCTCGCACGCCGCCATCCTTGCCCGATCGTTTGAAATACCTACCGTGGTCGGGGTTGAGCATCTGATGGAATCGGTCGTCGAAGGCGACCACCTCGTGCTCGACGGCAACTCCGGCCTGGTCTACGTGAACCCCGGCAGCGACGTGGAAAAGGATTACGTGAGCCTCACGAAACGATACGAGGCTTTCAAGCGCGAGCTGGTCGAGGCCGACCACGAGCCGGGCGGCACCCGGGACGGGCATCGCGTGATGATGCTGGCGAATATCGCGCTGCTCGCGGACGTGCACCTGGCGCTACGCTACGGGGCCGAGGGGATCGGTTTGCTACGGTCCGAATTCTCGTTCCTGACCTACGAGGATTTTCCCGACGAGAATCAGCAGCTCGAGCTGTACAACCGGATGCTCAAGGAAGTCGGCAAGCGCCCGGTGACGATCCGCACGCTGGATATCGGCGCCGACAAGTATCCACCGTACATGCGGGTGCCGCGCGAAGAGAATCCGTTCCTGGGATGGCGTTCGATCCGCATCTCGCTGGAGATGCCCGCCCTGTTCAAGGTCCAGCTGCGCGCCATCCTGCGCACGGCGGCCAAGTACAACGTGCGTGTCCTGTTCCCGATGATCTCGAGCGTCGATGAGTTGCGGCGCGCCAAGGAACTGCTCGCGGAGTGCAAGGCCGAACTCTACAAGGAAGGATTGGAGCACAACCCGAACATCAAGGTCGGCATCATGGTGGAGGTGCCGTCGGCTGTGTGGCTTGCGCCGCGGCTGGCGCGCGAAGTCGATTTCTTTTCGATTGGCACCAACGATTTGATCCAGTATCTGCTCGCGGCCGACCGCAACAATCCCAAGGTCGCGCACCTCTACGAGGCGTTCCATCCCGCCGTGATCTCGGCGATCGGCGAAATCGTCAACGTGGCGCGCGCGGCGGACAAGGAAGTCGATATCTGCGGCGAGATGGCGAGCGATCCGCTGGCGACCTTGCTGCTGGTCGGGATGGGCCTCGATGAACTCAGCCTGAGCCCGCTGTTTATTCCGGTAGTGCGCAAGCTGGTCCGGGAGGTCGATTACCAGACCGCCAGGTCGATCGCGCGAGAAACCCTTCAGATGGCCAGCGTCCCGGAGATAAAGGGATACTTGATTGAGCGATACCGCGACCTCGGTCTGATGAACCTGGTCGAAATGTACCGGTAGATTCGCCTGGACCGGCGGGATAATCCATCCCCTTCCATGACTGGCGCGAACTGATACAGTTCCGATGGACCGTACCGGCGCCTTAGGACCCGTTATAAAGCCAGTAGAATTCCTGCTAGTGGTAGATTTTCCGTTAAAAAGATTGACTTTTCCCCGCCCGCAAGGTTTACTCTGACCGGTCGGTTAGATCGGTCTTGGGCCGGGGTTTACCCCGTCTTCGAGGTCGAAGAGGAGTTGTGATGGTACTTTTTTTGATTGCACTTGCCGTCTTCTTCGTCGTGGCGGCGGTCATCCTCTACTGGTTGCTGGGAACCAATCGCTATGGCGGTGACAGTCCGGCGCAGACTCTTCAGCTTACCGCATCAAAGGGCGCCTTGGCGCAGGGGGCGCTCAAGCCCGAGCCTTGCCGCACCGTCAGAGTCTATTTCATCAAGCCCTCGCGTTACGACGAAGAGGGCTACGTCCAGTTTTTTCGCTATGGCGTCCAGCCCAACAACACCCTCACGGCGTTGGCTGCGCTCAATGAAGCCTTCAACCGCAAATTTTCTGCCGAGCGCAACGTTTTCCTCGATACTGTCATCTGGGACGAGATATGCGACGGCGTGATCAGCACGGAAACGATCAGGGCAATCAAGGAAAAAGCCCATGAGGATGGTGTTGAGCTGCTGATCGGAATGGCGGGCGTGCAGTCGAATCAGTATCCGCGCGGCCGCGACATCGCGCTTCAATTCAAGGCGCTGGGCGTACCCGTCATGATGGGTGGGTTTCACGTCAGCGGTTACCCCGACTCGGTCAAATTTCTGAACGAATGCGGAATTACCGCAGTCGTGGGCGAGGCGGAAAACCTGTGGGGCCAAATCGTGGAGGACTATCTTCGCGGCGAGCTCCAGTTGCATTACTCGGTAACGGACGGCATTCGCGCCAAGACCGGCCGCGAGGACATCATCGTTCCACTCATCACTGACGCACTCCTGCCGGTGCTCGATGACCGCTACCTGACGCGGTTCTTCAACGAGGCCATGACCACGATCGACACGTCACGGGGATGCCCGTTCACGTGTTCGTACTGCAGCGTCAAGAACGTGATGGGGCGCACGATGCGCTCGCGCGAGCCCAACGCAGTGGTCACCTGGGTGCGCGATGCGTGCAAGAACCATGGCATCGAGTCGCTGTTCCTGGTCGATGACGACTTCTTCCGCTCGCCGCGTTGGGAAGAAATCCTCACGGGCCTGGTAGAGGTCAAGAAGGAATTCCCGAAATTCTCATTCATGATGCAGGTGGACGTCGATGCCTCCTGTTATGCGAATGTTGCCGAGGGCGAGACCGAAGGCGCGAAGCATCGGCGCAGCAAACGCTTCACGGAGTTGGCGGCCGCGGCCGGATGCTACATGGCGTTTATCGGGATCGAGTCGCTCAATCCTGACAACCTGAACTTCGCGACCAAGTATCAGAACACCGACGATCGCCAGCACAAGCTCAAGCTCGAGGAAGCTCGCGCGCGCGTCATCAACAAGTACCGCCGCGTGGTCGACAACTGGCACAAGGTGGGCGTGTCCGCACACGCCGGCTACATGCTCGGCTTCCCGTTCGATGGCCCCGATTGCGGGCGGGTCGCGGCGCAGACCCTCAAGAAGATCAAATTCGACATCGTGTCGTTCTTCATCATGACCCCGCTGCCCGGCACCGAAGACCAGGTCCGGTACGCCAAGGAAGGCGCGATTATCGACTGGGATTTCAACAACCTCGACTCGCAGCACGTGACGCTCACGCACGACAAGCTCGACCGCTCGAGCTGGATGCAGGCATATCGCGATGCGTTCACGGGCTTCTATTCGATCCCGCGCCTGTTGCACACGGTGTTCACGGTTGCGGCCGGACGCCAGATGAGTGCGGAAAGCCGCCGCTCGGTGCTCCGCCAGTTCATCTACTACTTCTTCTCCTATCGCCAGGGGCGGCATCCGATGGTCGGGGGAATCTGGCCGATTCTCCGGCGCGACATCCGCCGTATCGCGATCGGCGACGATGAGGCACGCCGGCTGTACCTGGGCGGACGCTTTGATGCGATCCTGCGGGGCGGATCCGGCGGCTTCGCCGCATCGCCGGCCTGATTCGATTTCCTTCCGCGAATAATCGTATCGCCGCGCATCCGCGGCGATACGATTGATCTCGGTGTCTGTCCGTGGCATACAATGCGCGGCGGCGAGCATGAGATGCCGACCTTGCGCATCGAGCGCGAAAGGAGCTAGGCATTCAGAGCCTCCACGGTCATGACCAGCCTTCCTTACTTCAATCTGATTGTCGCGGTAGTCGTCCTCCTGGCGCTGATTTTCGTCCCGTTCCTGCGGCGGTTGGTGTTCGCGCTGTTGCGCATCGCGATCGCGTTGGCGGCGGCGTTCGTCGCGATCGCGGGCATCTCGATGCTCATGAACAACGAGACGATCTACGAGAAGCCGGGGGCCAAGGCCCGGTTCATCCGATTCATCACCGAAGACCACGCCGCGACCAGCGAAAAAGGACTGGGTACCGCGACCTGCAAATGGCCCGACGAGCCCACGCCGGTCGTAACTCCGTCTCCGGGCGCAGCCCCGACTCCCGCCGCCGCTTCAGCTCCGCAATCGAAACCCGGGGCGCCGCCGCCCGGTGCGGCCGCGAGTCCCGGCGAGGAAGACGAAGACGTTTATCCCGAGTTGATGACGCGCAGCTTCCCGGGAATTTCGCGGCAGAAGCTCTTTGACCTGTCGCAGCAGACCGCCAACTCGCTCGGCGGATGGAAGGTCGTCAAGGCCGACCCGCGGGCGGGCACGCTGGATTGCATCTACACCAGCAGGATCATCGGCGCGGAGGACGACGTGAGAATAACCGTCACGCCCAAGGGCGATATCGAGCTATGCTCGCGTTCGGGAACCGCGCGGCCGGGGTCGACTTCGATACTCGGATTCTTTCCCGGCGACTTCGGCGCCAACATCGGGCACATCAAGCAATTCTACGAAACCCTCGAACCGAAAATGGATGAGGTCTATAAAGAAGCGCAGGAGAAAGAGAACGCCAAGAAGCCCAAAGGTGGCCAATAGCTCCCGCTTTCTGAAATCATGCTTCGCGAATCGCAAATCGACTCACTCGCCGGGTTCCTGGTTCACAGCCTGATCGCCAAGGGCATCATCAAGCCCAAGGCCGACGAGCAGGACCTCGTTGCATGCGTGGTCGAATTGATGTCGGCGAATTTCGCGACGGAAGCGGAGATCGATCGCGAGGCCGACAAGATGACCGACGAGTTGGCGCGCAAGGATACGCGCGCCGACCCGGCGCGGTTGCGCTCGATGATTCGTCAACGCCTGGCCGAGAAGAAGGGTTTCACGCTCTAGTGTCATTACGTCATCCCGAGCGAAGCCGAGGGAGCTCAGCGACCGATTCGCTGGCAACCTCCAGGACAGACTATACTGCCCCAATGTTCCGGCTCATCGTGCTTGACGAAGCGCGCGGCGGCGGGAGGCCAGCGTTATGAAACTCAGCGAGGCTCGCATCCTGTTCCTGGCGCGCGAATCGCTCGCAAAGCTGCGCGATGAAGGCCTGGCGGAAATTCCCAATTTCGCGCTCGCGCTGCGCCAGGGCCGCGAGATGATCGCCGAATGGAACGAGAAAGGCGATGAAATCGACGCGATGGTGCGGCGCAAGATCACCTCGATCAAACGTGGCATCGCCGAAGGCAGCAATGAATGGGAGCTGCTCTACCGGCGCTACCGCGATGAGGAATTGCGCAAGCGCGGTATCCTGCACTGATGGCTGAGCGCACGCCGTACGGCGTCAACAAACCCTCCGAAGCTGAAATCGTCGTTCGCGCTCGCGGCGGTCCGCGCAGCCTGTTTGCCGGCCTTCCACCCGGCGATGTCCTCGATGTCCCGGCGGGAGGCGGCCTGCAGACCGAGACTCTGGTCAAACAGGGCTTTCGCGTCTGCTCCATCGATCTCTTTCAGGGCCATCGCCAGGGGGCCGTTCAAACCTGGATCTGTGCCGATGCAAATGATCCGCTGCCGTTTCGCGCCGCCAGCTTTGACTACCTGCTCTGCCGCGAAGGGATAGAGCATCTCGAAGATCAGATGGGCTTTTTGCGCGAATGCGCTCGGGTGCTCAAGCCGGGCGGCAAGATGGTCCTCACGACGCCGAACGTGATGCACCTGGCGGCGCGGATGAGTGCGTTCCTGACCGGGCAGCGCAACATGCGGCGGGGCCTGGTCAATGAAGTTCAGACCCTGCGCGGAAAAAACGGCGCGCGCATCTATCATGGCCACGCGTTCCTGCTCGATTACTATCGGGCGCGTTACATGATTCGTCTCGCGGGTTTCGACAAGCTGCGGGTCTACACGGATCATATGAGCCCGACCGCGATCGCGGCGGCGCCGCTGGTGCCGATCCTGTGGGCGGCAATGAAGTTCTCGATCGCCGTTTCCGCGCGCAACGCGCGCAAGCCGGGGCACAAGAAGCCGTCGCAGCCCGTGCTCGATGAGATCGTTCGCCACGTGCTGTCGCCGGCGCTGCTGTTCGGGAAGCGGATGATCATTGTTGCCGAGCGGATGTGAGAAGACGAAAAAGGGTCTTGACCACAAAGGCATCAAGTCAGGAGAGAGCCTTGGTGCGTTCCTGTCCTTGTGGTTTAGAATCGAATCATGGATGACAACGAATTCCAGAAAGCCGCCGATGAGTGTCTGGGCAAGGTCGCGAAATGGCTGGAGGACTTCGATCCTGACGAAGCCGATTACGCCACCGCCGACGGGTCGGTGACAATCGAGTTCCCCGATGGCGGCAAGTTCATCCTGAGCCGCCAGTCCGCGACCAAGCAGGTGTGGCTCGCAGCCGAGGCTCACGGGTGGCATTACAACTTCGACCCTGCCACGGGGGGATGGCGTGACGACAAGGACGGTCACGATCTCTACACAAGGCTTGCAGAGGTGCTGGGCGATCGAATCGGGCGGGAAGTTGAGTTCGATTCCTGACGTGAGAAGCCTCGCTGGAATTATCCCAATCCATCCTAATTGATTCTTTTACTTGCCTTGTAGGCCCTGAATCCCCTTCGAATTTGCTGCGCCGACCGTTTGCACGGATTTAACTCTCGTCCTCTTGTCTTAATCCCGCAGCGCGGTAGGATTGCGGGTTGGCACTCGCAGGTCAGGAGTGCCAATTGACACTTCGGCAATCGTGGTTACCTTGCGAGTGGCCGGGTGATGTCAAACAGCTGGCCAAAACAACAGATCAAACGAACGGGTAAGGAGGCAGCGGGTCCCCATGAAGATAAGACCACTGGGCGATCGCATTCTGGTCAAGCGGATCAAGGAAGAGGAAAAGACCAAGGGCGGGATCATCATCCCTGATACGGCTAAAGAGAAGCCGCAGGAAGGCAAAGTCGTCGCGGTTGGCAAGGGCAAGCACGACGATAACGGGAAGCTCATCCCGCTTGAAGTGAAGGCGGGCGACAAGATCCTGTTCGGAAAATATTCCGGCAGCGAGATCAAGCTCGAGGGCGAAGAGCATCTTATTCTCCGCGAGGACGACATACTGGGGATTCTCGACTGACCTCCTCGCAACATCAATCTGACAACCAAAATTTGAATCCAGGAGAGGCACACCAATCATGCCTGCGAAAATAGTCCGATTTGCCCAGGAAGCACGCGAGAAGATCCAGAAAGGGGTCAACGTGCTGGCTGATGCAGTTATCGTCACCCTTGGACCCAAGGGCCGCAACGTCGTGCTCGAGAAGAGCTTCGGCGCCCCGACTGTCACCAAGGACGGGGTCACGGTCGCCAAGGAAATCGAGCTTGAAGACAAGTTCGAAAACATGGGCGCACAGATGGTGAAGGAAGTCGCGTCGAAGACTTCCGACGTGGCCGGCGACGGGACGACCACCGCCACCGTGCTGGCGCGCGCTATCTACACCGAAGGAATCAAGATGGTCGCGGCGGGACACGACCCGATGTCGCTGAAGCGCGGCATCGATCGCGCGGTCGATGCGATCACCGGCGAGCTCAAGGGGATGTCCAAGCCGACCAAGGATCGCAAGGAGATCGCGCAGGTCTGCACCATCTCGGCCAACAACGACGCCACCATCGGCGAGATCATCGCCGAGGCGATGGAGAAGGTCGGCAAGGAAGGCGTCATCACGGTTGAAGAGGCGCGTTCGCTCGAGACCCAGCTCGAAGTGGTCGAGGGCATGCAGTTCGATCGCGGCTACCTGTCGCCTTACTTCGTGACCGATCCGGAGCGGATGGAAGCCAAGCTCGACGACGCTTACGTCCTGATCCACGAGAAGAAGATCTCCTCGATGAAGGATCTGCTGCCGATTCTCGAGACTATCGCGAAGACCGGCAAGCCCTTCCTGCTCATCGCGGAGGATATCGAGGGCGAGGCGCTCGCCACCCTGGTGGTGAACAAGATTCGCGGCACGCTGTCCTGCGTCGCGGTGAAGGCCCCCGGCTTCGGCGATCGCCGCAAGGCCATGCTCGAGGACATCGCCATCCTCACCGGCGGCAAGTGCATCGCCGAGGAGCTCGGGGTGAAGCTCGAGAGCGTGACGCTCAACGACCTCGGCCGCGCCAAGCGCATCGTGGTGGACAAGGACAACACCACCATCATCGACGGCGCCGGCAAGAAGGCTGACATCGAGGCGCGTATCAAGCAGATTCGCGCGCAGATCGATGAGACCACGTCCGATTACGATCGCGAGAAGCTCCAGGAGCGCCTCGCGAAGCTGGTCGGCGGCGTCGCGGTTATCCGCGTCGGCGCGGCGACCGAAGTCGAGATGAAGGAAAAGAAGGCGCGCGTCGAAGACGCGCTGCATGCGGGCCGCGCCGCGGTGGAAGAGGGGATGGTCCCGGGCGGCGGCGTCGCGCTGGTTCGCGCGGCGGCAGCGCTCGAAGGCATGCGTGCCAGCGAGGGCGAGAAGGTCGGCATCGGAATCGTGCGCCGTGCGGTCGAAGGACCTGCATGGTGGATCGCGAGCAACGCCGGCTGGGAAGGCTCGGTGGTCGTGGACAAGATCAAGAACAACAAGGGGTCGTACGGATTCAATGCGGCCAGCGAAGAGTTCGAGGATCTGACCAAGGCCGGCATCATGGACCCGACCAAGGTGGTTCGCAGCGCGCTGCAGAACGCCGCATCGGTCGCGAGCCTGCTGCTCACTACAGAGTGCATGGTGGCCGAGAAGCCCGAAGAGAATAAGCCGGCAGGACCGGCAATGCCTCCGGGCGGCATGATGTAAATCGCGTCGAGCGATTGCTAGTCAGCAAGAAGCGGCGGAGCACTGCTCCGCCGCTTTATTTTTTTGCCTGAGATGTCCGAAAAAATCGTGGCGCGGGCGTCTCTGCCCGTGGATGAAGCGCGGAGCGCCATCAATGAAAGTTCTTCATTTGGCCGGGCGACAGAACCTAAACCAATCTGCCTCCGAACTTCGCGGCCCAAGCGCTCCCAAGTACAAGACCGCACCAAGTGAAGTACCAGCATTGGTGGCGCGGGCGCAGCGCCCGCGCATCATCCACGGGCAGGGACGCCCGCGCCACTATTTTTTCAGAAAAGAGGAGGAGATTACTTTTCGACGATGATGCGTTCGACGTTCACCGGCTGGCCGGGAACGCACTCGACCCACGCGACCCATCCGGAGTGATCGCCGGAATAGAGCGGTGCGGGAGTTCCGCAGTAGAAAGCTCGAGTACCGCCTTGCGACACGTCATTCCAGACGTGGACGTGCCCCAGCGCGATATAGTCGTGGCCGGATGCGGCGATCTCTACCGCCGTGATCGGCGACGACCGTTGGATGTCGCCGTCTTCCATGAAGAACCCATGTGCGAGCGCGATATTCCATTTACCAGGCGCTGGAGACGGGATTCCCGATAAGGGACGATACTCCGGCGAATGCTCCACCAGCGCGCGTCCCCAAAGGCGGGTTGCGAGATGAGGCATATCGATCATCCTGCCCTCCGGCTCCAGGATGAGATGCAGGTTCTCCGGCAATGCTGAAGGCGCCAGCGGTGCATAGATCGACCGCTCATCGTGCGCATCGTGATTGCCGGGGATCATCACCACCGGCATCCGCGCCTTCCCGATCGTTCCCAGTGCGAACGCCAGGCCTTCCTCGGTGACGCGGCTGGAATCGAAGAGGTCTCCCACGATTAGCAGGAGGTCTGCGTCGCGATCATTCGCGAGCTCGATGACATTCGCGAAAGCACTGCGCACGCGCTGGCGCAGCTCGTCGCCCTTGGGGCCCGCACCAAAGGTGTCGGTTTCCAGATGAACGTCTGAGGTATGAACGAAACGCAGCGGGCGATGAGGCAGATCAGGCACAGTTAACCGTCGATTTCTTGATGTTGGGACGTGCTATACACTCGTAAATACTAAACTTTTGCCGTGCATTCCATCCAAGGGGCATAACCTTTGATAGTCGTACTCAAGCCGCACGTTACCCAGGAGCAAATCGACACCGTCGTGAAGATGGTCGAGGAGCTCGACTACCGCGCGCATATCATCCAGGGTGTCGAGCGCACGGTGGTCGCCTGCGTCGGCGAGGAGCGCGGTGAGCATCAGCTTGGGCACCTGGAGTCGCTCGCATTCGTCGAGCGCGTGATGCCGGTGCTGCGATCGTTCAAGCTCGCGGCGCGCGAGGTGCGGCCCGAAGGATCGCGAATCAACGTCGGCGGTGTCGAGATCGGCGGCAAGCGCCTGACCGTGATGGCGGGGCCGTGCGCCGTCGAGAGCAAGGAGCAGGTCGAGGCTGCCGCCGTGGGAGTGAAGAGGGGCGGGGCCCATCTGCTGCGCGGGGGCGCATTCAAACCTCGCACGTCCCCCTACGCATTCCAGGGCATGGAGGATGAAGGACTGCGGCTGTTGGAGGAGGCCGGCAAGAAGGTTCATCTTCCGGTCGTGACCGAGATCATGGATCCGCACGATATCGATCTGTTCGTCGAACACGCGGACATGCTCCAGGTGGGTGCGCGCAACGCGCAGAATTTTTCGCTGCTGCGCAGGCTCGGCAGAATCAAGAAGCCGGTCTTGCTGAAGCGCGGGATGTCCACCAAGCTCGAAGAGTTCCTGATGGCCGCGGAGTACATCCTGAGCGAGGGCAACCCCAACGTGGTGCTATGCGAGCGCGGCATTCGCACGTTCGAGACCGCGACGCGCAACACGCTGGACCTGAACGCGGTGCCGCTGCTCAAGGAATGGACGCACCTGCCGGTCATCGTCGATCCCAGCCACGGTACCGGCATCTGGTCGCTGGTGACGCCGATGGCGCTGGCATCGATCGCGGCAGGGGCGGACGGACTGCTAATCGAGGTGCATCCGAATCCATCGGAGGCGCGCTCGGATGGCCCGCAGCAGCTCAAGCCGGAACGGTTCGCGGATCTGATGAAAACGCTGGCGCCGGTGGCGGAAGCCTTGGGCAGATCGCTCTAACCTTCCGAAAAAAGACAAAACACACGGGCCGGAAGCCTGTGCCACTTTCGGATCATGGCCAGGAACGCCGGTAGGGTTCGCCAAGCGCCGATGGTGATGCGGCTTGGCCGCCCATGATGGCGAGTACGACCAGCGTCAGCGCATACGGCAGTGCCAGGAAGATCTGGTACGGAATCGATGTGCCGAGCGCCTGCAGGCCGAATTGCAGCGCCATCGCTGCGCCGAACAGGGCTGCGGCGGCTGCGAGTCCCCATGGCTTCCATCGGCCCAGGATGACCACGGCCAGCGCGACGTAGCCGCGACCGGCCGAGATGTTCTCTACAAACGTTCCCGCGTAGGCGAGCGTCAGGTACGCGCCGCCGAGCCCGGTCAGCACTCCGGCGGCGAGCAGCGCCTGCCATCTGAGTCGATAAACATCGAGACCTAGCGAGTCTGCTGCCTCGGGACGTTCGCCCGCGGCGCGCAGGGAGAGGCCATAGCGAGTGCGCCACAGCACGTAACCCGTAACCGGAATCAGGGCGACGGTGAGATAGACCAGGAAATTGTGATGAAACAGCGTTGCGCCGAGTACCGGAATGTCGGTGAGCGCTCCGAAACGCAGCTTCGGAATCAACTTGACGATGAAGGCCTTGCCGGTGACGCCGAAGAATTGCCGATAGAAGACGCCTGTGATCCCTACCGCAAAGATGTCCAGTGCGGTTCCCGCCACGACCTGGTTGACGGCGAGGTTGATCACCAGCAGCGCCAGCAGCGCGTTGATCGCGACGCCGCCGGCGATTCCCGCGCCGATTCCCAGCGCGGTGGAGCCCGAGAAGTAGGCGACGGTCAGCGCGAAAAATGCGCCGGACAGCATCGCGCCCTCGATGCCGATATTGATGATCCCGCTCTCCTCCACCAGCAGCTCGCCGATTGCCGCAAGCAGGATCGGAGTCGCCATGCTGATGGTCGAGTTCAGGAACGCATCAAGCATCGCCGGTCTCCACGGCAATCGGCTTTGCCACCGAATCGCGCTGCAATGCGCTGCGCAGGCGCACGAAGACGGGAGCATCGAAGGCGAGCAGGATCATGATCACGAGGGCCTGGATAACCGACACGAGTTCGGCGGAAACGCCCTGCGCGCGCTGCATCGCCTGCGATCCGTTGTCGAGCGCCCCGAACAGGAGGGCGGCCGCGATGATGCCGATCGGATTGAGGCGCGCGACGAGGGCGACGGCGATTCCTTCGAAGCCCCATCCGGGCGACATCTTCTCGTACAAGCGATGGGTGATCGCCGAGACCTGTACCGCGCCGCCGATTCCTGCGAGCGCGCCTGACAGCGCCAGGATTCCTATCGTCAGTCGCGCGATCGGAATTCCAAAGAACGTGGCCGAACGCCGATTCAGACCCATCGCGCGCACCTGGAAACCGATCGAGGTCTTGAACAGAAGCAGGTAGCACGCGAACGCGAGCACGACCGCAATCGCGATTCCCCAGTTGAGGCGGGTGGGCGGAAGGAACATGTGCAGGCGCGCGCTTTCGGCGATCGCAGTGCTGGTTGGGTACGCGCCCGACGCTTCCATCAGCGGGCCGTGCACGCCCCAGCTCAGAAGCTGCGCGGCGACGAAGTTCATCATGATGGTGCTGATGACCTCGTTGGTGTCGCGCCGCGCGCGGAGCCATCCGCAGATTCCACCCCAAATCGCGCCGCCGGCCGCGCCCGCGAGCATCATGATGAGAAGCGCGATCAGATGCGGCCACGCCGACAGGTAGGGACCGATTGCGCCCGCGACCATCGCGCCCGCGACCAGTTGCCCGTCGGCGCCGATGTTCCAAAGCGCGCCGGAGAAAGAAACGGAGATCGCAAGTCCGGTGAAGATGAGCGGCGTGGCCCGAACGAGCGTGTCGGTGCAGGCGTACCAGGTGCCGAAAGCGCCTTGCGCCAGCGCGACGAAAACGCCGATCGGCGAGGCGCCAAGGGCCAGCAGGATCGCCGCGATAATCGCGGCGGCAATCGCGATCGCGGCGACTGCGCGAGTGAGCGCGGAGAGAATCACAGCAACCTCGCGCGTGTAAGAGGCCAGCCCTCGACGGAAAGGGGAAAGGAAAGAGTGTGAGCGTGCGCGGCACGCAAGGTCGTCATGAGTTCCAGTTTCCCGCCATCAGGAGGCCCAGTTTTTCGGGGTTGCGCTCTTGCGCGGTGGTCTCGCGGACGCGGCCCTGGCTGATTACGAACAAACGTTCGCAGACTCCGAGCAGTTCATCGAGATCGCTTGAGATGAGCAGTACCGCGCCGCCTGCGGCGGCAAAATCAGCAAGGGCTTGATGCACCTCGGCGGTTCCAGCGAGATCGAGGCCGCGGCAGATATTGTGCGCGACGATGACCTTGGGGCGCGATGCGATCGCGCGCGCGACTTCGAGCCGCTGGCGATTTCCGCCGGAGAGCGCGATAGCCGGAACCTCGGGTCCGAGCGCGCGAATTCCAAAACGGCCGAGGAGCTCGTCGCACAGGTTGATCGCACCCGTGCGATCGAGCCATCCGCGGCGAGTGTTCTGTTCGCGAATCGGTCGCGAGAGTATCAGGTTCTCCCACAGGCTCATGGACAGAATCAGCCCGACCAGGTCGCGGTTCTCCGGAACGACCGCGAGCGCTTCGCCTGATTGCGCGACCTGGACTTCGCCGGAGTCGGCGCGGCGCGCGCCCGCCAGAATATCGACCAGTTCGGATTGACCGTTTCCGTCCACCCCCGCCAAGCCGGCGATTTCTCCGGCGCGCAGCGCCAGGGAGATGCGGTCCAGAATCCGGTTGCCGTCGATTTGAAGGGTAAGGTCAGCGACCGATAGCGCAACCGCGCTTTCTGAAGGTGCGTGCGCGATGGAAGGCGCCGGTGGAAGGTCGCCGATCATGATGCGCGCGAGCTCCGACGCGGTCGTTTGCGTGGCCAGGGTCCGGGCGACGACTCTGCCCTGCCGAAGCACGGTGACTCGATCCGCAACCGCAAGAGCTTCAGCAAGCTTGTGGGTGATCAGGACGATTATTCTGCCTTCGCCGCGCAGGCGTCGCAGGAGATCGAGAAAACCGGTCAGCTCGGATGGGCCAAGTACTCCCGTCGGTTCATCGAGAATAAGCACGCGCGGCTGGAAGCTCAGCGCGCGCAGCACCTCAAGGCGGACTCGTTCCGCCATCGAGCGTTCCTCGAGCGCGGTCGCTGGAGGAGGCAGTGTGAAGCCGAGGTGTTCGGCGAGTC